>Ga0209643_1000023_pt1 | contig 519670 bp, 465 predicted proteins | sample AutmiccBRH37_all_FD_187383 | JGI IMG/M metagenome (GOLD analysis project Ga0209643, IMG submission 187383) | Deep subsurface microbial communities from Mt. Terri, Switzerland - Autotrophic microbial communities BRH/37_all (SPAdes) (version 2) | ecosystem: Environmental > Aquatic > Deep...
ATTCTTAGGGCGTCTAAAACTGCTCAGGCGTCATGAGTAACGATCTTCAGTTTCATGTCGGATGTTCATCCAAGAAATATCAGCGGCTTAGCCGTCCCGCAGTAAAGAACTTTTATGGTGGAAAATAAATTGATGGAAAATAATAAAGTGTCATCATGAATAATAAAGTCTCATCTCTTATATCAACGTCTCATCCCGATCGCGCGACTTGCCATCGCAGGTAGCGGGCGTATCATGAGCGGAAGGCGCCCTTCGGAGCTTCCGCCATGGCCCGCCGCAAGACGTCGTTTGATGAACCCAAGGTCGCCCGCTTCCTTAAGGAAGGGCGCGGGGTTGGACGTTGCGCTGACTATAAGCCCTGGCTGACCATTCAGGACGTGCCGTCAAGTGGGCGGGAGCATCGGGTCTTCAGCCGCAAGACCGGCCGCATTCATCATCTTCTCTCTGACATTGAGTGGCGGCTGTTCCTGCACCTGGAATGGTGCGACGCTGTCCTCGACATTCGGGAACAGTTTCCTCTCGACCGCGTCATTACCGCCCGTATTGCAGACACGCTGGGGGTCCGGCATCCCCAGGACGTTGCCTCCAAGACGCCACTCGTGATGACGACGGATTTCGTGGTGGATGTGCTGCGGAACGGACAGCTTGCCGTGGAAGCCCTGGCGGTGAAACCAGCGGCGGAACTCGACAAGCGGCGGCCCCTGGAAAAGCTGCAAATGGAGCGGCTCTACTGGACCGGTAAGGGGATTCCCTGGCGAATCGTCACCGAGCGGGAGTTCCAGGCTTGAGCGTAACCATTGCCTGGGTCCGGGCCTTGACAGCAGTATCGCGAGCTATCTTGAGATCTTGAGATGACGGATCATCTCAACCGCGCCGTCTCCTGACTTGGGTTGTGCATCGACATCATCAGCCAGCACGGCCCGCGCAGCAGACTCGGCATCGACGGTGTCGGTCTTGCCATGCCGACGACGGAGCTGCCGGTTGACCCGGCCGACCTCGACGACATGCAAGCCCATGGCGCTGAGCGCCCGGGCAAGACCGGCGCCATAGGACCCGGTACCCTCAATGCCAAAGGCATGCACGGCACCGTATCCGGTAGCCCACGCCACGAGTTGCCGGTAGCCTTGGCTCGTAACCGGAAAGGATGCGGTAGCAAGCCGGGCGCCCAGACCGCTGATGGCGACGGCAACATGAACGTCCTTATGGGTATCGACGCCGATGGCGATGGTTTCGGATGTGATATCTTGCATAAAGGTCCTCCAGGCAGGTGGAGCCAGAAGGCGTTCTGCGAGCGGACAGGACTGTGACGGGACGGCACTCCCTCAGGCTCCTATCAAGTCACGACTCCCAGTGCCTCCGGGCGCAGCCTGGAGGGCCGACAAATCAATGCCATGACACCGGGTCAGTCGTAAGCACGGGTCAGGCTTCCCAGACTGCCTGCATAGTCTCACAGTCGTAGCTGTCACCGACGCTGCCGACCGAAGGGTCGATCCCGGCCTCGGCGAGGCGCTCGGTGTACTTGATGGACAGGTACTGCGACCCGCGGTCGGAATGGTGGACGAGCCCGCCGCCCTTGGTGGGACGGCGCTGATGGACAGCCTGCTCCAGTGCATCCAGCACAAAGCCGGCGTGGGCGGTGCGGCTGACCCGCCAGCCGACGATGGACCGCGCAAAGGCATCGATGACGAAGGCGACGTAGACGAAGCCCTGCCACGTCGCCATGTAGGTGAAGTCCGAGACCCACAGCCGGTTGGGCGCCGGTGCCCGGAACTGGCGGTTGACCCGGTCCAGCGGGCACAGAAGCGCCGTGTTGCTGACCGTCGTCCTGACCTCCTTGCCGCGGATGATGCCCGCCGGCCTGCTTGGCGCTATGGTCGTAGTCGGTGGACGGGGCGATCGGCAGCTCCCTGCAGATCGGCTCGACCCCGTGCGCCTGGCGCTGCTCGTCGATGAAGGCGATCATGGCTTGAACCGGCGGTCGAGCTCCGCCTGCGCAAAATACGCGCTCGCCTTGCGCAGGATCTCGTTGGCCTGCCGCACCGCCCGCTCACGGACTTCCGGGGAAAACTTGTTCGTCGTCTTGCTCATGATGGCTCCATCCTACTCTGGAGTTGGAGCCTCCGGCAAACCCGGGCCGGTTCACTCCGTCGATTCAGACTTCAGGCGCGACGTTCCAGGGAGCCGGTCACTACCGATAGACCAAGACCGGGATTTTGCTGTGGGTCAGGACTTTTTGGGTTTCGCTGCCCAGAAGAAGCCCGGTGATCCCGCGCCTGCCGTGAGAGGCCATGAAGATAATATCGCACTCGTTCCGCTCGGCCGCCGCGATGATGCCGATGTAGGGGGAGTCCGTGACCTCGGTCACGGCGTCCGCCGTGACGCCAGCGGCCTCTGCGGCGCCCTTTGCCCGTCCAAGAACGGCTTCGGCCAGCGTCGCCGTGGCGCGGGCCGAGCGCTCGGGACCAAGAAGGTCGGCAGGATCTACGCCAAGGCTGTCGCCATAGATCGGGGGCGGCGGCTCGGGCTGGCTGTGGAAGAAGGTGATGCGCGCGCCGACTTCGGCGGCAAAGGCGATGCCCCGCCTTACTGTGTCCTCGGACAGGGACGAGCCGTCCGTGGGAACGAGCAGATGCTTGAACATGGTGGGATCTCCGAAGAACGGCAGGCGGTCGGCGGGACCGGGTCAGCCCCGCCCGACGCGCCCCATGATGAGGTTGACGGTTTCGATCAGGCGCGGGCGAACTTCATCCAGAAGGTACTGCGGCGACAGGCTGAAGGCCGGGCCGCCCACGTTCATGGACATCAGCGGCAAGCCTTCCCCTGGCTGGAAGGCGACGGCCACCGCATGAACGTCCTTCTGCCAGTCGCCAAAGGACGTGCAGCATCCGATTTCCTGGAAGTCGGTGATCGCCTTGCGGATGCCGGTGTCGATACGCGGCCACGCGATTTCGTCAAGTTCGCGGATGCGCTCCATCAGTTCGCGCCGTTCGGTGTCCGGGCAAAGGGCCAGGTAGGCGCGGCCCATGGCGGTGGTGCCGATGGGAATGCGCGAGCCGATGTCCAGGCTGAGCGTCAGGGCGGCGTGACTGCGGCAGTTCTCGACGTAGATCATGCTCAGTTTGTCGCGCACCCCCAGGGACACCATCGCCTGCGAGGCGTCGGCCAGTTCCTGCATCAGCGGACGGGCGATCTGGCGGACGTCGAGCTTGGACAACATGGCGCTGCCCAGGGCGAGCGTCGCGGTCCCCAGACGGTACTTTCCCAGGCTGGGCACCAGGTGCAGATACCCAAGCTTGGTCAGGGTGTAGGTGAGGCGCGTGACGGTCGAGCGGGGCAACTTGCAAGCGTCGGCGATCTCCTGATTTCCCAGGATCTGGTCGCCTGAACGGAAGCTGGAGAGTACTTCCAGGCCCCGCGCCAGGGCTGTCACGAAATGCCGGTCTTCCTTTGCGTTGCCGCGCGGGCTGGGCGCAACCTCATCATTGTCCTGCGTGTCCATCGCGATTCGTCCCTTTGTGATACACCTTTGAGCGGCACTATACGGCCTCTCACAACAGGTTGCATCAGCGCCCAGTTTCAGGGGTGATGCTTCATTCCGGCGCGTTCAGGTCGGACGCCAGGCGGCGCAATTCCCCCTTGAGAATCTTGCCCGTGGGCGCGGCCGGCAGATGGGGCACCACGACGATGCGCGACGGCACCTTGTAGGGCGAAAGGTTCTCCCGCAGATGGGCGTTCAGGGCGTCCATGGAAATGGTGTCGCCGTCGACAGCCTCGATAAATGCGATCACTTCCTCGTTGCCGTCGATTTCCCTGCCGACCACGGCCGATTGGATCACGTCGGGATACGCATTCAAAGCCTGCTCCACCTCCACCGGGTAGACGTTGAACCCCGACCGGATGATCATTTCCTTGGCCCGGCCGACGATGGTGACGGCGCCGTCGCCAGCGATCCGGGCAAGGTCGCCGGTCCGCAGCCAGCCGTCGCGCAGAAAGGCTGACCGGGTGGCTTCCTCGGACCGGTAGTAGCCCTTCATCACGTTGGGGCCGCGCACGCACAGTTCGCCCACGCTCTCCTCCGGTCCGGCGCCCTCGGGGGTGGTGGCGTCGTGCAGCATGACCTCGATGCCGGGAATCGGCGGACCAACGGAGCAGTCCGAGCGGGGAGCGTCCAAGCGCGTCTGGCAGATTGACGGCGAAGTCTCCGTCATTCCATAGCCATTCTGCAGGGGAATCCCGAACAGCCGCTCGAATCCCGCCTTGACGGACGCGGTCAGCGGCGACCCGCCAGCTTGCGCCACCCGCAGGGCGGGGGTGCGGAAGGCCTCGGGCTGGCGCTCGGCCCAGTCGACCAGGCGGGCGTACATGGCCGGGACGCCGTGCAGAACGGAAACGGCGTCCTCGGCCAGGGAACACGCCATGTCCTCGACCCGGAAGCGCGGCGCCAGGATTAGGTGGGCGCCGCTGAGCAGCGTGGCCGACAACAGCGAGGATATCCCGTAGACGTGCGACAGGGGCAGCACCCCATACACCACGTCCTCCGGCACCAGGCGCCGCATGCGCAGCGAATTCTCGGCCACGAACATGAGGTTGCGGTGGGTCAGCATCACGGCCTTGGCGGCCCCGGTCGTGCCGGAGGTGTAGACGAGGGCCGCCACCTGATCCTCTGCCGCGCTGTAGACCGGTTCAGGGTCCGTCTCGACCAACGGTCCGATGCGAACGGAGCCGATCAACGGGAAGTCCTGGCTGACCGCGCCAGCGTGGTCGGCATGGGTTCCGGCCTCCGGCGACACCTGATCGAAGTACAGGGCCCGGCGGGCTCCTGAATGATCGAGGAAGGTGGCGATCTCCCGAGTGGAGACGCGCGCGTTGACGGTGGCCGACCATGCGTCGAGCGTGCTGACGGCGAGGACGGAGACGCACAGGGCCACGCAGTTCTCGGCGACCAGCACGACCCGGTCGCCCGGCCGCACGCCCAGTGCGCGCAGGCGGTCGGCCGTCCCCTTCACCGCCCGGTCCAGGTCCGCGTAGGTCAGGGTCCGCATACCGTCGCTCAGCGCCGGGGCGTCCGGCCGGTGAACGACCCACTGCGCGAAAATCTGATGCAGTCTGCTGAGGGGAACTGTTGCCGGGGTGGGCAGGGACATTGCGCAGCCTCGTTGTGCGGTGTGGTCGACAGGGTCATGGCGAACTGGACCGGATCCTTGCACAGCTTTCCGCGCCGCTCAACAAAAATGGACATTTCATCTGCACTGCGGAATGATGGTCCGGTGTTCAAGTATGGCTTTTCCGTTGCGGAAACTTGGTTCTCAAGACCCCACCGCAGCCGTTTCCAGCCCCGGGCGTCTTCCCGTCGCGCGTGGGTAGCGTAGAGTATGCGCGGGTAAAGCGGTCCTTCGCCAATTTCGTGGAACGGGCGCCTGCAGCGCGGTCCAATGGCAATTGACAGTCGGAAGGCTGTTCGGTACGGTTTGTCCGTATGTTGGTTTTTATGTCTGCACAGCGGTCTTGTCGAGTCCGTTCATTATTTAGGGCAGGGGAGGTTCAAGCCAGTGCTTGAAGGGATGATCGGCATTGTCGGGTGCGGCCAGATGGGCGTCGGCATCGCCCAGGTCGCGGCGCAGGCCGGGTACCGCGTGGTGCTGCATGACGCTCGGCCGGATGCCGCCTCGACGGCTCGCGGGGTTCTGGCGGAAACGTGGGGGCGCCTGGTTGCCAAGGAACGGCTGGCGCCCCAAGCCGCCGACGCGGCGATGGAGCGCCTGGAAGTCGCGGCCGACATGGAGGGCCTCGCGCGCTGTGAAGTGGTGGTCGAGGCCATCGTCGAAAACCTGGACGCCAAGCGCGGCCTGTTCGCGGCGCTGGAACGCGTGCTCGCGCCCGAGGCCATCCTGGCGACCAACACCTCGTCGCTTTCGGTGACCGCCATCGCGGCGGCACTGCAACGCCCGGAGCGGGTGGCCGGCTTTCATTTCTTCAACCCGGTCCCCTTGATGAAGGTGGTGGAGGTCGTTGACGGCCTGTTGACGGCTCCCCCGGTTGGCGACCGTCTGGCCGCCTTGGCCACGGCCTGGGGCCACACCGCCGTGCGGGCCAAGGATACGCCGGGCTTCATCGTCAACCACGCCGGTCGCGGCTTTGGGACCGAAGGGTTGCGGGTCCTGGCCGAGAATATCGCCCCCCTGGCGGTCATCGACCGGGTGTTGCGCGATTGCGCGGGCTTTAAACTGGGGCCTTTCGAGTTGCTGGACGTCACGGGCCTGGATGTTTCCACCCCGGTGATGGAGTCCATCTATCACCAGTACTACGAGGAGCCCCGCTACCGGCCGCAGCCCATCCTGCGCACCATGCAGGCGGCGGGGCTGCTGGGCCGCAAGACCGGCAGAGGCTTCTACTCCTATGGCGAGGGCGGAAGCGGCGGGTCCCGAGGGGTGGCCGATCGCACCTGGACCTCGGCGCCTGCCGGGCGCGTGTGGATCAGTCCGGCCCGCCCGGATCTGGCCGACAAGGTTTCCGGGATCGTCCGGCTGTGCGGAGGCCAAGTCTCCACCGCGTCCCTGCCCGAAGACGACGCCCTGATCGTGGTGACGCCGTTGGGGGAGGACACCGCAGCCTGTGTCCAGGCGCAGGGGTTGGACGCCGCGCGGACGGTGGCGGTGGACGCCCTGTTCCCCATGGACCGGCGGAGGGTGCTGATGTCCAGTCCGGCCCTGACGCCGGAGTGGGCCGAGCGCGCGGGCGCCTTGTTTGCCGCCGACGGCGTGCCGGTCGATATGGTGCGTGACAGCGCCGGGATGATCGCCCAGCGGGTGGTCGCCCACATTATCAACATTGCCTGCGAGATCGCCCAGCAGGGCATCGCGACGCCGACCGACATCGACCGCGCCGTCACCCTTGGCCTCGCCTATCCGGCCGGGCCGCTGGACTGGGGCGACAGGATCGGCGGGACGGTGCTTCTGGACCTGCTCGACACCCTGCACCGGACGACCGCCGATCCGCGCTATCGCCCCAGCGCGTGGCTGCGCCGCCGGGCCCACCTCAATCTGTCCCTGCTTGCCGAAGAGATTTGACCGATGCTTGACGCTTATATCTACGACGGTCTGCGCACGCCCTTTGGCCGCCACGGCGGCGCCCTGGCGGCGGTTCGCCCCGATGACCTTGTTGCCGGAGTGATGCGGACACTGGTGGAGCGCAATCCCTGGCCGGCCGACGCCATCGAGGACGTCATCGTCGGCAACACCACCCAGGCCGGGGAGGACTCCCGCAACATCGGCCGCTTTGCCGCCCTTCTCGCCGGGTTCCCCGACAGCGTGCCGGGGCAGACGGTCAACCGCCTTTGCGCCAGCGGCCTCGCGGCGATCATCGACGCCGCGCGGGCGATCACCGCCGGGGAAGGGGCCTTGTATTTGGCCGGGGGCGTCGAGAGCATGAGCCGGGCGCCGTTCGTGCTCGGCAAGGCCGAAAGCCCCTACAGCCGCGACGCGCGTCTCTACGACACCACCATTGGCGCCCGCTTCCCCAACCCCCGGTTCGTCGCCGCCCATGGCGGGCATTCGATGCCGGAGACCGGCGACAACGTCGCCCACGAGTTCGGCATATCCCGCGACGACGCCGACGCCTTCGCACTGGCCTCCCAGCAGCGCACCGAGGAGGCCCGCAAAAGCGGTTTCTTTACCGGCGAAATCTGCCCGGTGGAAGTCCCCACGGGACGCAGGACGCCGCCGGTCATGGTCGATGCCGATGAGCATCCCCGCCCCGACACCACGGGCGAAACCCTGGCCCGCCTGAAGCCGCTGTTCGAAGGCGGAGTGGTCACCGCCGGAAACGCCTCGGGCCTCAACGACGGGGCGGCGGCGCTCCTGATCGGCGACCGCACTGTTGGTGAAAAGGCCGGGAAGGCGCCGATGGCACGCATCCTGTCGTCCGCCGCCGCCGGTGTGCCGCCGCGCATCATGGGCGTGGGGCCGGGGGCCGCGATCCCCAAGGCTCTCGACCGCGCCGGCCTGACGCTGGCGGACGTCGATCTCATCGAAATCAACGAGGCCTTCGCGTCCCAGGTGCTCGGCTGCCTCAAGGTCCTCTGCCTGGACGTCTCGGACAGCCGCGTCAACCCCAACGGCGGCGCGATTGCCCTGGGGCATCCGCTCGGGGCTTCGGGCGCCCGCCTCGCCTTGACGGCGGCGCGGGAGCTTGAGCGGCGTCAGGCGCGCTACGCCGTCGTCAGCCTGTGCGTCGGCGTCGGCCAAGGTCTCGCCATGGTCATCGAACGCGCCTGAAGAGCCGACGGTGCCGCCATTCCAGCAACCAACAAAACAACAGAACGATCCAGGAGGAAACACCACATGCGTATGCGCCCCATTCTTTACGCTGGCGCCTTGGCCGCCTTCGTCGCCATGGCCGGAACCGCCGGCGCTGCCGAGGTCAAGCTGCCGGGCACCCTTGCCTGGACGGCGTACGGCACCAACTCCAGCGGCTACGCCCAGGCTGTGGCCATCGGCAACATGCTCCAGAACAAGTACGGGACGTCGCTGCGCGTGCTGCCGGGCGACAACGACGTGTCGCGCATGACCCCGCTGAAGGGGGGGCGTGTCGATATGTGCGCCTGCGGCATCGCCAGCTACTTCGGGTCCGAAGGCGTGATGATGTTTGCCGACGCCGACTGGGGGCCGCAGCCGGTGCGCGTCATCACCACGTCCATCGCGTCGTTCGGCCTCGCCCTTGCCGCGGCCGGTGACATCGACGTCAAGACCCCGGCCGACCTGCGCGGCAAGCGGGTGGCCTATGTGCGCGGCGACGACGCCCTCAACAAGGGCACCGAGGCCTATCTGGCGTTCGGCGGGCTGACCTGGGACGACGTCGAACGGGTGGACTTCCCCGGCTATGCCAAGTCTTTCGACGGCATCATCGCCGGACAGGCGGACGCGTCCTTCACCACCACCGTCACGCCCCCGGCCCAGCAACTGGCGAGCAGCCCGCGCGGGATCGCCTGGCCGGCGTTGGACCCCAACGATGCCGAGGGGTGGAAGCGTCTGACCGATGCCGCGCCGTACTTCCAGCCGCACAAGGTGACGTCCGGCGCCGGTGGTATCAGCGCCGACACCCCCTACGCCGGGGCCAGCTACCCCTATCCCATCCTGATCGCGAACCAGGACCTCAGCGCCGACACCGCGTATGGCCTGATCAGCGCGATGAACGAGAACTTCGCCGATTTCAAGGACAGCGCCCCCGGTGCCGCCGGCTATGCGCTGGAGCATCAGAACATGAAGTGGGTGATCCCCTTCCACGAGGGCGCCATCCGCTTCTTCAAGGAAAAGGGTATCTGGACCGACGACATGCAGGCGCACCAGGACGGCCTGATCGCGCGTCAGGACCTGCTCATGAAAACGTGGCAGGCGTTCAAGGCAGCCAATCCGCCTGAGGATGCCGAGGCGTTCCAGGCGGCATGGATGAAGGCGCGTGCGACCGCGCTCGAAGGGGCTGGCATGAAGCCCGTCTTCCGCTAAACGCGGGCGACGCCGATTGGCCGGGGCGCGCGAGCTGCAAGCTGCGGGCGCCCCGGCCTGACCCTTCCTACTATCCCGAAAAGAGGCAGAAATGGGTGTTCCCGCGCAAGACGAGCAGGAGGAGCAGGTTGGCGGCGTCCGCGAGCTGACCGGCATCATGGGTTTCGTTCCCGGCACCGTCGCCGGCCTGCTGATCCTGCTGAGTATCGAGTTCCTGTTCAACCTGAAGGCGTTCGGGGCGCCCCTGCTTGAGACGCAGTTCTATTACCTTGTCGTCGCCATGATGCTGCCGCTGGTGTTCCTGCTGTGGCCTGCCCACAAACGGGCGTCCCACACGCAGGTGCCGTGGTACGACCTGGCGCTTTGCCTGGCGACCCTGGTGGTGTGCGGGTACTTCGTCTATCGCGCGGAATCGATTCTTGAACGCGGCTGGGCGTTTTCCGCTCCACCTGACGCGGTGTGGATGAGCTACCTGCTCTGGGCCCTGGTCATCGAGGCGGCGCGCCGGGCCGGCGGCTGGCCCATCGCCCTCATCGCCGGACTGTTCTCGTTCTACCCGCTGGTTGCCGACATTGTGCCGGGTCCGATTCAGGCTTTCCCCTCGACGCTCGAACAGGCGGCCATCTACCACACCATGAGCACCGAGAGCATCATGGGCGTGCCGTTGCAGGCCTTCGCCGGGCTGGTGATCGGCTTCCTGGTGTTTGGCGTCGCCTTGCAGATGACCGGCGGCGGGCGGTTCTTCATCAACCTGGCCTTCGCCCTGCTGGGCCATGTGCGCGGCGGCCCCGCCAAGGTGGCGATCTTCTCCAGCGGCCTGATGGGGTCGATGAGCGGCAGTGTCATCACCAACGTGATGACCACCGGCGTCCTGTCCATTCCCGCCATGCGCCGGGTCGGCATGAGCCGGTCCTTTGCCGGCGGTGTGGAGGCCTGCGCCTCGACCGGCGGCGTCCTGATGCCGCCCGTCATGGGCGCCACCGCCTTTGTCATGGCGATGTTCCTGGAAGTGCCCTATTCGGCCGTCGCCATGGCCGCCATCGTGCCATCGGTCCTGTACTTTCTCGGCCTGTTCATCCAGATCGACGCCTACGCCGGCAAGAACAATCTCAAGGGGCTGCCGCGCGAGGAGCTGCCGAGCATCCGCAAGACGTTGAAGGAAGGTTGGTACTTCATCTTCGTGTTCGCCTTGCTGGTGTGGATGATGATTTACATGCAGCGCGAGGCGGTCGCCCCCTTCTACGCCACCGCATTGCTTTTGGTCATCAACCAGATCCTGCCCTATCACCGCTGGTCCTGGCGCCATGTCGGCCGGATGCTGTCGGCCTCGGCCAAGCTGTTTGCCGAACTGATCGCCATTCTTGCGGCCATCGGCATGCTGGTTGGCGCCCTGTCCATGACCGGCCTGTCGGGCACCATTTCCAACGACCTCATTCATCTGGCCGGGGGCAGCACGCTGGGCCTGCTGCTGATGGGGGCGTTCACCTGCTTCCTGCTCGGCATCGGGATGACCGTGACGGCGGCTTACATCTTCCTGGCGGTGGCCTTGGCCCCGGCGTTGATCCAGGGGGCGGGGTTGAACCCCATGGCGGTGCACTTGTTCCTGTTGTACTGGGGAATGCTGAGTTTCATCACGCCGCCGGTCGCCCTGGGCGCCTTCGCCGCCGCGACGCTGGCAGGGGCACGGCCGATGGAAACCGGCCTCCAGGCGATGCGGCTGGGCAGCGTGATCTACTTCATCCCGTTCCTGTTCGTGCTCAATCCGGCGCTGATCGGCCAAGGGGAGTGGACCGCAGTCGCCGCGGCCGTGGCGCAGGCGCTGGTCGGCGTGACGCTGTTTGCCTCGGCCATGCAGGGGTATCTGGTGGTGGTCGGCGACCTGTGCGTCAACCGCCTGTTCCAGTGGCCGATCAGGGCGGGGCTGCTGGTGTCCGGCCTGTGCGTCGCCGTGCCCGGTGGCGGCGCGGTGCCCCTGAGCAACGGGGAGCTTCTGATCCTTGGGGCGGCGACCGGTCTGCCGGCCATCCTGCTGGCCTGGGTGTTCAACCGGAGCGTTGCCGCTCCGGTCCCCAATGCCCAGTCAGGATTGGTTTCGCGTCACGAGCATGAAGGTTGAGGTGCCATGGGCGAGCAGGGAACCCTGCTCGTCCGTGACCTCGGCGTCGCAATAGACCGTGCGCGCCGCCTGGCTGAGCACCCTTGCCCGGCACAGCACGCGGCCCATGGCGGGACGCAGGAAGGTCGTCTGCAGGTTCAGTGTAATGGCGCCCGTGGAGGACGGGTCGGACAGGCGGGCGGCGCTGCCCATGGCAACGTCGAGCAAGGTCATGATCAGGCCGCCGTGACCACTGGCGTGGCTGTTGTGGTGGTGGGGTTCGATGTCCACCGCCGACAGCGTCCAGCCCTCTCCCCGGTCGATGCCCCGGATGGAGCAGTGGCGCAGAAATGGGACGTCCAGGCCGAAGAAGTCGGTCATCGGCGCGGCTCCTTCGTCTGGAGCAGTCCTGCCTGATAGAGCGGACCGCCAAGGTGACGGGGATAGGAAAAGCCATGAACCGCAAGCACGTCACCGTCGGCCGCCCGATGAAAATGACCATTCCGCAGTGTCTCGGCGATCCGCTCCTCGGCCTTGGCGCGGGTGATGGCGGTGTGCGCGGCAATCGCGGCAGCGGCCAACGCGGAGCCTCCGGCCGGCGCCGGGGTGCAAACGACCGGGGCGCCGAGGCGCTGGGCCAGCCCGAGAACCGTCGGCAGGCCCTCAAGATTGGCCGAGGACGCCTCGACACAGGCCACCCGGCCGCCGCGCAAGGCCAGGGCGAGGCCACAAGAGACGCCTGCCCCCGAGGTGAGGCGGGCGGGAACCACCGTAGTGCCGGTGGCTGGCACGGAAACGGGCTCCAAAAGTTCGAGCAGGGGGGCGCCGTCCGCAGCCGGGCCGAGCGCCGCAACCAGCAGGAAGGCCACGTCGGCGCTGCCTGGTGTTGCCGAGACTTTGATCGGGCCAGTGGCGGGGCGCAGTTTTGTGTCCGGCACGCGGGCGCACTCGCGTTCGGCAAAAAAGATGTGCCGCAGCGCTGCCGATTCCGGCGACGCCATCAGATCGACGAATGCCTGCCGTTCGAGGATCACGGCCTCGTAGAACGGCAGGGTCGCGGCCAGGGCGACGGCCCGCGCGGCGGCCAAAGGGGCCGGGCAGCCGGGAAAGTCCACGCTCAGGCGGCTTTCCTGGGTCGCCAGCCAGAGGTCAATTGCCTCGGGCGCGGTCACGGAACACTGACGGATGTCGGGGTGTTCGGCGCGGTCGGCGACGGTGTCGAAAAACGCCGCCGCCGCGTCGAGCAGGGACAGGCCCGGCGGGGCGACGCTGTCGACGAGGCCGGCTTCCGCGCCCGTCTGGGCCGTCACCGTTCGGCCCCTGGCGATCAGGTCCACCGCGACGTCCATGCCGGTCAGGCGCGGCAGCATCTGGGTTCCCCAGGCGCCGGGGATGAGGCCGAGGTTGACCTCGGGCAAGCCGAGCTTCGCCGCGCTGGCGGCCACGCGGTAATGGCAGGCCATGGCCAGTTCCAGGCCTCCACCCAGGGCGGCGCCGTGAATGGCCGCGACGACCGGCTTGCGGCAGGCAAAGAGCCGCGCAAGAACCTGTCGCAGGTCCGGGGAGCGGGTGGACGCGGGCGTGCCGAACTCCCTGGCGTCGGCACCGGCGCAGAACAGCTTTCCGGCGCCGGTGACAACGATGCCGGAGCAGTCGGGATCGGCCTCGGCGGCGTCCAGGGCCGCCACAAGATGGTGACGCAGGGCGTGGCCGAGGCTGTTCACCGGCGGGTTGTCCAGGGTCACCAGACGCAGGCGCCCGCCGAGCGGACTGGTGAGGGTTGCGGGGTCCATAAGGGCTTGTCTCCTGGTGCTAGGGCGTGCCCACGGCGTGTGGGCGGTCCAGCATACCGCCATTGACCGCCAAGCGGAATAGAAGACTGCACAACGGGTTTTGGTGGAAGTAAAAGCCGCGTTATTCGTTGCGCTGGACCGCGCGGTGGTTTAGCGTTGGTCTGCATAATAGACAACATGCCTGCTGTGCAGGCTTTTGGCGGCGGGCGTGCCGCGGCTCAGACGATGTGAGAGGCGTTGCATGGATCTAAGTTTTACGGCCGAGGACCAGGCCTTCAGGGAGGAGGTTCAGGCCTTCCTTCGTGACCACTTGCCAGCCGGCGTCCGCCACAAGGTGCTCAACGGGATGCACCTGGAGCGCGACGACTATCTGGCTTGGCAGCACGCCTTGCACGCGCGGGGCTGGGGCGGGCCGTCGTGGCCCGAGAAATTCGGCGGCACCGGCTGGAGCCCGGTCCAGCAGTACATCTTCGACTCCACCTGTTCCGAGGCCGGGGCGCCCCGGCTGGTGCCCTTCGGTCTGAAGATGGTGGCGCCGGTGATCATGGCCTACGGCAACGAAGCGCAGCACAAGCGCTTCCTGCCGCCCATCCTGGCCGGCGAGGAATGGTGGTGTCAGGGTTATTCCGAGCCTGGGGCCGGGTCGGACCTCGCCTCGCTGAAGGCGCGGGCGGTGCGCGACGGCGACCACTATGTGGTCAACGGGCAGAAGACCTGGACGACGCTCGGCCAGTACGCCGACTGGATATTCTGTCTGGTGCGCACCGATCCCGAGGCCAAGCCCCAGCGGGGCATCTCGTTTCTGCTGATCGACATGAAGACGCCCGGCGTCACCGTGCGGCCGATCATCACCATGGACGGCGCGCACGAGGTCAACGAGGTGTGGCTGGAGGACGTCCGCGTCCCGGTCGAGAACCTGATCGGCGAGGAGAACAAGGGCTGGACCTACGCCAAGTTCCTGCTCGGCCACGAACGAACCAACATCGCCGGGATCGGCATCGCCAAGCGCGAGTTGGCCCGCCTCAAGCGGCTGGCTCTCACCGAGGTCAGGGAAGGGCGCCCGCTACTGGAAGACCCGTTGTTCGCCGTCCAGGTCGCCCGCCTGGAAATCGAACTGACGGCCCTGGAGATCACCAACCTGCGCGTCCTGTCGGCCGAGGCCGAAAACCGTGCGCCGGGTCCCGAGGCGTCGATCCTCAAGATCAAGGGCAGCGAGATCCAGCAGGGAATCCTGGAACTGATGACCGAGGCTGTCGGCCTCCAGGCGTTGCCGTACCGCCGCGAGGCGATGGGCGCGGGGTACCAGGGGGACTATCCGGTCGAAGGCCATGCGCTGACCCCGACCATGCAGTATCTCAACTTGCGCAAGCTGTCGATTTACGGCGGGTCCAACGAGATCCAGCGCGACATCATTTCTCAGATGATCCTGGGCCTTTAGGGAGCGGACCGATGGACTTCACCTTCACCGATGAACAGACCATGCTGTTCGACATGACGACCCGCTACCTGGGCAACGAGTACGGGTTCGAGAAACGGGCCTCCATCATCGCCTCGGACGCGGGTATGAGCGAGGCGGTGTGGCGCGGTATTGCCGACCTCGGCCTGCTGGCCCTGCTGGTGCCCGAGGAGAATGGCGGCGCGGCGGCTGGTCCGGTCGAAACCATGCTGGTGATGTCGGCGTTCGGCAAGGCTCTGCTGGTCGAGCCCTATCTTGCGAGCGCCGTGGTGGCGACCTCGGCCATCGCCCGTCTGGGTGACGCGCGGCAGCGTGAGACGTGGCTGGAACCGATGGGGGCGGGCGACCTGATCGCCATCGTCGCCCACGACGAACCGCACGGCGGGGCTACCCGCGCCACGGCGGTCGGTGGCGGTTTCCTGCTCGATGGGCGCAAGACGATGGTTGCCCATGCCGGGCGCGCCGGGCTGCTGCTGGTCAGCGCGCGGTCTGACGACGGCGCAGTCGGCCTATTCGCCGTGGACCCCGCCCAGCCGGGCGTCAAGCTGGTGACCTATCCCACGGTCGATGGCGGCCGGGCCGCCGACGTGGTGCTCAGCCAGGTTCACGTCGCGGACGCCAACCGCCTCGGTGCCGGCGACGTCAGCGAGGATCTGGCCGCGATCCTCGACATCGGTCTTGCCGCCTTGTGCGGTGAAGCCCTTGGCGTGCTCCAGCGCAGCCTGGACGCGACCATCGAGTACACCAGGACCCGCAAGCAGTTCGGTCAGCCCATCGGTAAGTTCCAGGCCCTGCGCCACCGCATGGCCGACATGCTCATCCACGTCGAGCAGTCGCGTTCCATGGCCTATCTGGCCGCCGTCCGCGCCGACGAGGCGGACGTGGCGGTTCGGGAGCGGGCCCTGTCGGCCGCGAAGGTGGTCGTCGGCGAGGCCTGCCGGTTTGTCGGGCAACAGGCGGTGCAGCTCCACGGCGGGATGGGGGTGACCGACGAACTTGACGTGTCCCACTGCTTCAAGCGCCTGTTCGCCATCGAGAAGACCTTCGGGTCGACGCGCGAGCACCTGTCGCGTTTCAGCCGCGCGCTGGTGGCGTGACGGGTGCCCAAGCTCATCTTCGCCGCCGCCGACCCCCGGCCTGACCGTTGGACGGAGCTGTTTAAGCGAGAGCTTGGCAGTGCCTTCGATGTCGCCGCCTGGACGGATGACGGTCGAGTGCACGGGGCCGACTACGCCGTGGTGTGGCGGCCGCCGGCCATCCTGTTCGAGCGCGAACAAGGGTTGAAGGCGATCTTCAATCTGGGGGCAGGTGTCGACGGGCTGATCGGCCAGCCCGGCCTGCCCGCTGGAGTCCCGGTGATCCGCCTGGAGGACGCTGGCATGTCCGCGCAAATGGCCGAGTTCGTCATCCATCAGGTGGTCGAACACACGCGCGGCATGGGCGTCTATCGACAGCAGCAACGGGACGGGCTGTGGCGCGCTCAACGGCCCGTGGAGCGCGAGGCTTGGCCCATCGGGATTCTGGGGTTGGGCAGCATCGGAACGCGGGTGGCGCGGTGCCTCGCCGACCTCGATTACCCTGTTGCCGGTTGGGTCCGCACGCCACGGGAGCAGGCGGGGATTGAGGTTTTCGCGGGGCCGGAGGGATTGGCGCCGTTCCTGGCCCGCACCCGCATCGTGGTCAACACCCTTCCCCTGACCGCCGAGACGCAAGACATCATGAACGGCACCCTTTTCGCCGCGCTTCTGCCGGGCGCGGTGGTCATCAACGTCGGCCGTGGAGACCATCTGGTGGACGAGGATCTGGTGCGGGCGATCACCGCAGGCCGGGTGGCCGCCGCGACCCTGGACGTGTTCCGGCACGAGCCCCTTCCGCCGGATCATCCGTTCTGGAAGATGCCGGAAATAACGCTCACGCCCCATGTCGCGGCGCGGACCCTGCGGGAAGAAACCGTGCGTCAGATCGTCGCCAAGGTCCGCGCCCTTGAGGCGGGGGAGGCCGTCTCCGGCGTCGTCGACCTGGATCGTGGTTACTGACCAGTGCTCCAAGCAATGGTGTTGCCCCTGGTCATGGTACTGACCCTCGGTTACCGGCTGGCGGGATGGGCTCCGCTAGCGGTGGCCGGGCACGTTCTTCTGGTGGGCTACATCGTGACGCAGTGGCCGCGCCTGCCGTGGCTGCCACGGGTCGCCGTTGGTGTGGCGAGCGTCCTGCTCGTGGCTCTGCCGTGGCATAGCGACGCGCCGCTGGCGGCGGTGTTCGACGGGTTCAACCAAGCGGCGTGGTTTGCCACCTTCCTGGCCGCGTTGTCGTTTCTCCGCCAAGCCGCCGTGGGGTCGCCGCTGGTCCGGCGTTGCGGCGAAGTGATCATCAGCCAGCCTCCGGCCAAGCGTTACGCCACCCTCAGCGGCGGCGCCTATCTCATCGGGGTGCTGCTGAACATGGCGGTGCTCAACCTGCTCGGCACCATGGTCGAGCGGGCCAACACCCTGGCCGCCGCCGGTGGTCATGCTGTCGTCCGCGACGTCCGCACCCGCCGCATGTTCAGCGCCGTGATCCGGGGGTTCGGAACCGCGCCCCTGGGATCGCCGCTCTCCATCACGTTGGCGATGATCCTGTCCCTGGTGCCGTCCGTCGATTGGCGGGTGGTGTTGCCGCTGGGATTGGCGACCACCGCGTTGTTGTTGGCGTTTGGTTGGGTGTGGGATCAGGCTGGTGCGCCCCGGCACCTGGCGGGGCTGGTGGCGGCACCACGGCCGCCCTCTGGCGGATGGTGGACCATCCTGCGTTTCGCCGCCCTCGTCATGGCGGTGTTCCTGGCGGCGGTGGCCGTGGAGGCGACAGCGGGCGTCTCCCTGCCCCTGGCCATTCTGCTGACCGCTCCGGCGGCGGCCTTCCTCTGGATGGTGGCGCAACGGCGCCGCAAGGGCGTTCTTCGGGCCGTTCTGCTGTCGGCGGCCAACCTGCGCCGGGGCGCCGGCGAACAGTTTGGCGGAATGCGGACCGAGGTTTGCCTGTTGGCCGCCGCCGGGCTGGTCGGCACCCTGGTCGCCCGCGTCGTGCCGGCCGAAGCCCTCGCCGGTCTGCTGGCCAGCGCGGGCCTTCACGGGCTGCCGGTGGCGCTGCTGGTCTTTGTGTCGATGGCGGCCCTGCCGCAGATCGGGCTGACCCCCGTGCTGGTCGCCACCATCATCCTGTCGGCCATGTCCCATCCCGAGATTTTCGGCCTGTCCCCGACGCTGCTGGCCCTGGCGACCATGAGCGGGTGGGCGTTGGCCATCGGTTCGTCTCCCGTGACCACCTCGGTCCTCATCGCGAGCCGCATTGCCGGGCTCAGCCCCCGCCTGGTCGGCTGGGGGTGGAACTGGCGCTTCACCCTCGGCGCCGCCGGAATGCTTGTCGTGTGGCTGGCGGTCGTGGACGCCTTCCTGGCATAAGCGGGCCGATCTTTCGCGGCCCGCTCCGCACAGCTCCTTACGCCTCGAGTTCCTTGGCCAGTTCCGGCAGGATCTGGAACAGGTCGCCGACCAGACCGTAGTCGGCAACCTGGAAGATCGGCGCCTCCTCGTCCTTGTTGATGGCGACGATGACCTTGCTGTCCTTCATGCCCGCAAGGTGCTGGATGGCGCCCGAGATGCCGACCGCGACATAGAGGTCCGGCGCGACGATCTTGCCGGTCTGGCCGACCTGATAGTCGTTGGGCACAAACCCCGCGTCCACCGCCGCGCGCGACGCGCCGACGGCAGCGCCGAGCTTGTCGGCCACCGCTTCGATGAGGGCGAAGTTCTCGCCCGAGCCCATGCCGCGCCCGCCCGAGACGATGATCTTGGCGCTGGTCAGTTCCGGCCGCTCGGACTTTGACAACTCCTGGCCGACGAAGGCCGAGGCGCCGCCGCCGACGGTGACGGACACCGCCTCGACGGCGGCTGCCCCGCCTTCGGTCGGGGCGGCGTCAAAGGCGGTGCCGCGCACGGTGATGACCTTCAGGGCATCGACGGTCTTCACGGTCGCCAAGGCGTTGCCGGCGTAGATCGGGCGGATGAAGGTGTCGTCGCTTTCGACGCCCGAAATGTCCGACAGCATGGCGACGTCCTTCAGCGCGGCGACGCGCGGCAGGACGTTTTTGCCGAAGGTCGTGGCCGGGGCCAGGATGTGGCCGTAGCCGTCGGCCAGGGTCACGATCACCTCGGCCAGCGGCTCCGCCAGGGGATGGGCCAGGGCCTCGGCGTCGGCCAACAGCACCTTGGCGACCCCGGCGACGCGGGAGGCGGCCTCGGCCACCGCGCCGCAGCCGTGGCCGGCGACCAGGACGTGGACTTCGGAACCAACCGCCTGGGCGATGCGGATGGCGGCGGTGACGGCGTTGAGGGTGGAGGCGCGCAGGACGGCGTTGTCGTGCTCGGCAAGAACCAGGACGCTCATTGTCAGATCACCTTCGCTTCGGTCTTCAGCTTGCTCACCAGTTCGGCCACGTCGGCGACCTTGACGCCGGCTTGACGCACCGGCGGTTCCTCCACCTTCAGGGTGGTCAGGCGCGGCGCCGTATCGACGCCCAGGTCCGCCGGGGACAGAGTCTCCAGGGGCTTCTTCTTGGCCTTCATGATGTTGGGGAGCGATGCGTAGCGTGGGGTATTCAGGCGGAGGTCCGTAGTGACCACGGCGGGCAGCGTGAGGGCCACCGTCTCCAGGCCGCCGTCGATCTCGCGGGTGACCTTCAGGCCGTCGGCGACCTCCACCTTGGAGGCGAAGGTTCCTTGCGGCCAGCCCAGCAGGGCGGCGAGCATCTGGCCGGTCTGGTTGCTGTCGTCGTCGATGGCCTGCTTGCCGAGGACCGCCATGTCAGGGCTTTCCCTGGCAACCAGGGCCTTAAGCAGCTTGGCCACGGCAAGAGGCTGGAGGTCGTCGTCGCTCTGCACCAGGATGGCGCGGTCGCACCCCATGGCGAGGGCCGTGCGCAGGGTTTCCTGACACTGCGCCGGACCCATGGACACAACCACGATCTCGGTCACGACGCCGAGTTCCTTCAGGCGCACGGCCTCCTCGACGGCGATCTCGTCGAAGGGGTTCATGGACATTTTGACGTTGGCGGTTTCGACACCGCTGTTGTCCGACTTCACGCGGATCTTGACGTTGTAGTCAACCACGCGCTTTACGGCGACGAGGACTTTCACGCTCTGTCTCCCCTTGGTTGTGTTACGCGAAGGCCTGGATGCCGGTCTGGGCGCGGCCGAGGATGAGGGCGTGGATGTCGTGGGTGCCCTCGTAGGTGTTGACGGTTTCCAGGTTGACCATGTGGCGGATGACGTGGAACTCGTCGGAAATGCCGTTGCCGCCGTGCATGTCGCGGGCCATGCGGGCGACGTCCAGGGCCTTGCCGCAGGAGTTGCGCTTGATGAGCGACACGCTCTCGGCCGACCATGTCCCGGCGTCGATCATGCGGCCGACCTGAAGGCAGCCCTGAAGGCCGAGCGTGATCTCGGTCTGCATGTCGGCCAGTTTCTTCTGGATCAACTGGTTGGCGGCCAGCGGACGGCCGAACTGGCTGCGGTCCAGGGTGTACTGGCGGGCGGCGTGCCAGCAGAACTCCGCCGCGCCCAAGGCCCCCCAGGCGATGCCGTAGCGCGCCTTGTTCAGACACCCGAACGGCCCGCCGAGGCCGGTGGCGCCCGGCAGCAGGGCGTCGTCGGGCACGAAGGCGTCCTCCAGCACGATCTCGCCGGTGACCGAGGCGCGCAGGGACACCTTGCCCTCGATCTTGGGGGTGGAGAAGCCTTTGGTGCCGCGCTCGACCACAAATCCCTTGATCTTGCCGTCGTGGGCGTCGGATTTGGCCCACACCACGGCGAGGTCGGCGATGGGGCTGTTGGTGATCCACATCTTCTGGCCGTTCAGCACAAAGCCGCCGTCGACCTTTTTGGCACGGCTTTTCATGCCGCCGGGGTCGGACCCAAAGTCCGGTTCGGTCAGGCCGAAGCAGCCGACCCATTCGCCTGAGGCCAGCTTGGGCAGGTACTTCTTCTTCTGTTCCTCGGAGCCGTAGGCGTGGATGGGGTGCATGACCAGGGACGACTGCACGCTCATCGCCGAGCGGTAGCCGCTGTCCACCCGCTCGACCTCGCGCGAGATCAGGCCGTAGGCGACGTGGTTGACGCCCGCCCCGCCGTACTCTTCGGGCACCGTGGGGCCGAGCAGGCCGAGCGCGCCCATCTCGGTCATGATCTCGCGGTCGAACCGCTCCTCGCGGAAGGCGCCGAGCACGCGCGGCTGGAGCTTTTCCTGGCAGTAGGCGCGGGCGCTTTCAAGAATGATGCGCTCCTCTTCCGAAAGCTGGGCGGAAAGGAGGAAAGGGTCGTCCCACTGGAAAGGCTGCACGGTTGGTTGCTCCTGACTGACGTTGCGGAAGATTTCCATGAAGATGAGGCGCCATCCTGCTATAAGGCAAATTGCGTTTAGCGATTGGTGCGATCACGTTTTCTTATGGGTGAGCCATGGACCTGCGGCAAATCCGGTACTTCGTCGGCATCGTCGACAGCGGGTCGCTGACCCGCGCGGCGCAGGAGATGCGCGTGGCGCAGCCGGCCCTGAGCCAGCACCTGAAGCGGCTGGAGGAGGACCTCGGGCAGCCGCTTCTGCTGCGGACGCGACGGGGCATCGTCCCGACCGAAGCGGGCCGGCTGCTCTACGAGCGGGGGCGGTCCCTGCTGGGACAGGTGGAGGTGTTGCGCGAGGATCTGCACAGCGCCCAGGCGGAGCCCAGAGGCTTTTCCAGCATCGGGATTCCCACGTCCCTGGGCGCGGTGCTGTCCGTGCCGCTCGCCGCGGCTGTCCGCCACGACTTCCCGCAGGTACGGCTACGGGTGGTCGAAGGTCTGTCCGGCCACATGGCGGAATGGCTGCGCGCCGGGCGCCTTGACTTGGCGGTCATCTTCGGCGAGTCGCTGACCGGGTTGGCGTGCCGGACGGTGGCGACCGAGGATCTGCGTCTGGTCATGGCTGGGACCGATCCACAGCGAGAGGCGCTGACGGGGGCGCAGGGAGACGTGTCTTTCCGTCAGGTGGCGGCGTTGCCGCTCATTCTGCCGGGACGGCCGCATGGCGTTCGGGAGGAAGTCGAGGTGGTCGCCCGCCAGTGCGGCCTCACTCTGGACGTGGTGTTGGAAATGGACGCCCTGGAAAGCATCAGGGCGCTGGTGGCGGGTGGCTTTGGCTACACTGTCCTGTCGGGGCGCGTCGCGCATGGGGGGGCGGAGCGGGGGCTTGTTTCGCTGCCCATCCGGGACCCGGCCATCACCCGGACCATTCACCTGGCGCATGTCGCGGAACGTCCGTTGTCGAACGCCGCACGAGCGGTGGAAAAGACCCTGGTCACGCAGTTGGAAAACCTGATCCACAACAAGGTATGGCGCGACGGTATGCCCTGAGGGCGGGAACCCTGACGTCGATGTCCGGTCGGCACGCAATAGTGGTGGTTGCCATCGGTGATGCTCGGCGGCCTGCAGCAAGCCTCGGCCAAATCACGTCCCCGCAACCATATCCCCGGACCCCTGTCTCCCAATAGGCATACAGGAGGTCCGAGTTTTCGCGTAAGCGAAAGAACGCTGGCCTGCACGCCCTAATGAGAAGGCGGCGCCACAAACCAACCCCCATAACGACGAAACCCCGCAGCGCCAACTGCGGGGTCTCTGACGTGTAGGAACACGCCCAACTCTGTTCAAGTGGGCCAATTCTACGCGAAGGGAGCCCTTTGTAAAGTCTCTGGTGCTCTTGGGTTGCGAGCCGAAAACATGCATGAAAACAATATCATGTCATGCCGGGCCCGCCCGGCGGAGCGATACTTACCAGCATCTTGAAGCGTCATCACGCGGCGCTTGCGTTCCGGGGGTGATGACTGCCGCCGTCACCGGCCGCCGTCCATCTCCTCATCCTGCTGGTGAGCACGTCCACGGTGACGAAAAGTGGCGGCAAGGCCGTCTGCGGGTGATCCCGAGCAACGCCCGGCTGGCCATGATGCTCGGAACTTGCGAGCGCCGGGTACGCAGCCTCTTGGCCCTCCTGGAGGCTAATCATTGGATCATCCGCCGCTACACCGAGGCCAACCGCCGCAACCGCCCGGAGGCGGGGATCGACTTGGCGCCCGTCGCCGCCCGGCTGGACCGGCTCGCGGCGGCCGTGGGCATTTTTGTGCGCGAAACCGGGCTTTCTGGGAATGTCTGGGCGCAAGGGGTCGCCCGCCACGGATGGGCTGCCCTGGGGGCTGCCGTAGTGACGATGGAACGACAAGGGGTGCCGCGAAAGCCAGGCTATCTGCGCACCATGCTGCGGCATTCCAGGCTGCCGGACACCGTGCGCCACAGCCTGCGCCAACTGCTGCGCGGGGCATTGAGATGGTCCAGAACCTCTCTCCGTGGGTGGCGGTGACCGTGATTCTGATCGCACCGGCGGCGTGGAGCGCCGACGTGGTGACAGGGACCGCGCAAGTGATCGACGGTGATACCCTGGCCATCCAAGACGTCGGGGTGCGCCTGTGGGCCGTCGATGCGCCTGAGACGGTTCAGATCTGCCGACACGTCAACGGCCAGGTATGGCCCTGCGGCCGCACTCGCCAGCCTTCATGTATAGTCCGGGCTAGGGCGTCGCGACGGTGCAGGACCACGTCGAACAGTTCAAGCTGCGGCGGGCCCATGTAGATGTCGGGCGAGGATCCCGCGCGGGCGTGTGCCTTGCGGAATGCGTCGGACTTGGTCCAGGCTTCGAAGTGCTCACGCGAGTCCCACACCGCGTGCGAGGCGTAGAGCACGTGGTCCTCAGCCTCTGGCCCGCGCAGGAGGTGGAACTCCTGGAAGCCCGGCACCTCGTTCAGATGGCTCTCTCGCTCGCGCCAGATGCGCTCAAAGGTTTCCTCGCCGCCCTTCTTGATGCGGAACCGGTTCATGGCGATGAATACACCTGTCCTTCTGTGATTGTGGTCGGTTGAGTGGGGATGAGGTGGGGGCGGCGGGCGCCTTCCGCCACCCCTGTGGCGACGATCATCCGTCCGGCCGCCCTGCCTCCGTGAAGCCCCGCGCCTGCACGGCATCTTCCAGCCATGCCGCCGCGGAGAGTGCACGGCGATCGGCGCCGGGAGCCGCCACCACCTGCACGCCCAGCGGCAGGCCCGAGGCACCGGTCAGGCCCGGCACGTTGATGCACGGCGCGCCAAGGAACGTCCACAGCCGGTTGAAGGCCGGGTCACCGGTCCCGTTGACGGCGGCAGGTGCAACGCCTGGGGCGCTCGGCGTGACGAGGACCGGCGTATCGGCAATGGTTTCGGCAAACGACGCGCGCAGCCGGATCAGCAGGGCGAGATCGGCGGTATGGGTGGTGGCCGACACGGCGCTGCCCTGGTCGAGCAGGGTCAGCAGGCGGGGGCTGAGTTGGTCGCGGTGGCAGCGTCCCTCGTGGGCCAGGGCGAGATAGGCCTCGCGCGCCATGATGCGCTCCTGAGCGGCCGCGACTTCGGCGTAGTCCGGCGGCAGGTCGACCATGCGGACGCGGATCAGGTGCCCCAGCCGAGCGCCCAGGTCCTCGAATGCCGCCTGCATCTCGGCCTCGGCCAGTGACCACGCCGGGGAGCGGCACAGGCCGATCACAGGCGGCGCCGTGCGGTCGGTGGCGGCGGCGCGCAGGGGCAGGCCACTGACCGCCTGGACGTACAGGGCGGCATCCTCGACCGTGCGCGCGAACACGCCGACGGTGTCCAGCGAGCGGGCCAGGGTCTTGACCCCAGCCGGTTCGATGGTGCCCCAGGTCGGCTTGTAGCCGACCACACCGCAGAACGCCGCCGGACGAATGATCGACCCCGCCGTCTGGGTGCCCAGCGCCAGCGGCACCATGCCCGCCGCCACGGCTGCCGCCGACCCGCTGGACGACCCGCCGGGCGTGCGGTCGGCGGCGTGCGGGTTGCGCGTCTTGCCGGGGTGGTAGGTGGCGAACTCGGTGGTTACCGTCTTGCCCATGACAATGCCACCGGCCAGCCGGCCCAGCGCCACCACAGCCGCATCGAACGGCAGCACGGTCCCGGCATAGATCGGCGAGCCGCAGGCGGTGGGCAGGCTGGCGGTGGCAATGATGTCCTTCACGCCGATGAGCAGGCCGTGCAGCGGCCCTGGCCGGCCGGCGGCATCAGCCGCCCTGGCCTCGGCCACCACCAGATCCGGGTCGAGCGCTTCCCACGCCTGCACGGCCGGTTCGCGCTCGGCGGTGCGGTCGAGGCAGGAGCGGGCCAGGGCTTCGGCGGTCAGGCTGCCGTCGGACAGCGCCGCGCAGGCCTCGGCGGCGGTGAGATCACAGGGCTCGGCGATCAGGGTCATGCAGCGGTCTCCGGTGCGCCGACCCAGTCGGCGATCAGGGCACGGTAGATGGTCACCGCCTGGGGCAGGCGGTCGACGACGCAGTACTCATCGGTCTGGTGCGCCATGCCCGGCTCTCCCGGACCCAGGATGAGGGTCGGGATGCCGCCGTAGGCCGGGGTCAATACCGAGGCGTCGGTGAAGTAGGTCGCGGTGCGCGGCTCCACCGCCTCGCCGGTGAGGTGCCCGGCGATGGCCGAGGCGCGGACCATCCACGGTATCGCCGGGTCGGTCCACACGCTGTCGAGGTCGACCATCACATCGAGGTCGGCCCCCTCACCGATGTAGGACCGCAAGCCCTCGCGCAGGGGAGCATGGGCGATACCGGGAATGGTGCGGATGTCGATGCCGATCTCGGTCCGATCGGGCACCGAGTTGATGTTCATGCCGCCGTGCACGGTACCGACGTTGAGGGTCGGCTTGCCGAGAACCGGATGGCGTGCCACGTTGAAATCGAAGTCGGCCAACCGGTCGATCACGCGGGCGGCCTTGTAGACGGCATTGTCGCCGCGCTCGGGCATCGACCCGTGGGCAGTCACTCCCTGGGTCAGGGCCTTGAGCCACAACGCGCCCTTGTGCCCGACATAGGGGTAGTTGGAGGTCGGCTCGGCCACCACCATGGCGCCGGCCCGGCCGATGCGGCCGTCACGGGCCAGGGCGGCGGCGCCGTCACAGCCGGTTTCCTCGCCGGCCGTAATGACCAGCACCACGCCCGGCCCGTCGCGCAGGCGCTCGGCCTCGACGATGCAGGCGATGACGAAGGCCGCGACGCCGCCCTTCATGTCGGTCGATCCGCGCCCATAGAGCTTGCCGTCGACGATCTCCCCGGCGAACGGATCCCGCGTCCACGGCTGGGCCCCCAGCGGCACGGTGTCGATGTGGCCGGTAAAGCACAGGGGGTCGGATCCGTTGGCCCCGCCGCCCAGCCTGGCGACCAGACTGGCCCGCCCGGCCCCCAGGGCATGCAGGTCGGTCTCAAATCCGGCTGCGGCCAGGATGTCACGCAGGTATTCGGCGCAGGCCTGCTCGTTGCCCGGCGGGTTGATGGTGTCGAAGGCAATCAATCGCCGGGTCAGGGCCACGACGTCGTGCGTCTCGTTCATGGCGAACTCCTAAAGCGCAAATCCAGTGTCAGGAGGTCACGAAGTCTGTGTCACGTTGCCGAAATAGGCGGCGTGCACCTCGGGGTTCTTCTTCAACTCCTCGGCGGTGCCTTGAGCGACCAGCCGACCGCCCGACATGACATAGCCGTAGTCGGCAATAGCCAGGGTCTGGTGGACGTTCTGTTCGACCAGGAACACGGTGATGCCCTGATCGCGGATGCGCTCGATGATCTTGAAGTTCTCCTTCACGAACAGGGGCGACAAGCCCAGCGACGGTTCGTCGATGAGCAGGACGGTTGGCCCCCCCATCAGGCCGCGCCCGATGGACACCATGGCCTGCTCGCCGCCTGACATGGTTCCGGCCAACTGGTCGCGGCGCTCGGCCAGGCGGGGGAAAGTCTCGTAGACGTCGGCCAAGCGACGGCGGATGAGGCCGTCATCCTTCACCTGGAAGGCGCCGAGCCGAAGGTTCTCCTCGACCGTCAGCTTGGGGAACATGCGCCGCCCTTCGGGGATACAGGCCACCCCCTCGGCGATGACGCGGTGGGTCGGCAGGCCGACGATCTCCCGGCCGTTGATCTTGATCGACCCGGCGCGCGGCGGGGTCAGACCAAGGATGGAGCGGATGATGGTCGACTTGCCCGCCCCGTTGGAGCCCAGCAGGCAGGTGATGGTGCCCGGCGCCACAGTCAGCGACACGCCGAGCAGGACGTCGGCCTTGTCGTAGGCGGTGTAGATGTTTTCGATGCTGATGGTGCTCATGCCGCTCACTCCGCGCCCAGGTAGGCCTGCTGGACCTCGGGGTCCGTGCTGATCTGGCCGTAGGTGCCCTCGCAGATCTTGCGGCCGTAGTTGAGGACGATGCAGCGGTCGGTAATGCGCTCGATCACCCCCATCTCGTGCTCGATGATGACCACCGACAGGTCGGCGATGCGGCTGCGGACGTCGAGGATGTCGTCCATGAGCTGCTTGGTCTCGTCGTGGGTCATGCCGGCCGATGGCTCGTCGAGCAGCAGCAGCTTGGGCCGGCTGATCAGTGCCCGGCAGATCTCGATGCGCCGCCGTTCGATCATCGGCAGACTGCCGACCGGCTCGAACATGCGGTCGGCGAGGCTGGCCGAAAAGGTGCGGATGAGGGCCTGTGCTTGGTCAAAGCCCTCCTCGAACTCAGCCTGAAAGGCGCGCCGGTTGATGAGGTTGAACCACAGCCCCTTGGACAGGCGGCCGTAGTTGCCGATCATGATGTTGTCGAGGATGGACAGCGGTAGGCACAGGCGCGACCGCTGGAAGGTGCGCGCCACTCCCGCCTTGTACACCTGCTGCGGGGTGAAGCCGGTGATGTCCTGGCCGTCGAACAGGATCTTGCCCTGGCTGGGCGCGTAGATGCCCGTGACGACGTTGAAGCTGGTCGTTTTGCCCGACCCGTTGGGGCCGATCAGGCCGAGAATCTCGCCCCGATTGACGGTCATCTCGAACTGGTCGAGCGCGGTGACCCCGCCAAAGCGCTTGCTCAGCTGAGTGATTTCCAGAAGGCGGCCGCTCATGGCTGCTTCCTCCAACCGGGAATGTAGGTGCGGATTTGACGCGGCAGCAGGCCGTCGGGCCGGAACAGCAGCATGACAATGACCAGCACCGAGAACAGCAGAAAGCGGTATTCCTGGATGATCTGGAGCTTTTCGGGCAAAACCACCACGATGGCTGCGGCCACCGCCGTGCCCCACGGGTTGCCCATGCCGCCCAGCAGCACGATGGCGACCAGCAGCAGGCTGTCGGAGAACGTGAAGCTGGTCGGCGCAATGAAGCTGATCATCATGCCGTAAAGGGCGCCGGCCGTGCCGGCCAGCACATTGCCGAAGGTGAACGCCAGGATCTTGGCCCGCGTCACGCCGATGCCGAAGCACGCCGACGCCGTCTCGTCCAGGCGCACGGAATCCAGAGTCAGGCCCAGCCACGACCGCTCCAACCGGCGGGTGAACATGAACGCCACGGCGGCCAGAACGGTGCCGAGCAGGGCGTAGTTGACGTAAAAGGACATCTCCACGCCGAACAGCGTCGGGCTGGAATTGAAGTCCCACCCAAGGATGCTCATTGATCCGACGGTCAGGCCCTGCGGCCCGCCGAGCACGTCGTTGACCTCCAGGAAGGTCTTGAACAGCACGGCAAAGGCAATGGTCACCACGGCCGAATAATGGCCCCGCGTGCGCACCACCGGCAACACCAGGACGAAGCCGATCAACGCTGCGGCCACGCCGCCGCACAACAGGATGAGCAAGGGCGGCACGCCGGTGTGCATGGTCATCACGGCTGCGGTATAGGCGCCGATGCCAAAGAACGCCGCGCCGGCAAAGTTGACCATGCCGGTATAGCCGAACTGCACGTTCAGGCCGAGCGCCGCGGTCAGGTAGAGCAGCACCGAGGTCAGCATCAGCAGGGAGAAATGCTCCTGCGACAACAGGCCGATGACGACCAGGACACCGCCGATGATGGCCGCGTTCATGATGCCCGAATGCTGGTTCATGGCGACCGAGACGTTACGCGTGGCCCCGCTGCGGGTGCCGGCCACCACGCCGATGGCGGCGGCCACCAACAGGGCCAGCACTTCCATTTCGGACTCGGCGTGCAGGAACAGCCAGCCGTAGACGGTGACCAGGGCGACGAAGATCAGCCCGATGGCCAGCGCCGGAAGGCCCAACCAGGATTTTTTGGGAAGATCGAGGGTTTTTGCGGTCATGGCCTCACACTCGGTCGCTGGTACGTTCGGCGATCAGGCCGGTGGGCTTCCAGGCCATCAGGGCGATCACCACCGCGAAGGCGAAGACGTCCTTGTAGGCACTGGCGAACGGCAGGGCGACGGCCCCGACGGTCTGCAGCCCGGCGAACAGGAACCCGCCCAGGATGGCCCCGTACAGGTTGCCCAGCCCGCCGATGATGGCGGCCGAGAACCCGATCAGACCGAGCAGCAGGCCCATGCCGAAGTTGATCTCGTTGTAGTACAGGCCGTTCATGGTGCCAGCGAAGGCGGCTGCGCCCGACCCGATGGCGAAGGTGACCAGCACGATCATGGTGTAGTTGATGCCCATGGTCTTGGCCGTCTCCTCGTCCTGGGCGACGGCGCGGATGGCCAGCCCCAGACGGGTGCGGTTGATCAGGAGATGCAGCCCGACGATGACGGCCAGACCGACCCCGACCAGGATGGCGCTGTCGGCGCGCAACGAGAAATTGCCCAGCTCGACCGACGACGACGGCAGCAGCGACGGGAACGGCTTGGGGTTCGACCCATCGGGGAAAAACAGGCGCACCGCCTCGCGGATGGCCGTGCCCAGCATCAGGGTGATCAGCAGGATATTCAGCGGCGGCGCCGACTTCAGCGGCAGCACCAGGTAGCGGGCGATGACGGCACCAATGAAGGCGGTCCCGATGACCGCCGACAGGGTCACGAAAACGACCAGCACCCACGGGTTCTCGATGCCGATGCCGGCCATGCCCAGGTACACGGTGAACCCCGTGAAGGCGCCGAGCATCAGCACGTCGCCGTGGGAGAACTTGATGACGTCAAGCACGCCGAAGAACAGCGTGAAGCCGACCGCGACCAGGGCATACATGGTGCCGAGCATGATGCCGTTGGCCAGGTACTGGCCCAGCAGGCCGATATCCATGGATGAAAACTCCGTGGCATGACTGAAAAAAAAAGTGGCGGCGCGGAGTCAGGGAGAACGCTCCGCGCCGCCAAGGAGACCTCTTCTACCGGCCAGCCAGCTTACGCTCGCCGGTGGCGTACTTGCTGTCTTCCCAGACCGCCCACTTGCCGTCTTCGGCGACGTACTTGGTAATCACCGCGACGGTGTTCTGACCATGGTCGTCGAAGGTGATCGGGCCGGTGATGGAGTCGTGGTTCTCGACCTTGTTGAGGTAGGCGGTGACCTTCTTGCGGTCCGCACCGACGTCCTCGATGGCGTCCATCAGGAGGTTGGCTGCGGCGAAGGCGAACGGCCCATAGGCCTCGGGAGCCTGGTCGTAGCCGGCCTTCTCATACTCTGACAGGAAGAACTTGCCGCCCGGAAGCTTGTCAGCCGGGGCGCCTTCGCGGAACGCCAGCGTGCCTTCGGCCAATTCGCCCAGGCCGTCAAGGTAGGCGTCCGACACGATGCCCGACGTCCCCTGGAATACCGCCTCGATGCCCAGCTTGTCCATCTGCTGGCGGATGCGCACGCCGATCGGGGTCAGGCCGCCGAAGAAGATGACCTCTGGCTTCAGCTCCTTGATCTTGGTCAGTTCGGCGGTGAAATCCTGCTGGTCGGCGGTGACGCCGAAGGTGCCCAGGATCTTGCCGCCCTTCCCGGTGATGAACTTCGAGAAGTACTCGTTGTGGCCCTTGCCGTAATCGGTGGTGTCATGGATGACGGCCCAGGTCTTGTAGCCCTGGTCGGCCATGAACTGCGCCGCAGTTTCGTTCTGGTTGATCATCGTGCCGTTGACGCGATGGACCTCGGCATGGGTGTTGCCGTAGGTGATATCAGGCAGCACGGCCCCCCACACGATCGCCGGCATTCCGAACTTGTGGTAGATGTCGACCGCACCGATGGCCACCGCCGAGCAGTAGTGGGTCACCCCGCCGATGACCTTGCGGTCGGCTGCCGCCTTGGTGGCGACCTGCACGCCGACGTTGGGTTTACATTCGTCGTCAAGGGCCATCAACTCGTAGGTGTACTTGGCCTTTTCATCCTGGTTGCGCAGCTTCACGGCCAGTTCCGCGGAGTTGCGACCGCCCAGGCCGTTGGCCGATACGCCGCCGGTCAGCGGGCCGATGAAGGCGATCTTGACGGTGTCCTTGGCGACGGCGGGGACGGCGGTCGCCAGCATGGCTGCCGCGACCAGCGCGGCTCCCGCGCTCCAGCAAAAGCTCTTCTTCATGTTTCCGGGTTCCTGTTCCAGTGAGCAGCGAGGACTCGTTCGGGCCCAGGGGGCTGTTGTGCGCGCGGCGGTTTTATTAGTGCCCGACCCGACACCACTCATCCTGAACAATGGTTTCACGGAATTCAAGCACGTTGAACGCTTACATCTGGAATTATGCACATAGAACAGGCTGCCTATTGCGCATGCTAAATTATTGTGCACCACGGAAGATAAAGAAATATCCTGCTGGATCATTGCTGTAGCAACGCGCCGCAGGCCATTCGGCCGCTTGGTGCGCCGCCACAGACGGGCAGACCCCACTCAATCTCGACTATTCAAATTAGTTGAATAGGACGAAAATGCGTAGAAGCATGGAGTCGCACTGCGACTCAGCGCCAAGACGTGCTATGCGAACCCCGCTGTGAGCAGGGAGCAGGAGTAAGGAAGGGTGTCGATGATGCAGGATGACGGCGGGCCATCGCCGCTACCGCACTACAGCGACCTGGGGGCCCGCGTGCGCGCCGCGCGGCGCCAGAACGGGCTGCGCCTGACAGACCTGGCCGAAAAGGCCGGATGTTCGCCGTCGATGCTGTCCAAGATTGAAACCGAGCGCGCCACGCCGTCGCTGCGCATCCTCCACCGAATCGCCACGGCGTTGGACACCTCAATCGCCCAGTTGTTCTCCGAAACCGAGCGCACGGCAGTCACCCTATACCGGGCCGGCGGGCGGCCATCGGTGCTGGTGCGGCGCAGCAAGGACGCACCGGCCATTCACCTGGAACGGCTGGCCCCGGCCCTGCCTGACCAGAAGATCGACGGCAACATCCACGTCCTCGAACCCGGCGCCGACAGCGGCGGCGACATCAGCCACGCAGGCGAGGAGATCGGCTACATCCTGGTTGGGCTGATCGAACTGAACGTGGCGGGCCAAGTGTACGAACTGGCGGCCGGGGACTCGTTCCACTTCATCTCTGAACTCCCCCATCGCTACCGCAACCTTTCATCCGGCGAATCCCGCGTCCTGTGGGTCAACACACCGCCCACGTTCTAGCCGCCTTCATGCATGAGGCTGCCTGAGGGGCCAGTCCCCCGGCGAGGCGTCACACTCTGAGCGGGTCCGCGCGCACGGCGCCAATCGCGGCAGCAAGGGTGGCTGCCCCGGCGAGATGTTCGGGTTCTGAGGTTGGCGACGAAGGGTGGGCGGGGACGACAGTCGGTGGCGCTGCTATGGCGGTGCCGGAAGCGCCAGCCGCTGGAGTACGAGGCGCAACAGGCCGGCCGCTGGACAGGCCGTCGGCAGATGGAGGGCGACACGGGTCTTCAGCTCGATGACACGGCCGGCGATCTTGATCAGCCGGAGACGGAGGGTGTCGAATTGCGCGCGGCGCCATTGCGACTGCTGCGGCAGGGCCGCCCGCAGCGTCCACATGAGCCAGTAGGCGCCGCCGTGCAGGAAGAGGCGGAACTGATTGGCGGTGGCCTTCGAGCAGGAGGTGCGGTCGGCTGCGAGGTGGGCCTTCCAGGCCTTGATGTGGTTCTCGGCCTGGCCGCGCCGGCAGTAGACCTTCTCGTAAAGGTGCTTGCCTCAAGGTCGGTGACGTGACGCCGCAAGGCCTTGTTCTGCGGCAGACCAAGGATGAAATCGACGCCCTGGGCGCGGCAGTAATCCAGGACCTCCGGCGTGCAATAGTGGTCGTCGCCGCACGGCAGGATCTCCACCTGGGGCCAGTTCTCCCGGATGCGGCCGGTCAGGCGGCGCAGGTACTGCAGGATCTCGGCTCCCTTGGGCCGCTTGGCCGGACGCAGGGCGGCGGTGATGAAGCGGCCTTCACCGTCGAACACGACGATGGGCTGAAAGCCGTACTCGTCGTGGAAGCCGTTGAACAGGCGGAGCTGCTGGTTGCCGTGGGTGGCGTCGAAGGTATCGTCGATGTCGAGCACAATGCGCTTGGACACCTGCCGGAAGGTGACGCCCGGCGATATCGAGACGCTCCTCCACTTGGCGGAGGACCAGGAGACCGCTGTCCGACGACAGATCCCCGCCATCGAAGCGGCCGACCAGAGACTTGCCATTTAACGGTGACAGACCGGCCAGGGGTTGGGCAGGTTCGACCATGGCGGGTGTGGCTCCTCCTGGATTTTCGGTTTTGGCTTCGACACCCAAAAACCTACAGAATCTCAGGATCTTGCACTACACCCGCCAGCCCTCATGCATAATCCGGGTTAGTGCTGATGCGGCTGATCGACGAGGCCTTCCTGGAGTGCCTGTTCTATGGGGCTCGGCAGATGGCGCGTCATCTCCGCCGCCAGGGCTATACGGCCGGCCGGAAGCGCGTGTCGCGCCTGATGGCAAAGATGGGTTTGTTGCCGATCTACCAGAAGCCGCGGACGAGTACGCCCCATCCGCAGCACCCGGTCTACAAGTACCTGCTGCGCGGCCTGGCGATTGACCGGCCGAACCAGGTCTGGTGCGCCGACATCACCTACATTCCGATGCGCCGGGGCTTCCTGTACCTCGTGGCGGTCATGGACTGGACGACGTGGAAGGGGCTGTCCTGGCATCTGTCCAACACGATGGAAACCGACTTCTGCATTGAAGCGCTGGAGGAGGCCCTGGAGCGCTACGGCGCGCCAGACATCTTCAACACCGACCAGGGCAGCCAGTTCACCAGCCCTCGGTTCACCGACGTCCTGAAGGACGCGCAGGTGTGCATCAGCATGGACGGTCGAGGGCGGTGGATGGACAACGTCTTCATCGAGCGGCTGTGGCGGTCCATGAAGTACGAGTGCGTCTATCTCCACGCCTTCGAGACGGGCAGCGAACTGCGTGCAGGGCTCGGGCGCTGGATCGCCTACTACAACATCCGGCGCCCTCACTCGGCGCTGGATGGACAGACGCCCGACGAGGCGTATCATCAGATCGCGCCGACACCGTCTCCGGGGCGCGCCCCGGAGACGGTGTCGGCCATGCCATTGGCGGCGTAATCATCACCGGGACTAGCTTAAATTAGCAGCCAACCTGTCCGAACGAATGGGGCCACCTCTCATGCTGGGGGCGCCGGGGCAAGATCCCACAAGCCACCCTCTGTGCCAGGTGCATCAGGCGGCCAAGGATGCGGTCTGCAATCGCATCGTCGCTACGCGGGAAAAAGCTTCATGCGCCTCCTGGTCCTGCTGACGCTTTTCGTTACCTCTCTGTCCTTGTCGGCCGCCGCTGCGGAGGTGAGGATCGGTGTGCTCTCCTACCGGGGTGGAGAATCCGCCCTGCGAACATGGGCTGCCACGGCCGACTACCTGCAGGCAGAGATGCCGGACGTCCGGTTTCGGCTGAAGCCGCTGACCCTTGACGCCCTGACGCAGGCGGCGGCGGAAGGCGGCGTTGATTTCGTTATCACCAATCCAGGCCATTCCTTCCAGTTGGTGCGGCGCACCGGCGCCAGCCGCGTGGCCAGCGCCCGCTCAACGGCCACCGAGAACCAGACACAGGCTCTCGGGTCGGCCGTCATCACGCGCGCCGACAGCTCCATCAGGACGCTGCGGGACCTGGATGGGCAGCGACTGGCCATCGTCGCGCAAGACGCCTTTGGCGGCCACCTGATCGCCCGCTACGCCATCCTGAAGCAGGCCGAGCGTGATCCGTCGGCCCCACGTCCAAATCTGGAGGTCGAGGTCGTCGGGTTTCCCCATCAGGCCGTGCTCAAGGCCGTGCTGAACGGCGAGGCGGCGGCCGGTGTCGTCCGCGCCTGCCTGATAGAAAGCCTGGAGGCAGCCGGGCAGCTCGACCCTGCCGCGCTGCGGGTGATCGCCCCCCGCCAGCCGGCGGGCTTCGCCTGCCGCACTTCGACGCCCCTCTACCCCGACTGGGCCTTCCTGCGGCTGCCCCATGTGTCAGCCGACCTGGCCACCACCGTAACGCGGGCGCTGCTGTCGATGCCGCGCGCGGCCGGCGGCGACCCGTGGCTTGGGCATGACGGGTGGATTGCTCCGGTCTCCTATGCCGCCGTCGAGGCCGTCTACAGGGACCTCGGCCTCTATCCCTACGGCCAGGAACTGCCTGATGCCTTGCGCCGCTGGGTGCGCGACAATCTTGCCTGGGTCGCCTTGGGCGCCGTGCTGCTCGGCCTGTTCCTGCTGCACGTCGGGCGCGTCGAAATCCTGGTCCGCCGCCGGACCCGCGAACTGGAGGCTGCCGCCCAGCGGAGCCGCATCCTGCAGGGCGAACTGGCCCATGCCGAGCGTGTTTCATCGCTGAACATCCTGGCCGGAAGCCTGGCGCACGACCTCAACCAACCGCTGGCCGCCATCTCCACCTACGCCGCCGGTCTTCTGCTGCGCCAGGAGCGCGGCACCGCCGACCCTGCGGCGATCGAGGGAACGCTGCGGCGCATTTCCGAGCAGGCCAACAGGGCGTCGGCCTTCATCCGGTCCATGCGCGCCTTCCTTACCAAGCAACCGGCGCAGCGGGAGGTCCTTGACCTGCGCGACCTGGTGGATGAAGTTGTTGTGCTGCTGTCGACCTATGCCGCCAAGCACAATTGCCGTTTGCTGTCGATCCGGCCAGCCGTCCCCATTCCGGTCTTTGGTGATGATGTTCAGTTGCGGCAGGTGACGATGGCCCTGGTGCAGAACGCCATTGATGCCATGGAGGGGCCCGGAGCTGATGGTGGAGAGGTGGAGATCAGCCTGCAGCGCGACGCCGAGGTCTCCATCCTGACGGTCAGCGACCGTGGCTGCGGCCTGAGCGATGAGGCGCTGGAGCGGGCGCTGGAGCCGTTCTTCTCGACCAAAGGCGGGCTTGGACTGGGGCTGGCGACGGCGGCGACGATCGTCGATCATCACAACGGCCGCCTGACCCTGGAGCCGCGCCCCGGCGGTGGCACTGTGGCGTGCGTCAGTCTACCATTGCCAAAGCGAAACCCTGGAGAGCAGGAGCAGGCATGACCAGTCCATCCTCCCGCCCCAACGACCTGCCGACCCCCGGACTTGGCCCCGGCCCCGGACTTGGCCCCGGCCCCGGTGCCGAGCCCACCGTCGTCGTCATCGACGACGACACGGCGATGCGCGAGGCCATGGTGTGGCTGATCGAATCTGTCGGCCTGACCGCCCTGCCGTTTGAAACCGCCGACGCCTTCCTGAGCGATGGACGGCACATCTGCGTCGGTGTCATCATCACGGACATGCGCATGCCCGGCACCAGCGGCCTGGGGCTTCTGGAAACCCTGCGTGAGCGGGGCTGCATGTTGCCGGTCATCGTGGTGTCGGCCTTTGCCAACGTGCATGACGCCGTGCGCGCCATGCGCCTGGGCGCGGTAGACCTGATGGAAAAGCCGTTCAACGAGCAGGACCTTCTGGACCGTGTGCAGGCCTGCCTTGGCCAGACCCGTGCCCGCGCCGCCGAGTGCTGTGCGACTAATGCGGCGCGGCTCAAGCTGGCCCGCCTGACCGACCGCGAGCAGGAGGTCATGGCCCTGATGGCGCAAGGCGCGCGGTCCAAGGACATCGCCAGATCCCTCGACCTCAGCGTCAAGACGGTGGATATCCACCGCCACAACGTGCTGTCAAAGCTCGAAGCCACCTCGACGGTCGATGTCCACCGCACCAAGGCACGGGCCGAGATGAGCGCCCAGGACTGCCCCTGCCGCACCAGTCTGCCGGGCCAGCCCTAGGGGAAATCCCCTAGGCACCTGCAAGTCCCCTCCAATATCGTCTGTGCTCAAACGGGTCTAGCCTGAAGGTCGGATTTCAAGCCGTCCTGACCGGAGGCAACCCCATGACCTCAAGACGCACCTTCCTTACTGGCGCCATCGCGGCCTTGGCCGGGGCTCCGGCTGCGGCTCTGGCGGCGCCCGTCGCAGCCGCCGTACCCGGACACGCCACCCCGCGCTGGGGCATGCTGATCGACCTGCGCAAATGCATCGGCTGCCAGGCCTGTACCGTCGCCTGCGCCCAGGAAAACGCCCTGCCCGAGGGCCAGCACCGCACCCATGTGCCGGTCTATGAGCTGGACACCCCCAGCGGGCCGAGCCAAGCCGTCCTGCCGCGCCTGTGCAACCACTGCGACGACCCGCCGTGCATGCCCGTCTGCCCGGTGGACGCCACCTTCAAGACCGCTGCCGGCGCGGTGGTGGTCGATGCCGATCAATGCGTCGGCTGCGGTTACTGCGTCCAGGCCTGCCCTTACGAGGCGCGGTTCATCAACCACGAGACCGGCACCGCCGACAAATGCACCTTCTGCGTCCAGCGCACCGAGGCCGGGCTTCTGCCGGCCTGCGTCGAAACCTGCGTCGGCAACGCCCGCGTCTTCGGCGATCTCGACGACCCCACCAGTGCCCTGCGCGTCCTGATGGCGGCCCACGAGACCAAGCAGCTCCGGCCCGAGTTCGGGACCAACCCGCGCGTCCACTACATCGGCCTCGACGACAGCCTGCAGTCCGCCGTCCGGACCGGTGGCGGGGCACGTCAGTTGCGGCAGAGCGCCCCCGCGCGCTCTCACCAGGAGGTCTGAGCCATGACCGCCATCGACATCCTGTCCATCGACCACGACATGCCGTGGCGTCCCTGGGCCGTGTTCTACTTCCTGCTGATCGGCGCCTCGGTCGGTGCAGCCTTGCTGGCGGTCTACGCCCGCTGGACCAAGAGCGGCGAGGGCCGTGGTGCCCTGATGGCCGCCACCGCCCTGGCCGTGGCGGCCCCCCTGCCGCTGCTGGCCGACCTCCATCAGCCGGCGCGTTTCCTGCACTTCTACCTGAGCTTTGCCACCGATTCGGTGATGTGGTGGGGAAGCTGGCTGCTGCCGCTGTACATCGGCAGCGTCGTCGCCCTGGCCGTGGTCTCCGCCCTGCGCCTGCGCACCCGCCTTGAAACCCTGCTGTATGCCGCCGTCGGCCTGTTCGGCATCGGCATCCTGGGTTACACGGCGGGGGAGATGACCATCGTCGCGGCGCGTCCGCTGTGGCACACCGTGGCCTTCCCGGTGGTCCTGACGCTGACCGCCCTGATCGCCGGTGCCGGCGCCACCCTGCTTTTTGACGTAGTGCGCGGCGAACCGGGGCGTGGCGAGACGGGGCTCGGCTGCCGGGTCGTCGCCGCCGGCTCCGCGCTGGGGCTGGTTGTCATGGGCCTGTGGATGCTGACCGACCCGGCCATGGCGACCCTGGCCCTGGAGCACGAGCCCCTGGCCCTGCTCGGCGGCCTGCTCGGCCTTGGCCTCGCGCTGCCGGCGGCCCTGGCTCTGGTGGCGGGGCAGTCCCGCACCGGGCGCGCTCTGGCCGGCTTGGCCGCTGTGTTCGGGGCCTTCCTGTTTCGCTGGGAACTGTTCACCGGCGCCCAGTTGATGTCCAAGACCGAGTCCGCCTTCTTCGGCCATGCCTCGCTGACGGCCGCCGACACCTTGCGCGCCGCCGCCGGTTCGGCCGGCGTCCTGGTGCTCGCCATTCTCGCTGTCATCATCCTGTTCACCGTCCTGGCGCCGCGCGGCGGCCGTCAGACTCACGCCTGAGGGAGGACGTACAATGTCCATCTCCCGCCGCACCGTCCTGATGGGCGCCACCGCCATCGGCGCCACCACCGCCACTGCCTGGGGCTTCGGCCACACCGCCAGCGATCTGCTGCACGGCTTCCTGGGCGAGGCCAAAGCCAAGGGCATCACTGGCCGCAGCCTGCCGCCCGAGTACACGGTTGATGCCGTGACCGGCGAGGCGCATCCCAACCCGGGCCAGCGCATCAGCTACACCATGTGCATGGGGTGCACGACCATGTGCGGCATCCGCGTGCGCGTCGACCGGGCGAGCGGCGAGATCCTCCGCGTGACCGGCAACCCCTACAGCCCGCTGTCCACCGACCCGCACATTTCCTATGCCACGCCGATCGCCGCCGCCCTGACCAGCCTGTCGGGCTTTGAGGAACGCGGCTTGGCCGGGCGGTCCACCGCCTGTGGCCGGGGCAACGCCGTTGTCGCCAAGCAAAAGGCGGCGGACCGCGTCCTTCGCCCGATGAAACGCGTCGGCAAACGCGGCGGCGGCCAGTGGGAGGAAATCTCCTGGCAGCAGTTGATCGAGGAGGTCGTCGAGGGCGGCAACCTGTTCGGCGAAGGTCCGGTGGACGGCCTGCGCGCCATCCGCGACCTTGAAACGCCAATCGACCCGGAGAACCCGGAGTTCGGCCCCAAGGCCAACCAGTTGCTGGTCATGCCCGCCTTCAAGAGCGGCCGCCTGATGATGGCCGCCCGCTTCGCCAAGATGAGTTTCGGGACCAGGAACCTCGTTGCTCACCGCAGCTATTGCGGCTTGTCCATGCGGGCCGGCTATGCGGCGTTGCTCGACGATCTGGACAAGCAGCCGCACCTCAAGCCGGACTATCGCCACGCCAAGTACCTGCTGTTCATCGGCACGGCGCCGGGCAACGCTGGCAACCCCTACAAGCTGCAGGGCACCCTGATGGCCGACGCCCGGACCACCGGCGGGGTCCGCTATGCCGTGGTCGACCCAGTGCTGACCAACAGCCAGAACCACGCCGCCAACGACGCGGGCACCTGGGTGCCGATCCGACCCGGCACCGATGGCGCTCTGGTCATGGGGATGATCCGCTGGATCTTCGACAATGACCGCTTTGATGCCAAGTTCCTTGCCCAGCCGTCCCCCAAAGCAGCGCAGGCCGCCGGCGAGGCATCGTGGTCCAACGCCACGCACCTGGTCATCGACGACCCCGAGCATCCCCAGATCGGCGCCTTCCTGCGCCGCGGCATGATCGAAAGCGGACTGGCCGAGGAAGAGGCCGCCACGGCCATGGTCATCGACGCTGCAAGCGGTTCTCTGACCGCCGCTGCCGGCGCCCCGGCGCGCCTGTTCCACAGCGGGACGGTGACACTGCCCGATGACTCCACCGTCGCCGTCGCCACCAGCCTTGCCCTGCTCAAGCGCGAGGCCGAACGCCACACGCTGGCCGACTACGCCGCCGATTGCGGTGTTCCCGAAGAACGCATCATCGGGCTGGCCCGCGACTTCACCAGCGTCGGCAAGCAGGCCGCCGCCGACTGCCATGGCGGCACAATGCACGCCGCCGGGTTCTATACCGCCTATGCCATTACCATGCTCAACGCCCTGGTTGGCAACCTCAACGCCAAGGGCGGCACCACGGCCGGTGGCGGGCGCTTTGCCGACGTCGCCAAGGGGCCACGCTACAACCTGCTCGCCTTCCCCGGCCAGGCCAAGCCCAAGGGCGTCGACATCGGCCGTGGCGGCTTCGCCTACGAGAAGACCAGCGAATACAAGCGCAAGGTGACGGCGGGGCAGAACCCTTATCCGGCACCGGCCCCTTGGCACGCCATTTCGCAGCCGCTCGGCGCACATTGGCTGGCGTCGGCGCTCGAAGGCTACCCCTACCGGGCCAAGGCGCTGATCACATGGTCGTCCAACCCGATCTACGGCATCGCGGGCCTGCAGAAGGAAGTCGAGGACAAGATCACCGACCCCAAGCGCCTGCCGCTGATCATCTCGATCGACCCGTTCATCAACGAAACCTCGCGCTATGCCGACTACATCGTCCCCGACCGCACGTTCTATGAGACCTGGGGCTGGAGTTCGGCCTGGGGCGGTGTGCCGACCAGAATGTCGACCGCACGCTGGCCGGTGGTTGACTGCGCCACCGACAAGACCCCTGACGGGCGGCACATCGACATGGAGACGTTCTTTATTGATGTTGCCAAGGCCATGAGCCTGCCGGGCTTTGGCGACAAGGCCATTCCCGATGCCGACGGCGTCCTGCATCCCCTCAATCGGGCCGAGGATTTCTGGCTGCGGGCGGGCGCCAACGTCGCCTTCGACGGGGCCGCCCCGGTACCGGAAAGCGATGACGCGGACATGGCCTTGACCGGCGTTGACCGCTTCCGAAAAGACCTGGAAGGCACCCTGAAGTCCGATGAATGGCGGCGCGTTGCTTACGTCTACAACCGTGGCGGCCGGTTCGAGGACGCCGACAAGGCCTACGCCGGCGACACCATGGCCCGCCAGTACAAAAAGGGCCTGCAAGTTTGGAACGAGACGGTCGGCACGGCGCGCAGCTCGATGACCGGCGTCCGCTTCGTCGGCTGCCCGACCTGGCAAGCCCCGGCCTTCGCCGACGGCACGCCGGTGGACAGCACCTTCCCGCTGTCGGACTGGCCGTTCAGGGTGGTCTCGACCAAGTCGCAACTGCGGTCGTCGCACACCAACGGCATCGTCCACCTGGACGCCCTGCGCAAGTCCAACGCCGTCGGCCTGAACGCCGAGGACGCCGCCGAGGCCGGGATTGCCACCGGCGACTGGGTCCGCGTCACCTCTCCGGGGGGCAATGCGGTGGTCGGTCAGGCCCTGGTGCGCAAGGGCATTGGTCGCGGCGTTATCGGCATCGAGCATGGCTGGGGTCATCGGGAACTTGGCGCCCGCACCCACCATGTCGCCAACCGGGTCTTCACGGGACGGCCGGAGAACGGCCTGGGCGTCAACGCCAACAACCTGGGCCTGCTGGACCCGACGACCACCGCACCCATGGTGCTCGCCGACCCGGTGATGGGCAGCATCGCCCGCCAGGCACTGCCGGCCCGTATGGAAAAGACCGCCGCCCCAAGCGGCGCATGAGGGAGCCGGCCCTACGCTCGGTTTGGTGCGGGTCCGGCTTCGAACTGACCTTCAGGCGATACGCCTTGAACGGGTGCCGCCGGTATCTGACGGTGGTTGGCGGGGGGTAGTGACGCCGGTCCGATGTACGGACCGGCCGGGACAGTTCGACACCGGGCTGCTAATGCCCAAGCACTCCTGAGGTTCCCTGATGTACAAGAAGTGTAAAAGCCCCTTGATATTACTCATTTCTCCGCAGCCTCTTAATCAGCTGCCATGAAGCCGAACGACCCGCAAACCTGATGTTAGCCAAAATTGACAGCGCGCCCTCGCAACAAAACGCAAAAACGCCGCCATCTCAAGCAGATGACGGCGTTTTGATATCTGGGCCATGTTTAACTAAATGGGATGATACTTTATTATTTGGGCGATGATGATCAGTGCGAATTTGTTGCGCTGTCTGGATGAAGATTTCCACTTTAGGAACCCATTCGCGATCTAGCAAAATTAGTGGTTTAGCCATTCATCAGGATGATTTTTCATTATATCCACACACCGAATTTGCAGACAATAATTTTCGTTACTAGATAATAGAGTTCATTACTCAACCGTTGATGTTCTTCGCGTGTTCTAATTTAAGGTGGACGCGTACTCACCGAAAGCTCGACATAGACCACGGCAAGCACCTGTTATAACTACTTTTCTGTTCCTCACCGCTGCCTCGCCTCCGTTGCAGGAATAACATCCTTGGCAACACTCACGCCTGAGCCTCCTTGTCGAGAAGAGCGCGTTTACGTTCGACACCCCAGCGATAGCCAGATAGCGCTCCGTCGTTCCTGATGACTCGGTGGCAGGGAATAACCACCGCGATCTTGTTCGCCCGGCAGGCCTGAGCCACAGCCCGCACAGCCTTGGGTTTGCCGACTGCGCGGGCGATATCGGAGTAGGAAGCCGTCCGGCCCGGCGGAATCTGTCGCAAGGCCTGCCATACGCGTTCTTGAAATGCGGTCCCGCGAATGTCGAGGGGCAGGTCCAGTCCGATCTGCGGCGCCTCGACGAAGCCCACCACCTGCGCGACAAGCGCCTCGAATTCCATATCGCCGCCGATCAGATTGGCCCTGGGAAAGCGGTCCTGAAGGTCACGGAGCAGCTGGTCGGGATCATCACCAAGGCTGATCGCGCAGATGCCCCTCACGCTTTGGCCCACAAGGAGTGCGCCGAGCGAGCATTGTGCCACGGCAAGGCGGATGTCGGCATTGGTACCGCCTTCCCTGTACGCTGTCGGCGTCATTCCGAGCACGGCGTTCGAAAGTTCGTAAAAGCGGCTGCTGGAATTAAATCCGGCTCCATAGATGACACCAGTGACGCTTTCCTTCCCTTCCGCGAGCCCGGTACGGATTTTGTTGGTCCGGTGTGCTGCGGCCCACTGCTTGGGCGTCAGCCCGGTGATCGCCTTGAACTGACGATGGAAGTAAAAAGGGCTCAAACCGACCCGAACGGCCAGATCATCGAGTTTCGGCATCTCGTCCGATGCTTCGATGAGCCGGCAGGCTTCGGCAATGATGGCCGCATTCGCTTCTGCCGACGATTGTCCGTTCGGGTTGCAGCGCTGGCAAGCTCGATAGCCAGCGGTCTCTGCCTCCGCAGGCGTACTGTAAAATGTCACGTTCGACGGCTTCGCCCGACGTGACGGGCACGAGGGCCGACAGTAGATACCGGTCGTTTTCACCGCAAAGACAAACGAACCATCAGCCCCGGCATCACGTCCCATTACACTTTGCCAGCGCGGATCCCGTTCGGTGGATATCTGTTTTTCTGCCATGGCAGGTTCTCTCGACCGAAGCTCTTGAGAGCAACATAGGTAAAGCGAGTACAGAGATCACTCCGTTCCTTGCTTTTAAAACCGGCGTTGGGATTTGAGCGCAAGAAACGGATCGCACACTGCAATCCGCATATGACACGGTCGCCTCGCAGAACAGCCATCGAATGAAGCAGAGGACCTGAAATGTCGCCATCATTCACAACGAACCGTCCGATGACCCTTTTGGAATGGGCCATGCTGCTTGCCCTTGCGACTGTCTGGGGTGGATCGTTCTTCTTTAACGGTATTGCAGTGCGGGAACTGCCGGTGTTCACCGTGGTCGTAACCCGCGTTGCGCTCGCTGCAATTATCCTGCTTGCCATTATGCGGCTGCGGGGTGAACGGATGCCCCGCGACAAACGGGTCTGGGCGGCCTTCTTCGGCATGGGGCTCTTGAACAACGCCATCCCGTTTTCGTTGATCGTCTGGGGACAGCAGCACATCGCCTCGGGCGTGGCTTCGATCCTGAATGCCTCAACCCCTTTGTTCACCGTCATTCTCGCCCATGTCCTGACCCGCGATGAACGCATGACAGGAGGCAAGCTGTCCGGCGTGCTGATCGGCTTCATCGGAGTCGCGGTGATGATCGGTGCAGAAGCGTTTCGTGATTTCGGCGTGAACGTGGTGGCGCAGTTCATGTGTCTGGCCGGCGCAGTGTCTTACGCTTTTGCGGGCATCTACGGACGCCGGTTCAAGGCGATGGGCATCAGCCCGATGAGCACGGCGACCGGGCAGGTTGTCGCATCGAGTCTGATCTTGTTGCCGCTCATGATGGTGGTCGACCATCCGTGGACGCTTCAGACGCCCAGCCTAGCCGCCATCGGAGCGCTGATCGGCGTGGCTGCGATCTCGACTGCCCTAGCCTATGTGCTCTATTTCCGCATTCTTGCCACGGCAGGGGCAACCAACCTGCTCCTTGTGACTTTCCTCATTCCAGTGAGCGCCATCCTTCTTGGTACACTGTTTCTCGGCGAAGTCCTGCTTCCCCGTCATTTCGCCGGCATGGCTCTGATCGGCATCGGATTGGCGGCGATCGACGGGCGACCATGGAAGGCCGTCCGCACAGCAGTCGTTCGCAAGAAAGACACGACGGTATTATGACCAAGGTTGATCTATGTTGGAACAATCTCGCCATGCGTCCCCCAGCTCAGTGTTTTCGGTTCGAAGCTGCATCGCTATCGTGCTCATCATGAACAACGGGGCAGACATGCGGCGCAGCCGGCACGTGCTGCGGAACGTGTCAACGCAAACGAGACACCAGCCCGGCCAGTTTAAGCAGCCTTGGCCTGTGAGTTTTCAGGCGGATTGATTCACGCCGCCGTTGGCATGGCGGGCGTGGGCGGCGCCGAGGACGTCCTGGCGCTGCTGGCGGATGTGCCCGGCGCGGCCGGAGTGGACCTGCTGGGGCGTCAGCAGGCCGATGCCGCTGTGGTGATGGCGGTTGTTGTACCAGTCGAAGAATGTCCGGCAGAGTCAGCGCCTTCTGCATGTGCTGGACATGGGCCGCCGCATAGTCCAGCAGCCCGTAGGCGTGCAGGCGCTGGAGCCATTGCGCATCGCTGACGTCGGTCTTTCGTCCCGGAACGTGTTTGGCGTCGCGGGCATTGACCAGGAACACCTCGAATCCACGTTGTTCAAGGATCTCGTAGACGGGGACCCAATAGACGCCGGTCGATTCCATGGCGACGCTCTTCACGCCGCACTGGGTGAACCACTCGGCGGCCCGATTTGAGGCGGTCGTGGCCACGGCCGCCCTGGACGAGGCCAGCCACTACGTCAGCCCCGCACAGCGCCATGCCGGCCAGGATCAGGCAATCCTGGGCACACGGCACGACCTCTATCAGAAGGCCCGAGAGGCCAATCCCCTGCGCTGGACCGGCAACACCCGGGATTGGAAGCCCGTCGGCGCCGTCACCCTCAATCCCGAGCGCGACAGCATCATCCAGGCTTGTGGTCAGGCCACGGGCAAAACGCTCTCCATGGCGTGAGGCGGGCGACAACTACCTTGACCTTTACCGGAAGCCATCCGCCGTTACATCCGCGAGCACAATGCCAAAGCCGCAAAACCCTTCATGTGGACCGCTGACCCAGACAAGATCATCGCTGCCGTCAGGCGTGGGCACCAAGCGTCAGATTCTGACCACTAGTGCTCGTTGAGGGATTCTGTCCCGGAAGCGGCGTTTGAAGGATTCCACGAAGCCGTTCTGCATCGGCTTGCCGAGTTGGATGAAGCGCAGGCGGACGCCCGTTTTCAGCGACCACAGGAACCTGCATAAACCCCGCCTCTATAGTCGAGGCGGGGTTTATGGACACCACGGACAAATGGCAGTCTGGAGCCGATCACGCGATGGTCGTCGTCGCGCCACCAGTAATGGTTGTTAGTGTGGCAATTCCGCTCAATTGGATCAGCTGATCATCAACATTGCCAGCCGCTGTGCCTGCGTAATAGACGTATGTGTTACCACTATCGACAAACATAGCGACCGAATTTGCGACGTCGAGTTCAGCATCCGCTTGAACCGCAGCGATCTTCAATGCCAAGCTGTTGTCTCCAGCCGCAAAGGTTATTAGGCCGCCTGCTGACGTTTGAACGTTCGTACCGGCAATTGTCGCAGTTGCATCAATTGCCAGTACAGTGGTGCTCGCACCGAACGTAAGGATATCGTTAGCTGCCAGCGTGTTGAAGTCAGCGATGATATCCCGCGACGTACCGATGATCGAACCGTTCACACCCATAGCAAACGTGTCCACTGCGCCGCCACCGGTCATGGTATCTGACCCGGAACCGCCGGTGATCAGATCCGTGCTGGCACCGGTGATGATGATATCTGATCCAGCACCGGTAGTTATGGTCGTGGCCTGTCCGGCGGTCGCCGACGAGGTTACGCGATCGGCACCGGAGCCAGTTACAATCGTCTGAGCACCGGCGGCGGCGGTTGCTGTAATTGCGACGGCACTTGTGCTTGTGCTGGTAATCGTTTGATTTCCAGCACCATTAATCGTCGCTGTTACCGAGACCAAATTTTGACCATCCGTACCGGTGCCACCGATGATCTGGTTGCCGGCACCACCGATTGTAGCCGTCACTTCGGTCAGACCTGCACCTAAAATCGTCTGCGAACCGGCAACCGTGGAGACAGCCGTTACCGTTGCGGCGCCGGCTCCCGTCGTGATCGTATGAGCCCCGGCACCGATTGTCGTCGTCGCAATCGTGGTGGCGTGCGCATATGATGGACCACCTGACATGTTGATCGTGATAGCGCCCAGATCGGTTTGCGACGTCAGATTGACGCCAGAAGCAAATGCGGCATTGAAATTTGCGCCTGTTGTGATGGTTTGTGCGCCAGAACCGGAAGTGGTGAACGTCACCTTTTCGATATTGGAAACGTTGCTCCAAAGCGTGTCGGGTGGCAAAATGGCAACCCCTGCAGTTGTGATGTTCAGGATGTCGGCACTACCTGCACCGCCATCGAGAATATCCACCGAATCAAACGCGGCGCCTCCGCCATTGACAAAGTTACCGGCAAAAGTGTCGTTGCCAGCCCCACCGACAAAGTTATCGTCCGCCAAGGTGAGAGCGAAAGACTGTCCAGGCGACGTTACCACTTCAGGCGGAGTTACCGTTCCAGTCGTCGATGTGTCGTTGACTGTCACGGATGCAGTATAGCCGGCGATACTAACCATCATGGTTTCCGCACCCTCGGTTATGGCATCAGCCACCAGGGTCAACGGAATGAAAGCCCTGCCTTGCGCGTCTATGACGACCGTCCCGGTGAGCGAGCCCGAGGTGAGGTCTGCTGCGGAAACGCCGGTGATCGTGTAATCAAAGGCTGTACTCTCAGGTATTCCCTGGGTTTGCACATTGAAGGTGACGCTACTGCCTTCATCGACTGACGTAGACCCGACCGAAAACACAAAGGTATCTGTGGCTCCCTGAATACTTCCACCGGCTGTGGAATAAGCCGGACGGGATTCTTCTGCGCCAAACTTCAAATAATGATCGAGGGCGGATGCGAATCCACCAGAAATGACGGCCGACTCAACATCTGGGTTTTCATTCAAATACCTTGCGGCATTAAAATCCGCGAGAGTCAGGTTAGGGGGACGGTTCTCGCTGTTGCCGAAGCTGTTGAAATGATCGAGTGCTGAGCTGAAAGTGCCGTTATCCACCGCCGCTCGAACGTCTGTATTCGACTCCAGATAATAACTGCTGTCGAATACAGAGCTAGGATCACGCCCTTCCTTGGCCCCTAAAAGAAGGTAATGCTCAAGACCGCTCTTGAAGATGTCCTGGCTTACCGCCGAACGAACATCTGAGTTAGTGGCGAGATAGAAGCTCTCACTAAAGAACGGAACGGGCGTGATCACACCCGTCGAAGGTAGTGCAATTAGATCCAAACTTAGTCCTGAATAGGCAACGCGCCCCTCCGCCGCACCGAACTGGAGATAGTGATCGAGACCCGAATCAAAAGCATTAGCCGTAACAGCCGCTTGCACATCTGAATTCTCTGTCAGATACCGTTCGCTGTTAAAGTTGGTTAAAAACGAGGTGGGTGCGCGGTTTTCCCTAGCGCCATGGCTCTCGAAATGCTGCAGGCCGCTGTTAAATATACCGCTGTTGACTGCTGCCTGAACATCAGAATTCTCTGATAAATAGTAGCTCGAGTCGAAATTTATATTTGGATCTCGGTTCTCACGCGCTCCATTTTTGTTAAAATGCTGCCACCCACTCGCGAAGAGGCCGTCATTAACAGCCTGTTGAACATCCGGATAGTTACTAAGATAGAAATATTCATTGAAATAAGACACGCGAATTTCCTCCTTAGGGGGATTTTAGTTTTGAGGTGAATTATTATACCGCCCGGCTAATGAAATTCCCCTTCGGGACATTTCATGCCGAGACGGTGACGCTCAGGCGCCGCGCGGGCTTGACCGGCCGGCGCCGGTGTCTCTGTGAGTCAACTGGAGCGCCGATCTGTATTATATAAATAATCCAAGTTTCCGAATAGTATATAGGCCCGCGCAATTACAAAAGTCAATCAGAATATTTCTAAAATATAAAAGTTTAGAATTTTAGAGCAGGTATTTCTATTATTAGAAACTTAAGTATTTGTCCGATGCGCTGATATTGCCAAGATCCCAACTTAAAAATAGTTTAGCGGTTTCAATGGCTTGTGATTCTGTTCGGCCATCACACAGGACGGAGCCGACGATGCCTTGGAATAAAACCGCTCGCCGTGACTATGACTGCGCATCGGCGTGTTGGTTGGACGCCGATCGGCGCCGTAGTTCAGTGATAATAATAGAAATTTGTGGCCGCATAGCGAACTGAACCACCCCGGGTTTGCCGGAGGCTCCAACTCCAGAGTAGGATGGAGCCATCATGAGCAAGACGACGAACAAGCCCTCTGCGTCAGAGTTGTTGTCGCCCCGATAAACCCTGTAAACCCTGGGGCGGCATGGAGACGATGGCGTGGCCAGATACGGACAGAAGTTCAAGGATGGAGCGGTAGCCCGGTTACTGCCGCCCGAGAGTGCTGCGGTGGAGACGGTCGGCCTGGACAGCGGCGACCCGATTTGAGGCGGTCGTGGCCACGGCCGCCCTGGACGAGGCCAGCCGCTACGTCAGCCCCGCACAGCGCCACGCCGGCCAGGATCAGGCAATCCTGGGCGCGCACGGCACGACCTCTATCAGAAGGCCCGAGAGGCCAATCCCCTGCGCTGGACCGGCAACACCCGGGACTGGAAGCCCGTCAGCGCCGTCACCCTCAATCCCGAGCGCGACAGCGTCGTCCAGGCTTGTGGGCAGGCCACGGACAAAATGCTCTCTGCGGCGTGAGGCGGGCGACAACTACCTTGACCTTTGCCGGGCGTTGCGCGGCCGCCGTCCTCGGAGCCTTCGCCGCGCCCGGGTGGAGCTGGTGGGAGTCACCGTTGCCAACGGCCGCCGCCTTAGAGTCCGTCCGCGAAGTTCCCTATGATCTCCGGTGCCTTGCGATTCTGCGCAGCATGAGTCGGATGATGGCGAGGCGTAGAAAGGCCAGCAGCCCCATCCTGGCGAGGTTCTCGAAGCCCTTGGCGGTTGCGCGTTCCCTTCGGTTCGGAGCGCTTGACGATTTCCAGGTGCCACGCCCCGAGTTCGCGTACCACCGCCGCCATCGGCGAAGACCCGGACAATGAACGGAAAGAGGCGGCGGATCTCCTTGAGCACCGGCAACGCGCTGTTGCGATCTTGGACATCGGCGGGCTGGATGTGGGCGGCCAGGATCAGGCTGAGCGTATCGACGAGGGTGTGCCGCTTTTTGCCCGCGCCATAGCCCGAAAGGTCGATTCACGCCCCCTTTTTCCGCGCTTTTGACGCTCTGGCTGTCGATGGTGGCGGGCCAGGGTGCCATCCCACTCCCACAGTCCAGGTATCCATGAACTGTGCTCTTGGGCGGCAGGTCCTTGGCAAGGCCAGCCATTGGCACCCAGTTATCAGCCCCTAGAAGATGTCGTTTAACACCTCGCGGATATCGGCACGGCGTCCCTCTCCAGAAGCATCTTCTTTACGCTCCCTTTACGCCTTCCCGTATCGAACGCTGATGTGCCTTGGGTGTAGGAACTCCATCATAGGAGTCTCAACCGGAGAGCCATGATGCTCGACATCATTTTTATTGGCGCCGTGGTGGCGTTTTTCGCACTAGGCGCGGTTCTCGTCCGCGCCTGCGAACGCATCTGAGGGAGGCCGCGTCATGCCTTTCGACCTCATCCTCGGCGCCCTCACCGCGGTCGGCCTTTTGGCTTACCTCGGATATGCGCTGATCCGCCCCGAAAAATTCTAGAGAGGTTGCCATGGACGCCGCCGGCATCCTGCAAATCCTGATCTACATCGCCGTCATCACGGCGCTCACCCCGCTGCTCGGCGGTTACATGGCCAAGGTCTATGAGGGCCAAGCCCGGTTCCTCGGCCCGGCCGAACGCGGTCTCTACAAGGTATGCGGTGTCGATCCCGCCCGCGAGCAGCACTGGACCGGCTACGCCCTGTCACTGCTGGCCTTCAATCTGGCAGGGTGGGCGCTGTTGTTCGGCATCCAGCGCCTGCAAGGGATGCTGCCGCTGAACCCGGCCGAGATGGCGGCGGTGCCGCCCGATCTCGCCTTCAACGCCGCGGTCAGCTTCATGACCAACACCAACTGGCAGTCCTATGGCGGTGAAAGCACCCTGAGCTATCTGACCCAGATGATCGGGCTGACGGTGCAGAACTTCGTCTCGGCGGCCACCGGCATGGCCGTGGTGGTGGCACTGATCCGCGGCTTCGCCCGCACCAACGCCCACACTGTCGGCAATTTCTACGTCGATCTGGTGCGATCCACCGTTTACATCCTGCTGCCGCTGTCCTTCGTCGCCGCATTGTTCCTGGTGTGGCAGGGCGTGCCGCAGAACTTCGACAGCTATTCCGCCGCCGCCACCCTTGAGGGCGCCAATCAGGTGATCGCCCAGGGACCCGTGGCCTCTCAGGTGGCGATCAAGCAATTGGGTTCCAACGGCGGTGGCTTCTTCAACGTCAATTCCTCGCACCCGTTCGAGAATCCGACGCCGCTGTCGAACATCATCGAGATGACGTTCCTGCTGATGCTGGCAGCGGCATTGACCAACACCTTCGGCCGCATGGTCAAGGACCAGCGCCAGGGCTGGGCCATCTTCGCCGCCATGGGGTTGATGCTGATTGTCGGCCTGGGTGTGACCTACTGGTCCGAAACAAATGCCAACCCGGCCATGGTCGTAGCGGGCATGGACGGCACGCACGGCAACATGGAAGGCAAGGAGGTCCGTTTCGGCATCGCCAATTCGACAATCTGGGCCACCGCCACCAGCGCAGCCTCCAACGGCTCGGTAAATTCCATGCACGACAGCTTCATGCCACTGGGTGGGCTGGTGCCGATGGTCAACATGTTGCTGGGCGAAGTGATCTTCGGCGGCGTCGGTGCCGGCCTTTACGGCATGCTGATCATGGTGATCGTTGCGGTGTTCATCGCCGGACTGATGGTCGGGCGCACCCCCGAATACCTGGGCAAGAAGATCGAGGCCAAAGAGGTCAAGCTGGCCATGCTGGCCATCCTGATCTTCCCCGTTGGTGTGCTGGGTCTGGGTGCCGCCAGCCTGCTGGGTGCCCCCGGCGCAATTCAGGATGCCGGCCCGCACGGCCTGTCCGAGGTGCTCTACGGCTTCGCTTCGGCCACCGGCAACAATGGTTCGGCCTTCGCCGGTTGGACGGCCAATACTCTTCTCAACAACACCCTGCTGGGCATCGCCATGCTGCTGGGCCGCTTCGTGGTCATCATTCCCGCCCTGGCCATTGCTGGCGCGGTGGCGGCCAAAAAGGCGGTGCCACCATCGGCCGGCACCTTCCCCACCCACGGCGGGCTGTTCGTGGTGCTGCTGATGGGCGTCATCCTGGTGGTTGGCGGACTGACCTTCTTCCCCGTCCTTGCCCTGGGTCCGATCGTCGAGCATCTGATGCTCGGCGCCGGCACCCTGTTCTAAGAAAGGTGCTTCGATGAGCATCCATCGTCCCAAGGAGCTGTCGCTGTTCGATGGCGCCATCCTCGGCCAGGCGGCCAAGGACGCCGTGGTCAAGGTGGACCCGCGTCAACTGATCCGTAATCCGGTAATGTTCGCCACGGGCTTGGTCGCGGTACTTTCCACCGCCCTGACGATCCGAGACGCTGGCGGCGAGCATTTCGCCGTCATGGTCCAGATCAGTGCCTGGCTGTGGTTTACCGTGCTGTTTGCCAATTTCGCCGAGGCCATAGCCGAGGGCCGCGGCAAGGCACAAGCCGCCGCCCTGCGCGGCACCAAGTCCAGCGCAATGGCCAAGAAGGTCGCCTCGGTTGATGCCCGTGACCCTCAGGTATTGCCTGCCGAAACCCTCAAGGCCGGCGATCTGGTGGTGTGCGAGGCCGGCGATGTCATCCCCAGCGACGGCGACGTCATTGCCGGCATCGCCACGGTGGACGAAAGCGCCATCACCGGCGAATCCGCTCCGGTCATTCGCGAATCCGGCGGTGACCGCTCGGCGGTGACGGGGGGGACGCGGGTGGTGTCCGACCGTATCGTGGTCCAGATCACCACCAATCCCGGCGAATCCTTCCTCGACCGTATGATCGCCCTGGTCGAGGGCGCCAAGCGGCAGAAAACCCCCAACGAGATCGCTTTGACCATCCTGCTGGTGGGCATGAGCCTGATCTTCCTGATCGTCGTCGGGACCCTGCCAGCCTGGGCGTCGTATTCGGGCACCGCCATTCCCATGGTGTTCCTGATTGCTCTCTTCGTGACGTTGATCCCGACCACCATCGGTGGCCTGCTGTCCGCCATCGGGATTGCCGGCATGGATCGTTTGGTGAAGTTCAACGTCATCTCCAAGTCGGGCCGCTCGGTCGAGGCGGCGGGCGATATCGACGTGCTGCTGCTGGATAAAACCGGCACCATCACGCTCGGTGCCCGCCAAGCGTCCGAATTCATTCCGCTGTCCAACGTCAACGAACGCGACCTCGCCGAGGCGGCATTCCTGTCGTCGCTGGCCGACGAAACCCCGGAGGGCAAGTCCATTGTCGCCTTGGCCAAGAGCCGGTTCGGGCTGACCGAGCCGAAGTCTGGCAGCACCATGACCTTCATTCCGTTCTCGGCGCACACGCGAATGAGCGGCGTCGATGCCAACGGCACGGAAATCCGCAAGGGGGCCTCTGATTCCATTGCCGCCTATGTGGCGGAGAAATCCGGCCGGACACCCGACTGGCAAGGCCAGTCAAGCGTGATGATTGGTGGCGTGCCCAAAGAACTGGTGCAAGCGGTGGAGCGGGTGGGCAAGGCCGGCGGCACCCCGTTGGTGGTCGCCCGCGATGGGCGGCTGCTGGGCGTCATCCACCTCAAGGATATCATCAAGCCCGGCATCCGCGAACGTTTCGCCACCCTGCGCGCCATGGGCATCAAGACCGTGATGGTGACCGGCGACAATCCATTGACCGCCGCCGCCATTGCTGCCGAGGCCGGGGTTGACGACTTCCTGGCCGAAGCGACACCCGAGAAGAAACTGGACCTGATCCGCGAGACCCAAAAGGGGGGCCGTCTGGTGGCCATGTGCGGCGACGGCTCCAACGACGCCCCCGCTCTTGCGCAAGCAGACGTCGGCGTGGCCATGAACACCGGCACCCAGGCCGCGCGGGAGGCCGGCAACATGGTGGACCTGGACAGCGATCCCACCAAGCTTATCGAGATCGTCATGATCGGCAAACAGTTGTTGATGAGCCGGGGTTCGCTGACCACCTTCTCCATCGCCAATGACGTCGCGAAGTATTTCGCCATCCTCCCGGCGCTGTTCCTGGCTTCGTACCCGCAGCTCCAAGCCCTCAACCTCATGAACTTGGCCAGCCCGCAGAGCGCCATCCTGTCGGCCATCATTTTCAACGCCTTGATCATCGTCGCCCTGATCCCGCTGGCGCTGAAGGGCGTGGAGTACAAGCCGGCCAGCGCCGAGAAACTGCTGCGCCGCAATCTGCTGATCTACGGCGTCGGTGGTCTGGTGGTGCCGTTCATCGGCATCAAAGTGATCGACGTGCTTATTGCCGCTCTCGGGCTGGCCTGATGCGGGAAACCGGGATGAAGGACCATGCCCCGGCCATGGTGCCCGGCGTCGTCCTCATCCTGGCCCTTGCCGCCCTTGGCCGCCCCTGCTGAATTCGGAGAGTGATCCATGTTGAAGGAAGTTCGTCCCGCCCTGTCGATGATCGTCGTCATGACCGTCATCACCGGTGTCGCTTACCCCCTCGCCGTCACCGGAATCGCCCAGTCGGTGTTCCCGGCACAGGCGAACGGCAGCCTGATCGCAAAGGACGGCCATGTGATCGGCTCGGAATTGATCGGCCAGTCGTTCACCGGGCCCGGCTACTTCTGGGGCCGCCCCTCGGCGGCTGGCACGGGCTACGACGCCGCCAAGTCCAGCGGCAGCAATTACGGACCCACCTCGAAGGTCTTGATCGATGGCGCCACGGCCAACATTGAGGCATTGAAAGCCGCCCACCCGAACCAAAAAGGGCCGGTGCCGGCCGATCTGGTGACCGCCTCGGGCAGCGGCCTCGACCCGCACATCACGCCGGCCTCGGCCCACTGGCAGGTCGAGCGCGTCGCTCTTGCCCGTCAGACGTCGTTCGATACGGTCCAGCAATTGGTGACCGAGTACACGGAGGGACGCTCTCTGGGTGTTCTGGGCGACCCGCGGGTGAATGTGCTGAAGCTCAATCTGGCCCTGGACGAACGCTGGCCCTTGAAGTGAACTGGACTCCATGAACGACGACCGCGACGACCGTCCCTCCCCGGAAGCCCTTCTCGCCGAAGCCCAGCGAGAGGGGCGCGGGCGTTTGAAGATCTTCCTCGGCGCCGCCCCTGGGGTGGGAAAGACCTACGCCATGCTGGAGGCGGCGCATGAGCGGATGCGCGAGAGCGTCGATGTGGTCGCTGGCGTGGTCGAGACCCATGGTCGCAAGGAGACCGGGGCGCTGCTGAAGGGCGTCGATACCCTGGCTCCGCGCATGGTCGAGTATCGCGACAAGACCTTCCGCGAGATGGACCTGGACGCCCTGCTCAAGCGTCGGCCAAAGATTGCCCTGGTCGATGAACTGGCTCACACCAACATCCCCGGATCGCGCCACGTCAAGCGGTGGCAGGACGTCGAGGAACTGCTGGCCGCCGGCATCGACGTCTATTCAACCCTCAACATCCAGCACCTGGACTCCATCAACGACATCGTCGAGCAGATTTCCGGCGTCAAGGTACGCGAGACCATTCCCGATTCGGTGCTTTCCACCGCCGACGAGATCGAACTGATCGACCTGCCACCAGAGGACCTGATCAAGCGCCTTGAAGAAGGCAAGGTCTATGTCCCAGAGCAGGCGCGGCGCGCTGTCCACAGCTTCTTCTCGCTCGGCAACCTGACCGCGCTCCGTGAGATGGCCCTGCGGCACGCCGCAGAACGGGTCGATCGCCAGATGGTGGACTACATGCGCGCCCACGCCATCCCCGGTCCGTGGCCAGCGCGGGAACGGGTGCTGGTGTGCATCGATGCTGGTGTGGACGCCGACCGTCTGGTCCGCTTTGCCAAGCGCGCGGCCGAACGCCGTGGCGCCGCCTGGGTGGCGGTGACGGTGGAGACGTCGCAGGCCCACGCGCTGACCGACGCTGAGAAGAACCGCATCGACGCCGCCATGCGGTTGGCTGCTCAATTGGGGGGCGACTCTGCGACGCTGCAGGGCGACAATGTGGCAGATGCCGTGGTGGGCTTTGCCCGTGATCGCAACTGCACCCAGATCGTGGTCGGGCGCGCCCGCAAGGCCGGCTGGTTCGGCCGTGTGGGAAAGTCGGTCACCGAGAGTCTGATCGACAAGGCTGGCGATTTTACCGTAGTCCTGGTCGGTGGCGACGAGAACGAGAAGCCGAAGCCGTCCGCGCCCCTGCCCAAACCCCAGACCGGCTGGCGGGTATGGCTCGGCTACGCCTTCGCACTGGTGGCGGCAGCAGCGGCAACCGGGGTGTGCTTGCTGATCGACCTCTATCTGCCCATCGCCAACATCTCGGTCACCTACCTGCTGGCGGTGATGATCGTCGCCATGAAGTCGGGGCTGCGGGCCGGCATCATGGCATCGGTGTTGAGCTTCCTCTCCTTCAATTTCCTCTTTACCGAGCCGCGCTACACCTTCGCCATTGCGGACATCCATAACATTACGACCGTCGTGTTCTTCCTGCTTGCGGCAGTGATCGTCAGCAACTTGGCTGCCCGGTTGCGCACCCAGGTTGAGGCAACGCGGGAAAGCGCCCGCCGTACCACCAACCTTTATGATTTCGGTCGCAAGATTACCGCTGCCGCCACCTTGGACGACGTGCTGTGGGCGGTCGTTCATCATGTCGCCACCACTATTCACGGCAAATCCCTGGTGCTGATGCCTGGTGAGGCCGGGCTGTACATCGCTGCCGGCTATCCGCCCGAGGATCAGATCGACGACAAGTCGGCCGGGGCCGCCGACTGGGCGTGGACGCACGGGAATCTGGCCGGTCGCGGTTCCGCTACGCTGCCAACCGCCAACTGGCTGTTCCTGCCGCTGACGACCGGACGCGGCCCGGTTGGCGTGCTGGGCGTGCAGATGATGGAGGACGCCGACATGCCGTCCCCCACCCAGTTGCGCCTTCTGGAGACGCTGGCCGACCAGGCGGCGGTGGCCATTGAGCGCACCACCCTGGTTGCCGACGTCGAGACCGCTCGCGTCGCTACCGAACGCGAGCGGTTGCGGGCGGCGCTGCTGTCCTCGCTGTCCCACGACTTGCGGACGCCGTTGGTGTCGATCATGGGCGCCGCAACGACGCTCGGCAGCTATGACGAGAAACTGGAAGCCGAAGGACGGCAGGACCTGATCCAGACCATCCAGGATGAGGCCGAGCGGTTGAACCGCTTCGTCCAGAATCTGTTGGATATGACCAAGATGGGGTCGGGGGCTTTGAAGCCCCGAGTTGATTGGGTCGATCTGGGCGATGTGGTCTCCGCTGCCGTCAAGCGGACGGAACGGCTGGCCCGCCGGCACACCATCCGTATCGAGATCGCCCCCGAAATGCCCCTGCTGTGCCTTGATGCCATCCTGATGGAGCAGGTGTTCTTCAACCTGCTGGACAACGCCTGCAAGTACGCCCCGCCAGGAACGCCAATCAAGGTGTGGGCGATCAAGACGGCCAAGCATATCGCCATTGAGGTCGCAGACCAGGGACCGGGCATTCCGCCGGAGGACCGCGAAAAGGTGTTCGACATGTTCTATCGGATCGATCAGGCAGACAGCCAGACCGCCGGCACCGGGTTGGGGCTGGCCATCTGCCGGGGCATCGTCGAGGCCCATGGCGGCAGCATCCACGTCGAGCCGGGTTTGCACGGCATCGGCACCTGCATCGTCATCCATCTGCCGCTGCCGCCCGAACTTTCCCTCGATGGTGCGGGGACCGCATGATGCCGCGTATCCTGGTCATCGACGACGAGCCACAGATCCGCAAGTTCATGCGCATTTCGCTGGTGGCCAACGGGTATGAGGTCATCGAGGCCGAGAACGGAGCCCAGGGTATCGAGGCGGCACGCAGTCAAGTTCCGGACCTGCTGATCCTCGACCTTGGCCTGCCTGATCTTGACGGCCAGGAGGTCATCAGTGCCGTGCGTGAGGACTCCGACGTGCCGATCATCATCCTGTCGGTGCGGGCGCAGGAATTGGACAAGGTCGAGGCGCTGGACCGTGGCGCCAATGACTACGTGGTCAAACCGTTCGGCGTTGCTGAACTGATGGCGCGCGTCAGGGCCGTATTGCGGCCCCGCGCTGTTAAGGGCAGCGACGAGGTCGTCAAAACCGGTGACGTATGCATTGACTTGGCCCGACGGGTGGTGACGCGCGGCGGCGAGGATCTGCATCTGTCCAAGAAGGAATGGGAGTTGCTGGAGTTCTTCGCCCGCAGCCCCGATTACGTACTGACCCACAAGGAAATCCTCAAGGCGGTGTGGGGGCCAGCCCACACCGACGACACCGCCTATCTGCGGGTCTACGTCAACCAACTCCGCCAGAAGCTGGAAGTCGATCCGGCGCAGCCCCTTCTGCTTGTGACCGAGCCAGGCGTTGGCTACCGGCTGAAACGCCGCGATTAGGCGGAAACACCGCCCATCAAGGTGTCACGCGCACGCTGTCATAGAGGGCTGCCCCTGTTGCGACGGATTGCATGGCTCACTGCTTTTACAAGGCGGTTGCGGATCAGCAGGCGGTCAATGGTGAGGTGTATCCGATGATCTGCGGTAGCTTGCGAGAGTGAAGAACACCACGACCGCCAGCGCGACGATCACAGTGGCCGAGGTGGTCAGAAGCACGGCATGGGTCTGGGTGAAGGCGGCTTTGCCGGCTTCGATCAGGGCCGCGCCCTGTTCCCCCCCAAGCTGACTTGCCACGATGTAGGTGTCGCCGATCGTTCGGGACGCCTGCGCTGCCAAAGGCTGCGGCAGGGTGGCGGGCAGTTCGATTGCGCGGCTGAACGCGCCCGACATGAAAACGCCGAAGAACGTGATTCCTAGGCCGGTCCCAAGCTCGTAGCCGGTTGCTTCCAGCGAACCTGCCGAACCGCCCCTGCTGGCATCGACCGAGCCCATGATCGCGATCGAAGAGGCTGTCAGCCCGATGCTGAGCGTGAGCCCGAGAACCGCAAGCGCCAGCGGCACGAGAATGCCCGGATCGTGGAAGTCGCTTTGCGCAAGAAACGCCAGCGCTCCGGCCGCGATCACCAGCGCCAGGCTGGCAACCAGCCGCAAGCCGAAGCGATTGGACAGATACCCCGCGACAGGTCCGCCCACGGCAGCAGCAGCCATGATCGGTATCATGAAGATACCGGCCTGCAGCGGGGTCTTGCCCAGCACATATTGCAGTTCCTGCGCCAATGTCAGTTCTACACCCGCCAGTGCGCCCGAGGCGACAATCGCCATGATCAGGCCCGCGATAATGGCAGGATGCGACAGCAGCGTGAGGTCCAGCATAGGCTCGGGCGAGCGAAGCTGCTTGCGCACGAACAGCCCCAGAACCGCAATGCCGAACGCGACCACAAGGGCGACGGCCGGCAAGGACTGCTTGCCGCTGAAACCGGCCTTGATCCCATATACGACCGATATCATGCCTGCGATCAGTAGCAGCGCCTGACCGATAGGCCATTTGCCCGGCGTGGTCTGTTCGACGCGCGGCAGCAGCAGATAGCAGGCTGGTGCCACAATCAGCATGACCGGCACGTTGATCAGGAAGACCGAGCCCCACCAGAAATGCTGTAGAAGCGCGCCGCCCACCAGTGGCCCGACCGCAGCCCCCGCAGCCCCGACCGTCCCCCAGAGGCCAAGTGCCAGGGCGCGCTCGCCCTCATCCTCGAACGTCTTGCGGATAAGGCCCAGAACGCAGGGAAGGATCATCGATCCCCCCAGTGCCAGAAGCACACGCGCGGCAATCAGGGCTGCGGCACTTTGGGCAAAGGCGGCCCAAGCGGAGCCGGCCGCGAAAATGACAAGACCTGTCAACAGGATCCTGCGGTTGCCGACCCGGTCCGAAAGCGTGCCCATTGGCACCAGAAGCCCGGCCATCAGCAACGGGTAGATGTCGATGATCCACAAAACCTCGGTTCCAGACGCGTTCAACGCCTGGGTGAGGGTTGGCACCACGACATGCAGGATCGTCATGTCCAGCACAACAGGCAGAAAGGCCAGCATGACCGCCAGCAGCACAAGCCAGCGTTTCGGGTCGGGGTGACGGACAGGCATGACTTAGAAGTGGCCTCGTTTGTTCGGACAGTTTGGCGGCTAAGTTACGCTGGTCCCCAGGTCATTGTCATGCCGCCAGCGCGGTGATCGACGCCGTCTCCGGGGCATGCCGCCAGCGCGGTGTCGGCGCGATGTGATGATACGCCTCGTCGGCCACCTCTCGTCTTCTTGCTGTTCAGGGCGGCGGTTTGCAGTAAACTTCCAAAAAACAGCAGGCCCGCGAAACGTCTTGAAACGGGGGCAGGGGAAACGCCTTGAGGGAAAACATCCAGGGCATCCTTCGCGGTTCCACGACCGCCCAGGATGCGGATCAGGCCGCAGCCGATCTCGTGGTGGCGCTGGGCCAGCCGGACCTGCATCTGGTCGTGGTGTTCGCCGCCGCGACCTACGACGTGCACCGCTTGGCAGCGTGCCTGCAGGAACGCTTTGGCCGGCAGGTCCCCGTTGTCGGATGCACCACGGCCGGTGAAATAACGCCTGAGGGCTTCCATAACGCGGCGGTCACCGGGTTCAGCCTGGGTGGCCCGGACTTTGCTGCCGGCGTCGAACTGATCGAGAACCTGCAATCCTTCAACGTCGCCGAGGGGCACGCCATCGTGCGCCGGGCCTTGCAGAAGGTGGTCCGCCAGGCTCCCCACACGTCGCGGGAGCGGATGTTTGCCCTGACCCTCATCGACGGCATGTCGGGCAGCGAGGAAGCGGTCATCAGCGCGTTGCACGCCGCCCTTGGGGAAATCCCGTTGTGCGGCGGGTCGGCCGGCGATGGCCTGCGCTTCCAGGAAACGTTCGTGTTCCACCAGGGGCGGGCGGTGCGCGATTGCGCGCTCCTCATCCTCATCAGCACCATGCTGCCGTTCCGGGTGTTCAAGACGGAGCACTTCGAGGCGACCAGCGAAAAGGTTGTGGTGACCGGCGCCGACCCCGCGCGCCGTATCGTCAGCGAAGTGAACGCCGAACCGGCGGCGCGGGAGTATGCGCGCGTGGTCGGCCTCGACGTGGCCAACCTGACGCCGATGATCTTTGCGACCCATCCCGTGGTCGTGCGGGTCGGCGGCACGAACTTCGTGCGCTCCATCCAGAAGGTCAATGAGGACGAAAGCCTGACCTTCTTCTGCGCCATCGACGAGGGCATCGTCCTGACCGTCGCCAAGGGAATCGACCTGGCTGACAACCTGGACGGCCTGTTCGTGGACATCCAGGCGCACCTCGGTCCCCCCGAACTGGTCATCGGTTTCGACTGCATCCTGCGCAACCTTGAGATCGACCAGAAGGGCCTGCGTGCGCGGGTGTCCGCGACACTGTCAAAGAACCGCGTGGTCGGGTTCGCCACCTATGGCGAGCAGTATCAGGCCATGCACGTCAACCAGACGTTCACCGGCGTCGCCATCGGACGGCGTGGGGGCGGGGATACCGGGCAATGACGACCCACCACGGCACCGACGACCTCAGCCCTGACAGCCGCATTCAGGCCCTGGAGCGCGAGAACGCCAAGCTGCGCAAGATCAATCAGGTGCTGATGGACCGCGTTGAGCGGTCGATGGATTTCCAGGGCAACGCGTTCTCGCTGTTCCACACCGCGACGGTCCTGGAAAGCAAGGTCCGGGAGCGTACGACGGCCCTGGAAAGCGTGCTGCGCGAACTGGAATCGACCAATACCGCCTTGCATCTCGTCAAGGAGGAGGAGGAACGCGCCAAGCTGTTCCTGTCCGAGGCCATCGAGTCGATCAGCGAAGGATTCGTGCTGTGCGACGCCGACGACTGCCTGGTCCTGACCAACAGCAAGTACCGTGAGATGTGGCCGGGCCTGCCCGGCGATCTGACACCGGGCCTGCCGTTCGCCGAGATCCTGCGGCGGGCGGTCATTTCGGGCATGGTCATCGATTCCGGTGGCGACCCCGAAGTCTGGTTGAACCGGCGTATGGAAAGCCACCGCGACCCGCACGAACCGTTCGTCCTGCAGTTCCGCGACGGCCAGTGGCTACAGGTGTCCGAGCGCCGCTTGCGCGATGGCGGCATCGTCGGCCTGTACACCGACATCACCGAGATCAAGGTGCGCGAGAAGCGGCGGCGTGAGCGGGAACTGGCCCAGAAGTCGATTCTGTTGCAGGCCACCCTGGATAACCTGTCGCAGGGCGTTTCGGTGTTCGATGCCGACAACCGGCTGGTTGCCTGGAACGACCGCTTCATTGAACTTTTGGGCGTGCCGCGCCACAGCGTGTGGCCGGGCACGCCGTTGGCGCGGTTCATGGCCCTGCCGCCGCTGCAAACCCAGTTCAGCCTCGACCACGACGGCACCCCCCATCCGCTGAACGGCGACCGTCCGCTGTGGGTGGAGCACGAGTGCCCCAACGGGCAGGTCATGGAAATCCACCGTAACCGGATGCCCGACGGGGGCTTCGTGACCACCTATACCGACATCACGGAGCGCAAGCGGGCCGAGGAGGCATTGCGGGATTCCGAACGCCGCATCCGCCTCATCACCGACGCCATTCCCGCCCTGATTGCCTACGTTGATGGCAACGAATGCTTCCGCTTCACCAACAAGGGCTATGAGGACTGGTTCGGCCTGCCGCGCAGCGAAATCAACGGCCGCCCCATGTGGGAGGTGCTCGGTTCCGACCTCTATCACCTGCGCCGTGACGCCGTGCGTGATGCCTTGGCTGGGCGGCAGTGCACGTTTGAAATGACCCTGCCCAGGGCCGACCCCAAGGGGGGGCAAAAGGTTCAGTACGTGCTGGCCTCCTACGTGCCGCATGTTGCGTCGGACGGGCAGGTGCTTGGGTTCTTCGCCCTCATTCAGGACATCACGGAGAGCCGCCTGGCCGCTGAGCAGCTTCAGGACGCTAAGCAGTCCCTGGAACGCCGGGTCGAGGAGCGCACCACCGAACTGCGCCGCGCCAACGACGAAATGACCGCCGCCAAGGCCGAGGCCGAGACCGCCAACCTGTCCAAGACCAAGTTCCTGGCGGCGGCCAGCCACGACCTTTTGCAGCCCCTGGCGGCGGCGCGGGTGTTCATCTCGGCGCTGTCCGAACGGCGTCTGGCGCCGGCCAACCGGGCGTTGGTGCAAAGCTCCGTTTCGGCGCTGGATTCCGTGGATGAACTGCTGACCGCGCTGCTGGACATTTCAAAGCTGGACGCTGGTGTGCTGCAAACAGAGATCAAGGATTTCCTCGGCTCGGATCTGGTTTGTTCGCTGGTGGACGAATACGCCATGATGGCCCGCGCCAAGGGCCTCGTGCTGCGCCGCGTGCCCTCTTCGCTGCCGGTGCGGACCGATCCACGCCTGCTCAGCCGTGTGCTGCGCAATCTGCTGTCCAACGCCATCCGGTATACGGATACCGGCCGCGTCCTGGTTGGTTGCAAGCGGCGCGGCAACCACCTCCTGATCGGGGTGTGGGATACCGGCATCGGCATTCCCTCGGACAAGCTTGAAGAGATCTTCGATGAGTTCCATCGCCTGAACGAAGGCCAGCAGATGCGCGGCGAAAAGGGCATGGGCCTGGGCCTGGCCATTGTCCGGCGCATCACCCGGATGCTCGACATGCGCATCGAGGTGCATTCGGTGCCCGGCCGGGGAAGCTGCTTCCTGGTCGAGGTGCCGCTCGGCGAGAACCCCGTGCCGGCCTCCATTGCACCGGCGGCCCAAGTGCAACGGCGCGTCGGCACTCTGGCCGGAACCAAGGTCCTGATGATCGACAACGATCCCAGCATCCTGGCCGGCGTGCAGGCTTTGCTGGGCGGGTGGTCCTGCACCACCTGGCCGGCGCGTAGCGGGGCGGAGGCCCTGGACATTGTCCGGGCAGAAGGTCGGCCGGACATCATCATCGCCGACTACCACCTCGACGACGGGGAAATCGGGCTGGACGCGGTGGCCGGGGTGCTGGGTGTGCTGGAGCAGCCGGTGCCGGTCATCGTCGTGACCGCCAACCACTCCGCCGACCTACAGGCCGAGGTCGCCACGCTGGGCTACCATCTCCAGAACAAACCGCTCAAGCCCGCCCATCTGCGTAGCCTGATGGTGCATCTGCTGCGGTAGAGGGAGGAGGTTTGGGTTTTGACGGGAGGCCGGCACTTCAGCTTACGCTGACGGGCTATCGCCCGAACCCATCTGGAGCAAGCTCCAGACCTCCTTGTTTTCTTTAAAGAAACAAAAGGGGTTCGGGGCTTGCCCCGAGCAGGTGCGGGCGGCAGCCCGTCCGCGGCAGCGGAAATTCCTGCCCCTGGCCACACGCAAACGGCATCACGCCGCCCGCACGGACCCCAGCATCTTGGAGGCGTTGAGGACGGCCTGGGTGCGGCTGTTGACCTTGAGTTTGCGCAGGATGGCCGAGACGTGGGCCTTCACCGTGCTCTCGGCGATATCCAGTTCAAAGGCGATGATCTTGTTGGACCGTCCCATGACCAGCATTTCCAGAACCTTGCGCTGCTGCGCGGTCAGGCTGGCGTAGCCGTTGCGGAATTCCTCGCACATGGGGTCGGGGCGGCGGTGCAGGGCCTCGTTGAGGTCGAAGGGCACGAACACCTCGCCCTGGCAGACCATGCGCACGCCGCGTGTCATCTGGTCCTTGGGCATGGATTTGGAAATGAAGCCCGACGCGCCATAGGTCAGGACCTGCTGGACGACCTCGGGCGTGTCTTCGGCCGACACGATGATGATGGGGATGGCCGGCACCTCGTTGCGCAGCGTCATCAGGCCGTTGAAGCCGTTCATACCGGGCATGTTGAGGTCCAGCAGCACGAGATCGGGCGCCGCCACGCGGATCATGGCGTGGGCCTGATCGAACGTGCTGGCTTCCTGAATGGCGTGGCCGGGCATCGAGTCCTCGACCACATGGCGGAGCGCGTCGCGGAATAGCGGATGATCGTCCGCGATCAGCACGGATGCTGTCTCGTCCATCTGATTCCTCCCGTGCGGCCGTCGTTGCGTGCCGCTTATTATTAGCTCTTAGTTTAGGTGCAACTCCGCCTGTGGAACAAGCCGTCTTTGTCTGATCTGGCCCCGAAGGGAAGGGGCGCGGCGCCCCCTCCCGCCCGGACTCGGCCTAGAAGAAGCCGAGGGCCTTGGCGCTGTAGCTGACCAGAAGGTTCTTGGTCTGCTGGTAGTGGTCGAGCATCATCTTGTGGTTTTCGCGGCCGATGCCCGACTGCTTGTATCCGCCGAACGCGGCGTGCGCCGGGTACAGGTGGTAGCAGTTGGTCCACACGCGGCCGGCCTTGATGGCGCGCCCGGCGCGATAGGCGGTGGTGCCGTCGCGGGTCCACAGGCCGGCGCCCAGGCCGAACGAACTGTCGTTGGCGATGGCGATGGCCTCGTCCAGGGTCTTGAACTTGGTTACCGAGATGACCGGGCCGAAGATTTCCTCCTGGAAAATACGCATGGAGTTGTCACCGACAAAGATGGTCGGCTCGACATAGAACCCGTCGTCGAGGTCGCCGCCCAGGTGCGCCCGGCGGCCGCCGGTCAGGCATTTGGCGCCTTCGTCGTTGCCGATGGCGATATAGGACAGGATCTTTTCCATCTGCTCGCTGGAGGCCTGGGCGCCGATCATGGTCGCCGGGTCGAGCGGACTGCCTTGCTTGATCTGCTTCACGCGGGCAACGGCACGGTCCATGAACTCGTCAAAGATGGACTCGTGGACCAGGGCGCGCGATGGGCAGGTACACACTTCGCCCTGGTTCAGGGCGAACATGGCAAAGCCTTCCATGGCCTTGTCGGCGAAGTCGTCATCCTGGGCCAGCACGTCCGGCAGAAAGATGTTGGGCGACTTGCCGCCCAGTTCCAGGGTGACCGGGATCAGGCTTTCGGCGGCATACTGCATGATGAGGCGGCCGGTGCCGGTCTCGCCGGTGAAGGCCACCTTGGCGATGCGCTTGCTCTGCGCCAGCGGCTTTCCGGCCTCGATGCCGAATCCGTTGATGACGTTGAGCACGCCGGGCGGCAGCAGGTCGCCGATCACGTCCATCACCGCCATGATGCCCATGGGGGTCTGCTCGGCCGGCTTCAGGACGACGCAGTTGCCCGCCGCCAGGGCCGGGGCCAGCTTCCAGGCCGCCATCAGGATGGGGAAGTTCCACGGAATGATCTGGCCGACCACGCCCAGGGGTTCGTGGAAGTGATAAGCGACGGTGTCCTCGTCCAACTCGGCCAGCGAACCTTCCTGCGCCCGGATGCAGCCGGCGAAGTAGCGGAAGTGGTCGATGGCCAGCGGGATGTCAGCCGCCTTGGTTTCGCGGATGGGCTTGCCGTTGTCGAGCGTTTCGACCAGGGCGATGTGGTCGAGGTGGGCTTCAAGCCGGTCGGCGATGCGGTTGAGGACGTTGGCGCGCTCGGCCGGCGGGGTGCGGCCCCAGGCATCCTTGGCCTTGTGTGCGGCATCAAGCGCCTTTTCAACGTCTTCGGCGGTGGAGCGGGCCACTTCGCAGATGGGCTGGCCGTTTACCGGGCTGATGTTCACGAAGTAGTTGCCCTTTACAGGCGCAACCCATTCGCCACCGATATAGTTGTCATAGCGGCTGCGCAGAGCAATCGTTGCCCGAAGTTGGTCCATCGCTTGGGAAAGCATGTTTCGCTCCATCCTGTTGTTCATCTTGGCTGACGAGACAGCCTATGAATTTATTCATGGGCGAGGGAATAGGACCTTAGTTGGATGGTCGGTTATTCCAGTGGAAGGGGCGTCGCCTGGATCAGGGGCGGAATGTCGCCGAACCAGTCGTCGGTCCCTCCGGGGAACCAGACCACGGCGGGATGGCCCCACGCGACCGCCCGCTTGGCCGCGTTCCAGGACATCCAGCAGTCGGCCCGGCAGAAGAACACCAGGGGCCGTTCGGGCCGTTCGGCGGTCAGGCGGGCGAGGTGGGCGCGGAACCACGCTTCCAGGCGCGCATCGAGCACACCCAGGCCGACGTTGGGCAGCCAGTCGGCTCCGGCGATGGTTTCGTGCGGCACCTTGACCACCCAGCGGTCCTTGAGCGGCCCGACCCGGCCAAGGGTCAGCGGCGTGACGTCGATCAACGCCGCGCCCGCCGCGTCGCGCAGGCGGCGGGCCTCGGCGGCGTCCACGGTGGCGGCGCCGGGCAGATGGTCGGGGACGGCGGCCCGGTAGTGCTCCAGCCGATAGCCGGCCGGCAGGCCCACCGCGCTGGCAGGGGGCACTGCGCCGAGCAGAACAAGCGGTAGGAGGATTAGTGTTGCGCGCATGGCCTTAGTGGACCACGCCCGCCCGGCCCGGTAAACCAGTCCGAAAGTCGCATCGCGGCGGGGGTGCGGGGGCCTTACCCTTGGTCTGGACCCTGGAAAGGCCAGCCAAGATGATCCTCCGCGTTCTCGTCCTTCTGATCCTTCTTCTGCCGCTTCCTGGCTTGGCGGCCGAGACGCCTGTGTTGCGTCTGGGGTTGGTCAAGTTCGGCACGGCGGCGTGGGAAAGCGACGTCATCGCGCGCCATGGCTTGACCGGCGAGGCGGTGGCCGCGCAGGTCATCGACCTCGCCAATCCCGAGGCCGGGAAGATCGCCCTGCTGGGCGGCGCGGCCGACATGATCGTGGCCGATTGGCTGTGGGTATCCCGCCAGCGCGATGCCGGCCACCGGATTTCCTTCCTGCCTTATTCATCGTCCGTGGGGGGCGTGGTGGTCCCGGCCGCTTCGCCCCTGGCCTCGGTCGCGGACCTGCGCGGCCGGCGCATCGGCGTGGCGGGCGGGCCGCTCGACAAAAGCTGGCTGTTGCTGAAGGCCTATGCCGAGCGTCAGCATGGCCTGGACCTGGAACGCGACGCCGTCGTGGAGTTCGCGGCACCGCCCTTGCTCAATCAGCGCCTGGAGGCCGGGGATTTGGACGCCGTGTTGACCTACTGGCACTTTGCCGCGCGGCTGGAAGCGGCCGGGGCGCGGCGGCTGGTATCCATGGCCGACGTGGCGCGTGGCCTAGGGGTGGACGACACCATTCCCTGGATTGGCTACGTGGTGCGCGATGCGTGGGCCGAGCGTCATCCGGCAGCGCTCCGCGCTTTCTTCGCCGCCACCCGCGCCGCCAAACGCCTTCTGGCCGAGAGCGAGGCGGAGTGGCTGGCCCTGCGCCCGCGCATGGCCGCCCGCACTGATGCCGAGGCCGCCGCCCTGCGCGCCGGGTATGTGGCCGGCATTCCTAGGTCGTGGGGCGAGGCGGAGCGCCGGCAGGCATCCGCCCTGTTCGCGCTGCTGGCCGAGATCGGCGGGGCGCGGCTGGTCGGGCCATCCCGCCACATCGCGGACGGCACGTTCGTTCCCGGTTTCGACCACGGCGCCGATCCATGAGCGTGGACCTGCGCCGCGTCGGGTCCTTGATGCTGCTGTTGATGCTGTGGCAGGCGGTTGCCATCACGGCGGACAGCCCGCTATTGCCCGATCCGGTGGCGGTGGTGGCCCGCATGGTGGCGGACAGCGTGACGGGGGAACTGCCCTACCACCTGGGCGCGACGCTTGCCCGCGTGGCGGCCAGCTTCGTGCTGGCCTTTGCCATTGGGGCGGCCATCGGCGTGATGATGGGCCGGTATCGGGCGATTGACCGGGTGTTCGACGGCTGGCTGATCTTCTTTCTCAACCTGCCCGCCTTGGTCACCATCATTCTGGCCTACGTCTGGTTGGGGCTGGGCGAGGTGGCGGCCATTGCGGCGGTGGCGATCAACAAGATCCCCAACGTTGCCGCCACCTTGCGCGAAGGGGCGCGGACCCTGGACGGCGACCTTGCGGCGGTGGCCAAGGTCTATGGCATGGGTCGCTGGCGGACGCTGCGCCATGTGGTGGCGCCGCAGCTTGTGCCGTTCGCGCTGGCGGCGGTGCGTACCGGGCTGGCCCTGATCTGGAAGATCGTGCTGGTGGTCGAGTTGCTGGGCCGCAGCAACGGCGTGGGGTTCCAGATCCACATGCACTTCCAGATGTTCGATGTCACCGGCCTGCTGGCCTATGCGCTGGCCTTCATCCTGGTGGTGCAGGCCATCGAACTATTCATCCTCGGACCCGTGGAGGCGCGTCTTGTCCAGTGGCGCTGAGGACGGCCTTGCGGTCACCGTGCGCGACAAGCGGTTCGGCGCGCGCCAGGTGATCGCCGACCTGACGTTCCGGGCCGCACCGGGCGAGTTCGTCGCCCTGGTCGGTCCGTCCGGTTGCGGCAAGAGCACGCTGCTCAACATCCTGGCCGGACTGGATCCCGCGTTCGAGGGGTCGGTCCAGGCCCCTCCGGGCCGCCTTGGCATGGTGTTTCAGGCGCCGCGCCTGTTGCCGTGGCGAAGCGTGGCCGACAACTTGCTGCTGGTCGATCCGCCCGGCGGGGCGGCGGCGGTCGAGGACATCCTGGCCGCCGTCGGGCTGGCCGGGCGGGGCGCCAGTTGGCCCAACCACCTGTCCCTGGGGATGCAGCGGCGGGTGGCCGTGGCCCGCGCCTTCGCCGTGAACCCGGCGGTGCTGCTGATGGACGAGCCGTTCGTGTCGCTGGATGCCGACCTTGCCGGGTCCCTGCGCGACCTGCTGCGGGCCTTGCTGGCCCAGCGGCCGACCACGGTCGTCTTCGTCACCCACGACGTGGCCGAGGCGCGGGACCTGGCCGACCGTATCCTCTATCTCGCACCGTCACCGACCCGCGTGGAGCGCGAGGAGGTTATTATGAACCGATCCATTAAGGAAAAGCAGGCTGCCGCCCGCACCCGCTCGGGGTAAACCCCGAACCCCTTTTTTTCTTCAAGAAAAACAAGGAGGTCTGGAGCATCGCTCCAGATGGGTTCGGGCGATAGCCCGAGCACGCAAGCGGACTCCGGGGCATTTCGGTATTATTCAGCCGCAGCCCGTTTCCGCATGATGGCCCGTTCCGGCCGGTAGCCCCACAGGGCAAGCCCCATAAGAGCGGCGGTCACTGCAACGACCACGCCACCGGCCAGCGGATTGACCTGTCCGTACAGGGCGAAGCGGATCACCTCGACCCCGTGGGTGAACGGGTTGAGCTGGCACAGGACGTAGAGGACCTCGCTCGATTCGCGCATCTTGTAGAGCGGGTAGAGGGCCGAGGACAGGAAGAACAGCGGGAACACCACGAAGTTCATGACGCCCGCGAAGTTCTCCAGTTGCCGGATGTGCGACCCCAGGACCATTCCCAGCGCGCCGAGCATCAACCCGTTCAGGACCAGGGCCGGCAGGACCGTCAGCGCGCCCATCAACGGCACGTCCAGCCCGAACGCCGTGGCGATGGCAAGGAATGCATAGACCTGGAGGATGGACACGGCGACGCCCGCCACCAGCTTGCACAACAGCAGATACCAGCGGGGCAGGGGGCTGGTCAGCACCATGCGCATGGACCCCATTTCGCGGTCGTAGACCATCGACAGGGAGCTTTGCATTCCGTTGAACAACTGGATCATCCCGACCAGCCCCGGAAGGATGTAGACCTCGTAGGTGATGTAGGTTTCATAGGGTGGGATGATCGCCACGCCCAGCGCCGCCCGGAACCCGGCGGCGAACACCACCAGCCAGATCAGCGGGCGCACCAGGGCGCCCAGGAACCGGGATCGTTGGTGCAGGAACCGCAGCACCTCGCGCCCGACGATGCCTTGCAGGCAGATCAGCCAGCCGCTCATTCCGCTGCTCCGGTCAGGGTGTTGAAAGCCTGGTCGAGACTGACCGGCCCCATGACCGCCGCTGCCGTGCCCGCCGCCCGCACGCGGCCCTGGTGGAGGATCACCACGGCGTCGCGGGTGGTGTCGATCTCGTCGATCAGGTGGGTGGCCCACAGGGCGGCGATGCCCTCGTCGCGGCACAGGGCGTGGACATGGTCGATCAGGCGGCGGCGGGTCGGCAGGTCCAGGCCCACGGTCGGCTCGTCGAGCAGCAAAAGGGACGGCCGGTGCAGCAGGGCGCGGGCGATCTCGGCCCGTCGGCGGTGGCCGCCGTTGAGCGCCCGGACCTTCTCGCCGGCCCGCTCGGCCATGTCCAGGCGGGACAGTTCGGCTTCCATGCGGCGGTCTGCCTCGCGCCGGCCGATGCCGTGCAGGCTGGCGAAATAGCGCAGGTTCTGCGCCACGCTCAGATCCAGGTCCAGGGTCGGTTGCTGGAACACGATGCCCATGCGCCGCAACGCAACACCTGGGGTGCGGGCGAGGTCGGCGCCGAACACGCTGATGCTGCCCTCGGGGATGCTCAACAGCCGGGTGGCGAGGGCGAACAGGGTGCTCTTGCCCGCGCCATTGGGGCCGAGCAGGGCGGTGAACCGCCCTGCGTCAACCGTGAACGATACATCGTCCAGGGCCATGCGGCTCCCGTAGGAATAGGAAACCCGGTTGATGTCCAGAGCAATGGTCATGGTGCGATGGCAACGCCCCAGGGATAGCGGCCGACCTTGATCGACTTCACCACCTTGCGGTTGGCGACGTCAATCACCGAGATGTCGCCGCTGACTCCGTTGGAGGCGTAGGCCCATGCGCCATCGGGGGTAATGTCCATGTGCCAGACGCGCTGCCCGACCAGAAGGGTGTCCTCCACCTCGTAGGTTTTCATATCGACTACCGCCACATGGTTGGCCGGGCCGAGGGCGACGAAGGCGTAGGTGTTGTCCTTGTCGAACTTGACGCCGACCGGCTGCACCTGATCGGGCTGCACGCCTTTGACCGAGAACGTGATCTCGTGGACGATTTTCTTGGTGGGTACGTCGATGACCGAGACGATGCCGCCGATTTCCGCGCTGACCCACAGGAACGCGTCGTCCTTGGTGAACTCGGCGTGGCGGGGGCGCTGGCCGACCAGGGTGTTATCGACCATCACGCCTTTGGTGGTGTCGATCCAGTGGACCATGTTGGTGGTTTCGGACGTGTTGACCGCCCATCGGCCATTATGGCTGACGGCCATGCCCTCGGGCTCGATGCCGGTGTCGTACTGGGCGACCACTTCGCGGCTCACGGTGTCGACCACGGTGACGATGTTGTCGTCCTCGTTGGACACATAGAGGTAGCGGTCGTCGGGCGACAGCGCGAACTGTTCGGGGTCTTCGCCGGACGGCAGGTTGTGGAGGATCTTGCGCGTGGCGACGTCCATCACCTGCACGGTGTCGCTGTCGCTGGCGCAGATGTAGAGCGTCTTGAAATCCTTGCTCAGGGTGATGCCGCGCGGTCGCTTGCCGACGTCAATGGTCTCGATCACCTCGTTCCTGGTGCCGTCGATGATTGAGAGGGTGTTGTCCTTTTCGTTGGACACGAACACCGTATAGGCCGCCGCCGGCCAGGACAGGGCGCTGGTGGCCAGCACCGCGCTTGCCGCGAGTAGAGTGCGATAGGTCATGTTCCCTCCCGTGTGCACGCCGTTTCGGGTTTGTCGAAACCCAGCGTGTCCATTTCATTGATTGGGTGCAGAAATCCCTCCACCGGCGCCTGGGTGACCAGGTTGCGGGCGGCGGCCAGGCCGATGGGCTGGCGCAACTGGCCGTCCCAGGACCGGAAACTCAAGGCGCGGCCCTTGAAGCCGGCCAGTTCAAAGGCCGGGCTTTGGATATAGGCGGCCATGTCGCCTGCTTGCGTGCGGGTTGCCGCCTCGCCGACCGCGCGGGCTGCGGCCCAGGCGGCGTAGTCGCGGGCCGTCATGGTGCGCCCGGCCAGGGCCTGGAAGCGGTTCTGTAACTGGGTGGCGCCCCACTGTTCGACCGTGCGGTGCCAGCCGGTGGGGGTCAGCCCTTGCGTGCCGACCACGGGCCGGGGATCCCAGGTCTGATAGGGCAGGTATTCCCCGAAGTCCCCGATTTCGTCGGCGACGACCAGCACGTCATAGGACGGCCCCTGCGTGAACTGCGGAACCTCGGTCGCGGCACTGCGCCGCAGGTCAAAGTCGCCGTCCCAGGTCCTTTCGGCCACGATCTTGGCCCCAAACCGCTTGGCGGTGCGGCGGATGGCGTCGGCATAGGCGGCGTCCTCGGGGCGCGGGCCGATGACCAGGAACCACTTGCTCCACCGCTTCTTGACCAGATACTGGCCCAGCGCGTCGGCCAGCATGGCGCGGTTGGGTAGGGTGTGCAGCAGGTTGGCCCGGCACGCCGTGCCGCGCAAATGATCGTCCGGCGCCCCGGCGTTGAACACCAGCATGTCCGGCGGGGCGGCCGCTACGGCGGCCTCCAGCGCGCTTGCCGGAAGGTCGGCGATCACAAAGCGGTGGCCGGCGGATGCCAATTCGGCCATAGCGGCGGCGGCGTCGCCGTCCTCGGGCAGCACGACCTCGTCCAGGGTGAAGGTCTGCTTGAGGAAACGCCCGGTCGCGGCGTTGTCGGCCACACCCAGGCGGGCGCCCTGAAGGCCCTCGTCCTCCGGCCAGACGTCCAGGTTCGACAGGACCGGCGGCCGGTCAATGGTCATCGACAGATAGGCAAGGCGGATGTCCGCCGCCCATGTCGTCCCAGGCGCCAGCACAAGTAAAAGCGCGAGAGCCAATCTCTTCCAGGCAGCGGGCATGGCTTTCCTCCCAGGAACCCTATGGGAGAACCCTACCGTCCGCAGACCAGCCGCCCAATTCGACGAAGGTCCTATGGTGTCGGGCGTCAGGTATTAGCAAACTTCGTCCCATCAGGTCATGGCCCGTGGTGGCGTGACCGCCTGTATTTCCACAGACGAGATTGGACCCTGACAATGCACTTCAAGCCGAGCGTCCTTGCGCTGCTTCTGGCTGCCGGCATGGCCCTGGGGGCCACCCCGGCGCTGTCTCATGGCGATGTCGTTCCCCAGGCCGTGAACACCGAGGGCCTGGAACCGCTGGGCGAGGACTGGCGGGAGACCAACCCCTATAGCGGCAACGAACGCGCCATCACCATCGGTGCCTCGGCCTACAACCAGAACTGCGCGCGCTGCCATGGGCTTCAGGCCATTTCCGGCGGCATCGCCCCCGACCTGCGCTACCTGGAGATCGGGCTGGACGGCGACGAATGGTACAAGGAGCGGGTCATCAACGGCGTGGTGCGCGACGACAAGGTGTACATGCCGGCCTTTGCCGAAGTGCTCGGCCAGGAAGCCCTGTGGGCCATCCGCGCGTGGCTCGAAACCCAGCACGAGGAATAGGGGTCATGGGCGGGCTTCGGGATTGGGTCCTGGCGGTGGGCCTTGTGCTGGCAGGGGGCCTTGCGCTGGCGGGGGTGTCCGCCCCGGCGCAGGCCCGGCCGTTCGACGAGGTGGTCGAGGCCGGGGTTGTGCGCATCGTCGTTTACCGTGACTTCGCGCCGTTCTCCAGCGGCCCGGACGACGCGATGGAGGGCGTGGACGTGGATCTGGCGCGTGAGATCGCCAAAGGTCTGGGGGTCGATCTTCACCTGATGCCGCTGACCGCCGATGAAAACCTCGACGATGATCTGCGCAACGCCATCTGGCTGGGGCCGCGCGTCAGCCGGGAGGTCGGCGACATCATGCTGCACGTCCCCTACGACCAGCGCATCAAGCAGTCCAATTCCCTGATCGACACGCGCAACGAAATGATCGTGCTGTTCTCGCCCTATTACCGCGAGCAGATGGTCATCGCCCGCCACGCCGCAACCCCGCGCCTGGACGCCCTCCACGACGAGGATCGGCTGAGCGTCGAGGTGGACTCCATGGCCGACTTCGTGCTGTCGGGCGCGCTGGGCGGGCGTTACCGCGACCAGACCCGCCGCTTCATCGCCCTGCCCATGGCAGTCGAGGACCTGCGCAGTGGCGCGCTTGACGGGGTGATGGGGCCGCGCTCCGAAGTCGAATGGATTCTCCGCGATGTGCCCGGTGAGTGGAAAGTCTCGGCGCCGATGGTGCCAATGATGGGGCACATGGACTGGCCGCTCGGCATCGCCGTGCGCGAGGACTCGCGGGACCTGGGGTACGCGGTCGATGGCATCTTCCGGGCGATGATGACCGATGGCCGCATGGCCAGCCTGTTCCGCGCCCATGGCCTGACCTACACGGAGCCCTATCCATGAGACGTGTGGCCTGGATCCTGGTGGTGCTGCTGGCGGCGTTGCCGGCGCGGGCGCAAACCGTCGATCCGGCCGATCCCTTGGGGTCGGTGATGTGGACGACGGTGCGCGATGCGGTGTTCCCCGGCGCGGCGATGGTGTTTGACGACCACGTCCAGGTATTCAGCCCGCCTGTGGTCGAGGACACCATGAACGTTCCGGTGTCCGTCCTGGTCAACGGCTTGCCCGACGTCGAGGAAATCGTCCTGCTGGTCGATCACAACCCCATCTTCAAGGCCCTGGCGTTCTTCCCGGTGCAGGCGGCGCCCGCCTTTGAAACCGTCATCAAGGTGCAGGAGGCCACCCCCATCCGGGCCGCCGCCCGCACCTCCGACGGCGTGTGGCATGTCGGCGGCCTGCGGGTGGATGCGGCGGGCGGCGGGTGTACGGTGGCGTCGGTGGCGGCATCGGGGGGCGACTGGGATCGTCTCAACGAGGTCAGTGGCACGGCGTGGCGCCGCCCGGACGGCGGGCAGCGCCTGCGCTTTCAGGTCGTGCATCCGATGGACACGGGGCTGGTGGACGGCATCCCGCCGTTCTTCATTGAACGCCTGAGCGTCGCCACCCCCGAGGGCCAGGAACTGGCCCGCCTGGAGCTGTTCGAGCCGGTGTCCGAGAACCCGGTCTTCACCATCGACCTGCGCGGCCATGCCGGATCCGTGGTGATCGGTGGGGCCGATACCGACGCCAACCAGATCGCGGCGCGCATCGGGATGGCGTCCACCCTGTTCGGCCTGCTGGAGGCCAGCCGATGAGAGCCCTTCTGTCCCTGGTTTTCCTGGTCTGGACCGCCACCGCGGCCCACGCCGCCGACCTCAGCTACGCCCTGACGCCGCGCCTGATCGCGCCGGGCACCTACATCGTCGAGGGCCGCCGCGAGCATTTTTCCCGCGACAACGGCGGCAACATCGTCAACACCGCTTTCATCGTGACGGCGGCGGGCGTGGTGATCATCGATACGGGTCCGTCCGCGCTCTATGGCCGCGAATTGCGGGCGGCCATTGGCCAGGTGACGCCGCTGCCTGTGGTCAAGGTGGTCAACACCCACCACCATCCCGACCACTTTTTGGGCAATCAGGCGTTCGCGGATATCGGCGTTGCGGCTTCGGCAACGACGGCCGGGATCATCGCCCGCGACGGTCAGAGCCTGACCGAAAACCTCTATCGCCTCAACGGTGATTGGATGCGCGGCACCGAACCGCAGGCCCCGACCGGGCGGCTGGAGGGCGGTGTCGAGGAGATCGGCGGGCATCGCCTGCGCTGGCTGCTGCTGGCCGGGCACACCGCCGCCGACGTGGCGCTGTTCGACCAAACCACCGGGGTGCTGTTCACCGCCGATCTGGTGTTCAAGGACCGCGCCCCGACCACGCCCGACGCCGACATTGCGGCGTGGCTGGCCGCCCTGGACGTTCTGGAGGCGCTGCCGTTCCGCATATTGGTCCCCGGCCATGGCAACGAGGCGACCGACGCCGCGCCAATAGCGCAAACGCGTGCTTGGCTCGGCTGGCTGGACAGCACTCTGGGCGCTGCGGCGGCGCAGGGCCTGAGCCGCACGGAGGCCATGCAACTGCCCATTCCGGCGGATTTTTCGGCTCTGGCGCTGGCCCGCGACGAATTCCAGCGGTCGGTGGTTCACCTCTATCCCACGTTGGAGGCGGGTGCACTGCAACGCGTCGTTGGACCAAAGTAGAATACCGGACGGGGGCAGTCTGTCCTACCGTGGCCAGGCTGCCTCAGGGACAGCTAGACAACAATTCTGCCGATGACCTGGTGCGGGACAAGGTTCCCACGCCACGGAGGACTGTGTCCTGAATACTCAGAGGCCTCAGGGAGGGCGTGATGAAAAGCATTCTACGATCCGTGACTATTGCCAGTGCACTGGTTCTTGGCGCAACCATGGCCCATGCCGCTGTCACCGACGCCGAGATCATGGACGATGCCGCCAGCACCAACCAGATCGTGACCTATGGCCTGGGGCATCAGGGCCAGCGGCACAGCCCGCTCAGCCAGATTTCGCCGGATACCATCAAGGACCTCGTGCCGGTGTGGTCGTTCTCGTTCGGCGGTGAGAAGCAGCGCGGCCAGCAGAGCCAGCCGCTGGTCAAGGACGGCGTGATGTACGTCACCGCGTCCTATTCGCGCATGTTCGCCATCGACATCAAGACCGGCGATGAGCTGTGGCAGTACGACGCCCGCCTGCCCGATGGCATCATGCCGTGCTGTGACGTCATCAACCGTGGCGCCGCCCTGTGGGGCGACATGGTGTACTTCGCGACCCTGGACGCCAAGCTGGTCGCGCTGGACGCCAAGACCGGCAAGGTCGTGTGGCGCAAGGAACTGGGCGACTACAAGGCCGGCTACTCGGCCACTGCCGCCCCCATGATCGTCAACGGCAAGATCATCACCGGCGTGTCCGGCGGTGAGTTCGGCATCGTCGGCAAGGTCGAGGCGCGCGACGCCAAGACCGGCGAGATGGTCTGGTCGCGTCCTGTCATTGAGGGCCACATGGGCACCTTGAACGGCAAGGAAACCACCATGACCGGCGTCAAGAACGCCTCGTGGCCGGGCGACATGTGGCAGCACGGCGGCGGCGCCACCTGGAACGGCGGCACCTATGACCCCGAAACCAACCTGATCTTCATGGGCACCGGCAACCCGGCGCCGTGGAACTCGCACCTGCGTCCGGGCGACAACCTCTACACCACCTCTACGCTGGCAATCGACCCGGACACCGGCGAGATCAAGTGGCACTTCCAGTCCACTCCCAACGATGGCTGGGACTTTGACGGCGTCAACGAGTTCGTGCTGTTTGACCTGAAGAAGGACGGCAAGATCATCAAGGCCGGCGCCAAGGCCGACCGCAACGGCTACTTCTTCGTGCTCGACCGCACCAACGGCAAGCTGCTGTCGGCGTCGCCCTTCGTCACCAAGACCACCTGGGCCGATGGCTTTGACCTCAAGACCGGCCGTCCCAACGTCATTCCGGCCAACCGCCCCGGCAACCCGGCCAACACCGGCGCCGATGGCAAGGGCAGTTCGGTGTTCGTCGCCCCGGCGTTCCTGGGGGGCAAGAACTGGATGCCGATGGCCTATAGCCCGGCAACCGAGTTGTTCTATGTGCCGGCCAACGAATGGGGCATGGACATCTGGAACGAGGCGATCACCTACAAGAAGGGCGCCGCCTACCTGGGTGCCGGCTTCACCATCAAGCCGCTGTACGACGACTACATCGGTGCCCTGCGCGCGATGGATCCCAAGACCGGCAAGATCGTGTGGGAATACAAGAACCCGGCTCCGCTGTGGGGCGGTGTCCTGACCACCGGCGGCAACCTGGTCTTCACCGGCACGCCCGAAGGCTACCTCAAGGCCTTTGACGCCAAGACCGGCGAAGAAGTCTGGAAGTTCAACACCGGCTCGGGCGTCATCGGCAGCCCGGTTTCCTGGGAGCAGGACGGCGCGCAGTACATCGCCGTGTCCTCGGGCTGGGGTGGCGCCGTGCCGCTGTGGGGCGGCGAGGTGGCCAAGGCCGTCAAGGACATCAACCAGGGCGGCAGCGTCTGGGTGTTCAAGCTCCACGGCAAGTAATCCCTGAGGGGACCTGTTCCTCCCCGGACCTGTTCCTCCCCAGAATAGTCCGGAACCTTGGCGGGCAGCTTTGGCTGCCCGCCCTTTTTTTACTTTCGGGCGGTGGAGAGGCACGAAAGTCGAATAGACCCCCTGGTCCGTCCCTCGTTACAGTTTCGAGTGTCGGGCGTTTGTCACAGGACTGCGCCAAACCAACAAAGGCTGGAGGATCATATGCGTACCTGGAAAAAGCCCCGCGTTGTCGAGATCGCCGTCGGCATGGAAATCAACAGCTACTCCTGCGCCGAAGAGTAGACCGCTGGAGGCCGCCGGGTGGACGGCCATCCGGCGGCGCCAGAAACGTGTTGGAGGGGACAGGCCATGCTTCGCGTGATCGTGTTGGGGGCGGCGGCCGGGGGTGGGTTCCCGCAGTGGAACTGCGCCTGTGACAACTGCCGGGCGGCCATCGCCCACGACGTGGCGGCCCAGACCCAAAGTTCCCTGGCGGTCAGCGGTGACGGCGAGCAATGGTTCCTGCTCAACGCCTCGCCCGACTTGCGCCAGCAGATCATTCAGACGCCGGCCCTGCATCCCCGACCGGCCGATGGCGGCCTGCGCCACAGCCCGATTGTCGGGGCGGTGCTGACCAACGCCGACGTGGACCATGTGGCCGGGCTGTTGACTCTGCGCGAAAGCCAGCCGCTGGCGGTCTATGGCACCGCGCGGGTGCTGGGCGTATTGGCCGCCAACTCCATTTTCAACGTGCTCAACCCGGCGTTCGTGGAGCGCCGGACCATGGCCCTCGACGCGCCCCAGGAGTTGCGCCTGCGCGACGGCACGCCGAGCGGCCTATTGGTCGAGGCGTTCTCCGTGCCCGGCAAGATCGCCCTGTGGCTGGAGGACCCGAGCCTCGCCAACTTTGGCTCCGTGGCCGAGGACACCATCGGTCTGCGCATTTCCGATACCGAGGGGCGGTCCTTGTTCTACGTCCCCGGCTGCGCGGCCATGACCCCGGACCTGGCCGAACGCCTGCGCGGCGCCGAAGCGGTGTTCTTTGACGGCACCACCTTCACCGACGACGAAATGATCGCCGTCGGCATGGGCGCCAAGACCGCCGCGCGCATGGGCCACATGGCCATGTCCGGCCCGGACGGGTCGATGGAGGCCCTGGCGCCGCTTGGCATCGGTCGCCGGTTCTACATTCACATCAACAATTCCAATCCCGCCCTGGTGCCCGGCAGCCCGCAACGGGCGACGGTCGAGGCCGCCGGCTGGCAGGTCGCCCATGATGGACTGGAGATCACCCTATGACGATGATGATGCCCCGCATGAGCGAGCCGCGCACCGACGCCGACGCGCCGCTCAGCCCCGACGCCCTGGAAGCCACCCTGCGCGCCATCGGCGCCGAGCGGTACCACAACCTCCACCCCTTCCATCAGATGCTGCATGGCGGGGAATGCACCATCGAGCAGGTGCGGGCCTGGGCGCTCAACCGCTTCTGCTACCAGGACTGCATCCCGCGCAAGGACGCCGCGCTGATCGCCAAGATCGAGGACCGCGACATCCGCCGCATCTGGCTGCAACGCATCCTCGATCATGACGGGTACGGCGACGACCGGGGCGGCATCGAACGCTGGCTGGTGCTGACCGATGGCTTGGGCTTTGACCGCGCCTATGTGCAGAGCATGCAGGGCGCCATGCCGGCCACCCGCTTCGCCGTTGAAAGCTATGTGCGGTTCGTGTGGGACAACCCCGGCCTGACCGCCATATCCTCGTGCCTGACCGAGTTGTTCGCGCCCAAGATCCACGCCGAGCGTATCTCGGGGATGCTCGAAAGCTATGATTTCATCGACGACAGCGTGATGGGCTATTTCCGCAAGCGCCTCACCCAGGCGCCGCGCGACTGCGATTTCGCCCTGGCCTACGTGCGCGACCATGCCCGCACGGTGGAGCAGCAGGACGCCGTCATCAACGCCCTGTACTTCAAGTGCAATGTGCTGTGGGCGCAACTCGACGCCCTGTACTTCGCCTACGTCAGCCCCGGCATGGTGCCGCCCGGCGCGTGGCGGCCGGGGCAGGGGATGCGGGCTTGACCGGCCGCGTCCTCATCGCCGACGACAGCGTGCCGCGCCTCGCGCCCCATGTGCGCCTGCGCTATGACGAGGCGCGCAGCCGGTGGGCCGTGCTGGCCCCGGAACGCATGTTGCTGCCCGACGACATCGCCGTGGAGGTGCTGCAACGCCTGGACGGGCAGCGCACCCTGGCGGCCATTATTGATCTTCTGGCCCAGGAGTTCCAGGCCGAGCGCGCCGAGGTTCGCGGCGACGTGATCGACCTGCTTCAGGACCTGTCCGACAAGGGGTTCGTGACCGCATGACCGTTCATCCTCCCCCGGTTGCCCTGCTGTGCGAGCTGACCCATCGGTGTCCGCTGCGCTGCGCCTACTGCTCCAACCCGCTGGCGTTGGAAGGCGCGTCCGACGAACTGAGCACCGGGGAGTGGATGAACCTGCTCGACCAGGCGGCGGACCTGGGCGTGTTGCAGGTCCATTTCTCCGGCGGTGAGCCGACCGTGCGCCAGGATTTGGCGGAACTGGTGGCCCACGCGGCGGGGCGGGGGCTTTACACCAACCTCATCACCTCGGGCGTGCTGCTGGGCGCCCCGCAGATTATGGCCCTGGCCGAGGCGGGGCTGGAGCACGTCCAGCTTGGCCTGCCCGATTGCGAGGAGGAGGGCTCGACCTTCATCACCGGCTTCAAGGGGGGCTTCGCCCGCAAGATGACCACCGCTCAGGCCGTCCGCGACGCCGGGCTGGCCCTGACCGTCAACGCGGTCATCACCCGCCACAACGCCGCCCGCCTGCCGCGCATGATCGAGATGGCCGTGGACCTGGGGGCGCGGCGGTTGGAAGTTGCCAACGTCCAGTATTACGGCTGGGGCCTCAAGAACCGCGCCGCGCTGATGCCCAGCCCGGACCAGCTCAAGGCCATGACCCCTATCGTGCAGGAGGCCCGCGAACGCCTCAAGGGCGTGCTGGTCATCGACTACGTGATCCCCGACTACTACGCCAAGCGTCCGAAATCCTGCATGGGCGGATGGGGGCAGCAGTTCGTCAACGTCACGCCGTCCGGCACGGTCCTGCCGTGTCACGCGGCGGAAACCATTCCCCACCTCAGCTTCGACAGCCTGCGCGAGCGCACCCTGCGCGACATCTGGGAGCACGGGATGGCGTTTGCCGCCTATCGCGGCGACCACTGGATGCCATCGACCTGCAAATCCTGCGACCGCAAGGAAATCGACTGGGGCGGCTGCCGCTGCCAGGCCCTCGCCCTGGCCGGTGATGCGGCGGCCATCGACCCGACCTGCGTCGAGTCCCCCTACCACGCCACCATCCGCGCCCTGGCCGAAGCCGAGGCCGAGGCCGGGTCTGACGCGATCACATATCGATCCTTCACCCTGCCACGCACCGCGTAGGGCGGTGTGCGCAGCAAGGGCCACTGGACCATAGGCGCAAATATGATACCGCTCGGCGCATGAAATGACCCTGTTCATGCCGCTTACGCGACCGGGCTGCCGCCCTGGCCCGCCTGGAGCAAGCTCCAGACCTCCTTATTTTCTTGAAGAAATATAAGGGGTTCGGGGTTTACCCCGAGCGGGTGTGGGCGGCAGCCCGCCTTTTTCCAGGGGGTCAGTTCATAGGGCGGACGGTATAAGGCCGGGCAGCCCGGCCTTATACCGTCCGCCGCGCCTTGTGGCGCGTGAAGCGTGTTATTCCACGCCCATCAAGCTGCGGGCGAAGTCCTGGGCCTTGAAGGGGCGGAGGTCTTCTGCGGTTTCGCCGACGCCGACGTAGTGGACGGGCAGGCCGAATTCCTCGGCCAGGGCGACCACCACGCCGCCCTTGGCGGTACCGTCGAGCTTGGTCATCACGAGGCCGGTGACCTCGATCATTTCCCCGAATACCTTGACCTGCTGGTGGGCGTTCTGGCCCACCGTGGCGTCGAGCACCAGGAGCGTGGTGTGCGGCGCGGCGGGGTCGATCTTTTGCAGCACCCGGCGGATCTTGGACAGTTCGTCCATGAGCGCGGCCTTGTTGTGCAGCCGCCCTGCCGTATCGACCAGAAGCACGTCGTCGCCGCGCTTGCGGGCCTCGGTGTAGGCGTCAAACGCCAATCCTGCCGCGTCGGCCCCGGTATCGCGCGACACCACCGCACAGCCGGTGCGGTCGCCCCAGATCTTGAGCTGTTCGACGGCGGCGGCGCGGAAGGTGTCGCCAGCGGCCATGGACACGCTGAGGCCGTCGCGGCGGAAATGGTGGGCCATCTTGCCGATGGTGGTGGTCTTGCCGGCGCCGTTGACGCCGACAACCAGAATGACGTGAGGCTTGCACGCCGGATCGATCACCAGCGGCCGGGCGACGGGTTCGAGGATGGCGGCGGCTTCCTCGGCCAGAGCGGCGCGCACTTCGTCGGCGCTGACGTCCTTGCCAAAGCGCGTACGGGCCAGTGACTGGGTGAGGCGGCCGGCGGTCTTGACGCCCAGGTCGGCGGTGATGAGCAGGTCTTCGAGGTCGTCCAGTGCGTCCTGGTCCAGACGGCGCTTGACGAACAGGTCGGTGATGCCCTGCGACAGCCGGGACGACGTGCGGGACAGCCCCTGGCGCAGGCGCTGGAACCACGACAGCTTTTCCGCCTGGGGGGCGGGTTCCGGCTCGGGTTCTGGCTCGGGTTCTGGCTCCGGCTCCGGCTCCGGCTCAGGTTCTGGCTCCGGTTCGGGTTCGGGCTCCGGTTCGGGCTCCTGGGGCTCCGGCGCCTCCTGCTCCTCGGGAACCTCTGGACCCTCGGGCTGGGCGGGTGCCTCGCGGCCGAACAGGCGGCCGAGCCAGCCGGCCTTCTTGGGCTGCGGGGTGTCGGAGGCGTCGGTCATGCAGCGGTCCCCAAAAACTCGGTGTCGGTGGCGCCGGTGATGCGCGTGGCCAGAATGGAGCCCGGTTCGCCCGGCTCGTCAAGCTTCACGGGCACGAAATGCTCGCAATGCCCGCCCGCGTCGTTCTCGATCAGGACGCGGGTGGTGGACCCGATGCGGGTGCGCATCCAGGCGCCCAGGGCCTCGATGCCCTTGGTGCGCAGGCGACCGGCGCGCTCCTTGACGATATCACCGGGCAGACCGGGGATGCGGGCCGCCGGGGTGCCGGGGCGGGACGAATAGGGGAAGACGTGCAGGTGGGTCAACCCGGCCTCGTCCACCAGGGCGAGGGTGTTGGCGAACATCTCCTCGGTCTCGGTCGGGAAGCCGGCGATGAAGTCGGCGCCGAACACCGCGTCGGGCCGACGGCGGCGGATCTCGGCGGTCTGGGCGATCACGTCGCCGCGCAGGTGGCGGCGCTTCATGCGCTTGAGGATCATGTCGTCGCCGGCCTGCACCGACAGGTGGATGTGCGGCATCAGGCGCGGCTCCCGCCCGATCAGGTCGAGCAGGTCGGGGTCGATCTCCACCGGGTCCAGGCTGGTCAGGCGCAGGCGCGGCAACTCGGGCACCAGTTGCAGCAGGCGGCGCACCATCTGGCCCAACGGCGGGGCGCCCGGCAGTTCGGCGCCATAGGCGGTGATGTCCACGCCGGTCAGCACGATCTCACGATAACCGGCATCGACCAGGGTGCGCACCTGCTCGACAATCGGCCCGATGGCGACCGACCGCGACGGCCCGCGCGCAAACGGAATGATGCAGAACGTGCAGCGGTGGTCGCAGCCCTGCTGGACCTGCACGAAGGCCCGCGCCCGGCCCTCGAACCCGCCCACCAAGTGGTCAGCGGTTTCGCGCACGGTCATGATGTCGGCGACCAGCAGGGGAGTATCCTCGCGCCACGCCTCGGCGGTCAGCTTTTCGGCGTTGCCCAGGACGCGGTCCACCTCGGGCATGGCGGCCCAGCGGTCGGGGTCGATCTGGGCGGCGCAGCCGGTCACGATGATGCGCGCGGTCGGGTTGTCGCGGCGCAGGCGGCGGATGGACTGGCGGGCCTGACGCTCGGCTTCCTTGGTGACGGCGCAGGTGTTGACGATCACCGCGTCGTCCAGCCCGGCGGCGCGGGCGTGGTCGCGCATCACCTCGGACTCATAGGTGTTCATGCGGCAACCGAAGGTGACGAGCTTGGGTTCGGGCTTGGGGTCGGGGGAGGTCATGCCAGTAGGCTTTCATGGAGGGTGCCCGTAAAGCTGGTGGCGACCGGGCCGGTCATCAAGACGTGTCCGTCGTTCTCGCGCCACTCGATGGTCAGCGGCCCGCCGTCCAGGATGACCTGGGCGCGACGGTCGGCCAGACCCAGCCGCACGGCGGCGACCAGCACGGCGCAGGCCCCCGACCCGCAGGCCTGGGTGATGCCAGCGGCGCGCTCCCACACCCGCATCCGCAGGGTGTCGCGGGTGAGCACCTGGACGGCCTCCACATTGGTGCGGGCCGGGAACAGGGGGTCTGTCTCGACGCGCGGGCCGACGTCCTCCAGCGGCACGGCGGCCACGTCATCGACAAAGAACACGGCGTGCGGGTTGCCCATGGACACCGCCACGCCACCTTGCAATGACCCGGCCGAGAGGCCCAGGGCGGCGGTGTCGCGGGCCTCGGCCAACGGGATGGCGTCCCAGTCCAGGCGGGCCGGACCCATGTCCACGGTGACGAGGCCCCCGGCGGCGCGGGTGGCGGGCAACAGGCCGGAGATCGTCTCAATCACCACGGCATCGGCGGCCAATTCGGCCATGAGCAGCGCGGCGACACAGCGCGTGGCATTGCCACAGGCCCCGGCCTCCGACCCATCGGGGTTGCGGATGCCCATGAAGGCGGTGGCGCCGGGGGTGCGCGGTGGCTCGATGGTGATGAACTGGTCACAGCCCACGCCTTTGCGCCGGTCGGCGATGCGGGTGACCTGGGCCGGGGTGAAGGGGTGGCCGCCGCCCCGCAGGTCGATGACGACGAAATCATTGCCGAGGCCGTGCATCTTGCGGAAAGCGGTCATGGTCGGAGCCTTGAAAGGGGATAAACCACAGAGGACACAGAGGTCACAGAGGAAGTCTCACAGAGGTCTCGGTGCAGACGACCGCGCGCAGCGCATCAAATCCCTGGTGGGGAAACTCTGCCTGCGGCGCAATGGCTCCGCTTTCTCTGTGCCCTCTGTGTCCTCTGTGGTGAAATCACTTTCTCCCAGAACGCCGAAACGCCCACGGGTTTCCCCGCGGGCGCTGGTCGGTCGGCGCGGGCGGAGGGTTACGCGGCGCGCAGGAGTTTTTCGAGCTTCTCGGTCGCGGCCTCGGTCTCGATCTCTTCCACGGCGGCCAGTTCGCAGCTCAGGCGTTCGAGGGCCTGTTCATAGATCTGGCGTTCGGAATAGGACTGCTCGGGCTGGGTGGCCGAGCGGTGCAGGTCACGCACCACTTCGGCAATCGACTCGGGATCGCCGGAGTTGATCTTGGCTTCGTATTCCTGGGCCCGACGGCTCCACATGGCGCGCTTGGTGCGGGCGCGGCCCTTGAGGGTGGTCAGGGCGCTGTCCATGACCTTCTTGGTGGACAGCTTACGCAGCCCGGAGTTCTTGGCTTTCATGACCGGCACGCGCAGCGTCATGCGCTCGCGCTCGAAGCTGATGACGAACAGTTCGAGTTCCATGCCACTGATCACCTGCTTTTCAATTTCGAGCACCTTGCCCACGCCGTGCGCGGGGTACACGACGAAATCGCCAGCCAAAAAGGTCGTGTTGGACATTGTTGTTCTCTTTCTTTCTCTGCCGTCGTACTGCGCATGTACCGCGGCATGGGGGCACCGGCCCCAAAACCGCTCACTCAACGATCATCGCGACCGGAAGCGCGGAGGCCGGTCACGGCATCTTGGCGTCGCCCTGTCACCGCCCGCAGCGGATGTTCCGCAAGGGGCGTGGGCGACATTTGGACCCGCCCGGAGTGCGCCGGACGGGGTGTTCGCAGAAGGCCGCACGTCACGCCGCCGGGACACGCTCTCAAGGCGCCGTTGCCACCGGGCCGACACATCGGCACCGCCGGCCCGCGCTTGGGCTGAAATCCTGGCTGTGAGGCCCGCAGGAGACAACTGCCGCCAGGCAGCGGTCTGGCGGGAGCCAAAGTAACTACCACAAACGGGGTACCAAGTCAGGTAAAAAAAGTGTCAAACAAGGCCCCGACTCTCTTGGAGCCGCCTTGTACCTTAGGTTTTATCAGGGCTTCAGCGTCTGTGCATGTGCAGCATGGCAGGGTGCCGCCAGACGCGTGCCTTATGGTCAGACGCATACCTTGGGGCGCCGGGCGGGATATTCAACCCCTTCCGATGGGGTATCCGGTCGCCGTTCGCCAAGAAAACCGGGGAGTCGCGACCAGGGCAATCGGGTCAACCCGATTGCCCTGGAGTTTTATTTGGCCCCCATGCGCCGGGCGGGCGGTAAACCCTCAGCCCTCGCCGGGCTTGTCGCTGAGCAGGTCGGCCTTGCCGGGCTTGTTCTGCCAATCGTCGGCGTCGGGCAGGGCGTCCTTCTTGCGGGTGATGTTGGGCCATTTCTGGGAGAAGTCGCGGTTGGCGCCAATCCACTTTTCCGAAATCGCCTCGGAATCCGGGAAGATTGCCTCGGCCGGGCATTCGGGCTCGCACACGCCGCAGTCGATGCATTCATCCGGGTTGATGACGAGCATGTTCTCGCCCTCGTAGAAACAGTCCACGGGGCAGACCTCGACGCAGTCGGTGTACTTGCACTTGATGCAGTTTTCAGTAACGACGTAGGTCATTGCTTTCAAGCTCTCCGATTGACCAATTTACTTCAGGCCGGGGTGACTTCAGGGCGTGACTTCAGGACAGGCCGAGCTTGTCCATGGCCCGTTTGCGAGCCGCGCCGCTGTCCTGGTCCTCGACGTACAGCAGGCCGGCGAGGCGGCGCATGAGGTTGCTTTCGTAGTCATGCAGTGCGCCGTCGGCGTACACCACTTCCCACAGCATTTCCATCAGTTCGATGCGTTCGTCCTGGGTGAAGCTGTCCTTGACCGTCCGCGCGTGGCCGTACAACTCGGTGGAGTTCTTGGCCTCGGCCATGGCGCGGTCGAGCAGGGCGGTGGTGGCGGCGGCATCCAGGCCGAACCGCTTGCCCAGCAGGTGTTCGATGCTGGCCCGCTCCTCGCCGTCGAGCTTTCCATCCATCAGCCCGGCTTCGGCCAGCAGCGTGGCGCAGGCGAACCGCACCGTCTCGTCCTCGGACGGGGCACCGGCGCCGTCGGGCGCGTTGGCGAATAGGAAGGACTTGAGTTTCGCGAGCATGGAATAACTTTCCCTGAGGGCGCGCGTGGGGGACGATACCGGCACCCTTTCCCGACCACGGCGCTTTGGCTTTGCCCGGAATGTAGTGAGGATCAGCCGCGATGACCAGCCCCAACACGCCCAATCCCTCCCCACAGGCCCGCCACGCTCCGGCCACCGAGCGCAATCAGCGCCCGATTCTCGACGTGCTGCGCCGTGTCCTGCCGCCGCACGGTGTGGTGCTGGAGGTCGCCTCGGGCACCGGGCAGCACGCCGTGGCCTTTGCCGCCGCGCTGCCCGGCGTGACGTGGCAGCCGACCGACGCCGACCCTTTGGCGCTCGACAGCATCCGCGCCTGGGCGGCCGGGGCATCACTGACCAACCTCGCCGCGCCGCTGCCGCTGGACGCCGCCAGCGCCCATGCGTGGCCGCTGGCGCGGGCCGACGCGGTCGTTTGCATCAACATGATCCACATCGCCCCGTGGGAGGCCTGCCAGGGCCTGATGCGCGGCGCGGGGGCAGTGCTGCCCGAGGACGGGGTGCTGGTCCTGTACGGCCCCTATCGCCTTGATGGCCGCCACACCGCGCCGTCCAACGCCGCGTTCGAGGACTGGCTGAAGGCCCAGGACCCCCGATTCGGCGTGCGCGACCTGGACGCCGTGCGCGCCGAGGCCGCCGCCAACGGCCTGACCCTGGCCGAGATCGTCGAGATGCCGGCCAACAACCTGATTGTCGTGTTCCGCAAGGCCAACGATCCGGCTTGACCGGGGCGCGTCGGCGGGTCCATGACTCGGGGAATGTTTCCTCGGGGAATGTTCCTTTGGGGAACGGTCAGGGGGAGATCACGTCAATGCCGTCAGACCTCAGTCGCCGTCAGTTCCTGGTTGCCGGGCTTTCGGCCGGTTTGGCCGTCGCGCTGCTGGCCGGGGGCGGGTTCGCGGCGCTGGCCGCCAACAACCTGCCGCTGGAATCGCCATCGGCCACGGCCTTGCTCAAGGGCGACAACGATGCCCTGTTGCGGATGCTGTTGTCAGGCACCGACCCCAACACCCGCGACACCGAACGCCAGCCGCTGATCGTCCTGGCCGCCCGCAACGGCTTGAGTGCCGCCGTGGACATTCTGCTGAGCAACCGGGCGCGGGTGGACGACCTGGACGCCTTTGGCAATACCGCCCTGATGTGGGCGGCCGACCGGGGCCACACCGCCATCGTGCAGCGCCTGCTGAGCGCCGGGGCCAACCCCAACCTGCAAAACAGCCAGGGCACCACGGCCCTCATCCGCGCCGCCAAGGAAGGCAACGCCGAGGCGGCCGAAGCCCTGCTGGAGGCCGGGGCCGACATCACCCGCACCGACTACACCGGCCGGGGCGCCCTGACCTGGGCCCAGGACGGACGGTCGCGCCGCGTCATCCGCGTGCTGGAAGCCGCCGGGGCACGGGACTAGCTCCCCTCTCCAGGCTCCCCATAGGTCACATAGACCTTACGGCAGGTAGCGTCCGGCGCCATCCCCTGGTACAAAATAAGGATTAGATGCCGCCGGAAGGGGTAACCAATCCCTAACGCCATGGGTGTTAGGGTGGCCGTCCGGCCAACCAAGCGCCGGACACGAAAGCGCCAGATAATCCAAGGGACGGGGGCCGTGGCAAGAACCAGCATCCAGACCCGCACCCACAAGGGAGCCCAACAGGGCTTCACGCTGATCGAAATGGCCATCGCGGTGGCCATCTTCGGCCTGCTGGCCTCGGGCGCCATCATGGCGACCTCGGCGTGGCTGGGAAAACAGGCGCTGGACAAGACCGCCAAGAACCTGGACCGGATTGAAAGTGCGCTGACGGTTTATATGGTGCAGATGGGGCGGCTGCCGTGCCCCTATGATCCGACTACTGTAGCGCCGGGAACATACGTCGATTGCACTGATGTTGCGGTGAACGCCTACGTCGGCCTTGTACCGTACCGCGATCTAGGGCTGCAGCGCGTCGATGTGCTGGACGGGTGGAACCGTTACATCACCTATGCAGTCGACGGGCAAAAGGCGGACGGGACGCCCTTCAACGGGGCATTGAGTGCGATATCCGACAACGACGGCAACACAAACCCGTTTCTTGTCCTCGCTTCCGGCGGAACAGCCGACTCCGAGATCGAGGTACAAGATGGCGCCGGTGAAGGGTGCAAAACGCCCGGACCGGCTCAAAGGGCTGTCTGCGCGGCTTATGTCCTCATCAGCCATGGTGAAGCCGGTCGCGGCGGATTTGCCAACTTCAACGTAACACCGACGAACCCGCCTGCTTCGCACAGTGTGGAACAGTTGAACTCTCCGACGGTCGCGGGGTTTGACGCGACTGTTTATGGGGCTGAGCCGGCAGCCGGAGATGAAGGTTTTGAACACATCCTCCGCTATCGCACCGCCGCTCAGATTCTGAGGGAAATCCTATGAAGCAGCGCCCCCCCCACTTCCGTACCGGAGAACGCGGTGCAGCGGTGCTGCTGTTTGTCGCCTTGGTGGTCGCAGCGGCTATCGCGGCGACGGCGTCCATGATGATCGGCCGCCCGCAGTTCGCCGTGCAACAAGCCACTGGCACAGGGTTTGACATGACGGCGCTGCGCAAGGCGGTCGAAGCCCATGCTCTGGTGGTAGGCGGTGGAATCGTTGCTTGCCCGGATACCACTGGAGACGGGGTCGAGGATTGCACCGGAACGAATGAAGGCCCTGTTCCTTGGCGCACGATCGGCGTTACACAGCGGCAGGCCTCCGATGCCTGGGGGCAGGACGTTCGCATCATCGTTCCGGCATCTGGAACCCTGAGCCTTGTGCCGGCGCAGGGGGCGACCGAAAGCGCCTGTCACTTTATTCTTATCAGCAGCGGCGCAAACCGCGTGTGGGATTACGCTCCCGATCCTTTGGCCACCGCAAATACCGTCACGCTTACGGCGGTCGCTGCGTTGACCAGTCCCGCCGACACCGACATTGCCGTCTGCGGTAAGCTGGGGCAAGACAGCGCCGAGGACGAAACCCCTCCTGAGTCCGCCGAGGAAACCACTGTTTTTGATGGTCCTCCGGTCTCGTATGTCATGACCCAGGACACCACCAACAACATCGCGCCGCGTTTCAAGACGGCGCCCCACGCCGACTGGGCTGTCGGTGACGAAGTGCTGTACATCGGCGGATCGAGCAATTCTCCCGATACCTATGATCTGACGGCCGGGAACGTAGAGAAAACCGCGTGTGCGTGGTTTGAAGAGCCGTTCGATTTCACGACCCAGACCCTGCGCGGCTTCATCCGCTTTCAGTTCCTGCCCGGCGAGAGCGTGGCCACTCAGATCAAAAACACCGGTCAGGGCTTTGCCCTAATGGTCATTCCGGGCGACCGCGTCGTATCGTCAAGCACCTGCGGCAGCGCCAACGTCAACAACGCCTATGGGTTCAAAGGAATTCCCCGTCCTAAGTTCGCCCTGGAATTCGACATCTATCGAGACGGTTACGAGGGCGCCACCGACACCAATGGGCGAAACAACCCCCGGCCGGAGGGCAATCACGTCGCCCTTCTCAACCCATGGACCAATGACCACATTAGCCATGGCGGGTCGGAAAATCCGCCATGCCACACCTGGGGGGCCTATAACAATGGTCCGGCGCTCAACGGTTCGCGGGGGGCGTGTACTTATCCGCCGGGCAATCCCAGTGACTATGCCAGCGGGCAGGCCGAAGCCCGTCCGGCCCGCCATGTCGTCCGTCCGGCCCACTGGTTGGAAGACGGCCAGTATTTCGACACCGCCCTGAACCAGAACGCTGCCCAACCTTATGCCGTGCGGTTTGAATTCAAGCGGCTGTGCAATGCCGACTGCTCGGTTTGTGGGGTGGACGGCAACACCAATGTCCACGCCAAGGCGTGGGTGTCCTGTGATGGGTCCGTCACCACGCCAAACCTTGTGTCCAACTGCCCCACCATCAGCACGGCGTTACAGGATACCAACGCGCTGTATGGCGGCACCACGGACTACATGGTCAACCACTGCATGCCCGACCGTGGTCTGACCTTTGCCCAGTCCTTCGACACCGTGAAGGTCGGCATCGGGTTCAGTACCCTGGATTCGGCGGTCGCCCTGCTCCTTCACAGATTCGAGGTGAAAAGTGAGTGATCGCGCCGCCGGCCCGCAACGGGGCTTCACCCTGATCGAACTGGCCATCGTGCTGGCCATCGTCGGTATAATGACCGGTGGGGCGATGATGGGCCTGTCAGCCCTGCGTGAGAACACCAAACTTAAGGAAACCCATATCGCTCTGCGCGACGTGGAACACGCCCTGACCCTGTTTGTCATCCGTAACGGGCGGCTACCATGGGCCGACAGTAACCAGGATGGCACGGAGGACGCCAATCAGGCCGAGGGCACCGTTCCTTATACTGACCTGGGTTTGGGCGAGGGTGAGGTGATTGACGGCTGGGGCAATTATTTGCGCTATCGGGTGGACGGGGCCCTCAGTGCTGCTGCGGCCCTTCCTTGCACAGGGGCTCAAACCGGCTTTCCGGCTGCTGGCGGCGGAATAAATCTAATTGATCAGACAATAACCGCCATGCCGGTCGCCTACGCCATTGTTTCGCACGGCACCAATGGCTTGGGTGCGATCAATTCCAACGGGGTGCTAAACGATCTCGCGGTCTCGACGAATGAGCTTGCCAACACAAACGGCGACACCGACTTTCGCTCCGAGGGCCAGGCGGCGGACGGGTTCTACGATGACATCGTGACCGGGCGCACTGCCAGCCAGATCCTCCGCGATGGCGGCTGCCGCTTGGTTTCCCATCTGAAAGGTATCCCGCCGACAGACGACGACTGCATTCCCGTCAGTGTCTTCAGCAATGGGTTGAGCGCCACGGGGGATGGCGGCATCACGCTGTCAGGGAACCCCGACCTGAACAATCTGCCCAGTGATGTTCTTACCGGCTCGACCTTGGACAAGCCGAATTGGTCCAAGTACACGGATTACTCCGCATCGGGGTCCCCCGGCGAAAAGCTGGACGTTCCCACGGCCCCCGCGAACAGCAGCACCGACGACTACGTTGCCGGACAGTGGCCCGACGTCGACAGGACGTTGGACGCCAGTCACGACTTCCGGTCCTTGGAAATCAGGAGCAACGGCAGCCTGACCCTGAACAGCGATGGCAGCATGGTTCTGAACGTGGCGAACGACTTCGAGATCAAGCAGGGCCACCTCATCGTGAATGGCGATGTCACGATCTATGCGGATGATTTTCCCATCGGCGGCAGCTCCTCGATCACCGTCAACAACGGATTGCTGACAATTATTCTCTCGGGGGATTTCAGCGTCTCGGGGTCGGCAAGCGTCAACGCATCTGGAACGCCAGGCAACGTTCTGGTTCTGGCCGCCGGAGCAACCACGGTGGGAGGAAGCGGGAGGGTAAAGGGCTACGTCTATTCCGGTGGCGATGTGGATCTGAGCGGCAGCGCCAGCGTAACGGGCTCGGTCGCCGGCGACGGCGTCACGATGTCCGGCAGCGCAAGCGTGACCTATTCCGCCGATGCGCCGAGTTCCCTTTCGGATGATTGCTGAGGCTGAGGCTTTGGTTGGCAACCCCGTTGCACGGATGACAAGGGGATCGAAAGAGAAGTAGTCTCGGCCGTCGCGGGGGCAAGTCGGGAGGGTCCAAAACGGCGTGAAACCCCGCCAACGGCAGGCGGCGGCGAGCGATTGGTCAACAGGCCGGGTAAGACAGGGGCGCAAACCGCAATGAGGCTCCACTTCAGAGCAGTCGGCACAGGGGTATGGAGACGGGGGGCCTTTTTCACTGCCGCCTTGGTCCTTGTGGGTGCCGTTAATGCCCACGCCGCCCCCAATCCTGACGACGCCCTGCTGTGCCTGGACCCGGCCAGTCGCATCGAGCGGCAGCAGGGGCTGGAGCCCGGTGTGCTGACGGCCATCGCCTTGTCCGAGACCGGCCGGCGGACGCCTGAGGGCGGGTGGCGGCCGTGGCCCTGGACCATCAACGCCAACGGCACCGGCCATTACTTCAACACCCGCGACGAGGCCATTGCCGCCGTCCAAGCCTTCATGTTGCAGGGCATGACCAACATCGACATTGGCTGTATGCAGATCAGCCTGCACTGGCACAATCTGCAATTCCAGACTCTGGAGGACATTTTCGACCCGGTGTCCAACCTGACTTATGCGGCGCAATACCTGACTGACCTGCGGCTTCAGCATGGGTCGTGGGAACGGGCCGTGGGGTTCTACCATTCCTCGGACCCGCAGCGCCGGGCGGCTTATCTGCGCAAGGTCCTGGCGTACTGGCAGCGCGGCGCGTTGGCCGACGGTGCCGTGGTCACGGGGATCGAGGACTCGATCACCTATCGCGCCGCTCAGGCCATGGCCGAGGGCAAGACCAACGACGCCCTGGTGCTGTACCGCGAACACCTGACCGACCGCCCCGACGACCGCACCGCCCGCCTGGGCGAGGCCATGGCCCTGGAAGCCCTGGGCGAGGCCGAGTCCGCCGAAATGGCCTGGGAACGCCTGCTGGTCCTGGCGCCCGGCCATCCGCAGGCGGTGTTCCGGCTGGCCTCGGCGGCCCGCGCCCTGGACGACGGGGCGGCCGAAACGCGGGCGCGCACGTTGCTCGGCCTCGATCCTGGCGCCCAGGCCTTTGCCGCCCTGCTGGCCGAACGGCTGGCCGCGCGGGGGGCGGTGGAGGATGCCGTAGGGGTGCTGCGCGCCGTTGCCGCGCGCCAGCCCAAGGCGCCGTTGCCGTGGCTGAATGCCGCCATCCTGCTCGACCGGGCGGGGCACCAGCGCGCCGCCCTGACCCATTATCAGGCCTTCCTTGACCGCTACCGGACCGGTCCGGTGGTCCTGACCATGCCGCTCGACCAGGTGATCGCCCGCGTGCGCTACCTGGAACACGCGGTGCGCAGCTAGAACACGGGAACCCCCCATGACCGCGACCGAGACCGACACCGAGATGGAGATCACCGACCTGCTGGCCTTCACCCAGCAGAACGGGGCGTCCGACCTCCACCTGACCGCCAAGCGCGAGCCGATGCTGCGGCTGGGGGGCGACCTGCGGCCGATCAAGACCGGGCCGCTGTCGGCCGACGTGGTCAAGAAGATGCTCTATTCCATCATGACCGAGGAACAGCGCTCCGAGTACGAGGAACACCTGGAGTGCGACTTCGCCATTTCCTATGGCCACGCCGCGCGGTTCCGCGTCAACGCGTTCACCACCACCACCGGGTCGGCGGCGGTGTTCCGCACCATTCCGACCAAGATCCCGTCCATGGAACAACTTGGCGCGCCGTCGATCTTCAAGCGGTTCGCCGACATGGATCGCGGGCTGGTGCTGGTCACCGGGCCGACCGGGTCGGGCAAGTCCACCACCCTTGCGGCCATGATCGACCACATCAACCAGACCTCGCCCAAGCACATCCTGACCATCGAGGATCCGGTCGAGTTCGTCCACGACAGCAAGATGAGCCTGATCAACCACCGCGAGGTGGGGCGCCATACCAAGTCCTTCTCACGCGCCTTGAAAAGCGCCCTGCGCGAGGACCCAGACGTCATCCTGGTTGGCGAAATGCGCGACCATGAAACCATCAGCCTGGCCCTGACGGCGGCCGAAACCGGCCATCTGGTCATGGGCACCCTGCACACCAACTCGGCCGCCAAGACCATCGACCGCATCATCGACGTGTTCCCCGGCAGCGACAAGGACATGGTTCGCGCCATGATCGCCGGCAGCCTCCAGGCGGTCATCTCGCAGGTGCTGCTGAAGAAGATCGGCGGCGGGCGCGTGGCCGCTCACGATATCCTGGTCGGCACCCCGGCGGTCCGCAACCTCATCCGCGAGAACAAGATCCCCCAGATCTTCTCGATGATGCAGGTCGGCCAGCGGTACGGGATGCAGACCATGGAGGACGCCGTCCGCAAACTGGTCGATGCCGGGCAGGTCGAGGAACACGAACTGCTGCGCTTCGCCTCCAAGCCCGAGGAGGTCGTGCCCGAGGGCCAGCAGGGCAAGCCCGGCACCGCCCCGGCCAGGGGGAGTAAGCCGCCGGCCCCGGCCAGGGCCGCCCCGCCACCGCCACCGCCTCCTTCTCCTTCTCCTCCGCCACCGCCGCCTCCGTCGAGGGAGCCCGAGACGGTCGGCGCCCCGGCGCCCGCAGGCGAACCCGGCAAGAAGGGCCTGCGGTCGTTCTTTGGCTGATTATTCCGTTCAGGAGACTGTCATTCCATGGCTTCGCTGCCCGTTGACGACTGGCTGAAGACACTGTCCGGCCCGGCCGGATCCGACCTCTATGTCACCGTGGGGGCCGCGCCGGTGCTGCGCGGCGATGCCGGGTTCCTGCTGCTGACCGAAGGACCGCTGACCACGGCCGATGTGGACGCCGTGGTGGACTACTTCCTGACCCCGGACCAACGCGCCGTGTTCGACCGCGAGCACGAGTTCAACATGGCGTGGTCGCTGGAGGGCTACGGCCGGTTCCGCATCAACATGTTCATGCAGCGCCAGTTGCCGGGCATGGTGATCCGCAAGATCACCACCACCATCCCCAAGTTCTCCGACCTCAACGTGCCGGACCTGCTGGCCGACCTCATCATGGAAAAGCGCGGGCTGGTCATCATCGTTGGCGGCACCGGGTCGGGCAAGTCGACCACCCTGGCCGCCATGATCGGCCACCGCAATGCGTCGGCCCCCGGCCACATCATCACCATCGAGGACCCGGTCGAGTACGTGCACGAACACAAACAGTGCATCGTCACCCAGCGCGAAGTGGGCGTCGATACGCTGTCCTGGGAAGCCGCCCTCAAGAACACCCTGCGGCAAAAGCCCGACGTCATCCTGATCGGCGAAATCCGTGATCATATGACGATGGAACACGCCATCAACATCGCCGAAACCGGCCATCTGGCGCTCGCCACCCTGCACGCCAACAACGCCAATCAGGCGATTGACCGTATCCTGTCGTTCTTCCCGCAGGACCAGCACCGGCAGGTGCTGATGAACCTGTCCATGAACCTGCGCGCCGTGGTGTCCCAGCGCCTCGTCCACAAGGTCGGCGGCGGGCGCTGCGCGGCCATCGAGATCCTGCTCAACCAGGGCCTCATCAAGGACCTCATCCGTAAGGGCGAGGTCAAAAACATCAAGGCCGTGATGGCCGAGAACGCCCACAACGGAATGCAGACGTTCGATCAAGCCCTGATCGCGTTGTTCCAGGACGGCAAGATCACCGAGGACACGGCGCTGGCCGAATCGGACAACCCGTCCGACCTGAAGCTCGCCATCCAGCAGCAAAAACTATCCGCCAGCGGCGGCGAGGCCGGGTTGACCTCGGTCGATACGTCGAAGCTGAGTTTGTAGGGGGGGGAGGAGAAGGTGGGCTGCCGCCCACGCCCGCTCGGGGGGACCCCGAACCCCTTTGTTTTCTTCAAGAAAAACAGGGAGGTTTGGAGCATCGCTCCAAATGGGTTCGGGCGATAGCCCGTCCGCGTCAGCGGAACAGACATCCCTACTCCACGAATTCCATGCGATAGACGCCCCAGAACTCCTCGCGCTTCAGCCAGCCTTGGAAGCCCGAGATTTCGACCCGGCAGAAGATGCTGCCGGTCGGGCACTGGACCAGACGGCCGACCGCGCCGGCTTCGATCAGGGCGGCGGGCATGCCTTCGTCGTCGGCGGTGCGGCGCAGCGGGGCGCGTGGGGTGCTGACGATGACGGTGCGGCGGCCGGCCAACATGCTTTGGTGAACCCAGCCCTCGGCGCCGTCGGGGTCGCGGATCTTGCGCCAGGTGTCGAATTCGGCGATCACCTCCACCGGCAGGTTACGGCGCAGGTACACCCAGTCCACCGGATAGCGCACGCCCGGCCCGCTCCGCATGTTGACCTGATCAGATCGCAGGCTGACGAAGCGGGGTAGCGGCAGCCCGCTGCTTTGCGCAATGGCAGACGCCATGCCGCCCAGCGCGGCGGCGCTTAGGCAAGCGGCCACGATGAATACCGAGAGCAGCCGAATCATGTGTGTTCCCGAAGTGGGCCTGACGTATGGGAATGACCCCTGACGCGCCGCATTATACCCATCCGTCTCGGGGATGCCACCGTTGCCCGAGCCACATCTGAAGATGGCTCGGGAGGGCGGTTGCCGGGCCGGCACGCCAAGCGCATTCAACCGTTCCGAAGCGCCTTCCAGGGGTGGGACTGGACAATGGGCGAAGGCCTTGGTAAGCCAAGGCATCGCCCTTTCTTCCCCGGCCCTGCGATGCAGGGCATAATGCTCCCACGGAGGATCTTCATGGCCAAGAAGAAGCCGTTGGTGGTCGTAACGCGGAAGCTCCCCGACGTCATCGAGACGCGGATGATGGAGCTTTTCAACTGCCGCCTGAACATGGACGACCACCCCTTCAGCCGTGAGGAATTGATCGCGGCCGTGAAGGAGGCGGACGTCCTCGTCCCCACCGTTACCGACCGCATCGACAAGGGCGTGCTGGCCCAGGCCGGTCCCGATCTGCGTCTGGTCGCCAACTTCGGCAACGGCGTCGACCATATCGACCTCAACACCGCCCAGACGCGCGGTATCACGGTCACCAACACGCCCGACGTGCTGACCGAGGACACCGCCGACATGACCATGGCGCTGATCCTGTCGGTGCCGCGCCGCCTGACCGAAGGCGAGCGTCTGGTCCGCAAGGGCGAGTGGACCGGCTGGTCACCCACGCATATGCTCGGCCACCGCATCTGGGGCAAGCGCCTCGGCATCATCGGCATGGGCCGCATCGGCCAAGCCGTGGCGCGTCGGGCCAAGGGCTTTGGCATGGCCATCCACTACCACAACCGCCACCGCCTCCACCCCGACATCGAAAACGAGTTGGAAGCCACCTACTGGGAAAGCCTGGACCAGATGCTGGCCCGGATGGACGTCATCACCATCCATTGCCCGCACACCCCGGCGACCTATCACCTGCTGTCGGCTCGCCGCCTCAAGCTGTTGCGTGAGCACTGCTACATCGTCAACACGGCGCGCGGCGAAGTGATGGACGAGAACGCCCTGGTCCGCATGTTGGAAAAGGGTGAACTGGCCGGCGCCGGCCTCGACGTGTTCGAACACGAACCGGCGGTCAACCCCAAGCTGGTAAGCATGGACAACGTGGTGTTGCTGCCGCACATGGGCTCGGCCACCATCGAAAGCCGAATCGACATGGGCGAGAAGGTCCTGGTCAACATCAAGACCTTCGCCGACGGCCACAAGCCGCCGGATCGCGTGCTGCCGACGTTGGTGTAACGCGGTCCGCTCTATCCGGCCCATGACGTTCCGCTATCGCGGACGGGCTCCCGCCCGAACCCGGCCGGAGCGATGCTCCAGACCCCCTTTTTTCTTTAAAGAGAAAAGGGGGGTCGGGGTCCCCCCGAGCGGGCGCGGGCGGCAGCCCGCCTTTTTCTGGTGGGTCATATGACGCCTGGCGTCCTCCTTCCCATCCCCACCTGTGACCCGATGGTTGCCTTCGCCCCCTTTGCCGGGGGTGAAGGCGCCGTTCTTCTCGATTCGGCGGCTGAGGCCGGCGGGCGGGGCCGCTGGAGTTACGTTTGCGTTCGGCCGCGCCGGGTGGTGCTTGACCCAGCCGATCCGTTTGCCGCGCTGGAGGCTTTGGCCGCCGGTTTGCCGCGTCGGTCAGTGCCCCCCGAAGCCCCGCCGTTCACCGGAGGAATTGTCGGCTGGCTGGGCTACGAGGCTGGTCGCCATCTGGAACGCCTGCCGGCTCCGCGCGCCGATGATCTGGGCGTGCCCGAGGCCGCCTTCGGGGTTTACGATACCGTCGCCGCCTTCGACACCGCCACCGGCCGCGCCTGGGCTTGCGCGCCGACCAGGGCCGAGGCCGAGTCGCTGGCCGATGCCCTGGGCACCACGCCGTTGCCGCCGCCGGATTGGACCGCCACAGCGCCGTGGACCGCCGAGCAGGACCCGGCCGACGCCGAAGCCCGCATCCGCGCCGCCATCGCGTTCATCCTGGCCGGCGACATCTTTCAGGCCAACGTCACCCAACGGTTTCTCGCCACCCTGCCGACAGGCCTTGACGCGTTCACCCTGTACCGCCGCCTGCGTACCCTGTCACCGGCCCCGTTCGCGGCCTGTGCCAGCTTTGGCGGGGCGCACCTGCTGTCGGCCTCGCCCGAGCGGTTCCTGCGCATCGAGCCCGGCGGGCGGGTCGAAACCCGGCCGATCAAGGGCACCCGGCCGCGCGGCGCCACCCCGGCCGAGGATGCCGCCCTGGCGGCCGAGCTTCTGGCCTCGGACAAGGACCGGGCCGAGAATCTGATGATCGTCGATCTCATGCGCAACGACCTCGCGCGGGTGTGCCGTGTCGGGTCGGTTGCCGTGCCGGTGCTCAACGGCTTGGAGACGTTCGCCAGCGTCCATCATCTGGTGTCGGTGGTCGAAGGCGTGCTGGAGGACGGGCGCGGCCCGGTCGATCTGCTGCGCGCCGCGTTCCCCGGCGGGTCCATCACCGGGGCGCCCAAGATCCGCGCCATGGAGATCATCAACGGCCTCGAACCGGCGCGGCGCGGCCTCTACTGCGGCACCCTGTTCCGGTTGGGCGGCGACGGGGCGTTCGATTCGTCCATCCTCATCCGCTCCCTGGTCGTCGGCCGCATGGGTCGTGTGGCAGCCCAGGCCGGCGGCGGCATCACCGCCGACAGCGACCCCGCCGCCGAAGTCGCCGAGGCAAAAGTCAAAGCCGCTCCCCTGCTGGCCGCCCTGGCCGGGCGTTGACGGAGGGGTACGTTCTGGAAAAGGCGGGCTGGAAAAGGCGGGCTGCCGCCCCCTCCAGGCTGGCGGCAGCCATCCGCAATAGCGGATCAATAGTGCACAAAAAAGCAGTCCGCTTTACACGAACTGCCGCACCCACTGGAGCAACCCGCCCAGAGGCATCGCGCCGCTGGTGCGGGCGATTTCCTGGCCGCGGTGGACCAGCACCATGGTGGGGATGGAGGTGATGTGGAACTGCTGGGCCAGGGCTGGTTCGGCCTCGGTATCGACCTTGGCCAAGCGCACCGCCGGTTCAAGCTGGGCGGCGGCCTTCTCGAACACCGGGGCCATGGTGCGGCACGGGCCACACCATGCCGCCCAGAAGTCGATCAGCAGCGGAATGTCCGACGACTCCAGATGCCGTCTGGCGACCACCCCACTCAAGGCGAGGGGGTGGCCGGTGAACAGCGGCTGCCCGCACTTGCCGCACTTGCCTTTGTCGGCTGGCTTGTCGGCCGGCACGCGGTTGGTGGCCGCGCAGTGCGGGCAAACGATCTGGCGGGCCGTCACCGCAGTCATTTACGCAGCCCTCCGGCCCGGCGCCTGATCGGGTGCTGGCAGGCTGGCGGCGTGGCCGATGAGCGCCGCGTGGACACCGCGCTTCTCCTCCTTCACGAGGTCGCGGATGCGGGCCTCCAGCTTTTGCAGGGCGCGGGCTTCGATCTGGCGGACGCGTTCGCGGGACAGGCCGTAGTCCTCGCCCAGCGACTCCAGGGTGACCGGCTCTTCGATCAGCCGGCGCTGGGTGATGATGTGGCGTTCGCGCTCGTTGAGCACGTCCAGCGCCGTGTGAACCAGGATGCGGGAGCGGTCGCGCGTCTGGCTGGCCTCCAGCATTTCCTCCTGGTTGGGGCCGGTGTCGGGCAGCAGATCGACCCGTTCGGCGTCGCCGTCCTCGCCAATCGGCGCGTTGAGCGAGCGGTCCCGCGATTGCAGGCGCGCATTCATGGCGTGCACGTCGGACTTCTTGACCTGGAGCGTGTCGGCGATCTGGGTGGCGTGCTCGTCGGTCAGGCCGCCGCCGTCCTCATAGGACCCAAGCTGCGCCTTCATCTTGCGCAGGTTGTAGAAGATGCGCTTCTGCGTGGACACGGTGCCGATCTTGACCAGTGACCACGAGTTCAGGATGTACTCGTTGATCGACGCCTTGACCCACCACATCGCATACGTGGACAGGCGGAAGCCCTTTTCGGGCTCGAACTTCTTGACGGCCTTCATCAGGCCGAGGTTGCCCTCGGCGATCACGTCGGCCATGGGCAGGCCATAACGGCGGTAGCCCATGGCGATCTTTGCCACAAGACGCAGGTGGCTGGTCACCAGCTCGTGGGCGGCGGTGACGTCGTCCTCATCGTGAAAACGCTTGGCCAGCCGGTATTCCTGGTCCGGTTCGAGCAGCGGGAAGCGCTTGATCTGGTTCAGATAGGCGCTGAGTCCAGACTCGGGGCTGGGAATCGGAAGCGTGGCAGCGGTCATCGACAGTCTCCTCCTCGGAAAGAACCGAGCTTGCATTGGGTGGGGAACCGGCCCAGGCCGAGCCCCCTGTAGGAAAGCACGCTTAAGCGGCCCGTGCGGTCGTGATCGGAACGGTGCGCGGCGTGACAGCCTTGGGCACCTCGCGGGCCAGAGTCACGGTCAGCAAGCCGTTGGAAAGCGCGGCCCCGCTGACCTTCACGTGGTCGGCGAGATGGAACCGGCGCATGAAATCGCGCTGTGCAATGCCTCGATAGAGTACCGCAGCACCTTCTGACGACGGGGCGTCGGCCTGCTTGCGGCCGGTGATCGTCAGGACGGCGTCGTTGACCTCGATGTCGAGGTCGGCGGCGTCGAACCCGGCGACGGCCAGCGTGACGGCATAGGCGTCACTGCCGGTCTTGACGATGTCGTAAGGCGGGAACGCGCCCGAATCACCGGGACCGGCGGTCTTGGCCGCACGCGCGAGGCGCTCGAAACCGATGCAGGACCGATTGAGGGGCGAAAAGTCGATACCAGTCATGTCACACATCCTCCTCATGAGCGATGTCACTGCGCAGGCGCAGCGGCGCTTGGGGGATGGTGTGGAGACCGGCTTCCGGACGCACCAATGGCCGTGGGGCCTGGGCGTCGTGGGGCTGCCTGTGCAGCCCTTGCTCCGCTTCGGAGCGCAGGGGGGACTCCCCCTGGGAAACCAGCCGCAACATTCGTCACGGCGACTGCGAGACCCTTGTGCCCTCCCGTTCGGGACCGGCCAGCCTTGCAGCCCTTGCCATGGCGCTCCCTGAGCCACCACGTTCTGCACGTCCTCGGGCTCGCCACATGCGCAACCCGACTCAAGCCCGCAAACGTACGGCGCCCGAGATCAGAATGGTGCCTCAGTCCGCCCGCCATGTCAAGGCCGGAAAAACATACTCCCAAGCTGCGGTAAGGCCCGGAAAACAGCCGGCTTTCGTGGTGTCACCACGTGTATCCGGCCTCCGTTAACCCCTTTTCCAGACTCTAATACCAGCTTACGGCGCCCGTTCGGCCAGAGCCCGTTCAACCAGGATCGCCTGGGTGAACTCGTCGTTAGTCGCGGCATAGGTCAGGTCCGGGCGCATCGCCCACAGCGCCATCTGGAAGTACAGCGGCACCACCCCCAGGTCGGCGGCGGCGCGGCGCGAGGCCTCGGCAAGGGCCGCCTCGCGGTCGGCCGGATCGAAGGTGGCAACGGCAGCCGTCACCGCGTCGTCAAGAACCGGGTTGCTGTAGTGCCCGAAGTTTGACACCCCCGTGCCCGCCTCCATGTCGCGGGTGCCGAGCAGGCCGCGCAGGGTGTAAGACGCCTCACCGGTCCCGGTTCCCCAGCCGGCCAGACGCAGGGCGAACTCACCCTTGGCGGCACGGTCGAAAAACTCACCACCGGGGAAAAACTCGGTGTGGGTCTGGATGCCCACCCCGGTCAGCATCAGGGCGATGGCGCTGCACACCTGCTCGTCGTTGACGTAGCGCTGGCGGGTGCAGTTGAGCGTGGTGCGGAACCCGCCCGGATAACCCGCCTCGGCCAGCAGGGCGCGCGCGCCTGCCGGATCGAACGGCATGGGGGCCAGATCGGGGGCCGCCCCGAACAGGCCGGGCAGGACCACCTGGGCCGCCTCCACCCCCTGGCCTTCCAGGCTGTCGCGGACCAGGGCGGCGCGATTGATGGCCTGGGCCACCGCCCGGCGTACCTTCAGATCGCGGAATGGATTGGCGACCAGCGGCCCGCCATCGGCTGCCGTCGTGCCGGGCGGCACCTCCTGCCCCACATCGAACCCCAGGTAGATGATGCGCGAGGTCGGGGTGCCGACGACGCGCAGCAGGCTTGAGGCCTCCAGCCGCTCGACATCGGCTGGCGGCACGGTGTCGATGACATCCACCCGGCTGTCGTACAGGGCGGCGATGCGGTCGGCGTCATCGGGGATGGCGCGCAGTTCGACGGTGTCCCAGGTGACCTCACCGCCCCACCACGCCGCGTTGCGGGACAGGCGGACGGAGTGGCCCTTGTCCCACGACTCGAAGCGGAACGGCCCGGTGCCGACCATGGCCGCGCCACTCTCGAAGTCGGCCGTCGAGGCGTCTTCCAGGCGGGCCGGGATGATAACGATCTGGTTGACCGTGTGGGGCAGCAGGGGCGCTGGCGCGCGGGTCGTGATGCGCAACGTGAGGGGGGCCACGGGCTGCATGTCGGCGATCACGCGGGCAAAGAACGAGATTGAGGAATGGCCGGTCATGCGTACCGCCCGCCGCCAGCTTGCGATGACGTCGGCGGTGGTCAGCGGGCTGCCGTCGTGGAAGGTCACGCCGGGCCGCAGGTCGAATTCCCAGGTCAGCGGATCGACCAGCCGCCACGCCACGGCGAGCCCCGGCACCAACCGCTGGCTCGCTCCCTGGTGGACGAGGCGGTCGAACACATGCGCCGCCATCATCAGGTTGGGGCCGTAGTTCTGGTAATGCGGGTCAAGCGAGGTGGCCGCCGCCCGCTGTGCGATGACCAGATCCGCCGCCGGGTCCTGGGCCTTGCCCGGACTTGCAAACACCAGACTTCCCGCAACCACCGCCGCCAGCAGACCAAGACGCGTCATGGGATCCTCCGATTTTTGCATCTGCACACGGAGCATATCTGAAAACGCCCACCAGAAAATGCCCACCAGAAAATGCCCAAAGGTGGTGCTCCTGCTCCGGCTGGAGCATTGCCCACCCCCGCAGGGTCTGGCGCACAGTCGGAAATCACATGGACAAGGAGGCAACCGCGATGGCGGAACCGGAAGAGACCCTTGACGATCCGACCGTCGCTGACGTGTTCGCGCTGGGAACCCTGCGCCTTGAGGCCGAGACTTTCACGTCCCTGGGTGGCTTCAAGGCCGAGTCGCTGGGCGGTATCGCGTCCAACGGGGCCGGGATCCGCCTACCGTTCGGGGCAGAGGGAGCGGCGCCGGACGCCTCGGCCACCGCCTCGACCGCCTTTGCCGGAGCCAGCGGGACCTATGCCATCTCAGTGCGCTACTTCGACGAGGGCGACGGTCAGGCGGGCCTGTCCCTGGCCGTCAACGGCGCCGCCCAGGCCAGTTGGACCCTGGACGCTGTCGGCATGGGATGGACACCCGATTCCGGCAATGGGCGCACCTATGCCCTGTCCGGTGTCAGCCTGAACACCGGGGACACGATCACCCTGACCGGCACCCGCGACGGCGAAGAATACGCCCGCGTCGATTACGTGGAGTTCATCCCCGAAAGCGCCGCGCTCCCCGAGGATCCCCCTCCGGAGGACCTCCCGCCAGTAGACCCTCCGCCAATAGACCCTCCGCCAGTAGACCCTCCTCCAGTAGACCTTCCCCCCGCCGATGTGCAGACTTTGCGCCTTGAGGCCGAGACTTTCACGTCCTTGGGCGGTTTCCGGGCCGAGTCGCTGGGCGGTATCGCGTCCAACGGGGCCGGGATCCGCCTACCGTTCGGGGCAGAGGGAGCGGCGCCGAACGCCTCGGCCACTGCCTCGACCGCCTTTACCGGGGCCAGCGGGACCTATGCCATCTCAGTGCGCTATTTCGACGAGGGCGACGGTCAGGCGGGCCTGTCCCTGGCCGTCAACGGCGCCGCCCAGGCCAGTTGGACCCTGGACGCTGTCGGCATGGGATGGACGCCCGATTCCGGCAATGGGCGTACCTACACCCTGTCCGGCATCAGCCTGAACACCGGCGACACGATCGCCCTGACCGGCACCCGCGACGGCGAAGAATACGCCCGCGTGGATTACGTGGAGTTCATCCCTGAAAGCGGAGGGGGAGGCGATGGGGGAGGCGACCCTGGGGGCGGTGACACGGCCGGAACCGAGGCCATCATGCCGCTCGGCGACTCGGTCACCGACGGCGACAACAACGGCGGCTACCGGGGCTTTCTATACAAGCAACTGACGGCCAATTCGTATGATGTCGATTTCGTCGGGACGCTGGAGCGCGGGGCGGCGGACGTCGATCCCGACCACGAGGGCCACTCCGGTTGGACCATTGGGCAGATTCAGGCCAACCTGACCACCTTCCTGGACCTCAACCCGCCCGAGACGGTGCTGTTGATGATCGGCACCAACAACATCCTCAGCGGGCAGGCGGCCGAGGCTGCGACGGATGCCCTGTCCAATCTGCTGAACGCCCTGTTCGACAAGGTGCCAGAGGTGGACCTGTTCCTCGCTGAACTGACCCCCATCGACCCAGACAAATGGGACGGCGCCACCCCGGCCATCGCCGCCGAGGCGGAGGCTTACAATGCCCTCCTGCCGGGCGTGGTCAGCGCGCAGCAAACCTTGGGGCATTCGGTGACGTTGGTGCCCATGGACGACATCACCACCGCTGACCTCGTGGATGGCGTCCACCCCGGCCAAAGCGGGTTCGCCACCATCGCCGACAACTATTACCAAGCCATGCTGACAAGCGGCGCGCTGAACGACGCGCTTCTGCTGTAGGGGCGCTGTTCAGCCGGGGCCGATCAGTGCATCCGGCCACCATCGGGAACCGGATGGTCGGGGGCCAGCAGGACGATGCCGCCCGCGCCGTCCGGGACGCCCAGGACGAGGCATTCGGACATGAACTTGCCGATCTGCTTGGGGGGAAAGTTGATCACGGCCATAACCTGGCGGCCGATCAGGCTGTCGGGTGTGTAGTGGTCGGTGATCTGGGCGGATGTCTTGCGCTGGCCGATCTCCGGCCCGAAGTCGATCCACAGCTTGACGGCTGGGCGCCGGGCCTCGGGAAAAGGTTCGGCGCGGACCACCGTGCCGACCCGCACGTCCACGGCGAGGAATTCATCGAACGTCAGCATGATCTCTCCCTTGTGCTGCGGACATGCGGAAACGGCCGCCCCGGTGAGGGGGCGGCCGCTTCTGGCGTCACCAACAGGCGACGCGCTTACTTGGCAGCGACGGCCGGTTCAGCGGCCGGGGCAGCAGCCTTGGCGGTCGAAGCAGCGGGCTTGGCGGCGGCGTTGGCCTTCGGCTTGGCGGTTTCGGCCGGGGCGGCGGCGGGCGCAGCGGCGGTCTGGGCGACCGTGGCGCGGATGCCGGCGTCACCCATGAGCGGGGACACGGCGGGCTGGTTGCGCAGCACGTTGCCCAGTTCGTCGAGCGACTCGGTGACGCGACGGGTGAGCAGGTCCAGCACTTCGGTGTTGGAATTGGCGGCCAGCTCGGTCAGCTCGCGCAGGTTGGCGACGGTGCGCTCGAAGGCTTCCTTGGTGACGTCGGCCTGGAACGCCATGCGCTGCTGCGGGTCGGTGGTCGAGGTCATGCGGCCGGCAACGTCCGAGGCTTCCTCAAGGGCGCCGCGCATGAATTCGCCTTGACGGCGGAGAATGGCCTGGAACCCGTCGAACGCCAGCTTGTTGGCGGCGGTCAGGACTTCCATGTTGCGCTTCTGCGCGTCAACCATCGCCTCGACGTTCACGCCGGGGATCTGGGGCATCTGGGGCATCTGCCCAACCTGACCCATCGTCGGGATCTGCATGTCGCTCAGGAAACGGGTCATGTCGAAATCGAAAAAGCTGTTGGACTGCTTAGCCATGGGGGCGGGCCTCCTTTTTGAGACAATAGAGTCTTAAGGCTGCGGGGCCTTAAGGCAACAGGGCGGGCACACTGAGGACATGGCGGCCATGTCCGGCCTCCATACTTCGCACCTGCAGCGTATCCTTCGGGGCACCCTGAAACTAGAGTCTCACAGCAGGAGAGTCAAAGGTTATTTTGCAGTGCAGCAAAACCTTCTACGTGGGTTCACTGCCCGGCGGAGGCTTTCTGGTTGCCTCGCCGGCCGCATCGGAGTCATGGCCTGCCTTGTCTGTGTTGTCCCCTGTGCGGACACCGGCGCGTCCTGATCGAGGAACAAGAGCGCAGGCGAAATGTTCCGCCCTTTCGGCACGATCCAACATTTTATCCAGGGTCTTCATGGTGTGGGCGAGGTCCGGCGTCTCGTCATCGCGCCATGTCCGCAGGACCGCCGCATACACCGCGCCAAAGGCTTGCACCCGCGCCTCGCCCCACGGGCCGCGCGTGGAAATGCCTGCCGCCTCCAGCGTCAAGGCGTTGGAACGGCGCAGTTCCGCGAGGATCGTGAGGCCCACGGCCGGGTCCAGCAGGGCATCGCGCGTCAATGCCTCGACCGCCCGACGAGTGGGCGTCAGGACGTCCAGCCGCCGCATCACCAGATCGAACAGGCGGTCGCGGTGCGATTCCATCTCGTCGGCCTGGGTCACCCCGGCCAACATGCGGCGGTCCACCGAGCGGAACACCAGACGCAGCAACCCGGCCCGCGTTGGGGCGACGGCAAGAACCCGCGCCACGGGCACGCCCAGGCGTTCTGCCACCGCGCCGAGGGACAGGCCGCGCCAACCGTGGATATTCATCACCGCAAGGGCGGCGTCGGCCAGCGCGTCGGGGGAGATCCCTTCAGGCGAAGAGGGCTGCCGGGGGGCTTTGACCATGATCCGTGCTCCATCCGTCTCCTGCGTGGACTGCACTGATATGGGGCCTTTCCCGCCGTGATCCAGTCCCCGGCCAGCTATCCGGCCAGGTCGCGCGATCGCTTGGCGGCGGCGTCCACGGCACGGCGCATCAGGGGCGGCAGGCCGTCGGCCTCATCCATCAGCACGTCCAGCGCCGCCGCCGTGGTTCCGCCGGGGCTGGTCACGTTGCGGCGCAACTGGGCGGCGTCCTCGGGGGCCTGGAACAGCAGTTCGCCGGCCCCGGCCACGGTCTGGCGGGCCAGCATCATGGCAAGGTCGTCCGGCAGCCCGGCCGCCGCGCCGGCCGCAGCCATCGCCTCGACCATATGAAAGACGTAGGCCGGGCCGCTGCCTGATACCGCCGTCACGGCGTCCATCAGGGCTTCGTCCTCGACCCAGGCGACGCGGCCGACGCCGTCGAGCAGGCTGGCGCAGGTGGCGCGCTGGCCGTCACCGACGCCCGGCCCGGCGCACAGCACGGTCATGCCGCGCCCGACCGCCGCCGGGGTGTTGGGCATGGCGCGCACGATGATGGCGCCCGGCCCCAGAAGGTCGGCAAAGAACGCGATGGTCTTGCCGGCCGCGATGGACAGGAACACGGTGTCCGGCCCGCTGAGCGCCGCATAGGGCGGCAGGACATCGGCCATCACCTGCGGCTTGACGGCCAGCACCACGACCTTGGCGCTCAGGCCGGGCGGCAGGGCGTCGAATGCGGCCACGGTGCGCACACCCGGCGGCAGGGCTGCGGGGTGCGGCTCGACGACGATGATGGAGGCGGGATCGGCGCCCTGGTCAATCCAGCCGCCGAGCATGGCGCCGCCCATCTTGCCGCAACCGACAAGCAAAATGGAAACGGCCGTGGGGAGATCGGTGTGTGTCATGCGCCCACTGTAGCCGAGTGGGTGCGAGGCAAAAGACAAAAAATATCGCCCGGAGCGGATTTGTGGGAGGCAACTCCACTCCGGGCGACCCCGACGGGCTCAGGCGTCCCTCAACACCAGAGCCGGGTATTCTGCATCAGGCCTCGCCGGCAACGTCGAGCATGGCGGCGGCGATGGCATCCTGGGCGCTCTTGCCGCCCCAGATGACGAACTGGAAGGCCGGATAGAACCGTTCGCACTCGGCGACTGCGACCTCCATCAGGTCCTCCAGTACGCGGCCCGTCGGTCCTCTCGGTCCGGCCTGAACGGTCTGGCGGAACATCGGCAGCCCCTCGTCTTGCCACAACGAGAAGTGGCCGATCCACAGGCGTTCATTGAGCAGGGCGAGAAGCTCGTAGATCGCCGGCCGGCACTTGGGCGGCACCCGCATGTCGAACGCGCAGGAAAAGTGCAGGGCGTTGAGGTCTTCGGACCACGCGAAGTAAAGGCCGTAGTCGCACCACTGGCCGGGGACCTCGACGGCCATTTCCTCGTCGCTGCGACGGTCGAAGATCCATTCCCGGCCCGACGCAAGCTGTTCGACCTTGTCGATCGGGTTGCCGATCATTTCTGATAAAGCGGCGGTCTGCATGTCGCTGACTATCCTCCCGCTAAGGTGGACGCTCCTGGCGTTCCTGGCAACTGCCGCGTGCCCTAAAGCCACATTTCGTAGCCGGTAGTGGTGGGCACCACCAAAGCAACGGTGCCAAAGACGATCCTTTGGCGCAAGACAATATTTTGGGACTAGAAACAGGATTGGGCCCCACATCATGTGGAGAGTATCCCTAACCCTTTGATATTTCACCTTTGAAAACGAAGGTGGTACAGGACGGGAGTCTTGGTGGGTACTCCGGGCGGAGAATCGCCTTGGTGCCCTGGTTTCTACTCCACCAAGGCCGCCGGTTCCAGGGGGGGCGGTTCCAGGGGGTCCGGCTCCAGGGGGGCCAGGGTGCGCGGGCCGGTGTTGCGCGCACGGGGGGCGGGGGAGACGGCGACCGGGTAGCCGCGCTGTTCGGCGATCACTTGGGTGACAGCGTCCCAGTCGATGAACGTGCCGGGCGGCACGGCGTCCGAGATGATGCGCACGTGGTCGGTGTCCAGGACGCTGTCCGGGCGCGGTTCGCCCAGTTCGAGGGCGTCCCAGCCGGCCGGGGTGGGGTGGGCCTCGATGTACAGGCGGCCGCCGAACACCTCGGCCAGGACACGCTGGTCGAGGACCTCGACCGGCGTGCCCACCGGCACCGAGTTGAACAGCGATTCGATGTCGCTGTTGTACATGCGCAGGCAGCCGGCGCTGACCCGCCGCCCGATGCCGTAGTCGTTCTCGGTGCCGTGCAGCAGGTAGGTCGGCCAGCCCAGGTACAGGGCGTGGGTGCCGAGCGGATTATCGGGTCCCGGCGGCACGACTCTCGGCAGGTCCGGCTTGTCCTTGCGGATGGTGTCGGTCGGGTACCAGGTGGGGCGCTCTTTCTTGCGCACCACGGCGGTGGCGCCGCGCGGCGTCTCGCGGCCGTCGCGCCCGACTCCGATGGGGAAGGTCTCGGTCACCTTGCCGTCGGTGAAGCGGAACAGGCGCATGGCGGCCAGATTGACGATGATGCCGTTGTCCACCTGTTTGGGCAGCATGTGGATGTTGGGCAGCACGACGGTCGATCCCGGCTCGGGCAGCCAGTGGTCGACGTCCGGGTTGGCCGTTTTCAGTTCCAGAAAGCCCAGCTTCTGGTGGATGGCGATGTCGTGCAGCGTCTCGCCCTCCTGCACCACATAGGTGCCATGCAGGGCGTCAGGGGCGGGTGCCGCAAGGCCCGGACGGGGCGCCACGGCAAAGACCAGCGCGAGAACGGGGACGATCAACAGGCTCAGGGGTCGGATCATGGGCATCGGACTGCTGGGCAGCCATCCTTCTCCAGAAAACACGGCAGCGCTGGGCGTCAACCATAACGCCCAGCGGTTACCAAATGCTCACCGGAATGCGGCGCTGAAAGGGCGATGGGCGCTTAGACGTTGAACAGGAAGTGCACCACATCGCCGTCGTGCACCACGTATTCCTTGCCTTCGGAGCGCATCTTGCCGGCTTCCTTGGCGCCGACTTCGCCCTTGCAGGCGATAAAGTCGTCAAAGGCGATGGTTTCGGATCGGATGAACCCGCGCTCGAAATCGGTGTGGATGGCGCCGGCCGCCTCGGGGGCCTTGGCGCCCTTGCGCACGGTCCAGGCGCGGGCTTCCTTGGGGCCGACGGTGAAGAAGGTCAGCAGGCCGAGGAGTTCGTAGCCGGCCCGGATGACGCGCGACAGACCGGTTTCCTCCAGGCCCAGGCTCTCCAGGAACTCGGCCTTTTCGGCCGGGTCCTCAAGCTGGGCGACCTCGGACTCGATGGCGGCCGAGATCACCACGCTGGCCGCGCCCTGGGCGGCGGCCATTTCGGCCACCTTGTCCGACAGCGCGTTGCCGGTCGCGGCCGAGGCCTCGTCCACGTTGCAGGCGTACAGCACCGGCTTGCCGGTCAGCAGTTGCAACATGCGGAAGATCTTGGTTTCGTCGGGATTGGCCGGCTTGAAGGTGCGGGCCGGCTTGCCGGTGCGGAGCCCTTCGAGGATGGGCTCCATGACCCCCATCTGCTCCTTGGCTTCCTTGTCGCCGGACTTGGCTTTCTTGGAGATCGGCAGGATGCGCTTTTCCAGGCTTTCCATGTCGGCGAGCATCAGCTCGGTCTCGATGGTTTCGGCGTCGCGGATGGGATCGACGCTGTCTTCGACGTGGGTGACGTTTTCATCCACGAAGCAGCGCAGGACGTGGACGATGGCGTCGGTCTCGCGGATGTTGGCCAGGAACTGGTTGCCCAGGCCTTCGCCCTTGGACGCGCCGCGCACCAGACCGGCGATGTCCACGAACTCAAGCTGGGTCGGGATGATGGTCTTCGACCCGGCGATGGCGGCCAGCTTGTCCAGGCGGTCGTCGGGCACGGCAACGCGGCCGACGTTCGGCTCGATGGTGCAGAACGGGAAGTTGGCCGCCTGCGCCGCCGCCGTCGAGGTCAGGGCGTTGAACAGGGTGGACTTGCCGACGTTGGGCAGGCCGACAATGCCGCAATTGAAACCCATGTTAAGCGTCCTTTTCCGTGTTGGGTCCGGCTGGGTCTCGCCCGGCCGGAGGCTTTTCCTTTTTCGGCCGGGGCGGCTGGGTGGCCAGGGACACGCGGTTCATGAACCCCGCGTGGTCACCCTTCACGATGAGCCGGAAGTTGCGCGCCACGGCGTCCAGGAAGGTATCGAGCCAGTCCTGGTCGGCCTTGGCGAAGTTCGACAGCACCCAGTTGTGGACCAATGCCTTGTCGTGTGGCCGGCCAATGCCCAGGCGGACGCGCAAGGTGTTGTTGTCGAAGTGGGCGTCGATGTCGCGCAGGCCGTTGTGGCCGGCATGGCCGCCGCCCTGCTTGAGGCGCAGCTTGCCGGGTGGCAGTTCCAGCTCATCGTGGAGGATGATCACGTTTTCCGGCGGAATCTTGTAGAAGCGGGCGCACTCGCCGACCGAGCGCCCGGAATTGTTCATGAAGGTCATGGGCTTGAGCATCAGAACGCGCTCGCCGCCGATGTCGCCTTCGGTCAGCAGACCCTGATACTTGGCCCGCCAGGCGGCAAAGGAATGGCGGCGGACGATCTCGTCCACCGCCATGAACCCGATGTTGTGGCGGTTCCCGGCGTACTGGTCACCCGGATTGCCGAGACCCACCACAAGAAACATCGTCTTAGGCTTCCTCGGCTTCGCCTTCGCCGTCTTCGCCCATCTCGGACTTCAGGCCCGACGGCGCGGCGATGGTCGCGACGGTGAAGTCACGATCGGTAATGGTCGCCTTCACGCCAGCCGGGAACTTCACGGCGCTGGCATGGACGGAGTCGTTGAGGTCGAACCCGGTCAGGTCGCACACCAGCACGTCGGGCAGGGCGTCGGGCTTGCCGTGCACTTCGATGCTGTGACGGACCACGGTCAGCACGCCGCCCTTCTTGAGGCCGGGAGCCTTTTCGTGGTTGATGAACTCAACCGCGATTTCGGTGGTCACGATGGTGTTCGCGCCGACGCGCAGGAAATCGACATGCTGCGGCTGGTCGGTCACGACGTGGAACTGCACGTCCTGCGCCATCACGCGGTGCTTCTCGCCGTCAACGTCCAGTTCGTACTGGTGGGCGTAGAAACCGGCCTTGTTGAGCTGGGCCATCAGCGGACGCGGGTCCATCTGAACCAGCACCGGGGCCTGCTTGTCGCCATAGATCACGCCGGGCACGAGGCCCTGGCGGCGCACCGCGCGGGCTGCCCCCTTACCGGCCCGCTCGCGCTTCTGCGCAGGCATAGAAATCAGGTCAGACATGGAAAGTCTCCAATAGAACAGTCCGGCGTTGGCCTCCAGGGGTGCCGACGCCGGATGCCCCGCCCCAATGGCGGGAAGCGGTCACATACACCGAACGGCGCCAAGTTGCAACCGGCCGCACCCGCCTGGACGTAAAAACGGCCCCTGCCATGCGGGGCAGGGGCCGCCTTCGTCCTCGCCAGGAAATTAGTCCGCCGGGCGGGTGGTGGTCGTGGTGGTGGTCGGAGCCGTCCCGGTCTGGCCGGCCGGTTCGGTGGTCACGCGCTGGGACGTGTAGCCGCGGCTTTCAATTTGGCTCTCATCCCATTCCGGCATTTCCGAGATCTGGTCCTGGGTGGCGGGGACCTGGATCTGATCGCCCTGCACCTGGACCTGATTCATCTCGAAGGCGACTTCGCGCGAACCGATGCCAAGGAAACCGCCGTGCTCGACGATCACCATCTGCGGCTGGCCCTGGTCGTCGATCAGCACGTCGGTGACTTCGCCGACCTGCTCGCCGCTCGACCCATAGACTTCCTTGTCCATGAGCTGTTCAAGGCCGGCCGTCTGGGCGCCGTCCGTGGTCATGGCTTCGGTCTCGGTTTCGGTCTGGGGCGTGGCGGCGCCGGTTTGCGCCTCCTGGGCCCGCTGCTGACGCTCTTCCTCGGTCAGTTGTTCAGTCTGCTCCTGCTGCTGGGCTTGTTCCTCGATGCGCACATCGGGCTCGCCCTCGCGGGTAACCTCGACGTTGGGTTCGCCCTGCTCGACCGTCACCTGAGGGTCGGGCTGCCGCACGATCACTTCGGGCGGCTGCTGCTGCACCTGAATGTCGGCGCCTTCGGCTTGGCCGCTCGGAGCCTGGCTCTGCTGTTCCTGCATCTGCTGCGAAGGCTGCTGCGCCTGCGTTTCGCTCGGCGGCGTCTGCTGCGCATTGGCGGCCGTGCCCAGAGCCAGGGCCGAGGCCATCAGCGTCGTCATCAATGAAATCCGCATTAAAATCACTCCCTCGTGTTGGCTCGTTCAGTTTGGTGAACGCAGAGCGGCCGGGAGTGTTGCGTGGCGGATTTAAGGCAGGGTGCGAAAGGGGCTGAATGAGGTCGCACAGGGCCGCGGAAAGACGTCCGCGGCCCCGATGCGTTTTCCTTCACATCAGTCGAACAGGCTGGACACCGAGCGTTCGTCCGAAATGCGGGCGATGGCTTCGGCCAGCAAGGAGGCGATGGAGATCTGGCGGATGTTGTCGGCCAGACGGACCGCCTCGGTCGCCTGGATGGAGTCGGTGATGACGATTTCCTTGAGCGGGCTGGCGGTCACGCGGGCCACCGCGCCGCCGGACAGCACGCCGTGGGTCACATAGGCCGACACCGACTCGGCACCGTCGTTCATCAGGGCGGTGGCGGCATTGCACAGGGTGCCGGCCGAATCGACGATGTCGTCGATCATGATGCAGGTGCGGCCCTTGACGTCGCCGATGATGTTCATGACCTCGGACACGCCGGCCTTTTCGCGGCGCTTGTCGATGATCGCAAGGTCGGCGTCCAGGCGCTTGGCCAGGCTGCGGGCGCGCACCACGCCGCCGACGTCGGGCGACACGATCATCAGCTTTTCGTCGCCATAGCGTGTGCGGATATCATTGGCGAACACCGGTGCGGCATACAGGTTGTCGAGCGGAATGTCGAAGAAGCCCTGGATCTGGCCGGAGTGCAGATCCAGCGTCACCACGCGGTTGGCGCCGGCCTGGGTAATCAGGTTGGCGACCAGCTTGGAGGTGATCGGCGTGCGCGGGCCGGTCTTGCGATCCTGGCGGGCGTAGCCGAAGTACGGCACCACGGCGGTGATGCGTCGTGCCGACCCACGCCGCAAGGCGTCCAGGGTGACCAGCAGTTCCATCAGGTTGTCGTTGGCTGGGTAAGAGGTCGGCTGGACGATGAACACGTCCTCGCCCCGCACGTTCTCGTGGATCTCGACAAAGACCTCCATGTCGGAGAAGCGCCGGATGCTGGCGTTGGTCAGGTCGAGGTGCAGATAGGCGGCGATGGCCTCGGCCAACGGTCGGTTGCTGTTGCAGCCGAGAACTTTCATGGGGCCAGACTCCCGTGGGCGGCAAGGGGCGCGGGCACGCGCAAAATGGCAACGCTTTTCAGATGCCCCTCAGGCCAGTCCCTGTGGGCGGGACGGGCGTCAGGCGCGGGCGGAAAATATCAACCGGTCACACAAGTGTAAACAGCCTACAGGGCTCCCAGGCAGCGGTGGGGGTTGTAAAGCCGTCGGCGGTTCACCCTCACCTCGAATGGCCGACCTGTTGTGTTAAGGCAGCGACGCCTTCGGCGGCGCCTGGGGCGAACGCCCCATCTGTTGTGTCAAGGCAGCGACGCCTTCGGCGGCGCCTGGGGCGATGGCGGCGGCCAAGGCGGCGAAGCCGCGCGTCAGGGTGTCGGGCGGGACCGCGTTGATCTGTTCGGCCGATCCGCGCGCTACGCCGTCCGGGTCCACCAGGGTCCAGGTCAGGCGCACCGGGATGGGCTGGCCATCGGGCGCCGGGGCGGTTTCAAAGCGCCCGGTGACGCGCCAGGGGGACGCGTCGGCGATTTCCAGGCCGCCCCGGCGCAGGGCTTCCTCGACGGCGCCAGCCAGGATGCGGCCACGGGCCGGGTCCAGGCCCTCGACCTCGGCGGCGACGCTGAGCGCCGGCAGGGCGAGTGCGGGGGACATGGCCGAGTCGGGGCGGGTCGCTGTGCGTTGGGCCAGGGGCAGCACGGCGTCCCGCTCCACCGTATCGGCAATTTTCACTCCGGCATCGGCGAGGGCGGTTCCGGCCGGCAGTGTCAGTAGCAGGGCGTTTCCCGGACTGATGAGATACCACGTCCCGTCGGCCCCCGGCCGCAGGACATAGCCGCCGTCACGCGGCGCTTCCGTGACGTCGGCCGGAATGTCCAGGGCGCGCAGGGCGGCGGCAAGATCGTTTGCGGCCTGGGCGGTGGGTGTGCCGGGCACGGCCAGGACTGCGACGCCGGTGCCGCTGCTCAGTCGGGCCAAGCCTTTTACGGGGGCGTCCGGGTTATGGGCGAACGGGCGCGGCAGGTCCCCACAAGCGCCCAAGGCCAGGACCAGGGTAACCGTAAGAACAGGTAGGGCGGGGCGCATGACCGGGCGGCTGCCTCAGCGTTCCAGGGCGATGGCGGACACCATGCGGCCATAGGCGGTTTCGCCGGCCAGCGTGGCGCGGCGATAAGAGAAGAACCGGTTGTCCTCGCGCGCCGTGTCGCAGGGGGTGGGCATCACTTCGCCGACGCCGAGGCGGGCCAGCTTGCGGGCAACGTAGCCGGGCAGGTCGAACATGTGGTGGCCGTCGCGGCGGGACGGCGAGAAGAACCGCTCGTTGTCGATGTCTTCGGCCAGGAAGAGGGCCGGGAAGTCCGGGCCGACCTCGTAGGAGCGCTGGGCGATGCACGGGCCGATGCCGGCCACGATGCGCGCCTTGTCGGCCCCCAGTTCGACCATCTTGGCAACCGTGTTCTCAAGCACCCCGGCCAGAGCGCCCTTCCAGCCGGCGTGCGCGGCGCCGATCACCCCGGCGGCGCCGTCGGCCAGCAGCACCGGCGCGCAGTCGGCGGTCAGAACGCCGAGCGCCAGACGCGGCACCGTCGTCACCATGGCGTCGGCGGTCGGTGCGTCGGCGTGGGCAAAGGCCTTGGTCACCACAATGACGGTGGACGTATGTTCCTGACGGACGGTGACCAGGGCTTCGGGCGGCAGGTCGAGTTCGCCGACGGCTTTGGCCCGGTTGGCCTCTACTTTTTTCAAGTCATCACCCGATCCGTATCCGCAGTTGAGGGACCGAAAGAGTCCTTCGGACACGCCGCCGTTGCGGGTGAAAAAGCCGTGTCGCACGTTCGACAGGGCGTTGAGGGCGGAGACGGTAATCATCGGGAACCCAGTCCTTTAAAGCCGGCCTTCAAAGCCGGGCGGGGGGGGCAATGCCGGGTCGGCTACGGCCAGCACCTTGAACAAGGTGCCCATTTCCGCAGGATGGATCAAGCGGTGAAGACCCGATGAAAGTTGCACCGCCTGTTTCGGAGCGGCCTTGAGGATAAGACTTTTGGCCCGCATTTCCGCGCCCAGGCTGCTTAAAAAGCGTCCCTGTGAAACCGGGCCGTAGGTTTTTGCGCCACTCTTTTGTGCAGCGGCGGCCAGCCGCGCGAAGTCCACATGGGCGGTAAGGTCTACTGTTCCGGGCGACTCGAGGGGCGGGTGAAACTGGTGGGCGCGCAGGGCCTGGAGCGAGTCGCCCGGCGCGCTTTCGGCATAGCCATAGTCGATCAGCAGGGCGGCCCCGCCGTCGCGGGCAACGCGCCGGGCGACGGTGGCGGCCACCGCCTCGCAGGCCGGGCTGCGTTCGGCGATGCTGCCCGGTTTGGCGTCGGTGAAGGCCGGGCCAAGGGCGGCGATCTCCTCGGCCGTGGCGCGTGGCCCGGCGGCAAAGACAAACGCCTCGGACTCATCCAGGGTCACCACCCGATGATGCCAGCCATCCGGGGTGCGCTCCAGTTGGCGGATGGGCAGGGCGTCAAAGAACTCGTTGGCGATCAGCAGCATCGGCCCGGCCGGCACCTCGGCCAGATCGTCGTGCCAGGTGACGGGGCGGGGGGCGAGGGTGTCGCGCTGGCGGGCGCGCAAAGCTTCACTGCGTTCCACCATGTGGACGTCGGCCGCGGCGGTGAAGGCCGGGACGGCGCTGGCGGCGCGCAGGGCGTCTTTCATCAGGGTGCCGCGTCCGGGGCCGAGTTCGACCACGCGCACCGGGTTGGGGCAGCCCATCTGCTGCCACACCACCACCGCCCACAGGCCGATGATCTCGCCAAAGACCTGGCAGATTTCCGGCGCGGTGGTGAAGTCGCCGTGGGCCCCGAACACGTCGCCGCGCGCATAGTAGGCGGCCACCGCCGCGCCCATGAAGTCCGTAAGCGGCAGCGGACCTTCCGCCTGGATGCGGCGGCGCAGCGCCTCTTCGATGGGTTCAGCCATGATCGGCTGGAACCGGGACCACGGCGGGTCGCCGCGCCGCCCACACGATCAGGGCCACGCCAATCAGGAACATCGGTATCGACAGCAACTGCCCCATGGTTGCCCCGGCGAACAGGAATCCCAGGTGGGCGTCGGGCTGGCGGAACAGTTCGCCAATAAAGCGGGCGGTGGCGTAGCCGGCCAGGAACACGCCGCTCAACATGCCGGCCCGGTTGCGTACCCCGTCGCGGTGGTACAGCACCAGCATGACGATCAGCAGGACAAGGCCCTCCATGCCGGCCTGATAAAGCTGGCTGGGGTGGCGCGGGTCCGGCCCGCCGTGGGGAAACACCATGGCCCACGGCACGTCCGGGGCGACGCGGCCGAACAACTCGCCATTGATGAAGTTGGCGAGCCGCCCGAAGAACAGGCCAATCGGCACGATGGTCGCCACCCGGTCACCCAGGATGAAGGGGTGCAGGCCGTTGCGGCGGGAAAACAGGACGATGGCGATGACGACGCCAAGCATCCCGCCGTGGAAGGCCATGCCGCCTTCCCACACCTTGAGAATGTCGAGCGGGTTCGACAGGTAGTGGCCCGGATTGTAGAACAGCACGTAGCCCAGGCGCCCGCCCGCGATCACGCCGGCCACCGCCCACACGAAAAAGTCATCGACCAGCCGGGCGTTCAGCGGCCCGTTGGTGCGGCGCTCCAGGCGGACCAGCCCCCACCAGCCGAGCAGCAGCCCGGCGATGTAGGCCAGGGCGTACCACCGGATATCGACGGGGCCGATCGACACCGCCACCGGATCGATGGCGGGGAAAGGCAGGGCGAAGACCATCAGGGGCACCTCTTGGAACGTTCGGGGGTCAACGGTACGGGTCGGACTTGCTCAGGTACTGCTGCACGTACTTGGTCACGCCGTCCTCCAGGCTGGTGAAGGGCTGGGCGTAGCCAACCTCGCGCAGGCGGTCCATGCGCGCCTCGGTGAAGTACTGGTACTTGTCGCGGATGGCCATGGGCGTGTCCACGAAGCGGATCTGCGGCTCCTTGCCCAACGCCTTGTACACGGCGGTGGCGAGGTCGCGGAAGGTGCGCGCCTTGCCGGTGCCCAGGTTGAACAGCCCCGACACCTGCGGATTGTCGAGCAGCCACATGATAACCTCCACGCAGTCGTCGATGTAGACGAAGTCGCGCAGCTGGCCGCCGTCCTCATAGTCGGGGTGATGCGACTTGAACAGGCTGAAGGAGGCATTCTCGCGGGCGTGGGGATAGACCTGGGACACCACGCTGGACTGGCCGCCCTTGTGGTACTCGTTGGGGCCGTACACGTTGAAGAACTTCAGGCCGACCCACTGCGGCGGGGTCTGGCGGCCATCGGCAATCTGGCGGGCCAGCCGGCGGTCGAACAGGTGCTTGGACCAGCCGTAGGCGTTGAGCGGCTGGAGCAGCGACAGGTGCTCGATGGAGGCGTTGTCGTCGAAGCCATGGCTGCCGTCGCCATAGGTCGCGGCCGAACTGGCATAGATGAACCGCACCCCGTGCACCGCGCACCACTTATAGAGGGCGATGGTCAGGTTGAAGTTGTTGGTGACGATCTTGTCGGCGTCGCGCTCGGTGGTGGCCGACACGGCGCCCATGTGGATCACCGCCTCGATCTTGCGGCGGTGGCTGTCCAAGAAATCAAAGATGTGTTCGGGGGTGACAATGTCGGTCACTTCGCGCTTGGAGATGTTGCGCCACTTGACGCCCTCGCGCAGGCGATCGACCACCACCAGGGGGCGCTTGTGCCGCCGCTCCAGGGCTTCGAGGATATTGGAGCCGATGAAACCCGCTCCGCCGGTGACCACGAACATGACGTCCCTCCGTTTGCGCGCACTCTGCCGCTATCCTGTTTATAGAAGGGGTTGGCGGGGTGCGGCAAGGCGCCCATAATGACGGTCAGGATTCTCCGTTCCGGACCTTGGAGCCATCATGCAGACCCAGAACCGCCTTTTTGATGATCTGGCCCGCGTCGCCGGCGGCGCGTTGGGCGCCCTGACCGGCCTGCGGGACGAGATCGAACTGCTGGTCCGCCAGCGCATGGAACGCGCCCTGGCCGACATGGACCTGGTGCCGCGCGACGAGTTCGACGCCGTCAAGGCCATGGCCGCCGAGGCGCGGGCCGAGAACGAACGCCTCGCCAAGCGCCTCGCCGAACTGGAAAAGACCCGCACCAAGGGCGCCGCTCCGACGACGCCGACCCGCCGGCTGAACCCGCGCCGCAGTGGCTCGTCGCTCAAGAAGGCTGGCGCCAAGTCCGCCACGTCGGCCCCAACCCCGCCGGCCGACGACACGCCGCCCGACAGCACGCCGGAAACCTGATTAGCCACAGTCAACTCTTGTGCATCTTGGGCTGCCGCCCAAACCCGCTGGGGGTGAACCCCGAACCCCTTTTCTTTCTTCAAGAAAATAAGGGAGGTCTGGAGCGGTGTTCCAGGCTGGCGGCAGTCGTCCGCGCAAGCGGACCAATGCCCTCACCCCCGCCTAGACGCCTCTGTCGCGCAGGACCTCGGGCGGGAAGCGCAGGGTGACGGTGGTGCCTTCGCCCAGGGCGCTGGTGATGGACATGGTGCCGCCGTGCAATTGCACGAACGCCTTGGTCAGCGGCAGGCCAAGGCCGGTGCCTTCGTAGCGGCGGGCGAGGCGGCTGTCGATTTGCTGGAACGGCTGGAGGGCGACCGGGATCTCCTCCATGCGCATTCCGATGCCGCTGTCTGCCACCTCGATGTAGAGCGCGCCGTCGTCGCCCGGATAGGCCATCAGGGCGACATGGCCGCCCGACGGCGTGAACTTGATGGCGTTGCCGAGCAGGTTGATGAGGACCTGCTTGAGGCGGCGCTCCTCGCCCCAGATGGCCGGCAGGTCGGGGGCGAGGCCGGTTTCCAGGTTCAGGTGGGCTTCCTCGGCCCGGTTCGACAGCAGGCGCACGCAGGCCTTTGCCACGGCGGTGATGTCCACCGCCTCGGGGTGCAGGGTCATGCTGCCGGCTTCGATGCGCGACACGTCGAGGATGTCGTTGATGACGTCCAGCAGGTGACGGCCGGAGTCCAGGATATTGCCCGCATATTCCTTGTAGGCGACCGGCGTGACGGCGCCGAAAATCTCGGTGTGGATGACCTCGGAAAACCCGATGATGGCGTTGAGCGGGGTGCGCAGTTCATGGCTCATGGTGGCCAGGAACTCGGTCTTGGCGCGGTTGGCCAGTTCGGCCTGCTCCTTGGCGATGGTCAGGTCTTCCTGGGCGGCGCGCTGTTCAGTGATGTCGCCGACCGATCCGGCCATGCGGTACACTTGGCCCGCCTCGTTGCGCACCGCCACGCCGCGATGGCGGACCCAACGGGTGCGCTCCGCGCCGCGGGGCTTCAGGCGGTATTCATAGACAAAGTACTCGCTGAGGCCCTTGAGGTGGCTGATCAGCGCGGCGCGGTAGTCGGCCCGGTCGTCGGTGTGGACCAGGGACAGCCAGTGCTGCGGATCGCGCAACTCGTCGGATGGCACCCCCAGGATGGTGCCGGCGTGGGGGCTGGAGTAGACCGTGCCGGTTTCCAGATCCCAGTCCCAGATCGCCTCGTTGGTGCCGGCCAGGGCCAGCTTGTAGCGTTCCTCGGACAGGCGCAGGGCCTTGTCGGCGGTCTTGCGTTCGGTGATGTCGCGGATGACGCCGGTGAACAGGCGCCGCCCGCCCAGCCACATCTCCGACACCGCAAGGTCCACCGGGAAGGTCGAGCCGTCCTTGCGCACGGCCACTTCCTCGCGCCCGATGCCGATGATGCGCGGCGGCCCGCCCTCGATGTAGGTGTTGATGGAGCGGTCGTGATCGGCCCGCTTGGACGGTGGGACGAGAATCCCGATGCTCTCGCCGATGACCTCGTCGGCGGTCCAGCCAAAGATGATCTCGGCGGCGCGGTTGAAGCTTTCGATGCGGCCGCGCTCGTCGATGGTGATGATGCCATCAACCACCGTGTCCATGATGCCGTTGAGGCGCCGTTCGCGGTTGGCGACGTCCTCATGGGCGCGGCGCAGGGCGGTCATGTCGCGGCCGACCACCATGACGCCCCGCCCGGCCGCCTCGGAGAACGGCAGCCCGACCATTTCCAGCGCGACCGGCCTGTCCGGCGCGGCCAGCAGGGTAATCAGGGTCCAGTCCTCGGGCGGTGCCGTCTCGTTGGTCACCTCGGCCAGCAGGGCGTGCTGGTCGGCCGGGGCGAAGGCGGCCAGCGGCTGGCCCACCACATCGCGCTCGCCGCGGTTCAGGATCTCGGTGCCGGCTTGGTTGATGTAGCGGATGACGCCGTCCACCACGACGCAGATCAGGTCGGGGATCATCTCGACCAGGCGGCGGTGGCGCTGCTCGCTGTCGGCCAGGGCCCGCTCGGCCCGGCGGCGCAGGGTGATGTCGGCGTGTACGGCGACATAGCCGCCGTCCGGGGTGCGGGCCTCGCGCACCAGCACCGTGCGGCCGTCGGCGTACTCGATCTCGTGCGGGCCGCGCGGATCGCGGTGGTCGGCCAGGCGGGCGGTGAGCCAGGTTTCCGGCTGGGCCTTGGCGGCCGGGATCTGGCCGCGCTCGACCGAGGCGCGGGCGATGTCCATGAATGTCGCGCCGGGCCGCACCACGTCGGCCACCGGGCGGGTCATCTCCAGGAATCGTCCATTGCACAGGGCGAGGCGGTCGTCGGAATCGAACAGGACGAAGGCCTCGTTCATGCTTTCCACGGCTTGGCCGAGCTGGGCGCGGGCCTGGGTGATGCGGCGCTCGGATTCGCCCAGGCGCTGGTCGCGGTCCTTCAGCGGCGTGCCATCGGTCACGGTGACGAGGACGTGGCCGCCCGGCAGGGATTGTTCGCGTACGGCCATCCAGGCGCCATCGGAAAGCTGCACGTCGCGGGGCTGTCCATCGGGGTGGGCATGGGCGCGCATGCGCTCGGCCAACCAAGCCGCTTCGCGGCCGATGGCGGCCTTGATGAACCCGCGCGAGGTCATTGACTTCAGGATGTCGGCGAACAGCACCGGTCCTCTGCCGCGCATGTCGCCCGCGCCGGGGCAGAACTGGCGATAGCGGGCGTTGCAAAAGACCAGATGGTCGTCGGCATCGAACAGGGCGATGCCCTCGGACAGGCTGTCGAGGACGGCAGGCAGCAGCGCCCCGCCCCGGCCGTCGGTCCGGGCGGCAAGCGCCTGCCAGTCGGCGGCGCAGAGGAGGTCGGCAATGCTCAACCGGTTCATCCCTGGTCGGCCCGCCGACGTGTCGTGACGGGCCCTGTTAGAAGTGCCTGCACCCGATGATAAAGCAGTATATCATACCCCGAAAGGATTAGCGCACGGCGGCGCCTTTTCGCTGTGACCTTTTCGTTGCGGAGGCCACGGGAACGCTCGCCGCTTGCCCGGTCGTGGGCCAGTGGTGTATTCCCGTGGACAGAGGTTGAATCAGGGTGGCGGCGGAACCAAGGCCGGCCGCGATCCCGAAGTCGAGGAACGACATGATGGCGCTCATCACCTGGAAGGACTCCTACAGCGTGGGCGTCGAACTGATCGACAACGACCACAAGCTTCTGGTCAGCCTGATCAACCAACTCGCCGACGCGACCGAGGGCGGGCAGGGCCGCGACGTGGTCGGCAGCGTCCTGAACGTGCTGATCGAGTACACGGTCGGGCACTTCAGCCGCGAAGAAATGCTGATGGAAAAGGGCGGCTACCCTGACCTCGTGGCGCACCGCAAGCACCACCACGCGCTGACCGAAAAGGTCGTGGCGATGGCGGCGCAGTATCGCGACGGGCAGGCCGACAGCCTCGACCGGGACATCCTGGATTTCCTCAAGACCTGGCTGACCGGGCATATCCTGGGCGTCGACATGGAATACCGGCCCTACGTCAAGGATGTCAGCCTGACGCCCGACGAACTGCTGGCCAGCCTCAATCTCGACGGCGACGACAATGACGACACGACTCCGCTGTTCTAGCGGCGAAGGGGATGGCGGGCCGCGCCCGCCAGGGCGGACGACGCGGCGTTCAGGGGGGAATGACAGGATGAACAAGGCTGGCTCCAGGAAGGCGTTCACTGCGGAGCTTCAACGGCTGAAGGCGATGGGCATGGACGTGCCGGCAGCCGGTTCCGCCGCGTCGGCACTGTTCGGGCCGGCACCCGACGCATCGGCCATGGCCGGCGAAGTGCATGAACTGCGCGAAGAGGTCCGGGCGCTGGCCAGCCTGATGCGGTCCCACTTTGGCGAGGCCGAGCCGGAGTCGATTGATGAGGCCATGGAGGGCGTCGATCCGCGTGACGTCGAATTTCAGCGCCAGAAGGAGGAGGTCGATCTCCTCAAAATGGAACTGCGCGCCCTGGCCCACAGCATCCAGGACACCAAGCGCGAGATCGCCTCGTTGCGGACCAAGGAAGAGGAAACCGACCGCCTTCTGGCCGTGGCAAGCGAACTCGACGCGGTTGTCGGGGCGACCGAGGGGGCGACCGACGGCATCCTCGACGCGGCCGAAAAGATCGACACCATCTCCCACACCCTCAAGGCCCACGGCGACGACAAGTACATCGGCCAGTTGGCCGACGACTTGAGCGAATACGTCATGGCCATCTACGAGAACTGCAACTTCCAGGACATCACCGGGCAGCGTATCACCAAGGTGGTCAACACCTTGAAATTCGTCGAGGAGCGGATTGACCGCATGATCGAGATCTGGGGCAGCGATGCCTTTGAGGGCTTGCGCAACACCGCCAGCGACACCGAGGACGAGGACGGCCGCCTGCTCAACGGGCCGCAGCTTGTCAAGCAGGTGTCCCAGGACGAGATCGACAAATTGTTCGACTGATTTTTCCTCGCACTGAACGTGGCCGGCCGCCGTTTTTGTCTGGTCGGCGTTTGGTTTCTGCCCCTAGGGGGTTCGCCCCGATCTTTCCAACGCAGGAAGGCGTGTCATGAGCACTGTACAGTCCGCCATTCAGGCCCTTCTGGCCTCGGCCAGCATTCCGGCCCACGAGATCGACAAGCGCCCGCCCAAGCCGGTCATCGCCATTTCGCGCGACCACGGGGCGCTGGGCCGCCAGATCGCCAACGCCCTGGCCCAGCGCCTGGACGTGCCGGTTTATGACCGCGAAATCCTCGACAAGATCGCCGAGCGTCTGAACACCGACCCGCAGACCCTCAAGATGCTCGACGAATGCGTGGCGCGGGCGCGTGACATGTGGATGGTGCGGCTGTTCACTGGCGTTGACCTGTCCGAGGACGCCTATCGGAACCACTTGGTCAACGTGATCTTCAGCCTGGCCCGCAATGGCGGCATCATCCTTGGCCGTGGTGCCAACGTGGTGCTGTCGACCTCGTGCGCCCTGCGCGTGCGGGTGATCGCCTCGCCCGAGGTATGCACCCGGCGCGTGGTCGCCCGCTACAATGTGAGCGAGAGCGAGGCGCGCGAGCAGATCGAGGCGATCAACCACAACCGTGGTCGGTTCGTGTGGGAGATGTTCCACCGCCGCAATTCGGATTCGACCACCTTTGATCTGGTCATCAACACCGATCGGTTCGAAGCCGCCGACGACCTGGTGGACATGGTGCAGTCGGCCTACAACGGGATCGTTTCGGCGCGCGAAAGCGCATCCGTCGGCTGACCGCCCGCCGTTTTTGCGCGCGCTGATTTTCTTTATCCTTGCAGCCAAAAGCACCAGGACCACCGGGAAGCAGCCCGGAGGTCCTGGCCGTTTGGCATAGGAACCCCTGGTCAGACGGCCGGTTGGGCGGATATGGCTTGTGATCCGCATCCAGAGCATCCACCCTTGGAGAAAGGTCATCCCAGGGTAGTATGCGAGGCGCGATCATGTCGTTCGGAAGTGTCTCCCCGCACCATCACAGCGGGAACCGCCGCAGCGGGCGCGATCACCATGGGCCGGCGTCCCCCGTGGGCGGCCGGCGCGTACTCGCCCTGTCCGGCGGTTTTGCCCTATCCGGCGGTCTTGCCCTGTCTGGTCTATTCGCCTTGATGCTGGGCGCGGCGGGCATCGCCACCGGTGCCGAGGTTGACCGTCCGATCGTGCTGGAGGTCGTTCACCTGGAGGAACGCTTGGCGTTTCAGGCCTCGTGCGACGTCACCGACGGCCTTGGCACCACCCGCACAAGTCGCTTCGCGGGACAGACCAACAGTTCCGTCCGCTTTGTCGGCACCGGCGTGGCCTGCCGCCTTCACAGTTCCGATGCCGGGCTGTTTCAGGCCACCCTGCGCAACGCCGGGACAGTTCTGGCGCGGGCGCGCGGCGGCGCCTCGGACGACGTGATGATCGCGGCCCGATAGGGCCGTCCCGCGTCGTTCCAGGGGCTGATACTCAGGCGTATCCCTGACCCGACTTGGGGAGGGACTCGCCCAGGCGAGACGTCCGTCCCGCCGCCTTCCTGCTGCCTCCCAGCCGGTCTGGCGGACGCCTCGCCTTTTTTCTTTTCCTTTCAGACACAGGCCGTTGCCCCCAACCCACTGATCCTGTTCAGTCGCTGCGGGCTGTACGCCTTCAGGCGTACGTTTACGCCTTTTTTTGTGGTCTAAGGCGCCGTAAGGGCTCAATATTATACGCTATGGACGACTCTGGTCATCAGAGTGAGCAAAGGGGCTCGAAATGGGGTATCAGCAGGACTTTACCGGATTTGCCGCCACCACGGTCGCCGGCTCCGCGCCGGCCACGGTGCTGGTTGCGGCGGACGGCGTCGTGGCGGTGCCTGATCTGCTGGCCATGCTCCAGGGCGACTACCTGCGGGCGGGACCCGATCTCGTGCTGGTCGCTCCCGATGGCGCGCGCACGGTGATCCGTGATTTCTTCGCCTCTGATCCAGCCCCCGATCTGGTCAGCGTCGATGGTGCCATGGTGTCGGGTGCCCTGGCGACCCGTCTTGCCGGACCCGTGGCGCCGGCGCAAACGGCACAGGCCGACAGTGGTGTGACCACTGACGCCCAGCTTGCCCAGGCCGACCAGCCGATCGGCACCATCGCCTCGGTCAAGGGCACGGTGACCATCGTCAGGGTTGATGGCACGCAGGTCACCGCGCAGGCCGGTGATCCGGTGTTCGCCGATGATGTCGTGCAGACGGCCGGCGGCTCGACGCTGGGTTTGACGTTCATCGACGGCACGGAGTTCTCGCTGGGCTCCAACGGCCGCATGGTGCTGGACGAAATGGTGTTCGATCCGGCCTCGGGCGACGGATCGGCCAACTTCAACCTTTTGTCGGGCACGTTCTCCTTCGTCTCCGGGCAGCTTGCCAAGGCCAGCCCGGACGCCGTCAAGGTGGTCACTCCGGTCGCCACCATCGGCATTCGCGGCACTTCGGGTTCGATCGGTGTCGGGACTGGCGGTGACGGGGCCGAACTGAAAATCGTGCTGGTGCCGGACAGCGACGGCAGCATCGGCGAAATGCAGGTCACCACGCTGGGCGGCCAGACCTTCTCGCTGAACCTGCCGATGGGTGCCCTGCGCATGACGGGCAATACCGTCCAGACGTTCACCATGTCGTTGCAGGAGTTCAATCAGAGCTTCGGCGAGTCCCTCAGCACGCTGCCCTCGGGCGGCCAGTTGCTGAACCAGATCCGGGAGGCTGCGCCCCCCACGCCCGAAGACGCCCCGCCCGGTGAGGGTGAGGGTGACCAGGGTGCAGGTGACCAGGGTGAAGGGAACCAGGGCGAGGGTAACCAGGGCGAAGGCGAGGGGAACGAGGGAGAGGGAAACCAAGGCGACGGAACGGGCACCGGCACCGTGAACACCCCACCGCCCCCGCCACCCCCGCCGCAGGCCGACCTTCCGCCTATTCCGGTTCCGCCGCGGCCTGTCGTGACCGTGTCCACACCCGGCCCGACACCGGCCGCCACGCCGGCGCCGACGTCGCCCCCGACGACGACCGCGCCCCCGGTGACGGAGCCCCCGGTCACGACCCCGCCTCCGGTGACCACAGAGCCCCCGGTCACGACCCCGCCTCCGGTGACCACAGAGCCCCCGGTCACGACCCCGCCTCCGGTGACCACGGAGCCCCCGGTCACGACCGAGCCGCCGGTCACGACCGAGCCGCCGGTGACGACCGAGCCCCCGGTCACCACCGAACCGCCGGTGACGACCTCACCCCCGGTGACGACAGCGCCCCCGGTGACGAAAGAGGCGACCGTGACCGATTCGGAAACGTTCGACCAGTCTCAAAGCACGTCGAACTGGATCGTGACCGGTAATGACACCGCCAACACGATCCTCACCGGGTCGGGCAATGACACGCTGAATGGCGGGGGCGGCGGTGACGTCCTGAAGGGCGGAACCGGCAGCAACACGCTGAGCTCGGGCACAGGCGACAACACCTTTTACGGCCAAGGCGGCACCGACATCATGATCGGTGGCACGGGCAACGACACCTACATCATGACCGGCACTAATGGCACCGCCACCATCACCTCCGGCGGCGGCTTGGACACGCTCAACGTGGCGGCGTGGGACAAACCCGGCATCGGGAAGAGCGGGACGAACCTGACTGTGGCTTCCGGTATGGCCAGCGCCACCGTCGTAGACCACTTCGGAAGCGGCGCGTTGCATAGCCTCGTAACCGCGACGTCGACCTACACCTTCACGTCGGATCTGGCCGGGACAGATGGCAACGACATCATCTTCGGCACCGAGTCCGACGACAGCATCTCGGGCGGTCTGGGCTCCAATTACATCATTGGAGGGGGCGGAAACGATACGCTGACGGGCGGCGACGGCGATGATGTCTATGTCGTCGGCATTGGGCAAAACACGATCACTGACACCGGCGGGGTTGATGCCCTGGACATCGGAAGCCTGCCCAAGGACGATGGCGTCTTCCTGCGCCGGGTGAACAATGATGCGCTCAGCCCGGATGACCTGCTCATCGAGGGGATGAACAATGCGTATTCGACCAGGGTCGTTGGCCATTTTGCCGCCGGATCGGCAAACCGCATCGAGACCGTGTGGGATACAACCGCCCAAACCACCGAAAACCTCCTAGCCGATTTTACTGGCACGGCCGGCAACGACATTTACACGGTGTCGTCTGCCACAACCTGGACCACGATTGAAGACTTGCTCGGCGGCGCAGACGTGTTCTTCCTGGAGGGCAATGGCTCCACTTTGACCATCAACGGCGGTGCCGGTAATGACGACTTCGTCATGGACCCGACGGCGACGGCGGCCACCTGGGCGGATATCGACGGCGGCGCTGACTACGACACCGTGATCCTGTTCGCCGGCTCCGACTACAGAGGCGGATCAGAGGCGGGCACCATCACGAACGTTGAGGAACTGCGCTTTATCGGCACCGGCAATGTGAGCGTCACTTCATACCTGCTGCCGTCTGTCCTCAACCTCAAGGCTGACGACGGTTTCGGGGGCATCAACGTTTATGGATCGTACATGAATGGGTACGATATTGATGTCTCCGGTTGGACTTTTACCCAGCAGAACTCGGCGGATCTGGTGCTGTGGGGCCACACATCTGATACTCTTGAACAGAAGATCATCGGCAGCAACTTCAATGATGTGATTTTTGCCGCAAGCGACACTGCCGTGATCGACGCCGGTGCCGGGGACGACGCTGTCGTCGTCAACGGCGCGGCGGCCGGATACACCGACGCGAACAGTGTGTGGAATGATCATGCTTTTTTCGACGGTGGAAGTGGCGTCAATACTTTGCGGTTCAACGATGTTTCTTATTACTGGGGCATTGGTGTGGATTTGGCCTCCGGTCAGGCGTACGACCAAGGTGAAAATTGGGTGATCGCCTTCTCCAGGTTCCAGAACGTCATTGGCAGTGATGGTGACGATTTCATCGACGGAGATGCAAACGACAACGTCCTCAGTGGCGGCGGCGGAATCGACTGGATTTCCGGCCATGACGGCGATGACACGCTGCACGCTGGTACAGGGGGCGGAACATTGGTGGGCGGTCGTGGCAATGATGTCCTCCACGGCACCCCCGTGATTCCCGACGTGACAATGGCCGAGGTGACTTACGCCTTCACTGAACTGCTCACTGTGGCGGAATACGGCACCGACACCATCGTCGGATGGAAGGCAACCGATCGGTTGGAGTTAATGGAAAGCTATCCCTACGTCAGCCAGGAGCCGCAGTATGTCTTTGATGCCTGGGACTGGGACGGGGACCCCTACACCCGTTACATCGAGATCGGCGACTCCGCCGTCAGCGAGCGGACGTTCTCATCGACCAACGGCGGTTTCATTTCAAAGCAGAATGGCGCCGACGTGGAGGTCTGGTACACCGAAGGCACCAGCGACCAGTTCATCGCCGGGACGGCCACCAGCTACCAGATTGCCCTTTTGACCAACACCGACCTGACGCAGATCGGCGCCAGCAACTTCGTACCAGGCGGCGGTGGTTTCAACCCACAAAACCCCGGCTAGCCCTCCACGTCAAATTCCAGTTACCGCCGCCCCAGCCCCTTCAGCGCACGGTCGGTCCACAGGGCGGTCTGCTTTTCCGGCAGGCCGTTCTGGGACAGCCGCTCGCGCAGGGCGCTGAAGTCCACGGCGTCCAGGGGCTGGTCCTGGTTGGAGCAGGTGAACACCACCCGCGTCTCCCCCGTCTTCGGGTCGTGCTGCGGCTGAAGGCACTGGGCGCAGATTTCCTTCATCATGCACTGCATGGGGCTGTTGACCGAGGCAATGCCGGTCACTTCGTCCTTGAGGAACGGCGCCAGGACGCCATGCCGGGCTGCCGCCACCGCCCGCATCATGCCGTCCGACCCGATGGCGATGATGCGGTCCACGTCGGCCATGGGAACCGCCGTCTCCCCCAGCTCGCCGCGCGCATAGGCCGCCATGGCGTCGATGATCGACCCCACGAACGTCGCGTCTTGCGGCCGTCCGGGGGTGAACCCCGGCGCTTCGTCGCAGCACCATACGACCACGTCGGCGGCGACCTCGATGTCCTCCACCTTGAACCGACCGTCCAGGCTGCGGTAGCCGGCGAAGTACAGCACCCGTGATCCGGCCTCGCGCAGCGCCCGGCCGATGGAGAACAACACGGCGTTGCCCAGCCCGCCGCCGACCAGCAGAACTGTCTGGTCGGCGACGATCTCGGTCGGGGCGCCGGTCGGCCCCATCAGCACCACCGGCTCGCCGGGTTGCAGCAGGGCGCAGAGGTCCGACGAGCCGCCCATCTCCAGCACGATCAACCCGACATGCCCGGCCGCGATGTCGGTCCACGCCCCGGTCAAGGCCAGGCCCTCCATGGCCAGCGTGGTTCCTTCAGCGCGGGCGGCGTGGGCCTCGAAGTTTTGCAGGCGATAGAATTGGCCGGGCTCGAACATGCGGGCGGCCAGAGGGGCGCGGACCACCACTTCGACGATGGCCGGGGCCAGCCGGTTGACCGCCACCACGGTCGGCCGCAGCACGTCGTTGAGGCGGGCGATCAGGGCCGGTCCCGTCACCCGGCGTGGCGGGTGCGCGGTCAGCAGGCGGGAGATCACCGGCGCCCCGCGCTTGGCCGAGGCCATGGCCGACACCACGCTGCCGGCAAACCCCGGATGCTGGTCGCCAAAAAAGCTGACCGTGCCGCCGTCCGGCCGCACGGCGCGCAACACCTGGACCTCGGCCGGTTTGGGCGAGCGTTCGGGATGGACCGGGGCGCCGTCCTCGTCCACCGCTTGGAAAAACCCGTGGTCGAGGGCCACGCCGGCCTGTTCGCGGGCGATGCTGACGTTGGGCACGGTGCCGGCGGCGACGATGACCGTGCGGGCCGGAATGTCCTCCTCCACGCCCTCGGGCGAAGTGACGCGCAGCACGGCGGCGTGGCCCCAGGCGTCCACCTCAATGCCTACGGGGGCGCGGAACTCGGTGACGGTGATGCCTTCCTCCAGGGCCTTGTGGACTTCCTCGGGATTGTTGCGATAGGCCGGGCTGTCGATCAGGCCGCGCCGGTAGACCACCCGCACCCCGCCCCAGGCGTCGCACAAGGCGCGTAAACGCGGCGGCCGGTTTTCACGAATGGCGGCGGCGCGTTCGGCCCGCACGGCGCGGCCGTGGGCCAGGAACTCCTCGGCAATGGAGGTTTCCTCGGCGCTCCAGCGGGCGCGCACGGCGGCCTCGCCGCGTTCGGCCACCAGCGTTTCGTGGCGGTCGAGGAAGCGTTCGACCTGCACCGGGTAATAGGCCAGCGCCTCGGTCGCGGCGTCGATGGCGGTCAGGCCGCCGCCGATCACCGCGACCGGCAGGCGCAGTTGCAGGTTGGCGACGGTGTCGCGCCGCGCCGCGCCGGTCAGTTGCAGGGCCATCAAGAAGTCCGATGCCTGCCGCACCCCGCGCGCGAGGCTGTTCTTCATGGCGATCAGGGTTGGCCGCCCGGCCCCCATGCACAGGGCGACGTGGTCAAAGCCCATGGTGAAAGCCATGTCCTCGGTCAGCGTGCCGCCGTAGCGCACCCCGCCATAGAGGGCAAAGGCGGCGCGGCGCTCCAGCAGCAGGCGGATGACGGTCAGGAAATTCTTGTCCCAGCGCACGGTGATGCCGTATTCGGCCACCCCGCCGACGCCTCCGCTGGGCCGTGTGTCGAGCGGTTGCCAAAGGTCGGCCATGTCGCGGACAGGGGCGGCCAGCAGGGTTGAGGGCAGGGGCTCGATCTTCAGGCCGTCAACGGCGACCACGGTGTGCCCGTCGTTGAGCAGGTGGTGGGCCAGGGTCAGCCCGGCCGGGCCGGTGCCGACCACCAGGACCTTGCGCCCGCTGTCGGCCAGGGGCAGGGGGCGGGCGAAGTTCAGCGGGTTCCAGCGGGTCAGCAGGCCATAGATTTCAACCCCCCACGGCAGGGCTAGGACGTCCTTGAGGGCGCGCGTCTCGGCCTGCGGAATATCGACCGGGTCGCGGTTCTGGTTCTGGTAGATGCACGCCACCATGCAGTCGTTGCAGATGCGGTGCCCGGTGCCGGCGCACAGGGGGTTGTCCACCACGATGATGGCCAGGGCCGCAACGGTCCACCCGCCGCGCATCGCCTCGTGCATCTCCGAGATTTTTTCATCGAGCGGGCAGCCGCGCATGGTCCGGCCGTGCAGGTTGACCTGGACCGCCCCGGTTTTGCGGTCGTGCATCCCGTGGGAGCAGGAATCCAGGCCCTGGTGGTGGCACAGGATGCAGTAGTGCGCCTCGCCCAGGCCGCCGGCCAGATCGCAGCCGGGGTCGGTCAGGCCAAAGCCGTCGCGGTCGCGCAAGGCGCCATCGAAGGCAAGGCCGCGTTCGGTCGGTTTGACCGGCACCAGGGCGGCGGGGTCGCGTTTATGCGGCGCCTTGAACAGCGCGTGGCCGGGGGCGACGGCGGCCCGCCATGCGGCATAGCGGGCGGCGGTGTCCAGGTCGGCGGCGTGGGCGGTTTCGTCGGTCATCCAGTCCAGCACGCGGGCGGCGAACTGGTCCTCGGTGAACGGGCCGCCTAACACCTGTTCAAGGGCCGGGCCGTCAAAGGTCGCGGCTTCGCCCGGCTTGTGGCGCTTAAGGGCGACGCGCTGGACGAACTGCCGGCGCACGGTGAACAGCGGATCGAGCGCGGCCACGGCGGCTGAGGCGGCGGCAATTTCGGCCTCGATTCCGAACAAGGCCCCGACGAAGGCGTCCAGGTGCGGCGCCAGGTCCAGCATCAGGGCGGACTCCTCGGCCGGCTCCAGGTCAGTGGTGCGGGCGGCATGCAGGCGGGCGGCAAGGTCGGGCGGAAGCGTACTGACAAACACAGCATCGACGTGCTCCAGCCCGTCGCGCCGCAGGAGGTCGGCAAAGTCCAGGCCATGGTTCAGGCGAAGAGGGGGACCGCTCGGCATGGACTTTTTCCCTTATTCTGGGGCTCTAATAGACCAAGGGTATCCTTGCCGCCCTCGGTTGTTTAGCTTTTAATCAAGGCGGAGGGAGAACCCTGATGACCAACCTTGTCGCAGTGGAGCGGTCAACTTTCCGAGGCTCGTCCACCACGGCCGTTCAGGCGTGGCTTGTCATCCTGTGCGCGATGGTCTTCATCATGGTGTTGCTGGGCGGCGCGACGCGGCTGACCGACTCCGGTCTGTCCATGGTGGAGTGGCAGCCGTTGACCGTTCTTCCACCCATGAATGACGCAGCCTGGCAGGCGGAATTCGACAAGTATCAGGCGTCTCCCGAGTTCCTGCACAAGAACACGCACATGACCGTGGCCGAGTTCAAGGGCATCTTCTGGCTGGAATATATCCACCGCCTGTGGGGACGCCTGATCGGTGCGGTGGTCCTGGTGCCGCTTCTGTGGTTCGCCGCGCGTGGGGCATTGGACCGGGCGTTGACCGTCCGCATGGCCGGGCTGTTCGTGCTGGGCGGGGCGCAGGGCGTGCTCGGCTGGTACATGGTGCGCAGCGGCCTGAACGCGGTGCCGGAGGTCAGCCAGTACCGGCTGGCGGCGCACCTGGGCCTTGCCGTGGTGCTGTATGGCGCGCTGGTGTGGACGGCCCTGACCTACCGGCAGCCGGGCGGGTCCCTGACCTGCGACGGGCGCCGGGCCGGGTTGTTGGCCGGGCTGGCCTTTGCCACCATCGGGTCGGGGGCGTTCGTGGCCGGGCTTGATGCCGGGCTGACCTACAACACCTTTCCGCTGATGGACGGCAGTCTGGTGCCGCGCGGCCTGGGGGCCTTGGAACCGTGGTGGCGCAACATGTTTGACAACGTGACGACGGTGCAGTTCCAGCACCGCGTTCTGGCGGTGACGACGGTCGGTGCGGCGGTGGTCCTGCGCCTGTTCCTGATCGGCCGGCTGCGCTCGGCCCGCCAACGGGCAGCGGCCGATTTCATGGTGGCGGCGGTGCTGCTGCAACTCGGTTTGGGCATCGGCACGCTGTTGCTGGTCGTTCCGGTGCCGCTGGCGGTGGCCCATCAGGGTGGTGCGCTGCTGGTCCTGACCGCGCTGGTGTGGTTAATGGCAGAATGCCGTGTGGGAGTTTCGTATGGCCGATAAGGCGTTGCCAGAGTCCCGCCCCGACCTGCGCCCCGACCTGCGTCCTGATCCGGGCAGGGGTCTTGCGCTGCTGCGCTACTTTGCGCTGGCCAGCCTGCTGGTGCTGATCGGTGCCACCCTGGCGGTGGTGATGCTGTTGCGGTGGCAGTCGGAAAAAGACGTTCAAAACAACGTCCTGGACCGGGCCTCGCAGCTGGCCGCGATCGTGTCCCACGTCATGGCCGACACTCTGGCCCGCGACAAAAAGGCCGGCGCGCAGGGCCTGGACGTTGGGGCGGTGGCACGGGCGGTGGCGGTCGCCACCCAGGCGCTGCCGGCCTTGGAGGTCAACGTCTACACTCCCGAGGGCCGGCTTATCTACGGTACGGGAACAAAGCCGCCGGACGGGCACGATGTTGGCGACCCGGCCTTTCAGGAAGCACGGGCCGGGCGGGCCGCCGCCGCCATGTACCTGGGCTCGGTGCCGAGCAGTGGACGGAGCGACGTGGTTTCCGCCCACGTCCCGTTGCGCGCCGAGGGGGGTGGCGACGTCGTCGGCGTGCTCGACCTGTACTTCGACAGCAGCGAGATGATGGCCTTGGCCGAGCAGAACCAGGGCCTGATGCTGGCCCTGGGCGTGGCTGTCATGGTGGTCGTCTACGGGTCGCTGTACTTTATCGTGCGCCATGCCAGCGGCATCCTGCACCGCCAGATGGACGCGGTGGAGCGCGAGGCCAACGAGCGCCGCCGCGTCGCCGAAGCCCTGACGGTCAGCGAGACGCGCCTGCGCGCGGTCACCGACGCCGTGCCCGCCCTGATCGCCCGGTTCGATACCAGCCAGCGGTATTTGTTCGCCAATGGGGCCTATAGCGCGTGGTTCGGCATCGCGCCCGAGGATTTGGTGGGCCGGACCTTGCCCGACCATCTGGGCGATGCCTACGCGTCGATGGCCGAGATGGTGGAAACCGCCCTGTCGGGCCTGGCCGTGACGTTCGAGACGCAGATCGCGCTGCCCGGCGAAACCCGTCATGTCCGCGTCGCCTTGATGCCCCAGACCGTGGGGCCGGGCATCGGAGCGGAGGTCAACGGGTTCTTTTCGATGGTCACCGACATTACCGACCTGAAGCGCCTGGAGGGCGACCTGCGCCACGCCCGCGACCGCATGGAAGGCGAGGTCGAGCGGCGCACCCAGCAGCTCAAGGAAAGCGAACGCCGGTTCCGCGACATGGCCTCGGCGACCTCGGACTGGTTCTGGGAAACCGACGAGGCGCACCGGTTCTCGTGGTTCTCGGGCGAGCAGCTTGAACGGGCCGGCATCAACACGGCCAAGCTGATCGGTACGACCCGTGGCCAATTCATGGCGGCCGACATCGATCCGCGCCTGTTGATTGCCCATCAGGAGGACCTTGACGCCCGCCGGCCGTTCCGCGATTTCACCTACCATCGCTATCGCTCCGATGGGGCACGCCAATACATCCGGGCCAGCGGCGTGCCGGTGTTCGATCAGGTCGGCACGTTCACGGGGTATCGCGGCACGGCGGCCGACGTCACCGCGCAGTTCCAGGCCGAAGCGCGTGCCCAGCAGGCCGAAAGCCGCCTGATCGAGGCTCTGGAAAGCACCCCAAGCGGGTTCCTGCTGTGGGACCAGGACGACCGCCTGATGCTGTGGAACCGGGGGATGCTGGACATTTTCCCGCGACTGGCGTCGGTCGTGCGGGTCGGGATCCCGTTCCAGGAAATGGCGGTAAAGGCGCTGGTGCGCAGTGACGAGACCGAAGCGGAGCTTCAGGCCCGCGTGGCCGAGCGGGTCCGCGCCCATTGCTCACCCAGCGGCGTTCTCGAAATGCAGTTCGACAACGAACGCTGGGTGCTGGTGACCGAGCGGCGGACGCCCGATGGGCTGACGGTGGGGGTCTACACCGACGTCAGCGAGCGCAAGCGGGCCGAGCTTGCCCTGTCGCAGAGCGAGGCCGATCTGCGGTCCCTGCTCAAGCTGACCGGCGATCCGGTGCGGTCGTTCCCCGAGAAACTGTCGGCCATCCTGCGGTTCGGCAGCCGGCGTTATGGCCTGCCGATTGCCATTCTGGGCCGCGTCGATGCTGCGGCCAACGTTTTGACGGTCGAGGAAGTGGTGGCCCCGGCGGGGACGCTGGCGCGCGGCGACGTCATCGAACTTGCGACGGCGCCGTGCCGCCATTCGCTGGATCAGGCGGCGCCGGTCGCCATCGCCGATGCGGCAAACAACGCGATGATCAGCGATTGCAGGGTCGGCGGGCTCAAGCTGCGCTCCTACCTGGGGATGCGCATCCGGGCGCGCGGGCAGACCTATGGCGTGCTGTCCTTCGCCGGGTCCGAACCGCGCGACCCGTTCACGCCCAGCGAGATCGAGACCTTGCGCCTGATGACCCTGTGGGCCGGCGTCGAACTGTCCCACCAACTGGTCGAGGAAGACCTGCGCACCGCCATGGGCCAAGCCGAAACCGCCAACCGCACCAAGTCCGAGTTCCTGGCCAACATGAGTCACGAACTGCGCACGCCTCTGAACGCCATCATCGGGTTTTCCGAGGTCATGTCGCAGGAGGTCCTGGGGCCGATCAGCGATCAGTACCGCGACTACGCCGGCAGCATCCATGATAGCGGGCGCCACCTGCTGGACATCATCAACGACATTCTCGACGTGTCCAAGATCGAGTCCGGCCAGTTGGTGCTGTACGACGAGAACGTCGAACTGCCTGTCGTCGCCGCCGCCTCGGTCCGGCTGGTGCGCGAGCGGGCCGAGCGGGCGCGCATCACCCTGATCCAGGACCTGCCGGCCGACCTGCCGCCCCTGCGCGGCGACATGCGGCGCCTCAAGCAGGTGTTCATCAACCTGCTGTCCAACGCCATCAAGTTCACGCCGCCCGACGGTCGGGTCACGATCAAATGCCGGCCGACTTCCGATGGAGGTTTGCGCGTCGCCGTCACCGACACCGGCATCGGCATGCGGCCCGAGGACATCCCCCTGGCCCTGACTCCGTTCCGCCAGATCGACAGCGGGCTCGCCCGCCGCCACGAAGGCACCGGCCTGGGCCTGCCGCTGACCAAGGCCCTGGTCGAACTGCACGGCGGAACGCTGGCCATCCACTCGACCTTCGGCGAAGGCACCGAAATCCGCCTGTGGTTCCCGCCCAGTCGTGTCGGCGTGGCGGACGTGCCGGTTACGGGAGAGCCGGAGGCGGTGTTGACGGATTAGGGGAAGGGAAGGGAAGTGGATTTACCACAGAGGACACAGAGGACACAGAGAAGTGGAGGAAGGAAGTTGAGAGGCTTCGGAGAAAGTGTCTGCGCGTAGCGCATCAAATTTCTTCCGGGTTATGAATGCCTGCGGCGCTGCTCCGCTCTCTCTGTGCCTTCTCTTCTAACTCTGTGTCCTCTGTGGTCCCCACTTCACTTTCTTCTTCACTTTCTTGGTTTAGAGCCTGCCCTATTCATCCCCATGCCGGCTGCCGACCGCTTTGCGGAGGCGGCGGACGCCGATGAAGACCATGCCGACCACCACCGGGATGGCGACCAGGGCGGCGGCGTCGGCGTTGATGGGCACGCCGGCCGCCTTCAGGCCCTTGAGCAGGTAGGCGACGAGGCCCCACAGGTAGTAGCTGATCGCCACCACGGACAGGCCCTCGACGGTTTCCTGCAAACGCAATTGCATGTGCACGCGGCTGTTCATGGAGCGCAGCAGGTCGCGGTTGCTCTCCTCCATGGCGATGTCCACGCGGGTGCGCAGCATGTCGGCGGCGCGGGCGATGCGCCGGCCCAGGCCGTCGGCGCGCCCCTCCATGGCTTCGCAGGTGCGCATGGCCGGGGTGAAGCGGCGGTCCATGAATTCGTGGAACATCTGGGTGCCGCCGATGCGCTCCTCGCGCAGTTCGCGCAAGGAGCGCTGGACCAGGGCGTGGTAGGCCCGCGCCGCGCTGAACCGATAGCCGTGGGCGGCCATCAGGCTTTCCACCTCGGCGGCGGCGCGGGTCAATTCGCGCAGCAGTTCGCGTTCGCTCTCTCCATCCCCATCGCTTGGTTCAATGGTCGCCATGCGGTCGGTCAGGGCGCCGACCTCGGCTTCCAGGCGCGACAGGCGTGGTCCCATGGCACGTGCCACCGGAAAGGCCAGCAGGGCCATCATGCGATAGGTCTCAAGCTCCATCAGGCGTTGCAGCATCCGGCCGTTCTGGCCGCGCGTCAGGCCGCCGGCGTTGACCACGATGCGGCTGAAGCCGTCCTCGTGAATGCGGAAGTCGCTCCACGCGGTTCCGGCCCCGGCGCCGATGCGGCTACCGACCACCAGATGGTCCCCGAACCACCCGATCAGGTCGGGGGCCGGGTCGTCGGCGATCAGGGCGCAGTGCAGGGCGACCACGACCTCGCCGGGCAGTCCGGCCAGCCAGTCCGGCGGCACGAGGTCCAGGGCGCGTTCCTTGAACGGGTCGGTGAAGTCATCAAAGCGATAGAAGGTATAGGTTGAAAACTCGGTGTGGCGCTCCCACCGCACCCGCAGGTCCGGCCCCAGGTCGTGGGCGAAGTGGATGGCGTCGGCGCTGGGCGGCTGCACGCCGAAACGGTCGCACAGGTCCTCCAGGTGCGCCCGGTCGGCGGCGGCGGTTTCCTCGCCGGTGGCCACGGCCAGGTGGGTGGCGCGCACCGGGGGGTCCAGTACCTCGTAGGGGCGGGCGTGCACCTCGGCGGCCAACTGGTGGCGCAGGGGGTGCTGGGTCAGCGGCACGGCGCGGGCCTCCTGGATGATGGCCTGATCGTTCACGGTCGTCTCCCTATCTCCCCCGGCGCCCGCCTCGACACAGCACGGGCGCGGCACCATATACAGCGATCATAGCGTCACCGTATGATGATCGCATGAGCCGTCATTATGCTGCAATGCAGCACGTTTTGCCTAGCTGCACGAAAGAGTGGGAGCCCACATGGCCGATATCGCCGTCACCGAGGATCTGTTCTTCAACCGCGCGGGCCTTGACAAGGATGCCGTCACCGCCACCGTGAACGACGCCCTGACGGGCTGCGATGACGGCGAGCTGTTCCTGGAATACCGGCAGTCGGAGAGCATCTCCCTGGACGACGGGCGCATCCGCTCGGCGTCCTTCGACACCGCCCAGGGCTTTGGTCTGCGTAGCGTGTCGGGCGAGGCGACGGGCTACGCCCACGCCACGACCCTTGATCAAGCGTCCCTGAACCGCGCGGCGGAAACCGTCAAGGCCGTGCGCCTGGGCCGCGAGGGCACCTTCGCCGCCGGGCCGGTGGGGACCAATCAGGCGCTCTACACCGACGCCAACCCGCTGTCGCCCATCCCCTATGAGACCAAGGTCAAGGTGCTGTCGGACATCGACACCTACGCCCGCGCCCAGGACCCGCGCGTCAAGCAGGTCATGGCCTCGCTGGTCGGGTCGTGGCAGGCCGTGCACATCCTGCGCCCCGATGGTGCTGCGGCTGACATCCGGCCGCTGGTGCGGCTCAACGTCACCGTCATGTGCGGCGACGGCACGCGGCTGGAAACCGGCTCGCACGGCATGGGCGGGCGGGTCGCCTACGACGGCGTGATTGACGAGGCATCGTGGAAGGGTGCCGTGGACGAGGCCATTCGCCAGGCCCTGGTCAACCTCGACAGCGCCGATGCTCCGGCTGGTGAAATGCCGGTGGTGCTCGGGCCGGGCTGGTGCGGGGTGTTGCTGCACGAGGCCATCGGCCACGGCCTGGAGGGCGACTTCAACCGCAAGCGCACCTCGGCCTTCACCGACATGATCGGCCAGCGGGTCGCCGCGCCCGGCGTCACCGTGGTCGACGACGGCACCCTGCCGGATCGCCGGGGCAGCCTGACCATCGACGACGAGGGCACGCCGACCTCGCGCACCGTGCTGATCGAGGACGGCATCCTCAAGGGATACCTGTTCGACCGCATGAACGCCCGATTGATGGGCATGGCCCCGACCGGCAACGGTCGCCGCCAGTCCTATGCTCACCGGCCCCTGCCGCGCATGACCAACACCTTCATGCTGGGCGGCGACAAGGACCCGGCCGAGATCATCGGGTCGGTCAAGAAGGGCCTCTACGCCGTCAACTTTGGCGGCGGTCAGGTGGACATCGTGTCGGGCAAGTTCGTGTTCTCCTGCACCGAGGCCTACATGATCGAGGACGGCAAGGTCACCGCCCCGGTCAAGGGCGCCACCCTGATCGGCAACGGCCCGGACGTGCTGACCCGCGTCAGCATGATTGGCAACGACATGGCGCTCGACCCCGGTATCGGGACCTGCGGCAAGGATGGCCAGGGCGTGGCCTGCGGCGTCGGCCAGCCGACCCTGAAGATCGACGCGCTGACGGTCGGCGGGACGGCCTGAGGTTCAGGGGAGCGGGGAACCACGGAGGCTCCCCGCTCCCCCAAGTCCGTTTAGTGAATCATTTCTTCTTCCGGGTAGGCCGGGACCTGGTGGACGGCGATGTCGGCGCCGCGGAATTCGTCTTCGGGCGTCAGGCGGATGCCCATGGTGGCCTTGAGGGCGCCGTAGACGACAAAGCCCATCACCCCCGCATAGGCCATTCCGGCGACCGAGCCGACCACCTGGGCGCCCAGGCTGACACCGCCCAGGCCGCCCAGCGCGGTCTGTCCGAACACCCCGGCCAGCACGCCGCCCGCGATGCCGCACATGCCGTGCAGGGGCCACACGCCCAACACGTCGTCGATCTTCCAGTCGCGTTGGCACTTGTTGAAGCCCCAGATGAACAGGGCACCGGCGATGCCCCCGGTGAACAGGGCGCCCAGCGGGTGCATGACGTCGGACCCGGCGCACACAGCGACCAGCCCGGCCAGCGCGCCGTTGTGGATGAAGCCCGGATCCTTGCGCCCGACCACGGTGGCGACCAGCAGGCCGCCGGCCATGGCCATCAGCGAGTTCATGGCGACGAGGCCCGAGGCCGTTTCGACGCTCTGGCTGGACATCACATTGAAGCCGAACCAGCCAACGCACAGAATCCACGACCCCAGCGCCAGATAGGGGATGTTGGACGGCGGGACGGCCAAAAGCTGCCCGGTGACGGTATAGCGGTCGCGCCGCACGCCCAGCAGCACCACGGCGCCCAGGGCCAGCCAGCCGCCCACGCCATGCACCACCACCGACCCGGCGAAGTCATGGAACGGCGCCCCGAAGGTAGCCTCAATCCTGTCCTGCAATCCGAATCGGCCGCCCCACACGATGCCCTCGAAGAACGGGTAGACCAGCCCGACGAGGATGCCGGTGGCGACAAGCTGTGGCATGAAGCGCGCCCGCTCGGCAATACCGCCCGAGATGATGGCCGGAATGGCTGCCGCAAACATCAGCAGGAAGAAGAACCGCACGAGGTCGATTCCGTTGGCCCCGAAGGCCCCGCCCTCGGTCGTTCCGGTCAGCTCGGAGGCGGGAACAAGAAAGGTCACCCCATAGGCGACGGCGTAGCCGACCAGGAAATAGGCAACGGTCGAAATGCCCAGGTCGCACAGGATTTTGCTCAGAGCGTTGACCTGATTCTTGCGACGAACCGTACCAGCTTCCAGAAAGGCGAAACCGGCGTGCATGGCCAGCACCATGGAGGCGCCGATTAGCAAAAAGAAAACGTCCATCCCTGCCTGCATTTTAATCATGCCTCTTTTGTAGCCATTCGTGTGCGGTGCTCTTTGTGGGTAGGTTGACCGCAATATCCAGGCCAAACAGGGGGTCCGGCGGCACCTTGCCATGGTGCGGGTACCATGGATGGGCTGGTGCCACAAAAACAGGCGACTGCGCAAAAAGGGTGCAGTAGGGCGTAGACTGCTTCCCATGGAGGGCCGTGCTTGAGTCCTTTTTGCCCGTGAGCTATAACCCTTTTGAACAAAATCGAAATGAAATGGGCGGGGGGCCCGGCCTGAATGTCGTCTTTGCTGGCCGTCAAGGGACGGGCCTGCCACAAGATGTGGCGTGCCGCCGTGAGTGTGGGATGCGTCGTCGTGGCGCTGTCGCTCGGATCCATCGGGCAAGCCGATGCCGCGCCGTTGAGCGAGGGGGACGCCCAGCGCTACAGTCGCATCTTCGCGCTGCAAGAGGACGGCCACTGGAAAGAGGCCGACCGCCTGATCGCCGCGCTGGAGGATGACGTGCTGATCGGCCACGTCCAGCATCAGCGTTACATGCACCCCACCGCCTACCGGTCGAGCTTCAAGGAACTTCAGGCGTGGCTCGCCCGGTATGCCGACCACCCCGATGCGGCGCGGGTCCATGCCCTGGCTGCTGCGCGCGGCCAGGGGGCGTTGCGGCGGCCCGATGGCAGTGCCCTGAACGGTTCGGGGGGGCCCATCGACGGCACCACCAGTACCGCTCTGCGCGGTTCCTACCGTGGCGGGGACGCGCAGACCGTTCGCCGCGTGTGGGCAAGCGCCTGGCGCGCCCTGCGGCGTGGCCAAACCCTGAACGCCAAGGATATTATTGAAGGCGAGGACGCCAAGCGCGTCCTGAACCGCCTTGACCACGACCGCCTGCGGGCCGGTCTGGCCTATGCCTATTTCGTGCACGGTCGCGACGATTGGGCGCTGACCTGGGGGGCCACGGCCATCGAGGGCTCGGGCCAGCAGGTGCCCCTGGCGTCGTGGGCAGCGGGTCTGGCATCCTGGCGCACCGGGAATCTGGAGGCGGCGCGCGGCCATTTCGCGCGTCTGGCCGGGGCCACCGACGCTTCGCCCTGGTTGGTCTCGGCCGGCGCTTATTGGGCTGGGCGTGCCGCGCTGCGCACCCAGCACCCTGAGCAGGTCAGCGGTTTCCTGCATCAGGCGGCCGATCATCCACGCACCTTCTACGGCCTGCTGGCCCGCCGCGCGCTGGGCCTGCCGATGGTGTTCGACTGGAAGCGCGACAGCCTGGACGACGACGAGATGGTGGCCCTGAGTGCCCTGCCCGGCGGCCGCCGCGCCCTGGCCCTGGTCCAGATCGGCGCCATGGACCGGGCCGAGCAGGAACTGCGGCTGGCCTATCCGCGCGCCGACGCCGCCGCGCGGGCCGCCCTGGTGCGGCTGGCCGACAGTTCGGGCATGTCGGCGCTGGCCCTCTATCTGGCCGCCGTGCGCAGCACCGACACCGAGGAGCCCGACGGCGAGAGCCCAGTTGGGGAAGGTGCCGGGGATGGTTTCGTCAGCGCCTTCTACCCGGTGCCGCTGTGGGAGCCCGAGGGCGGCTGGACCCTGGACCGCGCCTTGCTGTTCGCTTTCATACGCCAGGAATCGGGATTCAATCCCGACGCCAAATCCTATGCCGGGGCGCGCGGACTGATGCAGGTGATGCCGGCCACGGCCGCCTATATCGCCGGTGACCCCACCTTGCGCAGGGCTGGCGGGCGGGAGCAACTGCACTCGCCGGAAGGCAATCTGGCCCTCGGCCAGAAGTACCTCGACTATCTGCTCAAGCTGCCCGAGGTGGACGGCAACCTGTTCTATGCCGCCGTTGCCTACAACGGCGGGCCGGGCAACCTGCGCAAGTGGCGCAAGGCCGTGCAGCACGATAATGATCCACTGCTGTTCATCGAAAGCATCCCGTCGCGCGAAACCCGCCTGTACGTCGAGCGCGTGATCGCGAATCTGTGGATGTACCGCAGCCGCATGGGCCAGACGTCGCCCAGCCTGGACATGGTTGCCGCCGGGGACTGGCCGCGCTATGCCCAACAGGATAAGCTCGGCCTGGAGGTCGCGGTGCGGTAGGTGTGATCGCGGGCGGCCCCGGTTCCACCCTAAAGCCAGGAGCGCTCCCCCATGTCGCAGATTACTTCGGACCGTCCGTTCGTGCCGGTGCGCATCGCCGTGCTGACGGTGTCGGATACCCGCACCCTGGATAATGACACATCGGGCCAGATTCTGGTCGGGCGCCTTGAGGATGCCGGGCATGTGCTGGCCGACCGCGCCATCATCAAGGACGAGGCGGACCTCATCGAGGCCCAGTTGCAAACCTGGATCGCCGATCCACAGATCGACGTGGTGATCTCCACCGGCGGCACCGGCGTGACCGGCCGCGACGTCACGCCCGAGGCGTTCGGCCGGGTGATCGAAAAGGATATCCCCGGTTTCGGTGAACTGTTCCGCTGGCTGAGCTTCCAGAAGATCGGCAGTTCCACCATTCAGAGCCGCGCCATGGCCGGCGTCGCCAACGGCACCTACCTGTTCGCCCTGCCGGGGTCCTCCGGGGCGTGCAAGGACGCCTGGGACGGCATCCTGGTCACTCAGCTCGACAGCCGCTTCCGGCCCTGCAACTTCGTCGAACTGATGCCCCGCCTGAAGGAACACCTGAAGTAGGGGGCTGACTGCGGGAAATGGAAATGACCCGTTGACGCGGACGGGCTCCCGCCCGAACCCGCCTGGAGCAAGCTCCAGATCTCCTTGTTTTTCTTGAAAAAAAGAAAGGGGTTCGGGGTCCCCCCGAGCGGGTGTGGGCGGCAGCCCACCATTCAAATGTCCAGGACGTCATCCACGTCGGCCAGACAGTCGCCCAGAGTCACGACCCTGCCGCCCATCCGGTTCAGGCATTGGGCCAGCGTTTCCTCGGTGGACCATCGCACGCCGGCAAACACATCCATCGGCATCGGGCGGCGCAGGCCAAGCAGCCAGAAGCCGCCGTCTTCGGCCGGGCCGAACACCACGTCGGCGCGGCGCAGCAGGGCGAAGGCGCGGGCGATGTGGGCCGGGGTGACGCCCGGAATGTCCGATCCGATGAGTACGGCCGGGCCACCTGTACGACCGAGCGCGCGGATCATGCGGGCGCCGAGGTCGCCGCGCCCCTGCGGCCAGCGCTCCAAACCGCCGGTCCACGGGCCGCGTGCGCGGTCGGGGGTGATGGCCAGGACCAGTCGCCAGCGGGGGTCGCGCAGGCGCCGGATCATGCGGCCGACCTGGGCGCGGTGAAAGCGCAGCGCAGCCATCGGCCCGATTCGGGCGGCCAGCCGGCTTTTGACGGTGCCCCAGCGCGGCGCCTTGGTGAACAGGATGAGGGTTGGTTTCATCGGTAGGCCCGGACCAGCCGGGCGGCCGGAACTCCGGCCAGGAACAGGCCGAGCAGGGCGAGGTTGCGCACCGGCCGCAGCCACCATCCGTCGCGGCGGTAGCGGTCGGCCGAGGTGACGGCCCGCGCCGCCAGGGGGGTGAGGCGGGCGCGGCCCAGGCGGCGGGCCAGATCGACATCCTCCATCAGCGGCAACGGGCGGATGCCGCCGACCGCACGGTACAGGGTGGCCGAGATGAGCAAACCCTGGTCGCCATAGGGCAGGCCGAAGATGCGCGCCCGCCAGTTGGCCAGCCGCGCCACCCGCCGCGCGCCCCTTGAGGCATCATCGAAGGCCAGTTGAAAGAACCCGGCCTTGCCCGACGTTGCCATCACCCGATTCGCCTCGGCCCGCCAGCCGGGGTCGAGCACCGTGTCGGCGTGGAGCAGCAACAGCCATTCGGCTCCGTCGGCCAGGGCGACGTCGGCCCCGGCGGCCAGTTGCCCACCCCGCCCGCGCGGCGCCATGACGACGCGTGCCCCCAGCGCGGCGGCAATCTCCGGCGTCTTGTCGGCCGACTCGCCATCGACCACCACCACCCGCGCCCCGCTCAGGGCGGAAAGGCAGCGGGGCAGCGTTTCGGCAGCGTTGAGGGTGGGGATGACGGCGGTGATCATGGGGTCAGGCTAGCAAATTTCACGACGCATGGCCCCCCGCTGTTTGTTCTTTATTTGTTCCCGTCGCCCGGCTATCCTGGCCCCATGGACGACATTCCTTTGCGCACGGGCGCCCATCGTGGCGCGGTTTCCAACGCCGTCGGGCGCTTTGAGGCGCAGGAGCGGGAGGCGTTCGATGATGGCTGGGGATCGGCCTGGGACGAGGACCTGCCGCCGCCGCGCACCACGGTGCAGGACGACAGCACGCGGTCCATCCTGGCCCGCAATGACAGCCCCGACCTTCCCTTCGACCGCTCGATCAATCCGTATCGGGGGTGCGAACATGGCTGCATCTATTGCTTTGCGCGGCCGACCCATGCCTTTCTCGGCCTGTCGCCAGGGCTGGATTTCGAGACGCGGCTGTTCGCCAAGCCCGACGCGCCGGCCCTTCTTGACAAGGAACTGAGCCGCAAGGGCTACGTCTGCCGGCCCATTGCGATTGGCACCAACACCGACCCCTACCAGCCCGTTGAACGGCAACGCCGCATTATGCGCGGGGTCCTGGAGGTGCTGGCCGCCTGGAAGCACCCTGTCGCCATCACCACGAAATCGGGACTGGTCGCCCGTGATGCCGACATCCTGGGGCCGATGGCGGCGCAGGGGTTGGCCTCGGTCGCACTGTCGGTCACCACGCTTGACCGGGATTTGGCGCGCTCGCTGGAGCCGCGCGCCTCGCCGCCGCTGGCCCGCCTGAAGGCCCTGCGGGCGTTGGCCGACGCCGGAGTGCCGGTTGCCGTCATGGTGGCCCCGGTGATCCCTGGCCTGACCGACCACGAACTCGAGTCGATCCTGGAGGCGGCCCACGACCACGGCGCACGCGCCGCCGAGTTCATCGTCCTGCGCCTGCCGGGCGAGGTGGCCGACCTGTTTGCCGAATGGCTGGAGGCGCGGCACCCCAGGCGGGCCGGCAAGGTGTTGTCCCTGGTCCGCCAGATACGCGGCGGGGCGTTGTATGACAGCCGATTCGGCGACCGCATGAGCGGCCAGGGACCGCTGGCCCAGGTGCTGGCGCAGCGATTCGCCGGGGCCACGCGGCGGCTCGGAATGACGCCGGCCCGTTGGACCTTGCGCAACGATCTGTTCAGCCGCCCGCCGCGCGCCGGAGATCAGATGGCGTTGTTTTGAAAAAGGGAGGCCGTGAGTGTGCGGGCTCTGCCCGCGCCCGCCAGGAGCCTCAGGCTCCTGGACCTCGGGAATTGGCTGAGGGGCAATGGCGCCAGTCTCAGCCAGTGCCGGCGGCGCGCGGCGGGGCTTCGCGCGGGGTCTCCGTCTTGCCCGACGCGCCACAACAGGCGCAACGCAGGCGTTTGTAAGTGTCGGGGAACAAGGCCGGGTCCAGTTCGACCACCAGGTGGTCGTTTTCATTCAGGCAGTCACCACAGATGACGGCGCCGTCGCCGGGCTTCTTGTAAAAGGTCGTCATGGGTGCTCTCCCGCCATTTCCCCATCCTTTTTGGCCCCGTCCTGCATGGGGGACCGCCAGGATAAGGCGGCCGCAGCAGGGTAAGCCCTCACTCTTGAGGAGTACCTGGGTTCTCCAGTGAATGGTGCAGCGCAACTATCGCCACGGCCGCCACGCCCAGAAGGACTGCCGCCGACGCAAAGGCGGCAGGAACGCCGGCCAGCGCCACCACCGGGCGCGATGCCAGCGGGGCGATGAACTGGCCGATGAACACCCCGGCGGTCAGGCCACCGATGGCCCGGCCGCGCCGCTCGGCCGGAACGATGGACAGTAGCCAGACGCTGAGGGTGGGCATGGTCCACCCCAGGCCAACTCCGCTGATCGCCAGCCATGCCCAGGCCGCGCCGGGCGTGCCGGCCTGGGCAACGCCCATGTATCCGGCGCCGAACAGGGCGTAGCCCAGGGCCATTACCAGCGGCGCGCTCAGCCGGGCGCGCACCGGGCCGAAGGCCAGCGCCGAAGTGGCCGAGACCAGGGGCAGGGTGGCGATGATGATGCCGCTTGTGGTGCGGTCGTGCAGCCCCAGGGCCTCCAGCCGGAACGGCATCAGGGTCGGCGTCTGGTAGAAGGTGGCGAAGGTCAGGGCGGCCAGGGCGTACAGCAGCAGCGGCGGCACCGTTGGTCCGGCTGGCGCCGTGTCCTGCGCCTGCCCGGACCCCCCCGCTGACGTGGCCGATGGCCGGCGCAGGGTCAGCGCGATCAGGCCAAGCACCGCAAGGCTGCTCAGGTACAGGGCGAACGGCGCCCGCCAGTGAAGGTCGGCCAGCGCACCCCCGGCGGTCAGGAAGATCACCCCGCCATAGCCCATGAACGCGGCCTGCAACCCCATGAAGGCGTCGCGCGCCCGGCCGTGGAAGGTGTCGCCGATCAGCCCTGTCGCGCCGGTCATCAGCACCGCCACGGCCAAGCCCAGGGCGACCCGGCTGGCCACCAACGGCCCCATTCCGTCGATCCACAGCCCGGCCGATCCGGCCACGGCATAGAGCACGGCGGCGGCCAGCATCAGCGGCACCCGTCCGATTCGGTCGCCCAATGCCCCGGCCGCCGTGGCGGTCAGAACGATGCCGATGGCTGGTGCGGTCAGGACAACGCGGCTCCAGAACGCGGCATCGTCCAGGCCTTGGCTGGCGAAGTGTTCGGCCATGGGTGGCAGGGCCGGCGCAATCGTGGCGCCGGACATCACGGTCAGGCTGCTGACCAGCAGCAGGGTTAGGCGGACGGGAAACGGCGGGCGGTTCATGGGCTTAGGAGACGGCAGCCAGAGGGGCTTTGCAAGGGGGGCGTGATATGGGACAACGCCAGGGCCTTCAAACGGAGCCCTCAATGCCCGATTTTTCCCTGGAACTGGCCGCTGGCGGCGTGGTGTGTGGCGTGGACGAGGCCGGGCGCGGCCCTCTGGCCGGGCCGGTGGTGGCCGGGGCGGCGCTGCTCGACTGGGCACGCCTGCCGGCCGAACTCGTCGCGGGCCTGGACGATTCCAAGAAACTGTCGGCCCCTCGCCGCGAAACCTTGCTGGCGCTGCTGGAAACCTGCGGCGCGGCGCGGCTGGCGGTCGGCGTGGCGTCGGTCGAGGAAATCGACAGCATCAACATCCTGCGCGCCACCCACCTCGCCATGGCCCGCGCCGTTGCCGCGCTGGGCGTGGTGCCCGACCTTGCCCTGATCGACGGCAACCAGGCGCCGCGCGACTTTTCCTGCCCGGTGCAGTGCGTGGTCAAGGGCGATGGGCTGAGCCTGTCCATCGCCGCCGCCTCCATCGTCGCCAAGGTCACGCGGGACCGCATGATGGTGGCGCTGGACGCCGCATTCCCGGTCTATGGGTGGGCCCATAATGCCGGGTACGGCACCCGTGAACACCGGATCGCCATCGCGCGTCATGGCTTCACGGAGCACCACAGGCGCAGTTTTTCGGTTAATCTGGACCTCTTTGACAGCTTTGAGACAACCTGATCGCGCTTCTTCCGGAGTGTGGCGGATCAGCAACAGACCCGCCAGCTTCTGTGTTGGTCGAGGGGATCGGCTACAACATTCGGTGTGACCCCACCCCCTTTGAGTGAGGTTTCATAGTCCGGCCTAAGATGTTGATTCCGCCGGACTCTTGACGGCGACTCGGCGCCCTATAAAAGTAATCCCACCACGAGGGATTCACTGAGATATTGGCTGCGCCGTCATGACCGTCCAGAGCGAAATCACCACCATTGCCTCCACTCGTAAGTCTTCGGGCAAGACCTCGGCCAAAGCCACGGCCAAGTCGTCTTCGCTGAAGACCGACGTCATCTATGCCGGCAACTGTATCGAGGTGATGAACAGCCTGCCCGAAAAGTCGGTGGACGTGGTGTTCGCGGACCCGCCGTACAACCTTCAGCTTGGCGGAGACCTGACCCGGCCCGATAATTCGCGGGTCGATGGGGTGGATGACGCCTGGGACAAGTTCGACAGCTTTGCCGACTACGACCGCTTCACCCGCGAGTGGCTGGCCGCCGCCCGCCGGGTGCTGAAGGACAACGGCACGCTGTGGGTCATCGGCAGCTACCACAACATCTTCCGGGTCGGCGCCGCCCTTCAGGACATGGGGTTCTGGGTGCTCAACGACGTGGTGTGGCGCAAGTCCAACCCGATGCCCAACTTCCGGGGCACCCGCTTCACCAACGCCCATGAAACGCTGATCTGGTGTTCCAAGGACCCCAAGGCCAAGTACACGTTCAACTATGATGCCATGAAGGCCTTGAACGACGGCACCCAGATGCGCAGCGACTGGACCCTGCCGCTGTGCACCGGGTCGGAGCGCCTGAAGGACGAGGACGGCGACAAGCTGCACCCGACCCAGAAGCCCGAAAGCCTGCTGTATCGCGTGCTGCTGTCCTCGACCAAGCCGGGCGACGTGGTCCTCGACCCGTTCTTTGGCACCGGCACGACGGGCGCCGCCGCCCGCCGCCTGGGCCGCAAGTACATCGGCATCGAGCAGGACCCGGACTACATTGCCGCCGCCCGCGCCCGCATTGCCGACGTCGAGCCGGTGCACGACGAGTCCGTGCTGCTGACGCCGTCCAAGCGCAGCGAGCCGCGCATCCCCTTTGGCACCGTGATCGAGCGCGGCCTGCTGGAGCCGGGCACCATGCTGAGTGACGCCTCGGGCCGCTACATGGCCAAGGTGCGGGCCGATGGCACCATCATCTCGGCCGAGACTCGCGGGTCCATCCATCAGGTGGGCGCGGCGGTGCAGGGCGCGCCGACCTGCAACGGCTGGACGTTCTGGTACGTCCGCCACGGCGCGACCATGGTTCCCATTGACGTGCTGCGCCAGAAGGTGCGGGCCGAACTGACGCAGACCGTTCAGTAAGCGGGCTCTGCCCGCGCCCGCAAGGAGACCAGCCTCCTTGACCTCGTGACGTGACGGGGCCAAGCCGCGCGCAGTCCTTCCTTATGCGCCACAAAGGGCTTTTCATGATCTTGCCCGGAGGGTACAACCGGGCACCCGGCTTTATCCCTTCGGATGACGCCGTTGACGTCCTTTGGACTGCGCGATGACCGACATTACCATTGAAAACACTGCTGTTTCCGCCACCGCCGAGGTATCGACGGTCCCCCCTTCCGTGGCCGTCGTTGTGCCGGTCAAGAACGAGGCGGAAAACGTCGTCCCCTTGATCGAGGAAATCCACGCGGCCCTGGAGCCGGTGTGTTCCTTTGAGGTCATCTACGTCGATGACGGGTCCGACGACGCCACGCCGCGCGTGCTGGCCGAGGCCAAGGTGCGCTTCCCCCGCCTGCGGGTGGTTCGTCACGCCAAAAGCTGCGGCCAGAGCCAGGCCGTGCATTCGGGCGTGCGGGCGGCGCGGGCGCCATGGGTGGCGACCCTGGACGGTGACGGGCAGAACGACCCGGCCGACATTCCCGCCATGCTGGCCCGCCGCGACGCCGAGGCCGAGGCCGCCGGCGTCGATCCGGTGATGGTGATGATCGCCGGCCACCGCCAAAAGCGCCAGGACACCTCGCTGCGGCGCTGGTCGTCCAAGGTGGCCAACGGCGTGCGGGCCTGGATGCTGCGCGATTCGACGCCCGATTCGGGCTGCGGCCTGAAGCTGTTTTCGCGCGAGGCGTTCCTGCGCTTCCCGCGTTTTGATCACATGCACCGTTTCCTGCCGGCCCTGATGCTGCGCGACGGCGGCGCGGTGGTCAGCGTGCGGGTCAACCATCGGCCGCGCGAACGCGGGGTGTCCAAGTACGGTCTGTGGAACCGCCTGTGGGTGGGCATCGTCGATCTGTTCGGGATGATGTGGCTGCAACGCCGGGCGCGCAACCCGGTGATCGAGCACCAGGACACTCCGTGACGGATCGGGTGACTGAGACGCCTTCTGACGACGGCGATGACGTTGACGCAGTAACCGGCGACGCGGTGGCCGAGGCGTCGCCCGGTGGCCTGGGCGTCAAGTCCCTGGTCAAGGGGCTGGTCATGATCGTGTCCCTGGTCGCCATCGGCTTTGCGCTGAACGCGCTGGGTCTGGCCGATGCCCTGGACACCCGCTGGCTGGACGACGAGGTGGTCGGCCACGGCGCTTCGGGCATGGCGCTGTTCATCGGGCTGGGTGCCGTCCTCACGGCGGTCGGCGTGCCGCGCCAGTTGGTGGCCTTTGGCGGCGGCTATGCCTTTGGGCTGTGGGAAGGCACGCTGGTCGCCCTGGCCGCCCAGACCTGCGGCTGCGCGCTGGGGTTCACCTATGCCCGGCTGCTTGGCCGGTCGATGGTCAAGCACCGCTTTGGCCGCCGCATCCAGCGCATCGACGCGTTCCTGCGCGGCAACCCGTTCACCATGACCCTGCTCATCCGATTCCTGCCGGTCGGTTCCAACGTAGTGACCAACCTGGCCGCCGGGGTGAGCAGCGTGGGCGCCCTGCCGTTCATCGCCGGATCGGCCGCCGGGTATGTGCCGCAGACGGTGATCTTCGCCCTGCTGGGCACGGGGGTGCAGGTCGATCCGGTGTTCCGCATCAGCCTGTCGGTGGCGCTGTTCGTAGCCTCCGCCGGGCTCGGGCTGTTTCTTTACAAGCGCGTGAAATCACGCCGGAAACACCCAGCACAGGGGTAGGTCTACCCCCTTGTCGTCATCAGGGTGCTTGACACTCCGGGCTACTCGGACTACCTGTTTAGCACTCATCGAGGGGGAGTGCTAACAAGGCATCCCCTCCCGTATGTCAACGCTGGAGGAATACCCTATGAAGTTTCGGCCGCTGCATGATCGCGTACTGGTGAAGCGCCTCGACGCCGAGGAAAAGACCGCCGGTGGCATCATCATCCCCGACACCGCCAAGGAAAAGCCCATGGAGGGCCAGGTCATCGCCGTTGGCGCTGGCGCTCGTGGCGAAGATGGCAAGCTGATCGCCCTGGACGTCAAGGCCGGTGATCGCGTGCTGTTCGGAAAGTGGTCGGGCACCGAGGTCAAGGTCGAAGGTGAAGACCTGCTGATCATGAAAGAGTCCGACATCATGGGCGTGATCGAGTAGGCGCACGGCGCCCGCTCTCACCAACCCATCCCGTCGAAATAATTAAGGACCACATCACATGGCTGCCAAAGAAGTTAAGTTCTCTACCGACGCCCGTGACCGCCTGCTGCGCGGCGTGGACATCCTGGCCAATGCGGTCAAGGTGACCCTCGGCCCCAAGGGTCGTAACGTCGTCATCGAGAAGTCCTTCGGCGCCCCGCGCATCACCAAGGACGGCGTCTCGGTCGCCAAGGAAATCGAACTCAAGGACAAGTTCGAGAACATGGGCGCCCAGATGGTCAAGGAAGTTGCTTCCCGGACCGCCGACATGGCTGGCGACGGCACCACCACTGCCACCGTGCTGGCCCAGGCCATCGTGCGTGAAGGCGTGAAGTCGGTTGCCGCTGGCATGAACCCGATGGACCTGAAGCGCGGCATCGATCTGGCCGTGACCGCCGTGGTCGCCGACGTGCAGTCGCGCTCCAACAAGATCAAGACCTCCAGCGAAGTCTCCCAGGTTGGCACCATTTCCGCCAACGGCGAGCGTGAAATTGGCGAAATGATCGCCAAGGCCATGGAAAAGGTCGGCAACGAGGGTGTCATCACCGTCGAAGAAGCCAAGGGCACGACCACCGAGCTGGACGTCGTCGAAGGCATGCAGTTCGACCGCGGCTACCTGTCGCCGTACTTCGTGACCAACGCCGAGAAGATGGTTGCGGACCTCGAAAACCCCTACATCCTGCTGAACGAGAAGAAGCTCTCGAACCTCCAGGCTCTGCTGCCGGTTCTCGAAGCCGTCGTGCAGTCCGGCCGTCCGCTGCTGATCATCGCCGAGGACGTCGAGGGCGAGGCCCTGGCCACCCTCGTGGTCAACAAGCTGCGCGGTGGCCTGAAGGTCGCTGCCGTGAAGGCGCCGGGCTTCGGTGATCGTCGCAAGGCGATGCTCGAAGACATGGCCATCCTGACCGGTGGCACCGTGATCTCCGAAGACCTGGGCATCAAGCTTGAGTCCGTCACCCTGGAAATGCTCGGCACCGCGAAGAAGGTGACCATTTCCAAGGAAGAGACCACCATGGTTGATGGTGCGGGCTCCAAGGACGACATCGAAGCGCGTTGCAACCAGATCCGCGCCCAGGTCGAAGAGACCACCTCCGACTACGACCGCGAGAAGCTCCAGGAGCGTCTGGCGAAGCTGGCTGGCGGCGTCGCCGTCATCCGCGTCGGTGGTTCCTCCGAGATCGAGGTCAAGGAAAAGAAGGACCGCGTCGACGACGCCCTGCACGCGACCCGTGCGGCCGTCGAGGAAGGCATCGTTGCCGGTGGCGGCGTGGCCCTGCTGTACGCCGTGAAGTCTCTGGCCAACCTCAAGGGCGCCAACAGCGACCAGGATGTCGGCATCGAAATCGTTCGCCGCGCTCTGCAGACCCCGGTCCGCCAGATCGCCGAGAACGCCGGCCATGACGGCGCCGTGATCTCGGGCAAGCTGCTTGAGCAGGACGACACCGGCTTCGGCTTCGACGCCCAGACCGGCACCTACGTGGACATGATCAAGGCCGGCATCATCGACCCGACCAAGGTCGTGCGTACCGCCCTTCAGGACGCCGCCTCGGTGGCCGGCCTGCTGATCACCACCGAAGCCATGATCGCCGAACTGCCCGACAAGAAGGACGGCGGTGGCATGCCCGACATGGGCGGCATGGGTGGCATGGGTGGCATGGGCGGCATGGGCTTCTAAGCTCGCGCTCCCAGCCTCTCGGCTGACACACTACGGTAGGGCCGTCCTCGCAAGGGGGCGGCCTTTTCCGTTGGGCACTGGACGCATAAATATTTTGTGGGTATTCCTGAAGGGGCTCCCCCAGAGCGAACCACAGGAGTCGCGACATGACCCACTACATCGTCGCCTTTGACGTCATGGGCGGCAGCCCGGCGGTCGAAACCGTCACCAAGCGCATCCAGGCCCTGGGGGCGGACACCGCACACCAGCTTTTGAATACCGTGTGGTATCTGAAGACCGACAAGTCGTGCGAAGCGATCTATGAGCACGTCAACACCGCCCTCGACGGCAAGGATCGTCTGCTGGTGGTTGACGCCCGCACCGCCAACTTCCGCGACCTGCTGACCCCGGCCGGCACCCTGCGCCACGACTGGAAAGACGTGGCCTGAGGGTAGGGAAGGGAAGGGAAGGGGAAGTGAAGCGGGGAACCACAGAGGACACAGAGGAAGGCACAGAGGAGTCACAGAGGTTTCGGTGAAGACGCTGCGCGCAGCGCATTATAAAAACCCGTAGGGAAACTGATGCCTGCGGCGCAAGCGCTCCGAACCCTCTGTGTCTCTGTGTCCTCTGTGCTCTCTGTGGTAAATCCCTTCACTTCCCGCTTCACTTCCCTACCCCGCCGCCGTCACCAGTTCGTCCAGGATGGTCGCCATGCGGCCCAGGTTGGGCAGGTCCGACAGGCGGTGGTCGCCGCCCTTGACGAAGGTGCATTCGACGTTGGTCGAGCGCAGGCGGTCCATCAAAACCAGCGAACGCTCCCACGGCACGGCGGTGTCCTGCTGGCCATGAAGGATGCGGACCGGGCCGTCGAACGGGACTTCTTCCCGCAGGACCATATTGCGGCGGCCGTCGTCGAACAGGCGCTTGGTGAAGGTGTAGGGCTGGTCGGAATAGTCCGACGGCACCAGCACCTGACCGTCGCGCAGCACGGCCTCGCGCTGGTCCTCGCTCAGTTCCGGCCACACCAGATCCTCGGTGAAGTCCGGGGCCGGGGCGATGCCGAACAGGCCCGCCACCCGCTGCGGGCGGGCCAGCGCGGCGAGCAGCATCAGCCAGCCGCCGCAGGACGACCCGACCAGGATTTGCGGCCCCTCGGTCAGGGCGTCGAGCACGGCCACGGTATCTTCGGCCCACCGGCCGATCGAGCCGTCCGCGAAGGCGCCCGATGACCGCCCGTGGCCGAACTGGTCAAAGCGCACGAAGGCCCAGCCGCGCCGCCGGCAATGGTCCTCCAGGAACACCGCCTTGCCGCCGTCCATGTCCGACATGAAGCCGTGGATGAACACCACGCCGGGGCCGTGCGTTTCCGGTTCTTTAAGGGTCCGATGGTAGGCAATGGACGAACCGTCCGGGCGTGATAGTATCTGCGGCGCCTGGGCCGGGGGTTTGCTGGGGGGCGACGCTTCGGCAGACATCATCTCATCCACTTTCCAACGGAAATATCTCTGGTGGCCTCGAACACTAGCATCAACGCTTCCTCCGACAAAGCCACGCCAACGGTTTTGCAGGTTCTCCCCCGCCTGACCACCGGCGGGGTCGAGCGCGGCACCATCGAGATCGCCCAGGCCCTGGTTGCCGCCGGGTGGAAGGCCATCGTGGCGAGCGAGGGCGGGCCGATGGTGCGCGAACTCGACCGCATCGGGGCCGAGCATGTCACCCTGCCGCTGGCCTCCAAGAACCCGCTGACCATCCGCCGCAACGGCGACCGTCTGGCCGAAGTGGTGCGCGCCAAAGGGGTGAGCCTGGTGCACGCCCGCTCGCGCGCCCCGGCCTACAGCGCCAAACAGGCGGCGCGGGCCTGCGGCGTGCCGTTCGTCACCACCTTTCACGGCACCTACACCATGGGGCCGCTGGGCCTCAAGCGGCGCTACAACGCGATCATGGCCCAGGGCGACCGGGTCATCGCCATTTCCAATTTCATCAAGCGCCACATCCTGGCCGAATACAGTTTGGCCTGCGCCATCGATGAAAGCCGCATCCGGGTTATCCCGCGCGGCGTTGACTTCAACCGCTTCGACCCCGACAAGGTCAGCGCCGAGCGCATGATCCAGTTGGCCCACCGCTGGCGCCTGACCGACGGCGAGGCGGTCATCACGCTGCCCGGCCGGCTGACCCGCTGGAAAGGCCAGTTGGTGCTGATCGAGGCCCTGGCCCTGCTCAAGGACCTGCCGTTCCGCGCCCTGCTCGTCGGGTCGGACCAGGGCCGCGTCGCTTACCGTGACGAGGTCGAGGCCGCCGCCCGCGCCGCCGGTCTGGCCGACCGCGTGCAGGTGGCCGGCGACTGCAACGACATGCCGGCCGCCTACATGATTTCCGACGTGGTGGTCAGCGCCTCGACCGACCCCGAGGCCTTTGGCCGCGTCGCCGCCGAGGGGCAGGCCATGGGCCGCCCGGTGCTGGCCCCGCGCCACGGGGCGGCGCCCGAGATCATCCGCGACGGCGAGACCGGCTGGTTGTTCGTGCCCGGCAATGCGGCCTCGCTGGCCCAGGTGCTGCGCATCGCGCTGACCCTGCCGGCCGAGGCGCGGCAGGACTTGGCCGCCAAGGCCATCGCCGACATGCGGGCACGCTTTCCGATTGAGGCCATGTGCACCAGCACCCTGGCCGTCTACCGCGAGTTGCTGCCGGAGGCGCCGTGAGCCGCATCCTGGTTATCAAGCTGTCGGCGTTGGGGGATTTCGTTCAGGCGTTCGGGCCGTTCGCGGCCATCCGGGCGCACCATCCGGCGTCCCACATCACCCTGCTGACCACCCGGCCCTATGCCGACCTCGCCGCGCGCAGCCCGTGGTTCGACGCCGTGTGGACCGACGAACGGCCCAAGCTGTGGCAGATCGGCAAGCTGCTGAGGTTGACCCGTACGCTGCGTGGCGCCGGGTTTTCCAGGGTCTATGACCTGCAAACGTCGGGGCGGTCGTCGCGCTACCTGTCGCTGATGGGCGGTCCCCGTGCGGTCGAGTGGTGCGGCATCGCGCCCGGTTGCTCGCATCTCCACCTCAACCCACGGCGCGACCACATGCACACCATCGAACGCCAAGCCGAACAGCTTGCGGCGGCGGGCATCGTTGCCGTGCCGCCGCCCGACTTGTCGTGGCTGGACGCCGACGTTTCGGCCTTTGCCGTGCCCGAGCCGTTCGTCCTGCTGGTCCCCGGCGGGGCGCCGCACCGGCCCGATAAGCGCTGGCCGGCGGAGAACTACGCCGCCTTGGCCGTCACCCTGGCCGAGCGTGGCCTGACTCCGGTCGTGCTGGGCACGGCGTCCGAGTCGGCCGAGGCCGAGGCGGTTCTGGCGGCCTGTCCGTGTGCTGTGTCGCTGATCGGCCGGACCGCGTTCTCGGACATCGCCGCCCTGGCCCGTCGCGCCGTGGCCGCCGTTGGCAACGACACCGGGCCGATGCACCTGATCGCCGCCGCCGGGTGCCGCTCGGTGGTGCTGTACTCCCATGCCTCGGACCCCGCCCTGTGTGCCCAACGCGGCCCGGCGGTCACCATCGTACGCCGCGCCCGCCTGGACGAGCTGGCGGTGGAGGATGTGGCATCGGTGGTGGACAACGCCCTCGGGGCTTCCTATCCTTAGGCCGTCGTTCCCTGGAGGCTGGTCCTGTGACCCTGCGCCGTCTGTTCCCAACCGTGACCCTGACCGCCGTGCGTCCGCGCATCGGCGGGGTGGCCACGCGAACTATGGGCACGGGTGTGGCGGCGGCCTGCTGACGGCCTTCCCAACCGCCCCCTGACAGACCTGAACGCGTGCCGCATCCGCTGCGGCGCGGCATTCCCGCTTTGTATCGGGGCGTCGAGCCTGTACAGTGCCGGCGCATCTCCAGCAGAAGAGACTGAATCCATGGTGGCCATTACCCTGCCCGACGGCAGCGTCCGCACCTTCGACGGCCCGGTGTCGGGCGAAGATCTTGCCAAGTCCATTGGCCCCGGCCTCGCCAAGGCTGCGCTGGCCGTCACCGTCGATGGCGAGCCGCGCGACCTGCGCCGGCCCATCGACCATGACGCTGCCGTGTCGATCATCACCGCCAAGGACCCGGCGGGCCTCGAACTGCTGCGCCACGACGCCGCCCATGTGATGGCCGAGGCGGTGCAGGAACTGTATCCCGACACCCAGGTCACCATCGGCCCGGCCATCGAGAACGGCTTCTACTACGACTTCGCCCGCGCCGAGGCGTTCACGCCCGACGACCTGGAGAAGATCGAGCGACGCATGGCCGAGATCGTCGACCGCGACGAGGAGATCGTGCGCGAGGTGTGGAACCGCGACGAGGCGGTAGCCCACTTCGAGAGCATCGGCGAGAAGTACAAGGCCGAACTGATCGCCTCCATCCCGGAAGGCCAGGACGTCACCTTGTACCGCCAGGGCGCCTGGAAGGACCTGTGCCGTGGCCCGCACCTGCCGTCCACCGGCAAGCTGGGCAAGGCGTTCAAGCTGATGAAGCTGGCCGGTGCCTACTGGCGTGGCGACAGCCGCAACGAGATGCTCCAGCGCATCTACGGCACGGCGTGGGGCGACAAGAAGCAGCTCGACGCCTACCTGCTGATGCTGGAGGAAGCCGAAAAGCGCGACCACCGCCGCCTGGGCAAGGAAATGTCCCTGTTCCACATGCAGGACGTGGCACAAGGGTCGGTGTTCTGGCACCCCAAGGGCTGGGCGATCTACCGCGCGCTTCAGACCTACGTGCGGAGCCGCCTCGAAGGGGCCGGGTACGTCGAGGTCAACACGCCGCAGTTGGTTGACCGTGTGCTGTGGGAGCAGTCCGGGCACTGGGAGAAGTTCCGCGACGCCATGTTCGTCAGCGAGGCCGAGGAACGCGTCCTCGCCATCAAGCCGATGAACTGCCCGTGCCATGTGCAGATCTTCCGCCAGGGCATCAAGTCCTACCGCGACCTGCCGCTGCGCATGGCCGAGTTCGGGTCGTGCCACCGCAACGAGCCGTCGGGCGCCCTGCATGGCCTGATGCGCGTGCGGGCGTTCACCCAGGACGACGCGCACATCTTCTGCACCGAAGACCAGATCACGTCGGAAACTGAGGCGTTCTGCGAACTTCTGCTCAGCGTCTACAAGGACCTGGGGTTTGAAGAGGTGCGCGTGAAGTTCTCCGACCGTCCCGAAGTGCGGGCCGGTAGCGACGAAACCTGGGACAAGGCCGAGGCTGCACTCAAGGAAGCGACCGAGGCGGCTGGCCTGGAATGGACGCTCAACCCCGGCGAAGGCGCCTTCTATGGCCCCAAGCTGGAGTTCGTGCTGCGTGACGCCATCGGCCGCGACTGGCAGTGCGGAACGCTTCAGGTGGACTTCGTGCTGCCCGAACGCCTGGGCGCCGAATACGTCGGCGAGGACGGCGACCGTCACCGCCCGGTGATGCTCCACCGCGCCATCCTGGGCTCGTTCGAGCGCTTCATCGGCATCCTGATCGAAAACTATTCCGGCAAGTTCCCGCTGTGGATGGCCCCGGTCCAGGTGGTGGTGGCGACGATCACCAGCGAGGGCGACGCCTACGCCGAAGAAGTGGCGGCGACGCTGCGCAAGGCTGGAATGCGCGTGGAGACTGATCTTCGCAACGAGAAGATCAACTACAAGGTCCGCGAACACTCTCATGCCAAGGTGCCGGTCATCGCCGTCGTCGGCATGCGCGAGGCCGAAGAACGCAAGGTCGCGCTCCGACGTCTGGGCGGCAATGCCCAAGAAGTCCTTGCGCTGACCGAGGCTGTGAATACACTGAGGGATGAGGCCCGGATGCCGGGGCAGTAGCCCCGTCGTCCCTCGTCCCGTTTCGCAGGGCGTCCGCGGACCGCGCCACGACGGGTAACCCCTGATCATGGCGTCCTCCGCGGGCCCCGAACACCAACCCCGTCAATGGGAGAAGTATAGATAGCTAGACCGCCGATGACGGCGCCGCCGTCCAAAGATGGACCGCGCGTCAACGAAGACATCACCAGCCCCAATGTCCGCCTGATCGATGCTGATGGCGAGCAGGTCGGTGTGGTCAATGTCCGTGAAGCGCTTGAGATGTCCGAAGAGGTCGGTCTCGACCTCGTGGAGATTTCGCCGACTGCGGACCCACCCGTCTGCAAGATCATGGACTACGGCAAGTTCAAGTTCGAGACGCAGAAGCGCAAGGCCGAGCAGCGCAAGAAGACCAAGGTCATCGAGATCAAGGAAATCAAGCTGCGGCCCAACATCGATGATAATGATTACAACATCAAGATGCGCAACCTGAAGCGCTTCATCGAAGAGGGCAACAAGGTCAAGGTCACGCTGCGTTTCCGCGGGCGTGAACTGGCTCACCAGGATCTTGGTATTCAATTGCTCAACCGCGTGCGGGAGCAGTTTGCCGAGACCGTGAAGGTCGAGCAGTTCCCCAAGATGGAAGGACGCCAGATGACTATGGTCATGGCGCCGCGATGATGGTCGCTTAACCTCTTCTGACGGGCCGGGAAACCGGCCCGTTCGCATTTCAGCCGCCAAGACCCTGCCCGCATTTGGCCTGCATTCGGGTGTACACTCGCCTTTGAACGGAGGGTTGGATGTCCGGTGAAACCATGCGGGCCGATGCCGCCCTGGGCGCCGCCGTGCGCCAGCTTGACCTCGCGGTGCGCGAGCAGGAACAGGCGGTCACGCGCATTCTCGGCCTGATCGAGCTGTTGCAGGCCCACGCACCCGACCGCGCCACCCGCGCGCGGCTCGACGGTGTGCTGGAGGCCTGCGCCTTCCAGGACCTCACCGGCCAGCGCATCACCAAGGTGTCGCGCCTGCTGCGCCACCTCGCCCGCTCCCTGGGCGACACCCCCGTGCCAACGCCCCACGGCGCCGGTCCCGAAACCCCGGAAACCGAGCCCGCGGCCAAGGGGCTGAGCCAAGATCAGGTTGATCGACTGTTGCGCGGTGAGCAGGTGTAGCGGGAAAGTTGGGCGCTGCCCAAACCCGCCAAGGGCCGAGCGGCCCTTGGAACCCATGAGAGGGTTCGCCCTTTTCTTGCGCCGCAGGCAGAGATTGTCGGTATTCAATGCGCTGCGCGCGGCTTTGCTCCGCCCCGTCGCGAGGTCAAGGAGGCTGGCCTCCTTGCGGGCGCGGGCAGAGCCTGCTTTCCTTCGCCGCCCGCACTTTGCCGTTACTCCTTCTGCGCGGCCTTACGCGGGGCACGGAAGCCGCTTCGCGGTTGTTCCTGGACTGTCACGTCCTCCAGGAGTCATGCCGCGCGATGCAAATGCCAAACCGGCCGTTCCCGGAAATGTCCCTGCGCCTCAAAACCCGGCTGGCGCTGCTCGGTGTGCTGGGGCTGTTCATGGTGTTCGGGGCGGTGGCGCTGGACCGTATGAACGCCCTGCACGATGCGGCGGCGTCGCTGTCGGCGACGGTCAATCCTGATATCCGGCTGATCGGCGAGATTGATATTCTGGCCTCGGCCTTGCGCACGGCCGAGGCGGACAGTCTGTTGGACGACAGCGCGGCGGCGGGGCAGGCGGCCCGTGACCGTATCGCTGTCTTGCGGTCCCGTCTGGACCAGCGGCTTGATGACCTCGAGTCGATGCCGTTGCCCTCCGGTTCGGCCGAAGCGGAGGCGCGGGCGCTCATCCTTGACCTGTGGCCCGCCTATGTGGCCGAAAGTACCGCCTCGGTCAAACTGGCCGAGTCGGGGAAGATCGCCGCCGCCCGTGCCGCCTTCCGTGCCGCCGGAGCCAGTCACGAGGCGTTGGGGGCGGCGTTGGATCTGTTGATGGCGGCCGGCGAGGATGCGCATCTCCAGGCCCGCGCCGCCATCGCCCGCGCCGCCGACCAGACCCGCTGGCTGACCCTGAGCGTCGGCACCGGGCTGCTCATCATTGGCCTCGCCATGGTGCTGCTGTTTGAGGCATCGCTGGTGGCCATGGCGCAACGTCTGCTGACCGCCATGAAGCGGGTGGCGGCGGGCGACCCCCATGCCACGGTCCCTCACACCGAACGGGCCGACGAGTTCGGGGAACTGGCCCGTGCCGTGCGGTCCTTTGCGGCCAGCCTGGACGGCTTGCGTCGCCGGGAGGTGGAACTGCGGGCGCTGGCCGGGACCGATGCCCTGACCGGCGTCGCCAACCGCCGCGCCTTTCTGGAACGCGCCGATGACGAGGTCGCCCGTGCCCTGCGTTATGGCCAGCCGCTGTCGTTGCTGATGATCGACATCGACCATTTCAAGCAGGTCAACGACGTCCACGGCCATGCCGCCGGGGACGCCGCGCTGGTGCGGCTGGTCGAGGCGTGCGCCCCGGAACTGCGCGAACACGACATGCTGGCCCGCCTGGGCGGCGAGGAGTTCGTCGTCTTGCTGCCCCACACCGACACCGCCCGCGCCCTGTTGGTCGCCGAACGCCTGCGGCAGGCGGTCGAGCGCGCCCCGGTGGACCCGCCCCGGCATGCGTGCAGCGGCGTGTTCCACATCACCATCAGTCTCGGCAGCGCGACCCTTCAGGGGGACCTTCCGTCCGAAACCCTGTCCACCCTGCTGGAGCGGGCCGACCGGGCGCTGTACGGCGCCAAACACAGCGGCCGCAACCGGGTGATGGGAAGCTCCTTGGCGGCGGAATGACGTAAAAAAGCGGGCGCCTGAAGGATCGTGTCGGCCTGGATCAGGGCCGGTGCAAGAAATTCATCCGCCGACGCGCGGCACCCCCTCGCGGATGACCACGATGTCGTTCTCCTCGGCCGAGGTTCCTGGCCCGTCAACGACCCGGACCACACACACCAGGCACACGTCCGACAGCGTCACCCCCGGCCCAATGGTGAAGGCGTGGGCCTCGCCCCATTCGACGACTTCCAGGCGATGGGGCCGGGTGTCGGCATTGACCAGATCAACCGCCAGCGCCGGCGTACCGGCCAGGACACTGCATACGAAAGCGACGCCAAGAGACGCACGCATGATGGGGAACTCCGGGGAGGATGCAGGGGAACCGGAACGAGTGTGGCATGGCCGCGATACGGCGGCAATGGAGTGTGCCGGAAAATGGCGGGCTGCCGCCCGTGCCCGCTCGGGGGCAGGCCCCCGAACCCCTTTTATTTCTTCAAAAAGACAAGGAGGCCCGGAGCACCGCTCCGGGCGGGCACGGGTGGCAACACGTCCGAGACAGCGGACCATGGGGCCTCCGCTATACCGCCTGCCCGGCGACCCAGCCGCTAGACCACGCCCATTGGAAATTGTACCCGCCCAGCCAGCCGGTGACGTCCACCGCCTCGCCGATGACGTAGAGGCCGGGGACGGCGCGGGCTTCCATGGTTTTGGACGACAGGCCGGCGGTATCGACGCCGCCGGCCATGACCTCGGCGATGGTGTAGCCCTCGTCACCGACCGGGACCAGCCGCCACGCGTTGAGCAGGGCGGCGGCCTGGGCAAGCACCGCGTTGGTCAGGTGGGCCATCACCGGGTTGGGCAGGTGGGCCTCGGCCAGGGCGTGGGCGAGGCGGGTGGGTAGCAACTCGGCCAGGATGGTGCGCAGTTCGGCCTTGGGGCGGCTGAGCTTGCGTTCGGCCAGCACGGCGGCGGCGTCGTGGTCGGGCAGCAGGTTGACGGTGATCGCCTCGCCGGGCCGCCAGTAGCTGGAGATTTGCAGGATGGCTGGACCGGACAGCCCGCGATGGGTGAACAGCAGGGCCTCGCGGAAGCTGCGCTTGCCGCAAGTCACCACGGCCTCCAGCGAAATGCCGGTCAGCCCGGACAGGATCGCCAGATCCCTGGCCGCAAAGCGCAGCGGCACCAGGGCCGGGCGCGTCTCGGTGACGGCCAGTCCGAACCGCCGCGCGGTGTCCAGGGCAAAGCCTGTTGCCCCCATGCGGGGGATGGCCAGACCGCCGGTGGCCAGCACCACGCTGGGTGCGGTGAAGGTGCCGTGGTCGGTTTCCACCCGGAACGACTCGCCCTGGACAATGTCGGTCACCCGATGGCCGAGGCGCAGGTCCATGCCGTGCGCCTGCCCCTCGTCGAGCAGCATATCGACGATCTGGCGGGCGCTGGTGTCACAGAACAACTGGCCCCAGCGGCGTTCGTGGTAGGCGATGCCGTGGCGCTGCACCATGTCGATGAAATCGAACTGGGTGTAGCGTTTGAGGGCCGATTTGGCGAAGTGCGGGTTGCCGGACACAAAGGCCTCGGGCCCGGCATTCAGGTTGGTGAAGTTGCACCGCCCACCGCCGGAAATCAGGATCTTGGCCCCGGCCTTGGTCGCGTGGTCGAGCACCACCACCCGCCGGCCCCGCTTCCCGGCCTCCTGCGCGCACATGAGCCCGGCGGCACCGGCCCCGATGATGATGACGTCAAAGGTGTTCATGGCGTTGGGGGACCGTATAAGAAAGGGGGCGGCGCGGACAGTACGACCTGCCGCCGCCGCTGTCCAACGGGTTGAGAGGAAGACGGGGTGGAGGAACCGGGGGACGGCCCCACATGGTGCGTCTACATGCTCGCCAACGAGCGGGGCCACACCTACGTCGGCATCACCACCGACGTCGCCCGCCGCGTCCGCCAGCACAACGGCGAGGTGGTCGGCGGCGCCCGCGCGACCCGTGGCCGGGGCGTGTGGTGCGTCGTCTATGTGGAAGACGGCTTTCCCGGCCGCGCCGCCGCGCAAAGCCGCGAATATTACCTCAAGCGCGACCGCAGCCTCCGGCGCCGGCTGGCCAAGGCGGCAATATCCGAACAAGTGGAGTAGCGCAGCCCTCGCGCCTGTCCTATCTTTGCTGCCATGAGCGTCCATATTCCCATGTACCAGAAGCCCCCGGCCGGTCCCCGCGCGGAATTCCGGCTGGCGTCGGACTATACGCCGGCCGGAGACCAGCCGGCCGCCATCGCCGCGCTGAAGGAAGGCCTCCTCGCCAACGAGCGGGATCAGGTGCTGCTGGGCGTCACCGGGTCGGGCAAGACCTTCACGGCGGCCACGGTGATTGCCGAACTGGGCCGCCCGGCCTTGGTCATGGCGCCCAACAAGACGCTGGCCGCCCAGCTTTACAGCGAAATGAAGCAGTTCTTCCCCGACAACGCGGTGGAGTATTTCGTCTCCTACTACGACTATTACCAGCCCGAGGCGTATGTTCCGCGCACCGACACCTACATCGAAAAAGACAGCTCCATCAACGAGCAGATCGACCGGATGCGCCACGCGGCCACGCGCGCCATCCTGGAACGCCGCGACGTCATCATCGTGGCCTCGGTGTCGTGCATCTATGGTTTGGGCTCGGTCGAGAGCTATTCGCAGATGGTCGTGCGGGTGAAGACCGGCGACACGGTGGACCGCAACGCGTTGATGCGCGACCTGGTGCAGCTTCAGTACAAGCGCAACGACATGGCCTTTGCGCGCGGGGCGTTCCGGGTGCGTGGCGACGTGATCGAACTGTTCCCCGCCCACTACGAGGACCGCGCGTGGCGCATCGACCTGTTCGGCGACGACGTGGACGGCATCTATGAGTTCGACCCGCTGACCGGCGAGAAGTGCGCCACCCTCAACCAGATCGACATCTATCCCAACAGCCACCATGTGACGCCGCGCCCGGCCCTGTCCCAGGCGGCCAAGCACATCAAGGAGGAGCTTCAGGAACGCCTCGCCGAGTTCGAGGCTCAGGGCAAGCTGCTGGAGGCCCAACGCCTGCGCGAACGCACCGTGTTCGACCTGGAGATGATGGAAAGCACCGGGCACTGCAAGGGCATCGAGAACTACTCGCGCTATCTGACCGGCCGCAAGCCCGGCGAACCGCCGCCGACACTGTTCGAGTACCTGCCCGAGGACGCCGTGCTGATCGTCGATGAAAGCCATGTGACCGTGTCGCAGGTCGGCGGCATGTTCCGGGGCGACTTCAACCGCAAGAGCACCCTGGCCGACTACGGCTTCCGCCTGCCGTCGTGCATCGACAATCGGCCGCTGAAGTTCGAGGAATGGGACATCATGCGGCCGCAGACCATCTTCGTGTCGGCAACGCCCGGTGACTGGGAAATGGACCGCACCGGCGGCGTGTTCGTCGAACAGGTCATCCGCCCCACGGGCCTGATCGATCCGGTGTGCCTCATCCGCCCGGTCGAACATCAGGTGGACGACCTGCTGGGCGAGGTCAAGCTGTGTGCCGCCAAGGGCCAACGGACCCTGGTCACCACCCTGACCAAGCGCATGGCCGAGGACCTGACCGAATACCTCCACGAACACGGCGTGCGGGTGCGCTACATGCACTCCGACATCGAAACCCTGGAGCGCATCGAGATCATCCGCGACCTGCGCTTGGGTGCCTTTGACGTTCTGGTGGGCATCAACCTGCTGCGCGAGGGCCTGGACATTCCCGAATGCGCCCTGGTCGCCATTCTGGACGCCGACAAGGAAGGGTTTTTGCGCTCGGAACGCTCGCTCATCCAGACCATCGGCCGGGCGGCCCGCAACGTCGAGGGGCGCGTCATCCTCTACGCCGACAAGATGACCAACAGCCTGACCCGTGCCCTGGCCGAAACCAACCGCCGCCGCGAACGTCAGCAGGCCTACAACGCCGAACACGGCATCACGCCGGAAACCGTGCGCTCGCGGATTTCGGACGTGGTCCGCGACGTGGCGGAGCAGGACTACATGACGGTGGGAACAGGCGTGCTCGACGCACCGCATCTGGTCGGCCACAACCTGCGCGCCACCATCGAAGACATCGAAAAGAAGATGCGCAAGGCCGCCGCCGACCTGGAATTCGAGGACGCCGCCCGCCTGCGCGACGAACTCCGCCGCCTGGAGGCCCTGGAACTGGACATGCCGGTGGGGGGCAGCACGTTGCAAGGACCAAGGTCCAGCACCGCGTCGGGTACTGCGGCCGCTGCCAAGAAGTCCCGCACCCAGGGGCGGCGCAGAAGCTGACCGTGAGAGAAGAACCCGTCTCCGTGCAAACGATTGCACGAAGACGGGCCAAGGTCATCCGACTGCCTTCACGATGTAATGGAAGGCCAGGATGAAGTACGCCAAGGCGACGATGACGTCATCCATTGGGTTCTCCTGTTCAACTGACGTTGACAGAAGGGCCGTCGGCGCCCTACCATTCAGGCAGGGTTGGCCTAGGTAGGGCACTGACGGCCCTAGGCGTCACCTCCTGAAGCTCTCTCTCGGCTGCAACCGAGAGAGAGCTTCGTCTTTAGGAGGCTTGCTGCAAAGATTATGCGGAAGCGACCGCTAGGAAAAGGGGTGTCCGTGGACTTTGTATAGTAATGGTCCAATCATTGGAGCCGCTGCACCCCAATAGGGAGCCCTGCATGACCAGCCGCCAAAATCACTGGCAGAACGTCTACACCACCAAGGACGAAGAGTCCGTAAGCTGGTTCCAGGACTGGCCGGAGGCGTCGCTGAAGCTCATCACGCGGGACGGCCTGCCCACCGACGCCCGCATCATCGACGTGGGCGCCGGGGCGTCGCGGCTGGTGGATGCCCTTTTGGCGGCGGGATACGCCAACCTGACCATGCTCGACATCGCCCCGGCGGCACTCGATCAGGCCCGCGCCCGGTTGGGCCGCCACGCAGAAACCGTGCAGTGGGTGGCGGCCGACATCACTGCCTGGACGCCCCCGGCGGCTTTTGACGTGTGGCACGACCGCGCGGTGTTCCATTTCCTGACCGAGGCCGCTGACCGCGCCGCCTATCGCACCGCGCTGGAGGCCGGCGTAAAGCCCGGCGGCCGGGCGATCATCGGCACCTTCGCCCCGGACGGCCCGCAGAAATGCTCCGGCCTGCCGGTGGTGCGCTATAGCCCCGAGGCGCTGGCGGCCGAACTGGGCGCCAGGTTCCGCCTGATCGACAGCCTGAGTGAGACCCACCATACCCCCACCGGGGCTGTCCAGCACTTCCAGTTCAGCGTTTTGGCCCGCCTGTAAATGGAGTCTCCCCCGGAATGCGTCTGCTGTTCTCATCGACCTCGCCCTATGCCCGAAAGGTCCGGGTGGTCATCACGGAAAAAGGCCTTGAGGACCGTGTCACCGAGGTCCCGACCAATCCCATGGAGCCCGACGCCGACCTTGTGGCGCAAAACCCGCTGCACAAGGTTCCGGCGCTGGTGTTGGACGATGGGGCGTCGCTGTACGACAGCCGGGTGATCTGTGAATATCTGGACAGCCTGGGGCCGGGTCCGCGCCTGCTGTCCGAGAGTGGCGACACCCGCTGGCAGACCCTGCGCCGTCAGGCCCTGGCCGATGGCATCCTCGATGCCGCGCTGTCTACGGTGATGGAACGGCGCCGGCCGGAGGGCGAGCGGTCGCAGATGTGGCTGGACCGCTGGCGTCAGGCCATCACGCGCGGCGTGGCGGTGGCCGAGGGCGACCTTGGGGCGCTGTCGGGCACCCTGGATATGAGCCAGATCGCCGTCGCCTCGGCGCTTGATTACCTGGACTTCCGCCTGCCCGACCTCGCTTGGCAGGACAGCCACGGCGCCCTGGCCGGATGGCTGAACGACATGTTGGCCCGTCCCGCCTTCCGCCGTACCGATCCGCGCGGCTGAGCACCCCCGGCGTAGCCTCGGCCGGGCAGGGACCCGATATCTGAACCGTGAACGTACGGGGATGGCGCCAGGGCTTGCCTTGGTTTTGCCGCGAAATGGCCGCGCAACGGCAGGGCCGGGGCAGGCCGTTGTTGGACGTGTTTCCAACAACCAAGGATCTCCCATGCGCAAGCCCTTCATCTCTTCCGCCATCCCGGCCGTGGTGGCCGTGCTCATGGCTTCCACCGCCGCGCTGGCTCAGAATGCTCCCGATCCGGGGTCCAAGCCGAGCACCTTGGAGCAGGATTACCACGCCCGCGACCAGGCGATCATGGACGGCGGACAGACCGCGATGTCCACACAGACCGAGGATCTGAGCGGCATGACGGTCTATGACTCGGCCGGCGAAGCCATCGGCGAGGTCGAGCGGGTCGAAACCCTTCCCAACGGCGACATCGACAGCCTGATCGTGTCCCAAGGCGGTATCCTGGGTGACGGCGCCAAAAAAGTCTCCGTCGATGGGGACAATATTACGGTCGAGGGTGATCGTGTGATGCTTGACCTGACCGGCTCCCAGGTGTCCGAACTGCCCGACTATGGGGACCCGACCGAAGGCTCGACCGTCCAGGTGCCGGCCATGGAGGGTGAAACCATGCCCGAAACCGTGGCCGACCCAGGCCGGCCCGCCGACTGACACGAAGCCCCAGCCCCTGAGTCCCAGACCCTTGGCCCGGCGCCGGGCGGAGGTCTCGGAAGGGGGGAGCATACGCCCGAAGATGCTTCTCGCCGCGCAACGGGTTCGAGCCTCGCGCCGTTGTTTGGGCAACGATCCTGGAGGGCCTCAATCCGCCCCTGAACTGGAGGAGATGCAAGCATGCGCACCTCACTGATTGCTTCCGCCGCCCTGGCCGTTCCGCTGTTTGCTGGCGGCGCCCTGGCCGACCAGCACGGCGAGGCGCCCGGCGCGACCACCACCACGACAACCACCACCTCTCCTCAGGCCCAAGCTGGCGCCCCGGCCGGTGCGTTCGAGCTGATCGGCAAGGACGTGATCGGAACGGGCGGCGAGGAGGTCGGCCAGATCAACAATGTGCTGATCGACGCGCAAGGCCAGCCCACCCACGTGGTGCTCGGCCACGGCGGCTGGCTGGGCATGGGCGAGAAGGAGATCGCCCTGCGCTTCGATCAACTCCAGGTGTCGCGCGAGGAAATCCGCGTCACCATGGCCGATGAACAACTTGCCGCCATGCCGGAGTATCAGAGCCCTGACGAGCGCGAAGGCGCCGGGCAGACGGGTGAGGCCCAAACCGGCGAAACGCGCCCGGTTGCGACGCCCCAGGGCCAGGACGTTGCGCCTGATGCTGGTGAGGGCGGCAGCCGTCTTGATGCCACGCCGGGCGTTATGTCCGATCCGGTGAAGCCGCGTCCCGCCGACTGATGACCGGGTTTTGGTTTATTCCACAACCTTGCGCCCCGCTGCCGGATACCGACGGCGGGGCGCTCGTCATAAACATTCAGTTCTCAGGCCCACCCGGCCGCTAAGTGGGGTGGTTGGTGAAAAGAGCGGGCTCTGCCCGCACCCGCAAAGAGTCGAGCGGTCCCTTGACCTCGTGAACGGCCCTGCGTTGCGCGCAGAGCCCGCTTTTCCTCTACTCGCACCCTCACTCCACATCAGCCGGGGCCAGGGGCAGCCGGTCGGGGATGTCGTCAAAGTCGTCGTCGCGGACTCCGGCGTCTTCGACCAAGCGGTTCGGGATGTCCTTTTTCGGCGCGATGCCCATGCCCTTGAGGCGTTCCAGGCGGGCGACCATGTTGCCCTTGCCGTCGGTGAGCTTGTTCATGGCCCCGGCGTGGGTCTGCTGGACGGTGCCGATCTGGGTGCCCAGCTTGACCATGTCCTCGGCGAAGCCGACGAACTTGTCGTACATCTTGCCGGCTTCCTCGGCGATCTTCTGGGCGTTGGCGTTGCGGCGCTCGACCTGCCACAGGTGGCTGACCGTGCGCAGGGCGGTGACCAGGGTGGTCGGCGTGGTCAGGCCGATGCGGTTGGCAATCGCCAGTTCGGTCAATTCGCGGTCGGCCGACAGGGCGGCGGCGAAGGCGCCTTCGATGGGGATGAACATCAGGATGTAGTCGATGGAGCCCTGCACCACGTCGGCGTAGGGCTTGCGGGCCAGCCCGGCGATGTGGGACTTCAGCGACGCCACATGCTGCTTGAGGGCGAGGTCGCGGGTCAGGTCGTCATCGGCCGACACGTACCGTTCGTAGGCGGTCAGCGACACCTTGGCGTCGATGATGACGCACCGCTCACCGGGAAGCCGGACGACGACGTCGGGCCGCAGTCGACGGTTCTCGTCGTCGGTGTAGCTGTCCTGGGTGACGTATTCCTCCCCCTTGCGCAGCCCCGATCCTTCGAGGATGCGTTCCAGGATCATTTCGCCCCACGCCCCCTGAACCTGGCTCTGGCCCTTCAGGGCCTTGGTGAGGTTGGTGGTTTCCTGGCTCATGCGGGCGTTCAGCTCCATGAGCTGGCGCACCTGGGCGGTCAGTTCGGAGCGGCCCTTGGTGTCGTCGGAATAGATCTCGTTGACGCGCTTCTGGAACCCCTCGATGCGCTCGCGCAGGGGGGCCAAGGTGCTTTCCAGGCGCGCCCCGCTGTCCTTGGAGAACTGTTCGCCGTGCTGCTTGAGGATGTCGCCGGCCAGGGATTTGAACTGGGCGGTCATCTCCTCGCGGGCGCGCAGCAGGGTATCCAACTTTTCCTGCCCGGCACGGCGTTCCTGGGCGAGGGTTTCCTCGATGCGGGACAGGTCGGCCCGCGCCGCCGCCAGAGCCTCGCCAACGGCTTCGGACCGGTCGCGCGCTTCGGTCAGTTCGGTCGTCAGGCGGGCGCAGGCCTCGTCGCGTTCCCGCAGCGCGGTGCGCGCTTCGGCCGAGGCCACGGCCATGCGGTCGTGGGCGGCGCCCACGTCGGCCAGCCGGGCGGTCAGTTCGTGCAGGCGGCCGTCGCGTTCGGCCAGCCGGTCCTCGAACGCCCGGCGCTCGGTCTCCGCCATCCCGCCAAGGCTGCGCAGGCGGACCAGCACCAAGCCCACGCCGCCCAGCACGACAAGAACCAGGAAACCCGTCAAAATGGTCTGGAGGTCCACCACAATACTCCCGCGCACGAACAACGATCCACTTTTGTTCTAGCAGCGCGCGGGAGGTCCCGCAAGCCTTACGCCGGGACTTTTGACCGCGCCTCCACCACCTCGTCAGCCTGGCGGCCGCTGAACTCCTGGAGGTGGTCAAAGGTCCAGGTGAAGGTGCCGACGCCCATGGTCACGCTGCGCAACTCGACGATCAGGTCGTGGATCTCGGATTGCGGGACGTGGGCCTGCACGACGTCCCAGCCGATCCACCCGTCCTTGGCCACAAAGCCCAGGATTTGGCCCCGCCGGCTGGACAACGCGCGTTGCGCCTTGGAGGTGGCGTCGGTGGGGACGGACACTTCAACCAGCAGGATGGGTTCCAGCAGGATGGGGTCGCACTTGGCCGCGCCTTCGCGCATGGCGATCTGGGCCGCCGTCTTGAAGGCCGCTTCGGAGCTATCGACGGAGTGATAGCTGCCATCAACCAGCGCCACCGAGAAATCGACCACCGGGAAGCCCAGTGGCCCGCGCGCCGCCCAGTCACGCACCCCGTGCTCGACGGCCGGGATGTACTGGCGCGGCACCACGCCGCCGGTGATGCGGTCGACGAATTCGAACCCGGTGCCGCGCGCGGCGGGCGCGATCTCCAGGTGCACGTCGCCGAACTGCCCGTGGCCGCCGGTCTGGCGTTTGTGCCGGCCTTGGACCTTGGTGCTCTTGCGCAGGGTTTCCTTGTACGGCACCTGCGGGCGTTCGGCGTCCACGGCCACATGGTACAAGCGGTCGAGCTTGGCCAGCGCGGTTTGCAGGTGGATGTCGCCTTGCCCCGCCAGATGCAGTTCGTTGGTGTCGGCGTCATGTTCGAACGACAACGAGGCGTCCTCCTCGACCAGCTTTCCCAGCGAGGCGGTCAGCTTCACGTCGTCGCCCTGGCGCTTGGGCCGCAGGGCCAGCACGAACAGCGGCGGCAGCGGAGCCGGCCAGTCCGGCGCGCCGTTTGCGGCGGCGGCCGCCATGTCCCCGACCAGCGCCCCGGTCGGCACGCCGTCCAGGCGGCCCAGCGCCACCACGGCGCCCGGCCCGGCCGAGGCCACCTTGGTGGTGTCCTGGCCATGCACGGTATAGAGGCCGCTGACCTTGCCGCCGCTACCGGCCGAGGCCTCCACCGTCATGCCGTCCTTGACCTCGCCAGCCCACACGCGGGCCAGGCTGAGGGTGCCGGTGTGCTGGGCGTGGATGGTGCGGAACACCGTGGCGGCGGTGCCGGCCTCGCCGATGCCCAGGCGGGCGCGGGTTTCATCAACCGCCGGACCTTCGTGGCGCAGGGCCTTCCACAGGCGGCGGATGCCCTCGTCCTTGTCGGCCGACCCGAAGAACACCGGCACGACCAGATCGCCGGCCAGATCCCTGCGCAGATCCTCATAGATCTCGTCGCGCGGGGGGACCACGTCTTCGAGCAGTTCTTCCATCAGGGCGTCGTCGAAGTCGGCCAGATGCTCCAGCAGTTCCTGGCGGGCGACCTGTTCGTCGGCCTGCACCGCGTCGGGGATGCGGATGAGGTCGGAGGCCTCGCCGGGCTGGTACTTGTAGGCCCGTTCACTGACCAGATCGACGTAGCCGGTGATCTGGTCGCCCTCGCGGATGGGCACCTCGCGCAGGACGAGGGGGCGCTCGGACACCCCTTGGAGGGCCTCCAGCGTGGCGCGGATGGAAATGCCGGTGCCGTCGCGGTCAACCTTGTTGATGAACACCATGTGCGGGATGGAATAGGTGTCCAGGAACTTGAGGATGGGGGTCACCATGACGGCCCGCTCGGGCTCGGGCTCGGCCACCACGATGGCGAGGTCGGCCACCATCAGGGCATCGAACGTGCCCTGGCTGAACTCCACCGAACCGGGGCAGTCGAGCAACGTCCAGTCCTGGTCCATGAAGCTGGCGCGGGCGACGTTGACCTCGGTCGTCATCTGGCGGTCGCGCGCCTCGGGGCTGGCATCGCCGACCGAACTGCCATCGGTGACCCGGCCACGCCGGGTGATGGACTCGGACGTGAACAACAGGCTTTCCAGAAGCGTCGTCTTGCCGCTGGTGTAAGGACCGACAATGGCGGCAACCCGTGGCGTGGTGACGGTGGCACCCATGACGCTTCTCCCAATGCTGAAACCCCGCACCCCCATGATTTCAAGCGGTTGAGGCTATGGCAAGGGGTAAGGCGGGGGACTCTCACCATTTCACCACAGAGACGGTGAGGCACCGAGGAGTCACAGAGGGTGCGGAGATCGGTGAAACTGGGCGCAAAACCGCGCGCAAGGGTTCAGCGAAGGAAAGTCTCTCGGTGACTTCTCTGTGCCTCACTGCCTCTGTGGTTCTTAAATGCTGTCCCTAAGAAAAAAGCCGGCCCCCTTGCGAGGACCGACCTTTCCTTATCTGCATGCAGGCAGCCTTACTTCAAACTGGCGCAGAACCGCTTGATGCGGCCGCAGGCTTCTTCGAGGGCCTTGGCCGAGGTGGCGTAGGAGATGCGGAAGTACGGCGACAGGCCGAACGCGGCGCCCTGGACCACGGCCACGCCTTCGCTTTCCAGCAGGGCGGTGACGAAGTCGCTGTCCGATTCGATCTTGGTGCCGTTGGGGGCGGTCTTGCCGATCAGGGCGGCGCACGACGGATAGACGTAGAACGCGCCTTCGGGCGTGCGGCAGGTCAGGCCCTCGCACTCGTTCAGCAATTTGACCACCAGATCGCGGCGCTCCACGAACGCCTGACGCCAGCCGACCATGAAGTCCAGCGGGCCGTTCAGGGCGGCCACGGCGGCGGCCTGGCTGATCGAGGACGTGTGGGTGCTGCTCTGGCTCTGGACCATGTTCATGGCCTTGATGACCGGCAGCGGCCCGGCGGCATAGCCAACGCGCCAGCCGGTCATGGAGAACGCCTTGGACACGCCGTTGGTGGTCAGGGTGCGGTCGTACAGCTTGGGCTCGACCTGGGCGATGGTGGCGAACTCGAACCCGTCGTAGACGAGGTGTTCGTACATGTCATCGACCATGATCCAGACGTGGGGGTGCTTGAGCAGCACGTCGGCCAGCGCCTTGAGGTCGGCGGCGGAATAGGCCGCGCCCGTCGGGTTGGACGGGCTGTTCAGGATCAGCCACTTGGTCTTGGGGGTAATGGCCGCCTCAAGCTGCGCCGGGGACAGCTTGAAGGCGTTGTCCTCGGTGCATTCCACGAACACCGGGGTGCCGCCGCACATCAGGACGATGTCGGGGTAGCTGACCCAGTACGGGGCGGGGATGACGACCTCATCGCCCTCGTCGATGGTGGCGACGAAGGCGTTGTACAGCACCTGCTTGCCGCCGCAGCCGACGGTGATCTGGTCGATGGTGTAGTCCAGGCCGTTCTCGCGCTTGAACTTGTCGGCAATCGCCTTGCGCAGGGCGGGGGTGCCGGCGACGGCGGTGTATTTGGTCTCGCCCTTGTCGATGGCGGCCTTGGCGGCGGCCTTGATGTGGTCGGGCGTGTCGAAGTCGGGCTCGCCCGCGCCCAGGCCGATGACATCCACGCCGGCCGCTTTCAGCTCGGCGGCCTTCTGGGTCACGGCGATGGTCGGCGACGGCTTGATGGCGGACAGGCGCTTGGCGATGATCGACATGATTGGGGCGTCCCCTCGAAGGTGAAGTCTGGCAGAGGTGATATTTGGGCCGCACCATAAAAGGGCCTTGGCGGGGCTGCAAGGACCCTTTTCGTGCGCGGAGAGTTGGGCGTATGCTGCGGACGGCTCCCCCGGCCACGAATGAAGGACCTCGGCCCATGTCCGAAGCCTGCACCCTGCCCACGCCTGCCCTGCCCACGCGAGCCCTGGTCGCCGTCGCCTTGCGCCCTGACGGCCGCCTGTCCCCGCACGCCGGCCGCGCCCTGACCTGGGCGGTCTATACGACCACGCCGGTTGCCGAAGCCTGGCGCATCACCCTGACCAAGGAAACGTCGCTCCACGAGTGGCATGTTTGCCCAGACCCCGAGCGCCATCCCTTGCACCGCGTGGACGTGGCGATTGCCGCCAGCGCGGGCGACGGCGTCATCCGGCGCCTGGGCGAACGCGGCGTGATGTTGGTGACGACGACGGAGGAGGACCCTCTGCGGGCGGTGGAACTGTACTTGGCGGGGACCTTGCCCGAGGGTCTGCCGCATGACCACAAGGACCGGGAATGTCAGGGGGAGGGGCATGCGTCCTGAGGAAAGTGTACCGCCACACCGACCTCCTCGCCCTAGGCCTCTGTTGAGGCGGCAGTGTCGATCACCCAGCCCTTTTCATCCAGGCACCGGCACAGGGTCTTGAGGTCCAGGTTTGGCAGCAGGACGGTGCCTTCGCCCTCGGGGTCGATTTCCATGGCGCCGGTCTGTTCCCAGAACCCGTCGCGGCACATCTCCTGCGGAAGGTTGGCGCCGCTTTCCATGACGGATGCAGCCTGCACGCTCGGATTGACCGAGCAGGAAAAAAGATAGGCCTTCATGAGCATCCTCCCGCCAACGCGCGCTTCGCACCTGCACTAACGGAGGAGGAGGCGGGAGGGGTTGCCGCCCGAAAGAGTTAACAGGCGGCGGTAAAGGGTGTCCTGGGGGCCTTAGGGCTCGTTCCGGGGGTCCTTCCCGTCGAGAATGGACGGCCCACGCGGCGCCCACCGGCCCTGTTCCGGCGGCGCGGTGGGCGACGGCGCGGCCGGGCGTGGCGCAGGCCCCGGAGTTGGCTGCCCCGCCCCGAAGATGTCGCGGAACAGTCGGGTCAGGCCGTTGGCGGTGTCGGGCGCGGTCGGCAGGGCGCGCGGCGGCAGCCCCCGGTGGGCGCCGGCCATGACCTGTTTCCAGATTTGGGCGGGCAGGCCGCCGCCGGTGACACCCTTCATGGGCTGGTCGTCGTCGTTGCCGACCCATACGCCGGCCACCAGATCGGCCGTGTAGCCGATGAACCAGGCGTCGCGGTGGCCCTGGCTGGTGCCCGTCTTGCCGGCTGCCGGGCGGTCCAGGGCGGCGGCCTTGCCGGTGCCCCACGACAGCACGGCGCCCAGCATGTCGTTCATGGCCCCGACCACGGCGGGATCGACCACCCGGCCGCCGCCGCTGCCGCCACGGCGGTACAGCACCGTGCCGTCGCGGCCGATGATCTCGGTGATGCCGTGCGGCATGGCGAGCGCCCCGCCGTTGGCGAACGGCGCATAGGCGGCGGTCAGCGGCAGCAGGGACATTTCCTCGGTGCCCAAGGCCAGGGACGGCGAGGTCGCCAGATCCCCGGTCAGGCCCAGGCGGCGGGCGGCGGCTACCACGCGGCCCCGGCCGACTTTCTCCTGGAGGCGCACGACCGGGGTGTTGAGGGACCGCGCGGCCGCCTCGCGCAGGGTCACCTCGCCCCGGAAGGTGCCGTCGAAGTTGGTCGGCGACCACTTCTCGACTGTCACCGGGGCGTCGAGGACCATGTCGCCGGGCCGCATCCCGGCCTCCAGCGCGGCCAGAAAGACCACCGGCTTGAACGCGCTGCCCGGCTGGCGCAGGGCCTGGACGGCGCGGTTGAACTGGCTGGCGGCGTAGTCCCGGCCGCCGACCATGGCGCGCACCGCGCCATCGGGGGTGAGCACCACGACGGCGCCCTCGCTGGCACGGACCTTGGCGCCCCGCTCGCGCAGGGTGGTGGCGAGGGCCTGCTCGGCAAGGGTCTGTAGGCGTGGGTCGAGGGTGGTCCGCACGGTGACGTCGCGGTCGAGGCTGACATAGTCGCCAACCGTTTCCATCACCCAGTCGGCAAAGTGCCGCCCGCTGCCGGCCCGCCGCACCCCGGCCACCGCCTTGCCGCCCGACGCCTGGGCGGCGGCGGCCTGGCCCTCGGTCAGCACCTCGGCCTCGACCATGGCGCGCAGGACCACGGCGGTGCGGGCCTCGGCCGCCGTGGCGCTGCTCACCGGGTTGTAGCGCGACGGCGCCTTGAGCAGACCGGCCAGCATGGCGGCCTGATACACCGTCACGTCGCGCGCCGACCGTCCGAAGTAGCGTTGCGCCGCAGCCTCGACTCCATAGGTTCCGGCCCCCAGGTAGACGCGGTTGAGGTACAGGGTCAGGATCTGGTGCTTGGTGAAGCGGGTTTCCAGCCACACCGCCAGCAGGACTTCTTGCACCTTGCGCTTGTAGGACCGTTCGTGGGACAGGAACAGGTTCTTGGCCGTCTGCTGGGTGATGGTGGACCCGCCCTGGACCACCCGCCCGCGCACTAGATTGACCACGGCGGCGCGGGCGATGCCCAACAGGTCGATGCCCCAGTGGTCGTAGAACCGCCGGTCCTCGACCGCCATCACCGCGCCTGGCAGGAACACCGGCATTTCCGCCACCGGCACGACCTCGCCGTAAAGCTGTCCGAAGGCCGCGATCTGCGACCCGTCAGCGGCCAGCACGGTGACCGAGGGGCGCCGCGTCAGGCCCGCCACTTCGTCGAGGTCCGGCAGGTCATAGGCGAACCACGCAACCACCACGCCCACCGCCACAACGCCCCAAACGCCCAGGACCAGCAGCCACCGCACCAGCGCCCACAGGCCGAAGCGGCGCTTCGGGCCTTGCTGTTCGGCCCGCGATCTGGTTTTCTTGTCCTCAGGCGGGGGCGATGCCGTTCCTGCCTTACGGGATTTTGATCCCGGCTTGGTTGGGGTGCTACGTTTGCTGGGCGTGCGGGTCGAGGTTGTCATGGTCCTTTGCATAGCATGCTCACCCGGCGGCGCAAACATCCTGAACAGCGTTCGCCGGCCGCGCATCCCGAGACCGTCCGGAAGGGGCAACAATGGCTGAAAAGACGCTGACCTTGCAGGTGCCCACGGCCCTGCACGACCGCCTGACGGTCCTCGCCGACCGCACCGGCCAGTCGATGGAAGCCACGCTCCTCGCCGCCCTGGAGGAATTCGCCGAGCGCTGGGAAGAGCATCTGCGGGCCTGCGACTCGCTGGAGGCCGGCAACGAGGCCCGCGTCCTCCTGCATGTCGTCAACGAGTAGTCAGCAGAACGATACGCCGCCCCCCAGGAACACCGACGTCCCATAGCGCAGCCACAGCCACCCGGCCCCGGTCAGCAGCGCCAGCCCGGCCGCAGCGGCCAGGATGAGGGGCAGGGGGTGTCTCATGCGGGGGCCTCCGCGTTTGCCGTCACCGGCCGGTCATTGATCGGCCAGTGCAGCGCGGCGGCCACCACGCCCAGCACCACCGCCGCCCCCCACACCGCGTCATACGACCCCAGCATGTCATAGGCCATGCCGCCCAGCCAGGCGCCGAAAAAGCTGCCCACCTGATGGCCGAAGAACGCGAAGCCGTAGAGCGTCCCCAGGGCGCGCACTCCGAATATCTGGGCGCACAGTCCGCTGGTCAACGGCACGGTGCCCAGCCACAGGAACCCCATGCCGGCCGAGAACAGGACCGCGCTGGTGGCACTCAGCGGGACGGCCAGGAACAGGCTGATGACGACGGCGCGGGCCAGATAGAGGGCGGCCAGCACGCGCTTCTTGCTGTAGCGGTCGCCCAGGCGGCCAAAGGCCAGCGATCCCAGGATGTTGAAGAACCCGATGGCGGCCAGACACAGGGCGGCAACCTCGGTCGCCATGCCCTTGTCGCCCAGGTAGGATGGCAGGTGCGTGGCGATGAACGTGACGTGGAACCCGCACACGAAGAACCCTGCGGTCAGCAGCCAATATCCACCGTGGACCGAGGCGGCCTTGACCGCCGCCCCCACCGGCAGGCCCTGGGCCGGCGCTGTAACGGTCCCCGGCACCGCCTTGGGCTGGCGCAGGCCGATGGCGCAGGCGGCCAGGGCTGAGACGCCGACCGCCGTGAACAGCAACGCCTCGCGCCAGCCGAAGCCGTCGATCAGGCCCTGCACGCCGGGCACCACGGCAAACATGCCGAACGATCCGGCCGCCGTGGTCAACCCGAAGGCCAGCCCCCGCCGCTCGGCCGGCACCGCCCGCCCGACAGCGCCCAGAACCGTGACATAGGTCGTCATGCTGAGGGCCACGCCGACCATCAGGCCCAGCCCGCCGATCAGGCCAGGGGTGCCCTGCGCATTGGCCGCCACCACCAGACCGCCGCAGTACAGCAGCGTCCCGACCACCGCCACCCGCGCCGCACCCCAACGGTCGGCAATGGCGCCCACAAACGGCTGGGCCACGCCCCACAGCAGGTTCTGCAAGGCGATGGCAAAGCCAAACGCCTCCCGCCCGATTCCCAGGTCACTGCCCAGCGGCTGTAGAAAAATCCCAAACGATTGCCGCACACCCATGGCAATAGCCACGCTCGCCGCCCCGGCAGCAATGACCACCCAGGCGGCGACGGGAATGGTAGGCAGGCGGGCAGGGGGGGACATGGAGGCGCTCCGAGCGGCGTTTAGTCAGCGCCAGAGAGTACGCCGGGTGTGGGGGCGTGGGTAGGGGGCTTGTCGCTTTGGTGTCATGCATCTTCAGTGAAGCGCGTCGTCCAAAGGATGTCGCGCCTAGGAGGTCGTGGCCGCACGTCGATGCAGGTGGCTGTGCCAACGGCGGGGCGGACACGGGCTTGTGTGGAGGCCATTAACATCATGCTATGTTATTTTAACATGTTGAGGCTTTATTGATTGAACACACAGCAATGTTGAGTCATGATCTGCGTTGAGATGATGTGGCAACGGAGCGTGATGATGGTTGGGCAAAACAACAATGCGGTGATGGTGATGACCGCGAAGGGGTTGGAGCGAATGCTGGAAGATGGCGGCTCGCATGCTTGGGTGCTCAGCCCTTCCAACGCGGCGAGGATGGATTACGTGGTTTGTGTCCAGAACCGTCACAATGGGTCATTGGATGGCGCCACTGAGGAACATGGAAAGGCTTTCATGATCGGGAAGATCGACAGCATTAAGGCTGTTGGAACTGACGATAACGGTAACGCGCGATACATGATCAAGATGAGCGCGTACTGCCACATTGACGGACCAATGATTGACTGGGGCGGTCGTAATCCAGTTAGGTACATTAATGTAATGGAGGTAACGGGGCTCGACGTGGATCAGTTGGATTTTCGCCCCATGCCCTCTTCGTCTGGCGTTGGCGACCCCACTACTGTTCCCGCACAATCCGCCGCGGCTCCATTGACGATCTCTGCGGCAAAGGCGGGATTGGCGGCAACCTTTGGTGTTGCAGAAGGTGCAATAGAAATAATTATTCGCGCCTAAATGGATTTGCCTGAACACATCTAATAGGAGAAGTTAGATGTATCGTCCCCGCCAAAAACTCCGGTCTCCTCGGGCTTACCGCTACGTTGTTGCGAACGACGAAGGTCTCGCGCCATACATCAATGACGGCTACTGCACGCTGGCTTGCTGCAAGCCAATGATCCGGAGAACTGCCCGGCCCGGCGACTGGGTTTTCGGCTTTGCGTCTAAATCGCACGCAAAAGGTGATTTAATCTACGTGATGCTCATTAAGGAGGTTGTGCCTGTGGTGGCATATGCTTCCGAACCGCGCTATGAAGGCCGTCGAGACCAGATTTACGCTCTCGGAGCAGACGGTCAACTGACGTGGCAACGGAACGCCTTTAACGATCATCCTGAGGCCGAGCACTGGGTCCGGGATATCGGGGGCAAGAATGTTCTGGTGGCGACAGACTGGTGGTACTTTGGCGACAAATATTTGGATCTGCGGCAGTTCATGGATGAGGTCACCATTGGCCGCTGGCGAGCTTGGCGAGGCCACAAGGTGAACGGCCTCCTGGACCACGATCTTCCGACGATGCTGGCGCATCTCCCGGATGCAGCCAAAGGCCGCCAGCGCGCGGTTGTCGAGGGCCGATCTGGATGTGGTGGTTGTGCAGATTCTAAGCCCGTAAAGCGCCAGGGGACGGGCTGCCACGAAATAAAGTAAATGGAAAACTGGGGGTTTGGGGCTCGCCCCAAGCGGGTCGGGCGGCCGCCCGTCCGCGCCAGCGGAAGAGCTTGCCTCACAAAGCAACCAGATACTTTTCTTGCAGATATCCGAAATACCGCGAAAAAGGGCCACATCGCCATTAGCGGATGTGGCCCCTTTTACACTCAAGTACCCCTCAAACGTCCAAATTCGTCACCTTCAGCGCGTTGGTCTGGATGAAGTCGCGGCGGGGTTCGACCACGTCGCCCATCAGGGTGGAGAAGATCTCCTGGGCGTCGTCGGCGTGGGCGACCTTGACTTGCAGCAGCGAGCGGATGTTGGGGTCCAGGGTGGTTTCCCACAACTGGCCGGGGTTCATCTCGCCCAGACCTTTGTAGCGCTGGATGGCGATGCCCTTGCGGCCGGCCGTCATGAAGGTGTTGACCAGCCCGACCGGGCCACGGATGACGTGGTCCTGGTCCTTGATGGTCAGCTTGCCGGCCTTCTGGAAGGTGGCGGCCAGTTCGCTGGCCATGGTGTCCAGGCGGCGGGCCTCGGCGGAATGGACCACCTGGGCGTCGATGACATAGGTCTCGGTCACGCCGCGCACGGTGCGGAAGAATTCCAGCGCGCCGTCCTCGCGCGCCTTGCCCTGCCAGCCGCGTTCGGCCTCGTGCTCGATGCGGTCGAGGCGCTGGGCGACGTATTGGACCTTGTCGCTGGCCTCGGTGGTGCTGGCCAGGACCTCGGGGTTCAGCGCCCCGGCGATGGCGACCTGTTCGAGCAGGCGTTGCGGCACGCGCGAGGTCATGCGGCCCAGCAGGTTGCGCACTTGGCGGCCCTGGTTGACCAGTTCGCGCAGGTGGTCGCGGGCGATCTGCACGCCGTCGTGGGTGGTCAGCACCGCCTCGTTCAGAGACGCGTCGAGCAGGTAGTCCTCCAGCGCGCGGTCGTCCTTGAGGTACTGTTCCTTGGAATTGCCGCGCTTGACGCGGTACAGCGGCGGCTGGGCAATGTACAGGTGGCCGCGCTCGATCAGTTCGGGCATCTGGCGGAAGAAGAACGTCAACAGCAGCGTACGGATGTGCGAGCCGTCGACGTCGGCGTCGGTCATGATGATGATCTTGTGGTAGCGCAGCTTGTCGGCGTTGAAGTCGTCGCGCCCGATGCCGGTGCCGAGCGCGGTGATCAGCGTGCCGATTTCCTGGCTGCCCAGCATCTTGTCGAAGCGGGCGCGCTCGACGTTCAGGATCTTGCCGCGCAGGGGCAGGATGGCCTGGAACTTGCGGTCGCGTCCCTGTTTGGCGGAGCCACCGGCCGAGTCACCCTCGACGATGAACATTTCGGACTGCGCCGGGTCGCGGTTCTGGCAGTCGGCCAGCTTGCCGGGCAGCGAAGAGATGTCCAGCGCGCCCTTGCGGCGGGTCAGGTCGCGGGCGCGGCGGGCGGCCTCGCGGGCGGCGGCGGCCTCGACGATCTTGCCGATGACCTTGCGGGCGTCCTGGGGATGCTCCTCGAACCACTCGCCGAGCTTTTCGATGACCACGCTCTCGACCACCGGCCGGACCTCGGACGATACCAGCTTGTCCTTGGTCTGGCTGGAGAACTTGGGGTCGGGCACCTTGACCGACAGCACGCAGGTCAGGCCTTCGCGCATGTCGTCGCCGGTCGGGACCACCTTCTCTTTCTTGAGGATGCCGGTGGTCTGGGCGTAGTTGGTGATGGTGCGGGTGAGGGCGCCGCGCAGGCCGGCCAAGTGGGTGCCGCCGTCACGCTGCGGGATGTTGTTGGTGAAGCACAGCACGTTCTCGTGGTAGGCGTCGGTCCATTCCAGCGAGACCTCGACCGTCATGCCATCGCGCTCGCCCATCACCGTGATCGGGTGGTCGTGCAGCGGCTGGCGGGCCTTGTCGAGGTAGCGGACGAATTCCTCGATGCCGCCGTCGTAGTGGAACGTGGTGTTGCGCGGTTCGGCGTGGCGGCTGTCGATCAGGTCCACGGTGACGCCGGAGTTCAGGAACGCCAGCTCGCGCAGGCGGTGCTCCAGGGTCTCGTAGTTGTATTCGGTGATGGCGAAGATGGCCGGGCTGGCGAAGAAGGTCACCTCGGTGCCGGTCTCGTCGCCGCATTCCTTGACGCGCACCAGCGGGGCGACCACGTCGCCATGCTCGAACCGCACATAGTGTTCCCAGCCGTCGCGCCAGATGCGCAGGTCCAGCCATTCGGACAAGGCATTGACCACCGACACGCCGACGCCATGCAGGCCGCCGGACACCTTGTAGGAGTTCTGGTCGAATTTGCCGCCGGCGTGGAGCTGGGTCATGATGACCTCGGCCGCCGAAACGCCTTCGCCCTTGTGGATGTCCACTGGGATGCCGCGCCCGTTGTCGCGCACGGTGACCGACCCGTCGCCGTTCAGGCGCACCATGGTCCGGTCGGAATGCCCGGCCAGGGATTCATCGATGGCGTTGTCAACCACCTCATAGATCATGTGGTGGAGGCCCGAGCCGTCGTCGGTGTCACCGATGTACATGCCGGGGCGCTTGCGCACCGCCTCCAGTCCCTTGAGGACCTTGATGGAATCCGCGCCGTAATCGGAGCTGTGTGCGGCCTGGGTGCCTTCGCTCATTCTCGCTTGCTCTTTCTTCGTTCGCGTCTTCGTGCTGACCCCAATATATAGGGCCTTTGGCCGGAAAAGGCCCGTTAATCCAGTAGGAGGCATTCTAGTTCAAAGTGCCGTCCCGGACGTCAAAAAACTGCGCTCTTTCGCCCAGCGGGTCGAATAACGCCCGATCCGTGCCGGTCAGCCACGCCTGGGCGCCCAAGTCTACCAGGGCATCATACAGCGCGGCCCGCCGGACGCCGTCCAGGTGGGCCGCCACTTCATCCAGCAGCAGCAGCGGCGCCGCCCCGCGCTGGGTGCCCTGGACGCGGGCCTGGGCCAGCAGAACGGCGATCAGCAGGGCCTTTTGTTCGCCGGTCGAACAGGTGGCGGCGGGCAGGGCGCGTTCGGCATGGGTAACCATCAGGTCGGTGCGGTGCGGTCCTTCGGCCGGGGCGCCGGCGCGTTCCTTGGGGCGGTCGTCGGCCAGACGGCGGCGGAACGCCTCCTCGGCCTCCACCGCTGGGCGTTCCTCAAGCCAGCCCTCGACCAGCCCGCCGAGGGTGAGGACGGCGTGGGGGAAGGGCCCATGGCCCCCTTCCAGCGCGCGGCCCAGGCGGCCGATCAGATCGCACCGCGCGGCGGCCACCGCCACGCCGTGGGTCGCCATGGCATCCTCCAGGGCATTGAGCCACGCCCGGTCGGTCACCCCGTCGCGCAGCAGGCGGGCGCGTTCGCGCTGGGCCTGCTCGTAGGAGGACAAACGGCCGGCGTGGCCGGTGTCGAGGCCATAGACCAAGCGGTCGAGGAACCGGCGGCGGCCCGAGGCGGCATCGCGGAACAGGCCGTCCATTGCCGGGGTCAGCCACACGGCGCTGACATAGTCGCCGAGGTCCCCCTGGCTGCGCGCCGGCTGGCCGTTGAGGCGCACCACCCGGCGATCCGATTCGCCCGCCGCCCGCCCGGTGCCGATATCGACCGGGCCGACCGCGCTATCGACCAGGGCGGCCACCGCCCAGGCCCCGCGCGGCCCGCCGGGGGCGTCCATGCGGGTCACCTCGGACAGCTTGGCGCGGCGCAGACCCCGGCCGGGGGCGAGGAAGGAGATCGCCTCCAGCAGGTTGGTCTTGCCCGCCCCGTTGGCCCCGGTCAGGACCACCGGGCGCAGGTCGGTCTCCACCCGCAGGCGCGGATAGGACCGGAAGTCGGTCAGGGTCAGCCGCCGCACGCCGACCGGCGTGAAGGCTTCAGACATGGGAACCGGTCAAACGCGCATGGGCATGAGGACGTAGACCGCCGACCCATCGGCCACTTCGCGGATGACCGTCGGCGAGGCGGCGTCGGCCATGGCGAAGCGCGCCGAGTCGCCCTCGATCTGGCTCATGATGTCGAGCAGGTAGCGCGAGTTGAAGCCGATTTCCATGGGCGAACTGTCGTAGGTCACCGACACTTCCTCGGTCGCGCTGCCGGCCTCGGGGCTGGAGGCGGACAGGGTCAGGGTGCCCTTGTCCACCGCCACCTTGATGGCGCGGCTTTTCTCGGTGGAGATTGCCGACACGCGGTCCACGGCGTCCGAGAACGGCTTCTTCTCGACCACCAGGATCTTGTCGTTGTCCTGGGGGATGACGCGTTCGTAATCGGGGAAGGTGCCGTCGATCAGCTTGGAGGTCAGCACCGCGTCGTCAAAGGCAAACCGGATCTTGGAGTCCGACAGCGAGATGGTGACGTCGGAGTTGGTTTCCTCGATCAGCTTGCGGACCTCGGCCACGGTCTTGCGCGGCACGATCACGCCGGGCATCCCGGCCGCGCCCTCGGGCTGGGGGACTTCGACGCGGGCCAGACGGTGGCCGTCGGTGGCGACGGCGCGCAGCACCTCGACCCCGTCCGACAGGGCGGCGTGCAGGTAGATGCCGTTGAGGTAGTAGCGCGTTTCCTCGGTCGAGATCGCGAACTTGGTGCGGTCGATCAGGCCGCGCAGGTCGGCCACGCGCAGGGTGAAGGTGTGGGTGAATATGCCGCCCACCATGTTCGGGAAGTCTTCGACCGGCAGGCACGACAACGAGAACCGCGAGCGGCCCGACCGCAGGGTCAACTGGCTGTCCTCGCCCGAATAGGCGATTTCCACCTGCGCCCCGTCGGGCAGCTTGCGGGCGATTTCATAGAAGGTGTGGGCCGGCGCGGTGGTGCTGCCGGGCTGGGAAACGTCGGCCCCCACGGTCTCGACGATTTCCAGGTCCATGTCGGTGGCGTTCAGCGACAGGCCGTTCGGGCCGGCTTCGAGGCGCACGTTGGACAGAATCGGAATGGTGTTGCGTCGCTCGACCACGGATTGAACGTGACCGAGGGACTTCAGAAGCGTTGCGCGCTCAATGGTCAGTTTCACGGGTCGATCACTCGCTGCCTATGATTCCACCCGACCATCGGGCGGACCCCCATAATCCCCGCAGCGACGACGCCATTCTACCCAGACGCTCAGCGCGGGGCCGCGCAGTATAGCACAAGCGCTTGAGCCAGAAAGCGGATTCCTGCGAGGGGGGAGGACCGGGGTGTGAAACAAAAAGTTCGACACCGAGGTCACCGAGGATCCACCGAGGTCACCGAGGGGCCGTCGCTACGCGCCGCAGGCCTCAAGCCCCGAAGAGGCCTGATCGCGCTGCAACGGCAACACCGCCCTCTCGGTGCCCTCTGTGTTTTCTCGGTGTCCTCGGTGTCTGAACTTCCTTCCCCTACCCCCGCAGCGTCCCCCCTGTCGCCTTCTCGATGTTCGAGATGACCTTGTTGGACACCAGGTCGATGTCCTCTTCGGTCAGGGTGCGGTCGCGGGGTTGCAGGGTGACGGTGATGGCCAGGGACTTTTTCCCTTCGGGCATGTTCGGGCCTTCGTAGAGATCGAACACGCCGACGTCGGCGATCAGCGCCTTGTCAGCCGAGCGGGCGGCGCGGACCAGGGCGTCGGCCTGGACCGAGGTTTCCACCACGAAGGCGAAGTCGCGCTCGACCGGCTGGAACGGAGAGGCGTTGAGCAGCGGGCGGGCCTTGGTCGCCTTGGCCTTGGGCAGCGGGGTGTCGTCGATGAACACCTCGAAACCGACCACGGCACCCTTGACGTCGAGCGCCTTGAGCACGCCGGGGTGGATTTCCCCGAATACCGCCAGCACGGTCGGGCCAAGGCGCAGGCTGCCGGAGCGGCCGGGGTGATACCACGCTGGGGCCTCGGCCACGATTTGCAGGTTGTCCACGTTGACCCCGGCGGTGGCGAGGACGGCCAGGGCGTCGGCCTTGGCGTCCAGGGCATCGACCGCACGCGGCCCGCCGGACCAGTGGCGCGGCCCGGTCTTGCCGGCCCGGATGCCAGCGGCGACGCGTTTCTGGTCTCCCGGCTCGCCGCCATGGAACTGCGGCCCGATCTCGAACAGGCCGAGGTCGGGGAAACCGCGCGCGGCGTTGCGGCCGGCCGCGGTAATCAGGTTGGGCAGCACCGACGGACGCAGGGCATCGAGGTCCGAGGAAATCGGGTTGGCAAGCTGCCGGTCCTCGCTTCCGCCGCCGAACAGGGCGGCCTGGGCGCGCGGCAGGAACGACCATGTGACGGTTTCCAGCAGCCCGCGCGCGGCCAGCCCACGGGTGACCAGCCGGACGGTCTTCTGACGCGGGGTCAGCACCGGCTTGGGCATCGGCAGGCGGGGCAGGGGCACGGCGGTGATGTTGTCGTAGCCGTACAGGCGGGCGACTTCCTCGACCAGATCGTGTTCTTCCTCCAGGTCGCCGCGCCAGCTTGGCGGGTCGGCGATCAGGCTTGCGTCCTGGCGCGACACCGCGCAGCCCAGGCCGCGCAGCATGGCCTCCATGGAGTCGGTGGCGACGTCAATGCCGACCAACTGGCCGACCCGTTCCGGGCGTAGGGTGATGGAGCGCTGCCAGCGCGGTTCATCGCCGGCGACAACCAGTTCGGACGCCTCGCCGCCGCACAGGTCGAGGATCAGGCGGGTCGCCATTTCGGCCCCCCACACGGCCGAGGCCGGGTCCACGCCGCGCTCGAAGCGGTGCTTGGCGTCGGATTCGATGCCCAGCTTGCGGGCGGTTGCGGCAACGCGGCGGGCGTCGAACAGGGCGCTTTCCACGAACACCGTGGTGGTGGTTTCGGTGCAGCCGGTGGCGGTGCCGCCGATCACGCCGCCGATGGCCTGCGGGCCGGCATCGTCGGCGATGACCACGACGGACTCATCGACCTCATAGGACTTGTCGTTGAGCGCCTCGATGGTCTCGCCGGCCTTGCCCATGCGGGGCGTGATGCCGCCGGTCAGCTTGTCGGCGTCAAAGACGTGCAGCGGGCGGGCGCGGTCGATGGTCACGAAGTTGGTGATATCCACCAGGGCCGAGATCGGGCGCAGGCCCACCGCAGTGAGGCGGTCCTTCAGCCACTGCGGGCTTTCGCCGTTCTTGACGCCCCGGATGGTGCGGCCGACGAACTGCGGACAGGCGTCGTCCAGGCCCTCGGGGAACTGGCGGGTGACGCTGACCGGGCTGGCGAAGGTGCCAGCGACCGGCGCGGTCCACGGGTCGTCCTTGAGGGTGCCCAGACCGGCGGCGGCCAGATCGCGCGCCACGCCCCGCACGCCCAGGCAGTCGGCGCGGTTGGGGGTGATGGCGATGTCGATGACCGGGTCGGCCGGCAGGACCTGAGTCACCGGGGCCCCGGTCGGAGACTCGGCCGGCAGTTCAATGATGCCGCCGTGATCGTCGCCCAGGTTCAGTTCGCGCGAGGAGCACATCATGCCCATGCTCTCGACACCGCGGATCTTGCCCTTCTTCAGCTTGGTGCCATCGACCGGGATGATCGCGCCGGGGCGGGCCAGGACGACCTTCAGGCCGGCCCGCGCGTTGGGCGCGCCGCACACCACCTGGACCAGTTCGGACCCGGTATCAACCGAGCAGACCTGGAGTTTGTCGGCGTCGGGATGCTTTTCGGCGCTGCGCACATGCCCGACGATGAAGTCGGCCAGTTCGGCGCCGGGGTCGTGGATGCCCTCGACCTCCAGCCCGATCATGGTCAGGGTGCGGCCGATCTCGGCCAGGCTGGCGTCGGTATCAAGGTGATCCTTGAGCCAGGACAGGGTGAACTTCATCGGGTCAGCCCTCCGGTGACGGTCGGTACATCCAGGGCCGCGAATCCATAATGGCGCAGCCAGCGCAGGTCAGACTCAAAGAAGGTGCGCAGGTCGGGGATGCCGTACTTGAGCATGGCGATACGCTCCAGGCCCATGCCGAAGGCAAAGCCCTGATAGACCTGCGGGTCGTAGCCGCAGGCCTTGAGCACGTTGGGATGGACCATCCCGCAGCCGAGGATCTCCAGCCAGTCGTCGCCCTGCCCGATCTTCAGTTCGCCGCCCTTGCGGGAACAGCCGATATCGACCTCGGCCGACGGTTCGGTGAAGGGGAAGAACGACGGGCGGAACTGCATGGGGACCGCATCGACCTCGAAATACGCCTCGACGAATTCCTTCAGCACGCCCTTGAGGTGGCCCATGTGGGTCGCCTTGTCGATCACCAGACCTTCGATCTGGTGGAACATCGGGGTGTGGGTCATGTCCGAGTCGCAGCGGTAGGTGCGGCCCAGGCAGATGGTGCGGATGGGCGGCTCGGTCGTCTGCATGGTGCGGATCTGCACCGGCGAGGTGTGGGTGCGCAGCAGGTGCCGCGTGCCGTCCTCGCGCTCGTTCAAAAAGAACGTGTCGTGCATGTCGCGCGCCGGATGGCCGGGCGGGAAGTTCAGGGCGGTGAAGTTGTGGAAGTCGTCCTCGACGTCCGGCCCCTCGGCCAGCGTGAAGCCCATCTGCCCGAAGATCGCCACCACCTCGTCGATGGTCTGGCTGATCGGGTGCAGGGTGCCGGTGGACTCGGTGCGCACCGGCAGGGTGACGTCGATGCGCTCGCGGGCCAGCCGGGCGTTCAGGGCGTCGGCCTCAAGCGCCTGCTTACGGATGTCGATGGCCTCGGCCACGGCGTCCTTGAGCGCGTTCAGGGCGGCGCCAGCGGTGCGGCGGGCGTCGGCATCCATGCCGCCCAGGCCCTTCATCATGTCGGTGATGCGGCCCTTCTTGCCGAGCGCGGCGACGCGGACCTTGTCCAGCGTGTCGGTATCGGAGGCGGATTCGACGTCGCGCAGGAGTTCGGCGCGAAGGTCTTCCAGCTTGTCCATGCGGAACGTCCTCAAGAGCAAATCCCGAGCAGACGGACCCGTCTGCGACGACGTATTTGCGGGAAATAAAAACATTTGAACAGACAAAGGGGGCCGCCTTTGGGAAGGCAGCCCCCTCGCAGTCTTAGCGTCTGTGCCCTGGCGCTTGCACGCCGGGGGTCGCTCAGCCGAGGGCCGCCTTGGCCTTTTCGACGAGCGAGGCAAACGACGCCGGCTCACGCACGGCGAGGTCGGCGAGCACCTTGCGGTCCAGCTCGATGCCGGCCTTCTTGAGGCCGTTCATGAAGCTGGAGTACGGCATGTTGTGCTCACGCGACGCCGCGTTGATGCGCTGGATCCACAGGCCACGGAAGTCGCGCTTCTTGTTGCGACGGTCGCGGTAGGCGTAGCGCAGGGCCTTTTCGACCTTCTCGATCGCAATGCGGAAGTTGGTCGAGTTGCGGCCGCGATAGCCCTTGGCGAGCTTGATGATCTTCTTGTGACGGGCGTGGGTGGTCACGCCGCGCTTGATACGGGACATTCAACGGTCTCCTGACGAGGTCTTTAACAAGCTTAGCCGTAGGGCAGGAACTTCTTCACGATGCGGGCATCGCAAGCGTTCAGAACGAAGGTCCCGCGCGCCTGGCGCTTCATCTGCTTGGGCTTGTTGCGCAGCATGTGACGCTTGTAGGCGACGTTGCCACGGACCTTGCCGGTGCCGGTCATGCGAAACCGCTTCTTGGCGGCGCTTTTGGTCTTCATCTTGGGCATTTTGAAAACTCCGGAGGAGGGTTCTTGAAATCAAGCGACTGGGCATGCCCGGCGCCGGACCCCCCAAAGGAAGGTCTGACGCTCCGCCGCGCCGCTCATGGTTCGGAAGCCGAGGGTGATAAACCATAACCCGGCTTAATGCAAGCCGCCCCCGTCATCCCCTTTTCGACGTGGTCCTAACATCCCATGCGTGGCCGATTGCGCTGCACCGCGGGCGACAGTAAGGTGTGTCCATCGGATTCGTATATGTTTGTCAGGGAGTGGGGTCGCCATGGCCGAAGGGAATAAATATCGTCTGGTCACGCGCAGTGACTTCGACGGCCTGGTGTGCGCGATGATCCTCAAGGAATTGGGCCTGATCGACGACATCAAGTTCGTCCATCCCAAGGACATGCAGGACGGCAAGATCGAAATTACCGGCCGCGACATCACCACCAACCTGCCCTATGTCGAGGGTGTGCATCTGGCGTTCGACCATCATCTGTCGGAAACCCTGCGCGTTGGCAAGCGGGACAACCATATCATCCACCCGGAGGCGCCATCGGCCGCCCGCGTGGTGTATGACTATTATGGTGGGGCCGCCAAGCTGCCGCGCATCTCCGACGAGATGATGGAAGCGGTGGACAAGGGCGACTCGGCCAACTTCTCCATTGGCGAGGTGCTGGCCCCGACCGGCTGGAACCTGATGAACTTCATCATGGACGCCCGCACCGGCCTCGGCCGTTTCCGCGACTTCCGCATTTCCAACTACCAGTTGATGATGGAGCTGATCGACTACTGCGTCGATCACAGCATCGAGGAAGTGCTGGCCCTGCCCGACGTCCGCGAACGCACCGACCTGTATTTCGAGCACGAGCCGAAGTTCACCAAGCAGGTGCAGGACTGCGCCACCGTGCGCGGCAAGGTCATCGTTCTCGATCTGCGGGACGAGGAAACCATCTACGCCGGCAACCGCTTCATGATCTATGCCCTGTTCCCCAACGTGACGGTGTCCATTCACGCCATGCGCGGGTTCCAGAACCAGAACGTGGTGTATGCCGTGGGCAAGTCCATCTTCGACAAGTCGAGCCCCAGCAACATCGGCAAGCTGATGCTGGAATACGGCGGCGGCGGCCACCAGGCGGCCGGAACCTGCCAGATCGACCACGCCATGGCGGCCGAGGTCCTCGACGCCCTGGTGGACAAGCTGAACGCCGACCACGAGGTGGCGGCCTCGGCGTAAAGGCTCGCTTCGCGCACGATCAGAGACGCCGCAGGGGACCCCTCCTGCGGCGTTTCTGTTTAAGGAAGTGCTGGGCTCTGCCCAGACCCGCCAAGGGCCGCGCGGCCCTTGGATCCCATGAGGGGGGCGGAGACTTCACTTGCGCCGCAGGCAACAGCCCGCCAGCGTTCAATGCGCTGCGCGCGGCTTTTGCCCCGTCACGTCATGAGGTCAAGGAGGCTGGCCTCCTTGCGGGTGCGGGCAGAGCCCGCTTAGAAAATCAGCGCCAGCAGTCCGATGACCACCAGCAGGCCGATCAGGAAGATGATGCCGACGGCGCTTCCCAGGAACTTGAGCATTGCGGTCTCCTTTGTGGTCGGATGGGCGTCGGGCGTGATCGCATAACGGGGGTGCCGTCTGGAACGTTGCGCCGGGGGCGGGGGGCGTCTATGTAGCTGGGGGGTGTTTTCGCACCTGCGTTCGGCCATGGACGCGGGGAGTTGCGGTACACCTTGCCCCGCAGTTTGCCCCGACCCACCAAAAGACGCACCCTGATGACCGACACACCGCTGTCCCTCTACCGCGCCAAGCTTGCCGCTGGCGGGCTGAAGCACGACCCCGTCCAGGCCCTGGCGGTGGAAAAACTCGAAAGCCTGCATCACGCCCTGTCGGGGTACCAGCCCTCGACCGGTGCGCCCGGCTGGAAGGCCCGCTTCGGGCTGGCCCGCCGTGAACGCGCGCCGACTCCGCCGCAGGGGCTGTACCTCTACGGGCCGGTGGGGCGCGGCAAGTCCATGCTGATGGACTTGTTTTTCCGCACCGCGCCAGTGCAGGCCAAGCGCCGCCTGCACTTTCAGGAGTTCATGCGCGACTTCCATTCCGAAATCCATGCCTGGCGGGCCGGGCGGCGCGAGCACCACGACCCGGTGCCGCCGCTGGCCACCCGCATGGTCGAGCGCGGCTGGCTGCTGTGCCTGGACGAACTGGAGGTTCACGACATCGCCGACGCCATGATCGTCGGCCGCGTGTTCCAGGAACTGATGGAGCGCGGCGCCGTGGTGGTCACCACGTCCAACCGCCATCCCGACGACCTGTACAAGGACGGCCTCCAGCGCGAGAAGTTCCTGCCTTTCATCGACCAGATCAAGGCCCGGCTGGACCTGCTGCACCTCGCCTCGGAAACCGATTACCGCCTGGGCCGCCTGAAGGGCTCGCCGGTGTTCCACACCCCGCTGGGGCCGGACAGCGACGGCGCTCTTGATGGGCTTTTCGCGCATCTGGCCAATGGCCGCCCGGTGCGCTCTGACGCCGTGTTCGTGTCGGGTCGCCGCGTGCCGGTGCCGCGTGCGGCCGGGGATGTGGCGCGGTTTTCCTTCAACGACCTGTGCGAACAGCCGCTGGGGCCGGCCGACTACATGCACATCGCCTCGGTGTTCAATGCCGTGGTGGTGGACCGGGTGCCGCGCCTGGGGCCGGAGAATCGCAACGCGGCGCGGCGCTTCGTCACCTTGGTCGATGCCCTCTACGAGCACCGCACCCTGCTGGCCATGAGCGCCGACGCCCCGCCCGAGGCGCTGTACCCGACCGGCGACGGCGCGTTCGAGTTCCAGCGCACGGTGTCGCGCCTCATGGAAATGCAGTCCGAGGATTACCTGGGGGCCAAGCATCTGGCGTGAGGCCCCTTCTGCCCCCGAGTCGGGCGCCCCGCGAAAGATTACTGCCCAGAAACACCGCCCACGACCTTGCCCGTTGAGAACCTGCCGCATCTGATGCAGTGTGCAGGGTAGAAACCCCTACACCAGAGCCTCGACCGGCCGGAAAGTCGCCTACCCGAAGGGGTGGTTGACGGGTAGTGCGGTGATTTTTCACGGATTGGTCATCTTTAGACCCCTCCGCGAGGCCCCGATGGCCCGAAAGCCGTGGAATAATCTTACGCAATCAGTATTCTGAATGTCCGTCACGCCCCCGGAAGGCCCTTGCCTATCGGGTGGAAACACGTTATCGAGAGCCGCCCGTTAGGGTTGCCGCTGGCGCCGAGCGGGGTGGTAGTCAATCAAACCCATTTCGATATGAAGAGGGATTTCCATGGCACGTAAGAAAATCGCTCTGGTCGGCTCCGGCAACATTGGCGGCACGCTGGCTCACCTGATCGGCCTGAAGGACCTGGGCGATGTCGTCCTGTTCGACATTGCTGAAGGGACGCCCCAGGGCAAGGGCCTGGACATCGCTCAGTCCACCGCGATCGAAGGCGTTGATTGCGCCTACTCCGGCGCCAACGACTACAGCGCCATTGCCGGCGCCGACGTCGTGATCGTGACCGCCGGTGTGCCGCGCAAGCCCGGCATGTCCCGCGACGATCTGGTCGGCACCAACGCCAAGGTGATGGCGTCGGTCGGCAAGGGCATCAAGGACAACTGCCCGGACGCCTTCGTGATCTGCATCACCAACCCGCTCGACGCGATGGTGTGGGTGCTGCGCGAGGCCTCGGGCCTGCCGCACAACAAGGTCGTCGGAATGGCCGGCGTGCTGGACTCGGCGCGCTTCCGCTACTTCCTGTCCGAGGAGTTCAACGTCTCGGTCCAGGACATCACCGCGTTCGTGCTGGGCGGCCATGGCGACACCATGGTGCCGCTGGCCCGTTACTCCACCGTGGCCGGCATTCCGCTGCCCGATCTGGTGAAGATGGGCTGGACCACCCAGGAAAAGCTCGACCAGATCATCCAGCGCACCCGTGACGGCGGCGCCGAGATCGTCGGCCTGCTCAAGACCGGTTCGGCGTTCTATGCCCCGGCCGCGGCCGGCGTGCAGATGGCCGAGGCCTACCTCAAGAACCAGCGTCGCCTGCTGCCCTGCGCCGCCTGGGTTGACGGCCAGTATGGCCAGGACGGCATCTACGTCGGCGTGCCGGTGATCATCGGCGAGAACGGCGTGGAGAAGGTGGTCGAGATCGAACTGAATGCCGAGGAAAAGGCGGGCTTCGAGAAGTCCGTGGGCACCGTTCGGGACCTGATCGCCCTGTCCAAGGAAATGCTGTCCAAGTAACATCTTTTTGGCCCTGGCGCGGGTTCGCGCCGGGGCCATTTCGCACGACCTCCCAAGTCAATTGGGCCAACGGAACAAGGCGACCAGTCGATGAACATTCATGAGTATCAGGCGAAGGAGCTGCTGAAGAAGTTCGGCGTGCCGGTCCTGCGCGGCGGTGTGGCGTACACGCCCGATGAAGCCGAGCGGGTGGCCAAGGAACTCGGCGGCCCCGTCTTCGTGGTCAAGTCGCAGATCCACGCTGGTGGGCGCGGCAAGGGCACCTTCAAGGAACCCGAAGCCGGCACCAAGGGCGGCGTCCGCGTCGTCAAGTCGGTCGAGGACGTCCGCGAGAACGCCGAAGCCATGCTGGGCAACACCCTGGTGACCCACCAGACCGGTGCCGAGGGCAAGGAAGTCAAGCGCGTCTACATCGAAGACGGCTGCGACATCAAGCGCGAGCTGTACCTGTCGATGCTGGTTGACCGCGCCTCGTCGCGCGTGTCCATCATGGCCTCGACCGAAGGCGGCATGGACATCGAAGAAGTCGCCGCCCACACCCCGGAAAAGATCCTGGTCCAGGACATCGATCCGGCCACCGGCATCTCCGGCTTCCATTGCCGCAAGCTGGCCTTCGCGCTGGGTCTTGAAGGCAAGCAGGTCAGCGCGTTCGTCAAGGCCCTGACCGGCATCTTCGCCTGCTTCAACGAGCTGGACGTGGCGCTGCTCGAGATCAACCCGCTGGTCGTGACCGGCGAGGGTGGCATCGTGGCCCTGGACTGCAAGATGGGCTTCGACGACAACGCCCTCTACCGTCACAAGGACATCGAGGAACTGCGCGACGAGGACGAGGAAGACCCGTCCGAGATCGAAGCCGCGCGTCACTCGCTGAACTACATCAAGCTTGACGGCTCCATCGGCTGCATGGTCAACGGCGCGGGCCTTGCCATGGCGACCATGGACATCATCAAGCTGTACGGCGGCGCTCCGGCCAACTTCCTGGACGTCGGCGGCGGGGCCACCAAGGAACGCGTCACCACCGCGTTCAAGATCATCCTGCGCGACCCCAACGTCGAAGGCATCCTGGTCAACATCTTCGGCGGCATCATGCGCTGCGACGTCATCGCCGAAGGCGTGGTCGCCGCTGCCCGTGAAGTGTCGCTCAACGTTCCGCTGGTGGTTCGCCTCGAAGGCACCAACGTGGAACTGGGCAAGAAGATCATGAGTGAATCCGGCCTGCCGATCATCGCCGCCGACAATCTGGCGGACGCGGCTGAAAAGGTCGTCAAGGCCGTGAAGGAGGCGAAGTAATGGCCGTTCTCGTTGGTAAGGACACCAAGGTCATCTGTCAGGGCTTCACCGGCTCGCAGGGCACCTTCCACTCCGAGCAGGCCATCGCCTACGGGACCAAGATGGTCGGTGGCGTGACGCCGGGCAAGGGTGGCACCAAGCACCTCGACCTGCCGGTGTTCGACACCGTGGCCGAGGCCAAGGAGCGCACCGGCGCCAACGCCACGGTGATCTACGTGCCGCCGCCGTTCGCCGCCGATGCCATCCTCGAGGCCATCGACGCCGAGCTGGAACTGGCCGTCTGCATCACCGAAGGCATTCCGGTGCTGGACATGGTGCGCGTCTACCGCGCCCTCCAGAACTCCAAGACCCGTCTGGTCGGCCCGAACTGCCCCGGTGTCATCACCCCCGGCGAATGCAAGATCGGCATCATGCCCGGTCACATTCACCAGCGTGGCAAGATCGGCGTGGTGTCCCGTTCGGGCACCCTGACGTACGAAGCCGTCGCGCAGACGACCGCCGCCGGCCTGGGTCAGTCGACCTGCATCGGCATCGGTGGTGACCCGGTCAACGGCACCAACTTCATCGATTGCCTTGAGATGTTCCTCAAGGACCCGGAAACCGAAGGCATCATCATGATTGGTGAAATCGGTGGTTCGGCCGAGGAAGAAGCCGCCGAGTTCATCAAGGCGCAGAAGGTGAAGAAGCCGATGGTTGGCTTCATCGCCGGTGTCACCGCCCCGCCGGGCAAGCGCATGGGTCATGCCGGTGCGATCATTTCCGGCGGCAAGGGCACGGCGGAAGCCAAGATGGAGGCCATGCGTTCGGCCGGTATCGCCGTGGCGGACAGCCCGGCGGCGCTGGGCTCGACCATGGTGACCCAGCTCAAGGGCTAAGGCGCCCGAACCGGATGCGGGGGGTGGCTGTCCTTTGCCCCCCGCAGCCCCGGTGTCATGTGACGCACCACGGTGTTTCACGACGCACAAAAGGACAGGGCTCGGGCCTGCACGGTAACCCGGCCGCGCCGGCCTCGAACCACATCTTGGGACAACCGGGCAAAACGAAGGGTCGGAAGCGTGGAAGCTTCGATTTTCTCTGGGACCAACGCCACCTTCATCGCCGAACTCTATCAGCGCTATCTGGATGACCCCAATGCGGTCGATCAGAGCTGGGTCGGCGTGTTCCGTGAGTTGATGGACGACCCCGACGCTCTGGCCCGCGAAGTCAGCGGCCCGAGTTGGGACCGTGGGGCCCGCAAGGTCATCGGCGCGCCGGACCCCGACGCACCGCCCGCCCCGGCCAAAAAGAAGGGTGATGGTGCCGCTGCCCCCGCCGCCGGTGCTGGCGTGTCCGAGGCCGAGGTGCGCTTGCGCGTGCTCGACAGCATCCGCGCCCTGATGATGATCCGCGTGTTCCGTGTGCGTGGTCACCTCCAGGCCGCCCTGGATCCGCTGGGCCTGGTCGATCCGACCCCCCATCCCGAACTGGACTACCGCACCTACGGCTTCACGGATGCCGATCTCGACCGCGAGATCTTCATCGACAACGTGCTGGGCCTGGGTGAAAAGGCGTCCCTGCGCAAGATCCTCTCGGTGCTGAAGAAGACCTATTGCGGGTCGATCGGCGTCGAGTTCATGCACATCCAGGATCCCGACCAGAAGGCCTGGATCCAGCAGCGCATGGAAGGCTCGCGCAACATCACCGAGTTCACCGACCTCGGCAAGAAGACCATCCTGGAGCGCCTGACCGAGGCCGAAGGCTTCGAGCGGTTCCTTCAGATCAAGTACACCGGCACCAAGCGTTTCGGGCTTGAGGGCGGCGAGTCCGTCATCCCGGCCATCGAGCAGGTGCTCAAGCGCGGCAGCCAGTTGGGTGTCGAGGAAGTGGTGTTCGGCATGGCCCACCGTGGCCGTCTGAACGTGCTGGCCAACATCCTGCACAAGCCTTACCGCAACATCTTCTCCGAATTCCAGGGCAACGCCGCCAACCCGGACGACGTCCAGGGCTCGGGCGACGTGAAGTACCACCTGGGGACCTCGGCCGACCGCGACTTCGACGGCAAGACCGTCCACCTGTCGTTGCAGGCCAACCCGTCGCACCTCGAAGCGGTGGACCCGGTGGTGCTCGGCAAGGTGCGCGCCCGTCAGGGCCAGTTGAATGACACCGAACGCACCCGCGTGCTGGCCGTTATCCTGCACGGCGACGCCGCGTTTGCCGGTCAGGGTCTGGTGCCGGAATGCCTGGGGCTGTCGCAGCTCAAGGGCTACCGCACCGGCGGCACCATTCACTTCATCATCAACAACCAGATCGGCTTCACCACCGCGCCGCAGTATTCGCGTTCGGGCACCTATGCCTCGGACGTGGCGAAGATGGTCCAGGCGCCGATCCTGCACGTCAACGGTGACGACCCCGAAGCGGTCATCCACGTCGCCCGCATCGCCACCGAGTACCGCCACACCTTCAAGTCCGACGTCGTGGTGGACATGGTGTGCTACCGCCGTCACGGCCACAACGAGTCGGACGAGCCGGCCTTCACCCAGCCGCAGATGTACGACCGCATCGCCAAGCACCCGACCACCCGCGCGCTGTACGCCGAAAAGCTGGTGGCCGAGGGCGTGCTGAGCCAGGACGAGGCGGACGCCGTCTACGGCGCCTTCCAGGATCGCCTGGAGCAGCAGTTCCAGGAGGCGTCGTCCTACAAGCCCAACAAGGCAGATTGGCTGGAAGGCCGCTGGAAGGGCCTGGTCCAGATGGCGGACGAGGAGGAGTACCGGCAGTACGAAACGCCAGTCTCCGACGCCGTCCTCCAGGAAGTCGGCAAGGCCCTGTCAAGCGTGCCGGAAAGCTTTGATGCCAACCGCAAGATCGTCCGCCAGCTCAAGGGCAAGGCCGAGATGTTCTCGTCCGGCCAGGGCATCGACTGGGCGACCGGCGAAGCGCTGGCGTTCGGCACCCTGTTGGCCGAAGGCACGGCCGTCCGCCTGTCCGGCCAGGACGTCGGGCGCGGCACCTTCTCGCAGCGCCATGCGGTGCTGACCGATCAGGCGAACGAAAACCGTTACATCCCGCTCAACCACATCCGCGCGGAACAAGGCCACTTCGAGGTCATCGACAGCCCGCTGTCCGAGTTCTCGGTGCTGGGCTTCGAGTATGGCTTCTCGCTGGCCGAACCGAACGGCCTGACCCTGTGGGAAGCGCAGTTCGGTGACTTCGCCAACGGTGCGCAGGTCATTTTCGACCAGTTCATCAGCTCGGGCGAAAGCAAGTGGCTGCGCATGTCGGGTCTGGTGGTCCTGCTGCCGCATGGCTACGAGGGCCAGGGGCCGGAACATTCCTCGGCCCGTCCGGAGCGTTACCTCCAGCTTTGCGCCGAAGACAACATGCAGGTCTGCAACATCACCACGCCGGCCAACTACTTCCACGCCCTGCGCCGGCAGGTGCGGCGCAACTTCCGCAAGCCGCTGATCGTGATGACGCCCAAGTCCCTGCTGCGTCACAAGCTGGCGATTTCCCCGCTGGCCGATTTTGGGCCGGGCTCGCACTTCCGCCGGGTCATCACCGAGCACGCTCCGCTGGTCGCCGACGACAAGGTGCGTCGTGTCGTCCTGTGTTCGGGCAAGATCTACTACGACCTGTTGCAGGCCCGCGAGGAACAGGGCCTGGACGACGTCGCCCTGGTGCGCGTCGAACAGCTCTATCCGTGGCCGCGCGACGCCGTTGCCAAGGAAATCAAGCGTTACACCAATGCCGAAGTGGTGTGGTGCCAGGAAGAGCCGGCCAATGCCGGGTACTGGACCTTCGTGAAGCTCCGCCTCGACAGCATCGCCGAGGAACTGGACCGCACGCGCGCCAAGTTTGTCGGCCGCAAGGCGGCGGCATCGCCCGCCACCGGCAGCCTGAAGAAGCACGTTAACGAACAAAATACCCTGATCGCCGAAGCCCTGACCGGGGCGTGGGACGATCTGGCCCAGCCGTTCAGCCGCGCCACGCGGCTGTCCCAGATGGGGCAGTGAAGACCGCCCAGTTAACGAAGCGCATGCGACGACATCACAATCGAGGATGACATGGCCATCGAAATCAAAGTGCCCGCGCTGGGCGAGTCCGTCTCCGAAGGCACCGTCGCCAAGTGGTTCAAGAAGGTGGGGGACACCGTCGCCGTTGACGAACCCCTGCTCGAACTTGAAACCGACAAGGTGACGGTCGAGGTTCCCGCGCCGTCCGCCGGCACGATCCAGGAAATCGTCGCCGCCGAAGGCGCCGAGGTCGAAGTGGGCGCCGTGCTGTGCGTTCTGGCCGAGGGTGACGACGCCCCGGCCGCCAAGCCGGCCGCCGCCAAGACCACCGACACCGAAAAGCCGGCCGCCGCGCCGGCCGTCAACAAGCCGGCCGCCCAGCCCGAGACCCCCAAGGTCGCGGCGGCTGCGTCCGCCAACCTTGCCCATCCGCTGCCGCCGGCCGTGCGCAAGCTGGTCGAGGAAAACAACCTCGACGCCAGCAAGATCCCGGCCTCGGGCAAGGACGGTCGCCTGACCAAGGAAGACGTTCTGGGCTTCATGCAGGGCGGCGCCAAGGCTGCTCCCGCCGCCAAGGCCGCTCCGGCTCCCTCGGCCGCTCAGGCGTCCATGTCGGTTGGCTCTGCCGCCACCGCCGCTCCGGCCGGTCCGCGTGAGGAACGGGTCAAGATGACCCGCCTGCGCCGCCGCGTCGCCGAGCGTCTGAAGGATGCGCAGAACACCGCGGCCATCCTGACCACCTTCAACGAGGTGGACATGACGGCCGTCATGGACCTGCGCAACGCCTACAAGGATGGCTTTGAGAAGAAGCACGGCGTCCGTTTGGGCTTCATGTCGTTCTTCATCAAGGCTTGCGTGACCGCTCTCCAGGAACTCCCGGCGGTCAACGCCGAGATCGATGGCGACGAGATCGTCTACAAGAACTACTACGACGTCGCCGTGGCCGTCGGTGGCCCGCAGGGCTTGGTGGTTCCGGTGGTCCGCGACTGCGACGTCAAGTCGATGGCGCAGATCGAAAAGGACATCGGCGCCTATGGCAAGAAGGCCCGTGACGGCAAGCTGACCATGGAAGACATGGCCGGCGGCACCTTCACCGTGTCCAACGGCGGCGTGTACGGCTCGCTGCTGTCCACCCCCATCCTGAACCCCCCGCAGTCGGCCATCCTGGGAATGCACAAGACCCAGATGCGCCCGATGGTCATGCCCGACGGCTCCATCCAGGCCCGCCCGATGATGTATCTGGCCCTGTCCTACGACCACCGCATCATCGACGGCAAGGAAGCCGTGACGTTCCTGGTGCGCGTCAAGGAAGCCCTGGAAGACCCGGCGCGCGTGCTGCTGGAAATGTAATCAAACGCGGGAGGCTTCGGCCTCCCGCACTTTCATTTGGGGGCGGGGTTCCGCGCGTGGCGCGGCAGGATTTTGAACCACAGAGGACACAGAGAACACAGAGGTCTTGAGGCTGTTGCAACGACTGCCCAAGGGCTGCGCGCAGCAAAAATATTCTCGATTTATTTGGCCGCCGTGTCGCCTTCTCCGTTCTCTCTGTGACCTCTGTGTCCTCTGTGGTTGACCCTTTTAAACTTCGCCCCCCGCACCACCCATTTCAGTGAGGAAACGGTTCCATGTCTGACACCTACGATCTCGTGGTCATTGGCGGCGGGCCGGGCGGCTATGTGTGCGCCATTCGCGCCGCACAGCTCGGCATGAAGGTCGCCTGCGTTGAAAAGCGCGGCGCCCTCGGCGGCACCTGCCTGAACGTCGGCTGCATCCCGTCTAAGGCCCTGCTGCACACCAGCCATGTCTATGAGATGGCCGCCCACCACATGGCCGACATCGGCGTCGAGGCCAAGGGCGTGTCGCTCGACCTGGGCAAGATGCTCGCCCACAAGGACAAGGTGGTGTCCGACAACACCGGCGGCATCGAGTTTCTGTTCAAGAAGAACAAGGTCACCTACATCCGTGGGGCCGGCAAGATCACTGCCGCCGACACCATCGAAGTGACCGGCGAGAACGCGGGCACCATCAAGGCCAAGAACATCGTCATCGCCACCGGCTCAGAAGTCACCCCGCTGCCCGGCATCGAGATCGACGAGAAGTCCATCGTGTCGTCCACCGGCGCGCTGACCCTGCCCAAGGTGCCCAAGAAGATGATCGTGATTGGGGCCGGCGTCATCGGCCTCGAACTCGGCTCGGTGTGGCGCCGCCTTGGCGCCGACGTCACCGTGGTCGAATACCTCGACGTCATCCTGCCGCCCATGGACGCCGAAGTCCGCAAGCAGATGCAGAAGCTGCTGGCAAAGCAGGGCATGACCTTCATGCTCGGCACCAAGGTCACCGGCGCCAAGGCCGGCAAGCACGGCGTCAAGCTGACCGTCGAACCGTCCAAGGGCGGCGACGCGCAGACCCTTGAGGCCGACGTGGTGCTGGTCGCCATCGGCCGCCGTCCGTACACCAATGGCCTCGGCCTCGACAGCGTCGGCATCGCGCCGAACGACCAGGGCTTCCTGACCGTGGACGAGTACTACCAGACCAACGTCCAGGGCGTCTTCGCCATCGGTGACGTCATCGGCGGCCAGATGCTGGCCCACAAGGCCGAGGAAGAAGGCGTCGCGGTGGCCGAACTGATCGCTGGCCAGTCGGGCCACGTCAACTATGGCTGCATCCCCTCGGTGGTCTACACCCACCCCGAGGTCGCCATGGTCGGCAAGACCGAGGAACAGCTCAAGGACGCCGGCATCGAATACGCCGTCGGCAAGTTCCCGTTCACCGCCAACGGCCGTGCCCGTTCGATGAACGACACCGACGGCTTCGTGAAGGTCCTGGCCGACGCCAAGACTGGCCGCATCCTCGGCGCCCACATCATTGGCGCCATGGCCGGTGACCTCATCCAGGAAATCGTCGTCGGCATGGAATTCGGCGCCGCCTGGGACGATATCGCCTACACCAGCCACGCCCACCCGCAGCTCGGCGAGTCCATCAAGGAAGCCATGCTCGCCGTGGACAAGCGCCCGCTGCATATCTAAGCGGTTCATTCGGACGGGAAAGGGCGGGGCCGCGTGGCTCCGCCCTTTTTTCATTCAAAATTTCGGATCCATACGCAGCGGAGAGACGCGGGCTCTGCCCGCACCCGCCAAAGGCCGTGGGCCTTTGGAAACCGCTTTTTGGCTTGGTGTATTCTGGCGTTGCACTTGTGCCATCCCCTTCATGGGGTCTGGGGCCAATGGCCCCGGCGGGGTATGGCTGGCCCCATCTTCCCCTCACCGCCCCAGCCGCTTCAGCCCCGCTGCCAGGTCGGCCGGGGTGATGGGTTTGTGCAGGACGTCGAGGCCCTGGCTGTTGAGGGTGCGCAGGCGATCCGGGGCGGTGTCGCCGGTCATCACCAGGGCGGGGATGTTGGTCCTGAAGTGGTTGCGCAGCAGGCGGATGGCGTCGGTTCCTGTTTCGCCCGCGCCCAGGCGGTAGTCGGTGAGGATGGCCGATGGCGTGTGGCCCTGGCTGGTCAGGGCGCGCAGGGCCTCGGCCCACGATCCGGCGATGACCACCTCGTGCCCCCACGATTCCAGAAGATCGCGCAGGCCGAGGGCGATCAGCACCTCGTCGTCGATGACCACCAGGGGGCCGCCGCCCGCGCCGGGGGTCATGCTTGGCTTTTGCCGGGAAAAGTTTGGGGCGGCCACAATGACGTGGGGCACGCGGATGGAAAAACGTGTGCCGTGGCGGTGCCGGCTGACCAGCGCGACCGGGTGGTCGAGCAGGCGGGACAGCCGGTGCACGATGGACAGACCGAGACCGAGGCCCTGGCTGCCGTTGCCGTTGTCGAGCTGCACGAACTCGTCAAAAATGTCGGCCTGGCGGTCGGGGGGGATGCCCGGTCCGCTGTCGATCACGTCGATGCGCCAGTGCTCGCCGGCCCTCCGCACCCCAACCAGAATCTGCCCTCGGCGCGTATGGACCACGGCGTTTTCCAGCAGGTTGCGGACCATGCGTTCCAGCAGCACCGGGTCACTGCGCGTCCACGCCATGCGGGGGACAGTGCGCAGCCGCAGCCCCTTGGCCTCGGCGGCCGGGCGCAGGTCGGCGCTCAGGCGGTCGATGAGGTGGCCCAGGTTGACGCGCTCGATGCGCGGTTCCACCGATCCGGCCTCCAGGCGCGACATGTCGAGCAGTCCGTCGAGCAGGCTGCGCAGGCTGTCGAGGCTCTCGTTCAGGCGGCCCAGGATGGGGGCCACCTCGGGATCGGTGATGCGGCGGCCGAGGGCGTGGGCCTGGAAGATCAGGCTTTGAACGGGCTGGCGCAGGTCGTGGCTGGCGGCGGCCAGGAAATTGGTCTTGGTGCGGGCGGCCCGTTCGGCGCGGTCGCGTTCGGCTTCGGCCCGCGCTTTTTCGGCTTCGGCCCGTTCTTTTTCGGCTTCGGCCCGATCGCGTTCGCGGGTCAGCGCCTGTTCGGCCAGTTTGCGTTCGGTGATGTCGCGCATGATGCCGGTGAAGAATGGCTTGCCGTTCGCCCTCCACTCCCCGACCGATAGTTCGAGCGGGAAGCTGGAGCCGTCCTTGCGCAGGCCTTCGACTTCGCGGCCGGTGCCGATGATGCGGGGTTCGTTGGTTTCCAGATAACGCCGCAGATAGCCGTCGTGGCGTGAATGATGGGGTTCGCCCATCAGCATCTTCACGTTCCGGCCGATCACTTCGGCAGCGGTATATCCAAAGGTGCGCTCGGCGGCGGGGTTGAAGGACTGGACGGTGCCGACGGCGTTAATCACCACGATGGGATCGACCGCCGTGTCCACCAGCGCAAGGTATTTGGCGGAGTCGTTTTCCGGCGCCCCCTTGTGGCGGCGCCACACTCCGGTGAACCTTGCGGCCATGACCAGTGCAACGACTCCTACCACGAGGAGAGCTGCGAGCATGAGGTCGTATTGTTCCGCCTGCGTCATCCTGTGCCCAGTAATCCAGACATTCTTGCTATGGTATAGAATGAAAGGCTGGTGGGCGAGAGGAGTATCGCGGTGGTGGACCGGACCCTAACGGTTTGACGGAGGAGCTTGCGTTGCCTGTTCGGCCGATGATTGTAGGGCACCCAGGTCGTCTTGCACCGTGGCCAGCAGATCGGCGGCCTCTGCGGGATCCTGGTGCAGGGCGTTGAGGGATTTGGTGATGTTCAGCAGGCTGTCGCGGACCTGCTGGCTGTCGGTTGGCACGGCGCCGGAGTGCTGTACGGCCTGCACGGCGTGTTGGGCCTGGAGCAGGACCTGCTGGCCTTCGCGGGCCAGGGGGGTGGCTTTGGGATCCCCTTGGGGGGGAGTCTCGGCCGCCTGTTGCAGGGCGCGCACATTGTCTTGGGCCTCGCGCAGCATGTCGAGCGCCTGGGGGATGGGCACGCGACGGTCTTCACCGGGGCCGACGTAGGGGGGCGGGCTTCCGGCCTCGGGGCGCAGGCTGTGGGTGGTGGCGGATCCGACGCCTTGCTCGGCGCGTCCCTCCTGTTCGGCGGCGGCAACGGGCGGGACGGATGCGGCGAACAGGAGTCCAGCGAGGACGGCGGCGGCAGGGGTGGGCGTGTGCATCGGACCATCTCCTGGCGGGCAATGTTCCCTGAGCAACGGGCCGTATCCATTGGCCGTTGCGCCTATTGCGGCGGCGGTTCCCCGTCCTGGGGCAGCGCGGCCTGCTGGAGCGTGGCGCTCAAGGCCCCTAGGTGCCCGGCCAGACGGTGCAGGGCATCCACCGTGGCGGCATCATCCCAGGCCAGATTGTCCTCCACGTCGGTGATGGCGGCCCGTGCCTCGGCCATGGTGAAGGGATCGGCCAGATTGGGCTCCAGGGTTTCCAGGGCCTGAAGGGCCGAGGCCGCGTCATCGACCACTGGCAGGGTCCAGCGGTCCAGCGTCTCGGGCGCGGCCAGGGGGATGGCGGGACCGGGGTCGGGGCCTGGATCCTGCTCGATGCCGTTCAGGCTCAGGTCGTACTGCTCGATCAGGTCGATGACCAGGGAATGGGACAGCATGACCCGGCCGTGCAGACCGCCAAAGGGCAGCGGCTCGGCCGTTTCCTCGACCGTTTGGGCGAGGGCGGGAAGGGCCACCATGCCAAGGGCAACCAGCAGGGTCAGGCGCATGAGGGTCCTCCTTCAAGTGCCGACTCAAACGTTTCGGCGCCCGGAGCGTTGCCGTTGATAAAGGTGTATGCAAACAATCGTTCCGCCCGATTAAAGATGCGCTAACAAGTCATTGGACCTGTGCTGCGAATCCCCCCACAATGCCTCCTGTCGCCATCCACAGAACCAGGGAGAGACCCGCATGTCCGTCGTTTCCGATGCCCGCCAGATCAATATCGGCCTGTCCGAGGACAACCGCATCCGTATCGCCGAGGGGTTGTCCCGTCTGCTGGCTGACACCTACACGCTCTATCTCAAGACCCACAATTTTCATTGGAACGTCACCGGCCCGATGTTCAACACCCTGCACCTGATGTTTGAGGCGCAGTATACCGAACTGGCCCTGGCCGTGGACCTGATCGCCGAGCGCATCCGGTCGCTGGGTGTCGCCGCGCCGGGCTCTTATGCCCAGTTCGCCGCCCTGACCAGCCTCAGCGAGGAAACCACCGTGCCGTCGGCCGAGGAGATGATCGCTCAGCTTGTGCAGGACCAGGAAACCGTGGTGCGCACCGCCCGCGCCGTGTTCCCGCTGGCCGACGAAGCCCACGACGAACCGACCGCCGACCTGCTGACCCAGCGCCTTCAGGTCCACGAGAAGACCGCCTGGATGCTGCGCGCCCTGCTGGGCTGACGGTATCGGGACTGAAAAAAGAGCGGGCTGCTCTGGTATAGAGCGGCCCCCCTGAACGAAAAAGAGCGGGCGGCTCCGGTAGGAGCCGCCCGTGAAGTTGAGGAAGGTCTGAGACAGGAGTCCGCCGCGGAACCGCGACGCATCCAGGCCCTTGTTGTAGCCGCTAATGCGAGGCGTTTGCAACATCTAATTTCCCTTAACGGAATACGGTTTGGCTGTCCGGGCCACGGGGCTAGGATAAGCGCCGTTCTCAACCGCATTCCCGGACCCTGATTTGCCCCCTTCCACCCGCCGCATGATCGCCGCCCTGTGCCTGGCCGAGGTGCTGACCATGCTTGGCGTGTTCGGTTTCCCCGCCTTGCTGCCGGCCTTTCAGGACGCCTGGGGGCTGAGCAACACGCAGGCCGGTTGGGTCAGCGGGGCAACCTTCGGCGCCTATGCGCTGGTTTCGCCGGTGCTGATCGCCCTGACCGACCGTGTTGACGCCCGTTGGGTCTATGCCGCCGGGGCGGGCCTCGCGGCCGTGGCGGCGGCCGGTTTCGCGCTGTTCGCCGAAGGTTTCGTCAGTGCCCTCCTGCTGCGCGCATTGGGCGGGGTCGGCTTGGCCGGCACCTACATGCCGGGCCTGCGCATGATGGTCGATCGCATCCCGCCCGAGTCCCAGGCCCGCGCCGTGCCGCTGTACACGGCGGCGTTCAGCCTGGGCACGGCAATGAGCTACTTCGCCTCGGGCGAGATCGGCGCGGCCTTTGGCTGGCCGTGGGCGTTCGGAATTGCTGCGCTGGGGGCCGGGGCGGCGGTTCTGGTGGCCGTGGTGCAACGGCCGATGACGCCGCAACGCCCCGAAGGCCCCCAGGTCCGTCTGCTCGACTTCCGGCCGGTGCTGCGCAACCGCCCGGCCATGGGCTATGTGCTGGGGTACGCCGCGCATATGTGGGAACTGTTTGCCTTCCGCTCGTGGGTGGTCGCCTTTCTGGCTGCATCGGGCGGTGCGGCGGCGGCTGTGTCGGCCGGCTGGCCGGCTCCAGCCACGGTGGCGACGCTGGGCGCGCTGCTGGCCATGGCGGCCAGCATCGGCGGGGCCGAGATGGCCACCCGGTTCGGCCGGGCGCGGACGGTGATGGTGTACATGGTGCTGTCGGGGGCCATGGCGGCTTGGCTGGGCTTTGCCGTCGGATTGCCCTATGGCGCCCTGGCCGGGCTGACCATCCTGTATGCCGGGCTCATCCAGCTCGACTCGGCAGCCCTCACCACGGGTGCCGTGGAGACCGCCCAGGCCGGGCGGCGCGGCGCCACGCTGGCGGTGCATTCGCTGATCGGATTCCTGGCCGCCTTTCTGGGACCGCTGGCGCTGGGGATGGTTCTGGACGTTGCGGGGTGGGGCTGGGCCTTTGCGTCGGTGGCTGCCGTGGCGTTGTTGGGGCCGCTTGCCCTGGTGTGGGGGCGGGCCGCCCCAAAAGCGCCACTTGCACAGCAGCCTCCGGGCGCGTAGGTGTTGGGGATGTTGAGCGAGCCGCAGGACCCTATTCCCCACCCGTCTGCCCTGCGCGGCCTCGTCGCGGCCGGTCGGGAACTTGTGCGCCATAGTGGCATGTTGATTGTCGGATGGGGTCTGGTGGGCGTCGGGCTGCTTCTGATGCCAACGCCGGTGCCCGTTGGTCTGCTGCTGTTCCTGGCTGGGCTGGCTGTATTGGCCCGCGAATCGGCCGCCGCGCGGCGGGCCATCCGTTGGACCCGCAGCCGGGTGCCCCGCATGTCCGAGGCGCTCAACCGCGCCAAGCCGCGCCTGCCTGTCGGCCTGCGCACGCTCATCGAAAGCACCGATCCCATTGCCGACCTGGCGCCGGGTGAGTAGGGCCGTCTCCTAACGGAACCGGGTCAGGGCCCGCTCATAGGCGTCCTCAAGATCGCGATACGCCGCTTCGGCCGGCGTCTGGCCGTCCGAGGCTTTCCGTTCGGCGTCGCGGGTGTTGGAGGGGTCCTTGGTCGCTGCGGCGTGCGTTTCCGGGCTTTCCGCCAGATGACCGCGCACCACGTCGCGCCGGTTGCGCAGGTCATTGATGAGGTCGGCGACGGTGTGTTCGCCCGGCGTGGCCTGGGCCTTGGCTTCCAGGGCCTGGATGCGGCTTTCCAGATCGGCGAATCGCTCGGCCAGGGGCCGGGCGCGGGTGGCTTCGGGGCCTTTCATGCGTCCTCCAAAAACACTACTCTCTCACCGCCGATTGGCCCGGCACCGCCGTGCCGTCCATCAGCCCAACCAGCGAGTCCTCGCTGTCGTTGAGGAGCACCAGCGGCCCGACGATCAAAAGTGTGAGAATGAATGCCGCGATCAGGGAACGGCGGCCTTGCTCGGTGGAGTTTTCCCAGTTCATGCCTATCCTCCCTTGCGCCCGGTATTGCCTCCAGAACGATCCCAATAAGGAAACGCCGCCAGTGGCATGAGGGTTCATCCACGGGCGGCGTCCAAAGGACTCAGGGACGGGCAAAAGGAAGCCCTAGCGCTTGGCGTCCTTGGCTTCGCGTTCCAGGCCGGCGCCGGCTGCCTGCATGTCCTCGCCGGCGCCTTCCATGGTGTTGCAGGCCCCCAGGGCGAGGACCGCGCTGGTTGCCGCCACCGCCAGGGTCATCGACCAGCGGCGCGATTTGGACTCGGATTGATGGCTGTTGGGGGTACGCATGTGCGTTTTCTCCGTCTTGTGGTGTCTGACTGACGGAGGAACGTGTTGGCGCGATGGCCGGTTGCTTAATGCCGCCCTTCAACGCCCTCGGGGATGGCTCCGGGCGTGGACGGCGGCCAACTGCGTCGTGTCGATCTGAGTGTAACGCTGGGTCGCGGCCAGCGAGGTATGGCCGAGCAGTTCCTGAATGGTCCGCAAATCGCCGCCTCGGGTCAGCAGGTGCGTTGCAAAGCTGTGGCGCAGGGCGTGCGGGGTGGCCGTCTCCGGCAACCCGAGCAGGGCGCGCAGGCGGCGCATCTGGCGCTGCACCACGCCGGGATTGAGCCGCTTGCCGCGCGCCCCGACGAACAACGGCTGGTCCGGGCTGCGGTCGTAGGGGCGGCGGGCCAGATAGTCCTCCACCGCCTCCTGGACCAGGGGCAGGACGGGAACCAGACGTTGTTTTGACCCCTTGCCGGTGATCCGCATGGTGTCGCTGGTAGGCGCGTCGTCGATGTTGAGGGCCAGGGCCTCGCCCAGGCGCAGGCCGCAACCGTACAGCAGGGCGAGCAAAGCCAGGTCACGCGCCGCCTGCCAGGGTTCCTCCTGGAGTTCCTGGATGGTCAGTAGGGCGTCGCGCGCCTCGTCCTCGGCCAGCGGGCGGGGCAGTTGGCGCGGCGGGCGCGGGCTGCGTACCGTGGCGATGGCCGGATTGGACAGCCGCCCGGTACGGTCCAGGAACTTGAAGAAGCCGCGCAGGGTGGACATATGGCGGGCCACCGACGGCCGCGACAGCCCTTCGGCCGTGCGGGCCGCCAGATAGGCCCGGAAGTCGGCCGCCGTCATGGCGGCCAGATGGTCCATGTCCGGTTCGTCGCCCACATGGTTTTGCAGGAAAACCAGGAAGGCGGAGAAGTCGCGGGCGTAGGCCGACACCGTATGGGGCGACGCCCGCCGCTCCGCCTCCAGCCAGTCCAGCCAAGCGTCGATGACGCCGCGCAGGGCCGGACTGGCTGGAAAGTAAACGGGTGGGCGGTCCATGTTAGCGGGCGACCCAGCGGCGGATGCCATGGCCGACCACGGCGGCGAGGAACGACAGAAGTTCCGTCGCCTGCCCGTCGTGGAAGGTGTCGGCGTGGCGGCTGCCGAGCGCCATCAAGGCCGGCGGGAGGTCATCGCCAAGTGGCAGGCGGACCAGGGCGTCCGAGGCGACCAGCCCATCGCCCGACCCGTACAGGGCCGGTTCCTCGCCGACCACGGGGCGCAGGCGGGTGGCCTTGCCGGGGCCGAGCAGGCGGTCCACCGCGCCGGCCTGCAATTCCTGCACATAGACCGCCGCGCCCTTGGGCAGGCCGGGCTCGAAGCACAGCATCACGAGATCGACCTGCAACAGCGGCGGCAGGTCGTCGGTCACGGCGCGCACGAACACCTCGAAACTGTCGGCCGCCAGCACCGCCAGCACGGCGGCATGGGTGCTGTTCTGGGTGCTCATGTTGTTGCGGGCGTTGAAGATCAATTCCTCGGCGCCGCTGCGCATGGTGTCCAGTTCGGCGCGCAGGGCCCGCAGGGTGTGTGCCTGAAGATCGGTAATCCCGTCGCCCAGGTCACGGCCCGGCAGCACCTCGGCGGCGATCTCGGGATTGTCGCGCAGGAAGTCGGGGTGGGCGCGCAGATAGGCCGCCACCTGATCGGCCGAGGGCAGGGCGGGGGTGCCGCCCTTTTCGGCCTCGTCGCCGGTCTTGCGGGTTGCCATCGGTCAGGCCCCCAGGATCGTCTGGCCCGACTTGGCCCAGTCGTCCATGAACCCCTTGAGGCCCTTTTCGGTCAACGGATGGTCGAACATCTGGCGCAGCACCTTGGGCGGCATGGTCGCCACATGGGCGCCGATGCGCGCCGCGTCGGCCACATGCATGGGGTGGCGGATGGAGGCGGCCAGGATCTCGGTCGTCAGGTCGGGATAGTTGCCGTAGACCTCGGCGATCTCGGCGATCAGGCCCATGCCGTCATGGCCGATATCATCGAGCCGGCCGACGAACGGCGACACGAACGCCGCCCCGGCTTTGGCGGCCAGCAGCGCCTGGTTGGTCGAGAAACACAGGGTCACGTTGACCAGCCCGCCGTCGTCGGCGATGGCGCGGCAGGTCTTCAGGCCGTCGGGCGTCAGCGGCACCTTGACCGCCACGTTGGGGGCGATGCGGCGCAGGACGTCGGCTTCCTTCATCATGGTCGGGAAGTCCAGCGCGGTGACCTCGGCGCTGACCGGGCCGGCGACGATGTCGCAGATTTCCTTCACCAGATCCAGGAACTTACGTCCGCTCTTGGCAGCCAAAGTCGGGTTGGTGGTCACGCCGTCAACCAGGCCGGTGTCACACAGCTCGCGGATCTCGTCGAGGTCGGCGGTATCGATGAAAAACTTCATGGAAGCGTGCATCCTGCTTTTAAGGAACGCGCCGTCGTTGGCGGCGGCCATTGGCGGCGGGGGAAAGGCCGGTTAAGTTTAGCCCATGCAGACCGCCGCGCCCACCCCCCGCCGCCATGATGTTGCAGTGCAGCCCGACGCCTTTGCGGCGGGCGCCCTGGTGGCCGTGCTGTTGCCGCTGCCCTTGGCCGGTCCCTATGACTACCGCGTGCCGCCCGACGTGGTGTTGCGGCCGGGCGACGTGGTGACCGTTCCTCTGGGCCGGCGCCAGGAGCGCGGCGTGGTGTGGGGGCCGGGGGCGGGGACGGTTGACCCGGCCAAGGTCCGCGCCGTGCTGTCCCGCCTGCCCGATGCGCCGCCGGTGCCGGAGGTATCGCGCCGGTTCGTTGACTGGGTGGCGGCCTATACCCTGAGCGCGCCGGGCGCGGTGCTGCGCATGGTGCTGTCGGTGCCCGACGCGCTGGAGCCGGTGCGGGCCGCCGTCGCCTATCGCGCCAACGGCAGCGACCCCGAGGCGCTGGGCGTCCGCATGACCGAGGCGCGGCGCCGCGTGCTGGAGGCCTGTGTGGGTCAACCGCCATTGCCGGCCGCCGAACTGGCCCGTGTTGCGGCGACCAGTGCCGGGGTGGTCAAGGGCTTGGCCGAGGCCGGGCTGCTCGATTCCGTGCTGGTCGATCCGCTGGAGGCCGAGTCTCAGGCCGATGGCGACCACCCCGGCCCGACCCTGTCCGAGGATCAGGCCACCGCCGCCGCCCGTCTGGTGGCCGCTCTGGACGGCGGATTCTCCGTTACGCTGCTGGAGGGCGTCACCGGGTCGGGCAAGACCGAGGTTTATTTCGAGGCCGTGGCCGCCGCCCTGCGCGCCGGGCGGCAGGTGCTGGTCCTGGTGCCGGAAATCACCCTGACCGCCCAGTGGCTCGACCGATTCGCCGTGCGGTTCGGCGCGCCGCCCCTGGTGTGGCATTCCGAGGTGACCCAGGCCCGCCGCCGCCGCACCTGGCGGGCGGTGGCGCAAGGCAAGGCGTCGGTCGTGGTCGGGGCGCGCTCGGCCCTGTTCCTGCCCTACCGCGCGCTGGGCCTGATTATCGTCGACGAGGAACACGAGCAGGCCTTCAAGCAGGAGGAAGGCGTGGTCTATCACGCCCGCGACATGGCCGTGGTGCGCGGGCAGGTGGGGACGGTCCCCGTCGTCCTCGCCTCGGCCACGCCGTCGCTCGAAACCGCCCAGAACGCCCAGGCCGGGCGGTACGCGCGGGTTCATCTGCCGTCGCGCCATGCCGGCGCCGCGCTGCCCCTGGTCCGCGTCATCGACATGCGCCGCACGCCGCCCGACAAGATGTCGTGGGGTCGAAGCTGGCTGGCCCCGCCACTGGTTGACGCCATTACCAAGACCCTGGAAGTGGGCGAACAGGCGTTGTTGTTCCTCAATCGGCGGGGCTATGCACCGCTGACCCTGTGCCGGACGTGCGGCCACCGGATGCAGTGCCCCAACTGCACCGCCTGGCTGGTCGAGCACCGGCTGTGGAGCCGCCTGCAATGCCATCACTGCGGCCATTCCGAGCCGCTGCCCAAGGAATGCCCCTCGTGCGGGGCCGAAGACCAGTTGACCGCCTGCGGGCCGGGTGTCGAACGCCTGGCCGAGGAGGTGGCCTTGCGCTTTCCCGAGGCGCGGGCCGCGCTGGTCGCTTCGGACACTCTCGGTGGGCCAGGGGCCACGGCCGAGTTGGTGCGACGGGTCACCGACAAGGAACTCGACCTGCTGATCGGTACCCAGATTCTGGCCAAGGGGCTGCATTTCCCCAACCTCACCCTGGTCGGCGTGATCGACGCTGACCTCGGGCTGTCCGGGGGCGACCTGCGGGCTGCCGAGCGGACGTTCCAGTTGCTGTCCCAGGTCGCAGGGCGGGCGGGGCGCGGCGAACGGCCCGGCAGCGTCTATTTGCAAACCTATCAGCCCGAACATCCGGTGTTGCAGGCCATGGTGTCGGGCGACGCCGACCTGTTCCTGGAGGCCGAATCCGAGGGCCGCCGTCTGCTCGGAATGCCGCCGTTCGGGCGGCTGGCCGCGCTGGTTGTGTCCGGGCCCGACGAAGCGGCCGTCGAATCGACCGCCCGTGCCCTCGGCCGGGCGGCGCCGCGCCAGGATGGGGTGGAGGTTCTCGGCCCCGCCCCGGCGCCGCTGGCCGTGCTGCGCGGCCGTCATCGTTGGCGGCTTTTGCTCAAGGCGCCACGGGCGACGCGGGTGCAGCCGATGATTCGCGCGTGGCTGAACGGTGTTAAGTGGCCATCCACGGTGCGGGTTCAGGTGGATATCGATCCCTATGGATTTTTATGAGAAAGGCGCAGGATGCTAGGCGCCGACTGGGGTCTCGGGAAGGAAAGCGCGTTCGGGGACGTTTTCCGCGCAGCCAATTGCTTGCAACCCCTGAACGGTTATGTTAACTACCAACCGCGCCGCAGGGGGTGAGGTTTTCACCGGCGCGCAAAAAATATTGTTGATCAATGTGTTAAGTCCTTTGCCGTCGCCTTCCTGAACACATTCCGGGGCCAGCAGAACGTGTCATCCGATACCGTAGGAAATAAGGGTCTCGCAGACCGCTATGCCGCGGCTCTCTATGACTTGGCCGACGAGCGCAAGGCGCTCGACCAAGTCGCCACGGACCTTCGCTCCCTGCAGGCCATGCTGGACGAGAGCGCCGATCTTCGGCGGTTCGTCTACTCGCCGGTGCTGTCCCGTGACGATCAGCGCAAGGGTCTTACCGCGCTGGCCGACAAGGCGGGCCTGTCGCCGCTCACTCTCAATTTTCTCGGCCTGGTGTCGTCCAACCGCCGCCTGTTCGCCCTGCCCGCCATGGTTCGTGCCTATCTGGCACGGCTGGCCGCGGCGCGCGGCGAGGTGACGGCCGAGGTGGTCAGCGCAACGTCGCTCACCGATAATCAGGCCTCGGCCCTTGCTGCCGCGCTCAAGCAGGTGGTCGGCAAGGACGTTTCCGTCGAGGCAAGAGTCGATCCGTCCATCCTGGGCGGCCTGATCGTGAAGATTGGGTCCCGGATGGTCGATAGTTCAGTTCGCACGAAGCTGCAGCGTCTTCAGCTCGCTATGAAAGGGGTTGGGTGATGGAAATCCGCGCCGCGGAAATCTCCGCTATCCTGAAGGAACAGATCGCCAATTTCGGCACCGAAGCCGAGGCTGCGGAGGTCGGTCAGGTTCTGTCCGTCGGTGACGGTATCGCCCGCATCTATGGTCTGGACAAGGTCCAGGCCGGTGAAATGGTCGAATTCCCAGGTGGGGTGATGGGCATGGCCCTGAACCTCGAAGCCGACAACGTCGGTTGCGTGATCTTCGGTGATGACCGGGGCATCAAGGAAGGCGACATCGTCAAGCGTACCAAATCCATCGTGGACGTTCCCGTTGGTCCGGAACTGCTTGGCCGTGTCCTCGACGGTCTGGGTAACCCGATCGACGGCAAGGGCGACCTGGGCACCACCAAGCGCAGCGTTGCCGACGTCAAGGCGCCCGGCATCATCCCGCGCAAGTCGGTGCACGAGCCGATGCAGACCGGCCTCAAGGCCATCGACAGCCTGATCCCGGTCGGCCGTGGCCAGCGTGAGCTGATCATCGGTGACCGTCAGACCGGCAAGACCGCGATCATCATCGACACCATCCTGAACCAGAAGGCGGTGAACGACCGCGCCAAGGACGAGAGCGAAAAGCTCTACTGCGTCTATGTCGCGATCGGCCAGAAGCGCTCGACGGTTGCCCAGGTGGTCAAGACGCTGGCCGACCGTGGCGCGCTGGAATACACCATCGTCGTGGCCGCCACCGCCTCGGAGCCCGCTCCGATGCAGTTCCTGGCGCCCTACACCGCCTGCACCATGGGCGAGTGGTTCCGTGACAACGGCCGCCACGCCGTGATCTTCTATGACGATCTGTCCAAGCAGGCCGTCGCCTACCGTCAGATGTCGCTGCTGCTGCGCCGTCCGCCGGGCCGTGAAGCTTTCCCCGGCGACGTGTTTTATCTCCACAGCCGTCTGCTGGAACGTTCCGCGAAGCTCAACGACTCCATGGGTGGCGGTTCGCTGACCGCTCTGCCGGTCATCGAGACGCAGGCCAACGACGTGTCGGCCTACATTCCGACCAACGTGATTTCGATCACCGACGGTCAGATCTTCCTGGAAACCGACCTGTTCTTCAAGGGCATCCGCCCGGCCGTGAACGTGGGTCTGTCGGTGTCGCGCGTCGGCTCCGCCGCCCAGATCAAGGCCATGAAGCAGGTTGCCGGTACCATCAAGATGGAACTGGCCCAGTATCGTGAAATGGCGGCCTTCGCCCAGTTCGCCTCGGACCTGGACCCGGCCACCCAGAAGCTTCTGGCCCGTGGTGCGCGCCTGACCGAGCTTCTGAAGCAGCCTCAGTTCCAGCCGATGCCGGTCGAAGAGCAGGTGGTGTCGATCTTTGCCGGCACCAAGGGCTACCTCGACAAGCTGGCGGTGGGCGACGTGACCCGGTACGAGCGGGAAATGCTGGCCTCCGTCCGTGACAAGGGCGCCGACATCCTGGAAGCCATCCGCACCGACAAGGCGATCAAGCCCGAGACCGACGAGAAGCTGAAGAAGTTCCTCGAAGGCTTCTCGAAGTCCTTCGCCTGAGCCTGAGCGGAAACCAACAGGAAGGCCTGACAGCCGATGCCCAGTCTCAAGGACCTACGTGCCCGGATCTCCTCGGTCAAGAACACGAGGAAGATCACCTCGGCCATGAAAATGGTTGCGGCGTCGAAGTTGCGCCGCGCCCAGGATGCCGCCGAGGCCGCCCGCCCCTACGCCGTGCGTATGGAGCGGATGCTGGGTAACCTTGCTTCCTCTGTCCACGGGCAGGCGGGCGCTCCCAAGCTGCTCTCCGGCACCGGTCGCAGCGATCGTCACCTCATCGTGGTGATGACCGCCGACCGCGGCCTGTGCGGCGGCTTCAACACCAACGTCGCCCGCAACGCGCGCCTCATGGTGCGCGAGCTGTTGGCCGAAGGTAAGGACGTCAAGCTGCTGTGCGTCGGCCGCAAGGGGCGTGACGCCCTGAAGCGCGACTACGGCGCCCTGATCCTCAAGACCTGGGAAGGCGTGAACCGTCGCGGCGTGGCGTTCGCCTCGGCCGACGAGGTCGCCCAGCATGTCCTCGATCAGTTCACCAGCGACAACTTCGACGTCTGCACGGTGATCTACAACAAGTTCAAGTCGGCGATCTCCCAGGAGGTCACCCGCCAGCAATTGGTGCCGTTCCCGGTTCCCGAGGTTTCGGGCACCCCTGGCAGCACGGGCGAGCAGAAGGCTCTGTACGAGTACGAGCCGTCCGAGGAAGGCATCCTTGCCGACCTGTTGCCCAAGAACGTTGCGATGCAGGTGTTCTCGTCCATGCTCGAAAGCGATGCCTCTGAACAGGGCGCGCGCATGGCCGCGATGGACAATGCGACCCGCAACGCCGGCGACATGATCAACAAGCTGACCACCCAATACAACCGGGCGCGCCAGGCCAATATCACCAAGGAGCTGATCGAGATCATCTCCGGTGCCGAGGCCGTCTGACGACACGACGCAGACCCCACACGACCAATCGATTTAGGGGCATAGGAGCTATACCCATGGCGAAGAACAACGTCGGTAGCATCGTCCAGGTCACGGGCGCCGTCGTGGACGTGAAGTTCGCAGGCGAGCTTCCGGCCATCCTCTCGGCGCTGGAAACCGACAACCACGGCAACCGCCTGGTTCTCGAAGTTGCCGCGCACCTCGGCGAGTCCACCGTGCGTACCATCGCCATGGACAGCACCGAAGGGCTGGTTCGCGGTCAGGAAGTGACCGACACCGGCACCCCGATCATGGTTCCGGTCGGCCCCGAAGTTCTGGGCCGCATCATGAACGTCATCGGCGAGCCGGTCGACGAGCGTGGGCCGGTCAACGCCAAGCGTTCGCTGCCGATTCACCGCAGCGCGCCGAGCTTTGTCGAGCAGTCCACCGAGACCGAAATTCTCGTCACCGGCATCAAGGTCATCGACCTTCTCGCCCCGTACGCCAAGGGCGGCAAGATCGGCCTGTTCGGCGGCGCCGGCGTGGGCAAGACCGTGACCATCATGGAACTCATCAACAACGTCGCCAAGGGCCACGGTGGTTATTCCGTGTTCGCCGGCGTCGGTGAGCGTACCCGTGAGGGCAACGACCTTTACCACGAGATGATCGACTCGGGGATTATCGACCTCAAGGGCGACACCTCCAAGGTGGCGCTGGTCTACGGCCAGATGAACGAGCCGCCGGGCGCCCGTGCCCGCGTCGCGCTGTCCGGCCTGACCCAGGCCGAGTACTTCCGCGACGAAGAAGGCCAGGACGTGCTGTTCTTCGTGGACAACATCTTCCGCTTCACCCAGGCCGGGTCCGAAGTGTCCGCGCTGCTGGGCCGCATTCCTTCGGCGGTGGGCTATCAGCCGACCCTGTCGACGGACATGGGCGCCCTTCAGGAGCGCATCACCTCGACCAAGAAGGGCTCGATCACCTCGGTGCAGGCCATTTACGTGCCTGCTGACGATTTGACCGACCCGGCGCCTGCCACCTCGTTCGCCCACCTCGACGCCACCACCGTGCTGTCGCGCTCCATCGCCGAAATGGCCATCTTCCCGGCCGTTGACCCGCTGGACTCCACCTCGCGCGTCCTCGACCCCCGCGTCGTCGGTGAAGAGCACTACGCGATCGCCCGCCGCGTCCAGGAAGTGCTGCAGACCTACAAGGCCCTGCAGGACATCATCGCCATCCTGGGCATGGACGAGCTGTCCGAAGAAGACAAGCGCATCGTCGCCCGCGCCCGCAAGATCCAGCGCTTCCTGTCGCAGCCGTTCCATGTGGCCGAAGTGTTCACCGGTACGCCGGGCGTGTTCGTGGCCCTCGAAGACACCATCAAGGGCTTCAAGGGTATCGTCGAAGGCGAGTACGACCACCTGCCCGAGCAGGCTTTCTACATGGTTGGCACCATTGAGGAAGCCATCGAGAAGGGCAAGAAGATGGCTGCCGAGGCCGCTTAATCAGCAGTCCGGTCACGCTTTCTTGGTTATCCGGGGCCGCCCGCGCGGCGGCCCCGTCCTTTTACAGAAGCAGCTAACGCGGAGCCCGTCGCAACATGGCCGAGACGCTCGAATTCGAACTGGTGTCGCCGGAGAAGCTGTTGGTCTCCGAAGCCGTCGGCATGGTCGTGGTGCCGGGCAGCGAAGGTGACTTCGGTGCTCTGCCGCAGCATTCGCCGCTGCTCTCGACCGTCCGTCCGGGCGTCATCAGCATCTACCAGCAGGGCAAGGTCAGCCGCCGCATCTTCGTTGCCGGCGGGTTCGCCGAAGTGACCGAAGACCGCTGCACCGTGCTGGCCGAAGAAGCCGTGCCGGTCGAGGACATCACCGCCGACATGGTCGATCAGCGCCTGCAGGCGGCCAAGGATGCTTTGCAGGAAGCTGACAGCCCCCTCGACAAGGCGGCAGCGGAGTCCCGACTGCGCATCGCCGAAGCTCTGGCCGCCGCCCGCGACTGATCGCACCGACGGCACCGGAAGACGAACAAAGGGTCGGCCTCGCGCCGGCCCTTTTTCTTGGATGCGTATCGATGGAAAGATGCGGGCTCTGCCCGCGCCCGCCAGGAGGCACGGCCTCCTGGACCTTGGGAATTGGCTTCGGTACAAAGCCGCGCGCAGCGCAATAAACCCTCACGCCCTCTGCCTGCGGCGCTTAGGGTGACCCTCACGGGGTCCGGGGCCAATGGCCCCGGCGGGGCATGGGGCTGGCCCCATGCCTTCCTCCCACCCTCCACACCTGTCACAAAACAGACCAAACCCTTGCGTTTCGCGGTCTGGGTCCGGCATTGTGGGGCGCATTTTCTGACCAGCGGGACGACCATGACGCATTGGACGCTTGATGATATTCCGTGGGGTCGTTTTGATCCCGCCCGCGTGGACTCGCAGATCCTGGCGGTGGTCAAGGCTGCGTCGTTGGTCGAGCGCAACGCCGCCGATTACACGTCCTACCTGGGCAACGTATTCCGCGACGATCCGTCGTTTCGTGTTCATGTGGACAGTTGGCGCGTCGAGGAGGAGCGGCACGGCAACGTTCTGGGCCGCTGGGCCGAAATGGCCGACCCGTCGTTTTCGTTCGAGGCCGCTCTGGCCCGATTCCGTGCCGGTTACAGTATCGACGTTGGCGCACAGGACAGTATCCGGGGCTCGCGGACTGGGGAACTGATCGCCCGGTGCATCGTGGAAACCGGGACCAGTTCGTTCTATTCCGCCCTGCGCGACGCTTCGAACGAGCCCGTTCTGAAGGCCGTCTGCCACCGCATCGCCGGCGACGAGTTCCGCCATTACAAGCTGTTCTACGACACCATGAAGGTCTATCAGGCGCGCGAGAACGTACCGGGTTGGCGGCGCTTTCTGGTCGCCATCGGACGAATTCGCGAGAGCGAGGACGATGAACTGGCCTTCGCCTACCATGCCGCCAACGACGCGGTGGATGCACCCTATGACCGGGTGACGGCCTCGACCAACTACGGCGCCCGCGCCTTTGCCTGCTACCGGCCGCACCACGTGGCGCGGGCCTCGAACATGGTCCTCAAGGCGGCGGGCCTGAACCCGCGCGGGATGCTCGGCAGCGTGGTCGGGCGGGCCATGTGGACGTTCGTTTCGCGGCGCGCCAAGGCGTTACAGACGGCGGGGCAGACGGCGGACCGCTCCGCCGCCTAAGTCACAGGCCTCAGGTCTTGCGGCGGGCCAGCGGCTCATTGGGCTGTAACTCGCCGTCCCACGGGAACAGCAGCCACATGTCCTGCGGCACCGGCACGGCGAAGGTGTCCACGGCATCCTGCCCCTGGGGCTTGGCGTAGACCGTGGCGAGGTGGCCCTTGGGCAGCATGGCCTTGACCAGCCGCGCGGTGACGCCGGAATCGACCAGGTCGTCAACGATCAGAAAGCCCTCGCCGTCGCCCACCGCAGCGGTTTCCACGCCCTTGATGACCTGTGGGTCGCCCTGGCGGCGGTCGTCGTAGGACACCACGCAGATGCTTTCCACCAGGCGCAGGTCCAGTTCGCGGGCTAGGATGGACGACGGAATGAGGCCGCCCCGAGTGATCGCCACGATGCCCTTGAACGGCCCCAGCTCCATGAGTTTGTGGGCCAGCATCCGGGTGTCGCGGTGGAACAGCTCCCAGGCGATGGGCAGATAGCGGTTGGCGGTGTAGTCCTTCATGGGCAGCCGTTCCTTTTGGTATAAGGTCTTGTCCGAAAGCGCGCCATTCTAAACAATGGCAGCCACAGCGGAAGCGTCGAGTGGAATCATGCTGCATACATTGACCGGCCTGCGCGGCATGATCTCCGCGCCCCATCACGCGGCGGCGCAAAGCGGGCTGGCTGTCCTGCGCGACGGTGGCAATGCGATCGAGGCGATGATCGCGGCGGCGGCCACTTGCGCGGTTGTCTACCCCCATATGAACGGCTTGGGCGGCGATGCGTTCTGGCTTATCCACGAGCCCGGCCGGCCGCCGGTGTCCATTGACGGTAGCGGCGCGTCGGGCCGCGCGGTGAGCATGGAGTTGTATCAGCGCCAGGGCCTGGACGCCGTGCCGCGCACCGGGCCGCTGGCTGCCGCCACGGTGGCCGGGGCGGTGTCCTCGTGGCAATCGGCGCTGGAAATTTCGGGCGCGCGCTGGGGCGGCGGCATGGGGCTTGACCGCCTGCTGGCCGACGCCATCGACTATGCCCGTGCCGGCACCGCGCAGGGCGCTTCCACCCACCGCGTCACCCAGCGCGAACTGGGGCGCATGGCGGCGCTGCCGGGCTTTGCCGAAGCCTTTCTGGAGGCTGACGGCTCGGTCCCCGCCGTTGGCGCCCGGCGGTGCAACCCGGCTCTGGCCGAGGTGCTGGCCGATCTGGCGCGCAACGGACTGGATGACTTCTATCGCGGCGCGGTGGCGCGGCGCATCGCCGCTGATCTGGCCGCCGTGGGCAGCCCCCTGGGCGGCGAGGACTTGGCTCGCCATCGCTCGGTGCGCCGCCGGCCGCTGTCCCTGGGGTTGGCCGAAACCGCGGGCGGCGTGACGCTGTTCAACACGCCGCCGCCGACTCAGGGGCTGGCCGCCCTGATGATCCTCGGGCTGGTCGAGCGTCTGGCCCCGGCGGAAGCGGAAACGTTCGAGCACATTCATGCCATTGTCGAGGCGACCAAGGTCGCCTTCAAGGTGCGCAACGCCCACATCGCCGACCCGCTGTACATGAACGTTCATCCGGCAACCTATGTGAACGATCATGTGCTGGACCGTCTGGCCGGTGACATCGCGCCGCGCCGTGCGGCCCCCTGGCCGGCCCGCCTGGCCGCCGGAGACACCGTCTACATGGCTTGCGCTGACGCGCAGGGGCGGGTGGTGAGTTTTATCCAGAGCCTGTTCCACGGTTTCGGGTCGGGCGTGGTGCTGCCGGAGAGCGGCTTGCTGTGGCACAACCGGGCCAGCAGCTTCAGCCTGGACCCCCTGTCGGTCAACGCGCTGACACCGGGCCGCAAACCAGCCCACACCCTGGCCCCCGCGTTGGCCAAGTTCCGGGATGGCCGCGTCATGGCCTATGGCACCATGGGGGGCGACGGCCAGCCGCAGACCCAGGCGGCGGTGTTCACGCGCTATGCCCGGTTCGGCATGGACCTGCAACAGGCGGTCAGCGCGCCGCGCTGGGTGCTCGGCAAGTCCTATGGCGACAGCAAGCCTCATGACCTGAAGCTGGAAAGCCGATTCGACCCCGATGTCATCCACGCCCTGCAACGGGCCGGCCATGACGTCAGTGTCCTCGGCCCGTTCGAGGAAATCATGGGGCACGCCGGGGCCGTTGTGTGGCACCCCGGCGGAGTGATGGAAGGGGCCTGCGACCCGCGCAGCGACGGGATTGTCGCAGCGTTCTGAGGGGGGGGCGCCTGAAGCGCGTTGCATCCGCTGTGGCGGACGCATGGTGCCCAAAAAGAAACCGGCGCTGCCCTGGTCAAGGCGGCGCCGGTTTTCTTTATGTGGGGTCCGGTTTTCTTTACGCGGGGTCAGCGAACGTAGAGGTGCACCTCGTTGGAGGTGGCGGTTGGGCTGGCCATGCCGGACATGCGGATGCGGTCGGCTGGTAGGCCCATCTCGGTCAGGGACCGCAGGACCTGTTCGGCGTTGCGGCGCGACGCCGCGACGCCCAGGGCGCGTTCTCCGGCGTTGTTGCCCGGCGCCGAAACCGCGACCAGATCGAACGACGCGTTGGGGCGGCGTTCGATGGCACGCGACACGGCTTGGTACAGGGCCTGTTCATAGGCGACGTTCGGGCGGTCGAAACGGATGACCACCAACGGACGCTGCCCGGCGATGTTGGCGGCCGGCAGGGTGCCCATGGGCATGGCGGCCGAGGTCCGCACTGCCGCCTGGTTGCCCAGCGAGGAGCCGTAGAGCTGGCCGTTCTTGATGCCCAGCGCCAGGGTGTTGAGGTTGCCGCGCTCGTTGGCGACATAGGTCTGCTGGCGCGCGATGTCCTGGCTGAGTTCGGACAACAGGCGCTCGATCAGGACGGTGGTCTGGTTGGCTTCGTCCTCCAGCACGCGAAGCTGGAGGTGGTCTTCCTCGACCGCACCCGACAGGCCGTAGGCGGCCCGGATGGAGTCCATGAGGTAGGCGGCCATCGCGCTGTCCGACGCCACTTGCGTCGCCAACTGGTTCATGGCCGAGATGTCGGTGTTGATGGCTTCAAGTTGGTTCTGGGCATAAGCCCAGCGCTGATGCAGGACCGGGTTGCCGGGCGTGGTGCCAACCTGGAGGCGCGCGTTGATGACGGCGACGGTCTCGTGATAGCCCTGGCTGTCCTGGATGGTCTGGTTGCGGATGGTCTGCAAGGTGTTGTTGCGCTGCCGGATGCTTTCCTGAAGCTGGCGCAGTTCGTTTCGGAAGGTGTTGACCTTCTGCCCGACAAAGGTGCCGGTCGGCTGACCGGGCGTAACCTTGCCCGGCTCGAAGTTTGTGCTGCCCAAGGCGGGCGGCGGTCCAACCGTGGGGTCGGAGCTATACTCGGACTGCGCGGCAGGGATGCTCATTGTCTGAGCCGGTTCGTCCCCCCCAAGGGAAGGAAAGAGCGCGTCAGAGGCAAACGAGCAACCCGAAAGAGCGAATGCCACGCCAAACGCGAGAAAACGGCTTTTCGACAGCGCCATCGAACTACCTTTTGGTTCTCACAGACACCCTCCCTGGGGTATCGGCTTGTTTAGAAAGGATTTGGCGGGACATTTCCCCCCCGCGCGTCATATTCCGGGCGAGTGTACTGAAAGGCTTAGGTCGGAACAAGCCGCATTTACGACAGGGTTATGGGGTTTACGCGCAGCCCCGTGGGTTTGCGTCCAAAGGGGGCCCATTTTGCCCCCCCCATATGGGTCGCCCACCAACTGTCATTCGCTGGCATGTGTGCCGGGGCGTACGGAGAGCATTCTTTTTTCGCACCTGCGGCTTTTTTCCCTTGCAATGAGGGGCAGCGCCGAGTATTTCTCCGGGCCTCGACGGGGGCAGCCCCGACGGGAAAGAAGAAAGACACTGTGCGCCCGTAGCTCAACTGGATAGAGCACTTGACTACGAATCAAGAGGCTAGGAGTTCGAATCTCTTCGGGCGCACCACTCTAAAGGCTTGAAAGCGAATAGCTTTCAAGCCTTTTCCATATGTGGCGCGGGGACCGCTGGCAGCGCCGTCCCACGCCTCTCCCCCCGGAACGGTATCGCCCGCAGCCGCGAGGAATGCCCCCCCCCCCTAGAAGGCATACCCTGTGCTGAGCCACACCTGCGGCTGTCGGTCCGTCGTGTCGGATTGCGGTCGACCGCCTGTGAACGAGCAGTCAGAAATGGTCACTTATCGAGGGTGGTGTGGCCGATTGCCCTCGTGTTAAAGATCCCCTGAGCATATCGTCGGTGCCGACGCCTTGCTACTGCTGTTGGCCCTGCATCATGCTGCCAACAAGGGATACAGGTCGTGACCATGCCGGACAGTGTCCTCAAGTCAGTCGCCATTCTGGTCGTTGAGGACGAGCCGGCGGCGGCACGCCTGCTGCAACTGGATCTCGCGGCGGAACTTGGCGGCACCATCCGGGTCACCGTGGTTGTCACCTTGGCGGATGCCCTGGTGGCGCTCACACGTGGCGGTTGGGCGGCCTGCGTGCTCGACCTCGGTTTGCCCGACAGCAATGGGCTGGACACCTTGCGGGCCGTCAGGACAGGGGCGCCCGACGTTCCCGTGGTGGTGCTCAGCGGCGACAGCCGCCAGGAAACAGCGGTCGAGGCGTTGCGGCTCGGGGCCGAGGATTTCCTCGACAAGCATGCGGCGCCGGGTGCCCTGATCGCCCGCAAGGCCGGGCACGTCGTGCGGCGGCAGGTCCTGACCGAGGATCTGCGGGCCTCGCGCGATGGGCTTCAGGCGGTTCTGGACAGCGCAGCGGATGGCATCGTGACAATCGACGCCAGGGGCATCGTGCTGTCCTTCAACTTGGCTGCCGAGTCAATCTTTGGGTGGAAGGCTGCCGAAGTGATCGGCCGCAACGTGTCCATGCTCATGCCGCCCGATACCGCGCGCCAGCATGACGGCTACCTGGACCGCTATCTGGGGGGCGCAGAGCCACGCGTGGTCGGCATCGGACGGCAGGTCGTCGGCCAGCGCCGCGATGGCACGACCTTTCCCATGCACCTCGCGGTCAGCGACGTGGCGGTACGGGGACGGCGGATCTTCACCGGCATCATCAGCGATCTGACGGAGCTGAAGGCGGCCGAGCGGCGGGCCGAGGAGCGCGGCCGTCTGGTCGAGGCCATCCTGCACGGCACGCCGGACCCCATCTTCGCCAAGGATACCCAGGGCCGCTACCTTCTGGTTAACGAGGCGTGTTGCGCGGTGTTCGGGCGGAGCATGTCCGAGGTCATCGGCCGCACCGACCGCGACCTTTCCCAGGGCTCGGCCGCCGACGCCATCCTTGCCGCCGACCAAAGAGTGCTGGGCGGTGGCGGGGTCATTGTCGTGGAAGAGGACCTTTCCACACCAATCGGGCCGCGCTCGTTTGCCGTGACCAAGGGGCCGCTGCTGGGGGCGGACGGGGAGGTCGTCGGGCTGGTCGGTGTTGCCCGCGACACCACCGACGCTCTGGCCGCCCAGCGCGAACTGAAGGAGCGCAACCGCCTGCTGGCCCTGACCGAAGACGTGGCCAACGTCGGTCACTGGTATCTGGAGGCGGGCAGCGAGGTGTTGCAGTGGTCGCCCGAGGTCTACCGCATCCACGGTCTTGAGCCGGCCACCTATAAGCCCGCCCTCCAGTCGGCGATGGAGGCTTTCCACGAGGGTAGCCGCAAGGCCGTTCGCCTGGCCTTGACGCGGGGTATTGCCGATGGCCGGGACTTCAGTGTCGAGGCGCGGGTGCGCCGGACGGACGGCGAACTCCGCGAAGTCCTGCTCAAGGGCGCCGGGGACATGGGCGAAGACGGCGAGGTGCGCGGCCTGTTGGGGATCATCCTCGACATCACCGAGTTGCGCCGTGCCCAAACCGCCGTGACCGAGGCTGGCGATCTGCTGCGTCTGTCCATCGGGGCACTCAAGGACGCCTTCGTGCTCTATGACCCGGACGGCCGCATGGTCGTTTGTAACGATGCCTATGAGACGTTGCTGGGGCGGCCGCTGGCCCCCGGCACCCGGTTCCAGGATGTGCTGACCATCGGGGTCGGCAGCGGTCTGTTCAAGGAAGCCCTCGGGGACGAGGAGGCGTGGACGGCCAAGCGGTTTCGGGATTTCCATAATGGCGGCACCCGCGAAATGCGGGTCGGCGCCCGGTGGTTCCGGGTCACCGACGTGCCCCTGCCCAGCGGCCATATCGTGGGCACGCGGGTCGATATCACAGCCCTGCGCGAGGCGCGCGAGGCCGCCGAGGAGGCCAACCGCGCCAAGTCCGAATTCCTGTCGCGCATGAGCCATGAACTGCGCACCCCGCTCAACGCCATCCTGGGCTTTGCCGAACTCATGGAGATCAGCCGCAAGGACCCGGTGACGGACCGCCAGCGTGACTACCTGGGTTACATCCGTACCGGCGGCGGGCACCTGCTCAACCTGATCGACGACATTCTTGATCTGGCGCGTATCGAGGCGGGGCGGATCAGCCTGTCGATCGAGCCGGTGGATACCCGCGCCCTGCTCGACGATTGCCTGACCACCACCCGCACGCTGGCCGATGGCCGGGGCGTGACGGTGCGGGACGACTCTGCCGGGCAGGCGTTGCCGTGTTTGTCGGTGGATCTGACGCGGGCCAAGCAGGCGCTGCTCAACCTGCTGTCCAATGCCATAAAGTACAACCGGCCCTCGGGGAGCGTCCCTTCTGGCAGCGTGACGGTCTCGGTCGCCCCGCAGGGCGATTTCCTGCGGCTGTCGGTGGCCGATACCGGGCTGGGCATCCCGGCCCACCGCCAGTGCGAATTGTTCCAGCCGTTCTCCCGCCTGGGCCAGGAGACGGGCGAGATCGAAGGCACCGGCATCGGCCTGACCATCACCCGCCAACTGGTCGAGGAAATGGGGGGCAGCATCGACTTTGTCAGCGTCGAGGGGGAGGGGTCGACCTTCTGGATCGACCTGCCGTTGGCCCATCAGCCCGGCGGCGGCGTTGTTGAGGGCGACCCTGTACCGGCCGCCGTCATGACCGGGAAGGGGGACGACGCCCGGCGCACGGTCCTCTATGTGGAGGACAACCCAGCCAACCTCGCCCTGATGAAGGAGATCATCAAGGAGTCCGATGGCTTCACCCTTCTCAGCGCGCACACGGCCGAACTGGGGCTGGACATGGCGCGGGCGGCACCGCCAGATATCATTCTTATGGACATCAATCTGCCCGGCATGGACGGCTTTCAGGCCCTTGAAGCCTTGCGGGCGGATAACCGCACGCGGGACGTTCCCGTGATCGCGCTCAGCGCCGACGCCCTGCCCTTCACGGTGCGCCGGGGCGAGCAGGTGGGCTTCATGGCCTATCTGACCAAACCGGTGCGGGTGGACGCACTGCTCGACATGCTGAACAAGGCAACCACCAGGGACGTCCCATGATCATACTCGACAGCACCCTTAAATCGGCCCGCATCCTGGTGGTTGACGACAACCTCGCCAACGTTGCCCTGCTGGAAGCCTTGCTGGAGGACGAGGGGTTCGAGGACGTCACCGGCATCACCGACTCGCGCGAGGTGGTTTCCCTCCACATCGCCCAGCCGTTTGACATCATCCTGCTCGATATCCGCATGCCGCACATGGACGGGCACGAGGTGCTGCGCCGCTTGAACGAGGTGCGCGCGGTCGACGACTATGTGCCGGTGCTGGTGCTGACCGCCCAGACCGACACGGAAACCCGGCTTGCCGCCCTGGAGAACGGGGCGCGGGATTTCGTCACCAAGCCGTTCATTCGTGCAGAGGTCATGTCGCGCATTCGCAACATGCTGGAGGTGCGCGCCCTCTACACCGAACGCGCCCGCCAGAATACGCTTCTCGAAGCCATGGTTGCCGAGCGCACCGGGCGCCTCAAGGCGATCATGGACAACGCCCCGGACGTCATTCTGGCCACCGATGCCGCCGGCTGCATCACCGATTTCAACCGCGCCGGGATGCAGATTTTTCACCGCAACATGACCGGGCAGCCGCTGCGCACCTTGTTCGCATCGGGTACCGTCCTGCCCGACACCGGGAGTGCCAAGGTGACGGCACGGCGCCCGGATGATTCGCAGTTCCCCATGGAACTGTCGCTGGCCCCCCTGCGCGATGGCGGTGCGGAACGGGTCCTGATCGGCCGCGACATCACCATGCGCAAGCTGCTTGAGGATGAACTGACGTGGTTGGCCTCCCACGATCCGGTCACCGAACTGCCCAACCGCTTTGCCTTGCGCCGTATGGTCGAACAGGGCGTGGCGGATAGTGGCGGCGGGATGGTTCTGGTGGCGATCCTGCGCGGTTACCACCGTCTGGGTGACTTGTTCGGCGCGGCCGTGGCGGACAAGTTCCTGCGGCAGGTCGGCGATACCATGCACCAGCTCATGGCGGCGGAAAACGCCGAGCTTGGCAGTTGGGGCGATGGCATGTTGCTGGCTTTCGTACGCGATGTTCAGGATGCCGCCACGGCCGACCGCATTGGCCGGGTCCTGCACGACGGCTTGAACCGCCTGTGGGTGGTCGATGGCCGCGAGGTGGCTCTGGACTGCCGGGTTGGCGTAGCCCTGGCGCCGGTCCACGGCTCCCTGGCCGACACCCTGGTGCGCCGGGCTGCCCTGGCGGCGTCGGTGGGCGAGGGGGTGAGGCTGTTCGACGACGCGCTGGAGGCCGAGGCAGCCGAATGGAACCGTCTGGAGGACGCCCTGCGGCTGGCTCTGGAGCGCGATGAACTGCGGCTGCTTTACCAGCCCAAGGTGGAACTGGCGACCGGGCGCATGTGCGGCGTCGAGGCCCTGATGCGGTGGGAGCATCCCGAGTTGGGCATGGTCTCGCCGGTCAAATTCATCCCGATCGCAGAGGAAACCGGCCTGATCGACAGCTTCGGGGCCTGGGCGATCGGTCAGGCGGGGCGCGACGCGGCGGCCTGGGGTGACCTGAAGGTGGCGGTCAACGTGTCGGTGCGCCAGCTTGACAAGCCGACCTTGATGGACGCCGTGCAGGCCGTGATCGCGGCCGGCATGGACCCGGCGCGCCTGGAACTGGAGGTCACCGAAAGCGCGGTGATGAACAACGTGGAGGACGCCATCGTCGCCCTTCAGGCCTTGCGCGCCCTGGGTGTCGGGCTGGCCATCGACGACTTCGGGACGGGGTATTCGTCGCTGGCCTATCTGTCCCGCCTGCCGCTGACCACCTTGAAGATCGACCAGAGCTTCGTGCGCGACCTGGGCGAACGCCCCGAATCGACCGCCATCGTCAACATGGTGCTGGGCCTCGCCCAGGCACTCGACCTCCAGACCGTGGCCGAAGGCATAGAGACAGCCATCCATGCCGAAATCCTGACGCGGGCCGGCTGCGTACTCGGCCAGGGCTGGCTGTACGCCAAACCCCTTCCGGCGGCTGAAATCACCGCGCGGCTGCGCACCGCGGTGACGGGGGCCGCGCCATCATGAGTTCGATGGATGTGACGGAAAGCCCGCCCGCCACCAGTGAGGTGGACCACGCCCGCCAGTATCTGAACCAGTTGCTCGGCGCCTTGGGGGAAGCCGTGTATGGCATTGACCTGGACGGTCGGTGCACGTTCATCAACCCGGCGGCGCTCGACCTTCTGGAGTTTACGGAGGCCGAGGTCCTGGGGGGCGACCAGCACGCCCTGTTCCATCACCATCGCCCCGACGGGACGGTCTATCCGGCGGCGGAGTGCCCGATCCACAAGACCGTGCGCGACGGATATCGGCGCAGCGTCGAGGATTGGTTCTTCACAAAGGGCGGGCGCGGAGTCCCCGTGGCGCTCATCACGACCCCGCTGCTGCGCGACGGGACCATTGTTGGCGCCGTCGCCTCCTTCCATGACATCAGTCAGGCCAAGGCCAGTGAGCAGGCATTGCGCAACGAGCGGCAGCGCCTGGAAAACGTCATTCGGGGAACCCGTGCCGGAACCTGGGAATGGAACGTCCAGACCGGCGAAACCAAATTCAATGACCGCTGGGCCGAGATCATCGGCCATACCCTGGCTGACCTGGGGCCGACGACCATCGAAACGTGGCTCGGCCATGCCCACCCCGACGACCTGAAGATTTCGAACGCGTGTCTTGAGCGGCATTTCGCGGGCGAGGTGGACTACTACGAGGCCGAAGCCCGGATGCGGCACAAGGACGGCCATTGGGTCTGGGTGCTCGACCGGGGCAAGGTGGTGTCCTGGACGCCGGACGGCAAGCCTGAATGGGTGGCCGGCACCCATTCCGACATCACCGCCAGCAAGGCCGCCGAACAGGCCCTGCGCGACAGCGAAGAACGCTATCGTCTGGCCCAGACGGCGACCGGGGTGGGGATCTGGGACTGGGATGTGGTGGCCGATCGCATCCATTGGGATGCCAACTGCTGGAGCCTGATCGGGCTGTCACCCGACGCCGGCCCCATCACCCTGGCCGACTGGAAACGGTTCCTGCATCCCGACGATGCCGCCGGCGCCGAGGCGGCGGTGCAGGCGCAACTGGTGCAGGGGAGCGCGTTCGTCATTCAATTCCGCTATCGGAGGGCCGATGGCGGCTGGCGATGGGTGCAGGGGCGCGGGCAGGTCGTGGCGCGGGACGCGTCGGGGGCGCCCGTGCGCATGATGGGCACCCACACCGATATCAGCGTCCACAAAAAGGTCGAACAGGTCCTGGAAAGCAGCCGCAACCGCCTGGACCAGTTGCTGGGGGCCAGCCCGGCCGTGGTCTATGCGGCCAATGCCCAGACCTATCGGGCGTCCTACGTCAGCGCCAACGCGCGCGATGTGTTTGGCCTCACGCCTGAGGAAATCCTCGGCCAGGAGGCATGGTGGATGGACAGCCTGCATCCGGCCGACCGCGATCAGGTCCTGGCCGATGCCGAGGCGTGGTTTGCGGACGGCGCGCGCGGGTTGCTCAAACACAGCTACCGCATCCGGCATGGCAACGGGTCCTATGTCTGGGTCGAGGACCAGTTGCGCCTGCGCCGTGATGACGACGGCCAGCCGCTCGAAATCATCGGGTCCCATGTGGACATCACGGCCGCCAAGGAAGCCGAGGCCCTGATCCGCGCCAGCGAGGAACGCCTGCGCGCCCTGTTTGACCTGTTCCCCGACGGCCTTGTGTTGTCCGATCTGGCGACCGGCCTGCCGACGCAGTTCAATCCGGTGGCCCATCGTCAACTGGGCTACACGGAGGCGGAGTTCAAACATCTGACGATCGCCGCCCACGAGGCTGCCGAAGGCCCCGATCAGGTGCGCACTCACATGGCGCTTATCGTCGAGCAGGGCGGCGATGACTTTGAAACCCTGATGCGGCGCAAGGACGGATCCTTGATGCCCGCGCACGTCACGGTCATGCCCCTGGACCTGAACGGCCGCCCGCATCTGTTGGGGGTGGTCCGCGACATCACCGAGCGTCACCGCACCGAGGAAGCCCTACTGCGATCCAACGCCGAGCTTGAACAGTTCGCCTATGTCGCCTCCCATGACCTGCGCCAGCCGTTGCGCATGATCACCAGCTATACGCAGTTGCTGGAACGCGCCCTGGGGGACAGGCTGGACGCCCCCAGTCAGGAGTTCATGGGCTTCATCCGCGAGGGCGGGCAGCGCATGGACCAGATGCTGGTGTCGTTGCTCGAATACTCGCGCATCGGCCGCGCGGGGGAGCCGATGGCCGATGTCGACAGCCGTACGCTGGCCGAGGAAGCCATCCGCTTCCTGAAGCCCGCCATTGCCGAGGCCACCGCGGAGGTCCGCCTGACGGGGGACTGGCCGGTCATTACCGCCAGCCGCAACGAGGGTGTGCGCCTGTTCCAGAACCTGATCGGTAACGCCGTGAAGTACCGTGCCCCGGACATCGCCCCGGTGATCGAGCTGTCGGCCGAACGCCGGGGCCAGGACTGGGTGTTCCAGGTCCGCGACAACGGGATCGGCATCGACCCCAAGCAGTTCGACCGCCTGTTCAAGGTCTTCCAGCGCCTGCACACCCGCAAGGACTACGACGGCAACGGGGTCGGGCTGGCTGTCTGCCGCAAGATCGTGGAGCGGCACGGCGGGCGTATCTGGGTGGAGTCCGGGGGGGCCGGCACAGGCACGACCTTCCTGTTCAGCCTGCCCGACCGCAAGGGGGAGGGCGTTCCGGCCTGACTGTGGCTTATGGGCGGCCCAGCGGTCCGGTCGTGAACAGCGTCACGCGCAGCCCGCCGTGGGATACCGGGGCACCCGCCGCCACCAGCGGCAGGCCGGTCGCCTCGGCCAGAGCGTCGTCGCTGGTCACCAGCCCGACCCGCCAGCCCATGAACCGCGTCATCAAAGTGCGTCCGAGGGAGCGGTACAGCGGGAATAGTTTCTTTCGGTCCCCGATGCGGGCGCCATAGGGCGGATTGACCATCACCAACCCCGTTTGCACCGACCCGGCAGGCCCCTTGGGCGGATAGAGGTCGCCGATGGCAAGCTGCCGGAACGAGGTGATGTCGGCGATGCCCGCCCGCTCGGCGTTGGCGCGGCTCATGGTGATTGCCCCGGTGTCGCGGTCGCTGCCATAGAATGGAACGGCGGGCGTGACCGTGCCGCCAGCAGCGCGCAGGGCCTGCCACGCGGTGTCATCGAACCCCACCAGATGCTCAAAGGCGAAGCGGCGCGACCGGCCGGGCCGCAGGCCGGCGGCGATCTCCGCCGCCTCCAGAACGAACGTGCCGGACCCGCACATGGGGTCGAGCACGGGCTCGCTGCCGTCAAACCCGCATTGCCGCAGGAACAGGGATGCCAGCGTCTCGCGCAGCGGGGCCTTGGCGACGGCTTCCTTGTGGTTGCGCTTGTGCAGCAGCCCGCCCGAGGTGTCCACGCTGAGGGTGCACAGGTCGTCCTCGATGCGGGCCTTGATGCAGACCTCCGCATCGGGGGAGATGGGGGCCCCCAGTTCCTCGTGGATCGCCGTCTCGATGCGCTGGGCGGCGGCCCCGGCGTGGTAGATGCGCGAGCCGGTGCAGGACGCTTCGACGCGCACCGGCACGTCGGGCCGCAGGGTTTCGCCCCAGGCAAAGGCGCGCGCCCGCTTGTCGAGTTGGGCCAGATGAAGCGCCCGGAACGCCCCGATGCGGACGAGCACCCGGCTCGCCCCCCGGATTTCCAGGTTGGCACGCCAGACCTCGGCCCAGCTGCCCCGCGTGGTCACGCCGCCGTGGACGACCTGCGGGGTCTGGAAACCCTTTTCCCGTGCCTCGGCGCACAGCACCGCTTCCAGGCCGGGATGGGTGACGAGGAAAATCTCGAAGTTGCTCTCTGAGTCCATCCCGGCTGCATATCGCGAAGCCGGGCCGGCGTCGATACCTTTGTGGCCGGGCGGACCGTCAGGGTGCGGGGTGCCGCGACGGCTGCCTGCCGTCTGCGGTCGTCGGTTCCTCGACCGGGAAGTGTTTTTGTGTCCGGTTGGCGAAGGCGACCAGGGACAGCATCACCGGAACCTCCACCAGCACCCCGACCACGGTGACCAGCGCGGCCCCCGACTCCAGGCCGAACAGCCCGATGGCCACCGCCACGGCCAGCTCAAAGAAGTTGGACGTGCCGATCAGGGCGCAAGGCGCGGCGATCTTGTAGGGCACCCGCCACAGCCACGCCGCCGCATAGGCGATGATGAAAATGCCGTAGGACTGGATCAGCAGCGGCACCGCGATCAGGCCGATCAGCAAGGGCTGGTCCAGGATCACATGGCCCTGGAAGCCGAACAGCAGCACCACTGTGGCCAACAGGCCCAGGATGGAGACCGGCTTGACCCGCGCCGTGAACCGCGCCACTGCCGTTTCGCTCCCGCCGTGGCGGATAAGGGCAGCGCGGGTTGCCGCCCCGGCGGCCAGCGGGATGACCACATACAGGACCACCGACAGCAGCAGGGTCTCCCACGGCACCTCGATGTCGGTGACGCCCAGCAGGAAGGCGACCAGCGGCGCGAAGGCGAACACCATGATGATGTCGTTCAGCGATACCTGGACCAGGGTGTAGTTGGGGTCGCCGCGCGTCAGGTGCGACCACACGAACACCATGGCCGTGCACGGCGCCGCGCCCAGAAGGATCAGCCCGGCGATGTACTGTCCGGCGTTGGCCGGGTCGATCAGGTCGGCGAACAGGTACTCGAAGAACAGCACGCCGAGCGCCGCCATGGTGAACGGCTTTATCAGCCAGTTGACCACCACGGTGATAATCAGCCCCTTGGGCCGATCCACGATGTGGCTCAGGCTGGAAAAATCCACGGCCACCATCATGGGATAGACCATGGCCCAGATCAGCACCGCGACCAGCAGGTTGACCGAAGCGTATTCCCACCCGGCCAGGGTCTGGAACAGCCCTGGGAACACGGTGCCGAGCGCCACCCCGGCCACGATGCACAGGGCAACCCACAGGGACAAAAAGCGGTCGAAGACGGACATGACGGGCCTTTCCTTCGGGTCGAACGGTGCCAACCCGGTTTGATTGATGCTGGACGATAGGCCGGGCGCCGGGCCAGGGCAAGTCCGGCCAGCCGCGACTGATAAGTCTATAAAAACCAGGGTAAGCCCTTAGACTGAAGGGGTGTTTGACGCGGAGTGTGACAATGGCCTGGACCAGGCTGCTCACGGTGGTTGCCCTGCTTGCGGTGCTTGCGGTGCTTGCGGTGCTTGCGCTGCCGTTCGTGCCCGCCTGGGATGTGGCGGGTGCCCTACAAGATCGCCGCACCCTGCGCCCTGATCGGCACGTCCAACTTCTTTGAGCTGGCCGTGGCCATCGGGCTGTCGTTGTTCGTGCTGATCGGCAACCCGCTGATCGTCATGGTTATCATGGGGGTGATGGGATACCGCAAGCGCACCGGGTTCCTGGCCGGACTGACCGTGGCGCAGATTTCGGAATTTTCGCTGATCTTCGCGGCCCTGGGCCTCAGCCTGGGGCACATCACCGGGGCCGACGCCGGTCTGGTGACCCTGGTCGGCCTCATCACCATCGGTCTGTCCACCTACATGATCCTGTACTCCTATCCGATCTATGCCACGCTGGAGCGGTTTCTGGGCGTGTTCGAGCGGCGCAAGCCGTTCCGCGAACTGGCCATGGAGGATGAGGCCGCCGGAGCATATCAGCGTGCACACGGCCTGATCCTTCTCTTCCGCTGTCGCGGACGGGCGCTGCCCGAACCCGCACGCCGAACCCGCTCGGGGCGATGCCCCGGACCCCCTTTATCTTCAAGAAAAACAAGGAGGTTTGGAGCTTGCTCCAGGCGGGCCAGGGCGGCAGCCCCGCCGCGCAAGCGGCATTCCAGACCCAACCGCGCAAGCGGCATTCCAGACCCAACCGCGCAAGCGCCCTCAGAACTGCCGAAGCAGGCGGCGGAGGTAGTCGCGTTCGTCGGTTGGGCGGTCGATGTCGTTGGAGCGGCGGCGCAGTTCCATGAGGATGTCGCGCGCCCGCCGGGTGTCCGGCTCGGTGGGGATTTCGGTGCCCTCGGTTTGCAGGCCGCCGAAGCCGCGCCCCATGGGGTCCATGTTTTGGCCGGGTTGCTGGCCGAACGGCATCATCATCATCATGCCCTGGCCCTGCCCTTGTTGTCCCATCGCCTGCATCATCTGCTGCATGGCCTCGCCGGCGCCTTGGCGCAGGGCGTCGAGGGCGCGGCCTTGGGCTTCCTCGGCCGGTGCCCAGGACTGGCCAGCCAGGGCGTCGCTGGCCTGGCGCATGTCCAGTTCGGCCGCACCGAGGTTTTCCGGCACCTGTCCGGCCTGTTCGCCGATGCGGCCCATGATCTCGCCCAGAGCCTGACGGAGGGTTTCCTGATCCTCGGCCAGGGCGGCGCCGGCGGCGGGGTCGCCCGCCTCGCCTCGCTCGCCCTGCTCGCCCGGCTGGCGGTTTTGCGGCGGCCGATTTTCGGGGGAGCGCTGGGTGCGGCGGCCGCGCTGGCTGTCTTCGCCGGCCTCCTCACGGCTGTTGCGGAAGGTTTCGTTGAGCAAGTCCTCCTGGCGCTGGGCGAGGTCGCGCAGGGCGTTCATGATCTCCTGCATTTCCTGGGCCTGCTGGCTGGGCATCGGCTGGGCGTTGCGTAGTGCCTGGAGCATTTCGCGCAGCTGCTCCATCATCTGGCGGGCCGCCTCCTGGGCGCCGATTTCCGACATCTCGCCAAGCTGGTCGAGCATCCGCGCCATGTCGGCCGGGTCGATCACGTCCTGCGGCATGGTGATGTTGGGCATGTCCTGAAGCGCCATTTGCGGCATGTTTTCCATCAGGGCCTGCATGAATTCGGCCAGGGCCTGCTTCAGTTCCTCCACCAGACGCTGGATTTCCTGCGGGTCGGCGCCGTCCTCCAGGGCCTGTTCCAGGGCGCGCTCGGCCTCGGCGAGGTTTTCTTCGGCGGCGGCCAGGGCGCCATCCTCGATGCGCAACGCGGCCTGCCACAACAGGTCCGCCACGTCGGTCTGGGGCGTGCCAGCTTCCGACCGGGCGTGGCGCAGTCGAGCCGAGGCGACGCGCAGGGTCAGGAACACTACCGCGTCACCCTCAAACCGGCCGGGCGTGCTGGCGATGGCGTCGAGCATGGCGGCCACGGCAAACCGCTGGTCGGGTTCGTGCAGGACGACTTTGCGTTGGTGGGCCAATTCCTGCGCCACCGGATGGGTGAACACGCGTTCGGGCAAGGTGATTGCCACCGCCTCGGTCTGGCCGCTCTGGTCCAGGGCATCGCGCACGGTCAGGTGCACGGTCACCGGCAGTCCCGCCCACGGATGGGCCGTCAGGTCGATCAGCGGCTGACCGGCGGCGCTGGCCGGCTGGCCGGGCGGTAGCGGCACTTCGAAGGTTTCCGGGACGCCGTCGCGGGTGATGGTCACCTCCAGCGCCACAAGGCCGTGGTCGTCGGCCGCCTCGAACGGCAGCCGCAGGCGCCAGCGCGCACCCTCGCCGGGGGGGCCGACAAAGGCGACGCGCGGGGCCGCGTCGGATGCCACACGCAACGGCCATTCGGCCAGGATGCGGCCGCCTTCCATGACGGCCAGGGTGTCCGTGGCCTGGGAGGTGGGCACCAGATCGGCTTCCAGGCGGTGGCTGTCGTCGGCCAGGGCCTGGGGTGTTTCATAGACCGTGCCCAACCGCACCACCGGGTCGTCGGCCCCGTGGATGAGCAACAGCAGGCGGCTGCCTTCGGGCGCCTCGATACTCAGGGGCTCCTGACCGAGGAGTTGGGGCGCACCGGCCTCGACCCCGGTGCGGTAGAACGGCGCTTGCCCGGTGTACTCGGGCGGTGTCACCCACACGTCGGCGGTCAGCACCGGCGCCGCGCCACCGCTGAGGGACGGCGACAGGGCGCGGGCGACGCGCGGCCACGGGTCGTTCCATGCCGCGATCACGGTCACGAACAGGGCCAGCACGGCCAGCGAGCGCAGGCCGCGCGGATCGCGGGCCGGAACGCCGGGGTGCGGCACAACGCCCCGCAGGCCGGCGGCTTCGGCGGCGGCGCGGCGGGCATGGGCTTCCCACAGGGCGCGCGACAACGGATCGTCCCCGCCCTGGGCCAGCGAATCACGGCTGGCGGTCAGCGGCCGGTGGAGCACCGGGCGTTCCAGGCGGTGCCCGGCCTCGGCCAGGGTCGGCCAGCGGAAGGGGCGCAGCCCGAGGGCCAGGGCGGCGAAGAAGGCCAGCGCAAAGGCACCCAGGACGGCGGCGTGCAGCCATCCCGGCAGGCGCGGCAATAGATCGGAAAGCGCCACGGCCCCGAACAGGCCGGCGAGGGTGACGGCGGGCCACAGCCCGGACCACAGGCGCTCCCACAGGAGCGCCGCGCGGGCCGCGGTCAGCCGCCGGGGTATGGACGACAGAGGACGCACGCTTCCAAGGTAAGACCTCCGGCCCCGGTTGGGGAGGGGGTGACGGGTGCTTTTCTGACATAGCCGATAGGTTCCCACATCCTGGGAAGAAAAATCGTTGCAGTATAGGGGGTTACCCTTGACGGTCCGGGGGGCGTCTGGCACCTTTGAAAGGGGAGCGGCTGTGTGGCCGGCCCGCCATGGCGATTGCGCGGCCTTCGTGCGGGGTCGCCGGCCCCGGCAGCAACCGTGTTGCGCCAGCAGAAATCGGGCCCCAGCAGAAAGGGGGAGTGCGTCAATGACGAAATCGGAACTGATCGCGCGTCTGGCCGAACGGAATCCGCACCTCTACCAGCGCGATGTGGAACGCATCGTGTCGACCATTTTCGACGAGATCGGGGCGGCGCTGGCCCGTGGTGACCGGGTGGAGCTGCGCGGTTTCGGCGCATTTTCCGTGAAACGCCGCGACGCCCGCACTGGCCGCAACCCGCGTACCGGCGAATCGGTGCATGTGGACGAAAAAGCGGTGCCCTACTTTAAAACCGGCAAACAACTGCGCGAGCTGTTGAACACCGACTGACCTGGCGCGTTACAGTAGGGTGGCAGCAGCCAACGGCTCGCAGGGGCGGGTGATAACGGCCAACGGCTCGCAGGGGCGGGTGATAACGGCCAACGGCTCGCAGGGGCGGGTGATAACGGCCAACGGCTCGCAGGGGCGGGTGATAACGAACGACTCGCAGGGGCGGGTATCAAGACGACTCGGAGTATGCCCGTGAGAATTATAGCTTGGCTGATCGGAATACCCGTTGCCGTTCTGGCCATCGTGTTCGCCGTGGTGAACCGGCAACTGGTGACGGTGGACCTGTGGCCGTTGCCGTGGACGGTCAGCCTGCCGCTGTTCCTGATGGTCCTTGGCGCCATGGGCCTGGGCCTTGCCTTTGGCGGCGCCGTGGTGTGGATTTCGGCCGGGGCGGCGCGCAAGCGGGCGCGGGCCGAGGGCCGCCGGGCCGACCGCCTCGACAGCCGGGTGCGCGCCCTGGAGACCGAGAACCAGCGCCTGAACCAGCAGTTGGCGCCGGCCGCGCGTGATCCGTCCGCCACGGCCCGTGCCTTGCCGCCGGCCTGACGCCCCTTTCATGCCCCTGCGCTACCACATGCCCCTGTTCCGCCCTCCGTCCGAGGGCGACAACCTGATTATCCAGGCGACCTTGGGGTGCAGCTTCAACCGCTGCTCCTTTTGCTCCATGTACCGCACCAAGACCTATGGTGCCCGGCCGTTTGACGCCGTGGCGGCTGACATCGCGGCGGCGGCGCGGGCGTGGCCGGAGGCGCACCGCGTGTTCCTGGCCGACGGCGACGCCATGGGCCTGCCGACCGATCACCTGCTGGCCCTGTGCGCCTTGCTGGCCAAGACTTTTCCGGCCCTGCAACGCATCACCGCCTATGCCACGCCGTCCAACCTGCTGAAGAAGACGCCCGACGAGTTGGCCGCGCTGAAGGCCGCCAAGCTGTCGCTGGTCTATGTCGGCATTGAAAGCGGCGACCCCGCCATTCTGCGTCGCATCACCAAGGGCGCCAGTGCGGCCGGCATCGTCGAGGCGGTGACCAAGGCCAAGGCGGCCGGGCTGAAGGTATCGGCCACGGTCATCCTCGGACTGGGCGGTGAAACCCGGTGGCGCGAGCACATCGAAGGCACGGCGGCGGTGCTCAACGCCTGCGCCCCGACCTATGCCTCGACCCTACAGCTTTTCCTGGAGGACGACCGGGTGGAGGATTTCCTCGCCACCTGGAACAGCCGGGCCGAATCGGGTGAGACGTTCGCCCCGCGCGACGACGCCGGCGTGCTGGAGGAACTGGAGCTTTTGCTGACTCTGCTCGACCCGCCGCAGCCGGTCATCTTCCGGTCCAACCACGCGTCGAATGCCCTGCCGCTGGCCGGCACCCTGGGGCGGGACCGCGACCGTCTGTTGGCCGCCGTGCGCGGCGCGCGGGCAGGGCTGGTGCAGACCCGGCCGCGCTGGTTGCGCAGGGTGTAATCCTTTGCGGCCGGGGTCTTATACCGGCCGGTCATGGTGCTTTTGACTGTCTTTTCGCGGCGGCGGCACGGGCGTAAAAACGATCCATGCTGATCTCCGACGCTCATATCCCGCAGGTTCAGGCCGCCCCTTCAGGGCCGTCCCCCGATCCCGCCTTTGCCGAGGCGGCGCGCCGGGTGGCCGTGCTGTTGGACCGCGTCGGCGCATGTGTCCTCGACTGCCCCATCGACGCCCCCGTCCGCGCCGAAATCGCCCCGGCGATCATGGCCGGCGACGCAGAACCCTTGTGGCGCGCCACCCTGGCCCACGCCCAGACCGCACTCGGTTGCCGCCGTGACTGCCCGGCGGTGGACATGCTGCGCGCCGTCCTGGCCGCCACCCGACCGGCGTATCGCGCCGCAGGGTGACCTTGAGTTTTGGGAGCCACGACTTGACCTTGTGTATCTTGGGCTGCCGCCCAAGTCCGCTTGGGGCAAGCCCCAAACCCCACTCTATTTTTCAAGAATAACAGGGAGGTCTGGAGCTCCAGGCTGGCGGCAGCCATCCGCGCAAGCGGACGGGTGCGCCAGATTAGAAGCAAACCGCTTTAGGGGAAGGACGGGCAGCGCCCGCTCTTTTTCCGCCGCCGGACAAGCCGTGCACGAACAATCACGAAATCTTCACGCCCAAACGTGCTGCGGTGCGGCACAAGGGGAGCGTCCCGGCCCCCAGGGATCGAAAAGGTTTCGCCGCAATGAACCATCTCCCGTTTGCCACACCGCGCCTGCTTGTGCGCCAGCCCAGTCGTGCCATGGCCGAGGCCATGGGCGCGGCGGCCACCTGCCCATATGGCCCCTGCATGGCGCTGCCGCCAATGTGGTTGTCCATCGCCCGCGCCCTGTCCGGTGACCTGCCCGGCGGGATGGTCCCGACGTTGGCCGGAGCGGCCGGCCACGCGGCGCGGTCCTGCCACCTGCATTGCCCGGCGTCCGGGGCTTTGCGCGACATCGTGGCCCTGCATGAGGGCACCTCGGACGGGGCCGAAGCTGCCGAGGCCAGCAGCGCCGCCTGATCCTAGAGGATCTCCAGCACCTGTTCGGGCGGGCGGCCCAGGCGGGCGGCCTCGCCCTTGATTACGATGGGCCGTTCGATGACCCTGGGGTTGGCGACCATGCCGGCGATCACGGCGTCGTCGTCCAGCCCCGGATCGTCCAGGCCGACCTCCTTGGCTTCCTTTTTGCGCAGCAGGTCGCGCGGCGCCATGCCCAGCTTGCGCAGGATGGCGCGCAGGTCGTCAGCGCTTGGCGGCGTGTCAAGGTACTCCACGATGGTCGGAGAAATGCCTTTTTCCTGGATTAAGGCCAGCGTCTCGCGTGATTTGGAACAGCGCGGGTTGTGGTAGATGGTTACGCTCATTGGCCGGGTGTCCTCTTGCCAGGGGTGGGGCTGGGTCTCACATAGGTGGTTCTTAATTCATTTCGGGGCGACGATGCAGGTCTTTTCCTTTTGTGGTTTTGTCCGGGCTCTCCTGGTGGTTGTTCTGCTGGCGCTGGCGGTTCCCGCCTATGCTCAGGGTGCCCCCGATGCGGCACCACCGACCGAGGCCCTGACCACAGAACAGCTCGAAAACCTGATCTCCACCCTTGAGAACGATGCCGAGCGGCAGCAGTTCCTGGACACCCTGAAGGCCGCCGTGCAGGCCCACAAGCCCGCCGTCGCAAAAGCGCCCGCCGGATTTGGCGGCCGGTTGCTTGGCGGCCTGTCGGCGGCGGTTGCCTCGCTCAGTGCCGAAATGGCCCATCTGGCCGTGGGGGCGGCACGCCTGCCCAGCCTCGCCAGCGACGTGGCCTCGGCCCTCGATTCGTCGGATGAAAGGGCCAACCTGATGGGCGCGTTGATCGGCATGGCGGTGGTCGCCGTGGTTGGCCTGTTCGCCGCGTGGCTGGCCCACCGCCTGCTGGCCCGGCCGATGGCGGCGCTGAAGGCCCGTCCCGGCGCCCGTTGGGCGGAGCGCATCACTCTGCTGGTCGGGCGCCTGATCCTCGCCCTGGTGCCGCCCTTGGCCCTGGCCCTGGCCGCGTGGCTGGTGCTGCCGGTGCTGGGCGTGGGGGGGCGCCTGCTGACCGGCCTGTCCACCTTCATTGCCGCCCTGGCCCTGTTTCGTGCCGTGGTTGGGGTCAGCCGCGTCGTCCTGGCCCCCGACGACGCCGCTCAACGCCTGTTGCCTCTGGGGGGCGAGACGGGCCAGTACCTGATGATCTGGGTTCAGCGCATCGCCGGCGTGGTGCTGTTCGGCGGGTTCGTGCTTCAGGCCGCCGTGCTGGCCGGGCTGCCAGCGCAGAGTTATGACGTGCTGCTCAAGGTGTTGGGCCTGCTGGTTGCCTCGCTGACCATCATCCTGGTGTTGCAAAACCGCCTCGCCGTGGCTGCCTGGATTCGCCGCGACAGTGCCGCGTCGTCCACCGCCGAGGTTCCCCGTCGCCCCGCCCAGCGGCTGCGTCAGCGCTTCGCCGACGTGTGGCACGTCCTGACCATCCTTTACATCATTGTGCTGTATGGGGTGTGGGCGGCCGATGTCGATGGCGGGTTCGCCTACATTCTGCGCGCCACGGCGTTAACCGCCATGGTCCTGGCCCTGGCTGCCGGCATGGCCCGTCTGCTCAACCTGGCGATTGGCCGGGCGTTTCGGGTCAGTGCCGAAAATCAGGCCCGCTTTCCCGGCCTGGAGGGACGCGCCAACCGCTATGTGCCGGTGTTGCACACCATCCTGCGGGTCGCGCTGGTCGTGGTGAGCGCGCTGGCGGTGCTGGAGGTGTGGGGCCTGCAAACCCTCACCTGGCTGACCGCCGGGCCGGGCCAGCGCCTGACCGGGGCGGTGCTGAGCATCGCCATTGTGCTGGCCTTGGCCTTTGTCGCCTGGAGCATCGTCAGTTCGGCCATCGAACGCTATCTCGGCCAGACCAACGGCGACGGCACGGTGATCGTCCGCTCGGCCCGCGCCAAGACGCTGTTGCCGTTGGTCCGCAACGTGTTCCTGGTGGTGCTGGTGGTGATCGTCGGGCTGATCGTGCTGTCCGAGGTCGGGGTCAATATCGCCCCGCTGCTGGCCGGTGCCGGCGTGATTGGCCTGGCCATCGGGTTCGGGTCGCAAAAGCTGGTTCAGGACGTCATCACCGGCGCCTTCATTCTGATCGAGGACACCATCTCGGTCGGTGACGTGGTGGACGTGGGCGGCCATGCCGGCGTGGTCGAGGCCATCACCATCCGGTCCATGCGCCTGCGTGACGCGGTCGGCAACGTGCACACCATCCCGTTCTCGACGGTGGACAAGGTCACCAACCTGACCAAGGAGTACAGCTTTGCCGTCCTCGATATCGGCGTCGCCTACCGTGAGGATACCGATGAGGTGTTCGCCGTCATGAAGGAGGTGGCCGAGGGCCTTCAAGCCGACCCGGAGTGGGGGCCGCAGATCCTGGAGCCCATGGAGGTGCTGGGGGTGGACGCCTTCCTGGATTCCGCCGTGCTGCTCAAGGCGCGTCTCAAGACCCGGCCGATCCGGCAGTGGGCGGTGCGCCGCGAGTTTAACCGCCGCCTCAAGAAGGTGTTCGACGCGCGCGGCATCGAGATCCCCTTCCCGCAGTCCACGGTATGGTTCGGCGAGGACAAGGCGGGCAACGCCCCGGCCGGGCGCATGGTGGTGCGCCACACCGGGGAGGCGGCAAGCGACGTGATGTGACGATCAGTTTGCCAATAGGGCCCCTATCGGATAGCAAGGCGCTCCCGTCACCGGAGTTGGACCCCATGACCCCCGACCTTACCGACCGCGCGTTCTACCAGCACTGGGCCCAGGACCACGTCCGTTTCCAGGACCTTGACCGGGTCGGCCATGTGAACAACATCGCCTTTCTGGTCTATGCCGAAACCGGGCGCATCGGCTGGGCCGAACAGACCTGGCCGGGCTCCACCGCCGGCACCGGCATCGGCTGGACCATCGTGCGCATCACCTTCAACTACCTTGCCCAGGCCCACTTTCCCGGCACCGTCGAAATCGGCACGCGGACCCTGCGCCTGGGGACCTCGTCCTGCACCCTTGGTCAGGGGCTGTTCGTCGGCGACACCTGTGTCGGCACGGCCGAAAGCGTGGTCGTCTGGACCGACGTCAAAGCCGGAAAATCCGTCCCCCTGTCGCCCGAAATGCGCGCCGCACTCCAGGAGTGACGGCTCTTTCTTGATTTCGGGCGTCATTGGGCTTATCTCACGGCCCAAGACCCTCCCTGTCCGCCGGAGCGAAGAAGCCCATGGCCCTGCTGCCCATCATCGTGGCGCCCGACCCGCGTCTGAAGGTCAAGGCGAAGCCGGTCGAAAAAGTCGATGCCGAGATCGTCCGGCTCATGGATGACATGCTGGAAACCATGTACGCCGCCCCCGGCGTCGGGCTGGCCGCGCCCCAGGTCGGGGTGGCCAAGCGGATCATCGTGGTTGACGCCGCCGACGACGACGCGGCACCGGCGCCGCTGCGCATGGCCAATCCCGAGATCATATGGGCCTCCGACGAGATGCGGGTGTACGAGGAAGGCTGCCTGTCGCTGCCCGACTACTTCGAGGACGTCGAACGTCCGGCCGAGGTCAAGGTGCGCTACCTCGACCACCAGAACGAAATCCGCGAAATCCACGCCGACGGCCTGCTGGCCGTGGTCGTCCAGCACGAGATGGACCACCTGGGCGGCACCCTGTTCGTGGACCATCTGTCGGCCCTGAAGCGCAACATGATTCTGCGCAAGCTGACCAAGGCCAAGAAGTCGGGCGACCTGGAGCCCGAACGCGTCCCCACACCGCGCGCCCCGGCACGTAGCGGAGCCCGTCTCTGATGCGCGTGCTGTTCATGGGGACGCCGGACTTTTCCGTCCCCATTCTCACGGCGTTGGCCGCCCGGCATGACGTGGTGGCCTCGTACTCCCAGCCGCCCCGCCCGGCCGGACGCGGTCAGCAGCCCCGCCCGTGCCCGGTCCACCTGAAGGCCGAGGCGCTGGGCGTCGAGGTCCGCACCCCGACCACCCTGCGCGACCCCGCCGCCCAGGAGGCGCTGGCCGCCCTGGCCCCGGACATCGCGGTGGTGGCGGCCTATGGCCTCATCCTGCCGCAGGCGGTGCTCGACATCCCGCGCCTGGGCTGCGTCAACGTCCATGCCTCCCTGCTGCCGCGCTGGCGGGGTGCGGCGCCCATCCAGCGGGCGATCATGGAGGGCGACGTTGAGACCGGCGTCACCATCATGCAGATGGAGGCCGGGCTCGACACCGGGCCGATGCTGCTCAAGGACCGCGTCGAGATCACCGATCAAACCACCGCCGGTAGCCTCCACGATGCGTTGTCGGACATGGGCGCGCGGCTGATCGTTACGGCGCTGGACGGCCTCGCCGCCGGTACCCTGGCCGCCGAACCGCAACCCGAGGCCGGGGTGACCTACGCCGCCAAGATCGACAAGGCCGAGGCCCACATCGACTGGACCCAGCCCGCCGCCCGCGTGGTGCGCCACATCCACGGGCTGGCGCCATTCCCCGGCGCGTGGTGCGAAATCCACGGCCAGCGCATCAAGATCCTGGCCGCCCAGCGCGTGCCGTCGTGCTGCGCCAAACCCGGCGAAGTCTCCGACGACTGCCTGACCGTCGCCTGCGGTGACGGGGGCGGGGTTCGCCTGCTGCGCCTCCAGCGGGCCGGCAAGGGCGCTTTGGACGCCCACGCCTTTCTGCGCGGCCTGCCGGTCGAGGCCGGGACGGCGGTGGGATAGGGGGAGTTTGGGTCGCGACTTCACCGGAAAAAGCCGGGCGCCGCCCGGACCCGCAAAGGGCCGAGCGGCCCTTTGATCCCATGAGGGGGTTCGGAGACTTTACTTGCGCCGCAGGCAGAACATGTCTGCATTTGATGCGCTGCGCGCGGCTTTGCCCCGTCAATTCATGAGGTCAAGGAGGCTGGCCTCCTTGCGGGTGCGGGCAGAGCCCGCCCTACCACCCCTTCACCCATACCGATGCAACCGCGTCCCGTGTTCCTTGAGCCAGCGTTGGGCGTCGGTGGTGTCGCCAGCCAGGTCGCGGACGGCTTTCCAGAAGCGGTGGGAGTGGTTGAGTTCGACCAGGTGGGCGACTTCGTGGGCGACCACGTAGTGCAGCACGTCCTCGGGCGCCAGGACCAGCCGCCAGGAGAACGACAGGTCGCCGTTCGCCGTGCAGCTTCCCCACCGGGTGCGGCCGTCGCGCAGCGAGATACGCCCCACCGGCCGATCCGGGCGCCCCAGGCGGGCGGCCAGGGCGTGGGCGCGCGGCGTGATTTCGGTTCGGGCGCGGCCTTTGAGCCAGTCGGCGAGGCGGCGCGGCAGATGTTCGGGCAGGCCCGATACCCCGATCTCCCCGTTCTCTATCCACACGCCGCGCCGTGCCTCGGGCCGGTGGCGGATGATGTGGGGCACGCCGAGCAGCGGGATGGGCACCCCATCGGCGAACGGCACGCGCGGCGGCACGGCGGCCAGTCGGGCGCGAATCCAGTCGGTGCGTTCGGCCACGAAGGTCAGTGCCTCGCGCGCCGGCACGCCCTTGGGCCGCACGACCACCAGACGGTCCTCCTTGGCGTCGAAGCGCAGGGTCAGGCGGCGGGTGGTCGGTGACACCCGCAGCAGCACCGGGAACCGCTGCCCGTCGATTTCGACGGAAGACTCGGTCGGCGGCGGCGGGGTAGGGCGCAGCAGGCGCTTCAGCAGGCTCATCTGCTTACAGGTCCGGCCAATCCACCAGATAGTGTTCCAGCGATCGCGCCTTGCGTTCGGAAATGCAGCGGCCGCGCACCGACATGCCGGCCTTGTGGACCGTCGTCGGGTCCCCTGAGACCAGGGGATGCCACTCCGGCAGGTCCTTGCCCTCGTACAGCAGGCGATAGGCGCAACTGGACGGCAGCCAGTCCAGACGTGCCAATGCGCCCGCGTAGAGCTGCACGCAGTCGGGCACGAAGTCCCAGCGGTTGGCGTAGTCGGAGCACTGGCAGGTTTTCAGGTCAAGCAGACGGCAGGCCACCGAGGTGTAGAGAACCTCGGTCGGCCTGCCCTTTTCGTCCTCGTCCTGAATCTTGTGCAGGCAGCATTTGCCGCAGCCGTCACACAGGCTCTCCCACTGCTCCGGGGTCATGTCCTCCAGAGCAGTGGTCTGCCAGAACGGGTCTTCTTCAGGCGGCCTTGCTGGCGCGCCGTTCGTGAGTGCGGATGAAGTCGCGGACATGGGGCAGAATTTCCTCGCGCCAGCGGCGCCCGTTGAAAATGCCGTAGTGCCCCACTTTGGTCTGGAGGTGATGCTTGTGCAAGGCCTCCGGCAGGTTGGTGCACAGATCGTGCGCGGCGATGGTCTGACCGGCTCCGGTGATGTCGTCCTTTTCGCCTTCAACCGTCATCAGCGCGATGTCGGTGATGGCGCCGGGGTTCACCAGGCGGTCGCGGATCTTCATGGTGCCGTTGGGCAGGGCGTGTTCCTTGAACACGTCGCGCACGGTTTCCAGATAGAACTCGGCGGGCAGGTCCATGACGCTGAGATACTCGTCATAGAACTCGCGGTGCTTGTCGGCCGAATCGCCGTCGCCCTTGATGAGGTGGCGGTAGTAATGCAGGTGGGCGTTCATGTGGCGGTCGAGGTTCATGGACATGAAGCCCGACAATTGCAGGAAGCCCGGATAGACCAGACGGCCGCGCCCTTCGTACATGGCCGGGACCATGTGGATGACCTGGCTCTCGAACCAGTTCATGTCCTTGTCTTCGGCGAAGCGGTTGACCTCGGTCGGGTTGCGGCGGGTGTCGATCGGGCCGCCCATCAGGATCATGGAGCGCGGGCGGTTGGGGTCGTTGTCCTCGGCCATCAGCGACAACGCGGCCATCACCGGCACCGACGGCTGGCACACGGCCATGACGTGGGTATCGGGGCCAAGCGTGGTCAGGAAGGTGCGCAGGACATCGACATAGTCGGCGAAGTGGAACGGCCCGTCGGCCAGCGACACGGCGCGGGCGTTGGTCCAGTCGGTGATGTAGACGTCATGGTCGGGCAGCAGCGCCTCGACCGTGCCACGCAGCAGGGTGGCGTAGTGGCCCGACATGGGGGCGACCAGCAGGATCTTCGGGTCGTCGCGGCCAACGACGTCACGCTCGAAGTGCAGCAGGTCGCAGAACGGCAGATGGTGCGCCACGCGCTCGGTCACCGCAACCTCGCGGCCGCCCACGGTCGTGGTCGGCAGATTGAACGGCGGCTTGGGATACTGGCGGGTCACGCGCTCGAACAGCGACGCGCTGGCGGCCAGAGAACGGCCGGTGTGCGTGTAGGCAAGCGGCATCCACGGATTCGACATCACGCTGTGCATGGTCTGTGCGACAAGGCGCATCGGGCTCATTGCCGCGTGATGAAACTCATGAATTTGGTATAGCATTCGCTGGTCACCCTCTCATCAGTGCGTCTGATGCGACCGGTTGCATCGGACTGAACTGAAACCCCCTGAACCGGCCTACCACGAAAGAATGTTTCCTCTACTCCGTTTTGTCATAAACAAAGTTGCGGAGCAATACGAATCTGAGGGCGATTTGCAGGCCTGCCGCGTGGGGGTAGCCGGGGTGGCCCGCAAATACCTGATTTCATTGGTGCGGATACAAACTCACTGAACAACGCTGAACGCGTGCAGTGCAGCATTCAGGTCTGCGAGGCTACCACCAATGCGCTCTTTGGGGAGATTTTATTATTCGACGCGCTTGTTCATGATCTCGGCCACCTGTTCGGCGGTCAGGCCGTGCGACAGGTGGGTGAGGAACGTGCCGTCGGGGCCCATCAGATAGGCGATGGCCGAATGGTCCATCAGGTAGGCTGTCGGATCGTTGGGGTCTTCCTCGACCTTGGCGGCATAGACCCGATAGGCCTGGGTCGCGGCGCGCACCTGTTCGGGCGACCCGCTCAGGCCGTGGAAGCGCGGGTGGAAGTGGCTGACGTACTCGCCGACCATCTTGGGGGTGTCGCGTTCGGGATCGACCGTGATGAACACCGGTTCGATCTTGGCGGCCTTGTCGGCCGGCAGCATGTCCAGCGCCCGGCCGACCGTGCCCAGGGTGCTGGGGCAGACATCGGGGCAGAAGGTGTAGCCGAAGTAGATCAGCATGTACTGGCCACGGAAGTCGGCCTCGGTCACCGTCTTGCCATCGCCGTTGACCAGCGTGAACGGGCCGCCGATGGCCGCCGTGCCGGTCGTTGTCGTGGTCCCCACCGGATCATGGGAGGACAGCAGCAGGTAGCGCCCGCCCAGGGCGATCAGGCCTACGGCCAGGATGACGGCAACAGTCTTCAACCAACGCATGGGGGGCTCCCGGCAGGGTACATCAGGCGATCAGGGTGACCGCCATCCACGACAACACGACGGCATTGAGCACCAGCAGAACCGGCGCGCCGCGCACCAGGATGCCCCGCCAGTGGGTTCCGGCGACATGGCCGGCCAGCCCGACCCCGAACAGGGTCGGCATGGTGCCCAGGGCGAACACGCCCATGCCAAACGCTCCGGCCACCGGATCGCCGGTCGAGGCGGCGGCGGCCAATGCGCCATACAACAGCCCGCAGGGAATGAACCCCAGCAGCAGGCCCAGGGCATAGCCGCGCCAGCCCACCGGGGCGGCGAACAGCGGCCGGGCAAGGCTTCCGATGTGGCGCGACCACCATCCTTCCGTGCCGTCGCTGCTGGCTTTACCCGGCAGCAGGGCGCGCAGGCGGGGGATGGCATAGCCGATGAAGAACAATGCAGCCACACCCAGCAGGGCGGCCGAAATCCAGCGCAGCCCGGCGACGTTGCCCAGGCTGCCGGCGACCAGGGCGCCGACCGTCCCCAGGCCCATGTAGGTGGTCAGGCGGCCGAACTGGTAGGGCAGCAGGGCGGCGCCCGCCACGCGATGCCACTCGCGCATCTGGCTGGCCGGCACGCTTTCCAGGCGTGCCCCGACCTGTGACAGCACGAACGGTCCGCACATGGCCGAGCAGTGCGCGAGACCGCCCACAAGCCCGGTCATGAACAGGCTGAACAGCAGATTCCCCTGATCGACCACCACGTCGGCGCAATGGCTGACCCCGGCGGCGATGAGGGCAAGCAGGACGGCGTCCTGATCCACGGGCGGGTTATCCTTATGCGTATGGCTGAGGGCGACCTTAAGCCAGCCTCAACCGCCGGTCACTGCGAATTATCAACCGGGCATGTCTCCGATCATCCCGGCAACCATGCCTCCGGCGATCACACCGCGCAAGTCCACCACCTCGCCAACCACCACGATGGCCGGCGGCTTGAGACCGGCGGCGTCGAGCGCGGCGGGCAATTCGGACAGGGGGGCGGCGACCACTTGCTGGCGCGGCGTGGTGGCATTGGCCACGGCGGCGGCCGGAGTGGCCGGGTCGCGCCCGGCGTCGATCAGCCGCGCGACGATCTGCGGCAGGTGCTTGAGCCCCATGTAGAACACCAGCACCGGCGAGCCCTTGGCCAGGGCGTCCCAGTCCAGCCCGGCGGGCAGGGCGCCATCGGCGGCGTGGCCGGTCACGAAGGTGACGGCGGAATTGGTGTCGCGCGCCGTGGCCGGAATGCCGGCATAGGCCAGCCCGCCGACCCCGGCCGTCACCCCCGGCACCACGCGATAGGGCACGCCAGCCTCGGCCAGGGCCATGGCTTCCTCGGCCCCGCGCCCGAACACGAACGGATCGCCGCCCTTGAGGCGCAGCACCCGTCGGCCCCCGCCGTCCACGCCACGGGCGAGGTCGATCAGGCGGGCAGTGATCTCGGTCTGCTTGGGGCTGGGGGCGCCGCCGCGCTTGCCCATGAAATGCAGCACGGCGTCCGGGCGGGCCAGGGCCAGTACCCGCTCGTCCACCAGGGCGTCATAGACGATGTCGTCGGCCTGGCTCAGGGCGTGGGCGGCCAGCAGGGACAGCAGCCCCGGATCGCCGGGACCGGCCCCGGTCAGCCACACGGTTCCCGGCGCGAAGGCGGGCAGGGCGAAGGGCAGGGTGAGGTTCGACGTCGGGACGCTCACGCCACGGGCCTAGATCAGGACGTTGAGATAGGTGCCGCGCGGCGCCGACAGGTCGAACCGCCGCCCTTCGATGTGCACATAGTGCTTCTGCGGCGGCTCCAGGGTGGCCAATTGCTGCCGCGGCTCCTGTTCCGGCCTCGGAGTCGGTGCACGGCGGCGCTCCGCCCCGTCGATGCCGCGGGCGGAGGAGGAGCGCGAGGCGCCAACGCCACGAAGTGAATCGGCCATGTCATGCGACCCAGGAGATAAGGAACCCCAACCCTACCGCGCCCTTGGCCCCGGCTCAAGTGTCGGCTCAAGTCGGGCTCAGTTCTTGTCCTCGCCCAGACTCATGATGCCGATGCCCATGCCGACGCTGCCAAAGGTGACGAACAGGCCGAAGAACAGCAGGATGACCACCATCAGCCCGTCATCGGAGTCCGAAATGAGGGTGCGCAGGCCGCCGATGTCGGCCCACAGCAGGAGGACCCCGAACAGGAACCCGCCGATGGTTCCGTACAACAGGTGGGTGACCAGGAACTCCAGCACAGTCTTTTCATGCTGCTTCAGCGGCATGGCGTCCTCGGCTCAGGGGCATAAGGAATTACGTGCGTAAGGCGCGATGCGTTCAAGCAAGGTCGCCTCCTGACCATATGGAGCCGGAACGGCCTGCCGCCATGACCGATGTCAATGGCGGGCCTAAAAAACCTCCTCGCCCGATCCGACCGGATCTTCGGCTTCGGGCTCGGTGCCCAGGGCGCGCATGGCCGTGGCGACGGCGTCGATGGCCGCCGTGATGCGGGCCGCGTCGGTGCCGCGCGCCACGATGCTCACTCCCAGGCGGCCGTCGCGCACGAACGGATAGCTGCCCAGGTCGAGATCGGCGAAGGTTTCCTGGAGGGCCGCCAGGGGGGCCGCCAGATCGCCTTCGCGCACATATGCCGCCACCGCCCGCGACAGCACCGGGGCGCCGCCGGTCAGGCCGTGCTTGACCGAATCGAACATGGCCTGGGCGATGCGCGGCACCCCGGCCAGCACGAACACGTTGCCAAGGCGAAAGCCCGGCGCCTGGCTGACCGGGTTGTCGATCAGCGCCGCGCCGCGCGGAATGTCGGCCATCTTCAGGCGGGCGGCGTTCAGCTCGCCGCTGCCGTAGTGGTTTTGCAGGCGGGCTTCAGCCTCGGGATTGCGCTCCAGGACGGTGTTGAAGGCCTTGGCGATGGCCTCGGATGTCAGGTCGTCGTGGGTCGGGCCGATGCCGCCGGTGGTGAACACATAGTCATAGCGGGCGCGCAGTTCGTTCACGGTGTCAACGATGACCTGGATGTCGTCCACGATCACGCGGGCCTCCTTGAGGCGCACTCCGACCGAGGCCAGGCCGCTGCCCAGCATCTGGATGTTGGCGTCACGGGTGCGCCCGGACAGCACCTCGTTGCCGATGACGATGACGCAGGCGATGACTTCACGGGTATGGCCGGTCGGCATGGGTGTTCTCCGGGTGAATGGTCTGGCCACACTACGGTGGCGGCCCACTATCGGATGCGTCGCCCATCAAAACAAGCTGCCGGACAACCGCCCGCAGCCTGCTTTGTGGCGGAATAGTCATATGACTTGCGTCGTGGTTGCGCGATATCCGGAAAATTAATAAGGTCACCCGTTCAAATGGCCATAAAAAAGGCTGAGCGCGGTCCTGTGGGGACGCAACGTCCTTGAGAACGCGGGGAAAATGGGGAGTTTTGCAATGGCGGCTTTTGAATGGACCGACGCTTTGGCTGTCGGGGTGGATGCGATTGACGGCGATCACAAGATCCTCATCGACCAGATCAATATGCTGTCGGACGCCATCGAAAGTGGCATCGACGATACGCTGGTGGCCAGCGTCATCAACGTGCTGATCGACTACACGGTCTATCACTTCGACCGCGAGCGTCAGATGATGGCGACCACCAACTTTGCCGACTCGGTGCGCCACCTCAAGGAACACGATATCATGGTGGCCAAGGTCCAGGCCATGCAGAGCGCCTACACGCGGGGCAATGGCGATCTGGACGAGATGTTCAAGTTCCTCAAGGTGTGGCTGACCCAGCACATCATGAAGTCCGACCAGGCCTTTGCTGCCCACATCAAGGCGACCGGCGGCGCCAAGCTGGTGCCGCCGCCCGAGGCGCGCGGTGCGGTGGATTGGCGCAACCTGTCGGTCCTGGTGGTTGACGACCAGTTCAACTTTCGGTCCCTGATGCGCAATATCCTCAACACCTTTGGCGTGACGCAGATTCAAGAGGCCCGCGACGGCATGGAGGCCTTTGAACGCCTGGGCACCACGCCGGCCGACGTCATCCTGGTTGATGACGAGATGCAGCCGTGCGACGGCCTGTCGTTCACCCGCATGGTGCGCGGCACCAAGTCGCCGTCGCCCAAGGCCGTGGTGATCCTGATGCCGTCGCGTGAAATCACCCGCGAGTATGTCAAGGAAGCGACCGAGGCCGGCGTCCACGACCTGATGATCAAGCCGTTGGCGCCCAAGACGGTGCGGGCGCGTATCGAGCATCACCTGACCAACCCGGTGCCTTTCCGCATGGTTGACGACCGCCTGATCCCGGTTCGCCGGGCGCCGGCACCTGCGGCACAGGCGGCCCGGCCCGGCATGGTCTAAAGCGGGTTCCGGGGCTGGATTTTCCCGTCGGGTGACACCACCTCCTTCAAAGGTGCCACCTGACGGGAGTATGAACCATGAACGGCCGGGGCGATCCTCATAATCCGCCGGCCGGGCGTGCGGCCGCCGTGGCTCTGTGCATGGGCGCGGCGTTGTCCAGGAGTGTGCGCGGGCGGGCCATCGCCCCGCCACGGTGAAGCGATGGACGAAATCCTTCCGCCTTCACCGCTGCCTCCTGGAGTTCGTTTCATGACCACCAATCCGCTCGGCCTCGACGGCTTTGAGTTCATCGAGTTCGCCTCGCCCACGCCGGGCGTACTCGAACCCCTGTTCGAGTCGCTGGGCTTTACGCGCGTCGCCGTCCATCGCTCCAAGGACGTGGCCCTGTACCGTCAGGGCGACATCAACTTTATCCTCAACAATGAACCGGGCAGCGATGCCGCCTATTTCGCCGAGGAACACGGTCCTTCGGCCTGCGGCATGGCGTTTCGGGTGGAGGACTCCCACCGCGCCTACGCTCTGGCGCTGGAGCGCGGGGCGCGGCCGGTTGAGGTTCCCACCGGCCCCATGGAACTGCGCCTGCCGGCCATCCGGGGCATCGGCGGTGCGCCGCTGTATCTGATTGATCGGTATGAGGACGGCACCTCGATCTACGACATCGACTTCCGGTTTCTCGATGGCATCGAGCGCCGGCCCAAGGGGCTCGGCTTTTCGGTCATCGATCATCTGACCCACAACGTCTATCGCGGCCGTATGGACTATTGGGCCAAGTTCTACGAGGGCATTTTCAATTTCCGCGAACTGCGCTACTTCGATATCAAGGGCGAGTACACGGGCCTCAAGTCACGCGCCATGACCGCCCCGGACGGCAAGATCCGCATCCCCCTCAATGAGGAAGCGGCCGGCGGCAGCGGCCAGATCGAAGAGTTCCTGATGCAATACAACGGCGAGGGCATCCAGCACATCGCCTTGCTGACCGATGACCTGCCGGCCGCCATCGATGCCCTCAGGGCCAAGGGCGTGCCCATGATGACGCCGCCGCCCGACACCTACTACGACATGCTGGAGGACCGCCTGCCCGGCCACGGCGAGCCCGTGGATGTGCTGAAGGCGCGCGGCATTTTGGTTGACGGCTCGACGGCGCAGGGTGATCCGCGCCTGTTGCTGCAAATCTTCTCCGGCGCCGTGATCGGGCCGATCTTTTTCGAGTTCATCCAGCGCAAGCGCGACGAGGGCTTCGGCGAGGGTAACTTTAAGGCCCTGTTCGAGTCGATCGAACGCGATCAAGTCCGGCGCGGCGTGATCTCGGGGACGCAAAAATAGGGAAAACCTCATGCAGATCAATGGAATCCACCACGTCGCCTATCGTTGTCGCGACGCGCGCGAAACCGTCGAGTGGTACGGCAAGCACCTGAACATGGGCTTCGTGCTGGCCATCGCCGAGGACCGCGTGCCCTCGACCCAGGAACCCGACCCCTACATGCACATCTTCCTCGATGCCGGGGGCGGCAACATCCTGGCCTTCTTCGAGATCCCCAATTCACCGCCCCAGGCGCGCGACCCCAACACCCCGGAATGGGTCCAGCACATCGCCTTCAAGATCGGCTCCCTCGACGAATTGATGGACACCAAGGCGAAGCTGGAGGCCGAGGGTGTCACCGTGCTCGGGCCGACCGACCATAGTTTGTTCAAGTCCATCTACTTCTTCGATCCCAACGGCCACCGGGTGGAACTCGCCGCCGACACCAGCACGCCGGACATGATGGCCCGCCTGGACGCCGTGAAGTGGGACATGATCGAGGAATGGTCGCGCACCAAAAAGGCGCCGCGCCATGCCGACTGGCTGCACAAATAAGGAACCTCTTGGCGCGGGTTCCAGGCGTGCCTTAGTGTCCGTTGGAAGGTTCCAACGGACGAAGGGCGAATGACCGCGACGAACGCCGTGCAGGTGCGCACCCTGGCCCTGGCCGACCTGACCGAGGCCGACCTTGAGGCCAGTCGCGCCGTGCTGTCCGACGCCGAACGGCAGCGCGCCGACCGTTTTGTCTTTCCAGCCAGCCGCTCGGAATACATTGCGGCGCACGGGCTGGTGCGTCAGATGCTGGGCGACTTGGTGGGCTGCGCTCCGGCCGATCTGGTGTTTGCCGTCGCAAAGGAAGGCGGCAAGCCGTTTCTGACCGATCCGCCGGGCGCGGGGATCGACTTCAGCCTCAGCCACGCGACCGGCATGGTGGCCTGCGCCGTGGGCTTCGGCTGCGCCGTGGGCATCGACCTGGAACCCCTGGATCGGCGGGTCAGCCTGGGCATCGCGCGACGCTTCTTCGCGGCGGACGAATATGCCTGGCTGACCGGCCTTGCCGAGGACGCGCAACCCGCCGCGTTCCTGCACCTGTGGACCCTCAAGGAAGCCGTTGCCAAGGCCGTGGGGCTGGGCATCCAACTGGGCTTCGACGCCTTCTCCGTGCGCCCCGACCCGCCCCGCCTGGAGGTCCCGCCGCCCGGCTCCGGAACCGGCTGGCGCCTTGAGCAATGGCAGCCAGGGCCGGGCCATGTGGCGGCGCTGGCTGTGCTGGAACGACTGTAGCTTCCGCTTCGCGGACGGGTTGCCACCACCTCCGCATTCTTTGGCCCGCCCGGAGCGATGCTCCGGACCTCATTCATTTTGCAGGGAAAAAGCCGCGCGCAGCGCAATACCCCTGGGGGATTGAATGCCTGCGGCGCAAAACAAGCGCAGGCCCCCCTCATGGGTTACAAGGGCCAATGGCCCTTGGCGGGTCCGGGCAGCGCCCGGCTTCCTTCCTTCACCCTTGCCGCCTCAAGGCCCTCAGCGTCGTTGTCGGAGTGATGACATCCGGGTCAACGCGCAACTCCAGCAGCGCCGGGCCACCACAGGCGCGGGCCTCCGCAAAGGCCCCCTCGAAGTCCTCGGTGCGCTCGACCACGGCACCGAACGCGCCGTAGGCTCTGGCCAGGGCGGCGAAGTCGGGGTTGGTCAGGGTGGTGCCGTGGACGCGGCCGGGATAGGCGCGTTCCTGGTGCATGCGGATGGTGCCGTACATGCCGTTGTTGATCACGATCACGATGATCGGCAGGGCGTAGTGAACGGCGGTGGCGAACTCTTGCCCGTTCATCAAAAAGCATCCGTCGCCGGCCAGGGCCACCACCGTGCGGCCGGGATGCAGGCGGGCCGCCGCGACGGCGGCGGGGGTGCCATAGCCCATGGTGCCGTTGGTCGGGGCAAGCTGCGTGCGCCAGGTGGTCCACTGGTTGAACCGGTGGTGCCAGATGGCGTAGTTGCCGGCCCCGTTGGTCAGGATGGCGTCGGGTGGCAGGGCGCTGCGCAGGTGCTTGATGACGGCGCCGAGGTCCAGCGCGCCCCCCGATGGGGCCGGAGTGTTCCAGGCCTGATAGTCGGCGTGGGCCGCCGCCGTCCAGTCCGCCCACCGGCTGCCATCGACTGCGGGCAGTGCCGCCAGTTGCGCCAGAAACCCTTCCGGCGCGGCGTTGATCGCCAGGGCCGGGGTGTAGACGCGGCCCAATTCCTCGGCGTCGGCATGGACGTGGACCAGGGTCTGGCGCGGCGTCGGCAGGTCGATGAGGGTGTAGCCGCCGGTGGTCATCTCGCCCAGGCGCGGCCCGACGACGATCAGAAGGTCGCTGTCGGCGATGCGCTTGGCCAGAGCCGGATTGATGCCGATGCCGACGTCGCCGGCATAGATCGGCAGGGTGTTGTCCACATAATCCTGACAGCGGAAGGACACTCCGACCGGCAGCCGGTTGGCGGTGGCAAAGGATTCGAGATCGGCCTTGGCACGGGCCGACCAGGGGCCGCCGCCAGCGATCACGAACGGCCGGTGCGCCGCCGCCAGCAGGGCGCGGACGGCCGCCACATCGCGCGGCGCGGGGTGCGGCTGGGCCGGCTGCCAGGGCCTTGCGTCGGCCACCTCGGCCACGGATCGCAGCATGTCCTCGGGCAGGCCGAGGACGACCGGGCCGGGACGGCCGGCGGTGGCGGTGTGGAAGGCGTGGGCGATCATCTCGGGGATGCGCGCCGCGTCGTCGATGTCGGCCACCCACTTGGCGATGGTGCCGAACATGCCGCGCAGATCGACCTCCTGGAACGCCTCGCGGTGGCGCATGGAGCGGGCCACCTGTCCGACCAACAGGATCATCGGCGTCGAGTCCTGCTGCGCCAGATGGACGCCGACCATGGCGTTGCTGGCCCCCGGCCCCCGTGTGACAAGGCACAGCCCCGGCCGCCCGGTCAGCTTGCCGTAGGCGTCGGCCATGTAGGCGGCGCCGCCCTCCTGTCGGCACACGGTCAGGGCAATGGCGTCCTGATGATCGGCCAGGGCGTCGAGCAGGGCGAGGTAACTTTCACCGGGCACGCAGAACGCATGGTCAACACCGTGCAGCCGCAACTGATCGGCCAGAATGCGGCCACCGGAGCGGCCACCGGAGCAGGCGGGGGGAGGGGGTGTGTGGTCGGGCATGGGCGGATCTCGCTGAGGTCGGGGCGGAGGCGTCTGGGCTCAGGCGGTCCGCTTATCCTCAGTCTTTTGGGCCCGGCAGGCAACAACCCCGGCGAATGCCGGGGGTGTCGGGCTGCGAAACCTAGCGGGTGGTGGTGCCGCTATCCCTTTCCGGCGGAGGCGGGACCTGCGGGTCCTGCACCTGCTCACGCTGCATTTCCAGGCGCTCCTGGCGGTCCATTTCCTGCTGTTGCATGTCATCACGCTGCTGCATGTCCATGGTGCGGCGCTGGTCCTGCGGCTGTGCGGCGGTCTGTTGTTGCAGGCTTTGGCGAGTGTTCTGATCGAGGGCGGCGGTCTGCGGCAGGCCCTGGCGCTGCTGGTACTGCTCGACCGCGCGCATGGTGCGCGGCCCATACAGGCCGTCGATCTGGCCGTCGTACAGGCCCATGTCCTGAAGGACAACCTGGGCTTCGCGAACGTCTTCGTTGCTCAGTTGCCCGCCCCGTTCACTGCGTTGCGCCGATTGCGCCTGCGGGCGCTGGGCGCTGGTGGACGGGGTTTCGCCGCCGGTGCGCTCGGCGATCTCGGCCTCGGCTTCGTCGCGATAGAGGCCACCAGTCGCTCCGGCCGCACCGCCGACGACGGCGCCCACCGGCCCGCCGACCACGGCGCCGGCCGCCGCACCGCCAAGCCCGCCGCTTGCGGCGCGCTGCTCATCGGTTGCGCCGCAGGCGGCGGTGATCAGGGCAAGCCCCACTGGGGCGATCATCCAGAGTCGCATGGTCATTCCTCCAATTGAACCAGTCCTCATGCAACGCGCGCGCTGCACAGCGGTTCACTCGGCACCCTCTCCGCGCGCCTGTTGTGTGTCATTGATCACCGATAGAGGTATAAGTACCGCCTTTTGAAGGGTTCAAATAGACTGTTTACATTTGATTACGGGTATTGTTGGAGGATTAGGGGCAAGGTCACGCTGTACCCTGCGATCAGCGCACAGGAACCAGATCCATGAGCAGTGAAACGCCGCGTATTCTTGTCGTCGACGACTCGTCGGTCGATATCTGCATGCTGGGCAGCCTCCTCAAGGACATGGCTTCCGTCTCGTTCGCCCGGACCGGGCAGCAGGCGCTGATGCAGGCGCGCAGCGAGCCGTTCGACTGCATCCTGCTCGACGTGGTGCTGGATGACATGGACGGCTTCGAGCTGTGCAGCCGTATCAAGGCGATGCCGCTGCACAGCATGACCCCGATCATCTTCGTGACGCGCCTGTCCGACCACGACAGCGAGCAGCAGGGCCTCAGCCTGGGCGCGCTCGATTTCATCACCAAGCCGTTTGCGCCGGCCCTGGTCCAGGCGCGGGTGCGCAACTACATCGCCCTGGGCCGCACCCAACGGGCGCTCAAGGAAGCCAATTCAGAACTGTCGCGGCTGGCCGTCATGGACCCGTTGACCGGGCTGACCAACCGCCGCTACCTGGACACTGCGGCCGATACGGAACTGCGCCGGGCCGACCGCCAGGGCCAGCCGATCGCGCTGCTGGTCCTGGACCTCGATAATTTCAAGGCGATCAACGACACCCATGGTCATGGAGTCGGCGATGTCGTCCTGACCTCGGCCGCGCAGTTGTGGCGGCGCACCCTGCGCAGCGAAGATATCCTGTGCCGGGTCGGCGGCGAGGAGTTCGTCGCCCTGTTGCCGGGCACCGACGCCGAACAGGCCCAACTTCTGGCCGAGCGCCTTCTGACCGTGACACGGCGGCAGTCCATCGCGGTCGAGGACACCGACATCCGGGTTTCGACCAGCATCGGCATTTCGGTGCGCCCGGCCAACAGCGGCCTGCCCATCACAGACGTTCTGGCTGCCGCAGACGCCGCGCTCTATACCGCCAAGCGGTCGGGGCGCGATCGTGCGGTTCTGGCGGCTCCCCTGCGCGGGCATGGGGCGCGGCCCGCGATGGTGCAGGGTGCGGTCAATCTGGCGGCTTTCCTCTAGGGTCCTCCCACCACGCCGCAACGCTCAACCGGAGCGAGTTGCTGGAGTCCGTTTCTTCCCCCAAAGTTAGCGCCTATGGGCCTGCATGTGGTGGTGCCGCTGTCGCGTCGCCAGGACTGGGCCAATGAGCCCGTCCGCGTCCACGGAAGACCCCGCTGGATCGAAAAAAACCGCCCCGGCGGGGAGGACGCCGGGGCGGGTGGAGGGGCCGAACGAGGAGGGGGGGGAAACCCGTCCGGCCTGGGGACCTGTGTGGACTACTGTTGCTGCGGGCCGCGACCCTGGCCGGGCATCATGCCGGAGCCCGGACCCATGCCCTGACCCATCCCACCGGGACCGCGAGCGTTTTGCGGGGCAGCCTGCCATTCCTCGGTGCTGATGGTGCCGTCCTTGTTGGTGTCGAGGACGGCGAAGTGGTCGGTGCGGCGTTCCTCACGCCGCTTTTCGCGCAGCTCCTGAAGGGCCTTGTTGTCGGCCCGGTTGGTGAATTCCTCCTGGCTCACGGTGCCGTCGTCGTTGACGTCAAGCACCTTGAACATTTCGGCATGGCGGGCCGCCATGTCTTCGGGCGACATATTCCGCATCATGTAGTGCCCGCCGCCCATGCCGCCGCCCATGCCGTAACCGGGGCTACCGGGCTGACCCTGGGCAATGGCGCCGCCGACGGTCGCAAGGGCGAGGACGGCCACGCCGATGGCGGCGGAAGTGGTGAGAAGAATGCGTTTCATGGCCTGTCTCCTGGGGTGATCTCTGAGTGTGAAAACAGTATGCGCCGCCCCACCTGAACGGGACCTGAAGCCCGAATTCATTCCCGGTTCATGTTCAAGATCAGGCCATTTCAAGTTCAGGCGCCATTCAGGCGCCTTGTGGTAAAACCGGACCATGATGAACCGCATCGCGCATATTCTTGGTTTGGCCCTGGTTCTGGTCCTGGCGGCTGTCCCCGCCCAGGCCGATCGGCCGTCTGACCACGACCGCGCCCGCGCCGCGCTTGAAGCTGGCGAGGTCCGGCCCCTGCGCGAGGTGATGGGGGTGGCGTCCGATCAGTTCGCTGGCGACATGGTCGAGGCCGAGCTTGATCGCAAAGGTCCGTTCTGGGTCTACGAGATCACCCTTCTGGCCCCCGATGGGTCCATCCTTAAACTGTATTATGATGCCGCGACGGTGCGCCTGGTGCGTGCCCGTGGGCAGGACGTCGCGCGCTGGTTCAAGGGCGACCCCAAGGACTTCCCGGACATGGCGGCGGCCCGCTCGGACATGCACGACCGGATGCACGAAAAATGGCACCCCAAATGGCGCGAGGGGGGCGGGCCGGGGCCCTGGTTCCGCCGCTGGTGGCGTGGAGACGACGAAAAGCGGGACGAGAAGCAGGGGGAGCCGAACTGAATGCGTATCCTGGTGGTCGAGGACGAACCCGCCCTTAGTGGACAACTCCAACGGGCCCTGGAGGGCGCCGGCTATGCGGTTGATATCGCCGCCGATGGCGAGGAGGGGCACTTTCTGGGCGACACCGAGCCCTATGACGCCGTGATCCTGGATCTCGGCCTGCCGCGCCTTGATGGCCTGACGGTGCTCAAGCGGTGGCGGGCGGCGGGCCGGGCCATGCCGGTGCTGGTGCTGACGGCGCGCGCGTCGTGGCAGGAGAAGGTGGATGGCATCGACGCCGGGGCCGATGACTACCTCGCCAAGCCGTTCCAGATGGAGGAACTTTTGGCCCGCCTGCGGGCGCTCATCCGCCGGGCCTCGGGCCATTCCAGTCCCGAATTGACCTGCGGGCCGCTGCGCCTGGACACCCGATCCGGGCAGGTCACCGTGGACGGTGCGGCGGTGGTCCTGACGGCGCACGAGTTCCGGCTGCTGTCCTACCTGATGCACCACCAGGGCAAGGTGGTGTCGCGCGCCGAACTGACCGAGCACCTTTATGCCCAGGACTTCGACCGCGACTCCAACACCATCGAGGTGTTCGTTGGCCGTCTGCGCCGAAAGCTCGGCGCCGACCTCATCACCACCGTGCGCGGCTTGGGCTATCGGCTGGCTGGCAGCGGGGAGGGCTGAGCGGTGCGCTCGCTGCGCCTGCGCCTGCTGCTGGGCGCCGCCCTGTGGGTGACCGTGGCCCTGGCCCTGGCTGGCGGGCTGCTGCACCAGCTTTTCGCGTCCTTTGTCGAGGGCCAGCTTGTGCTGCGCCTGGAGGCCGATCTCGACCAACTGGCAGGACGGCTGACGGTTGGCGAGGACGGGGCGCCCGCCCTGCGTGCCGCCCTGTCCGATCCGCTGTTCGAGCGCCCCCTGTCGGGCATCTACTGGCAGGTCGAGGCGCCCGATGGTGTGGTTCTGCGGTCGCGCTCCCTGTGGGACGGCGTGATCGTTCCGCGCGGCCCGGCACGGTTCGTGAACGACGGCGTGGCGGTGTTCGAGGCCGTCGGCCCCGCCGGTGCGCCGGTGGTGGCGGTGTCGCGCGCCGTCACCCACCCCGACCTCTCCGCGCCGCTGCTGTTGACCACGGCGCGCGATGCGGAGGTCATGGACGCGCCGTTGTCGGCCTTCGCGCGGGTCCTGACCGTGTCGCTGAGTGTTCTGGCGCTGGGCCTGATCGCGGCGGCCTGGGCGCAGGTCGGATTCGGGCTGCGTCCGTTGCGCCGCCTGCGCGCGGCGCTGGCCGACATCCGGGCCGAGCGCACTGACCGTCTGCGCGGCGCCTGGCCGGGCGAGGTGCAGCCCCTGGTCGATGACCTCAACAGCCTGCTGTCGGACAACACCGCCATGGTTGAGGCCGCCCAGACGCGGGCCGGCAACCTCGCCCACGCCCTCAAGACCCCGCTGTCGGTGATCGGCAACGAGGCCGCCGTGCTGGCTGCCGCCGGGGCGTCCGATGCCGCCGCCCTGATCTCCCAGCAGGTGGAGGCCATGCGCCGTCACGTCGATCACCATCTGGCCCGCGCCCGCGCCCAGGTGGCGGGCGAGGGGCGCGGCGCGCGGGTGCCGGTCACACCGTCGCTGGATCGTTTGGCCCGCGTGCTGGCCCGCCTGCACGCCGACCATGCGCTGGATATCAAAGTCACCGAGTCGGCCGCTGCGCCGGATTTCCGGGGCGACCGCCAGACCCTGGAGGAAATCCTCGGCAACCTGATGGACAACGCCTGCAAGTGGGCGGCCTCGACCGTGCGGGTGGGGGCGGCGCCGGGCGGCGGGGGCACCGTGGTCTTGAACGTCGAGGACGACGGGCCGGGCATTCCGGCCGACCGCCTGGACGACGTCCTGCGGCGTGGCCGGCGGCTGGATGAAAGCGCGCCGGGCAGCGGCCTCGGCCTGTCCATCGTCGATGATCTGACCCGCGCGGCGGGCGGGCGGCTGGACCTGGACGCCTCGCCGGAGTTGGGGGGGCTGCGTGCCCGCGTGACCTTGCCGGGGCTTGTCGCAACAGGGCCTTTGGGGACGCCGGCTGATCCCGTATAGTGCGGGCCAACCGTTTTCCAGGAGAGTCCCCGGTGAGCCCCGAAACCGCCCCCACCAAGTCCCGTGACCCGCTTTCGGCCACCGCCGCGTCCTTGCGGGCCGTGATGACCTATGTGTCGGCCAGCGACGAGCGGACCGACCCGACCAGCGTCATCAACCGCGCCGATCCCGATGAGCCGGTCTTCGTTCTGCGCGCCCGCGACATGGTGGCCACGGCCGCCATCGAGTGGTGGATGTGGTGCGCCCGCAATCGCGGCGTTCCCGAAGACAAGTTGGAACGCGCCGAGCGCCAGCGCCGTGCCGCCGACCTGTGGATCGAAAAACGCCTGCCCCACACCTCCACCGACTCCAGCCCGCCGGTGGTGCGCAGCGCCCGCATGGAGCGCGAGGAGACGGGAAGCGTCCTGAATGACTGCCACCCGGACGAGCCGGTGTTCGTGATCGTCGCCTCTGACGCCGTGTCGGTCGAGGTGGTCGAGTACTGGGCGTTCATGGCCGACCGCCACGGCGCTCCGGCCGCCAAGGTCAAGGCCGCCCTGGAAGTCGCCAAGGCCATGGCCCGGTGGACCCGCAAGCGTGTCGTCGGCACCGGCGCGCGCGTCGTCGCCAAGCCCGGCGCCCACACCGACCGCCAGGCCGAGGCCATGGCGTCGCGTCCGCGCCACCGCACCCACATGCGCCTGGTCTGCCTGCACTGTGGGCATAATGAAAAGCTTGGTGCCCCGCCCTATGACGAGGAAGTCATGGCGGCCATCCGCGAAACCGTCGAAGGCGCCTGCCCGGCCTGCGGCGCGACCACGGAAACCGACCTCGACGGCCGCGTCCGCCGCGCCCTGACCACCGAAATGGTCGCACCGGGGGAATAGGGCAGGGTGCCGAGTAGAATAAAGTGAAGGGGATTTATCACAGAGGACACAGAGAGCACAGAGAAGGAATTGTAGGGTAGCTGCGCGCAGCGCATAAAATCCCTATGAGGGAGAGTATTGCCTGCAGCATTGCTCCGCTCTCTCTGTGCCTTCTCTTCTAACTCTGTGTCCTCTGTGGTCCCCCACTTCACTTCACTTCACTTCACTTCTTTCCTCAAGCCGACTGCGCCACCGGCAGCCGGCCTTGCGGCACCGGCAGGGCGTCGGCCGGGCTGGTTGGCAGGATGACGTGGACGGTGGTGCCTTCGCCTTCCGTCGAGTCGATCCAGATGCGGCCGCCGTGCTCGGTCAGGATCCGCCGGCACATGGCCAGCCCAACGCCGGTTCCGGCGTGGCTTTCGTCCGGGTGCAGGCGCTGGAACAGTCCGAAGACGCGTTCGAAGTGGCGTTGCGGGATGCCTTGACCATTGTCGATCACTCTCAGGTGCCAGATAGCCGTCCCGTCAAGCGCCGTCTCCTGGATGGCGCTGAGACGGACGACCGGGCGGCGGTCGGGGTGGTGGAACTTGAGGGCGTTGTCGATCAACTGTTCGAGAACGCGGCCAATCGCCGCGCGGTCGGCCCGCAGCACCGGCAGATGGCTTTCAACCTGGAGCACGGCGTCGTGTCGGGCGATGCCCATGGACAGGCTGCGGCGGGCCTCCTGAAGGACTTCAGCCAGATCGACCATGGTCGGGCGCAGCAGGCCGAGGCCGATGTGGGCGTAATCGACCAGATCGTTCATGCGGGTGTCGGCGGCGCGCATGGCTTCCTGCGCGCGGCCGATCAGGTCGGTGATCTCGGGCGGGGCGGCGTGGTCCAGGCGTTGGCGGATCCCCTCGATGGCCCCTTCGGCCGTGCGGATGGGGTCGCCCAGGTGCGTGTGAATGGCGCCCGCCACTTGTCCAAGGTCGGCTTCGGCTCGGGCGCGCGCGTCTTCGGCCCCAGCGAGGGCGCGGCCCAAGCGCCGAATTTCGCGCGCATCTGCAAAGGCGATCATGATCGCGTCAATCCCGAAGTAGGATAACGGATAGGCTGTCACCCGCATCCACTGCGGCGTCGTTCCATCGGGCCGCACCGCCACTTCCTGGCTGTGCAGGGAGCCATGCCGCAGCACCGACGTCAGCAAGGCCCGCCGTGTCTCAAGATCCATGTAGGCGTCGAGCCAATGCACGGTTCCGGCCGGCGGACGTTCCGGGGCGACGGCAAAGATATCCTGTGCCGGGCGGTTGGCCAGCAGCACGTCGCCGCCTTGCCGCCGCAGCACCAGGATGGGCACTGGCGCATTGTCGAGCACCGTGCGCAGGGCCTCGGCCCCATCGGCCAGGGCGTCTTCGGCCGCCTTGAGGTCGGTCACGTCCATCAGGCTGCACACCACGCGGTCGCCGCGTTGCATCAGGTTGGGGGAGGCGGGGTTCAGGGGGCTGGCGCTGACCCGGATCCAGGTCAGCGTGCCCGGTCCATGGAGTGCGCCACGCAGGGCGACCAAAGCGCCTTCGACCGGCGCCCGGGTGCGCAGGACATCGGCAACGGGCGGTGCGCCATTCGCCAAGTCGGCCCAGGCGAGCCCGACCAGGGTTCCCGGCGGGCGGGCCAGCAATCGTTCGGCGGCGGGATTGGCGTAGGTGATGATGCCCCCAGCGTCGAACATCATGACCCCGGTGCCCAGGTGGGGCAGCACGGCGAACTGAGGGGACACCGGGTATACGCGCCGGGCGGTGCGGCGGGCCAGCCACAACGCCAGGACGCCGGCGCAAAACGCCAAGCTGCCTACGATCAACGCTGTCACAGCCAGCGGAATTGCCACCGTCAGAGACACGACCAGTCTCCCTTCCTCGATGGCCGCCACAGGCACCTGCCGCGTGGCCGTTGTAGTGTCCGATAACGCAAATTGCCGTGTTTTTTATTCTTGTAAACACAGTTTAGAACGTTTCGAGCTGGCCGGAAGGGGGATAAAAGAGCTACAACGTTGGTCGTATATGAACGTTTCGACCTATAAAGGCTAGAGCGGCGCGCTTTTGGGCGCCCGACGGGCTGACCAGCAGCAAGACTTGAACAAGCCCCCCCTCCCTCGGTTAGGATGCTGGATGTTCGCAGCATTCAACTCCATCTCCGCCCTTCTCGCCGGCGTCGGCATCATGACCCTGGGCTACGGCTTCCTGGGCACGCTTCTGGCCGTGCGCATGTCGGTGGAGGGATTTGCCACCTTCACCTCCGGTCTGGTCATGGCGGCCTATTTCTTTGGGCTGGTGGTCGGGTCGCTGACCGCCGACCGTGCGGTGCGGGCGGTCGGCCACATCCGCGTGTTCGCGGCCTTCGCCTCGTTGTTTTCGGCCGCAACGCTGCTGCATGTGTTCTTCGTCAATCCGTGGGCGTGGGGCGGGCTGCGCCTGATCGAAGGCTATTGCATGGCCGGGCTGTTCCTGTGCGTGGAAAGCTGGCTGAACGACCGGGCGACCAACGAGACGCGCGGGTCCGTGCTGTCGATGTACATGATCACCACCTATCTGTTCGCCGGATTGGCGCAGTTCCTGCTGGTCCTGGGGGCGGTCGAGGGGTTTTTCCTGTTTGCGGTCACCTCGGTACTGGCTTCGCTGGCGCTGCTGCCGGTCGCCCTGTCGCGCTCGCCGGCGCCGCAATTGCCGGCCGCCAGCGTGTTCGGGCTGCGCCGGTTGCTGGAGATTTCCCCGGTCGGGGTGGGCGGATGCTTCGTGGCCGGGCTGACGTCCGGCGCGTTTTATGCCCTGGGGCCGCGGTTTGGCACGGTGGCGGGCCTCGATTCGATGGGGATCGCCGCGCTGATGGGGTTCACCATCTTTGGCGGGCTGGTGTTCCAGTTGCCGCTGGGCCGGCTGTCCGACCGCATCGACCGCCGCCGGGTCATCCTAATGGCCAGCCTGTTCCTGGCCCTGACCGGGGCGGGGCTGTCGCTTCTGGTCATCGAGTCGGTGGTCGCCTCGGCCTGGCACCTGCTGCTGGTGCTGCCGTTCGGCGGTATGTTGTTCGCGCTCTATCCGTTGTCTCTGGCCCACGCCAACGACCATATCGCGCCGCAGGACTTTGTGGCGGCGTCGGGCGGCCTCATCCTGTCGTTCAGCGTCGGGGCGACCATCGGGCCGATTGCCGCCTCGGGCCTGATGACGGCCATCGGGGCGAGCGGCCTGTTTGTCTTCATCGGCGTATGGGCCGTGGTTCTGGCCGTGTTCGCATGGTATCGCGTGCGCACCATCGATGCCTTGGCGCCCGACGACAAGACGCCGTTCCAACTCACGCCGCGCACGGCCCTGGCGGTCACCGAACTGGATCCCCGGTCGGAAGAGGACCAGCTTTCGTTCACCTTCGAGTTCCCGTCCCACGAGGACGAGCGCCAAGCGGCCTAGTCTTGCCCTTTCGAGCGCGTTAGAGTGAACGCGATTTAGTCGGCCTCAATCCTGTGCAAAGTGACCCATGGACACCAGCCAGCGCCTGCGTGCGCATGCCCCGCGCACCTGGCAGCGGATGCTGTCGGGGCGCCGCCTCAACCTGATCGAGCCGTCGCCGTTTGACGTCGAGATCACCGACATCGCCCGTGGATTGGCCCGCAACACGCGCTGGAACGGCCAGACGGTGGGCGATCACGCGTGGTCGGTGGCGCAGCATTCCGTATTCGTGGCCGATATTCTCGATGGTTTCCGGCCGCGCCCGCCGGCCTGGGTGCGTCTGGCCGGGCTGCTGCACGATGGCAGCGAGTACGTCACCCACGACCTGATAACGCCGCTCAAGTCCGTGGTCGGCGACGTGTTCAAGGAGGTCGAGGCGCGGTTGATGGAGGCCATCCACCTGCGCTTCGGCCTGCCGCCACGCCTGGACCCCGATATCAAGGCCCTCATCAAGAAAGCCGACCTGATCGCTGGCGCGACCGAGGCCGTGCAACTGGCCGGCTTCGCCCCCGAAGAGGTGCGCGGCGTGCTGGGCATGAAATACAAGCCGGCCAAGGTCATCCTCACCCCGCTGCCGTCGCTGGCCGCCGAACAGGCCTTCCTGGCCGCCTTTGATGCCTTGTGCAAGGCCGTCGCGCTGGAGAATCGCTGAGTCATGGGCATCAACATCGCTAAACGCAATGTCTTCATCCTGTCGGCCGGTCAGGCCCTGGCGCTGTCGGGGGCGACGCTGGTCATGGCGGTGTCCGCGCTGGCCGGAACCGTGCTGGCGCCCAAGCCGTGGATGGTCACTCTGCCGCTGGCCCTGATGTTTCTGGCCACCATGTTCACCACCATCCCGGCGTCGTTGCTGATGGGCCGCATCGGGCGGCGGCCGGGCTTCATGATCGGCCAGAGCATCGGGTTGATCGGCGCCCTGGTGGCCTGCTGGGCGCTGTTGCAGGGGCTGTTCTGGGGCTTTGTGGCCGGCAGCGTCCTGATCGGGATGCATAACGCATTCTGGCAGTATTTCCGCTTTGCCGCCGCCGATGCCGCCGACGAAAGCTTCCGGCCACGCGCCATCGCCTATGTGATGGCCGGCGGTCTGGTTGCCGCCATCCTCGGCCCCGAACTGGCCAAGGCGACGCGCACCATGCTCGACCCCGTGCCGTTCGCCGGGTCGTTTCTGGCCGTGGCCGTGCTGACCGTGTTGTCGATGGTGCTGCTGTCGTTCCTGCGCATCCCCGGCCCCGGCCCCAAAGCTGACCGGCCCAAGACCAGCGGCCGCCCGCTGGCCGAGATCATGCGCCAGCCCCGGTTCAAGGTGGCGGTGCTGTCGGCCATGATCGGCTATGGCGTGATGAACCTCGTGATGGTCGCCACGCCGCTGGCCATGGTCGCCTGCTCGTTCGAGTTCTCCGACGCCGCGTTCGTCATCCAGTGGCATGTGGTCGGCATGTTCCTGCCCAGCTTCTTTACCGGTACCCTCATCAAGCGGTTCGGCGTGCTGCGCATCATTCTGGCGGGCGCCTTGCTCAACGTCGCCGCCATGGGCACCAACCTTGCCGGCCAGGACCTGCACAATTTCTGGTTCGGGCTGGTGCTGCTGGGCCTGGGATGGAACTTCATGTTCATCGGCGGGACGACGTTGCTGACCGAAACCTACCGGCCCGAGGAACGGTCCAAGACGCAGGCCGCCAACGACTTCATGGTGTTCACCACGGTCGCGGCCTCAAGCTTCCTGTCGGGGGCGGTGCAGGACGCGGCGGGATGGGACGCCATCAACGCTGCCATGAGCGTGCCGATCCTGTTGGCCTTCGCGGCCGTGGTCTGGTTGATGGTGCGGGAACGCCGGGCGACGCGGGTGCAGGCGCAGGTTTAACAGGCTGCTGAAACCCCTTTGAAAGAAAGCGGGCTCTGCCCGCACCCGCCAGGAGGCGCAGTCCTCCTGGACCTCGGGAGTTGGCCTCCGTGGAAAACCGCGCGCAGCGCATCAAATTCTGAAGGAGTCTCTCCCTGCGGCGCAAGGCAAGCGCAGGAGCGTTCATGGGTTCCAAGGGCCGCTCGGCCCTTGGCGGGTCCGCGTGGCGCCCGGCTTTCTCGTCCGTCGTCAGCCGAACAGTTTGTCGATATCGTCCTGGCCGAGTTTGGGGCCTTCGTCCTCTTCTGCCGGCGCGGCGGGCTTGGGGGCCGGCTTGGGCGCGGGCGGCGGCGCCGGCCTGGCGGCGGCTGGGGCTGGGGCCGGCGGCTTGGGTGCCGGGGCAGGCGCCGGTTTGGCAGCAGCGGGAGTGGGGCTGGCCGCCACAGGCGCCGGTCTGGCCGGAACGGGGGCGGGCTTGGGCGCGGCCGGGGGCTGCGCGGGCTTGGCAGCGGCAGGTGCCGGAGCAGGCTTGGCGGCTGGCGCCAGTGCAGGCTTGGGTGCCACCGGGGCCGGTTTGGCCACCGCCTTGGGCGGGCCGCCGAACATGGCGTCCACGTCGGCCTGACTGACCCCATGGCCGGCGAGCTGCGGGCCGTTGAGGTACTTCTCGTACTCGCCCCGCGCCTGTTCTTTCACGCCGGCGGACTCGGCGATTTCGTGGGCACCCCACATGCTGATGAGGGTGTTGACGCGGTCCTCGATGAACTTCAGCGAGTTGACGACCTTGGTGATGCGCTGGCCGGTGATGTCCTGGAAGGCGCAGGCCTCAAAGATCGCCCCGGTCTTTTCCGGGAAGGTGTCCAGCGCGGCCAGGGCGTCGGGGTCGGTGATGTGTTGGCGGACCAGGTTGACCACGTCGTCCATCTGCTCGACGTTTTCCATGATCGTGTCAGTGGCCTTTTCGGTGGCCTCGACGATGGCGTCGAGTTCATCGGCCATTTGCAGGAAGTGGTCCTCGTCCTCCGGCGCGCCGGGCTTGCGGATGGAGGCGATTTCCTGACGGATGCGCTGAATGTGCTGGAACAGGCCCAGCAGCTCGCGCTTGAGGATTTCGACTTCCTTCAGAGGATCGTGGTGCTTCGTCATCGCAGTGTTGCGCCTCTCCACCGGCCGGTGTGCCGGGTTCCTAACATACCGCGCCTATTTCGTCGTGCAACGGCCAATTCATATCAATCACTTGGCGGTGTCCTCGCCGGGTACAAGGTGAACAGCGATCAGCTCTTTTGCCGTTCTGGTTTAGGGGCCGTGACCTTGGGGGCCGCCGGTTTCCCGTGCTTGGCCTCTATTGCGCTGCTGGCTTCGTTGAGGAAGGCACGCATGGCCATGGCCATGAGCCTCTCCCTCTGCTCGTCGCTCAGGTCGGCGAGGATCTTCCTTTTGGCGCGGTGGATTCGCATGGCGTTGCGGATGAGTTCCGCCCGCTGCGGGGTCATCACCTTCGGCTGGCTCTGGCGCCGGACGGGCGCTGTCTTCTTTCCCGGCTGCGCCCCAGGCTTGCGCAGGGCATCGGGGTTCGACCAGAACAGATCGACGAGGGCCTTGCTGAAGCGGTCGAACATGGTCCCCACCTGTTTCGGGCGTGCGACGGGGACTGTACCATACTCAGCCTGACCCGTCAGCCTGCGAACCCCATTACGAAATGAAACCAGCCGACGCATGGTTTGATGCGTCGGCTGGCAAGGGCGACCGGCCCGCCGCGCCTTATGGCGCGTTAAGCCTGCGTGGCGCTTGAACGCCAGCCCATTGGGTCAATTCATGGGCCCGATGGCAAGAGTCCTTCTGTGCGGGCGGCGCGCAGGGCTTCTTCGAGAGCGGCGGTTTCGCGCTGCTTGTGCCACATGTCGGCGTACAGGCCGTCGTGGGCCAGGAGTTCTCCGTGGCGCCCGCGCTCGACCACCAGACCGTCGCCCAACACCAGGATTTCGTCGGCGTCGATCACCGTGGACAGCCGGTGTGCGATCACCAGCGTCGTGCGGTCGGCCGCCACGGCGCGCAGCGAGGCCTGGATCTCGCGCTCGGTGTGGGTGTCCAGCGCGCTGGTCGCCTCGTCAAAGATCAGGATCGGCGGGTTCTTGAGGATGGTGCGGGCGATAGCCACGCGCTGCTTCTCGCCGCCCGACAGCTTCAGGCCGCGTTCGCCGACCATGGTGTCGTAGCCCTCGGGCAGGCTTTCGACGAAGTCGTGGATGGCGGCCATGCGGGCGGCCTGCTCGACCTCGGCCCGGCTGGCCGAGGGGCGGCCGTAGGCGATATTGTAATAGATCGTGTCGTTGAACAGGACGGTGTCCTGCGGCACCACGCCGATGGCCGCGCGCAGGGAGTCCTGGGTGACCGCGCGCAGGTCCTGGCCGTCGATGCGAACCGCCCCGCCGGTGACATCGTAGAACCGGAACAGCAGCCGCGCGATGGTTGACTTGCCGGCCCCCGAGGCGCCGACCAGCGCCACCATGCGGCCGCCGCCGACCTCGAACGAGATACCCTTGAGGACCGGCCGTTCGGGGCCGTAGCCGAAGTGGACGTCGTCGAAATGGACGCTGCCGTCGGTCACCTCCAAAGCCTGCGCATCGGGCGCGTCACACACCTCGGGCGCCTTGTCCATGAGGTCGAACATGGTTTCCATGTCGGTCAACGACTGCTTGATCTCGCGGTAGACCATGCCCAGGAAGTTGAGCGGCAGGGCAAGCTGGATGAGGTAGGTGTTGACCAGCACGAAGTCGCCGATGGTCAACGCGCCCGACGCCACGCCCTGCCCGGCCATCACCATCAGCACCACCAGCCCGACCCCGATGATCAGCCCTTGGCCCAGGTTGAGCAGGGCCAGCGATGTCTTGGATCGCAGTGCGGCCGTCTCGTAAGCGTGCAGGGCGTGGTCGTAACGTTCGCTCTCGTGGCGTTCGTTGCCGAAGTACTTCACGGTTTCAAAGTTGATGAGGCTGTCGATGGCCTTGGTGTTGGCGTCGGCGTCGGTCATGTTCATGGCGCGGCGGAACTTCAGGCGCCACTCCGTGACAATCATGGTGTAGGCGATATAGCCGCCGATGGTCCCCACGGTCACGGCGGCGTAGCGCCAGTCGAACAGGGTCCACAGGATGCCTGCCACCAACAGCATTTCAAGCAGCGACGGCCCGGTGCGGAACAGCACCAGCCGCAGCAGCACCTCAATGCCGCGCGTGCCGCGCTCGATCAGGCGGTTGAGGCCGCCGGTCTGGCGGTCCAGGTGGAAGCGCATCGACAACTGGTGCAGGTTGCGGAAGGTCTTGAGGCCGACCTTGCGCACCGCCCGCTCGGTCACCTTGGCGAACACCAGATCCTGCAACTCGCCGAACGCCTGCTGGGCGAAGCGGGCCAGCCCGTAGCCCAGCAGCAATGCCACCGGCACGGCGACAGCGGCGGCGGTGTCACCCGACAGCGCATCAATCGCCTGCTTGTAGAGCAGCGGAACGATGACCGTCGCGCCCTTGGCGGCGAACAGGAAGACCAGCGCGATAACGACGCGGACCCGCAACTCAGTCTCGCCGCGCGGCCACAGATAGGGCAGCAGGCGGCGCACCGTGCGCAGATCATGGCGTGGCCCGGTGGCGTGCGGCGGGGGAGGGGTGGCGCTGCGTGATCGCATGAAGGTCTAACGCATGGCCGCTTTGGCTGGTGGCGTGGGGTTGGCCAGCATGGCGGCGGCAGCCGGATCGCGGAGGCGACGCAGGCGCACCGCGCGGCCGTTCACGTCCTGGAACAGGGCGTGCAGGCGGGCCAGGGGGCCGTCCTCCAGCACCTCGCGGGCCAACTTGTCGGCATCGTTGATCTTGAAGGTTTCCAGCAGATGGTCGTAGCGCCGCAGATAGATTTGCAGGGCGGCGGTCGAGATATCGTCGTCGGCCAGCCGCTCGGCCAGCAGTTCCGGGAAATCCGGGTAGGTCGCGGCGCGGGTCACGAAGGCATAGGCGAACGCCCACACGTCGCCCGACACGGTGCGCGCCCACAGGCTGTCGGCCTCGTCCGCCGACACCATGCCCAGGCGTTCGGCCAGCACGGCGGCCTGGCCATTAAGATCCTTGAGCACCAGATCCATGCCGTCGATCACCGAGCGCCGCCGGCTTTCGGCCTGCATCTGGATGAGGGTGCGCACCTGGGCCTCGATCTGGTCGGACGCCCGGCGGTGCTGGGACAGCATCAAGGTGAGGATTCGTTCGTGACGGTGGGCCAGAAACCCTTGTTGCACAAAGGCCACGATCAGCCACAGCGCAACCACCGGCCCGAACGTTCCGGCTACGACCAGCGCCAGTTCGGACGTCGGCAGGGCGAATAGGACCCCCCAGCCGAGGGCGCTGCTGATGTAGATGACGGCGCCCCCCAACCACATGGAGGTAAGGGCGCCAGCGACGGCGAATGCAACCATCTGGCCGATCATGAAGGGCTCCCGCGCGGATAATCCGGCGGGAGCATTGTGGCAGAATCGGGTGGTTTGTCACGCTTTACGCCTGTTGGTTTCGCACTGCATCATGCCAAGCGCCGCACTCCGCGCGCCGCTCCCGCCCGACCAGTGGCCCGGCCGCTGATTGGCAAGGGTGGGGCTCCGGGGACCATGCGGCGCAGTTCGGCCACCAGTCTGGCGCAGTACTCGCCCGCCGCAATGGCCGCGTAGCCGCGCGGGTCCGTCCGGGCGTTGTCGGTCAGGCCCTCGCGCATTTCGGCCAGCCCGGCCACGACAACACTGGCAAACCCATCGGGGGTGTCCTCGGTCTCGGCCTGGGTCAGCACGCTGAAGACCAGATTTTCAATCAACAGGACTTGTTGCAGCGGCCCATCGGCCCGGACGTTCTCGGGCGAGCCTCCATAGCGGCGGCGCAGGTGGTCGGTGACCTGGGCGGTGGCGCGGGCCATCTGCCACGCCATGGCCGAGACGCGCGCCCGACGGCGGCGGGCCAGCAGCCGCACCGCAAGCCCGAGCGCCGCGATGCCGGCGATGCTCGCGACCATCACCACCAGCGCCATGCCCAGGTCCTCGGCCTCGATCAGCCCGACCCAGGTGCGCACCACGGTGGCTGCCCCGGTGGCCACACCGACAGCGACCAGTCGGGCCGGGAGCGAAGAGGTCAGGGTCAGCAGGATTGGGGTCAGAAGCACATAGATCATCGCCGCCGACGCGGCGGCATTACCGACCAGGGCGCTGACCTGACCGTCGTTCATATCCTCGATGACTGGCAGGGCGAACAGCCCCAGGCCGCCGAGCGCGACGCCACTGATGATCATGGTGTTCAGGAACGAATGTCCACGCATGGTCGTCTCTCACAGGTCAAAAAGCCCACTCCATCCCTGCTGCCAGTCTACGGGGCGGCGCGTTAAGCGTCTGTGACCGAGCGCACTGATTGAGAAGGCTGGGCGGCCATGACACACTAACCGTTCCTGGAGCCGGAGGATTTGCCGAGGCATGGCCTATCTCGACCACGTTGAACGCTGCAACCGCCGTGACATGACCCAATTTCGCCGATTCGTCGTTGGCGGCGCGGGGGTGGGCTGGGTGCATCACGACACCATCGCCGCCCTCGCCAGCCTGCACCCCGCCCTGCGAATCGACGCCGACGCCGTGGTCCTGGCGCCGGATGATGACACTCCGGCCGGGCGGTCGGCGGTGCTGGCCGATGTGGTGGAGAGGTTGGTGGAAACCGGCGTTCTGCCGCGTCTGCGCGGCGAGCTTTACGCCGTCAAGACCGCCTGGGCGGCGCCGGAACTGCTGCGCATCGACCGCGGCGCGATCTCGGTCTTTGGCCTGAACGCTTATGGCGTGCATATGAACGGCTTTGTCCGCAAGACCGATGGCAGCCTGCACCTGTGGATCGGCCGCCGCGCCCCCGACAAGGCCGTGGCGCCGGACAAGCTGGACAACATCGTGGCGGGCGGGCAGCCGGCCGGGCTGTCCCTGTTCGACAACCTGCTCAAGGAAGCCGCCGAGGAGGCCGACATCCCCGCCGCCCTGGCGGGGCGCGCCGTGCCGGTCGGCGCCATTACCTATTGCTGTGCGGGCGAGCGCGGCCTGAAGCCCGACACCCTGTTTTGCTACGATCTCGAACTATCCGAGGACTTCGTGCCGGTGAACACCGATGGCGAACTGACCGGCTTCACCCTGTGGCCTGCCGAGGACGTGCTGGCAAGCGTGCGCGATACCGACGACTTCAAGTTCAACGTCAATCTGGTGATCCTCGATTTCGCCATCCGCCACGGCCTACTGACCCCCGACACCGAACCCGACTATGAGGCGCTGGTCCTGGGTCTGCGGCAGGCGCATCCGTGAGATGGAAGGGAAGGGATTTACCACAGAGGACACAGAGGACACAGAGAGGTTTGGTGAGAATAGCGGCGCGCAGCGCATAGTAACCATCTAAGGGATTATCGCCTACGGCGCAGCGCTTGCGTACTCTCTGTGTCTCTGTGATCTCTGTGTCCTCTGTGGTTTACCCCCTTCACTTCCTGAAATACGTCACGCCGCCATTCTCTGCTGCCGCCGTAACGCGTCCAGGGTGTGGGCGTTGGGGCAGAAGGCCATGCAGCGCACGGTGGAGTGTCCGGCGGCCAGGGCGCGGCCGCATCGGCCCTTGACCGTGCATCCGGCGCACACCCGGCGCAGGTCGTTGGCAACGGCGGGCAGGGTGTTCTCGATGGAGGCGCCGTCCAGACCGACCCGTTCGAGCATGGCCGGCAGCAGCACGCGGGATCGGCCGCTGCGGTCCACCATGGCCGGCAGGGCGGATTCCTCGATGTTCAGGTCGTGCAGGATGGCGCGCAGGTCGTCGCGGTCAACCGCGTTCAGTTCAGCGCGCAGGGTCTGGCGTTGGCGCCACGCCGACAGGCGGGCGCCCAGGATATTCCAGAAGGACAGGGCATCGGTGGGTGGCGGGGTCAGGGCGGCCATGGGGGAACCTCCTTGTTCCGGTTTGGGTGCTCCGGTTTGGGCCAGTATGCAGGCAGCGACCGCCCGGCAATTTGATCCAGGTCAAGGCCACTCCTTTTTGGGTGCCCCTTAGCCCACCTTGACTTTTTACAAATTGCGGGCGAAGGTCCGGCCACGCATCATTCTTGCTGCCGCGCCGCAACAAATTCATCCAGGGAGACGCACTCCATGAGCTTCACCATCGTCGAGCAGGCCCCGGCCCGCCTGAACCGTTCCGAGCAGGCCGTTCCCGGCTCCAATCTCCGTTTCCTTGAGAAGGCCGCCCAGGGCAGCGCCGACATGGTGTTCCTGGACCTGGAGGACGCCGTCGCCCCGGACCAGAAGGAGCAGGCCCGCAAGAACATCATCCAGGCCCTGCACGACCTGGACTGGACCGGCAAGACCGTCTCGGTGCGCATCAACGGCCTGGACACCCACTATTGCTACCGCGACGTGGTCGATATCATGGAGCAGGCCGGCGACAAGGTTGACCTGCTGATGATCCCCAAGGCCGGGACCGCAGCCGACATCTACGCCATCGACATGCTGTGCACCCAGATCGAGGCGGCCAAGGGCTACAAGACCCGCGTCGGGTTTGAAATGATCATTGAGACCGCGCTCGGGATGCAGAACGTCCACGAGATCGCCGCCGCCTCCAAGCGCAACGAGTCGCTGCACTTCGGCGTGGCCGACTACGCCGCCTCCACCAAGGCGCGGACCACCAACATCGGCGGGCCGAACCCCGACTATGTGGTCCTGACCGACGCCCTGGAGAACGGCGAGCGCGAGCGTCATTGGGGCGACATGTGGCACTACGCCATCGCCCGCATGGTGGTCGCCGCCCGCGCCAACGGCCTGCGCCCCATCGACGGCCCGTTCGGCGACATCTCGGACGCCGAGGGCTACAAGGCCCAGGCCATGCGCGCCGCCATCCTCGGCTGCGAAGGCAAGTGGGCCATCCACCCGTCCCAGGTGGATCTCGCCAACGAGGTGTTCAGCCCGTCCGAAAAGGCCATCGCCCAGGCCAACGCCATCCTCGAAGCCATGGTCGAAGCCCAGAAGAAGGGTCTCGGCGCCGTGACCCTGAACGGCCGCCTGATCGACATCGCCTCGATCAAGCAGGCCGAGGTGCTGGTCAAGACGGCCGCGCAGATCGCCAACCGATAGGGCGGGATGTATTGACAGGAAAGGGGTCGCGCCGCTGGGTGCGGGCTTCCTGATGTTGGGGGCCGAGAAGTTGCAGACACTAGCCGAGATGAGCGCCTCTATGGCCGATGCCATAACGGCCTGATCCAGAGGCTGCTGCTCCCCAGGCGAGGACTGCGCCAGCCAAACTGCCGCAGTCCTCGCCTGGGATATGCCTAGGCCCCCCGCATTGTCACGCCGCCCGCCCTGTGACATTTTGGTCCGCTGGAGCATTGCCAAGCTCAGGGGAACACGTTGAGCAGTATGCTTGCAGGATTTCCGAGTGTGACCGTGGCCCGTGGCCGCGCTTACTTCGACGCTGGAAAAGCCACGGTCAGCGACGTCTCCTCCGGCATCATTGCCGGTATCGTGCGCGGCGGACGAGCCAAGCCATACAGGGTCTTCGTGTCGTTCGCGGGGAAGGGGGCGAACCGGGTGGTGCGGGGATCATGCTCCTGCCCGGTGGGCTCCAACTGCAAACATGCGGTGGCCCTGCTGTTTCAGGCGCAGAAGGAAGGGAAGGTCGAGGGTCTGCCCGGCGCCGTCGAGGTCCTGCCCGACGCCCGGCCCGACGCCCGGCCCGAGGTGGAACCGCAGGTGGCCCGGTGGCTGGATGATCTGGCCCAGGTGGCGGTTCGCAACGACGAGACCTATCCCGACGACGTGCGCCAGCGCCTGATGTATGTGCTGTCCGTCAGAACCTCGCCGAAAGGCATCCGCCAGGCCGTTGTCGAACTCCGGTCGGTGCGCCTGCTCAAGGACGGGACCTTCTCCTCGGCCATCAATGCGACTTACGACCCGGCCAACGTCCTTCAGGCCAGCGTGGCGAAGTTCCTGCGGTCGTCGGATATCACCATTTTGCGCCGTATTCACGCCCGGTCGGCCTTCGCTATTGGTGGCGGCCATGTCATCGGCGGTCCCGACGGGGCGGAAACTCTGGACCTCATGCTGGCCACCGGCCGCTGCCGGTGGGAGTCCCTGGACGGCCCGGCCCTGCATCTGGGGGAAAACCGCGTCGGGCGGGTGCAGTGGCGGCTTTTGGCCGATGGACGGCAAACGCCGACTGTGCGCCTTGAGGATGCCGAATCGCTCGACACCCTTCCCCTGACGCCGCCCTATTTCGTCGCCTGGGCCGATGGCCAGGGACAGGACGTTCTGGAATGTGGCCGCATCGGCTGCGCCGGCGTGCCGGACCTACTTGTCGGCAAGCTGCTGGAGGCGCCGCCGGTTGACCGCGAAGCCCTTGAGGTCGTCCGCACGGGGGTGGCGCGGGTGATGACGGGGCTCGCCGCCGCCGCAGGGTCGGAACCGCCGCCGCTCGAAGACCTGTTGCCCCGTGTGCTGGCGCCGCCGGTCCAGGTTCGCGCCCCGCTTCAACCCCGCCTGCTGCTGCACGCGCGTACCCTGCGGCGCGTGTCGCCCTCGTGGTACCGCCCGGTGGACCATGGGTGGGACCAAAACATCATGATGGCGCTGCTGTCGTTCGGCTACGGGCCGCTCGACGTTCCCGCGAACGACCCCCGGCCCCGGCCCGTGATCGCCAAGGATGGCGACATGCTGGAGGTGGTGCGGGATCGGAGGGCCGAGAAGGAGGCCGTCGAACTCCTTGCGTCCTATGGCTTCCTCCCGGCGGACCGGTTGAGGAACCTGGGGCTGGAGGTGCCCGCCGACTGTCTTGCCGATATGATCATCATGGGGCTGGCCGAAGACATCGAAGACCTGTGGCTGGATTTCCTGATCGACCTTGTGCCGGGCCTGCGCGAGGCCGGATGGGACATTGTCGTGGCGCCGGACTTTCCCCTGCAACTGGTTCACGCCGACAGTCCCGTTCAGGCCGAAGTCAGTGGCGGGTCCGGCATGGACTGGTTCGACCTCAACCTTGGGGTTCTCATCGACGGGGCGCCGGTGGATATCCTGCCCGCGCTGCTGCGGGTCCTGCGTGGTGTCGCGGCGGGCGGCGCCGATTTGGAAGACTTCTTCTCCGACGACGGCGAGGACGACAACGACGTCCGCATGACGTTGCCCGATGGCCGCCTGCTGATGCTTCCCTATGGGCGAGTGCGGCCTATCCTGCTGTCCCTGGCACGGATTTTTTCCGTCCCGCCGGCCGATGGTCCGCTGCGCCTGACGCAGGCCGACGCCGCCGGGTTGGCCGATCTGGAGGACAGCGTTCCCGGCCTGTCCTGGCGCGGCGACGACCGTCTGCGCCGCCTGGGCCGGGCGCTGCGGGACAGCGGCGGGATGCCCCAGGTGGCCGTGCCCGAGGCCTTCACCGGCACTTTGCGCCCCTATCAGCAGGCCGGATTGAACTGGATGCAGTTCCTGCGCGGCCTGGATCTCGGCGGTATCCTGGCCGACGACATGGGGCTGGGCAAGACGGTGCAGACCCTGGCCCACCTCAGCGTGGAAAAGGCCGAGGGGCGGCTGGACCGGCCCTGCCTTTTGGTGGTGCCGACCAGCCTGGTTCCCAACTGGCGGAACGAGGCGGCGACCTTTGCCCCCCATCTGTCGGTGCTGGTCCTGCATGGTCAGGACCGAAAGGGCCACTTTGACGCCCTGGCCGCGCACGACATCGTCATCACCACCTACGCCCTGTTGCCGCTGGACGCCGATGTCCTGTGCGCCCAGCCGTGGCACATGGTGATCCTGGACGAGGCGCAGGCGGTCAAGAACGCGGCGACCTCGGCCGCAAAGACGCTGCGCAGGCTTGAGACCCGCCACCGGCTGGGGCTGACCGGGACGCCGCTGGAGAACAATCTGGGCGAGTTGTGGGCGCTGTTCGACGCCGTGTCGCCGGGGCTGCTGGGCGACCGCAAATCCTTCACCCGCCTGTGGCGCACGCCCATCGAAAAGAAGGGTAACGTGACTGCGCAGGAACGCCTGGCACGGCGCGTGGCGCCTTTCCTGCTGCGGCGGACCAAGGCCATCGTCGCGGCCGACCTGCCGGCCAAGACCGAGATCGTCGAGCATGTCGCCCTGACCGCCAAGCAGCGGGCATTGTACGAAAGCGTGCGGCTGGCCATGCACCACAAGGTGCGCCAAGCCGTTGCCAGCAAGGGGTTGGCGCGCAGCCATATTGAACTTCTCGACGCCCTGCTCAAGCTGCGCCAGACCTGTTGCGACCCGCGCTTGGTCAAGGTTGGCACGCAGGTGAAGGACTTTGACGGCGCCCATTCCGCCAAGCTTCAGCACCTCATGACCATGGTGCCCGAGATGGTGGCCGAAGGGCGGCGGATTCTGTTGTTTTCCCAGTTCACCAGCATGCTGGACCTGATCGCGCCCGAAATGTCGGCGCGCGACATCCCCTTTGTCACCCTGACCGGCCAGACCCGCGACCGGGCAGAGCCGGTGCGCCGGTTCCAGGGCGGCGAGGTGCCGCTGTTCCTCATCAGCCTGAAGGCTGGCGGAACCGGCCTGAACCTGACCGCCGCCGACACGGTCATCCACTATGACCCGTGGTGGAATCCGGCAGTGGAGGCCCAGGCCACCGACCGCGCCCACCGCATCGGCCAGGACAAGCCGGTGTTCGTCCACAAGCTGATTGCCGAACACACCGTCGAAGAAAAGATGCAGGACCTGAAAAACCGCAAGCAGGCCCTGGCCGATGGCCTGTTCGACCCGTCAGGCAAAACGGCCCTGGACATCACCGACGCGGACATCGACTTTTTGCTCGGCCCGGTCTGAGGGGGAGGGGACGGCCTACTCCGGCGTCACCCCGCCCTGGACTCGGGATACGATCTCCACCACCGGCTTGCAGTCGGCCATGCAGGCGGTGGCCTCGACGTCCGGGCGGTTGTCGTCGAAGAATCCGTCGCGGTTGGGCATTTGCACGGCGGGCAGGGTGGCGGCGTCCATCACGGCGTCCTCGGCGACGATCTCGTTCATCCATAGGACGTAGGCGGTCAGGGCGTAGGTCTCGCCATCGCTCAGGGTTTGTGCCGCGCCAAACGGCATGGTGCGGCGGATGTAGTCGAACAGCACCGGAGCAAAGGGCCAGAAGCTGCCCACCGTCTTGGGTGGGCTGGCCTGCGGACCGTGCTGGGCCAATTGGGCGACCGAGCCGCCGACCAGGGCCGGATTGCGGCCCTCGCCATAGCCGAAATCGCCGTGGCACGACGCGCACAGGCGGATGTACGGCTCCTCCCCCTCCAGCGCGCTGCCCTGGCCGGGCGGCAGGCCGAGGCCATCGAAACGCACGTCGATGTCCCAGGCCGCGACCTCGCCCGGATGGGGCGCACGGCCGATGGCGGAAAAGTCCTCGGCCAAGGCGGGGGTGGTCAGAAGCAGGAGGGCCAGGAGGACGCGGGCGCTGCCCGCACCCGCCAGGAGGCGCGGCCTCCTGGACCTCGGGGAGTGGTTTCGGATGACAGCCGCGCGCAGCGCAGAAAGTGCCCCCGCCAACTGCCTGCGGCGCAAGGAGTCCAGCACAGACCCACTCATGGGATCCAAGGGGCAAGCCCCTTGGCGGGCGCGGGCAGAGCCCGCTATTTCCTCAAGAAACCTGGACATTCTCCACCTCCCCGCTCTGCGTCAGGTGCCAGGTCTGGATGCCGTTGTTGCGATAGATCGACCACACGCCCCGCACGGCCCGCAATGCATCGAGCGAGGGCTGCACGGCGCCGTCCTCGTCAATGGCGCGTGATTGCAGCAGGGCAGGGGTGCCGTCCCATTGCCACGGCAGGGTGAAGCGGGTCAGGGCCTTGGGCAGGACAGGGCCGTGAAGCTGTGCCGTGGTCCAGTTCTTTCCGCCGTCCACCGACACGTCGACGCGGGCGATCTTGCCCGCTCCGCTCCACGCCAGCCCGCGGATCTCCACGAAGCCCTTACCGTTGACCGGCTTTTCCGGGGACGGGCTGGTCACCACGGATTTCACGTCCATCTGCCACGCGAACCGGCGCGCCCGGCCGTCGGGCATCAGGTCGGTGTAGCGGGCCGATTCCTCGCGGTGGTGCCACGGCTGATCGCCCAGTTCCAGGCGGCGCAGCCACTTGACGTTCATGTTGCCCTCGAACCCCGGCACCACCAGACGCAGGGGATAGCCTTGTTCGGGCCGCAGCATCTCGCCATTCTGGGCGTAGGCGATGAGGGCGTCGTCCAGGCACTTGGCGAGCGGGATCGACCGCGTCATGGCCGCCCCGTCCGCCCCCTCGGCCAGCACCCAGGCCGCCTTGGGCTGCACGCCAACGTGCTCCAGAATGGTGCGCAGAGGCACGCCGGTCCACTCGCAGCACGAGATCATGCCGTGGGTGAACTGCAACCGCTCCATCTGGGCGCCGCGCCATTCGAGGCCCGTGTTGGCCGGGCATTCGATGAAGTGAATGCGCGACACCTGGGGAAAGCGCATCACGTCGGCCGCCGTCAGGACCAGTGGGCGGTCGATCAGGCCGTGCAGGATGAGCTTGTGGGCGGCGGGGTCGATGGCCGGGACGCCCGCGTGGTGGCGCTCGAAGTGCAGGCCGTTGGGGGTGATGATGCCGTGCAGGTCGGCCAGCGGCGTGAAGCTGACCGAGGTTTCCGGCGCCGCGCTGATCCACGGCACGGTCCGTCGGACCACGTCGGCCTCGTGCGGTGACGGGATGCCATAGGGCTGGGCGGTGACGCCGGGGCCGAGGACGCGGGTCCACGCGGGCACGGCCTCGGTGGCGCGCACCGGCCCGGCGGCCAGCGTGGCCCCGGCGGCCAGGGTCGCGCCCAGGAAGGCCCGGCGCCCGGCATCCTTGGGGTGGTTGTCCATGGTGTTCCTCCCTGTCCCCGGCCGCTTTTTTGCGCAGCTTTAAGGGTATTCACCACAGAGGACACAGAGTTCGCAGAGAAGAAGTGAAAACCAGTCGTCGCACCCGCGACGGCGTTCTTCTTAAACTTCCTCTGTGTTCTCTGCGACCTCTGTGGTTAATCCACTTCTATCCTTCCGCCTTCCCCCGAAATCCCTGCGCAATCACATACATCTCGGCCGAGTCCTTGCGGCTGGCCGGGGGTTTGACGTGGCGCACGCTGGTGCAGGTCTGCTTCATGCGGTCGAGCAGTTCGTTTTCCGTGCCGCCCTGGAACACCTTGCACAGGAACGACCCGCCCGGTGCGAGGACTTCCTCGGCAAAGGCCCAGGCCACTTCCAGCAATGCCATGATGCGCAGGTGGTCGGTGTTGGGGTGGCCGGTGGTCGGCGCGGCCATGTCCGACAGGACCACGTCGGCCTTGCCGCCCAGGGCCTCCTTGAGGCGGGCGGGGGCGGTGGGGTCCAGGAAGTCCATGGTCAGGCAGGTGGCGCCGGCAACCGGCTCCCACTCCAGGATATCAAGGCCGACCACGGTGCCGCCGCCGGGCTCGGCGGACTTTACGCGGTCCACCGCGATCTGCGTCCAGCCGCCGGGCGCGGCGCCCAGATCGACCACCTTCTGGCCGGGTTTGAGCAGGCCCACGCGCTCGTCCATCTCCATCAGCTTGAAGGCGGCGCGCGACCGCAGGCCCCGCTGCTTGGCCTCCAGCACATAGGGGTCGTTGAGCTGGCGGTGCAGCCAGCTTGTCGAGGACGTCTTGCGGCCGCGCGCGGTCTTGACGCGGACCTCCAGCAAGCGGCCGGTGGTGGTCGTGGTGCCCTTCTTGCGCTGAAGCGTGGGCTTTCCGGGGCCGGACCCGGACCCTCCTTTAGTCTTGCTCACTGTCGTCCCTTGATCGTCGGTCAGGCCGGTACCGGAAGCGGTACGGCGGTATCGGTGGTCGTGGCCGGGGTGGCGCTCACGGTGCCGCTCATCAAATCGAGCAACATGCCCTCGCGCAGGCCACGGTCGGCCACCCGCAGGGCCGGCATCGGCCATGTCTCGCAGATGCCTTCGAGGATGGCGCAGCCGGCCAGCACGAGGTCGGCCCGCTGCGGCCCGATGCACGGCGAGTCGGCGCGCTGGCGGTGGCTCATGGCGGCCAGCCCTCGGCTGAGGTCGTGGACCGTGGACAGGTCGATGACCAGCCCATCAACGGCAGAGCGGTCGTAGCGCGTCAGCCCCAGGTGCAGGCCGCCCAGGGTGGTCACCGTGCCCGAGGTGCCGAGCATCTGCGCCCGCCCCTCGGCAATGAACCGGCCGATGCCATGGCGGGCCTCGAATGGCGCCAGTTGGGCCCGCACATGGTCAACCACGGTGCGGTAGGTGCGGGCGCCCAGGTCGCCGCCGCCGCAGGCCTCAGCCACGGTGACGACGCCCAGCGGCAGGGTGGTGAAGCCCTCGACGCAGGGGAACGGGCTTTCGGTCAGCTTGACCCACAGCAGTTCGGTGGACCCGCCGCCGATGTCGAACACCAGGGCATAGGGGTGGTTGCGGCGCAGCAGGCTGGCACAGCCGGTCAGGGCCAGGCGGGCCTCCTCGTTGGCCGTGATGCACTCCAGGTCCATGCCTGTTTCGGTGCGCACGCGATCCAGGAACTCCGGGCCGTTGACGGCGCGACGGCAGGCCTCGGTGGCGACGTTGCGGGAGTTGGTGACGCCCCGGCGCTCCATTTTATCGACGCAGCGTTTCAGGGCCTCGATGGTGCGGTTCTGGGCCTCGGCCGACAGGCAGCCGCTCGATGCCAAGCCCTCGCCCAGGCGGGTGATGCGGGAATAGCTGTCGATGACACGGAACGTCTCGCCGTCCGGGCGGGCGATCAACATGCGGCAGTTGTTGGTACCGAGATCAACGGCGGAATACACTGCGGGGCCCTTGGCCGGGCCCTTTGAGCGGGCGCGCGGCCGCTCCCCCTGGCGCCCCGGCGGACGGGCAGAGCCAAGCGCCGGGGCAATGCCCGCCGTCCGCTTCCTGCCTTCACCGCCGAGATGACCCATGAACACCTGCCCCAATTGCCGAGCCCAAACGCCCCGAACGCCGGTCCGTTGGCCGCGCCCGGTTGGATGTGTCTTTGCCAAACCTAATGTTACCGGCTCCATGTTACCGGCTTCGTCCGTCGGGAGGAAGCCCTCTCCATACGACACCGCCGCACCGTCCGGCTGACGCCGTTCGGAACGGTTGCCGGGAGTGGCCCCTTTTCCCATGTTATGCCTCCATGATTATGGTCGGGCGCAAAATAATTTGCAGACAGGGCTTGGCAAACCCAAACCCCTATGGTACTTCAAGCGCCCTCGACGGGAACGGGTGGTTCGCCACCCCGCCGCGCCGGGATCCCTGGTGGGGGATAGTTTAATGGTAGAACCGCGGACTCTGACTCCGCTAGTCCTGGTTCGAGTCCAGGTCCCCCAGCCAACACAGCTTATAGGCCTCGGCAGCGCGCCGGGGCCTGTTTGCATTTTGGTGCCTGTCGCATCCCAATCACCCCATAACCCTGCCGCTTGACAAAACGGTTTTCCTGTTGCTTGGCACCGGGGCTTTTCTGTGTATGATGGCGCGCACCTTGCTCACCCCCTATTGAGGTGCCCCCAATGCGATTCCCCGAGGCTCTGACCTTCGACGACGTGCTGCTGGTTCCGGCGGCGTCCGACGTCCTGCCCGCCCAGGCCGTCACCCGTACGCGCCTGACGCGGACCATCGAGCTGGGCATCCCCCTGGTTTCGGCGGCCATGGACACCGTGACCGAAAGCGGCATGGCCATCGCCATGGCCCAGGCCGGCGGCATCGGCGTCATCCACAAGAACATGGAGCCGCCCGAGCAGGCCGAGGAAGTCCGCCGGGTCAAGCGGTACGAGTCCGGCATGGTGGTCAACCCGCTGACCATCCGCCCCGACCAGCCGCTGGCCGACGCCCTCCAGATGATGGCCGATCATCGTATTTCGGGCATTCCGGTGGTCGAGCGCGGCTCTGAAAAGCTGGTCGGCATCCTGACCAACCGCGACGTGCGCTTTGCCAACGACATGGCCAAGCCGGTCGCCCAGTACATGACCCGTGAAAACCTCGTCACGGTGGGCGAGGGGGTCAGCCAGGACGAAGCCAAGCACCTGCTGCACAAGTATCGCATCGAAAAGCTGCTGGTGGTCGATGATGCCTACCGCTGCATCGGGTTGGTCACCGTCAAGGATATCGAAAAGGCCCAGACCTATCCGTCGGCCTGCAAGGATGAGAAGGGCCGCCTGCGCGTCGCCGCCGCCACCGGGGTCGGGCCGGAGGGCCTCATCCGGGCCGAGGCGTTGATTGCCGCCGGCGTGGACGTCATCGTGGTCGATACCGCGCACGGCCATTCGGCCGGCGTCATCACGGCGGTGCGGGCGATCAAGAAGCTGTCGTCCACGGTCCAGATCGTGGCCGGCAACATCGCCACGCCCGAGGCCGCCCGCGCCCTGATCGACGCCGGCGCGGACGCCGTCAAGGTGGGCATCGGCCCCGGCTCCATCTGCACCACGCGCATTGTCGCGGGCGTCGGCGTGCCGCAGCTTTCGGCCATCGTCGAGGTGCGTGAAATCTGCGAGAAGGAGGGCGTGCCCCTGATCGCCGACGGCGGCATCAAGTTCTCGGGCGACGTCGCCAAGGCCATCGCGGCCGGCGCCGACACCGTGATGATCGGCTCCCTGCTGGCCGGCACCGACGAAAGCCCCGGCGAGGTCATCCTGTACCAGGGCCGCTCCTACAAGTCCTATCGCGGCATGGGCTCCATCGGCGCCATGGCGCGCGGCTCGGCCGACCGCTACTTCCAGGAGGAAGTGCGCGACAACCTGAAACTGGTGCCCGAGGGCATCGAGGGCCGCGTCCCCTACAAGGGTCCGGTCGGCCAGATCGTCCACCAGTTGCTGGGCGGCCTGAAGGCGGCCATGGGCTACACCGGCAACCGCACCATCGCCGACATGCAGGCCAACGCCAAGTTCCGCCGCATCACCTCGGCCGGTTTCCGTGAAAGCCACGTCCACGACGTGACCATCACCCGCGAAGCCCCCAACTACCGCGTCGAGTCGTAAGGAAGAAAGTGTTGAACCACAGAGGACACAGAGGACACAGAGGGGCCTGAGTTAGCGCCGCAGGCAGACACTTCCCTATTGGAACGTGACGCTGCGCGCAGCTTTCCTCTCTTTCTCCCTCTGTGATCTCTGTGTCCTCTGTGGTTTCAACACTTCCTTTTTTCCCTTCCTTCCCCGTCATCCTGAAAGCCCCGCCATGACCCCCGCCGCCCGTTTGCAGGCCGCCATTGAACTTCTCGAAGCCGTTGCCGAGACGCCGCGTCCGGCCGATGGCACGGCCTCGGCCTATTTCCGGGATCGCCGCTATATCGGGTCCAAGGACCGGCGGGCCATTTCCAACCGCGTGTGGGGGATGCTGCGGCGCTGGGCGCGCACCGCGTGGTGGCTGCGCCGGGCGTGGATGGGGCCGGCTCCGTCGTGGGAATACATGCCGCCGCGCGCCCGTCTGGTGGCCGATCTGGTCCTCCACGACGGCATGGGCGAAGACGCCATCGAGGCCCTGTTCAACGACGAGGACCACGCGCCCCAGGCCCTCGGCGGCCTGGAACGCCACATGATCAAGCGTCTGAAGGGGCAGTCCCTCGAAGACCCGGAAATGCCGACCTGGGTGCGCCACGAGGTGCCCGAGTGGGTCATCGCCCGCCTGACTCCGTTGTACGGCGATCATCTGGGCGACGTGCTGACCGCGCTGAATGCCGAGGGTCCGGTGGACCTGCGGGTGAACACCCTCAAGACTGACCTGGAACGCGCCGTGGCCGAACTGGCGGCCGAAGAGGTGGTCGCCATGCCGACCCGCTTCTCTCCGCTCGGCCTGCGCCTGGAAGGGCGGCCCAATCTCGCCATCACCAAGGCCTTCCGCGACGGTCTGGTCGAAGTGCAGGACGAGGGCAGCCAACTCGTCGCCCTGCTGGCCGACGCCCGGCCGGGGCAGGCCGTGGTCGATTTCTGCGCCGGGGCAGGGGGCAAGACGCTCGCCATGTCCGCCGCCATGCAGGGCAAGGGCCGGCTGGTCGCCTGCGACGTTTCTGAAGGCCGCCTCGACCGTTCCGCCGTGCGCCTGAAGCGGGCCGGGGCTCACAACGTCAGCCGCCGCGTCCTGTCCGGCGAGCGCGACAAGTGGGTCAAGCGGTCGGTCGGGTCGTATGACCGCGTGCTGATCGACGCGCCATGCTCGGGCACCGGCACCTGGCGCCGCAACCCGGACGCCAAGTGGCGCCTGTCCGAGGAAAGCATCGCCGACCTGATCGAACTCCAGGCCAACATCCTGCGCAGCGCCGCCCGCCTCGCCAAGCCCGGCGGCCGGGTGATCTACGCCACCTGCTCCCTGCTGCCCGAGGAAAACGAACATCAGGTCGAAGCCTTCGTGTCCCAGACCGACGACTTCCGCATCCTCCCCATCCCCACCGTGTGGGCCGAGGTGTTCGGCGACAGCGTGCCATGCCCCACCGAAGGCGCCACCCTGCGCCTCGACCCCGCCCGCCATGGCACGGACGGGTTCTTTGTTGCAGTGTTGGAGCGTGTAGTTTAGAAGAAACGAATATACAAGGAGTTTGCTTAATGCACATCTATCTTCCGGTCGCCGGGGTGTCAGAGAACATCCTTGTTCTGCTGGCGTTGGGCGGGGGGATCGGTGTGTTGTCCGGCTTGTTCGGCGTCGGCGGCGGGTTCCTGCTGACGCCCTTCCTCATCATGCTGGGCATCCCGCCGGCCGTGGCTGTGGGCTCGGGGGCCAATCAGGTCCTCGGCGCATCGGTGTCGGGCATGATGGCGCACTGGCGTCGGCGCAACGTCGATGTCCGCATGGGCGTCATCCTGCTGATCGGCGGGTTGGTCGGATCGTCCGGGGGCGTGTACCTGTTCGCATGGCTCAAGGCCATGGGCCAGATCGAGCTGATCATCAACCTGAGTTATGTTCTGTTGCTCGGGCTGATCGGCGGTCTGATGGCGGCCGAAAGCGGCTTCGTCCTGTTCAAGCGCAAGTCCCCGACCCTCAAGCGGCGCAAGCTTCACCAGCACAGCTTGTTGCACCGCCTGCCCCTCAAGATGCGGTTTCCGCGGTCCCGCCTGTATATCTCGATCATTCCGCCGGCCCTGGTCGGCGTGGCGGTCGGTGTGATGTCGGCCCTGATGGGGGTGGGCGGCGGGTTCATCATGGTCCCGGCCATGATCTACTTCCTACAGATGCCGGCCGAGGTGGTCATCGGGACCTCGCTGTTCCAGATCGTGTTCGTGACCGCCAACGTGACGTTCATGCAGGCGGTAACCAATCAGGCGGTTGACGTTGTTCTGGCCATTTTCCTGCTCGTCGGGGGCGTCGTCGGCGCCCAGGTCGGGGCGCAGTTCGGGCGCCGCCTCAACGCCGATCAGATGCGCTTCCTGCTGGCGCTCATGGTGCTGGGGATGGCGGTGAAGCTGGCCTTCGACATCACGCTGACACCGGCCGATTTTTATAATCTGGCGAGCAGGCTCGACTGATCCCCTTCCGCATGGTCTGGCGGACGCTTTCTGAGCGGCGTTGAAGGGCTTTTAGAGCTTCGGCATCGCTCGCGCCGGTCGGTGCTTGATGATCACGGCGCTGCCGGCCTTGTCGCACAGCGGCACCGGAACAATGCCACGGTCTTCGAAGAAGGCGTCGGCTGCCTTTTTCACGCCAGCCCACGCATTATCGTAATCATGCAGTAGCACGACTCCGCCGGGCACCAGTCTGTCATAGAACAGTTCGAGGGCGTCGTGGGTGGGATTGTATAGGTCGACATCCAGGTGGACAAAGCGCCATCGATGGTCCTCAAGGCCCGCGAAAGTCTGTGGGAACAGGCCCTTGCGCATCACCAGACGGTCGGCGTCCTGCCGACCGTCAAGGATGATTTCGCGGGCTGCCGCTTCGGATGTGTTGGTGAACACTCCGCGTTTTGTGGCGTCGTTGACCCATTTTTCTTCAACTGCAACATCACTTTCATCAAACCCTTCGAACGTATCAAAGCAGTACAACCGTGCCCCGTCGGCCATGTCTGCCAGGATTTCGCGCGCCGTGTAGCCGCGCCATGTGCCCACTTCGGCATAGTCGCCTTCGCTCAGGCCTCGCACATATTCGAGCAGTTTGGACAGCATCAGCAGGCGGACGCCATCGGCCACGAGATTGCGATGGGCAAGGGCGGACTCGCGGCTGTAGCGCTTCATGCGTCGAACCGTCTGTGGTCCATCTGCTGAGGCGCGTACCGTGTTGGGGAGGATCTGCACATAGCACGACCTGGGCAGGATGAGGCTGGCCAAGCCGACCCTTCCGAGGTCAAAACGTGTCCGCGCGTGCGTCATGGCGTGTCGCACGCTGGCGGGCAGCCAGCGCCGCCCGGATGCAATTAGAGCTTCATTCATGTGTCGTCGTCCCGGTTGTCGCCTGAGGACATTCAACGCACGAGCAGTTGGATTGGCTTGAGGTCGTTGTGAGTGGCGTAGGGCCTCTAACGGGGCAGTCTCACCGTTAGATCCCGCAGCAGTGCCGTCCCATCCTCGGCCACTGTCAGCACGCCGTGGGTGGAATTTTCGTATTTCTCGGCGGTGCCTTCCTGGAACAGGAACGACTCGGCGGCAAAGGCGAGGCCCTGGGGCTCCTTGCGGTACGCCAGCAGGTGTTCTCCGGCGGCCAGGGGTTCGCCGTCGTGCAGGCGCACGGCATGGGCCTCCCGGTTGTCGTCCAGGGTGACCACCAGCACGCCGCGCCGGGGCAGAGCGTCCTCGCTCAGACCCAAGGGCAGAATGTCGGCGTAGCGCAGGGCCATGTAATCGCCCTGGATCAGCGACCGGGGATCGACCGGGGCGAGCGGCAGGTGCATTTCCGTGCCGTGGTCGAGGATCGCCTGCTTGGAAGTGACCTGCCACCCGACCATGCCGACGATCAGCAGCAGGCCGAGCCAGAACCCGATGCGCTGGATCATGCCGCCATCCTCCGCCATGCCATCCACAGGCCCAGGGTCAGCACGCCTCCGGCCAGCAGCAGCCCCGACTTGGTCAGCAGGGTGACGTCCACGCCATAGTAATAGCGCACCACGAACGCCAGCACCGCGATGACCCCGACGGCGGCCACCACGCGGTTGCCCAAGCGCCACGCCACGGCCAGCAGCATCAGCGCTCCGGCCAGACCGGGGGCGAGGCCGGTCAGGGCGAGGCCGACCACGACCGCCGCCACTCTTCGCGCGGGCGTCGTCAGGGCCGGCCACACCACCCACAGGGCGCCGGCCGCATAGGGCAGGGCGGCCATGACGTGCAGGGGATAGGTCGTCACCAGGGGCTCGAACAAACCGAGCGGCACGATCAGCAGCGCGAACGCCGCCGGGCGCGCGTCCAGGCGGCGCGGCGGCGTGAACAGGGCGGCCAGCCCGACCGGCACGGTGCACAGGGTCAGCAGCGGCAGCCCCACGTCGGCCCCGGCCACGACCACCCACACACAGGTTGCCGCAATCGCAACGGCGGTCAGCAGGACCTGCTGGAACGGGTCGCGCAACAGGGCGATGGTCAGCCCGCCGACCGCCCAGGCCATCCCCACGCCGGCCGCCATGCTGTCGGTGGTGCCAAACGTCCCGCCGGCCAAAAGGATCTGCCCGGCCACCGTGCCGGTGGTGGCGAACTGGTTCAGGAACAGGCCCTTGCCCATCCGGCCGAGGGCCAGCCCGCCGCCCCAGGCGATCAGGCCGCCCACCATGGCGAGGATTTCGGGGCTCATGTCAGTCCCGGACAGCAAAAGGGTCAGGGCGACCATCAGGACACCGCCCGCCACAAGGGCCCCGACGCTGGCGAGGGCGATCAGGTACCAGGGCGTCGAGGTGTCCGGCGGCAAGCTGGGCGACTCGAGGGCGTAGCGGTCCAGCAGGTCTTGCAGCCGGGCGCTCATGACCGCACCCGGCAGGCGTTGAGGCCCGATACCGCCGCCGCGAACAGGGCGGCGATGAGGAACGCGCTCAGCATCCAGAACTCCACCACATCGACGATCACGGCGACGACAACCACGCAGGCCGCCCCCACTGCCAAACTCAGTGCGCCCAGGTCGCGGCGCTGCTTCCAGAACCGCAGGACAGTCAGGGCCAGGACCATCAGCAGCCCGACCGTGCCCGCCCACGGGATGCTTAACCCGGCGCGGTCGCCGACCAGATCGATGACCGACAGGGTGACCATGACGGCCAGCACGGCGGCCAGCGCGGTCAGCCCGAACCAGCGCGGAATGCGCTCCGGCCGGGCCTCGAACGCCAGCAGGGCCAGGGCAGGCAGGGCGGCAAACGTGATCTCGGGCAGGCGGTCGGCGGCGGGCTGGGTGTCCATGAACAGGCCCAGCCCGGTCTCGGTCACCACCAGCCACAGCACCCACAGAAGCGGGCTGTTGGCGGTCAGCGTCCACGGCAGGATGAGCGCCGCCCACAGCGCGAACAGCCCCCAGAAATCGGCCCCCGTCTGATAGTGCTGCCCGAACACCGCCCACACCACGCCGACCAGCAACGCGGCGGCGAACAACAGGGCGCCTTGGGCCAGGGCCGGCAGCCGCAGCCGCGACGCCAGCGCACAGGCCACCACAAGACCCAGCACCAGGGCGATCTTGACCAGCCCCGGCAGATCAGCCCAGTTGTAGGCAAAGAAGAACACCACGCCCGCCAGCATCTGCCCAACCGCCAGGGCCAGCACCAGCCGGCGTCCCCACACCGTCCAGGCCGCGTCATTGCGCGCCATGTCCAGTGCCTCGGCATAGCGGCCGGGCGGCAGGGCCCCGGCCAGCCACAGGCGGTGGACCAGTCCGGGCGTCAGGGGGGTGTCGGGAGGCACGTCTTCGTTCATGGACCGCCTCGTGTGGACGCGCGTGAAGCGTTGAGGCTACTCCGCGCCGAAGACAGCCGCAAGATCGCCCCTGGGCAGTCCTCGTACGCTCGCCAAAGCTGGGGTTCCAACGCCGCGACTGCGGCGCGCGGCTTCTGGCACATTGGTCCGCTTGCGCGGATGGCTGCCGCCAGCCTGGAGCAAGCTCCAGACCTCCTTTTCTTTTTGAAAAATAGAATGGGGTTTGGGGCTTGCCCCAAGCGGGCTTGGGCGGCAGCCCAACATGCACGAAATCAGGCGGTGGTTGGCCCCTTTATCGCTTCCGCCGGGGCGTCTGTTCCGTTAATGTCCGGGGCCTTCACCGCATTGAAGGCGCGCCAGTCCCATGACCACTTCGTCCGACCGCATCCTGATCGTCGACTTCGGCTCCCAGGTCACCCAGCTTATCGCGCGCCGGGTGCGCGAAAGTGGCGTGTACTGCGAGATCCATCCGTTCAACAAGGTGACCGAGGCGTCCATCCGCGCCTATGACCCCAAGGGCGTCATCCTGTCGGGCGGCCCGGCGTCGGTCACCGGCACGGACACCCCGCGCGCCCCGCAGGAATTGTTCGGCATGGGCCTGCCCATTCTGGGCATTTGCTACGGCCAGCAGACCATGGTGGCCCAGTTGGGCGGCAAGGTCGAAGGGTCCGACCACCGCGAATTCGGCCGCGCCTTCGTTGACGTGCGCGAGGACTGCGCCCTGTTCGAGGGCACCTGGACGCCGGGTGCCCGCGAGCAGGTATGGATGAGCCACGGTGACCGCGTCACCGCCCTGCCCGAAGGTTTCCACGTCGTCGCCCAGTCGGATGGCGCACCGTTCGCCGCCATAGCCGACGATGCCCGCAAGTTCTATGGCGTGCAGTTCCATCCCGAGGTGGTCCACACCCCCCACGGCCACGCGTTGCTGGAGGCCTTCACCAAGCGCATCTGCGGGTGCAAGGGCGACTGGACCATGGCCGCCTTCCGCGAGGTCGAGATCGCCAAGGTCCGCGCCCAGGTCGGCAAGGGCCGGGTGATCTGCGGCCTGTCCGGCGGCGTGGACAGTTCCGTGGTCGCCGCACTGGTGCACGAGGCCATCGGCGACCAGTTGACCTGCGTATTCGTGGACCACGGCCTGATGCGTACGGGCGAGGCCGAACAGGTGGTCGAGGTGTTCCGCAACCGCTTCAACATCAACCTCGTGCATGTGGATGCGTCGGACCTGTTCCTGGGCCTTCTGGCCGACAAGACCGACCCCGAGGAAAAGCGCAAGATCATCGGCAAGACCTTCATCGACGTGTTCGAGGCCGAGGCCAAAAAGGTCGGCGGCGCCGAATTCCTCGCCCAGGGTACGCTGTACCCCGACGTGATCGAGTCGGTGTCCTTCACCGGCGGGCCGTCCGTGACCATCAAAAGCCACCACAACGTCGGCGGCCTGCCGGCCCGCATGAACATGCAGCTCGTCGAGCCCCTGCGCGAACTGTTCAAGGACGAAGTCCGCGAACTGGGTCGCGAACTCGGCCTGCCCGAGGAAATGGTCGGCCGCCACCCGTTCCCCGGACCGGGCCTGGCCATCCGCATCCCCGGCCAGCCGATCACCCGCGAAAAAGCCGACATCCTGCGCAAGGCCGACGCGATCTATCTGGAAGAAATCCGCAACGCCGGCCTGTACGACGCCATCTGGCAGGCCTTCGCCGTCCTGCTGCCGGTCCAGACCGTGGGCGTGATGGGCGACAACCGCACCTACGAATTCGCCCTGGCCCTGCGCGCCGTGACGTCCACCGACGGCATGACGGCGGACTACTACCACTTCGACCATGAATTTCTGAGCCGTGTGTCGAATCGCATTGTCAACGAAGTGCGCGGCGTGAACCGCGTGGTCTACGACATCACGTCCAAGCCGCCGGGGACGATCGAGTGGGAGTGAGGGGATAAACGCGGGCTCTGCCCGCCCCCGCCAGGAGGCGCGGCCTCCTGGACCTCGAGAATTTTAAGTATGGCATGCCGTGCGCAGCACAGCAGTGGACGGCATTGTATGCCTTGCGGTGCAAGAAGACGCTCTGAACCCTATCATGGGTTTCAAGGGCCGCCTTTCCTGGGTGGCTCTGTTGCGCACCGCCTTGCGTTCGGTTCCATGGCTTTACGGGGGCGCCGCTATTGCGGGCGTTACCGTAGTCTTTGACGGCTATACCCTGTCCGGACGCATAATCTAATTCTAGCGTAATTTATGTAATTCTCCGCTAATTACTACTCATCCCTTGGTCTTAATGGGACTGGTTTGCAAACCGCGTTGAAACTACGCTTGTGGTCGTATAGGATTAATCCGCGCGCAAAGGGTGGGTAGAAGCCTGGACAGGGCGCGCGGGAACGGAGGCTGCCATGTTCGGATTCGGCAAAAGCGAAGCGGACCTTCAGAAAGAAGCCCTGATCGCCCAGTCCAAAAAGATGGTCACCGACCTGCTGCACAAGATGAACGATGCCTCGCCCGACGATGCCGAGCGGTTGGCCGAGATGATCAAGTCGCGGTGCAAGGACGACAAGTACCTTCCGTTCGACTTCAACCAAAAAGCCTTCAAGGCCGTCCGCCGCTTGCAGTGCAACGCCAACATGCGGGCCGCCGACAAGCTTCTGCACGACGCCGCCAAACTGGCCGCCGAGGAAAAGATGAAGGAGCGCGGCACCAAGCTGGCCGACGCCCGCAAGTTCTTTTCAAAGGCGTCTTCCCTCGGCGCCGACGCGGACTGGCGCAAGGCCTATCAGCGTCTCCAGGAAACCATCCTGCTGACCGGCGGCGTCCAGCACAAAGGCCCCACCCGCGCCAAACCCGCCAACTTTGCCCCGGCAAACCCGAACCACGCCAAGGCGTAAAAGGGACACAGGGTACAAAGCCGGGCACTGCCCGGACCCGCCAAAGGCCGAGTGGCCCTTGGAACCCGTGAGGAGTCTGCGTTTTCATAGGCGCCGCAGGCAGATGATTCATGCTCTTTGCTGCGCTACGCGCGGCCAAGCGTTCCTGCTCCAAGAAAACGGGAGGTCTGGAGGTCCCCTCCAGGCCGGCGGCAGCCCACCGCGTCAGCGGACCAACCGGCCCCTCTATCCCCCCGCCATGAACTCCGTCACCACGGCCAGGAACTCCCGGCCGTAGCGGTCGAGTTTGCTGGCGCCGATGCCGGGCAGTTCGCCCAGCGCGGTCAGAGTGCCCGGCTTGGCCTTGGCGATTTCGACCAAGGTGGCGTCGTGGAAGATGACGTAGGGCGGCACCCCCTGTTCCTTGGCCAGATCCAGGCGGCGGGCGCGCAGGGCCTGGAACAGGGCCTCGTCCTGGGGGCTGTCGAGGACGGTGCGGCGTTCACTGGAGCGGCCCTTGGCGGTCTTGCTGCGGCCGGGGTCGCGGCGCAGCAGCACCTTTTCCTCGCCGCGCAGCACCGGCCGCACGTTGGGGCCGAGCATCAGGCTGCCGTGGCCGACCACGTCCACCACGATATGCCCCATGGCGACCAACTGGCGGAAGATCGACTGCCAGGTGTCCTTGGACTCGGTTTCGCCGACCCCGAACGTCGGCAGGCGCTGATGGCCGAGGGAGCGCACGCGTTCGGTCACCGTGCCGCGCAGCACGTCGATGACGTGGCCGGCGCCAAACCGCTGGCCGGTGCGGTAGATGGCCGACAGGGCTTTTTGCGCCACCTCGGTGCCGTCGAAGCTATCGACAGGCTCCAGGCAGGTGTCGCAGTTGCCGCACGGCTGGCAACTGTCGTTGAAGTATTCCAGCAGCACCTGACGGCGGCACCGCGTGGTTTCGCAAAAGCCCATCAGGGCGTTGAGCTTGCGGCGTTCCAGGGCCTTCTTTTCGGCCGGGGCCTCGGACCCCTCGATCATTTGGCGGACCTTGGCGACGTCCTGGATGCCATAGACCATCCAGGCATCGGACGGCAGACCGTCACGCCCGGCGCGGCCGGTTTCCTGGTAATAGGCCTCCAGAGACTTGGGCAGGTCCAGGTGGGCGACGAACCGCACGTCGGGCTTGTCGATGCCCATGCCAAAGGCGATGGTGGCGACCATGATAAGGCCATCCTCGCGCAGGAACTTGTCCTGGTTGCGGGCGCGCACGTCCTTGCCGAGGCCGGCGTGGTAGGCGAGGGCGTCAAGCCTCTGCTCGCGCAGCCACGTCGCGGTGTCGTCCACCTTTTGGCGCGACAGGCAATAGATGATGCCGCTCTCGCCCTTGTGTTCCTCGCGGATGAAGCGCAGCAACTGGGCGCGCGGGTTGTCCTTGAGGCCGACGCGGTAGCGGATGTTGGGGCGGTCGAACCCGCTGATGAACTGCCGCCCACCGCCCAGGTTCAGGCGCTCGACGATCTCGCGCCGGGTCGGGCCGTCGGCGGTGGCGGTCAGGGCGATGCGGGGAACGTCGGGAAAGCGTTCATGCAGGGTGGCGAGTTGCAGGTATTCGGGCCGGAAGTCGTGGCCCCACTGCGACACGCAATGCGCCTCGTCAATGGCGAACAGGGCCAGCGGGCAGCGCGCCAGAAGATCCAGGAACCCCGGCTGCATCAGCCGTTCGGGCGCCACGTAGACCATGTCGATGGCACCGTCCATCATGGCCCGCGCCACTCCGGCGCTGTCCTCGGGCGCCATGCTGGAGTTCAGGGCGGCGGCCCGCACGCCGACCTGACGCAGGGCCTCCACCTGATCCTGCATGAGGGCGATCAGCGGGCTGACCACGATGCCGACGCCCGGCCGGGCCAGGGCCGGGATCTGGAAGCACAGCGACTTGCCGCCGCCAGTCGGCATCAGGACCAGGGCGTCACCGCCGCCGATGACATGCTCCACGACCTCCTGCTGCTGTCCGCGAAAGGACTCGTAGCCAAAGGTCGTCCGAAGGATATGGAGGGGGTCGCCGCTCATCCGCGCAGTTATAGAAGTTCGGCGCGCTCCCGTGAAGGGGGGAGGTGAAGGGGGTAGTTCAGGAACCGTTCATGCAAGAACGCTCATGTTGACGAAACGCAAGGCTGGATGGTCCGATCCGCGGTACACCCACGGCGGGATGTGCGACACTCGGGCGACGTTGAGAAGGGTGGGGTAAGGACATGATACTGCGGTTCGTGCGTCGGCATTGGCGGCGCTTCCTCATCCTGCCGCCGCTTCTGGTGGCCGGGGTGGTGCTGGCGGTGGCCACGCAGAGCCGCCCGGCGCCGCTGCGCGTGGTGGCCGAGGAGGTCGCCCGTCCGGCCCGCGTGATCGTGGCCCCGCGTCTGGACGTGGTGCCGCGCGTCACCGCTCATGGAACGGTCCTGCCGGGCCGCACCTGGGACGCCGTGGCCGAGGTTGCCGGGCGCGTGCTGGAGGTTCACCCCGACCTCAAGAACGGCGCGGTCCTGCCGGCCGGCACGGTTCTGGCCCGCATCGATCCCAGCGCCGCTCAGCTTGCCCTGGCCCAGGTCGAGGCCCAGTTGAGTGAAATGGACATCCGCGAGCGCAACACCCGCAAGTCGCTGGAGATCGAGCGCCGCACCCTGGCCTCCCTGCGCCGCGACCTGGACCGCAAGCGCACCCTGGGCGACCGTGGCGCCGCCGCTCCGGCCGTCATCGACGCCGCCGACCGCGCGGTGATGCAGGGTGAACAGCAGGTGCAGGCCCTGGAAAACACCCTCAGCGTCCTGCCTCAGGAACGCGCTGTGCTCCAGGCCCGGCGGGCCGACGCGGCGCGCGACCTGACACGCACGGTGATCGAGGCGCCGTTTGACATTCGCGTCCGCACGGCCACCGTGGAGGTGGACCAGTACGCGGCGCGCGGCCAGATCCTGGCTCAGGGCGATGGGATTGCGGTGGCCGAGGTCACCGCGCAAGTGCCGCTCGACCAGATGTGGACGCTGCTGCCCACGGGGGCCGATCTGCCGCCCGACATGGCGCGGGTGGCCGAGATCCTTGACGTTACCCCGGTGGTGCGCCTGCACGCCGGGGATCTTACGGTGGATTGGAAGGGCCGTGTGGCGCGGGTGGCCGAGACGGTGGACCCGCAGACCCGTACGGTCGGCGTGATCGTTGCGGTTGATGATCCCTATACCCAGGCCCGCCCCGGCGAGCGCCCGCCGCTGACCCGCAGCATGTTCGTGGAGGTCGAGTTGCGCGGCCGCCCCCGGCCCGCTCAGGTGGTCATCCCGCGCGAGGCCCTGCGCCGTAAGCCAGGGGGCGAGGCGGTGGTGTGGGTGCTCGACGCCGAGGACCGCCTGCGCACCCGCCCGGTGTCCGTCGCCTTCCGCCAGGGCGGCATGGCGGTACTGTCCGGCGGTCTTGAGGGCGGTGAGCGGGTGGTGCTGTCCGACCTCATCCCCGCCGTCGAAGGCATGTTGGTCAAGGCGGTGCCCGACGAGGTCGCGACCCTGCGCCTGACAAGTGAAGCCGGGGGTAAAACCCCATGATCCGTTTTTTTGCCGCTCATCGGACGGCCGCCAACATCCTGCTGATCGGTATCATCGCGCTGGGTATCGCCGCCATTCCGACCATGAAGCGCGAGACGTTCCCCGACATCGCCCCGGACGAGGTCGAGGTCCGCGTCGTCTACCCCGGCGCCTCGGCCGAGGACGTCGAGGACGCCGTGTGCAGCCGCGTCGAAGCCGCCGTCGAGGCGGTCGAGCGGCGCTATGAAACCCGCTGCGAGGCGCGCGAGAACCTGGGCCTTGCCGTTATCAAGATGGACGAAGGCCACGATATCGACCGCTTCACCGACGACATCAAGGCCGAGGTCGAGGGCATCACCGGCTTCCCCACCCAGGTTGAACGCCCCGTGGTCCGTCAGTTGGGCCGGCGTGATTTCGTCGCCGCCGTGGCCGTCACCGGGCCGCTCAGTCAGACCGCGCGGCGGGCCTATGCCGAGGACCTCAAGGATCGCATGATCCAGATCGGCGAGGTGTCCCAGGTCACCATCCGGGGGTTTGCCGTCCGCCAAGTCCGCATCGGCCTGACCCGCGAGGCCCTGCGCCGCCATGGCCTGACCGTGGCCGACGTGGCCGAGCGGGTGCGCCGCCAGAACGTCAGCCGTCCGGCCGGGCTGGTCGAAACCGAGGGCGGCGACCTCATTTTGCGCTACGAGGACGAACGCCGCGACCCCATGGGGCTGCATGACCTCGTGATCCTCGAAGGGGTGTCGGGCGGGCAGGTACGGCTGGGTGATATTGCGACGCTCGACGAGCGGTTCGAGAACGACTGGGACGCCGTGGAGTTCAACGGCGCCCCCGCCGCCCTGCTGGAGGTCACCAAGACCAAGGCCCAGGACAGCCTGGACGTTATGGACGCCCTCAACGCCTTCCTCGATGCCGAGCGCGCCCGTGCCCCGCCGGGGGTGGTCCTGGAGGTCACCGCCGACATGGCGTCGATCGTCCGCGACCGCCTGGACACCCTGAGCACCAACGGCATTCAGGGCCTCGTCCTGGTGTTCGGCATCCTGTGGCTGTTCTTCAGTCCCCGGTTCAGTTTCTGGGTTGCCATGGGGCTGCCGGTGTCGTTCATGGGCACCTTCTTTCTGATGAGTACCTTCGGGTACTCCATCGACATGATTACGATGGTCGGGCTGCTCATCGCCATCGGCCTGCTAATGGACGACGCCATCGTTATTGCCGAGAACGTCGCCGCCCACCGTCGGCGCGGCGCCACGCCGTTTGACGCGGCGGTCAACGGCACCCGTCAGGTGTTGCCCGGCGTCTTCGCCTCGTTCCTGACCACGCTGTGCATCTTTGGCGCGCTGGCCTTCATGGAAGGACGCATGGGGCAGGTGCTGCGGGTGATGCCGGTGGTGCTCATCATGACCCTGGCGGTCAGCCTGATCGAAGCGTTCCTCATCCTGCCCAACCACATGTCCCACGCCATGACCCACACGGATCGCCCGTCGCGTCTGCGGGCCGGGTTCGAGCGGTGGTTTGACAATTTCCGCCTTAACAGTTTCGGTTCGTTGGTCGATCTGGCGGTGCGCTGGCGGTATCTGACGGTCGGGCTGATGTTCGCGCTGGTGCTGGCGAGCGTGGCGTTGCCGGCCTCGGGCCTGCTCAAGTTCCGCGCCTTCCCCGACTTGGAGGGCACTGTCGCCGAGGCCCGTATCCTGCTGCCCCAGGGCACGCCGCTGGAGCGCACCCGCGCCGTGGTCGGTGAGGTCCTGGCCGGTGCCGAAGCCATCGAGGACGCCTGGGGCCAGGACGGCCTCATCCGCCACACCACCATATCCTACGGCCAGAACCGCGACGCGTTCGAGACCGGGGCGCATGTCGCCACCGTCACCGTGGACATGGTCAGCGGCGACGAGCGCGACGGAACCCTGGACGAGTTCCTGGACGACTGGCGGGAGCGGGTCGGCCTGCTGCCGGACGTCATCTCCATCAAGTACGCCGAGCGCGAGATGGGTCCGGCCGGGCGCGACATCGACATTCGCCTGCACGGCCGCGACCTGGACCGCATCAAGGCCGCGTCGGAGGAGCTTCAAGGCTGGCTCAACGGCTACGCCGGGGTGCGCGACCTGTCCGACGACCTGCGGCCGGGCAAGCCCGAACTGCGCCTGAGCCTGAAGGACGGCGCGGCCGGGTTGGGCTTCACCGCCGACGGCATCGCAAGCCAGGTCGGCGCCGCGTTCCAGGGCGTTACCGTGGACGAGTTCCAGGACGCCGGGCAGACGGTGGAGATCGACGTCCGGCTGGCCGACGCCGACCGCGCCGGGCTGGGCGACATCGACGACTTCTTCGTGACCGCGACCACCGGCGGCGCCCTGGTACCCCTGTCGGCGGTGGCCGAGGTAACCCAGGACCGGGGCTGGGCACGCATCCAGCGTATCGACGGCCGGCGCACCGTGTCAGTCCAGGGGGTGGTGTCGGCCCCTGGCAACGCGGCCGAGATCATCGGCCACACCGGCAAGGTTTTCCTGCCGGACCTCCGTGAACGCTACCCCGACCTCACCATATCCCTGGAGGGCGCCGCCCGCGAAACCGCCAAGACCGGGGCCAGTGTGCGCCGCAACCTGTTGCTTGGCGTGGTCGGCATCTACCTGTTGCTGGCCTTCCAGTTCCGCAGCTACGTCGAGCCCGTGGCCGTCATGGTGGCCATTCCCATGTCCATCGTCGGGGCGTTCTGGGCGCACTTCCTGATGGGGTTGGATCTGTCGATGCCGTCCATCATCGGGCTGGCCGCGCTGGCCGGGGTGGTGGTCAACGACACCATCCTGCTGGTCATCTTCGTGAAGGAACGCGTTCATGCCGGACAAAGTGCGGCCATCGCCGCCCCGCTGGCCGCCCGCGAACGGTTCCGGGCGATCATCCTGACCTCGCTGACCACCATCGGCGGGCTGGTCCCGCTGCTGCTGGAAACCAGCCTGCAAGCCCAGATCCTCATTCCGCTGGCGACCAGTCTGGCGTTCGGGCTGACCAGCGCCACGGTGCTCAGCCTGTTCCTGGTGCCGGCGCTTTATGCCATCCTCGATGACCTGGGTCTGACTGAGCATAAACGCGCGCACCGCAAGCCGGAGGTCGAGGGACACCCCAAAGCCCCGCTGCGCGGGCGCGAACAGCCGGTCCCGGCGGAGACATCCTGAACGTCATCGTGCCGTCACTGATCCGTCGCCAAGACTTCATACATGCTCATCTGTAGCTGTTCTAATGTGGGGGCAAATTGACTTTCACGCGAAGGACTGTCCCATGACCAACCATAGTGACTCCGGCGACGAACCGCTCTGCAACACCAGCACCAACCCCACGTTCGAGGCCGTGGTGGCCCGCCGCGACGTTTTGCGCGGCGGCCTTGCGGCGGCCGTGGCCTGCCTGTTCGCCGGCCCGATGCTGTCCGGCCGCGCCGCCTCGGCCGCGTCACCGGCTGCCCTGCTGGGGTTCCAGGCCATTCCGCCCGGCGCCGCCGATACCGTCACCGTGCCCAAGGGCTACAGCGTGCGCACCCTGCTGCCGTGGGGCACGCCGATCACCGCCGAGGCCCCGGACTTCGCGCCTGTCAACAGCGGCGCCGACCAGGCCGGGCAGATGGGCAGCCACCACGATGGCATGACTTTCTTCCCCATCGACGGCAGTTCGACCGATGGCCTGTTGGTCCTGAACCATGAATATGTCGAGCCGCGCTTCATGCACGCCTCGGCCGCCGGGCAGGCCCTTGATTCCGGGGGTTACGTCACCCGCGACGGCAAGCGCGCCGCCGACGAGGTGTTGCGCGAAATCAATGCCCACGGCGTAACCGTGGTGCGCATCCGCCAGCAGGCCGACGGCGGGTGGCAGGCCATGCGCGGCGACCGCCTGAACCGCCGTGTCACCGGTGCCACGGTGGCCGAAATCGGCGGCCCGGTGCGCGGCAACCGGCTGGTTGCCACCCGCTTCAGCCCGGCCGGCGAGCGCACCCGTGGCACCCTCAACAACTGCGCCCATGGCGTCACGCCGTGGAACACCTACCTGACCTGCGAGGAAAACTGGGCCGGGTACTTCACCAACAGCGACCAGTCCGACCAGAAGCCCAACCTGCCGCGCGAGCACGCCCGCTATGGCGTCAAAACCGGCACCTCGCGCTTTGGCTGGGAACTGGCCGACAACGGCGACGAGGCGTTCGCCCGCTTCGACGCCTCGACCACGGGCGCCAGCGCCGCCGATGACTTCCGCAACGAGCCCAACACCTTTGGCTGGGTGGTCGAGATCGACCCGTTCGATGCGTCCAGCACCCCCGTCAAGCGCACCGCCTTGGGCCGTTTCGCCCACGAAGGCGTGGTGTTCCAGCCCGCCGTCGAGGGCCAGCCGATTGTCTGTTATTCCGGCGACGATGCGCGGTTTGAATACATCTACAAATTCGTCTCGGCCAAGCCCTACAGCAAGGCGACCGCTGGCGGGCACCTGCTCGACGACGGCACCCTGTATGTCGCAAAATTCAACGCCGATGGCAGCGGCACATGGCTGCCCCTGGTCCACGGCCGCCCCGGCCTGACTACCGCCGAAGGCTTCGCTGATCAGGCCGAGGTGTTGGTGAACACCCGCACCGCCGCCGACGCCGTGGGCGCCACCAAGATGGACCGCCCGGAATGGGGCGCCGTGGACCCCGCCACCGGCGCCGTCTACTTCACCCTGACCAACAATAGCCGGCGGGCCGAACAGGACGTCGATGCCGCCAACCCGCGCGCCAAGAACACCGCCGGCCACATCGTGCGGTGGACGGAAAGCGGTTCGGACGCCTTTTCTTGGGACCTGTTCCTGCTGGCCGGCGGCCCGGACGGGAGCACCGGCCCCGATGGCAAGCCTCTGACCGCCGACAGCATGTTCGTCTGTCCGGACGGCCTGTGGTTCGACGCCGACCGCCGTCTGTGGATCCAGACCGACGTTTCCGAAAGCGTCGTCAATACCGGCGCCTACGAGCCCTTCGGCAACAACCAGATGCTGGCCTGCAACCCCGAAAGCGGTGACATCCGGCGCTTCCTGACCGGCCCCATCGGCCAGGAAATTACCGGCGTGGTCACCACCCCCGACGGCAAGACCATGTTCGTCAACGTCCAGCACCCCGGCGCCACCACCACCAAGGAGGAATTCGCCCAGGGCAAACTGCGCAGCTCCTGGCCGGACGGCAACGGCGCCCTTCCGCGCTCCGCCACCCTGGTCATCACCAAGGACGACGGCGGCGTGATCGGGACCTGAGGTGGCGGGGAGGAGGCGGGCTCTGCCCGCACCCGCGAGGGGACTTGTCCCCTCGACCCCATGAGTTTGGAATGGCGCTCCCTTCCTTGTGCCGCGGGCAGAGAATGTCGGTATTCAATGCGCTGCGCGCGGCTTTACTCCGTCACGTCGCGAGGTCAAGGAGGCTGGCCTCCTTGCGGGTGCGGGCAGAGCCCGCCCTTCTTGCCCCTTCACCCGGCGGCTTGGTAAGGTGCCGGCCGGGGAGGCCCGGATGAGGCCCGAGGGGGGGGACGGATCATTTTCTTTTTCGCGCAGGGTGTCGTGGTGGGGTTCCTGATCGCCGCGCCGGTCGGGCCGGTCGGTTTGTTGTGCATCCGCCGGGCGCTGGCCGATGGCCGCGCGGCGGCTTTCGTCGCCGGCCTGGGGGCGGCGGTGGCCGATACCTTTTATGGGGCGGTTGCAGGTCTGGGCCTGACGCTGGTTTCGGACTTCCTGATGGACTATCGGACGGCGCTCAGCTTGGTCGGCGCGGCATTCCTGTTCGCGCTGGGTGTCAGGGCATGGCGTACGCCGATCTGTCTGAGCCCGACTCCGCAGGCCCATTTCGGGCTGCTCAACGATTTTGGCACCACCCTGATCCTGACCATGACCAACCCGGCGACGATCATCGCCTTCATGGCGGTGTTCGCCTCGGTCGGGGCGGTGCGGCCGAGCGAGGACCTGGCCGGCGCGGGGTTGCTGATCGGGGGAGTGTTCACCGGGTCGGCTCTGTGGTGGCTGACCTTGTCGGCCCTGGCTGGTGCCGTCCGCCACAAGTTCTCGGATCGCTGGCTGGCCGTTCTCAGCCGCGTGTCGGCCGGACTGCTGATTGCCACGGGCCTTGCCGTGGTGGGGACGCTGGCATGGCAGGCGGTGTGACGGGCTCTGCCGGTCGCCGACATGACGGGCTCTGCTGGTCGCAAACATGACGGGCTCTGCCCGTGCCCGCACGGGGCCGAATGGCCCCTTGACCCCGTTATTCTTGTGCCGCAGGCAGATACTTTCGCCTTGTGATGCGCTGCGCGCGGCTTGGCTGCCCCTGACTTCCGAGGTCCAGGAGCCCGTGGCTCCTGGCGGGTGCAGGCAGAGCCCGCTTCCCCCCGTAGTCGATCAGTTCCCCGTGGATGCCGGGGCGTTATCGCCCACGGCCGGGGGCTCATTCCAATCGACGGTGAAGCGCTGGGTGGCGGCCGAGGGGTTGTCCGCCTGGATGCGGAAGCCGATGGTCTGGCCGGGCTCCAGGGTGACCTGCGGCGGTTCGGCCACGATCTCGTCGAGGACGGCGCCGGTGCGGTCGAACAGGGCCAGGCGGATGAACGGCACCGGGCGGTCGCGCTCGGAGTCGTTGGCGATGAAGCCGCGCACCACCAGCATCTGGCCGTTGCCGCGATCAACCAGATCGGAGGTTACGTCGCGGAACATCAGGCCGTAGCCGAGCGGTGCGGCGGGAACGCCGATGCTCTCGAACACGTCTTCGAGTTGCGGCACCGCCTCGACCAGGCGTTCGCGGAACAGCCAAGCGCCGCCAGCCAGGCCGGCCAGCGTCAGCAGGACGACGAGGAGCCACACGCCGAGCCGGCTCTTGCGGCGGACCGGGGCGTCGTCATCGTCGTCATCATCGCCGCCAGGGCCGCGCGCGAACATGGAGGGAATGGGATCGGGCTCGCCGTCCAGCAAGTCGTCCAGGTCGGGGCCATCGAATCCGCCCCCCGAGCCCATGCCGGAACTTGTTGCATTGCCCAGGCCGTCGTCGTCCCCGCCGCCGAAGTCCAGCCCGGCGAGGGGGTCGTCGCTGTCGTCCCCGCTGTCGCGGCGCAGGCTTTCGAACGGGTCGGCCTCCATGGACAGGAAATCGTCGCCGGCCGGCTGCTTGGTGGAGGCGCTGGGTGCGTAGTCGCTGGGTTCCATCTCCAGCGGCACGGAGCCTGCCGGGGGAACATCCTCGACCACAGGCGGGGGAGGGGGCGTTGGCGCAGGACGGGGAGCCTCGGCGGCGCTTTGCCGGGCCGGGGGCGCGTCGTACGCATCCACGGTCTCGGGCGGCATCTGCCGCCATGTGTGACCGCACTGCGAGCACTTGAGCTTACGGCCCTTTGCACCGATGGCCCCATCGGGCACCGAAAAGTGCGTGGCGCAGCTTGGGCAGGCAAGTTCCATGGATTTCTTCGGTTCCACCCCTAAGTCAAAGACATTTATAGATGTTGGCCCCGCACAAAACAAGCGGGCAACGCGGCCCGCCAGCAGGACGCACCCCTGCTGCCATAACTGGACGCGGCGGAACCGCTGTGCCACAGTGCGCGCGAAGAGCGTGAGGGGTTCCTGTGCGGCAGGCCAGCCACGGAAAAATTGCCGTCCGGTTCGAGAGTGTGGGGTTGCGCTACGGCAGCGGCCCGGAAGTCCTTCAGGACATTTCCTTCACCCTGGACCAGGGCTCGTTCCATTTCCTGACGGGGCCATCGGGCGCCGGCAAGACATCCCTGCTGAGTCTGTTGTACCTGGCGCGGCGGCCCTCGCGCGGCTCCATCCGGCTGTTTGACGAGGAAGTATCCACCGCCGCCCGCGCCGCCCTGCCGCCGCTGCGCCGCCGCCTGGGCGTGGTGTTCCAGGAATTCCGCCTGCTCGATCACCTTTCGGCCCTGGACAACGTGGCCTTGCCGCTGCGCGTTGCCGGGGTGGCCGAGGCCGACATTCATCGCCATGTGCCCGAACTGCTGGCCTGGGTCGGCCTGGGCGATCACATGCACGCCAAGCCGCCGACCCTGTCAGGCGGCCAGAAGCAACGAGTCGCCATCGCCCGCGCGGTCATCAACCGCCCCGAACTGCTGGTTGCCGACGAACCGACCGGCAACGTGGACGACCGCACGGCGCTGCGCCTGCTGCACCTGTTTTCCGAACTGAACAAGCTCGGCACAACCGTCGTGATCGCCACCCATAACGAGGGCCTGGTGCGCCGCTTCCAGTTCCCGCGTTTGCATCTGGAGGCCGGGAAGCTGGACGTCCTGCCGCCCATGGCGCTCACCGCCTCGGTGGGGATGGGGACGGGCCCTATTCCTGGGGGAGGCCAGTCATGATCGGCTTCCTGCGCTCAGACCTGCCGGTGGCGCGTGACGCCTCGGGCCTGTTCCTGCCCTGGCTGGTCGCCGTGATGGTGTTCCTGGCCTGCCTCGCGCTGTCCGGTGCCATGAGCCTCGACAGCCTGCTCGACCGCTGGAGCCGCGACGCCTCGGGCACCTTGACCGTGCAGGTTCCCGCCGCCACCGGGGCCAATGCCGAGACGGAAACCAATGACCGTGTCGAGCGCGCCGTGCGTCTGCTGGAAACCGACGCTCAGGTCGCCACGGCCATGGCGGTGCCACGCGAACGGCTGGCCGAGATGCTCGAACCGTGGCTGGGCTCGGCCGAACTGATGGACAGCCTGCCGGTGCCGCGTCTGATCGATGTGACGGTGGCGCCCGGCGCCATGCCCGACCTCGATGCCCTGGTCGAACGCCTGCGGGCGGTGGCGCCGGGGGCGGCCATCGACGATCACCGGGTGTGGCTGGCCCGCCTGATCCGTCTGGCCGAGGGCTTGCGCCTGCTGGCCTGGGCGGTGATCGGGCTGGTCGCGCTGGCCACCGCCGCCATGGTGGTGCATGCCACCCGCACCGCCCTGGCCGTCCACCGGCCGCATATCGAGGTGCTGCACCTGATCGGCGCCACCGACGCCTATATCGCCCGCCAGTTTGCCCGCCGGGCCTTTGCCCTGGCGCTGCTCGGCGGGGTTGGCGGGCTGGCCCTGTCGGGGCCGGTGCTGTGGGGCATCGGCCGGCTGGTGCAGCGCCTGGAAGGCGGGCTGGTGCCCGATATCACCCTTGGGATGGGGCAGTGGCTGGTCCTGCTGCTGCTGCCGCCGGTGGCTGGAGTGCTGTCTATGCTGACGGCCCGCCGCACCGTGCGGCGCACCCTGACCCGCCTGCTCTGACCGGACGGCGAGGGGGAGAGCCGCCATGGCCCGTACCGCAACCCGCTTTCGACCCCGCTCCGGTCCCGGCCTGACCGAGCGCGTGGTGCATGTGGCCGGGCGGGTGGTTGTGTTTGTTCTGGCGGTGCTGGCGCTGTGGATCCCCGGCCTTGTGTGGTTCGCCGCTTCCATGCCGAGCGAGCCGGCCGCCACCAGTCCCCCGACCGAGGCCGTCGTCGTGCTGACCGGTGGCAGCGAGCGCCTGCGCACCGGGCTCGACCTGTTGGAGGCCGGGGCGGCCGAGCACCTGTTCGTGTCCGGCGTCCACCCCGGAACCACGCTCGACGCCCTGCTGGCCGAGGTGCGACCGGCCCTGCCCGAGGATGCCCGCGCACGGATAGAACTGGGCCACGTGGCGGCCGACACCGTCGGCAATGCCATCGAGACGGCGGTATGGGTGCGCGAACGCGACGTATCCTCGCTGCGCCTGGTGACGGCGGGCTATCATATGCAGCGCAGCCTGCTGGAGTTCCGCACCGCGCTGCCCGACGTCGTCATCGTGCCCCACCCGGTGTTCCCGGAAAACGTCAAGCAGGGCGACTGGTGGCGGTATTCGGGCACAACCCTCTTGTTTGCGACCGAGTATACGAAGTATCTGGTCGCCCACCTGCGCCTGCTGCTGCCTGACCGGCCGCGCGCACCCGATGTCACTGCCGGGGCTGCTGCCGTGGCCGTAAAAGGATCCGTTTCACCGTGATGGTTTTCATTCGTTCCGTCCTGTTCAACATCTTCTACATTCTGTGGACCGTCGTGGTGGGTACCCTGTACCTGCCGCTGCTCCTCCTGCCGGCGCGGTTCCTGGATGGCCCCATCCGGTTTTGGCTGCGTGGCTTTTTGGTCGGGGCGTGGGTGTTCGCCGGCATCCGCTGGCGGGTCGAGGGCCGCGAGAACCTGCCCAACGGACCGTGCATCCTGGCCTCCAAGCACCAGTCGGCGTGGGAGACGTTCTTTTTCCACCTGCTGGTCGATCGCCCGGTCTACGTCCTCAAAAAAGAACTGTTCAACATCCCCCTGGCCGGGTGGTACATGCGCAAGACCGGCATGATCGGCATTGACCGCAAGGCCGGGGGAACCGCCCTCAAGGCGATGCTGCGCGGCGCCGATCAGCGCATCGCCGAGGGCCGCCCGATCATTCTGTTCCCCGAAGGCACCCGCGTTCCGCCTCACGGCTTCCACCCTTACCAGCCAGGCATCGCCGCGCTGTACGGGCGGGTCGGCGGCCATGCGCCGGTGGTGCCGGTGGCGCTGAACACCGGCATGTTCTGGCCCCGCAAGAGCTTCCTCAAGCGCCCCGGCGAGGTGGTGGTGCGGATCATGCCGCCGTTGCCGCCGGGCCTCGACAAAAAAGTCTTCCTGGAGACCCTGCGCACGGAGATCGACACCGCCACGGCGGAGCTGTGCGGCGACCCTCCCCCCCAGGTACCGTAGAGTTCCTGCCGAGTCGGCGCACCCAATCCTTCGTCTTGTGGATAAGGTGGGGGATTAGTGCGCGAGCGGAACGATCTGAACCCCCAATGGACCCCCGCCTTGTGATGGGGAATCAAGGCGTTGATGTGGCATATTGGACTCACTCCACACCGCATTCTCTGCCCCGCGTTGACGCCGGGACGGCCAGCCCCTACCGTCGAGGAGGCCTTAAGTCCGCGCCACGCCTCGGTTTTTTCCAGGCCGACGGGTGGCGACGGCGCCGTTGACAGCCCCGGCGGAGAAACTCCGTGACCCAGCTTTCACCCATTGCCCAGCAGGTCTGGGACATCAAGTACCGCCTCAGGACACCGGCCGGGGTTCCTGTGGATAAGACGGTGGAAGATACCTGGGAACGTGTGGCTAATTCGGTTGCCGCAGCGGAACCCGAGGCGTCCCGCGCCGTCTGGGCCGAACGCTTCGCCGCCATCCTGGCCGGGTACCGCTTTTTGCCGGCCGGGCGGATTCTCGCCGGGGCGGGCAGCGGGCGGACGGTGACCCTGTTCAACTGCTTTGTCATGGGCGCCATTCCCGACAGCATGGAAGGCATCTTCGACGCCCTGAAGGAAGCCGCCCTGACCATGCAGCAGGGCGGAGGCATCGGCTACGACTTCTCCACCCTGCGGCCCAAGGGGGCAGTGGTGCGCGGCGTGGCGGCGGATGCGTCGGGGCCGGTGTCGTTCATGGACCTGTGGGACGCCATGTGCCGCACCATCCTGTCGGCCGGCACCCGGCGCGGCGCCATGATGGGGTGTCTGCGCTGCGACCACCCCGACATCGAAGCCTTCATCGACGCCAAGCGCGAGGCCGGCCGCCTGCGCATGTTCAACCTGTCGGTCCTGGTCACCGACGCCTTCATGCAGGCGGTGGACGACGACGCGGCGTGGGATCTGGTGTTCGACGGCACGGTCCACCGTACCATCCCGGCCCGCGCCCTGTGGGACCGCATCCTGCGCGCCACCTACGCCTACGCCGAGCCCGGCGTCATCTTCATCGACCGGATCAATCGGGCCAACAATCTAAAGTACGCAGAAGTAATTACTGCAACGAATCCATGTGGTGAACAGCCGTTGCCCCCCTACGGCACCTGCCTGCTGGGGTCTGTGAACCTCGCCGCCCTGGTACTGCGCCCGTTTGAGGCCGATGCGGCGCTGGACGAAGGGGCTTTGGAGGAGGTGACGGCGACCGCCGTGCGGATGCTCGATGACGTGATCGACGTGTCGGGCTTCCCGCTGCCGGCCCAGCGGGAGGAGGCGGTGGCGAAACGGCGCATCGGCCTGGGCGTCACCGGGCTGGCCGACGCGCTCATCATGCTGGGTGTGCGCTATGGCTCCGACCATGCGGTGGCGCTGGTCGAACGCTGGTTGGGGCGGCTGCGGCGGGCGGCCTATCTGGCCTCGGTCGATCTGGCGCGGGAGAAGGGGTCGTTCCCGCTGTTCGACGCCGGACTTTATCTGGCCGGGGAAACCATCCAGGCTTTGGACGACGACGTGCGCGCCGCCATCGCCGAGCATGGCATCCGCAACGCCCTGCTGACCTCCATCGCGCCGACCGGCACGATCTCGCTGTATGCCGACAACGTGTCGTCGGGCATCGAGCCCGTGTTCGCCTTTACCGCCACCCGCCGCGTCGTGCAGGCCGATGGCACGACGCGGGAGGAACTTGTGGCCGACCACGCGTGGCGCCTATACCGCCGCCTCAAGGGCGAGGACGCGCCGTTGACCGACGCCTTCGTCGATGTGGCCAGCCTCACCCCGCGCGACCATCTGGTGATGCAGGCGGCGGCCCAGAAGTTCATCGACAGTTCCATTTCCAAGACCGTCAACGTGCCCGAGGCGACGTCCTTCGAAGCGTTCGGTGATATTTACCGTCAAGCCTGGAACATGGGCTGCAAGGGCTGCACCACCTATCGGCCCAATGCGGTAACCGGCGCGGTGCTGACCGCGACCTCCAACGCCGCCGCTGCGCCCGAGGATGACGGCCCGTTGGCCCGGCCGGGCGAATTGCCGGGCGCCACCTATAAGGTGCGCTGGCCGGAAAGCGACCATGCCCTCTACATCACCCTCAACGACATCGAGGTCGAGGACCCTGTGCGGGGTCGCCACCGCCGCCCGTTCGAGGTGTTCATCAACTCCAAGAACATGGAGCACTACGCCTGGACCGTGGCCCTCACGCGCATGATCTCCGCCGTGTTCCGGCGCGGCGGCGAAGTGGCCTTCGTGGTCGAGGAACTCAAGGCGGTGTTCGATCCGCGCGGCGGCCAATGGATGGACGGCCGATACGTGCCGTCGCTGCTGGCCGCCATCGGCGACGTCATCGAACGCCACATGATCGCCATCGGCTTCCTCAAGCCCGCCACGCCCGGCAACGGCAACGTCTTCCGCACCTGCCCCAAATGCGGCCAACGCGCCCTCGCCCGCCAGGAAAACTGCGACACCTGCACCGCCTGCGGGTTCTCCCGCTGCGGGTGAGGGGGCGTGTGAAAAGGGGCGGCTCTCGTTTTCGGAAGCCGCCCCTCTATTTTGGGCTGCCGCCCAAACCCGCTTGGGGCAAGCCCCAAACCCCCTTTTTCTTTTTCAAGAAACATAGGAGGACTGGAGTTCCCTCCAGGCCGGCGGCAGCCCTCCGCGACAGCGGAGCAACCAGCCCCCTACGCGACGGCCTTTTCGTCCTCCAGCAGGGTGACGATGTCGGCCATGATGGCGGTCAGGTCGTAGTCCTTGGGGGTATAGACGCGGGCGACGCCGGCGGCCTTGAGGGTGCGTTCGTCCTCGGGCGGGATGATGCCGCCGATGATGACGGGGATGTCGCTGAGGCCGACGGCGCGCATGCGGTCCAGGACCTCGGTCACCAGGGGGACGTGGGAGCCGGACAGGATGGACAGGCCGACCACGTGGACGCCTTCTTCCAGGGCCGCGTTGACGATCTGGGCGGGGGTCAGGCGGATGCCCTCGTAGACCACTTCCATCCCGGCATCACGGGCCCGCACGGCGACCTGTTCGGCCCCGTTGGAATGCCCGTCCAGGCCCGGCTTGCCGACCAGGATCTTGACTCGGCGGCCCTGGCGTTCGGACAGGGCATCGACGCGGGCGCGCACCTCGGTCAGGCGTTCGCCGGTCTTTTCGGCGGCGGCGCGGCCGACCCCGGTGGGGGCGCGGTATTCGCCGTAGACCTGGCGCAGGATGTCGGCCCATTCACCGGTGGTGACGCCGGCGTGGGCGCAGGTGATGGACGGCTCCATGACGTTGCGGCCTTCCTGCACGGCGCTGCGCAGATCGGACAGGGCGGCCTCGACCTTTTTTACGTCGCGGTCGGCCCGCCACCACTTCAGGCGGTCGATCTGCTCCTGTTCGGACTTGGGATCGACGGTCATGATGGACCCGTCGCCGCCGGTCAGCGGGCTGGGCGCGCCTTCGGTGAACTTGTTGACGCCGACCACGGTCTGTTCGCCGCTTTCGATGGCGTTGAGGCGGCGGGTGTTCGACTCGACCAGCTTTTGCTTCATGTAGCTGGACTCGATGGCCGCCACGGCGCCGCCCATGGCGTCGATGCGGGCCAGTTCGTCGCGGGCCTGGATCTTGAGTTCCTCGACCTTCTCGGTGATGGCGTGGGAGCCATCAAAGATATCGCCGAAGTCCAAAAGGTCCGTCTCATAGGCGACGATCTGTTGCAGGCGCAGGGACCACTGCTGATCCCACGGGCGCGGCAGGCCCAGCGCCTCGTTCCAGGCCGGAAGCTGCACGGCACGGGCGCGGGCGTTCTTGGACAGCGTCACGGCCAGCATCTCAAGCAGGATGCGGTAGACGTTGTTTTCCGGCTGCTGTTCGGTCAGGCCCAGGCTGTTGACCTGCACGCCATAGCGGAAGCGGCGGTATTTTTCCTCGGCCACGCCATAGCGTTCGCGGCAAATCTCATCCCACAGCTCGGTGAACGCGCGCATCTTGCAAAGCTCGGTCACGAACTTGATGCCGGCGTTCACAAAGAAGCTGATGCGGCCGACCACCACGGGGAATTCCGACTCGGGCACCTGGCCGGACGCCTTGACGGTGTCGAGCACGGCAACGGCGGTGGCCAACGCGAAGGCCAGTTCCTGTTCCGGCGTCGCGCCGGCTTCCTGGAGGTGATAGCTGCACACGTTCATGGGGTTCCACTTGGGAACGTCCTTGTAGGTGAACGCGATCACGTCGTTGGTCAGGCGCAGGGACGGTTCGGGCGGGAAGATGTAGGTGCCGCGCGACAGGTATTCCTTGATGACGTCGTTCTGCGTGGTTCCGGCCAGGGCCGACCGCGCGCCGCCCTGGCGCTCGGCCGTGGCGATGTAGAGCGCCAGCAGCCACGGGGCCGGGGCGTTGATGGTCATCGACGTGTTCATCTGGTCGAGCGGGATGCCGTCGAACATCTGCATCATGTCGCCGATGTGGCTGACCGGCACGCCGACCTTGCCGACCTCGCCGCGCGCCAACACATGATCGGAGTCATAGCCGGTCTGGGTCGGCAGATCGAACGCCACCGAGAGTCCCGTCTGGCCGCGCGAAAGATTCGTGCGGAACAGGGCGTTCGTCTCCTTGGCCGACGAATGGCCCGAATAGGTGCGGAACAGCCACGGCTTGTCGCGCTTTTGCGCTGCGGCAGAAGTGGCGGTGGTGGGCGTCTCAGGCATCGGCCTCTCCATTAGAAGGCGAACTTTTATCACTGTTCGGCGCGCTTGGCGCGCGTTTCAAGACTGAATATTACCCAGTCTCCTCGTGCTGCGAAAGAAATTATCATTTTGTGCATTGCGAAGGAAGCGTCAAAACGGTAATAACCTAATCAGGAACGGGACCCTAGGGCCTCCGCGTTGCATAATGGCGGAAACAACATGCCGCAACGCCGCGAACCGGACCCGACACCCGCAATTCAGGCCCCATGGTGGTCTTGTCCATCGTTCACGCAGGGAGACTTTAGATATGACTGAAGCCGCCGAGGCCCTCCAGCTCGCCCCGACCAAGGACCTCTACGAACTGGGCGAAATTCCGCCGCTGGGCCATGTTCCCAAGCAGATGTACGCCTGGGCCATCCGGCGTGAACGCCATGGCGAACCCGAGCAGTCGTTCCAGGTCGAAGTGGTCGATACCCCGACCCTGGACTCCCATGAAGTCCTCGTCATGGTGATGGCCGCTGGCGTCAACTACAACGGCGTGTGGGCCGGCCTGGGTCAGCCGATCTCTCCGTTCGACGTTCACAAGGCGCCCTACCACATCGCCGGTTCCGATGCCTCGGGCATCGTGTGGGCCGTGGGCGCCAAGGTGAAGCGCTGGAAGGTGGGCGACGAGGTGGTTGTGCACTGCAACCAGACCGACAACGACGACGAAGAGTGCAATGGCGGCGACCCCATGTTCTCGCCGTCCCAGCGCATCTGGGGCTACGAGACGCCGGACGGTTCCTTCGCCCAGTTCACCCGCGTGCAGGCGCAGCAGTGCATGCCGCGTCCCAAGCACCTGACCTGGGAAGAAGGCGCCTGCTACACCCTCGTGCTGGCCACCGCCTATCGCATGCTGTTCGGCCACCGTCCGCACATCATCCGGCCGGGCCACAACGTGCTGGTGTGGGGCGCCTCGGGCGGCCTGGGGTCGATGGCGGTGCAGTTGTGCGCCACCGTGGGCGCCAACGCCATCGGCGTGATCTCCGACGAGAGCAAGCGCGATTTCGTGATGAGCCTGGGCGCCAAGGCGGTCATCAACCGCAACGACTTCAATTGCTGGGGCCAGTTGCCGAAGGTGAACGGCGAGGGTTTCAAGGAATACATGGGTGAAGTCCGCAAGTTCGGTAAAGCCATCTGGGACGTCACCGGCAAGGGCAAGGACGTCGATACCGTCTTTGAACACCCCGGCGAGCAGACTTTCCCGGTGTCGTGCAACGTGGTCAAGCGCGGCGGCATGGTCGTGTTCTGCGCCGGCACCACCGGCTTCAACCTGACCTTCGACGCCCGCTTCGTGTGGATGCGCCAGAAGCGTATCCAGGGCAGCCACTTCGCCCACGCCAAGGAATGCAACCAGGCCAACGCCCTGGTGATCGAGCGTCGCATCGACCCGTGCATGTCCGAAGTGTTCGCCTGGGAGGACATCCCCAAGGCCCACACCAAGATGCTGCGCAACAAGCACAAGCCGGGCAACATGGCGGTTCTGGTCCAGGCCATGAAGCCGGGCCGGCGCACCCTGGAGGATTGCCAGGAGGGCTGATCGCCCGTCCGGCACACGCTCGGGGGCGGCGGGAGTTTTCCGGCCGCCCCCTCCTCGCACGCTGAATTTCCCACGCCGGAGAGGCTCGATGACCGTCATGGCCAAGCCCAAGCCCATCATCATCCCCGACCTGATGCACACCTGCGAGCGCGCCAACGAGCTGGCCCGCGACGTGCGCCTGACCCTGACCGCCAAGCTGAAAAAGATGGTGGCGCCCGAGGGCAAGGTCGATAGCGCGCTGATCGAGGCCAACCAGCACGCCGCCCACGGGTATGCGTGGTACGCCACCACCATCACCGCCCTGGAACAGATGCTGGCCTGGGCCAAGCGCCTGGAGACGATGGGCAAGTTCGGCGAGCTTGAGCAGTTGATGCTCCAGGCCGCGTTCTCGGAATACCTGCACCAGATCTATGGTGGCATCCCGATGAGCCAGGGCGAGTTCATCCGCCTGGCCGACTTCGGCGTCGAGGTCCGGCAGCGCCAGCTCATGCAGTCGCCCTACACCACGCTGCTGCGCGAACACGGCTTCACCGCCCCGGTCAAGAAGCGCATCGCCGAGCTGGTCCGCGACGGCCACTTCGGTGAACTGGGCCTGGAAGACGAGACGCTGGGCATGGTCCGCGACCAGTTCCGCAAGTTCGTCGAGGACAAGGTCGTTCCGCACGCCCACGAATGGCACCTCAAGGACGTCCTCATCCCCATCGAGATCATCGAGCAGATGGCCGAAATGGGCGTCTTCGGCCTGACCGTCCCCGAGGAATACGGCGGGCTGGGCATGGGCAAGACCGCCATGTGCGTGGTCACCGAGGAACTGTCACGTGGCTACATCGGCGTCGGCTCGCTGGGCACCCGCTCCGAGATCGCCGCCGAACTGATCCGCCTGGGCGGCACCGAGGAACAGAAGCAGAAGTACCTGCCGGCCATCGCATCCGGCGACATCCTGCCGACCGCCGTGTTCACCGAACCGAACACCGGGTCGGATCTGGCATCCTTGCGCACCCGCGCGGTCAAGGACGGCGACACCTACACCGTGACCGGCAACAAGACCTGGATCACCCATGCCAGCCGGTCGGACGTCATGACTCTGCTGGTGCGGACCAATCCCGACCAGCCGGGCTACAAGGGCCTGTCCATGCTGCTGGCCGAAAAGCCGCGCGGCACCGAACACGACGCCTTCCCGGCTCAGGGCATGGACGGCGGCGAGATCAAGGTGCTGGGCTACCGCGGCATGAAGGAATACGAGCTGTCCTTCGACGGCTTCGAGGTTCCGGCCGAGAACCTGCTCGGCGGTGTCGAGGGCCAGGGCTTCAAGCAGCTCATGGAAACCTTCGAGTCGGCCCGCATCCAGACCGCCGCCCGCGCCGTCGGCGTGGCGCAGAACGCCATGGAACTCGGCCTGCGCTATGCGCAGGAACGCGTCCAGTTCGGCAAGCCGCTGTTCGACTTCCCGCGCGTGCATCAGAAGCTGGCCTGGATGGCGGTCGAAACCATGGTCGCCCGTCAGCTCACCTACTTCGCCGGGGCCGAGAAGGACAACGACCGCCGTTGCGACATCGAGGCCGGCATGGCCAAGCTGCTGGCCGCCCGCGTGGCCTGGAGCAACGCCGACAACGCCCTGCAAATCCACGGCGGCAACGGCTACGCCGAGGAATACCAGATCAGCCGGGTCCTGTGCGACGCCCGCATCCTCAACATCTTCGAGGGCGCGGCCGAAATCCAGGCCCAGGTCATCGCCCGTGGCCTGCTGACCCGCTAACACCCGCCTCGCGCCGGCCGCAGAGCCTTCTGGCGACGCACCGGCCGGCGCTCCCCCCTCCGGGGGCCATCCCGGAGGACGATCACGGCCCCCCCGCCGCGAGAGGCCCAAAAGCCGCCGAAGCAGCAATGCTCCGGCGGCTTTTTATGATCAGACTAACGTGTGGGAAAAGCTAATTGCGCTGAACGTTTTCTTGATGCCGCCTTCAAGCTGTTCCAGGACCTTCCCGCAAGAGGTTGGACTAGCTGTCCTGTGCGACGCTCGCTCATCTGTCTCGGCGGCTTTTTTTGAACGCGCCTCCCAGTCTCCAGACAAACACAGCGCCAACCGTCAGGATCAGAACAGGAATCAGTAAAATTCCGATGACTGCCTGAATCCCCCAAAGCGTCATGAGCAAATCAGTTCCTGGGGTCCAAATTTCCATCACCCCGCCTCCTTCCCGTTATCGGCCACGCCGCCGACGGGAATAATCCGACCCGCCACCACGAACAAAAATACGAACATCCTGGTCGCTCATGTTGATGAGGGCCCGAATGTAATTCACCCCGGTCATCACCAGGATTCCGAAGAAGAGACCCGGTAGGATAGCCGCAATCCCCCAAAGCAGCAGGGCTAGGCTCTGACCGATGATGTACACTAGAAAATCAACCATCTTCTCTTGCCCTCGCTTCTGGCGGTCATAGTCTGCCGCCGCTCTCACCCGAGAGATGTCATCGCCCCCGCTGTGACCACTCCCCCCTCCTCAATTCCTCCATAGTTTACCTCTCTCGGCCAACCGCGCCACCATCTTCCATTCAAGATTTACAACGAACGATATACATTACGTTAGCGAGCCGGAAGGTTATCTCAGCCACCTCAAATAGCATACCCTCCAGGCCATATCCACCTGCCGGGGAAGGGAGGCCGTTAGGAAATGCTCATGGTTGCGTAGCCGGAACTGAGCACTATGCTGGATCCAGATCTAAGCCAGCCGGGAGTTCAGCCTTCATGATTTTTCTGCGGATTTTTCTCGTGATTGTGGTCGCCCTGCTCGGGTTTTCGACCTACCGCTACTTCACTTATGAGGCACCCGTGCAGGAGGTTTCCGTGGAGCCCGTGCCTATCGAGCGTCCTGCACCATTCGGCTTCACTCTCGGCAGCACTCAGGCTGAAGTGCTGGCCCACGAGTTTTTCGATGGAGTCACACCCACATTCAATGACGGTGATCTAGGGCCCACAATCCAAGTTGCGGGAGATCGCGTCGGGCAATCTTTCGAGACGCTGATGTTGGGCTTTGGCTCAGACGGGCTCCTTGGTCAGGTCACGGTGAAAGGCATCGCGGACTGGCTCGCGGCCACCGCAGTGTTGCGCAATAAGTACGGCAAGAGCAAAGATTTCGCGTTGCATGAATCAGGCAGTTGTTTTTCTCGGTACGAGGCGACCGTTGCTGACGTGCTGATTTCGGCGTACTGCCCGCATGACTTTTCAAGTCGCTTAATCACCTACGAGGCTGAGAGCTTTCAAGCCGAGCGTGCGGCCCTGGAACGCCGCCAGCAGAACGCCAAGGATCAGGCTCTGAAGAACGCGCTGTAGGTAGGACCAAAATGTCCGATGTCAAAATCATCTCGCCGCAAGGCACGCAGCACCTCGTCTCGATCTGCCAGAACAACATGTGACCGAGGCCAGGGACTCGCTGCCGTACATGGAAGAGGTAGCCTGGAGTTGATCCGGGGCTACTGGAAGGCCCGGCCGATTTTCAGCGGGTTGTACGCGATCTTCTGGCTGCCATCACGAAGATGATTCACAAATTCGGCCGAAACGTGACGCTGCGGCCGCCGCCTGCGCCCCGTGGCCGCTCAGCCATGACAACACGGGTGGAATGGCCGCCAGGGGCAGGGTGTAGTCGGCCTGCACGGCGCGGAGAGCGTTGCGCGGCATGTCGGCTGCGAGGGCTTCGTGCGGGTCCTGGACGATGGTGGCTCCGCCTTCGGCCTTGACCTGGGCCAGTCCGGCGGCGCCGTCGTTCAGGTAGCCGGTCAGCACGGCGGCGGCGACGCGCAGCCCATGCTGCTCGGCGGCCGACTGGAACAGCGCATCGACGCTCGGGCACCACCTTTCGGCGCGTTCGCCAGGGCGCAGCCGGACGAGGTTGCCGTCAAGCACGAGTTGCCGGTTCGGCGGGGCGATGTAGATCCGGCCAGGACGCATTGGTTCGCCGTCCTCGGCCGCGTGGGCGGGCAGGGGGCCGGCCCGTGACAGGATGCTGGGCAGGAACGTCTCGCGGTCGCGTCGCAGGTGAATGACGACGAACACGGCGGCGGGAAGGTCGTGCGGCAGGCATCGGACCAGCGATCGCATGGCATCGACCCCTCCGGCAGAGGCTCCCAGCAGGATGATGTCACGGAGTGGGCGCGGGCTGTTGAAGCCTGCGCCGCGTTGTCTGTGCAGCGCCTGTGTCGCGTTCTGAATGTTCATCGGGCAACCCCGTTGCTCAGTGGGTCGTTCTCCGAGACACTCTAAGCACCGGGCGCCCAGGTTTCATTGTACTGGTACAGCCCGCACTGCGTCGGTGAAGGCATAGGCGCCCGAATGGAACACCTGATCCGGAAGCTCTCCCACTTTGCGCCGTTGTCCGACAGGGACCGGCGTAAGCTGGAGGACATCGGCAAGAGCACCCACAGCTTTGCCGCCGACACGGAAATCGTCTCGGCGGGCGAACGGCCGCGCTCGGTATTCGTGATGGTGTCGGGGTTTGCCTGCCGCTACAGGATCATGGAGGACGGCCGGCGCCAGATCATCAGCTTTCTGATTCCCGGCGACATCTGCGACCTGCACGTTTTTCTGCTCAAGGAAATGGACCACTCCATCGGCGCTCTTGCACCGACCTGCGTCAGCTCGGTGGCGATGGGGGAGATCATCAACATGTTCTTCGACCACCCCCGAATCACGGCGGCGCTGTGGTGGAGCATGTTGCAGGAGGAGGCCATTCTGCGCGAGCGCATCGTCGCGCTCGGCCGGCGCAGCGGGGAAGGCCGCATGGCCTATCTGCTCTGCGAAATCTTGTGGCGCTTCGAGGCGGTCGGCGAGACCGACGGACGGGTTCTGGACTTGCCGCTGACGCAGGAAGAGATCGCCGATGCGCTTGGCCTGACGCCATCCTACGTCAATCGCATCCTCCGCATGCTGCGCGAGCAGGGCCTCATAAGCCTTCGCGGCAGGATGCTGCAGGTCCACGACCCCGACCGGCTCAGCAAAATCGCCGAGTTCGATCGGTCGTACCTGCATATGGGTGGGGCACCGGACGAGATTCGGCGCCACTTCGAGCGCCTGGAAAAGGAAAGCCGCCCGCGCGAGGTCGGATCGTGATCGACCCGCCTGCGCGGTGCAAGCCAGAGCGGCCCTACAGCTTCTCTTCGATCAGCATCACCGCCACATCGACGGCGTTCAGCGCCCCGATGCGCAGGTCGTCGGCGACCACCCACAGGGACAGGCCGTTCTCGCTCGTGGTATCGCGGCGCACGCGGCTGATGTAGACGCTGTCTTCCCCGGCGCATTCGACCGGGCTGACGTAGCCCTCATCCGAGCGGTGATCGACCACGGTCAGGCCGGGCGCGTTCTTGAACGCGGCGCGGGCCTGTTCGACCGAGATCGGGTTTTCGGTTTCGATGTTGAGGTAGGCGGCGCTGCCCACGAATACCGGGACCCGCGCGCAGTTGGCGTGGACCCGCAGGTCGGGCGAGAACATCTTGCGGGCCTCGGCGGCGATGCCGTCCTCCTGCTCGGTCGCGCCGTCCTTCTTGAAGTCGTCAATGTGGGGGATGACGTTGAAGGCGATCTGCTTGGTGAAGATGTCCTTGGAACTGCTGGCCGGCTCATTGACATAGATGCCGCGCGTCTGGCGGAACAGCTCGTCCATGCCGTCGCGGCCGGTGCCGGCGGTGGACTGGTAGGTTGAGGCCAGCACGCGGGTCAGCCCGAACGGCCCGTCGAGCGGGGCGAGAGCCAGGGCGATCTGCGCCGTGATGGCCGATGGGCACGCCACGATGCGCTTCTTGGCCCAGTTGACCAGGGCCTCGCGGTTGACGCCGGGCACCACCAGGGGCACGCCCTGCTCCATGCGGAAGGCGGCGGAGGTGTCCACGGCCACGCATCCGGCGGCGGCAATCTTGGGGGCGAGTTTCGTGGCGATGCGGGCGGGCACGGCCAGGATGGCGACGGCACAGGTGGAGAAATCGAATTTCTCGGCGTCGAGGACCTTGAGGACGTCGTCCTCGCCATAGGAGGCCTCGCGGCCGGGGCCTTCGCCGGATTGCAGGGCGACGACGTCCGCGGCGATCACGCCCCGCTCGCTCAGAACGCCGAGAATCTCCCGGCCTGCCGCGCCCGTGACGCCTACCACGGCGATTTTGTTGCCCATGCCGGTTCCTGCCTTTGTCGTGTTGGTGAGGCTGGGGAAGGTAGTGCCCAGTCTACTGCTTGGCAAGGGCCGGAGGGTGGGGGCCGGAGGGGGTGGGAAAGCCTCAGTGCGCGGTGGCGACCTGCTCGGTGAAACTGGCCCGGATGAGAATGCCGTCGGTCGGGCCGCCGAACGCCTCCAACGGGGCTGAGTCCGCGATCTCGGCGACGGTGATGTCGGGGGGGATGTCGGGCGTCACGTCGGGCCGGGGCAGGGGCAACGGCGGCACCGGCGGATCACGGTAAAAGGTGTGGCTGCCGATCACCGTGGCCTCGACCAACTGGGCGATCCAGGCCGGACGGACAGAGGCCGCGTGATACCACAGCGCCCCGCCCGTCGGGTCGTCCAGGGCGCTTTCCTCCTGCAACATGGCGACGGCCAGCAGCACGGAGCGGCGCCATGCGGTGTCGTTGACCGGGGTGTCGGCCCGCCCGTCGCAGGTCCACGAGAACTGGCAGGCGCGCGGCTGCTCGGGGACCAGGTGCTGGTGAATCACGGCGCACACGGTCTCGGGGTAGCGCGCATCGGCCACCCGGTTGAGGACCACGCGGGCGACGGCGACGCGCCCTTCCAGGCTTTCGCCTCGGGCTTCCCAGTAATCATTGAGCGCGAGGCACGTCAGGGACTCCAGCCCCCCGGACAGCGAGTCGGGATCGATGGTGATGTCGTCCGGGATCGGATGGGCCCAAACAGCCGGGCTCGCCGTCCAGGCCAGCAGCACACAGGCCACCGCCGCGAAAGCGTTCTTCATCGTCCAGGGAACTCCGTCGAGAGGGCGGATTTTTAGGGTTCGGTGCGTCATCCGACACAGGGGGAAGTGCGTCGTCCGACACAGGGGGGAACGCCGTCCGGCGGGGGGCGGTTCCGCCGCGCCAGCCGCGCACTCGGGGTGCGAAGACTGGGGGCAGGCGACTCAGGTTCAGCCAAAAGTTGACGAAGTTCCGGCAGACTCTTAATCTTCAAGAAGAAACGTTAGTCACGCCTGCCGGTGAGTCTCGCGCATCTGTCGGGCGGTTTACTCTTTCTTAGCGGCAGTCCTGCCACCATTGGGGCTCGACCCGGAGGGACGGCGTGAGCAGCGACAACGACACGACTGGGGCCAAGCCCGTATCGCAAGACCCGTCACGCGCTTTCCTGGAGCGCCTGATGAAGTCCGTGCGCCTGGGCCACCGCCTGGATGACCCGCGCAATGTCGAGGTGTTGCAGCGCTGGGCGATCATCTGCAAGGGCCTGCCCGACAACGCCCTGATGCAGGTCATCCCGCAGACCCTGCGCGCCCTGCTGCGCCAGGACAGCACGGTCGAGCGGCTGACCGCCTGCGGCATCTCGTTGCGCCACCCGCTCCAGCACGAGGCCATCGCGCCCTACGTCATCAGCTACCGGCGCTATATGGCGGCGCGCGGCCACGACCCCAAGGACGAGCAGGCCCGCCGCAGCATCGACATCCTGCGGGCCGAACTGCGCACCCTGCGCGACCAGTTCAACATGGTGTTCGATCAGGTCGCCGGCCTGGAGCAGGAACGCGAGCGCCTAGCCATCGACAATGACAGCCTGCAACAACAGGTCCTGGCCGAACGGGTGCGCGGCGAGGACGCCCTGCGCCGCCTGGCCGACGCCCGCGACAACGCCCAGCGGCTGTTCCGCCTGTATCTGTACATGCTGAAGGAGGAACGCTCGCGGCTGTCCAACGACCCGCGTCGCGAACGCCTGCTGACCGCCGAGATCGCCGTGGAAACCCACGCCGCCACCCTGGAAGCCCTGGGCGCCCGCGACGAGGTCGAGGACACCGCGCTGGGCATCCTCGGTGAAGACCTGTTCGCCGAGTACTTCCACGGCCCGGAAAACCCCGCCCGCGTCCCGCCGGAACCGGAGCCTGTGCCCACGCCCGTGGTGGCGCCGGAGCCGGAGCCGCCGTCCAACATCCACATCCTGCGCCGCACGCCGTAGCAGGCCGTGCTCCTGCACGCGACTTCGGTACGTTGCAGGTCTGGGGAAACAGGAATGGGCGCTAACTGAAGACCGGGCTCTGCCCGGACCCGCCAGGAGGCGCGGCCTCCTGGACCTCGCGAACAAGGGTCGCCAAGCCGTGCACTACGCAGCAGATGACATGGCTTGTCTGCCTGCGGCGCAAGTGAAGTTCGGAACCATTTATGGGATCAAAGGGCCGCTTGGCCCTTTGCGGGTCCGGGCAGAGCCCGGCCTTGCGTCGGCGTCTACGGCTGGGCCGCAAGGCGGTGGCCGGGACAAGCCCGACCACCCGGCTCAAACTACGCCTGCGCCTTCAGCTCCCGGCGTCGGCGGTGCAGCACCGGTTCGGTGTAGCCGTTGGGCTGTTCGCGGCCCAGGAATACCAGATCGCAGGCGGCCTTGAAGGCGATGCTGTTGTCGAAGTCCGGGGCCATCGGGCGGTAGAGCGCGTCGTCGGCATTCTGGGCATCGACCACGGCGGCCATGCGCTTCATGGTTTCCATCACCTGTTCGGGCGTGCAGATGCCGTGGTGCAGCCAGTTGGCGATGTGCTGGCTGGAGATGCGCAGGGTGGCGCGGTCTTCCATCAGGCCAATGTCGTTGATGTCGGGCACCTTGGAACATCCCACACCCTGGTCAATCCAGCGCACCACGTAGCCGAGGATTCCTTGCGCGTTGTTGTCCAGTTCCTGGCGGATGTCCTCGGGCGACCAGTTGGGGCGGTCGGCCAGCGGGAGGGTCAGGATGGCGTCCAGGCTGGCGCGCTCGCGTGAGGCCAGGGCGTCCTGACGCGCGGCCACGTCCACGGCGTGGTAGTGCAGGGCGTGCAGGGTGGCGGCGGTGGGTGACGGCACCCAGGCGGTGTTTGCCCCGGCCATGGGATGGGCGATCTTGGCCTTGAGCATGTCGGCCATGCGGTCGGGCATGGCCCACATGCCCTTGCCGATCTGCGCCCGGCCGCGCAAGCCACAGGCCAGCCCGGTATCGACGTTCCAGTCCTCGTAGGCCGAGATCCAGGCCGCGCCCTTCATGTCGTTCTTGCGGATCATCGGGCCGGCTTCCATGGAGGTATGGATTTCGTCCCCGGTGCGGTCGAGGAAGCCGGTGTTGATGAACACCACGCGGTCAAGGGCTGCACGGATGCACTCCTTGAGGTTCACGGTGGTGCGGCGTTCCTCGTCCATGATGCCCATTTTCAGGGTGGCCGGGGCCATGCCGAGCGCCTGCTCCACACGGCCGAACACCTCGGCGGCAAAGGCCACTTCCTCCGGCCCGTGCATCTTGGGCTTGACGATGTAGACCGACCCGGCGCGGCTGTTGCGCGGGCCTTCGGTGCGCAGAAGGTCGTGGAGGGCGATGGCGCCGGTAAACATGGCGTCGAGCATCCCCTCGGGCGCCTCGCTGCCGTCCTTCAGCAGCACCGCGTCGTTGGTCATCAGGTGGCCGACGTTGCGAATGAGCATCAACGCTCGGCCGGGCAGGCTGACCACGCCCGCCCCGTCTGTCGCCGTATACACCCGGTCGGGCTCCAGGCGGCGCAGGATGGAGCCGGTGCCCTTGGCGACCTCGGCCGTCAGGGTGCCCTTCATCAGGCCCAGCCAGTTGCGGTAGACGGTGACCTTGTCCTCGGCATCGACGGCGGCGACCGAGTCCTCGCAGTCCATGATGGTGGTCAGGGCCGATTCCAGCACCACGTCGGCTACCCCGGCCGGGTCGTCCTTGCCGATGGGGTGGGTGCGGTCAAAGACGATTTCCAGATGCAGGCCGTGGTGGCCGATCAGCACCGCCTCGGGTGCGCCGGCGGCGCCGCGAAAGCCCTTGAACGCGGTCGGGTCCTTGAGGCCGCTGACCGACCCGCTGGCCAGGATGACCGACAGGCGGCCACCCTCGACGGTATAAAGGACGGCCTCGCCGTGCGAGCCCTTGGCGAGCGGCGCGGTATCGTCCAGGAAGGCGCGGGCAAAGGCGATGACCTTGGCCCCGCGCGCCGGGTTGTAGCCACGGCCGCGCGCGGCGTCGCCTTCGTCGGGAATGGCGTCGGTGCCATACAGGGCATCGTACAGGCTGCCCCAGCGCGCATTGGCGGCGTTCAGGGCATAGCGGGCATTCATCACCGGCACGACCAGTTGCGGCCCGGCCAGGGTGGCGATCTCGGCGTCCACATTTTGCGTGGTGACGGCGAAGTCCGGTCCCTCGGGCAGCAGGTATCCAATGTCGGTCAGGAACGCCTTGTAGGCCTCGGCGTCATGCGGCTGGCCGCGCCGTTCCAGGTGCCAGGTATCAATTTTGGCCTGGAAGGCGTCGCGGGCCTCAAGCAGGGCGCGGTTGCGTGGCGCGAGGTCATGCAGCAGGGCGTCCAGCCCGGCCCAGAAGCGCGCCGGTTCGATGCCGGTGCCGGGAAGCGCTTCCATCTCCAGGAAGGCCTGGAGTTCGGCCGCGACCTTCAGGTTACCGATCTGGACATGGTTCTGCTGACTCACGCTGACGTCTCCTCGCCTGGGACAATACCGGACCAGTTTAGTCGGGGAGCGCCCAGGTGATCCACCGCTAAGTGTGCGGAAGGTGATTGCGTTCCTGCGGATTACTCCCTGGCCGCGTTGGCCGTTTCCGCCGTGAGGGTGGGCGCGGTGAGGGCGATCAGGTCTTGCAGGCAGTCGCGTGCCGACCGGCCGGAGGTGACGATTTCGGCGTTGGCTCGGCCATAGAATGCGGCCCGCGCGGTCAGGATGGCCTGCAAATCCTCCATGGCGCGGCGGCTGCCCTCCATAGGGCGCAGGTCGCCTTGCTGCATGACGCGGCGCATGTGTTCCTCGGGCGAGGCGCGCAGCCACACCGTGAAGCAGGAGTTGATGAGCAGGTCGAAGGTGCGGGCCTCGGACACGATGCTGCCGCCGGTTTCAATGACCACGCGCGGGTGTCGGGCGATGGCCTGCTGGAGGGCGCCGTGCTCCAGCCGCCGGTATCCCTTCTGGCCCATGGTCAGGAAGATTTCGGCCATGTCGATGCCGGCCGTCTGTTCGACCAGGGCGCCCAGACGGACGAACGGCACGCGGTAATGGGCGGCGAGTTGCTGTCCGAGGGTGGTCTTGCCGGCGCCGCGCAGGCCGATCAGGGCCACCGCGCCGGTCTGGCCGTGGCGCTGCGGGGCGAAGGTGTCGCGCAGCAAAGCCAGGGCGGAGGCGTGCTGGTCGGCGGGCAGGCCGTCCAGGAACCGCTTGGCCAGCACCAGATCCGGGCTGTCGTCGTTGCCATCGGTCAGCAGGTCGGTGATGCCGATGTTCATGGACCCGGCGATGGCCAGCAGGACCTGAAAGCTGACGTTGGCCTTGCCGCCTTCGAGTTGGGCCAGATAGCGTTCGGACACGCCGGACTGTTCGGAAAGCACCTTGCGCGACATGCCGCGCCGGGCGCGCAGCCGCTTGACCCGGTCGCCCAGGGCGCGGACCAGATCGTCGAAGTCCTGCGGCGTGCCGCCCGTGGCGCGGCCGCTGGCCACCGTGCGCAGTCGTTCGCCTTTGCTCATGCCGTTCCTTTGGTCAGGGGGCGGGAGGGCTTGCCCCGAGGGGCCGAACTATAGGCTACCCGGCGGTATCGCGGATAGGGGGCGTGCTGCATCTGCTGCCATGCCCCAGGAAAACGCTCTACAACTACTGGCCAGTCCGTCGAACGGGTGGAACTTTTCTGCTCTGCCATGCACTATAAATCATGTTTTGCCGCGCGGCCAGTGCGGCGGAAGAGGAGGGGAGAGCGACCCGCAAGCTGTTCGGGTATATTACAACTCATTGTTTATGAATAATTTTACATCCAGTGTGTTGGAGAAAAAGGAGTGCGGGCGCGGCCGGTCTTCTCATGCTCTATCCTGCATGTTAGAGTTTTTCGAAGCCGGAACTGGCATCAAAAAGCCAGACGTGAGCAAGGGGCTTTTAGGCCCGCAAACTTTAAGGGAGGACCATCCGTGACCGAAGCCGCACCCCAACCCGACAGCCGCGCCCGGTTCCAGGACCTGGTGGGCCGCGTCGCCCGCACCATCAAGGACGCACCGCTGGACGACGCCCTTCAGGCCCGTCTCAACACCGAAGTCCCGGCCGACGGGGACCTTTTCAAGGACATCGAAGCGGCCTGTCATCAGGCCATCGAGGAAGGCTGGATGTGTGCGCGCGAGCATGGCGGCATCCGCTTTGGCCGCGTCTTCAAACCCGATGCCGATGGGCTGGAGGGGTTCAGCATCGACGTGGTCCGCATGACCCCGGTGGCCGGGCCGCACCATGCCCACCCCAACGGCGAGATCGACATGATCATGCCTCTCGATCCCGACGCCCGGTTCGACGGCGCACCGCGCGGCTGGCTGGTTTATGGCCCCGGCTCGGCGCACAACCCGACGGTCAGCGGCGGCGACGCCGTGGTGCTGTATTTCCTGCCCGGCGGGGCGATCGAGTTCACGCGCTAAAAACAACACCAGTCCTTGGGAGGGCATGCCCATGAAGCTCAGTCGTGTCGCTGGGGCGGACGCCGCCACCGCGACGGTCCCGCATTTTTCGCTGCCGCGTGATTACAACGCGGCGACCTTTTTCATTGACCGGCATGCCGCCGAGGGGCGGGCCGATAAGACTGCCATCATCGACGACGCCGGCACCACCACCTATGGCACCCTGGCCGAGCAGGTCAACCGGGCTGGCAACGCCCTGCGGGCGTTGGGTCTGCGCCAGGAGGACCGGTTTGCCGTGTGCATGCTGGACACCGCCGCCTTTCCGGCGGTGTTCTGGGGCGGCATCAAGGCGGGCCTCGTGCCCATTCCGCTCAACACCCTGCTGATCCCCAAGGACTACGCCTACATGCTGCGCGACAGCCGGGCGAAGGCCCTGGTGGTCAGCGCGGCGCTGTACGACAAGATCGCCCCGGCGCTGGCCGACCAGCCGTTCCTGGAACACGTCATCGTCGACGGCGCCGCCGAAGATAACCTCGCCTCTCGCATGGCCGCCGCGTCGCCGGTCTTGGACGCCGCGCCGACCACCTGCGACGACGCGGCGTTCTGGCTCTATTCGTCGGGCTCGACCGGGGCACCCAAGGGGGTGATCCACTGCCACAGCCATCTCGCCGCCACCAACACCCTGTTCGGGCAGGGCGTTCTGGGCGTGCGGGAGGATGACGTGGTGTTCTCGGCCGCCAAGCTGTTCTTCGCCTATGGCCTGGGCAACGGCATGACGTTTCCGTTCGGCGCCGGGGCCACCGTGGTCCTTCTGGCCGAGCGGCCGACCCCGGACTCGGTCATGCGGACGCTGGGCACCCACCATCCGACGATCTACTACGGCGTGCCGACCCTGTATTCCGCCATTCTGGCCGACCGTGCCACGGCCAACCACACCGGGTCCGACCGCCTGCGTGTCTGCGTGTCGGCCGGGGAGGCGTTACCGGCCGAGGTCGGGCAGCGCTGGGAGGACCGCTTCGGGGTGGAAATCCTCGACGGCCTGGGCTCGACCGAGATGTTGCACATCTTCCTGTGCAACCCGCCGGGCAAGCGGCGCTATGGCACGTCGGGCATCGCGGTGCCGGGTTATGACCTGGATATTGTGGACGAGGCGGGGCAGCCGGTGGCCGATGGTGAGATCGGCGAACTGGTGGTGCGCGGGCCGTCCTCGGCGCTTGGCTACTGGAACCAGCGTGAGAAATCCCGCCACACTTTCCGGGGCGCCTGGACGGCCACTGGCGATAAGTACACCCGCGAGCCGGACGGCTACTTTGTCTACGCCGGGCGGGCCGACGACATGCTCAAGGTCAGCGGTAACTGGGTGTCGCCGTTCGAGGTGGAGGCCGCCTTGATCGCCCATCCCGCCGTGCTGGAAGCCGCCGTCATCGGCGATGGGGCCGACGGGCTGATCAAGCCGCACGCCTTCGTCGTTCTCAAGGACGATATCGAGGCAGACGAGGCTCTGGCCGCCGACCTCAAGGCCTTCGTCAAAGCGCGTCTGGCACCCTACAAGTATCCCCGCTGGATCGAATTCGTGGATACCCTGCCCAAGACCGCCACGGGCAAGATCCAGCGTTTCAAACTCCGCGATCAGGTGAAGGAGGACAGTGGGGATGCGTGACCGCGACAGCCACGAGGGCGTGCTGACCCTTAACGCCGTGGATTTGGAATACCGCTGGATCGCGCCCCGAGACGGGTCTGCCCCGGTGCTGGTGTTCCTCCACGAAGGGTTGGGCAGCGTGTCCCTGTGGCGCGACTATCCCGATGCTGTGGCCGAGGCGACCGGCTGTGGCGCCTTGGTCTACAGCCGCCAGGGCTATGGCACGTCGGCCCCGGTGCCTCTGCCGCGCCCGGTCAGCTATATGCACACCGAGGGGCTGGAGGTGCTGCCCGCCGTGCTTGATGCCGCCGGGCTGGACCGCGTGGTTCTGGTCGGGCACAGCGACGGGGCGTCGATCTCGCTCATCCATGCCGGCGGTGCGGACCCCGGCAGTCAGGTCAAGGGATTGGTCCTGATGGCCCCGCATGTGTTCAACGAGGAGGTCTGCGTGGCCTCCATCCGCGACGCCAAGACGGCCTATGAGACCACCCGCCTGCGCGAATTGCTGGGCCGCTACCATGCCGATGTGGACGGCGCCTTCTGGGGCTGGAACGGCGTGTGGCTGAACCCCGACTTCTGGCATTGGAACATTGAGGAATACCTGCCGCGCGTCACCGTGCCGACCCTGGTCATCCAGGGCGAGGACGACGAGTACGGCACCGCCCGCCAGTACGAGGCCATCGCCGCGCAGATCGCCGGCCCGTGCCGGGTGGAGGTGCTGCCGGCCTGCAAACATTCCCCGCACAAGGATCAGCGTGCCGCCACGTTGGCGGCCACGGTCGATCTTGTGCGTGGCGTGATGGTGACGGCAGGGACTGAAGCGGCACTATAGTGCATATTCCCGGCTGTAACCCCTGGCAGAATGTGGTCTAAGGGTCAGATTCCTGCCTTGTTGCCCTTTGCGTCATGCACTATATTGCATGTGTGACCCCGGACCAGTGAGGACTTAGATGATCGACTTCCAGACCCACCCCGATCGCTACAAGCATTGGACGCTGTCGGTGGAAGGCCCGGTCGCCACCCTGAAAATGGACGTGGACCCCAAGGGCGGCCTGTTCGACGGCTACGAGCTGAAGATGAATTCCTACGACCTGGGGGTCGATATCGAGCTGTACGACGCCATCCAGCGCCTGCGCTTCGAACACCCCGAAGTCGGCGCCGTGGTGCTGGCGTCAAACAACGAAAAGATCTTCTGCGCCGGGGCGAACATCAAGATGCTCGGCAAGTCCACCCACGCCCACAAGGTCAACTTCTGCAAGTTCACCAACGAAACCCGCCTGTCGGTCGAGGACGCCACCGAGTTCTCCCGCCAGCGCTACATCTGCGCGGTCAACGGCACGGCGGCCGGGGGCGGCTATGAACTGGCGCTGGCGGCCGACTGGATCATGATGGTCGATGACAGCAACTCGGCGGTGTCCCTGCCCGAGGTGCCGTTGCTGGCCGTGCTGCCGGGCACCGGCGGCCTCACCCGGCTGGTGGACAAGCGCAAGGTGCGCCGCGACCGCGCCGACGTGTTCTGCACCACCGAGGAAGGCGTGCGCGGCCAGCGGGCCGTGGACTGGCGCCTGGTTGACGAGGTGGTGCCGCCTTCGGCCTTTGCCGATGCGGTGCGCGATCGCGCCGCCGAATTCGCCGCCGAAACCGACCGGCCGTTTGACGCCAAGGGCGTGGAATTGACCCCGCTGGAACGCACCATCACCGAGAGCGGCGTGCGGTATCGCCACGTCACCATCGACTACGACCGCACCCTTCTGGCGGCCGAGATCACTGTGCAGGGGCCGACCGAGGCGCCGCCAGCCGATGCCGCCGGCATCGCCGCGCAGGGCGTGGATTTCTGGGCGCTGGCCGCCTGCCGCGACCTCGACGACGCCATCCTTCACCTGCGCCTGAACGAGCCGGAACTGACCACCTGGATCCTGCGCACGGCCGGCGACGGCGCCCTGGTGGCGGCCTACGACGATCTGCTGGAGCGTACCGCCGACGATTGGCTGAGCCGCGAAATCCGCCTGTACTGGCGCCGCACCCTGAAACGTGTGGACACCACCTCGCGGTCGATCATCGCCCAGATCACGCCGGGGAGCTGCTTTGCCGGAACCCTGTTCGAGCTGGCCCTGGCGGCCGACCGCTCGTGGATGCTCGAAGGGCAGTTCGAGGGCGACAACCGGCCCCCGGCCACCGTGCGCCTGTCCGCCATGAACTTCGGCCCGCTGACCATGGGCAACGGCCTGACCCGGATGCAGACCCGGTTCCTGGGCGAGCCGGACAGCACCGACACCGCCAAGGCCCGCCTGGGCGAGGACCTGGACAGCGCCGCCGCCGCCGACCTCGGCCTGATTACCGAGGCGCTGGATGACATCGACTGGGAGGATGAGGTCCGCGTCATGCTAGAGGAACGGGCCAGTTTCTCCTCGGACTCCCTGACCGGACTGGAAGCCAACCTGCGCTTCGCCGGCCCGGAAACCATGGAGACCAAGATCTTTGGTCGGTTGTCCGCCTGGCAGAACTGGATCTTCCAGCGGCCCAACGCCACTGGAGAAAACGGCGCGCTCAAACTTTATGGGACCGGCAAGCGCGCGACCTACGACAAGCAGCGGGTCTGAACAAAAAGCCGGCCCATCAGGGAACCAGGGAGTCCGAGAGCCATGAATTCCATCGACTACAGCCAGAAAATCCCCAACAACGTCAACCTGTCCGAGGACCGGCGCTTGCAGCGCGCCCTGGAATCCTGGCAGCCGCATTACCTCGACTGGTGGAAGGAAATGGGGCCGGAGGGCACCACCACCCACGACGTCTATCTGCGCACGGCGATTTCGGCCGACTCCCAGGGATGGGCGCACTTTGATTATGTGAAGATGCCCGACTATCGCTGGGGCATTTTCCTGGCGACCCCCGAACAGGACCGCAAGATCGCCTTCGGCGCCCACAAGGGCGAGGCCGTGTGGCAGGACGTGCCCGGCGAATACCGCTCCACGCTGCGCCGCCTCATCACCATCCAGGGCGACACGGAACCCGCCTCGGTCGAGCAGCAGCGGCACCTGGGGGCGACCTGCCCGTCGCTGTATGACCTGCGTAACCTGTTCCAGGTGAACGTCGAGGAAGGCCGCCACCTGTGGGCCATGGTCTATCTGCTGCACGCGCACTTCGGCCGCGACGGCCGCGAGGAGGCCGAGGAAATGCTGGCCCGCCACTCCGGCGACGCCGACAAGCCCCGCCTGCTCGGCGCGTTCAACGAGGAGACGACCGACTGGCTGTCGTTCTTCATGTTCACCTTCATCACCGACCGCGACGGCAAGTACCAGCTTGCCGCCCTGGCCGAGAGCGGCTTTGACCCGCTGGCCCGCACCTGCCGCTTCATGCTGACGGAGGAGGCGCACCACCTGTTCGTCGGCGAAAGCGGCGTGGCCCGCATCATCGAACGCACCTGCCAGATCATGAAGGAAAACAAGACCGAGGACGTCAAGACGTTCGGCGTCATCCCGCTGGACATGCTGCAACGCTACCTGAACTTCCACTTCTCGGTGACCAACGACCTGTATGGGGCGGAGGTGTCTACCAACGCCGCGAACTCCTACAACATGGGCCTGAAGGGGCGGTTCGAGGAAAGCAAGATCGCCGACGACCACCAGTTGGACAGCACCGCCTATCCGGTCATGCATCTGGTCAACGGCCAGTTCAAGATGGTCGATGTGCCAGCCCTGAACTCGCTGAACGAACGGCTGCGCCAGGATTGGGTGGTCGATGTGCAGGCCGGTGTCAGCCGTTGGAACCGGGTGTTCAAGAAGTACGGCATCGACTTTGAACTGACCCTGCCGCACAACGCGTTCCACCGCGCCATCGGTCATTTCTCGGACATCCAGGTGACGCCCTCGGGCGACGTGATCTCCAACGACGAGTGGAACCGCCGCTGCCACGAATGGCTGCCCACGATCGAGGACCGCGCCTACATCCAGTCCCTGATGGGCGCCCCGGTGACCGAGCCCGGCAAGTTCGCCAACTGGATCGCCCCGCCGCCGCGCGGCATCAACAACCAGCCCGTGGACTTCGCCTATGTGAGGTTTGCGTAACCATGGACCTACGCCGCCAGCATCTTATCGATCCGGCCATCTGCATCCGCTGCAACACCTGCGAGGAGATGTGCCCGGTGGGCGCCATCACCCACGACGCCAACAACTACGTCGTGAACTATGAGGTGTGCGACGGCAATGGGGCGTGCCTGGGGCCGTGCCCGACCGGGGCGATTGATAGCTGGCGGCTGGTTGCCACGCCGTATTCCCTGGACGATCAGTTCGGCTGGTTCGACCTGCCCGAGGAACAGGCCCATGCGGTCGAGGCCGGCGCCCTGCCCGAGGAAAGCGCCAACCCGCCCGAGGTCGCCGCCATCGTCGAAAAGGCCACCGCCGCCCAGGGCGGCAGGGTTCCGCCGCCGTACTCGGCGGCCCATCCCTACGTCGGCCTCTACACCCGCGACCGCCCGGCCAAGGCCGTGGTGCAGGGCAACTACCGCATCACCGGGGAGGGCACCGAGACCGACATCCGCCACGTCGTGCTGGACTTCGGAACCCAGGCGTTCCCAGTGCTGGAGGGCCAGTCCATCGGCATCCAGATGCCCGGCACCGACGCGCGCGGGCAACCTCCTGTGGTGCGCCTGTACTCGGTCGCCAGCCCGCGCGATGGCGAGCGGCCCAACCACAACAACCTGTCCCTGACCGTCAAGCGGGTCGAGGGCGGCCAGTGCTCCAACTACGTCTGCGACCTGCAAAAGGGGGACGAGGTGATGGTCACCGGGCCGTTCGGTGACGCGTTCCTCATGCCCAACCACCCCGAAGCCAACATCGTGATGATCTGCACCGGCACCGGGTCGGCGCCGTTCCGCGCCATGACCGAACACCGCCGCCGCCACGGCCCCAAGGGTCCGGGCAAGCTGATGTTGTTCTTCGGCGCCCGCACGCCCGAGGAGTTGCCGTATTTCGGGCCGCTGATGAAGCTGCCGGGGTCGCTGATCGACGTGAATCTCGCGTTCTCCCGCGTGCCCGACAAGCGCAAGGAATACGTCCAGGACAAGATGCGCGAACGGGCCGACGCCGTCGCCGCCCTGCTCAAGGACGACAACACCTACGTCTACATCTGCGGCCTCAAGGGCATGGAACGCGGCTGCGAGGAAACTCTGTCCGACATCTGCCGCCACACCGGCGCGGAGTGGAAAGACATCTCGGCCCGCATGCGCCGCGAGGGGCGGTATCATGTGGAAACGTATTGAGGGCGAGGGGGCCAACGTAAGGCCGGGCTCTGCCCGGACCCGCCAGGAGACTCGGTCTCCTGAACCTCGGGAATAAGGAATGTCGAACCGCGCGCAGCGCAGCAAATGTTGGGGCGTGACTGCCTGCGGCGCAAGGTAAGCGCAGGCCCATTCATGGGTTCAAAGGGCCGTTTGGCCCTTTGCGAGGCTGGGCGGCGCCCAGGTCTTCCTTGACGCCCCCCTCACCGCGTCGCCACGTCCCCGTCTTCGGCGAACATTTCGATTTGCCAGCGCATTTCGCCGTCGCTGATGGCGTAGGAGCCGTCTGGGTGGGGTTTGAGGGCTTGGTCTTTGGCGATACGGCCCAGCTTGATTTGCAGTTCCAGGGCGAAGGGGGCGGACAGCCCGGCGGCGTTGGCCAGGGCGGCCAGGGCGCGGGGGGACTGGGAGGCCACCATGTCCAGTACCGTCGGCACGGCCAGCCCGCCCAGCACGGCCAGGGAGGCCACCAGATCGTCGGTGCGGTCGGTCAGCAGGGCGACCACCAGTTCGGTTTCGGTGAGGACGCCGCGGGCGTGGCGTTCGCGGGCGGCGGCCAGGAACGGGGCGAACTGCTTTTCGGTCTCGGCGGCCCATGCTACTGGCAGGGCGCGTGCCTCGGGCACGCCGTTGGCGAGGCGGCCGCGCACCACATCGCGCACCTGGGCGGCGGTGGCGGCGGGCAGGTCGCCGCGCTCCATCAGGCGTTCGAGCACATGATCGGCGACCAGTTCGGCCAGCCGGCGAGCCGAGTCGCCGCCCAGTTCGGGCCGGTGGATCAACGGCTGGTGCCAGTCTTGCTCCGTCTCGGCCATGTCGATCAGGCTGTCCAGGGTGTGCTCCTGAAGCTGGGCGCGCGAGTTGTAGAGCAGGTGCGTAATGGCTTTGGAATTGCGGCTGGCGACGATGGCCTCGGTCACGTCGCGGCCCACGAAGGCGCGGCGCGCGATGGCGGCCAGGGCGCCGGCGATGGGGTTGGCGCGGATGATCTCCAAAAGGTCGCTGTCGCCGAGCAGCGGCGAGAACTCCAGCAACGGCGCCGCGACCAGGATTTCCAGGTCACGGGCGAGGCGGTGCACCACTTCGGGGTCGGCGCCGGGCAGGTCCTTCAGGCCCTCGGCGATGGCCGAGCGGACCAGCGCCATGCGGTCGCGTGACAGGCGGTCGAGAACCTTGCCGGTGATCGAGCGTGCCCGCGCCCCGCCGGTCGTGTGGCCGTCGCGCTGCCGCCCGGCCACTTTGGCGGCCAGGGCGAGGCGGGTTGCCTCGTCGGTGTCGTCGGCCAGGACGAGGTCGGCCTTGGCTGGCGCGGCGGGGTTTTCGGCCACCGCGCGGCGCACGGCGCCATCGACGTCGTCGCACAGGAAGTAGAGGATTTCCGGCGGCGCATCGGCGCGCGCGGCCAGGGCGCGGCGCACCTCGGCGGCCGGGTCGGCGGCCAGGGCGCGGGCTTCCTCATACGTCAGGGCGTGGGGCAGGCGAGGGGTCAGGCCAGGGGTCAGGGCGGAAGGGGTCATCGCCTAATTCCGGTTTGTGGCGGGGGAGGCGCGATCCCGTAGGATCCTTTGCCCTTGCGTTTGATGGCGTACATGGCGGCGTCGGCCCGGCTGACGAACTGGTTGATGTCCTCGCGGTATTCCGGGACATAGATGGCGATGCCGATGGACAGCATCAGCGGCTTGTCGGGCGACCCGGAATAGCGCTTGAGGATGGTCGAGGCGGCGAGGAACACCTCGGCCCGCTTGGCGGCCACGGTTTCGTCGGCGTCATCGAGCCAAACGGCAAACTCGTCCCCGCCCAGGCGCGACACCACGTCGGTGGCGCGGGTGTTGGCGAGCAGCAGTTCGGCCACGTCCTTGAGCGCGGCATCGCCCACGTCGTGGCCACGAATGTCGTTGACCTGCTTGAAGTTGTCGAGATCGACGTACATCAGGGCGGCCTTGGCGGCGCCACGCTCCAGGCGGCGGACGCGGCGCTGCATGTCCTCATAGAAGGCGCGGCGGTTGAACAGTCCGGTCAGGCCATCGGTGCGTGACACCTCGACCAGGACCCGGTGGTTGACCATCTGCTCCAGGGCCACGCCGACCTGCCCGGCGATGTTGCGCAGCAGGCGGTGTTCGGCGGCGGTGAAATCCGGTCGGTCGGCCTCGCGCCACACCATGAGGGCGCCGTTGATGCGGTCGCCATAGGCGGTCAGGACGCCCAGGATGTGCCGCTGCTCGGCAATCAGGCCCGCCACGGCGCCGCGCTCGCGGCCGCGCAGGTCGGCGATCAGGCGGCTGGCGTCGCGGTCGGCTCCGATACGCCCAAAGGCGGTTTCCTGGTGGAAGCGCGGCTGATCCACTGATTTGGCAAGCGGCGCGGCCAGCCCGAAAATCTGGCAGCCGGTGGCCGCCATGCCGTGGGTGATGGCGCTGGCGGCGGCCTTGATCATGCTGTCGGGGTCGGCCTCGCGCTGGAACAGGCGCATGATGCGGGCGAGGACCCGCTCGCGCGCTCGGGCCTCGGCAATGGCGGTGGCGCGTTCGCGGTCCTCGGTGACGTCGCGGCACACCCCGCGTGCGCCGACCCACGCGCCGGTGCGGTCAAGCAGCGGCACGGCGGCGACTTCCAGGCACACCGGGGTGCCGTCGCTGTCGCGCACCCAGGCCTCGGCGGCGGTCAGCGGGACCAGGGTGGTGAAGGGGTTGATGAGGTCGATGTGGCGGTCGCGGTCGATCAACTCGGCGGCCGGGCGGCCGATCAGGTCGCGGGGCGCATGGCCCAGGAAGCCGTGTGGCGCGACGAAGCTGAACGCCGCTTCGGCGTCAACTTCCCAGGCGTGGTCGCTGGAGATGGCGACCAGTTCGCGGTACCGGGCGCGGGATTCGGTCAGGGCGTTGCGCAGGCTCGATTCCAGGGTGCGGTCGTGGGCCATCAACAGGTCCCGCCCGGCGTTGACCAGCAGGATGATGTCATAGACCGGGCGCGGCCCGCCGTCGTCGGCGTCCACCACGATGCGCGCCCGCCCGCCCCCGGCTGCGCGCAGGGCGGCAACGGCATCGCCCAGGTGTGGCGTCAGGGCGCCGTTCAGCAGCAGGCCCGGCGCATCGGCAAAGGCCCGGTTGGCGGCCAGCACGGCATCGCCCGCACCGATCAGGGCGCACGGCTCCGGAAATGCCACGATGCTTTCCGGCGCCGCAATGTGGCCCGCGTCCATGGTCACGTCGTTTGTCTCCCCTGTCCCCCACCCGGTGTATCATGATCCGAGGCGGACACGGAAATGTCTTGCGGGTGGCCTGGATTATGCCCTTGCCCCCTCCTGGGGGCGCGGGGCTATGCCAGCGCCCGGCCCTCTGCCTCGCCGAACATCAGCCAGTGTTCCAGGGCGTTGATCCCGGCGGCGCGGACGTCGGGGTTGGCATCCAGATAGGCGCTGGTGTCAAAGGACGGGCCGGGATCGCGGTTTTCCCGCCAGCCGCTGGACCAGTAGTGGGTGATCGGGTTGACTCCGGCCACCGCCACGTCGGGGTTGTTGGTCAGATACCAGGCCATGTCGAACATGCTGTTGGGATTGCGGCCCTCGCCCGACCCGCTGGTTTGGAAGTGGTCGAACGGGTTGATCCCGGCGGCGGCGACATCGGCGTTGGCGTTCAGATAAAAGCTGGTATCGAACCACGCGGTGGGGTCGCGGCCTTCGCGCCAGCCATGGGAAGCGTAATGCGTGACGGCGTCCGCTCCGGCGGCGGCAACGTCGGCATAGCGGCTGAAGTAGAAGGCGTCGTCCACCCCACCGGCCGGGGCCGCGCTGACGGTGATGGCCGTTGTGGAGGCGGTCGGTGCGACCGTGGTCGCGGCGGCGGCGCCATAGCGCAGTACGGCCTGCTCGATATCGGCTGTCGTCAGCGTGCTGACGTTGTTGGCATAGGGGTACATGATGGCGTCGGTCTGCGACAGATGACCGATGCCGATGGCATGGCCGATCTCGTGCACCGCCGTGGAGTAGAAGGACCATGTGTTGGCCGGCGCGGGTCCGCTGCCGGTCCAGGCGGTTGACAGGTCGGCGCTGTCAAAGGCAATGGACGCCTTGTCCAGGCTGTTCGACCCGGTCCACCAATAGGTGGCCTCGCCAAGGGTGCTGTCGATACCGTCGATGGCGTCGATGCCCACGCGGATGTCCGCCATCATGCTGTCCGAGACTTCCTCGAACGTGATGCCGGACACGGCGGCCCAGGCGCCGAAGGCGCTGCGCACCAAGCCATGCTGCGTGTCGTTCAGGCGGTAGTCGAACAACGGGTAATCCGAATAGGTGTAGGACAGGCTGCGGTCGATGCTTGACGACGTCGCCGCGCTCCACTGAACGGGACGGTCGACCCAGCTGAACAACCCCGATGTTGTGTAGGTACTCATCCGCTGCGGCTCCTGCCAGGGAAACGGGCTCCGGTCCAAGACCGTCTCGACGGGAATATGATAGGTTGGGTGGGGATGTCCAGCCAGGACCGAATTGGGGTCCGAACGCGAATTCAGTCAGTTTGGGATGGCCTTCATCGCCCGTGTTGCTGTGCACGGGGCAGACCTGCCTTGCCGTAAAAGGGCGCGCGGCCTGTTCGGCGCAGTGGTATCATTGCCCCATGTGCTGATAAAAAAAATAGCGGGAGGCCACCATGGGCCAGGTGCTCCATGCGACCCCGACGTTCGTGTCGTCCTATCAGTATGGCCACATCGTGGTGGACGGCCAGGACTTTGGGTCTGACGTCATCATAACCCCCGGCCACGTTACCGCACTGTGGTCGGACGGGCGGGGTCATGTGCTGCGGCCGACGGACCTGGGCCGCGTGTGGTGCGAGGCGCCGGCCATCCTGGTGATCGGCACCGGGTTCTATGGCTGCATGGCCGTGCCGGAGGAAACCGTTACCTGCGTGCGCGAGCACGGCGTCGTCCTGCACATCGCCCCGACCAGCGAGGCGGTCAACGCCTACAACTCCTTCGCCGCCCAGAGCGGTCGGCGGGTGGTCGCGGCCTTGCACGTCACCTGCTGAGGACGTCACCTGCTGGAGAGGAACAGGTTATGCGCGCCGATCCGCCCCGCCTGCGGCGCGGCGTTCAGGCAGCGGTGTGTCGCCGTCTTGGAACATACGGCTGAGGGTCTGCAAGGTGCGGTCGATATGCTCGGCCGTGTGGGCGCAGGCGGTGTCGGCGTCGCGGGCCAGCGTGGCGTCGAAGATGGCGCGGTGTTCCTCGTGAACGTTGCGCGGCACCACGCGCCCGGTCAGGGCGATGCGCCGATAGCGTTCCGATTGGTGATACAGAATATCCCGGAAATGGTGCAGCCAGTGGGACTCGCAGGCGCCGATCAAGGCCTCGTGAAAGGCCTTGTTGCGCTCCTCCCACTCGGCCGACAGGCCTTGCGGGTCGTCATAGATGCGTTCCTCGACCTTCGACAGGCGATGCCATGCTGCGACCAGGGTGGCTTCCCACTCGTCGCCGCCGCGTTCAATGGAGCGGCGCAGGGCTTGGGTTTCGAGCATCTTGCGCATTTCGGTGATGTCGCGGATGTCGTCCAGCGAAATGGGTGTGACGCGGAAGCCGCGCTGTCCCTCGGCGGTCACCAGGGCGTCGGCGACCAGCAGCGTCAGGGCCTCGCGCAGGGTCGATGACCCCACATGGTAATGCTCCTTGAGGACCTCCACCCGCAGCTTTTCACCCGGCGCCAAGGCGCCACACAGGATGTCCTGGCGGATGGCGTCATAGGCGAACTCCACCAGGGTGCGCGCCGCGCGCCGCGCTGCCTCCAGATCCTCGGGTGTCCGGTGCGGTGCTGTTGCCGCCATGCTTCCTGTACCCCTGACTGACGTCGCCCACCGCGCCGTTCTAGCATGACTTGCGGAGGGGCGACAGTGGTCCACGAATGAACTCAAGATTATGATGATTTCAATGAAATGCGGCAATAACAAAAAATGTCGAGATTATTGTTGACGGCCGGCAATGGTGTCTGGTTTCATGGTTTCAACAAAAGAGGAGTCCTCCGGTTGGGGCTCACTCGGGCGGAGCCGCTTGAACGGCCCGCACACTTAGGGAAAGCACCGCCAGCGCGTTGCGGCGGTTTGGGAAACGACCAGGACTGGAGGCTCTCCGTGCCCCATCATCCAGACAGTGACGCAGTCACCGAACGTGGCCTCGGCCAAGCCTATGTGCGCGTCATCGGGACCCGGCTCGGCCGTTTCGTCGAGTTCGAGTTCTCGATCAACGATGCGGATCTGACAGTCGAACTGGTCCTGCCTCCCTCAGCCTTCCAGGAATTCTGCGCCACTCACAACGCCTGCATCCTGCCCCCGTCCGATCCGGCGGCAGCGGAGCTTGCGGGTGTGCGCGACGGACGACCGGGCCTTTACCGCCTGCCGTCCGGGTCTTCCGAAAGCGAAATCCGACGCTGATACCGCCAACCCCGGTACCGCCGGGGGCTGGTTTGCAAGGGAGGAGCACTTCCGTGACCATCGACATCAAGACCATGAACGTGGAGCCGCGCCGCCATACCTTCGGGCATGTGGCACGCCGCCTGGGGGCGGACAAGCCGGCCTCGCGGTACGACGAGGCGACGCTGGACCTCCAGCCGACCGACAACTTCCACTACAAGCCGCTGTGGGAGCCGGAATACTGGACCTACGACCCGCGCAAGACGGCGCTGAAGATGGAGGATTGGTACAAGCTGCGCGATCCGCGCCAGTACTACTACGCCACCTACAACATCGCCCGCGCCAACATGCACCAGTCGGTGGAGCGCAACTTCGCCTTCGTGGACAAGCGCGACATGCTCGACCAGATGGACGCCGACTGGCGCGCCACGGTCGCCGACTACCTGCTGCCCATGCGCCATGTGGCGTGGGGCGCCAACATGAACATGACGTCGATCTGTGATCGCGGGTATGGCACGGCCATCACGGCGCCGAGCATCTTTGCCGCCGGGGATCACCTCGGCATGGCCCAGATCCTCAGCCGCATCGGCCTGATGCTGGACAACTCCACGGGCGACAGCCTGGAGGCCGCCAAGGCCACCTGGATGGACTCTGCGCACTGGCAGGGCCTCCGCAAGGCGGTCGAGGACAGTCTGGTGGTGACCGACTGGATGGAGCTTTTCACCGCCCAGACCCTGGCCTTTGACGGCATCCTGCACCGCTTGGTGTTCGACCGCTTTGACGCCGTCGGGCAGAAGCACGGCGCCGCCGGCCTGTCCATGCTGACCGAGTTCATGATCGAGTGGCGGGCCGAGCACGAGAAGTGGACCGACGCCGTGCTCAAGGCCGCCGCTGCCGAAAGCCCCGAGAACGCTTTGATGCTGTCGGGCTGGGCCAAGGCCTGGATCGACACGGTCGCCGAGGCCGCCCGTCCGCTGGCCGCCCGCGTCCTGGGCGAGGCCGCCGATGCCTCCATCACCGAGATCAAGGCGGACATCGCGGCGCGCTGCGCCAAGATCGGCCTGGCCGTCTGAGGGGACCAGACACATGACGCAGTTCGCTTCGATCACCTTGCAGAACACCGACGACGCCCGCCCGATCATCGAGGCCATTCTGGCCGACAACACGGACGTTCAGGTTTTGAACATGCCCGGCGCCGTCAAACTGGACCGTGACCACCGCATCGTGGTCAACCGCGCCTCCGTCGAGGAACGCATCGGCCGAAGCTGGGATCCCCAGGAATTGCACCTGGTGCTGATCTCCATGGCCGGGAACGTCGACGAGGATGACGATTACTTCGCCCTCGAATGGAAAAAGTAAGAAACCAGTTTAGGGAGCGCAAACAATGTCCGCAAAGAAGCTCGGCTTGAAGCAGCGCTATGCGCTGATGACCCGCGGCCTGGACTGGGAAACGTCCTATCAGCCGATGGACAAGGTGTTTCCGTACGACACCTTTGAAGGCATCAAGATCAAGGATTGGTCGGCCTGGGAGGACCCCTTCCGCCTGACCATGGACAACTACTGGAAGTTCCAGGCGGAAAAGGAGCGCAAGCTGTATGCCGTGCTCGACAGCTTCGCCCAGAACAACGGCCAGACCGGCCTGTCCGACGGCCGCTACGTCAACGCCATCAAGCTGTTCCTGACCGGCGTCAGCCCGCTGGAATATCAGGCGCACCGGGGCTTTGCCCATGCCGGCCGCCACCTGCGCGGGGTCGGCCCGCGCATCGCCGCGCAGATGCAGTCGCTTGATGAGCTGCGCCATGCCCAGACGCAGATCCACACCATCAGCCACTACAACAAGTTCTTCGACGGCTTCCACGAGTTCCGCCACATGCATGACCGCGTGTGGTACCTGTCGGTGCCCAAGTCGTTCTTCGACGATGCCCGCTCGGCTGGTCCGTTCGAGTACATGGTGGCCATCGGGTTCGCCTTCGAATACGTGCTGACCAACCTGCTGTTCGTGCCGTTCATGTCGGGCGCGGCCTACAACGGCGACCTTGCCACGGTGACGTTCGGCTTCTCCGCCCAGTCGGACGAAAGCCGCCACATGACCCTGGGCATCGAGGTCATCAAGTTCCTGCTGGAGCAGCACCCCGACAACCTGCCGATCGTTCAGAAGTGGGTGGACAAGTGGTTCTGGCGCGGCCATCGCGTGCTGGGTCTGGTCGCCATGATGATGGACTACATGCTGCCCAAGCGCGTCATGTCGTGGAAGGAAGCGTGGGAGATCTACTTCACCCAGGCCGGCGGCGCCCTGTTCCAGGACCTCGAACGCTATGGCCTGCGCGTGCCCAAGTACGCCGATGTCGCCACCGAGGAAGCCGAGCATATCTCGCACCAGAACTGGGCGATCTTCTACCAGTACACCCATGCGGCCGGCTTCCACACCTGGATGCCCAAGCCCGACGAGATGGACTGGCTGTCCGAGAAGTACCCGAACACCTTCGACAAGTACTATCGTCCGCGCTTCGAAATGTGGGCGGAGATGGAGAAGAAGGGCGAGCGGTTCTACAACATGGGCCTGCCGCAGCTTTGCACCACCTGCCAGATCCCCATGGGCTACACCGAGCCCGGCGATCCGACCACCATCTGCTTCCGCACCAGCGAGTACAAGGGCGACACGTACCACTTCTGCTCGGACGGCTGTAAGGACATCTTCGACGACGAACCGGAGAAGTTCAGCCAGTCCTGGCTGCCGGTGCATCAGATATTCCAGGGCAACTGCGGCGGGGCCACCGTTCCCGACGTGCTGGACTGGTACAAGCTGAACGTCGGGGCCGACAACATGGACTATGCCGGGTCGCCCGACGAAAAAGTCTGGAAAGCCTGGGAGGCGGCCAAAAAGAGCCAGGGCTCGGCCCGCACCGAAGACGCTGGCGCCAAGACCGCGGCCGAGTAAGGGAGGACACACCATGCCTGTCGTCGCCATCACCCCGGATTATGAAAAGCATACCGAAATCCGGGACCGCGTGGAGAACTTCCACGGCAATCAGGTGGTCTACGTGCACTGGGAGCAGCACTTGAGCTTCTGTGCCGCGCTGGCCTTCCCGCTGCCGCCGGGGATGCCCTTCGCCGCCCTGGTCGAAGAGGTCATCAAGCCGCACTACGCCGCCCATCCCGACGCCGCCAAGGCCGACTGGTCGAAGCTCGACTGGATGATCGACGGCAAAAAGGTCACGCCCGACCCGGCCAAGTCCCTGGCCGAAAACGGTATCGGCCACAAGTCGTTGGTGCGGTTCTGGACGCCGGGCCTGAACGGCTACAAGGGCATCGGCACCTGCTAGGGCATCGGCACCTGCTGAAACCCTGAGGCGCGGAGGGAGAGCATATGAGCCACGAACTGACCATCGAGCCCCTGGGCGAAACCATCACCGTCGAGGACGGGCAGACCGTCCTGGATGCCTGCCTGCGGGCCGGGGTGTGGCTGCCGCATGCCTGCGGCCACGGCCTGTGCGGGACGTGCAAGGTGGATGTGGTGGACGGCGAGGTGGATCACGGCTCGGCCTCTCCCTTCGCGCTGATGGATTTCGAGCGGGATGAGGGCAAGGTGCTGGCCTGCACCTGCACCTTGACCTCGGACGTCACCATCGAGGCCGAGATTGACGAGGACCCCGACGCCCGCGTCATCCCGGTGCGTGATTTCGCGGTGACGGTCAGCCGGCTGGTTGACCTGACCCACGACGTCAAGGGCGTGTTCCTGACCATTGAGGGAGACGGCATCGACTTCCAGGCCGGGCAGTTCATCAACCTTCACCTGCCCGGTGTGGAGGGCACCCGCGCCTTCTCGCTCGCCAACCCGCCGTCGCGGGGGACCGGGATCGAGCTTCATGTGCGGCTGGTGCCGGGCGGGGCAGGGACCACCTACATTCACCAGACCCTCAAGGAAGGCGACCGTCTGACCGTATCGGGTCCCTACGGACGGTTCTTCGTGCGCAAGTCGGCCACCGAACCGATGATCTTCCTGGCCGGCGGCACCGGCCTGTCCAGCCCCAAGTCGATGATCCTCGACCTGCTGGAGGACGGCAGGACGGAGCCGATGACCCTCATTCACGGCGTGCGCACCCAGGCTGACCTTTACGACCGTGCGCTGTTTGAGGATCTGGCCGCCCGTCACGAGAACTTTCGCTATGTCCCGGCCCTGTCGAGCGAACCCGAGGACAGCGGCTGGACCGGCGAGCGCGGCTTTGTCCATGACGTCATGAACCGCCTGTTCGACGGGTTCCTCGGCGGTCACAAGGCCTATCTGTGCGGCCCGCCGCCGATGATCGAAGCCTGCATCCGCACCTTGATGCAGGGCCGCCTGTTCGAGAAGCACATCTTCACGGAGAAGTTCATCACCGCCAAGGATGCCTCGGAAGCCCCGCGCAGCCCCGTGTTCAAGCGGATCTGAGGGGGGGGGGGGGCAGGGATGAGCGAACGGGCGCACACCGTCACCATCACCGACACCGACGAAAGCTTCCGCTGCGGCGAAGGCACCGTGGTGCTCAAGGCAATGGTGACGCTGGGCTACAGGGGTGTCACCTCGGGCTGCCACGGCGGCGGCTGCGGGGTGTGCAAAGTGCGCGTGGACGAGGGTTCGTATGACGCGGCGGTGATGAGCCGCGCCCACGTCAGCGAAGCCGAGGAGCGCGACCGCGTGGTGCTCGCCTGCCGTATCAAGCCCCGCAGCGACCTCCGCCTTTCGGTGGTTGGCGGGATCGGCAAGGTGATCGCCCGGCAGCAGAAAAAGTTCGGTTTGGTTTGAAAGAAACGGTCGCGCAGCAAGCCGGCCAACAACACTGGAGGAATACGACCATGGGTGTCATGCGTATCGGGCACATCAATATCAGGGTCCTGGACATGGACGCCGCCCTGGCCCACTACGAAGGCGTGCTCGGTCTCACCCGCACCGCCAAGGACGATGCCGGCAACGTCTATCTCAAGGGCTGGGACGAGTGGGACAAGTACTCGCTCATCCTGACGCAGTCGGACAAGGCGGGCATGATCAACATCGCCTACAAGGTTGAGAACGACGCCGATCTCGACGCCTTGGGCAAACGTATCCGCGACTACGGCATCACAGTGGATGACCTGCCCGAGGGCGCCGTCCCCTTCTGTGGCCGGGCCATCAGGTTCAACCTGCCCTCCGGGCACGAAATGGTCCTGTATGCCCAAAAGGAAATGCTCGGCAAGGCGGTCGGCGTCACCAATCCGGAGCCGTGGCCCGATGGGCTCAAGGGCGCTGGCGTGCACTGGCTGGACCATGCCCTGTTGATGTGCGAACTCGACCCCGAGAAGGGCATCAACAAGGTCGCCGAGAACACCACGTTCATGCGCGAATGCCTGGACTTCTACCTGTCCGAGCAGGTCCTGGTCGGCCCGGATGGTGATATCCAGGCCGCGACGTGGATGTTCCGCACCTCCACGCCGCACGACATCGCCTTTGTCGGCGGGCCGGTGATGGGGCTGCACCACCTGGCGTTCTACCTGGATGACTGGTCTGCGGTGCTCAAGGCCGCCGACGTCATGGCCAAGCGCCAGGTCAAGGTGGACGTCACCCCGCAGCGCCACGGCATCACCCGTGGCAGCACCATCTACTTCTTCGATCCCTCGGGCAACCGGAACGAGACCTTCGCCGGCCTGGGATACCTGGCCCAGCCCGACATGCCGCCGATCACCTGGACCGAGGAAAACCTGTGGCGGGGCATTTTCTATCACACCGGTGAGGAAGCCGGAAAGTTCACCACCGTCTACACCTGATCGCCACTGGCGACGGATCTTGAAGGGAAGGAAGGCCATGAAACTGATCGTACCCGCGCACAGCATCTCGGACGAGGCCGCCCATACCGCCGTTGCGGCGGCGGTGGCTCGTGGCCGGGAACTGGGGTGCGCCATGAACGCCGCCGTGGTTGATCACGGCGGCAATCTGGTGGCGTTCCTGCGGGCATCGGGGGCCTTCCTTCCCTCCATCGCCATTGCCCAGGACAAGGCCTATACGGCCGCCGCGTTCGGGATGTCCACCGACACCCTGTGCCGCGGCGTGTCTGAGCCCGCCGTGCTGCGCGACGGCATCGCCGCGCGGCCCGGCGTGGTGCTGTTCGGCGGCGGGTTTCCCATCGTCGTCGAGGGGCAGGTGGTCGGCGGCATCGGGTGTTCCGGCGGGTCGGAGGACCATGACCGGGCCTGCGCCCAGGCCGGGATCACCGCCATCGGGGCCTCTCCCGGCGACTGACCCGGTTTTCGATATTTGTTTGACCATTTTTCAGTGGCGGCGCCCCCATCCCTTCCGGGATATGCCGCCGAATAACACAAGGAGTGTCATGCCATGACGGCGCAGCCCGCACAGTCGGCGCGACAGGCGGTTCAGACGGCATCCCGCGATGCCCTGCATTTCATCAACGGCGCCTTTACCGCCGGAACCACCGGGCAAAGCTGGGTCAACCACTGCCCGCTCGACAACAGCGTGATCGGTTTGGTGCATGAAGGCGGCAAGGCCGAGATCGACGCCGCCGTGCGCGCCGCCCGCACCGCCCTGGATGGCGAGTGGGGCCGCATGACGGTCGACCAGCGCACCACCATGCTGGGCGCCGTGGCCGACGAGATCAACCGCCGTTTCGACGAGTTCCTTGAGGCCGAGTGCCTGGATACCGGCAAGCCGATGAGCCTTGCCCGGCACATCGACATTCCGCGTGGGGCGGCCAATTTCAAGATGTTCACCGACGTCATCAAGACGGTGAGCACCGAGTTCTTCCCCACCCCCACGCCCGACGGCGCCGGGGCCATCAACTACGCCCTGCGCAAGCCCAAAGGCGTGATCGCGGTCATCTCGCCGTGGAACCTGCCGCTGTTGCTGATGACCTGGAAGGTCGGCCCGGCGCTGGCCTGCGGCAACACCGTGGTGGTCAAGCCATCCGAGGAAACCCCCCTGACCGCGACCCTCTTGGGCGAGGTCATGAACAAGGTCGGCGTGCCCAAGGGCGTCTATAACGTGGTTCACGGCCTCGGCCCCAATTCGGCCGGCGAGTTCCTGACCCAGCACCCGATGGTTGACGCCATCACCTTTACCGGCGAGACGCGCACCGGCGAGGCGATCATGAAGCAGGCCGCCGTGGGCGTCCGCGATGTGTCGTTCGAGCTGGGCGGCAAGAACCCGGCCCTGGTGTTCGCCGACGCCGACATGGACAAGGCCATCGAGGGCACCTTGCGCTCGGTGTTCGCCAACTGCGGCCAGGTGTGCCTCGGCACCGAGCGGGTGTTCGTCGAACGCCCGATCTTTGACGAGTTCGTCCGCCGCCTGAAGGCCGGGGCCGAGGCCCTGACGCTTGGACGGCCCGAGGACGCCACCGTCAACCTCGGCCCGCTCATCAGCCAGGAACACCGTGACAAGGTGCTGTCCTACTACCGCAAGGCGGTGGAGGAGGGCGCCACGGTGGTGACCGGCGGCGGCGTGCCCGACATGTCCGACGACCTCAAGGACGGTGCCTGGGTGCAGCCGACCATCTGGACCGGCCTGCCCGACGATGCCGCCTGCGTGACCGAGGAAATCTTCGGCCCGTGCTGCCACATCCGGCCCTTTGACACCGAGGAGGAGGCCATCGCGCTCGCCAACGGCACGCCCTATGGCCTCGCCTGCGCGGTGTGGACCGAAAACGTCAGCCGGGCGCACCGGGTGGCGGCGCGCATGGATGTCGGCCTGTGCTGGGTGAACTCGTGGTTCCTGAGGGATTTGCGCACGCCGTTCGGCGGCTCCAAGGCGTCGGGCATCGGCCGCGAGGGCGGGGTGCACAGCCTGGAGTTCTACACCGAAATGACCAACGTCTGCCTGAAACTGTAGGCAGGAAGATTATCAACCACAGAGGACGCAGAGAACACAGAGAAGGAAGAGGTACCGAAGATGAGGCGCCGCAGGCGGAAAAATACCCCGTATCCGGTTGTTTGCGCTGCGCGCGGCATGTTCGGTCTCTCTGCGCCCTCTGTGTTCTCTGTGGTTCAAAATTTTGGTTAAGGACCAAATCCCAATGACCACACTGAAGGATTCCATCGCCCAGGCCGCCGACCTGTTGTGGGCCGCGAGCCAGTCGGGCACCCCCTGCGATCCCGTTCGCACCCTGCTGGCCGATGGCGACCTTGATGCCGCTTACGCGGTGCAGGAGATCAACACCAAGCGCAGCCTGGACGCCGGGCGGCGGCTGGTTGGCCGCAAGATCGGCCTGACCTCCAAGGCGGTGCAGGCCCAGCTTGGCGTGGGGCAGCCCGACTATGGCATGTTGTTCGCCGACATGGCCGTGGCCGAGGGCGAGGACATCGCCCTGTCCGCCGTCCTCCAGCCCAAGGTGGAGGCCGAGATCGCCTTCATCCTGGGCGACGACCTGGACGACGAACACCTCACCCCGGCCGACGTGATGAACGCCATCGACTATGCCGTGGCGGCCATCGAGGTGGTCGGCTCGCGGGTTGCCAAGTGGGATATCCGCATCCTCGACACCATCGCCGACAACGCGTCGTCCGGCCTCTACGTCCTCGGCAGCGAGCCGCGCACCCTGGGTGAGTTCGACCCGCGCCTGTGCGGCATGGTCATGGAGAAGAAGGGCGAGCCGGTTTCCGTTGGTGCCGGCGCGGCGTGCCTGGGTAACCCGCTGACCGCCGCCCTGTGGCTGGCCAAGACCATGGTCCGGGTCGGCCGTCCGCTGCGGGCTGGCGACACCATCCTGTCCGGTGCCCTCGGCCCCATGGCCCCGGCCGCGCCGGGCGATGTTTTTGAAGCGCGCATCAACGGGCTGGGGTCGGTCCGCGCGTCGTTTGGCAGGGAGTAGGTTCCATGAGCAAGGTGAAGTGCGCCATCATCGGTCCCGGCAACATCGGCACCGACCTGATGATCAAGGTCATGCGGACCGCCAAGCACCTGGAAATGGGCGCCATGGTCGGCATCGACCCGACCTCGGACGGTCTCGCCCGTGCCGCCCGCCTGGGCGTGGCGACCACGCACGAGGGCATCGAGGGCCTGCGCAAGCTGCCCAATTACGCCGACATCAAAATTGTGTTCGACGCCACCTCGGCCGGGGCGCATGTGCGCAACAACGCCGTCCTCCAGGCTGACGGCAAGCAGGTCATCGACCTGACCCCGGCGGCCATCGGGCCTTATACCGTGCCGGTGGTCAACCTGGACGCCAACCTCGACCAGCCCAACGTCAACATGGTGACGTGCGGCGGGCAGGCGACCATTCCCATCGTCTACGCCGTCAAGCGGGCCACCCGCCGCCTGATCTGGGGCGAGATTGTCGCCTCCATCTCGTCCAAGTCGGCCGGGCCGGGCACGCGTGCCAACATCGACGAGTTCACCGAAACCACGTCCAAGGCCATCGAGATGGTCGGCGGCGCGGAGCGCGGCAAGGCGGTCATCATCCTCAACCCGGCGGAACCGCCGATGATGATGCGTGACACCGTGTTCACCCTGTCCCAGGGCGGCGATCAGGACGCCATCGAAAAGTCGATCAACGACATTGTGGCCGAGGTGCAGAAATACGTGCCGGGCTACCGCCTCAAGCAGAAGGTGCAGTTCGAGCACATCGGCGACAACGCCCCGGTCAACATCCCCGGCATCGGCCTGTGCGCGGGCCTCAAGACCACGGTGTTCCTGGAGGTCGAGGGCGCGGCTCACTACCTGCCCGCCTACGCCGGCAACCTCGACATCATGACGTCGGCCGCGCTCGCCACCGCCGAACGTTGGGTCGCCAAGACCATGAAGAAGGAGGCCGCGTAACATGGCCCGCGTGAACCAGAACAAGCTGTACGTCCAGGACGTCACCCTGCGCGACGGGATGCACGCTACCCGCCACCACTATCACCTGGAGACGGTCAAGGAGATCGCCCGCGCGCTGGACCGCGCCAAGGTGGACGCCATCGAGATCTGCCACGGCGACGGCCTGACCGGGGCGACCTTCAACTATGGCTTCGGCAGCCATTCCGACACCGAATGGATCTCGGCGGTGGCCGAGGAGCTGTCCCATGCCCGCGTCACCGTCCTGCTGCTGCCGGGCATTGGGACCGTCCATGACCTCAAGGAAGCCCACGCCGCCGGGGCGCGGTCGGTGCGCGTCGCCACCCACTGCACCGAGGCCGACGTTTCCAAGCAGCACATCGAGGCCGCCCGCGCGCTGGGCATGGACACCATCGGGTTTTTGATGATGTCGCACATGATCCCGACCGCCCAGTTGGTCGAGCAGGCCAAGCTGATGGAAAGCTACGGCGCCGAGTGCGTCTATGTGGTCGATAGCGCCGGCGCCCTGCTGCCCGACGACGTGACCGAACGGGTCCGCGCCTTCCGCCAGGAACTCAAGGCCGAAACCGAGATCGGCATCCACTGCCACCACAACCTGTCCATGGGCGTCGCCAACTCGGTCGCCGCCATCAAGGAAGGTGCGGTGCGGGTCGATGCCTCGCTCGCCGGCATGGGGGCCGGGGCGGGCAATGCGCCGCTGGAGGTGCTGATCGCCGTGCTCGACCGCATGGGCATCGACACCGGGTGCGATCTGCATGTGCTGATGGACGCCGCCGACGATCTGGTGCGGCCGTTGCAGGACCGCCCCGTCCGTGTGGACCGTGAAAGCCTGTCGCTGGGCTATGCCGGGGTGTACTCCAGCTTCCTGCGCCACGCCGAGAACGCCGCCAAGACCTATGGCATCGACACCCGCGACATCCTGGTCGAACTGGGCAAGCGCCGCATGGTCGGCGGCCAGGAAGACATGATCGTCGATGTTGCCCTCGATCTTCTCAAGCACCGGAGCGCCGCCCAATGATGAGCCTTCAGACTCTGGCCGACCGGGTGGACACCGCCGCCCACACCGCCAACGCCATCGCCCAGCTCACCGACGAGGTCCCCGGCCTGACGGTGGAGGACGCCTACGCCATCCAGGCGCTGTCCATGAAGCGGCGCTATGCGCGGGGCGAGGCCCGCATCGGCGTGAAGATGGGCCTGACCAGCCGCGCCAAGATGATCCAGGTCGGCGTGGATGAAGTGATCTGGGGCCGCCTGACGGACGGGATGCGCCTGGAGGAAGGCGCAACCCTGTCGCGCGCCAACTATGTCCACCCGCGCGCCGAACCGGAAATCGCCTTCCTGCTTAAGGCGCCGCTGGCCGGTGAGGTCACTGCGGCCGAGGCCATGGCAGCGGTCGAGGCCATCGCCCCGGCCATCGAGATCATCGACAGCCGTTATCAGGACTTCAAGTTCACGCTGCCCGACGTGGTGGCCGATAACTCGTCGTCCTCGGGCTTCATCCTCGGCACCTGGTTCGCCCCGGACACGCCCATCGACAACCTGGGCATCCTGCTGGAGGCCGATGGCCGGGCCGTTCAGGTCGGCTCCACGGCGGCCATCCTGGGTCATCCGGTGCGGTCGCTGGTGGCGGCGGCCCGCATGGTCGCCCGCGCCGGCGAAGCCCTGAAGCCTGGCGACATCATCCTGGCCGGCGGCGCCACGGCGGCCCACCCGCTGAGCGTCGGAATGCACATGCGCGCCGTGTTCCAGAACCTGGGCTCGGTCGGTATCACGGTCACGGAGTAGACGCCATGCCCATCGTGGAAATCACCCTTCTGGAGGGCCGCAGCCCCCAGAAGAAAGTCGCCCTGATGCGCAAGGTCACCGACGCGGTGGTCGAGGCCATCGACGCGCCCCGTGACTCCGTCCGCGTCATCCTGCGCGAAATCCCGCCGGAGCACTTCGCGGCCGGCGGGGAGCCCAAAAAGATGCCGGACGGCGTGGAGTAGGGCGGTCTTATCGGAAAGGTTCATGCCGCCGGGCAGGGTTGCAGCCCGATCGCCCGGCGACACCGTTTCCACCGCTCCGGCCCATGCGCGCGCCGACGCGGCGGGAACGTCCCGGCCACGGCCTCGGCAAAGGACGTGATCGGGTAATCCGGGAGCGCCGAGGGGGCGCCCCGACAGGGAGGGAGTCAAGTCAACCATGCGCACTTCATTCAAGCAAGCCGCGGCCGGTCTGGTCGCCGCGGCAACCCTGGTCTATGCCGGAACGGCAGCCCAGGCGGTCGAGGGCGCGGTGCAGTATCCGCACGGCGCCGAAGGGTTCTACGCCGGGGCACTGCCGCCGCCGGGGACCTATTTCCTGGGCTATGGCATCCGCTACGACGGCACGTTGCAGAACGCTTCGGGCAATGACGTGGTCACGCCGGGCGGCACGGTTGACCTGGAGGTCAACGCCATCGCCGCCCGCGTTGTCCATATGACCGACAAGACGCTGTTCGGCGGCCAGTACGGCGTGCACGCTATCGTGCCGGTGTTTCGCAACACGGTGAGCATCGGCGGGGCCAGCAACACCAACACGGGCCTCGGCGACATCACGGTCAACCCGTTCATCCTGGCGTGGCACCGCCCCGATTTGCACACAGCCGTCGGCCTGGACATCAACATTCCGACCGGCAAGTATTCCACCACCCGGCCGCTCGGCAACAACATCGGGGCCAACTACTGGAGCTTCGAGCCGCTGCTGGCCGTGACGTGGCTGCCCGGCGATGGGTGGGAAGTGAACGGCAAGTTCATGTACAACACCAAGCTCGAAAACCCCGACACCAACGTCCGGTCGGGCGACGAGATCCACGTCGATTACACCATCGGCAAGACGGTGGCCGAGAACCTGACCCTGGGCGTCGGCGGCTATTGGGTCCATCAGGTCACCGACGATGAACTGAACGGCGTTTCCCTCAACAACAAGGCCCGCGTGTTCGCCATCGGTCCGCAGGTCAAGTATCAGGCCGGGGCCACCAGCCTGATCGCCAAGTGGCACCACGAGGTGGAAAGCAAAAGCGCCTTCCAGGGCGACCGCGTGATCCTGAAAGTGGTCACGCCGTTCTAAGGCGGCTGCGGATCTGGCGGCGCGGTCATCGTCAGGCCGCGCCGTCGGTCCCCGTCTTGACGGCCCCCGGCTGGCCGATCATGCCGCTGAACAGGCTCATGGGCAGGGGGAAGACGATGGTGGTCGCCTGATCGCCGGAGATATCGGACAGCGCGGCGAAGGTGCGGAGTTGCATGGCGTTGGGGTTGCGGGCCAGGATGGCGCCGGCCTCGACCAGCTTTTCGGCGGCCTGCTGTTCGCCCTCGGCATTGATGATGCGGGCGCGGCGGAGGCGTTCGGCCTCGGCCTGCTTGGCGATGGCGCGGATCATGCTTTCGTCGATATCGACGTGCTTGATCTCCACGTTGGCGACCTTGATGCCCCAGGAATCTGTCTGTGCATCAAGGATTTCCTGAATGTCGGCGTTGAGTTTGTCGCGCTCGGCCAGCATTTCGTCGAGTTCGTGCTTGCCCAGCACCGACCGCAGGGTGGTCTGGGCCAACTGGCTGGTTGCGGCGATGTAGTTTTCCACCTGGATGATGGCGCGCTCGGGTTCGACGATGCGGAAGTAGATCACCGCGTTGACCTTGACCGAGACGTTGTCGCGCGAAATCACATCCTGGCTCGGCACGTCCAGAACCACGGTGCGCAGGTCGGTGCGGACCATCTGCTGAATGACCGGAATGACCAGGATGAGGCCCGGCCCGGTCACGCGGGTGAAGCGGCCGAGGGTGAACAGGACGCCGCGCTCGTATTCCCGCAGGACGCGGATGGAGGCGGCCAGAAGCGCGCCGAATGCGATGACCACCAATATGATGATCGTGAAGTCCAAGGGCATGGTCAGGGTGCCTCCGCGCTGTCGTCCAGGGGTTCAACCGTCAGGATCAGGCCGTCCAGCGCGATGACCCTGGCGGTGCCGCCGGGGACCAGCGGGCTGTCCGCGCGGGCCTTCCAGCGCTCGCCATGCAGCCAGACGTGGCCATTGGTGCCGCTCCAGTCCAGGACCTTGGCCGCGTGGCCGACCATGTCGTCGCGGCCGGTGTGGACCGGCTTTTTGTGGACGCGCCATGCATGGCCGAGGACCAGCAGGGCAAAGCCCCCGGTCACCACGGTCGCGCCGATCAGCACCGACCACGATATCTGAAATTCGGGCACGTCGGTGTCGATCAACATGCCGCCGCCGATCAGGAAGGCGACCGCCCCGCCGATGCCGAGGACTCCGAACGTCGGGGTGAACGCCTCGGCGATCATCAGGACGATGCCGAGCAGCAGCAGGACCAGCCCGGCGGTGTTCAGCGGCAACTGGTTGAGCGCGTAGAGCCCGAGGATCAGGCAGATGGCGCCGACCACGCCCGGCCCGACGATGCCGGGGCTGGCGAATTCAAAGAGCAGGCCGTAGACGCCGACCATCATCAGGATGAGGGCGAGGTTGGGGTTGGCCAGCACGGCCAGCACCTTGGTCAGGGTGTCGGGCTCGACGGTTTCCAACGCGCGCCCGGCGGTTTCCAGGGTGCGGTTTACGTTGCCGGTCGTGACCGTGCGGCCGTCGAGGGCGGTGAGCAGGGCGCCGGTGTCGGCGGCAACGATGTCGATGACCTTGAGGTCAAGTGCCTGGGTGGCGGTCAGGGTGGCGGCCTCGCGCACCGCTTTTTCGGCCCATTCGACGTTGCGGCCATGCACTTCGGCAAGGCTGCGGATGAAGGACACGGCGTCGTTCATCGCCTTGTTCTCCATCGTCGAGGGCTTTTTCTCCCCGTCCTTCTCGTCTTCCCCACCGGGCAGGCCGCCGCCGCCGATGCTGACCGGGCTGGCCGCGCCGATGTTAGTGCCGGGCGCCATGGCGGCGATGTGGGTGGCGTAGAGAATGAACGTCCCGGCGCTGGCCGCATGGCTGCCCGACGGTGCCACCCAGCCGACCACCGGAACAGGCGAGGCGAGGATGCTTGAGACGATGTCGCGCGTGCTGGTGACCAGCCCGCCCGGCGTGTTCAGGCGCAAGATGACCGCTTCGGCCCGTTGCTCGCGGGCCTCGGCCAGGACATTTTCAATGTGGCGGGTGGCGGCTGGTCCGATGGGGCCTTCGACGGCGGCCAGCAGGACCGGCCCCCGGCCCTCGGGCACGGCCATGGGCTGGGCGTGCAGTCCCAGGGCGAGGCCCCACAGGCCAACGGCGGCGAGCAGCGCAGCTATGGCAAAGCGACGTATCCGCACATAAACCTCCACCCGTGAGATTGGCACAGGCGGGGGCAGATGCAACTCATCAGGTGAATTAGATCACACTCGCGAACATGCGCAGGCTGGTCGCCAACAGGAACACGGCGAACGCCTTGCGCAACAGGGACGGGCTGATGGCGTGGGCGATGCGGGCGCCGAGCGGGGCGGTCAGCATGGTCGCCGGGACGATCAGGGCGAACCCGATCAGGTTGACGTAGCCCAGGCTGCCCGGCGGTCGGTCGGGCACGTCCAGCCCGGCGATGATGAAGCCGATGGTGCCCGGCACGGCGATCACGAAGCCCAAGGCCGCCGCCGTCCCCACGGCGCGGCGGATGGGGTAACTGAAGGCGGTCAGGATGGGCACCGACAGGGTGCCGCCGCCGATGCCCATGACGACCGAGAACCCGCCGACGACCAGCCCCAGGACATGGCGCACCCAGCCGATGGGCAGGGAGGCGGCCAGGGTCATGGACTCGCTGCGCAGGGCCATGTTGGCGGCAACCAGCAGGGCGACCACGGCAAAGATCGCGGTCAATATCTCGCCACGCGCCCCGGCACCCAGGACGGTGCCCGCCACCACGCCGACGAACACGGCAGGCCCCCAGGACCGCAGGAGGTCGCGGTCGATGCTGCCGCGTCGGTCATGGGCGCGGGCCGACATGATCGAGGTCGGAATGATGGTCGCCAGCGACGTGCCGACCGCGAGGTGCATGCGCACGGCCTCGTCGATGCCCAGGAACGGGAACAGGTTGAACAACACCGGCACGATGACGATGCCGCCCCCGACTCCCAGCAATCCGGCCAGCACGCCGGCCACGGCCCCGGTCAGCACCAGGACCCCGGCGAACAGGGCCAGGAACTGCGGGTCGGCAAGCAGGGCGGTGGTCATGTCCGGGTGGTCATGGGTGGGGGGAATCGGCTGTGGGCGGGCCGCCAGCTTACTCGGAAGCCGCAGGCAATGGATAGACCGTGCGTGTCGGCGGCAGGCGGTGAATGAGCACCGCCGTCACCACCAGGAACACGCTGCCGGCGATGACCGACCCCAGGAAGACGTCGGCCGCAGGGGCGCCCAGGAAGACCACCAGGGGATCGGCCCCGGCCGGCGGATGGGTCAGGCGCAGGGCGGCGGTGATGGCGATCACCAGCCCCACGGCCACGCCAGCGGCCCACCATGTGTGCGGCAGCAGGGAGGCCAGGACCAGGCTCATCAAGGCCGCCACGATGTGCCCGCCGATGACGTTGGCCGGCTGCGACAGGGGGCTGTCGGGCAGTGCGAACAGCAGCACGCTGGAGGCGCCGAAGGGGGCCAGCAGCAGTGGCATGGCGGTCAGGTCGCCCAGCAATCCGATGCCGGCGATCCCCACGGCACCGCCCAGCCCAGCCTTGATCCACGTCCAGCGCGTGGCGGCCCGTGGTTGATGACGGTGGATGAAGCGGCGCGGCATGGCCTCTGTCTCCCGGAGTATTATGTTTTTCTAAACTATGGTCGCTGGTATTGCATGCCTTCGTCAATAGCATCCTTTTGGACTGTACCAAAGGGCAGTTCCGTCCGTGATTGGCCGAACCGCGCCGATCCGCTATGGTCTGCATCCGAACGCCCGCCCTTTTGTGCCAAAGAGGACCCCCGATGCAGCCCCAAACGGAAACCCACACCCTGGGCGACTACGATGTTACGGTGGTGGTCACCGCGCCGCCGTACTACGAAAACTGCATGGTGGTCCGCCATCGGCCCAGCGGCGCCAAGGTGATCGTCGATCCCGGTGCCGGGGCGGCGGGGATCCTGGCGGCGGCCCAAAAGATGCCGGGTGACGTGGTGGCCGTCCTGCTGACCCACGGCCACCCCGATCACATCGCTTCGCTGGCAGAGGTCGCGGCCGTGACCGGCGCGCCGGTGTTCGCCCACCGGGCCGAGCAGGTGGTTCTGGACGCCGCCGATGAGTGGGGCCAAGCCCTGCTGGGGCGGCCGGTGCCAGTGCCCGAGGTGAAATACTTCGACGACGAGCCGACCCTGGACATGATGGGCGGCATCCGCGTCGTGACCACGCCCGGCCACACGCCGGGCGGGGTGTGCTTTGTGTTCGACGGTTTTGCGATGACCGGGGACACCCTGTTCATGCAGGGCATCGGACGCACCGACTTCCCTGGTGGGGACAGCCGGCAATTGGCCGCTTCGATCCGCCGGTTCCTCGATTCGGTTCCCGGAGACACCGTGCTGTTTTCGGGCCACGGCCCCGAATGGGCGGCCGCAGATGCGCAAAAGTGGTGGCAGGCCATGGGGCCGATGATGGCGTGATGGTGCCGCTGGTAAAGGCCAAGCTTTCTTGTAGGATATAAAACGGTTGCGCGCATGTGGTCCAATTCCACGCTGCACGTGCGCGGCCCAATTCTACAGGGAGGAACACCAATGAAGCGTTTCCTGCGTCACGGCGCCCTTGCGCTGAGCCTTGCCGTCCCCTTCGTCCTGATGGGGGCACCGTCCGTTTCCGCCGCCGAGCAGGTGGCCGCCGCCGCCGCCGTTCACAAGTTGGCCATTCACGTGGATGACAGCGATCCCGCGCGCATGAACATGGCGCTCAACAACGCCCAGAATGCCCGCAACCACTACGCCGCCAAGGGCGAGGAGATCCGCATCGAGATCGTCACCTACGGTCCCGGCCTCGCCATGCTGCGCAAGGACACCTCGCCGGTGGCCGACCGCATCAGCGTGATGGCGCTGGAGGACCCCACCATGGTCTTTACCGCCTGCGGCAACACCCATGCCGCCATGAGCAAAAAGGCCGGCGCCCCGGTCGAACTGATCTCCGAAGCCACCCTCGCCCCGTCCGGCGTCGTCCGTCTGATGGAGCTTCAGCAGGAGGGTTACGCGTACTTGCGGCCGTAAGGTGATGCCTCACGCCTTCCGGGCCGTCCGTCGTTCGGCGGCGGCCAGGAAGGCCCTGAGCAGGCGTTCGTCGGCCTTCAGGCCGCGGCGTCGTCCTCGTCGGTGAGGAGGGGGTAGACGCCGTTTTCATCGTGGTCTTCCTTGCCGGTGATCGGCGGGTTGAACACGCAGATGAGGCGCAGTTCCTTGGTGGCGCGCAGCCAGTGCTTTTCGTGGCCGTTCAGGGCGTACATGGTGCCATCCTTGATCTGCCACTTCTCGCCGGTCTCGCAGACCTCAAGTTCGCCTTCGCCCGAAACGCAGTACACGGCTTCCAGGTGGTTGGCGTAGTGGATGAGGGTCTCGGTCCCGGCGTGGATCAGGGTGTCGTGGAACGAAAAGCCCATGCCGTCCTTGCGCAGCAACATGCGGCGGCTGGTCCAGGTTCCGGTGGTGGCCTTGACCTCGGCATCGGTGCCGATCAACTCGTCCAGGGTGCGCACGATCATGCGGAAAGTCTCCTTTTTTGGAAAATTCCCCGCCGCACGTCGGGGCGTGGGCGGGGAAGATTAAGTGAAGTGAAGGGGTTAACCACAGAGGTCACAGAGACACAGAGATTTCGGTAAAGGTGGTCGCGCGCAGCGCATTAAAACCCTAATGGGGATTTAGTGCCTGTGGCGCAGGTTCACCGCACTCTCTGTGCCTTCTCTGTGTCCTCTGTGTTTCCCACTTCCCTTTAGGCGGCGGACTTGGACGCGCCCTTGAGGTCCTTGGCGACCTTGGCGAAGGCCTTGGTCAGGATATCGAGGCCAGCGGTCAGATCCGCGTCGCTGATGGTCAGCGGGGCGAGGATTTTGACCACTTCGCCGTCCGGTCCCGAGGTTTCCATCAATACGCCGTTGGCGAACGCCTCGCCGCAGATGGCGCCGGCGGTGTCGCCGGAGTTCAGGGCGATGCCCTGCATGAAGCCCCGGCCACGCGGCTCGGGCTCGAACTGCGGATAGGCGGCGGCCAGCGTCTCGAACGTCGCGCGGATCATCGCGGCCTTGCGGGCGACGTCCTTGCTGAGGTCGTCGTTCTCCCAGAAGCGCAGGGCCTCGGCGGCGGTGACGAAGGCCATGTTGTTGCCCCGGAAGGTGCCGTTGTGCTCGCCGGCGGCAAACACGTCGAACTCCGGCTTGATGAGCACCACCGACAGCGGCAGGCCATAGCCCGACAGCGACTTGGACAGGCACACCAGATCGGGCGAGATGCCGGCCGGCTCGAAGCTGAAGAACGTGCCGGTGCGGCCGCAACCGGCCTGGATGTCGTCAACGATCAGCAGCATGTCCCAGCGGCGGCACATCTCCTCCAGGCGCTTGAGCCAGGTGGGGGAACTGACGTTGATGCCGCCTTCGCCCTGGACCGTCTCGACGATCACGGCGGCGGGAAGGTCGATGCCCGACCCGCCATCCTCAAGCGTGCGCTCGAAGTAGTCCAGGCTTTCCAGGCCGTCCATGTAGCCGCAGTACGGCATGAACGTGGTGTTGTCCAACGGCAGCCCGGCGCCCGACCGCTTGAACGCGTTGCCGGTCACGGCCAGCGACCCCAGGGTCATGCCGTGGAAGGCGTTGGTGAAGCTGACGATGCCGTCGCGGCCCTTGACCTTGCGGGCCAGCTTCAGGGCGCTTTCCACCGCGTTGGTCCCGGTCGGTCCGGGGAACATCATCTTGTAGTTCATCTTGCGCGGGCCGAGGATCACCTCGTTGAAGCGCAGGAGGAAGTTCTCCTTGGCGGCGGTGGCCATGTCGAGGCTGTGGGCGATGCCGTCGGACATGACGTAGTCCAGCAGCTTCTGCTTCATGCCTTCGTCGTTGTGGCCGTAGTTCAGCGCACCGGCACCGGCAAAGAAGTCGATGTATTCGCGGCCCGAACGGCCGGTCAGGCGCGAGCCCTTGGCCGAAACGAACACTTCCGGGAAATTCCGGATGTAGCTGCGAACGTTGGATTCGTATTTTTCAAAGGCGTCCACGTGGTTTCTCCCATTAGCCGTGGCGTCAATCGGACCGATGCGGAACCGGCGCTCTGGCTCGTGTCCTTCACCGGGAAAGGCGTCGGCGGCGAACAGGTCGGTGACCCGGACAGCCGTGCCGAACGTGCGGGCCGCAGCCTTGAACAGCGCTTCCGAGGCGGCATTCGACGGGGTGACCGTCGCCTCTAGGAAATTCACGCCAGGCGGCGCCCATTCGACGAATTGCTTGATGAGCAGCTTGCCCAGGCCTCGCCCGCGCTGGCGGTGATCGACCCCGACCTGCCAGACGAAGATGGTGTCGGGCTGGGTCGGCGGAACGAAGCCCATCACGAAGCCGGCCAGTCGCCGGGCCCCGCCGTGGAGGTGTTCCTCGGCCAGCACACAGGTGCCGGTGAACCATTCGCCCATCATCAGGTAGGCATAGGCGGAGTTTTCATCCAGCGCGCCGCTGTCCTTGACGAGCCGCCACATGGCGGCGCCATCGCGGTGGGTCGGGCGGCGGAAGGTGAGGGGACCCCTGGCAGCCGTTGGCACGGACTCGGGGCGGGTGCCGGGGTGGATGGGGGGCGGCGAGGTATTCGTGATGGAGTGCAGAGTCATTTGACCAATGTCTGTCGTTTCCATTCCAGCGACGGCGAAGTATCTCCTTCGCCCCCGACAGGCGCCACGTGATGCGCGGACCGCTTGTCAGGTGGAGCGCGCTGTCCCTGTGCCCCAGCGGTGGGATGCCAACGGTGGGGCAGGGCATAAGCTATATGTGTTTCGATGCACGCTCGCCGTAAGAAAATACGGGTTCTGCCGAGAATGTCAACCCTGGGTCCTGTATTATAAAAACGGCAGCGAAGCTTCTTTGGATAGTGTAGTAGTCCCAAGACTGGCGATGTTAACTCAAATAAGCATCTTCAGAGTGTAAGTTTTACTGATGTAATGGTTACATAGACCGTCGAGGGGTTGAATTTCATTCGTGATGTGGTAGGGTCTGTCCCGTCGCCGCTGTGCCGGCCCCCGTCGGGTCTGTGGAACGTGGTGATAAGGACCTCACTTTACCGAGGGCTTCGGCGTGGTCCGCCGAGATTGAATCGTTGAAGCCGAACTGTGGACGAATATTTCCCATGCGTGGATATATTGCGGTCGTTAACAGACATGGTGCAGACAGCTACCGTGCAGAAGTCGTTGGTGTTCCGGGCTGTGAGTGCCGGGCCAGCACGGTCGAGGAGGCGCTTCACGGCGCCAAGCAAACCCTCCGCCGCTATGCCGAGTCGGGCCGGGACCTGCCCGAACCGCGTCCATCCCACGAGATGATCGCTGAAGTGTCCCGCCGTTCTGCGGTGGCTGGTGCCTGCTTGCGTGGTGCGCGCGCCGCCTGACGTGACGTTCGGGAAGACCAGTCCCTCACGGCCAGTCCCTTACGGCCAGTTGGGGAAGGACTGTGGAAGCGCCGGCCGACCGGAACCTTTTGGGTCCGGCCGCCCGGCGCTTTCTCTTGTGTGCCGGATAATCTGCCTTAGGTTTAGGGAGGACCCGTGTGCCCTGGAGGACCCGTGAACACCGATGGCGCCTACCCACCGCACTTTGACGGCGAACGCTACTTCAATCCTGGATATGGGGAACACCCGTCGCTGTGGGATTTCCTGCGCTGGCGGATGAAGCGCGGGCGGCGCTACCCGTGGCCGCGCAACGTGCTCAACCCGCCGCCCGATCTGCCCCCTGAACGGGTGGACGGTGCGGCGTTGAGGGTGTCCTACGTCGGCCACGTCACGGCGCTGTTGCAGACCTGCGGCGTCAACGTGCTGACTGACCCGGTGTGGTCAAAGCGGGCCAGTCCGGTGCCGTTCGCCGGGCCTCGGCGGTGCCGCAAGCCGGGCCTGACCCTGGATGCCCTGCCGCCGCTTGATGCCATCCTGGTCAGTCACAACCACTATGACCACCTGGACCGGGCCACCCTGGCGCGGCTGGCCGTCAAGCGGCCCGCCCCGGTGTTCACGCCGCTGGGCAATGCCCGCCTGATCGCCAAGGCGGCGCCGCATCTGACCGTGCATGAAATGGACTGGGGCGATGTGGCCGACCTTGGCAACGGGGTCCGGCTGCACCTGGAACCCATGCTCCACTGGTCGGCCCGTGGTGTGCGCGACCGCAACATCGCGCTGTGGGGCGCCTTCGTGCTGGAGACTCCGCACGGCAACGTGCTGTTCATCGGCGATACGGCGTATGGCGCCGGCGAGACGTTCCGGCATCACCGCAGCAAGTTCGGGGGATTCCGTCTGGCCCTGCTGCCCATCGGCGCCTATCTGCCGCGCTGGTTCATGAAGTTCAGCCACATGGACCCCGAAGAGGCCGTGCGGGCGATGAAGGACCTGAACGCGGTCAACGCCCTGGCCACCCACTACGAGGTGTTCCCGCTGGCCGACGACCGGTTCGATGCGCCCCGTCGCGCCCTGGAAGCCGCGCGGGAACGCCATCAGGTCGCGCCGGAACGGTTCCCGACCCTGGAGCCGGGGGCCGCGTGGTGGGTGCCCGAACTGTCGCCCGAAGTGGCGCCCGAACAGGCCCCCCAGCGAACCGGTTTTTCTACCGATGTCGCTCGTTTCGGGACGCCTGAGGGTCAGGCGCCCCGGCTGTCACGGCCTGGCAGGCCAGGCGTCAAGTCCGGCGTCAGGCCAGGCCGATCAGGCTGAGGACGGCGATAATCACGACGATGACACCGATAATGTAGAAAATGCTCTGCATGATGTTTCCTTTCCGTAGTCGTCAGGCTCAGGACGGGATCGTCCGGGGCCTATGGCCGGGAGGGGGAGGGCGGCGGCGTTCTGCCGCTGGCGGAGGCGGATGGGGATGGCCCCATCGGCCGGGCGGATGACATCGAACTTGGCGCCGTCTGGGTTCCCGGAGTGGCGGCCGAACTGGGTGACGTTGGCGAGGCTGACGATCCGCTACGGTCGCCACTCGTCTTGCTCTCCGTTCCGCTGCCGGACTTGGCGCCGGAGGAGAGGCTTTCCTGCCAGTCCCTCTGGCTTTCCGGGTGGACCGCCGCGTTGAGGGCGGCGCGGCCACGCTCGGTCGCCTCATCGGCCAGTCTGCCGGCCTGGGCGCGTCCTTGCTCCATGGTCCGTTCGCGCAATGGGCCGAGGGTTTCGTCTTCGGTCCGGGTGCGCGGCAGGAAGGCGGCCAGGGCGGCCCCGGCGGCCACGGCCATGACGCCGACAGCCAGGGGGTTTTCCTCGAAGAAACCGGCCATGGATCGCCCGGCGGAGCGGGTGCCCTCGCCGACACCCGCCACCATGTCACGGCCACGGTGCATGGCCGACTCGGCGCCGGTGCGGGCCGAGTCCCAGCCGTGGCGGGCGGACTCGGACATCTTGTGGGCGGCCTGGGAGGTGCCGTGGACGGCGGCCTCCTGCTGGTCACGGACGGACTGTCCCATGCCGCGCAGGCGGTCACCGGCCGATGGGCCATGGCTTTCCCGCTCGCTGGCCGGCACCAATGCGCCGTAGCGGCCGGAGGGATTGGTGCTGCCGTTGCGGCCGGATATCATCATCCAGCCCAGGCCGACCGTCATCAGGGTTGCCGGCACCGGATTGTCGCGCACGGTTTCCACGAAGTTGCGCCCAAAGGCGCTGCCGTCGCGGCGTATGTAGTCCAAGGCGTCCTCGAACATTGCGCCTGGGCTCATGCGGCTTTGGATCGCATCGAGCGTGGTGTCGAGGTGGCGGCGGGTGTCCGCCAGATCACGCTCGATCTCGTCGAGGCTGCGGGAGTCGTGGGCCATCAGACATGCTCCTTCACGACATTGGCGTCACGCTGTAGGTTGCGCGCCGTCCGGTTGGGGGCGAGGTTGCTGGCCTGTAGCTTGCTCTGCCCGGCCTTGGCCAGGATGAAGCCGACAATCGCCGCGCCGATGCCGACGATGACCGATGCCAGCCACGGTTCCATGACCTGGGCCAGGGCGCCGACCAGCGCTTGCAGCAGGATGATGAGCGCGGCAAGGGCAAAGGCCAGACCGCTGGCGAGGGTTATCAACGCCATGATGATGGAATTGACCGACTCGCCGGCCTCGGCGCGGGCAAGCTGGACCTCGTCGCTCATCAGGCGTGACAGGTCGCGGCCGAGGTCACCGATGAGACTGCCGAACCCGCGGTTGCGCGTGGAGCCCCGGTGGGTGGTCGGCCGGTCGGTGCGCTCATAGTCGCTGGGGCCGTGGGCGTGAGTGGTGTGATCCATGAGTTTTGTCTCCGTTCCTTATCCCTAAAGGGTATCCCTGGGGGGTATCCCTGGGGGGGCGCCTCATTCGTCGGGCGTCAGGCCCGTGCTGCTGCCGCGTGCCTGCGGGCGGGCGCCGGGCGGTTGCTGGCCGGGCGTGGTCGTGGCCGGGCTTGCCGACATGCCCGCGCTGCGCGTTCCGCCGACGGCCGAACTCTGGCGGTTTTCCTGCGCGCCGGCCGAGGCATACGAATACCTTTCGCCCGTTCGGCCGGAAGTCCCGGTCCTGGTGCCAGCGGTTGCCAGGCGCCCGAGGGCGAAGCCCGCCGCGACGGCGCCGCCGATGAACAGCGCCGGCTGACGGCGCGCGAAGTCGCCGACGTCGTATATCAGGTCGGTCATGTCGCGATTCCGCAGGGCGGTCGAGGCGCTGTCGAGTTGCCCCGCCGCAGCCTCGATCAGGCCGCCGAAGGTGTCGTCGCGGCCCAGCCGGTCAGCCGCCGCGTGCAGGGCCTCGCCGGCCCGGCTGACGTTTTCGGCCATGGTGTCACGGGCCGCGTCAACGGAGCCCTCTAGTGAGGCGCGGGCTTGGTCGCCCAGTTTGGACGCCTCGCGCCGCATGTCTTCCGTGGCGCTGGCGGACTGGGTGCCGTCGCCTTCCATACGCCCGATGGCGCGATCTCCGATGTCTTTGTCGGCCATGCCTCCGCCTCCACTCTCTCAAATGTCAAGTCACGACGGAAAACGAACGGCCCGGCAACTGGTGGAGTTGCCGGGCCGCAAGACATGGATAGAGATAGTGGTAGGTCCCGCCCTATGGGGCGGGAAATACTCAATCGAAGGCTTCTTCCCAGGAGCCCCGAGTCGCCGCCTTGGAATACTCGGTCGAGCGGTTTTCAAAGAAGTTCGCGTGTTCGACTGCATTCAGCATGGCGTCGAGCCACGGCAGGGGATTCTTCGCGATGCCGTGCACCGGAGTCAGGCCAAGCTGGGTCAACCGGCGGTCGGCGATGTAACGGATGTAGCGTTTGACCTCGTCGGCGGTCAGGCCCTCTACGGCGCCCATCTCGAACGCGAGATCGATGAAGGCGTCCTCGTGGTGCAGGATGGTGTCGCAGGCGATATACAGGTCGCGCTGCACCGACTCCACGTCGATGTCGGGGTTTTCGGCCAGGAAGGTCTTGTACAGCCGGATGATCGAGTTGCAGTGCAGGGTCTCGTCGCGCACCGACCACGTCACGATCTGGCCCATGCCCTTCATCTTGTTGAAGCGCGGGAAGTTCAGCAGGATGGCGAAGCTGGCGAAAAGCTGAAGCCCTTCGGTGAAGGCGCCGAACACCGCCAGGGTCTTGGCGATGTCTTCCTTGGTATCGACGCCCCAAATCTGCATGTAGTCGTACTTGTCCTTCATCTCCTTGTAGTGGAGGAAGGTTTGGTATTCGCTTTCGGGGATGCCGATGGTGTCCAGAAGATGCGAATAGGCGGCGATGTGGATGGTCTCCATGTTGGAGAACGCGGCCAGCATCATCTGCACTTCTGTCGGCTTGAACACGCGGGTGTAGTTCCGCATGTAGCAGTTGTTCACCTCGATGTCCGACTGGGTGAAGAAGCGGAAGATCTGCATCAGCAGGTGCCGCTCGCTCTCGGACAGCTTCTGGTGCCAGTCCTTGACGTCATCGGCCAGGGGCACTTCTTCGGGCAGCCAGTGCACCTGCTGCTGGGTCAGCCAGGCGTCATAGCACCACGGATAAGAAAACGGTTTGTAGACGGGATGCGCATCGAGCAGGGACATCGGTCGGTTCGTTTCCGGCTGTGAGGGCGGTTCCGGGGACTGGGGCGGCGGCTACTGGCAGGCCAGGCACTCGTCGTAGTCGGTGGCGGTGCCGCCGTCGTTGGCGGCCTTGGGCACGGCGGGGATGGCCGGGCCGTCGCTGACCGAGGCGATCAGGTCGGCCAGCCCATCGGGGACCTGCTGCGTCGCCACCACCTCGGCCCGCTGGATGGATTTGGAGCGGCAGTAGTACAGGCTCTTGACGCCCTTCTTCCACGCCTGGAAGTGCAACTGGTGCAGGTCGCGCTTGTGGACGTTGGCGGGCAGGAACAGGTTCACGGACTGGCTCTGGTCGATGAACGGCGCGCGGTCGGCCGCGTGGTCGATGATCCAGCGCTGGTCCAGCTCGAACGCCGTCTTGAACACGTCCTTCTCGTCCTGGGTCAGGCAGTCGAGGTGCTGCACGGACCCCTCGTTGACGGTGATGGAGGTCCAGGTCTCCTCGTCGTCGCGGTCGTAGGAGGCCAGTAGCGCCTTGAGGTGCGCGTTGCGCACGTTGAACGACCCGGACAGGGTCTTGTGGGTGAACGAGTTGGCGGCGTTGGGCTCGATGCCCGGACTGGCCCCGCCGCAGATGATCGAGATGGACGCCGTCGGCGCGATGGCGGTCTTGTTGGAGAACCGTTCCATGAAGCCGTAGTCGGCGGCGTCGGGGCAGGGGCCGCGCTCCTTGGCCAGGGCCTTGGAGGCGGCGCGGGCCTGCACGTCGATATGCTTGAAGATGGTGCGGTTCCACACCTTGGCCATGACGCTTTCAAATGGCACCATGCGGGCTTGCAGGAACGAGTGGTAGCCCATCACGCCCAGGCCGACCGAGCGTTCGCGCATGGCGGCGTACTTGGCCTTGGCCATGCTGTCGGGGGCGCGGTCGATGAAGTCCTGCAATACGTTGTCGAGGAAGCGCATGACGTCCTCGATGAACTGCGGCTCGTCCTTCCACTCGTCCCAGGTTTCCAGGTTCAGAGACGACAGGCAGCACACGGCGGTGCGCTCGTTGCCCAGGTGGTCGGTGCCGGTGGGCAGGGTGATCTCGGCGCACAGGTTGGACGTCTTGACGGTCAGCCCGGCGAGGCGGGTATGCTCGGGCAGGGCCTTGTTGACCGTGTCCGAATAGATGACATAGGGCTCGCCGGTTTCGATGCGGGCCAGCAGGATGCGAATCCACAGGGCCCGCGCCTTGATGCGGCGCAGGATGGCGCCGTCCTTGGGACTGGTCAGGGACCAGTCGGCGTCGGCCTCGACGGCGCGCATGAAGGCGTCGGTCAGCAGCACGCCGTGGTGCAGGTTGGGGGTCTTGCGGTTGGGGTCGCCGCCGGTCGGGCGGCGCAGCTCGACGAATTCCTCGATCTCGGGATGGCTGACCGGGAGGTACACCGCCGCCGATCCCCGGCGCAGGGATCCTTGGGAAATGGCCAGGGTCAGGCTGTCCATCACGCGGATGAACGGCACCACGCCGCTGGTCTTGCCGATCTCGCCGACTTTCTCGCCGATGGAGCGCAGGTTGCCCCAATAGCTGCCGATGCCGCCGCCCTTGGCGGCCAGCCACACGTTTTCGGTCCACAGGCTGACGATGCCGTCGAGCGAATCGTCGGCCTCGTTCAGGAAGCATGAAATGGGCAGGCCGCGTGTGGTGCCGCCGTTCGACAGCACCGGCGTGGCCGGCATGAACCACAGCTTGGAGATATAGCCGTACAGGCGCTGGGCGTGGGCGTCGTCGTCGCCATAGGCGCTGGCCACCCGAGCGAACAGGTCCTGATAGCTCTCGCCGGGCAGCAGGTAGCGGTCCTCAAGGACGGCCTTGCCAAAGACGGTCAGGCGGTCGTCCCGCGAACGGTCCACTTCAACGCGCGGATGATGCGCGACCTGCACGACGTTGAGCACGTTCCTTCACTCCTTTTGGACTCGTCGCCCGACCCGGCTCGAAAGAGGCCGCGCACGGACGACTGCGGGATGGGGGTGGCGCCCCGGCCTGTTATAGCCGGGCTGACGCCCCATATATAGTAACGAATTCCGCCGATGGTTCAATATGTAGCTTAAGCTGCGACCATGCATGGAAATGCACGCGGCCGGGCGCGTGCCTTTTCGGGCCGCGAAGGTCGGCATCATGACGGCGGCATCCCCTCTGGGCAAGCCTCAATGACCGGGAACATATAGTGAACGAAAAAGCCGTTGGGCGCAAGTCCCCGCAGCAACAGGTTTCTTCGGTCGAACCCCGCCCGCCGCGCGTTGAACTTTTCCCTATTTCGCCCTTCGGAGATGATCGATGACCTATGACCCCCTTCAGGCTTGGCGGCTGGCATGGCAGACTCAGGAAATGATGACGGCCGCCGCGCTGACCATCGGCCTGCGGACCTTTGCCATGGGCGAGGCCATGGTCGGCTTACGCCCGCATGATCATCGCGAAAACCAGCGCATGGTGTCGGAGAAAATGAAGGCGGCAGCCGAAAGCGCCAAGGCGTCAGCCCTGCTGTGGCCGCAACTCATGGCCGCGTCGCCCACCGCCGCGTGGGGGCTGTGGCTGCGGCTGGGCAGCGGAGGCTTGCGTCCCTACCACAGCCGCACCACCGCCAATGTCGCGCGCCTGATGAGCAAGCGCCTTCGGTAGTTCAGGCTGCTTGGGTGGCGGGTGGCGGAGTTGCACCTTGGGACGTAGACAAACGATGTGAAATGATGCGTTTCTACGAGGAATGGCATATTGCGCACAACTTGGGGGTGGGTTATACCGGAGGACATCACGGACTTCCTGGCTCGTGTTCCGGTAGTGTTTCCGGCGAGCCGACCCACGGAGACACGTCATGAACTTTTCCGCCATGAACACCATCCCCCAGTATTCCACCGAGTCCGATGGCCGGGGACAGGCCGAAGACGAAGTGGGGCAGTTGCTGCGTCGCGCCCACCAGCGGGCGTCGTCCATCCTCAGCGGGGCGTTCGGACCGGGCGGGTTCACGCCACCGCAGTTTGCTGTCCTCAACAGGCTCTTTGAGGTTGGCAGCATGTCCCAGAACAGCTTGGGCCGCGCCGTGGCGATGGACGCCGCGACCACCCAAGGGGTCGTGCGGCGCATGATCGAGCGCGACCTGATCGCCCGCACGTCCGACACCAGTGACCGGCGCCGGGTCTGCCTGTCGCTCACCGACAAGGGCCGTCAGGCGGTTCAGGACGCGCTGGAGCGGGCAGCCGCCGCCGAGCACGCCATCCTGGCGCCGCTCACCCCGCGCGAGCGGCAGACCCTGGTCCGCCTGCTGCGCCGCGTCGCCTGAGTCCGTGCCTGATGGTTGACCCTGGGGTGGCGGGGGTTATTCCACCCGTTGTTCCAGGGTGCCGATGCCGTCGATGCCCAGGCGCATGACGTCGCCGCGCTTGAGGAAGACGCCCCGCCCCATACCGGTTCCGACCGGCGTGCCGGTGGCGATGACGTCGCCCGGCAGCAGGGTCATGAAGCCGGACAGGTAGCTCACCAGGTGGGCCACAGTGAACACCATGTCGGCGGTGGTGCCATCCTGCATGGTTTCGCCGTTGACCGACAGCCACAGCCGCAGCGCCTGGGGATCGGGTACGGAGTCGGCCGTCAGCAGGACGGGGCCGAGCGGGCAGAACGTATCGGCCGACTTGCCCTTGATCCACTGGCCGCCGCGTTCAAGCTGGAACGTGCGCTCCGACACGTCGTTGCACACCGTGTAGCCGGCCACATGGCCCAGCGCATTGGCTTCGCGCACGCCCTGGGCGCGGCTGCCGATGACCACAGCCAGTTCAACCTCCCAATCGGTTTTGTTGGACCCGCGCGGCAACCGGACCACGTCGTTGGGACCCGATAGCGCCCCGGTGTGCTTGGAAAATACCACCGGCTCGGTCGGCAGCGTCATGCCGGCCTCGGCGACGTGGGCACGGTAGTTCAGCCCGATGCACAGGATATTGCTCGGCCGCGCGATCGGAGAGCCGAGGCGCGGCGCCTCCTCGACCGCCGGAAGGTCGGCCGGGTCCAGGGCGCGCAGGCGGTCCAGGGTGTGTGGGTCCAGGGTGTCCGGCCCGATGTCGGCCACATGCGCCGACAGATCCCGGAGAATGTTGCCCTCATCAAGAAGGCCCGGTTTCTCCTGGCCGGCTGGTCCGTAGCGCAACAGCTTCATGACGGGTCCCCTGCGTGTGAAGTGATTGGGCCGCAGTGTAGAGCAAATCCCGATCATGCGGAATCGCCAGTCGGTGGGGGACTGCTAAGGCGGGCGGCCATGGGCGCCGACGCTGAGGAAGTTCTGGGCTCTGCCCAGGCCCGCCAAGGGCCATTGGCCCTTTGATCCCATGAAAGGGGGGGGTGAACTTCTCTTGCGCCGCAGGCATACAGTCCAAAGTTTACTGCGCTGCGCGCGGCTCACGGCACTAGATTCCCGAGGTCCAGGAGCCCGTGGCTCCTGGCGGGTGCGGGCAGAGCCCGCCCTCCTTTTTGCCGGCGGAAGTTACATGCCCTGACCTGGACCCAAAGCCAAACGACACCGGGCGGCCCCCTAAGGAACCGCCCGGCTTTCTTGCTTTTACGCTGGGTTCAACGTTCGCTGGGCAGGGTTTTTTCGATGTAGGCGAGGATGGCGGCGGCCATGTCGGGGGGGAACACGCGCATGGGCGGCATGCTTTCCCCGGCGTGGCCGTTGAGGACGCTGTGCAGGGCGCGCCATGGGTTTTCGCGCACCACGCGGCCTAGGGGTGACATGGTTCGGACGGCGGTTCCGGTGCTGCCGTGGCAGGACGCGCACAGGGTTTCAAAGTGGTCGCCGTATCCCGCACCGGCGCCGTGGAAGGAGCCAGCGGCCGGATCGATGGCCCAGTCCATGCGGAACTGCCCCTGTGAGACGAAGATCGCCACGTCGGCCAGATCGCGCTCGGTCAGGACCCCGCCATAGCGGTGGGTCTGGTCGGTCAGCACGCTGACAATGCGTTCGACCGGCGCCCCTTCGGCGGCGGCCAGGGGGCCAGCCGGGACCGGGCTTTGAGCAGCCGCCGGGCCGGTTTTGCCCTGGTAGTCCCAGCCGTGGCAGTCGCGGCACCGCCATGTGTCGCTGGGCGAGGCCGGCTTGGCCCCGGTCCATGCCGGATGGATTTCGCGGGGGGCGAAGCGCCCGGTTTCGCGGATCCAGTCGCCGTACAGGCGGCCGCCCCGCGCAATGGCGGCGATGGGTTCGCGCGATGGCAGGGCCTGGACGGCGGCCAGGGTATCGACGGCGACCGCCTCGTCCAGCGCCCGCAGGGACGGCATGACGCCGCCGGCATGGCCGTTCAGGATGCTGTGCATGACCAGCCACGGGTTTTCCCGCGCCACATCGCCCAGCGGCGGAATACTTTCGACCTGCTTGCCGTCGCCGCCATGGCAGCGGGCACAGACCGTTTGATAGACCGCGCCCTCGGACGGCGGCGTTGTGGCGCCAGCCAAGCGGGTGGCGTCGATGTCGGCCACCAGATGCGACTGGCCGTGGACGACAAAGGCGGCGAGGTCTTCGAGTTCGCGCTGCCGCAGGATGTCGCCGAAACCATGCGTCGGGTTCTTGAGGATGGCGATGACGCGTTGCGGGTCGGCTCCGGCAGACCCGGAAATTCCGGGGAACTGCGGGTCGGCGCGTCCGGTGTAGCTCCAGCCGTGGCATTCGACACACAGCCAAGTGCGGGCGGCATCGGTTGCCACATCGTCCGGCCAGGCCGGGTGTGTCATGGCCGGCGCCGTTTCGTGGAGTTCCTTGATCCAGTTGTCGTACAGCCGCCCGCCACGGGTGATCGACGACATCGATCCGATTTCGCGGGACGCGCCGGGTTCTGGCGCGGCGGCCAGGGCCGGAGCCCCAGCCGCCGCAACACCTGCCGCCGTTAGCAGGGGAAGGACGACGGCGAGGCTACGCCCGAACCGATTCAATGATGGGGTAAGGAGTCGCATGGCTGCCCTCCGGCCGGTCAGTTGCGGGAGAAGCCTTGCGGCAGCGAATGCACCACGCCCTGATGGCAGTTGATGCAGGTTTTGCCTTCTTCCATGGCCGACTGGTGGCGCAGCGCCGAACGGCGACCCTGCCACTGGAAGTCCATGGCCTGGAAGTCATGGCAGTTGCGGCATTCACGGGACCCGGTGGATTCCATTTTGTCCCACACGCGCTCGGCCATCTGAAGGCGGTGCGCCTCGTACTTCTCGGGCGTGTCGATGGTGCCGATGATCTGGTGATAGACGTCCTTGGCCGCCACCAGCTTGGCCCACATCTTGGGGCCGAACGCCTTGGGCACGTGGCAATCCGCGCACTCCACCCGTACCCCCGTGCGGTTGTTGTAGTGGGCGGTCTTTTTGTATTCCTCGTGATTGATCTGCATCGTGTGGCACGACACGCAGAATTCCGTGCGGTTGGTGGCATCGACCACGGCGGTGAAGCCGACGGCGAAGATCAGGAAGGCCGCAGCCCCCGCCGTAAAAACGATACCCCAGCCATAACGCGCACTCGGGCGCGTGAACCATTTCCAGATACGGCGCACTTTTCCAGTTCCCTTCGGATGGGCACGGCGCTCCCTCCCTTGCGCCGCCAGCGAAGTGCGGCGGCGGCCCTTGGGGGGAGGGCCGCCGCCGCGCACTCAGGTCGCGGAGGCGCTTAGCCCCAGCTATCCTTCACGATGTTGTTGTACCAGCTGTGGGCGAACCCGACTTCGCGCTTGCGGTCTTCGGCCGAAGCATCCATCGGGGACAGGCCACCGGCACCCTCGACGGCGACGATCTTGTTCTCCGCCGCGTTGTGCTTGTAGACGGCGGCGACCGAGAAGCAATGGTCTGGGCCGGCAATCGAGTAGCAGGTGTTGACGTAAGCCGGGTCGGCCATGTCCTTGCCCTGGAGGGCGGCGACGATGGCACGGGCCGCGACCTTGGCCTGCGAGTTGGCCGAGTAGCCCGACTTTGGCATGGTCGTGGCGACCGCCGCGTCGCCCAGCACATGCACGCCAGCATGAATGCTGGACTCGAAGGTCTTCGTGTTGATCGGGCACCACTTGCCGTCACCGGTCAGGCCGGCGGCGAAAGCGATCTTGCCGGCCTTCTGGGCCGGAATGACGTTGATGACGTCGCCCTTGATCTTCTCGAAGTCGGTTTCCACGGCCATTTCAGCCGGGTGAACCGCGATCACCTTGCCCTGCTTGGACGCCGGGATCCAGGTGATCATCGCCTTGTCGGTGCCGTAACCGTAGAACTTCTCCCACGCCTGGATGAACAGGCCCTGCTTGGAGAAGCCGTCCTTGGGGTCCAGGATCAGGACCTTGGAATTGGGCTTGTGCTGCTTGAAGTAGTTGGCCACCAAGCTGGCACGTTCATATGGGCCGGGCGGGCAGCGGAAGGGGTTCGGCGGGGCGACCAGGATGAACGTGCCGCCATCCTTCATGTCTTCAAGCTGCTTGCGCAGCAGTGCGGTCTGCGGACCGGCCTGCCAGGCGTGCGGCATCTTCTCGGCGGCGGCTTCGTCGTAGCCTTCGAGGGAGTCGTAGTCGATGTCGATACCCGGCGCGACGACCAGACGGTCATAGGCAAAGGTCTTGCCGTCCTGGGTCTTGACCTTCTTGCCGGCGGCGTCGATCTCGGTGACCAGGGCATGGACGACCTTGACGCCATGGGCCGCGAGCCCGCCATAGCCGACCTGGATGCCGGCCATGGTCCGTTCGCCGCCGATGACCTCGTTGGACATGAAGCAGGTGTAGTGCTCCTTGTTCGCCTCGATCAGGGTGACGTCCAGGGATGGGTCGGCGCGGCGCAGGTACTTGGCGCAAGTCGCACCGCCGGTGCCGCCGCCAACCACGACCACACGGGCCCCGGCGGCGCGCGCAACGTTGGGCATCGAGATGGCGCCGGCAAAGGCGCCCGCCGCGGCCACACCGCCGGCAATCTTGATGAAGCTGCGGCGGTCGGTCTTGAGTCCGTTCTTAAGCATTGTTGGTGCCCCCCTTACTGCTGGCTGGCGAGGTAATGAAAAATGGCCTTGTAGCCATCTTCGCCGGCCTCGGCCGCCAGTTCTTCCATCTTGGCCTTCTTGCGGCGTTCCATTTCACGGGCGCCGGACTTGAAGTCCTGCATGGACTGTTCGAGGTAGGGGGTCCACTGGCCGGCGACCTTGGGGATCAGTTCCCCGGTCGTGCCGCCCTTTTCGTGGCACTTTTCGCAGAAGCGGGCCTGTAGGTCCTTGCCCTTGGCGACCATGGCGACGTCAAACGCCTGCTTGGCCGGGCCCATCTTGCGGTCGGCGAAATAGGTCGCCATCGCCTTGTAGTCGTCCTCGGTGTAGCCCTTGGCGATGCGGCCCATGACCGTGGACGGCCGGGCGCCACTGGCGTAGTCCTTCATGACGGTAACGAAATATTCCTGGTCGGCGCCAGCGATGCTCGGCGTCACCGGGCCCATGCTGGTGCCGTCGGTGCCGTGGCAACCGGCGCAGGTTTCCGCCATCATGGCGGCGGCGTCGTTGGCCATGGCCGGAGCGCTGAAGAGCAGGGCTCCCAGAACTCCAGTGGCCGCCAGCGCAGAAATCTTACCTAGCTTCATTATCGTCGTCCTCCCCGTGCGGGATCTCCGTGGATGGGTGGCATTTTCTTGCGTGTCCGCATTAGGCGCGGACATCGGATCACCGCTGCATTCCACCGCTGCGCGATGGGCGGGCAATCGAGTTGGGGGATGTGAATTGGATTTGCGGCAAAACCGTGCGGCCGGCCCATTGGACCGTGCCGACCGTACATGGCCCCCCATGCTGGCCGACAATTTCAGCCTCCCCTACATTAGCTTTTTATTAGTTACCCGCCGAGGCTACCAAAGGTTCGGAATTTCCACAAAGATAAAGTCACGATCGGACGCTGTAGAATGCATAAGACGTATTAGTAATATCTAATTTACCTTGAGAGAGAGTATCAACCGCACATAATCCCTTCGCAGGTGCAAAAGAAAATGGGCCCGCCCCCTGGGGGACGGACCCACTATTCGCGCAACGGCTGCGGTTGGTCAGGCGGCCTTGGCGCCGTAGAACAGCGTCACCGTGTGCTTGGCCTCGGCGAAGAACAGCCAGCGTTCGGCCAACAGCCCTGCGGCGATGGAGGCCAGGGCGACGAACGCCGCGATGCCAGCCAGTGGGTTGGGCACCAGCAGGGTCAGCACCGCGAAGGCCAGCGGCACGGCAAAGGTCAGGCCGTGGGCGATGGTGCGCAGCTTGAGGGCGTGCTTGCGCGCCACCTGGAAGCCCATTTCCTTTTGCAGGTAGTTTTCCTGGGTGTGCGGCCAGTCCACGCTGCGCACCTCACCGCCGCGCAGACCCGTGGCGGTGTTGGAGGTGGACAGCGAGCGGGTGCGGTCAATGAACGCCCAGTACCCGGTCTTGACGGCCCACGCCACCGGCACCAGGGCAACGGGCAGGGCCTTGACTACCGGCCCGGCAACGTCGAACAGGTGGGCGACGAAGCTCAGCGCCACGGCGCCGCTGGCAAAACCGAGCGCTACATAGCCGGCAATGGTCCAGTCGTTGTGCCACTGGTGGATCGGCTTGAGGGAGCGGTAGATCATCGAGGTGCAGACGATGGTCAGGAAGGCCCCGATTGCCGCCAGCACGCCCATGACGCCCCAGAACCCCGAGGTCTGTTCCAGGAACACCCAGCCGATGCCGAACAGCCCGGCCGGGATGTAGGTCAGGATGGCGAGGACACCTTCGCGGGCCAGCCACGACGACCGCCACTGGCTGACCGCCCGCCAGGCCCGTTCGGGACGGCCCAGGTGGAAGGTGGACGACAGCAGGCCGGCGGTAATCAGGCCAAGGGCGAGGGCGAGGCCGACAAAGCCGAACCAGCGGTCGGCCGGCAGGATGCCGGCGGTGCCCAGGATGGCCATCAGCGCCAACATGCCGTAGCCCGCGCCCGAGGCGGTGGTGAAGAAAATGACGGAGTATGCGGGATGCATCGTTCGTTTCCCCCTAGCGCGTCAGCACTTTATCGACCCAACCCAGGAATCCCTTGCCGTTGGTCTTGACTGGCTGGAGCGATTCCTGTGCACCAATGGCAGCCCCGGTCAGCTTGCGCGGCCGTGGCGGCAGGTACTTGTTGGTCGGCTTGTATCCCTGTTCGGGCATGAGATCGTAACCGCCGCGTTCTGCGACCAGCTTGGAGACATCCGAGTCGGGATCGCCCAGGTCGCCGAAGTGGCGGGCCTTGGACGGGCAGGTGATGACGCAGGCCGGCTGGCGGTCCACCTCGTCGAGGTTTTCGTTGTAGATGCGGTCGACGCACAGGGTGCACTTCTTCATGACCCCCTCGTCCTCGTCGAACTCGCGGGCGCCATAGGGACAGGCCCAACTGCACAGCTTGCAGCCGATGCACTTGTCATGATCGACCAGCACGATGCCGTCGGAGGACCGCTTGTAGGAGGCGCCCGTGGGGCACACGGTCACGCAGGCGGCGTTCTCGCAGTGCAGGCACGACTTGGGGAAGTTGACGGTGCGGGCGTTTTCGCCCAGGCCGTATTCAAAGGTGTGCACGCGGTTGAACCACACGCCGTCAACCTTGTCCCCATAGGGGTTGAGGTCGGTCAGCGGGGCGGAGTGGCCGCCGGTGTTCCACTCCTTGCAGTTGGTGACGCAGGCCTGACAGCCGACGCAGGTGTCAAGGTCGATGACGAGGCCGAGCTTGGTGGTCGTGGTGGTGGGCAGCGTGGTCATGTCACACGCCCTCCTTCTTCGGCGCGGGCTGGGCGGCGGGCTTGGGCTCGGGCGCCCCCTTGCCGACGGTCTGTTTGACGACGACCGAGTTTTCCACCGGCTTGCCGCCGTTGCGGTCCGGGTTGAACTGCGCGCCGTAACGCGAAATGTCCGGTGATTCGGCCATGTTGGGGGGGCGTTTGAGGACCGGGAACTGCGGCGAGGATTCGCCGAATTCGTCGGCGGCGGCCTTCTCCACCTTGACCCGCAGGTCGAACCACGCGGCCTGTCCGGTCACCGGGTCGGAGTTGGAGTAGCGGTAGCCGTTTCCGGCGCCGGTCTTGTCCTCGGGCAGCAGTTCGGAGATCAAGTGGTTGAGCAGGAAGCCCTTGGTGGCCTCCGGCGCGTCCTCCTTGAGGTTCCACGCGCCCTTGCGCTTGCCGATGGCGTTCCACGTCCATACGGTCTGTGGGTTCACACCCTCGATCAGGCGGACCTGGCACTTGATGCGGCCATGGTGCGAGGTGACCCATACCCAGTCGTCGTCGGCGATGCCCTGCGCCTTGGCGGTGCCGGCGTGCATATACAGGCGGTTCTGGTTCATGATCTGGCGCAGCCACGCGTTCTGGCTGCCCCAGGAATGGTACATGTACATCGGCCGCTGGGTCAGCGCGTGCATGGGGAACTCGGTGGTATCGACCGAGGCTTCCTCGAACGGCATGTACCAGATGGGCATGGGATCGAAGTAGGTGTCGACCCGCGCCCGGTGCTGTTCGGGCACCTTGACGGTTCCATGGCCGCGCGCGGCGTTGCGGAACTTCTGCATGATCTCGGAATAGATTTGCAGGACGATCTGGTCGGCGTGGCCGATGAAGCCCATTTCGACGGCGTAGTCGAGGTATTCGCGGTTGGCGAACTTGTAGTATTTTTGCGACGGCTTGAGGTGGCCCTGCCAGAAGCACTCGTTCTCGACGTACTTCTTGAGCTGGTCGGGGTTCTTGGCCCCGCGCCCGTGCTGGTCGCCGTTTTCGCCACGCCAGCCGGCCAGCGGCCCGATGCCGGGCATCCGCTCGTGGTTGACGATGTAGTCGGGGTAGCCGCCGGGGAACTTGGCGCTGCCGTCCTCGTTGGTCATGCCGGGCAGGCCCAGGCGGGCGCCCAGGTCGAGCAGCACGGTCTGGAAGCCGCGCACGTCACGGCCCGGCTCGACCACCGGCTGGCGGATGGCGTCGGCGGGACCATCGGCCTCGCAGATCGGCCGGTCGAGCAGGGAAATGCAGTCCCAGCGTTCCAGATACGTGGTGTCGGGGAACACAAGGTCGGCGTAGGCCACCATTTCCGAAGCATAGGCGTCGGAATAGATGATCTTGGGGATCTTGTACTCGCCGGTGGCCGGGTCCTTGTCGGTCAGCATCTCCATGACACCCTTGGTGTTCATGGTGCTGTTCCAGGCCATGTTGGCCATGTACATGAACAGGACATCGACCGGGTACGGGTCGCCCTTCCACGCGTTGGTGATGACCATGTGCATCAGGCCATGCGAGGACAGCGGGTTTTCCCAGCTATAGGCCTTGTCGATACGCAGCGGGTTGCCGTTGTCGTCGACCAGCAGGTCTTCGGGCTGGGTCGGGAAGCCCAGCGGCGCCCCGGCCAGCGGCGTGTTGGCCTTGCCGCCGTCCTTGCCCGCAGGCTTGGGGTTGGGCGGGATGGGCTTGGGGAACGGCGGCTTGAAGCGGAACCCGCCGGGGACCTCCACGGTGCCCAGGATCATCTGCAACAGATGGATGGCGCGGCAGGTGTGGAAGCCGTTGGAGTGGGCCGAGATGCCGCGCATGGCGTGCATGGCGATCGGGCGGCCCTTCATGGTCTTGTGCGTGCGCCCGGCCCAGTCGGTCCACTCGATGGGCAGCTCGATGGCTTCCTCGAACGCCACATGGGCCAGTTCGGCGGCGATGCGCTTGATCTGGTCAGCCGTGAGGCCGCAGGTCTCGGCCACCGCTTCGGGGGCGTACTGGTCGTCCAGATAGCGACCGGCCATGAGCTGGAAGGCCGGGATGACCTGCTTGCCGTTGACCGTGTATTCGCCGGTCAGGGCGGGCGAGACCTCGGGGTCCAGCGCCTTGGCGGGCGCGCCCTTGACCTGATCCCAGCACAGCGGCACGTCGTCGGCGTCGCGCAGGAACAGTCCGTCATCGGCCTGGCCGGGGGCCTGGATGATGAGGTAGTGGGCGTTGGTGTAGCGGACCAGATATTCCAGATCGACCTTGCCGGCCTTGACCAGTTCGTGGATCAGCGAGAACACGAACAGGCCGTCGGTGCCCGGCCGGATGCCGATCCACTCGTCGGCCACCGCCGAATAGCCCGTCTTGGTCGGGTTGACCGACACGAACTTGGCGCCGCGCGCCTTCAGCTTGCTGATGCCGGTCTTGATCGGGTTCGAGTCGTGGTCTTCGGCCACGCCGAACATCATGAAGTATTTGGCGTTGTCCCAGTCGGGCTCGCCGAACTCCCAGAACGACCCGCCGATGGAATAGAGGCCGGCGGCCGCCATGTTCACCGAGCAGAATCCGCCGTGGGCGGCGAAGTTGGGGGTGCCGAAGTTGGTCGCCCACCAGCCGGTCAGCGACTGGCTCTGGTCGCGGCCGGTGAAGAAGGCGAGCTTTTTGGGGTCGGTCTTGCGGATGGCGCCCAGCCAGTCGGTGGCAAGGGCCATGGCCTCGTCCCACTCGATCTCGACGAACTCGCCCGAGCCGCGCTCGCCCACCCGCTTCAGCGGCTTGCTCAGGCGCGCCGGCGAGTAGTGCTGCATGATGCCCGAAGACCCCTTGGCGCACAAAACGCCCTTGTTCACGGGGTGGTTCTTGTTGCCTTGGATGTAGCGGATTTGGCCGTCCTTGACGTACACGCGGATGCCGCAGCGGCAGGCACACATGTAGCAGGTCGTATATTTGACCTCGTCGGCCACTGTCGGAGACGTGTCAACGCCGTCGCCCTCGACCGGATGGTCTAGCGCCATGTCCCAATTTCCTCCCCGTCATGCCGGCGCAGTGCCGGCGGGGCCCATTGAATCGACCGTGAAGACGCGGTGCGCCGCCACGGCCGATCTGGGCTTGTTGCCGTATTCCGGGAAGAGAATATTAGATTAGGCTGATTTAAGTCAAACCGTCTATCTCATCCGGGCTAAGATTGCCCGGAACGATAGTGACCGGCACGCGGAGCTTACCCGCGTGTTTTCCGGTTAGGGCCTCGATCAGCGGCCCTGGGCCACGGTCGCTGGACGATGCGGTGGCCAGGACGACGACGGAGATTCCGTCATCCTCATCGACCAGATCGAACAGGGCCTGGCGGGTTTCGCCGTCGCGCAGGAAGATTTCCGGCATTTCGCCCGAGCAATGATGCACCGCCGCCGCGTACTGTTGCAGGCGTTCCTCGGCGTCCTCGCGGGCTTCCTCCTGCATGAGGTTGCCGACGAACATCCAGTGCTGGAACTCCGGCGGCTTGAGGGCCGAGAACAAGGCCACCCGTCCCCCGGAGTTCCGTGCCCGCCGGCACGCGAAGCGCAGCGCAGCCTCGACCTCGTCGGTTTCGTCTATGACCACCAGAAAAACACGGCGGTCGGAGGCGTTGCGAGAGATCTGTGCGCCATTGGCAAACGGATTCAGGTGTTCTGAAAAGAAGCGATCATCTACGCCCATCGGCGGTTCCTCCCTGCGGTGTCCCGTATACGAGCTGCCACATATGCGGTCTTGTGCCGCTGCGGTCATTGCCGCTTTGTGACTGCAATCATGGACACGTTCGGGACCGTGTTTCAAACGGAACCGACAAGCCTTTGATTCACGCTCGATTCTCGGAACCGGGGAAAATGCCTCAAGCGCCGCTCTCGACCGTTCCGCCCTGAATGCGCCAGTTCATGATGCCGCCCTCCATGCGGTGGATCTCGCCGCCGAAGCCGGCCGCCATCATGCGCGCGGCGGCCATGCCGCAGCGGTTGCCCGACCGGCAGTGGATGACCAGCTTCTTGGCCGGATCGACCGGGACCTTGGCCGGGTCGAACTGCGACAGCGGCATCAGGATGGAGCCGGGGATATGGGCCTGGACGTACTCGTTGGGCTCGCGCACGTCGATGACCACGCATTCGTCGTGGCTCATCCACTGCATGATGGTGCGCGGGGCGACCATATGGACCTTGTCGTTCATGTTTGCCTGCGCCTCTGGGTTGGTGAACCAGCCGAACATCAGATTTATCCTCCAATGGACCCGTCCAATGGACCTGTCACGCCACCTATAATCGGCTGCCAGGACGGTGTAAAGATTAGTCGCTGCTCATGTAAGGTGGAGCGGGCCGATGTGCTACAGTTGGAACAAGACAAAAAATTCAGGGAGCAACGCCTGTGACGAGTCGTTTTTTCCGCCGCATGACCATGGTTGCGGCTGTTGTGGTGGGCCTTGCGGGCCTGTTGAGCGGTCTGCCGGGGACCGCCGTGGCAGCCGATTCGGGGCGCGTGGTCGAACTGGCCGACCCGGCGCCGGACTGGGACAACCCCCGGCGCATCGTGCTCCAGGTCTCGACCGACGATCCCGCACGCTTTGAAGGCGCCATGCACAACGCCATCAACCTGCAAAAGTTCTATGGCATTGACCATGTGGAGGTGGCGATCATCACCTTTGCCGGGGGCGTGCGCCATCTGATCGGCGAAAGTGCCACGGCGGCCGAGCGCATCAAGAGCCTTCAGGACTATGGCATCACGTTCGTTGCCTGCGGCAACACCCTGGACACCATCGGCAAGCGCGAGCGTGACTTGGTGCCGGGGGTCGAGGTGGTCCAGGTGGGCATCGCCGAAATCGTGGAGCGCAGCCTGCGCGGCTGGACTACAATCATTCCGTAAAGGGGGCGATAAGTCTCTCAACCACCAGGGAGGATTTCACCATGGCTTTTCTGAAGGCGGTTGCAGCAGTGGCGACGGGCGCTGCCATGCTGATCGGCGTGTCCTCGGTCGGGATGGCCCAGGCCCAGGCCCAGGCCCAGGCCCAGGCCCAGGCCCAGGAGCGTATCGAGCCAATCCTGGGCGATGATGGCCTTTATCATCAGGAATGGTTCCTCAACAGCTTCCTTGACCTGAGCGAAGACCTTGAAGCCTCGACCGCCGCCGGTAAGCGGTTCGCCATCATTTTCGAGCAGAACGGCTGCCCGTACTGCCGCGACATGCACACCGTCAACCTCGCCGATCCCGTCCTGAACGCGTGGATTCGGGAGCGGTTCAACATCTTGCAGATCAACCTGTGGGGCGACCGAGAGGTCACCGACTTCGACGGCACCGTGCTGGCGGAAAAGGATCTGGCGTCGCGCTATGCGGTCAACTTCACCCCGACCATCCTGTTCCTGCCCGAGGACCCTGCCGCCATTGACGGCAAGACCGGGCCGCAGATCGAGGTGGCGCGGATGCCAGGGTACTTCCGCCCGTTCCATTTCACGGCGATGTTCGAATACGTCTGGGACAAGCGTTATGCCAAGGACCAGCCCTTCCAGCGCTATATCCTTGAAAAAGTCGCCGCGCAGGAGGCGCCCCAGCAGTAGCGTCCGCCGGCTTCGTCCGGGCAGGCCGTACTCCATTCGATCATGGCGGCAGCGGGGAGGGCCTAACCCCGTTGCTGACCTTTTACAGCCCCAGGCATCCCGTCCATCATGAATCCCACTGCATTTCCATAATAGGGAATTGGAGGACCCATGAGGCGGCGAACCTTCCTTCACGGCGCCACTGCCGCGGCGGCCCTCGCTTTTGTCGCACCGATTGTTTCCACGCCATCGGCGGTCTTGGCAGCGTCCTTTTCTTCCCCTGCCGCGCGCCGCATTGGCGAGCATTACCTGACCCACCATCCCGACCAACGCAACCGTGGCGCCCTGATCGCCGGATTGGGGTGCGCCCCAGGGGCTGGTTGGCGGGACATCTGCCACGCCTTTGGGCCGGCCCGTCAGGCTGACTTCCGGGCTGGACGCACACTGACAGTTGATGGGTGGTTGGTGGCCGAGGCCGAGGGGCGTTTGTGCGCCCTGCTGCTGTGTGTGGAAGGGGGTGTCGGGTGCTGAAGGATCTGCGCGACTTGCCGCAGGATGCCACCATCGAGGCCGACCTGTGCATCATTGGGGCCGGTGCGGCCGGCATCACACTGGCCCGCCGCCTGCGTGGCCAGGGTCACAGAGTCTTGCTTCTCGAAAGCGGTGGTTTTGAGTATTCCGCGCAGGCTCAAGATCTCTACAAGGGGCGCTTGACCGGCTTGCCCTACATCCCTCTCGACACGGCCCGGCTGCGGTATTTTGGCGGCGCGACGATGCACTGGGAAGGCATGTGCGTCCCCCTGATGCCACTGGACTTCGACCGCCGGAGCGCGGTGCCCGACAGCGGCTGGCCGATTTCCTACGATGACGTCGCCCGCTACTACGGCGAGGCGCAGGAGGTGTGCCAACTTGGCCCGCTGCGCTACGACCTATCTGACTGGCTGGATCCAGAGGCGCGCTTGCCGGACCTGAGCCGGGTCCAGTCCCGTGTGTTCCAATTCGGTCCGCCCACCCGGTTCGGCGCCGTCTATCGGCAGGAACTGGTTAACGCCGAGGACGTGACCATCCTGTTGCACGCCAACGTCACGGAAATCATGGTCGATGACGGCGGCGAGGTGGTGAGTGGCCTGCGATTGGCGACCCTGGATGGCACCACCGCCACCGCCCGTGCCGGCCGTTACGTGCTGGCCTGTGGCGGCATCGAAAACCCGCGTCTGCTGCTGTCGTCCGATCAGGTACACACCGCTGGGATCGGCAACAGCCACGACACCGTCGGCCGTTACTTCATGGAGCATTTTGAGACCTGGCCGGTCAACATCGCCATGACGACGCCCAAGGAAAAGGTGCAGCCTTATTTCGGGTTCAATGTCGAGGGGCTTTACCTCAAGCCATGTATGGTTCTCGAACCGAAAGTGCAGGAAGAACTGGGCGTCGCCAACGGCGGTGCCACCCTCGACTCTGTGGCGTACCACGAGGACGTCACCGGGTTCGTCGCCTTGCGCCGCCTGCTCAACGGTGTGCGGAAGGGCGATCTGGACGAAGCGCTGGAGACCCTGCCGCTGATTCTCGCCGACCTGGACGACGTAGCGGAAGGTACTTGGCGCAAACTTAACGGCCAGCGCTATCGTCCGTTGGCGGGCGATGGCCATGCGGTCAGCGTCAAGATCTATGGCGAACAGGTTCCCAACCCGGACAGCCGAGTGATGCTGGGCGATGACCGCGATGTCTTGGGCATGCGGCGGCCGGTTCTGGACTGGCGCTTGACCGACTTGGATCGGCACACCGCCGTTACCTCGGCCCGCGTCATCGGCGAAGGTCTTGCGGGCGAGGGGGCCGGACGGGCGCGCATGGCCGAATGGGTGGAAGACGAAGGCTGGCCCGATTCTCTGGAAGGTGGGATGCACCACATCGGCACCACCCGCATGAGCGCCAATCCGCGCCATGGCGTGGTCGATGGCGATTGCCGCGTGCACGGCATGCGCAACCTGTATATTGCCGGAAGCTCTGTGTTCCCGACGTGTGGCTATGCCAACCCGACGCTCACCATCGTCGCCATGGCCCTGCGCCTGGCCGACCACCTGAGCATGCGGATGGCTGCGGTCATGCCGGACGTGCAGGGGGGGAAGGAGTAGGTTTCCGGCTTTAGTTCAGGCCGGCGAGAATGGGGAAGGTGCGCAGCATCCAGCCGGTGATGTCGGTCAGGCTGCCGGTCAGGATGAGGACGCCGGTCAGGACCAGGAACCCGCCCATGGCCAGTTCGACCTTGCGCATATGGCGGCGGAACCGCGACAGGAAGCGCATGAACGGCCCGGCGGCCAGGGCGGCCAGCAGGAACGGGATGCCCAGCCCGGCCGAGAAGGTGGACAACAGGCTCATGCCATAAAAGGCGTCGTCGCCGGTCGAAGCGATCATCAGGATGGTGGACAGGATGGGCCCCACGCAGGGCGTCCAGCCGAACCCGAAGGCCATCCCGATGATGAATGCCCCGGCCAGCCCGGCCGGCTTGTTCTCCAGGTGGATGCGCTTTTCGAAGTTCAGAAAGCCCAGGCGGAACAGGCCCATGTAGTGCAGGCCGAACAGCACGATGACCACGCCGCCGACGGTGCCCAGGGTGCGCTTGTGCTGGGCGATGAACTGGCCGAAGCCGCTGGCCGCCGCGCCCATGGCGATGAACACCAGGGACAGCCCGATGACGAAGGCGAGGCCGGGCAGGAACACCGTCTTCCAACTGACCGTCGGCCCGCCGCCCTCGATGGACGCCGTGCCGTTGGCATTGGGGCGGATGTTCTGGCTGCCGGCGATCTGCTCCAGCGACTGGCCGCTGATGAAGCACAGGTACGCCGGCACCAGCGGCAGGATGCACGGGCTGAGGAAGGTCAGGACGCCGGCCGTCAGGGCCCCGAAATAGGAAACATCGAACATGGCCGCCCTGCCTCCTCAGCGTATTGAGTTTTAAACGCCCACGACTTTGACCAACTGGCTTTCCGGCTGGGACACGGTCTTCTTGGCCCGGATGTGGTTGGCCACCACGTCCCACACCGGCGGTCCCTCGGTGCCCTCGTTGACCGAGGCCCAGCCGGCCACAACATAGTCGCGGCTGGGGTCGATCAGTTCCCCGGTGCGGACCAGGGTCATGTTGGAAATACGCGACCCCATCTTTTCGTGCGGATTGATGGTGTAGGACATGCCGCCGACGCGCACCATGTCGCCGCCCTGCTGGTAGTAGGGATCGAGGTGGAACAGGTTGTCGGCCACGTCCTCCAGGATCGCCTTGACCATCTCGCCCTTCATCATGGAGCGGTAGGCGTTGGGGTAGGTGATCGCGGTCTGGTGATAGACGTGGTCCATGGTGATCTCGGACCCGCTCGGCAGCGAGGAGCCCCAGCGGAAGCCGGGGGACATGGAAATTTCTGCGTCGCGCCCCTCGATCAGGGCCTGGCAGATGAGGTCGTCGAAGGTGCCGTTGAAGTTGCCGCGCCGGTACAGCAGAGACTCGGTACGGCCCAGAACCTCGTTGATGACCGAGGAATGGGGGCCGCGGATGTCCTCGACCAGCTTGGCCATTTCCGGGTCGGCGTCGATGACGTCCGAGAATACCGGGATCAGGCGGAAGCTGTGGGCGACCACCTTCTTGTTCTCCACCTTGACGTCCAGGCGGGCCAGGAACTTGCCGTGCGAGCCCGAGGCCACCAGCAGGGTATCGTTCACCCGCACCACATCGGGCACGGCGTCGTGGGTGTGGCCGGTCAACAGGACGTCGATGCCGGTGACCCGGCTGGCCATCTTGCGGTCCACGTCGAAGCCGTTGTGCGACGCCACAACAACCAACTCGGCCCCGGCGGCGCGGGCGGCGTCCACCTTTTCCTGCATGTTGTCGTCGCGGATGCCGAATTCCCATTCGGGGATCATGTGGCCGGGGTTGGCGACCGGGGTGTAGGGGAAGGCCTGTCCGATCACCGCGACCTTGACGCCGCCGCGCTCGAAGAACGCCGTGTCCTCGAACACCGCGTCGCCCCAGGTGGCGTCGCGGACGTTGGCGCACAAGAACGGGAAGTCGAGCTTGTCGACCAGTTCCTTGACCCGTTCGGCGCCGTAGGTGAATTCCCAATGGGCGGTCATGACGTCAACGCCCATGGCGTTCATCACCCGCACCATGTCCTCGCCGCGCGATTCGAGCGAGGTGTAGGACCCCTGCCAGGTGTCGCCGCAGTCGATCAACAGGGTGTTGTCGGGGCGCTGGGCGCGGATGGCCTTGACCAGGGTCGCCATGTGGGCGACGCCGCCGACCCGGCCGTACTGCTTGGCGAGCTGGTCAAAGTCGTTGTAGGCCAGGGCGTGGGCCTGCGCCGTGCCGGCCTTGATGCCATAGGCGTTCAGCAGGGCCTTGCCGGTCAGGTGCGGCACCAACCCGGCGGCCCCGCCGACGCCGATGTTGACCGATGGTTCGCGGAAATGGATCGGCGTCAACTGGGCATGGATGTCGGTGAAGTTGAGCAGCGTGACCTGGCCGACCGGCTCGAAGGACAGCAGGGCATCCTGGGTCAGCCCCTGCGCGGCGGCGGCGCGCCCCAGGGTTCCCGCGACGGGGCCGGCAAACGCGGCGGCGGCGATGGCCACCTGCAGAAAATCACGGCGACTGAGCATGGAAACGGAACTCCTAAATCTGTCCTGCCTGAAGTCTTGGCCTAAAGTCCTGGCGGTCTTCTGCGGAGGTCCACCGGACAGTCCTCTGGCGTTCCGCCAGATGTTCGGGCGGGGCAGGGGACGGCGCCCTGACTCTCAGGTCGCAACGGTGGACTGTCGTTGGTGCAAAACCCGGCGGGGGGAAGGGCGCATCCGTGTGGCGCGCTTCCCCCCTTTTGTGGGTTGGGTGCCGTAGCCGGCCGGTCCTACTTGCGCACGGACGGCGTTTCCACCGGCAACCCGCTGGCGCGCCAGGAGATGTAGGTCTCGACGGCCAAGTAGTCTTCGCCCAGGCCCTTGAGTTTTTCGGCCCGGATGTTGTCGTTGCAGCCGCGCATACGGCGGTGCAGCGAGCCCAGCTTCTGCCACTTCATGCGATAGGTCGGGAAACCGTTCGGCTGGCCCTGGCTCAGCTTTTCGGCCCGCATGTACATGCCTTCGTTGGTGATGTGGCAGTCGGCACAGGCCAGATCGAGCTGACCGCGGCTGGTGAAGTAGAACTCCTCACCCTTCTTGAACCACTTCTCGTTCGGGCCGGTGATGTCGATGTTCATCGGCATCCCGCGCGACTGCAGCTTGACCAGGGTGGTCATGCCGAGCAGTTCATCGCTCTCGAACTTGAACGGGGCGGCCCCCATCTGACGCTCGCGGCAGTCGTTGATCTTGAGTTCGACGTTCATGAACTTGCCGGTCGCGGCATCCGTGGTCGGGTACTTGGTCGCGGCACCCTTGAGGCTTTCCACGTCGCCATGGCAGTCGGCGCAGCTTTTGCCGGCGGTGCCGTCGGCCGTGGTCCACAACTCGGCGGCCTTGTCCACCCACAGGAACGACGGGTTCATCATGTCGTCGTCCTGGATCTCGCGCGAGCTTGGATCCCCGGTGACGTAGCCGGAATACATTTCGCCGCTGCGGTATGCGGCCAAGGGATCATCTTTGGCATCGCTGGCAAAAGCCGGAACCGCCAGCGTCATTGCCAGGATGGTGGCGGCGAGCCCGCCAAAGCGTTTCGCTCCCATCTCGTACTGCCTCCTCTACCGTTCGTTCGGGGCGGTCCTTTGTCCTCGCGCCGCAGACTTTACGCCTTGTTGGTCGGCTTCGCGGACCGCCCCCGCGGTTTATTTAAGTCCCGAGCCGCTGATGCGTGCTCAGGTCACCTTGATATCGGCGGTGGCGGTGTAGGTTTCGCCGCCTTCGTCGTGCCAGGTGAACTCCAGCGTGCCGCTCTCGGTGGCGGTGCAGAAGAACTCCAGGTACGGATTGGCGGACACGGCACCGTACCACTGGGAGGTCATGACCTCCTTGCCGTTGTAGGTGCACACGAACTTGTCGATGATCTTGCGCGGGATGGGGCTGCCGTCGGCGGCCTTGCGCTGGCCGGATTCCATCGAGTGGGAAATAACGGTCTTGATCTCGAACACCTCGCCCTTCTTGGCGGTGCTGGGCACGCGGACGCGCGGCTTGGCGGACATCTTGAATTCTCCTCGGTTCTCGCCCGGTCTTTTGCGGCAGGCGGTCGGTCAGTCGGTTGGTCAGGAGGCGTGGCCGATCAGCCGCCGCAGCCGCCGATGGTGACCTTGATTTCCTTGCTGCCGACGTAGGACGACCCATCGCTCATCATGGCCACGGCCCGGACGTTCTGGGTCTTGGCGAGACGGATGCGGAACTTGGCAAAGGCCTTGCCGGACTGCGGCGTGAAGGTGAACGCGGCGACTTCCGGGCTGGGGTTGCCATCGGCGAACACATGCACGGACTTGACGTAGTTGTCGGCCGTCATGGGTGACTCGACTTCGATCGTCACCGGCACGGTATTGCCGTTTTCCGCGATCTCGGGGCCGTCAACCTTGACGAGGCCTTCCTTGGGGGTGCCGCCGGCGATCTTGGCGATCATTTCCTCGGCGCTCGCGGCGGCGGCGGCCGGACGGGCGGTCATCACCGACAGGCCGGCGGCGGCCACCAGGCCGGTGCCGGCGGCGGTGAGCAACTGACGACGGCTCAACGCCAGGCGCGTTTCCTTCAGCACAGACATTCCCTTGTTTCCTCCTTGGCCGGACGGAGCCCCAGCGTGGGGGCGGCGGCGCCCGGAATGATCGTCGCTATTGCGCGGGTTCGGTTGGGCCTACTTCAGGGTCTGAAGGTAGGCGATGACGTCTTCGATTTCCTGGGCCTTCAGGATCGGCTTGCCGACGAAGTCCTTTTTCACCTGGCGCAGGCCGGCAGTGCGGTAGAACGACGGCATCAGCGACTCGGGCAGCAGGGCCTTGGCATCGACCAGGCGCAGCCGCAGTTCGGCGGCGGTCATGCGACTGCCGACCCCGGCGAGGTCGGGGCCGACGTTGCCGTGGAAGTCTTCCTCGGGGATGGGCGCGGTGTGGCAGGTCAGGCAGTTGCCCATCTTGCGGTTGATGAACAGCGCCTTGCCGCGCTTTGCGTCGCCCGGCTCAGCGGTCAGGGGCTCGGAGATTTCAGCGCCGTTGATGGTGTAGGGCTGGAGTCCGGGGTCCTGGACGCGGGCCATTTCGGCCGAGGCGGTCCCGGCCAAGGTCAGACCGACCAGTGCCGTGGCGCAGGCGATCATGGGGCGGCGGAGCCCGAAGGTGTGCGGGGTCACGGTCATCATTCCTCCCTGTTCAGATAGCTGGAGTCACCCACGAAGGAGTGTCCACCGCCGGGTCCATTGTTGGACCGTTGTTGTTCCCAAAAGTGTAGTGAAAGAACGTTGTCGAGCGCAATCCTTTTATGAATGTTTCCTAATGTTAGATAAGCAGCATGGAATATTGCGCCGCACACATGCGGATTGAATGGTAACCCGCTGAGACTGCGGCAGCAACGGCCCACGGACGCAAAAACGGCGACGCGGGAAGGTCCCGGTCGCCGCACTGCACACTATCCTTTAGAGTTCCGAGGATACTTTTTCGCCTCGAACGTTTGCGTCAGGATTTTGGGTCAGATTTCTTTCAGGCCCGGCCGGGGACCATGGCGCGCAGGGCACCGAAGATCGACCCTTCCTCCATGTACTTCATGCCCAGCACGCCACCAAAGATGATGGAGCCGAGCGCCAGGAACGAACTGAGCGCCAGGGTGGACATGCCGGTGATGCCCTGGCCGATGGTGCAGCCCAGCGCCAGCACGCCGCCGATGCCCATCAGCGCGGCACCGAAGGAGTGGCGCAGCATGTCGGCCGCGTCGCCAAAGCCTTCGAGGTTGAAGCTGCGGGTGCCCAGGGCCATCAGGAACGACCCCAGGATGACGCCGAACACCGAGGCGATGCCAAAGTTGATGGTCGCTCCGGAAAAGATCATCAGGTACTGGATGGTCTCGCCCGACGGTGCGACGAAGGTGAACGACATCAGCGGCGCCGGCTCGAACTCGTCAAAGCCGAGGACCCCGGTGATGTACCAGCCGGCCGGGATCAGCAGGCCGATGATGAGGCCGCCCAGCATGTTGGCCGGCGAGGCGCGGAACTCGGCGTCCTTGAAGCACCATACCAGCGCGCCGCCGCCCAGGATGGCGACCAGTACCCAGCGCACCATGTCGGCGCTGAGGCCGAAGCCGCTGGCGATCAATTCCTCGACGCCCTGCGATGTGTACCCGGCGGCACCGAGGTCAATGTTGGTCAGGGCTTCCATCTCGACACGCGCCATGCCGGTCAGGCCGCGCAGGGTCATGATGGCGAAGATGCCCATGATCAGGAAAACGTAGATGCTCTTGAGGTTGCCGCCGCCGATGCGGACCAGCGTCTTGTTGCCGCAGCCGCCGGCCATGGTCATGCCGAAGCCGAACATCAGCCCGCCCAGCACGGCGCCGAACCACCCCAGGTTGGCGGTGCGATAGATGCTGTTGTTGATGTCGATCATGCCGCTGACGTGCAGCACCGTGGTGCCGATCAGGGCAACGGCAATGGCCAGCACCCAGGCGCGCATGCGGCCATAGTCGTCCATGAACACCATGTCCGAGATGGCGCCCATGGTGCAGAAATTTGTTTTGTTCGCAGTGGCCCCGAACACGATGCCGGCGGCCAGGGCCCACCAGCCGATAAGGGTGGAAATTGGCATGTCTTCCACGAGACGTCCTCCCGATTGAGTCTTTTCAGAGGGGTGTCCCGTCCCCCCCGTTTTTCGTTGGTGCCGCAGCGGCGGGTCTGGCCCGATTGAACGCGATGGCGGCAGATGGCGTGTAGGGTCTTTGTTTTTATATTGGGATGTTCTAAATTAGCAGTCGCTACGGTCACGCGGCAAGCCTTCACATGCGGACGACCGCCGGGAATTACGGCGGGCGTGGTCGCAACGGGGCAAGGCGCAGCGCTGTAAAGCCGCGCCCGGTACGCCGGGTGCGCGGAACCAACGGCCGGAAACCGGCCCTGCCTCTGGACGAGTCCCCATCCGGGGCGCGGGACCGGAAGGCAACCATGGGAGGGATTACATGTCCGAGGCGAACGCCAAGAGCATGTCCATTATTGTGACAAAGGGGTCCCTGGACTGGGGCTATCCGCCGCTGATTCTCGCCACCACGGCGGCCAGCATGGGCCTGAACGTCACGCTGTTCTTCACTTTCTACGGTCTGGCGCTGCTCAAGAAGAAGCTCGACGTCCAGGTCACGCCGCTCGGCAACGCGGCCATGGAGATGCCCATGATGGGCATGCACATGGCCATGCCCAACATCATCGGCATGATTCCGGGCGTCGATTCGATGGCGACGTCGATGATGAAGAACATGATCAAAAAGAAGGGCGTGGCCTCGCTGGAGGAACTGCGTGATCTGGCCATCGAGGCCGAGGTGCGCTTTATCGTCTGTCAGATGACCATGGACCTGTTTGAATACAAGCAGGAAGACATGATCGACGGTCTGGAATATGCCGGCGCGGCCACGTACATCGAAACGGCCACGCAGAGCGAAATCAACCTGTTCATCTGACCCGATTGCCGGCCGCCACCCTGTCCAGGCCGCCCGTGTGGCTCTGGGGGGCAGGCTGGCTGGTGCCCGAGTCGTTTCAAGTTCACAAAAAACCAAACCATACCGACTGAGGGAGAAGTTTCAATGAGCGACAAGACCGTCCTGGACGTCAAGGGCCTGAACTGCCCGCTGCCGATTCTGCGCGCCAAGAAGGCCATCAAGGACCTCGCCGCCGGCGCCATCCTGGAAGTCCAGGCCACCGACCCCGGTTCCGTGAAGGACTTTGACGCGTTCTGCCGTCAGACCGGCAATTCGCTGCTCGGCCAGCAGGAAGCTGGTGGCGTGTATACGTTTCAGATCCAGAAGAACTAGGCAGGCCGACTCGGCGGCCGGGGTCCATGAAGGGGTCCGGTCCATCGCTTCCTGCTGAATTGGAGGAGACCCATGCCCGCACGTTCCGTCCCGACCGCCGCCTGCAGTGCTGCCGCACCCGCCGGACGTCACCGGGAGCGGAGCGCCCGGCGCGGCATGGGTCTTCGACATTTTCTCGCCGCCCTGGGGCTGGCCTGGATAGGGCTCGGCACTCCGGCCGTTGCCGCCGAGTTGCTCTATTACCACGGCATCGGCTGCGCCTACTGCGAGCAGTGGGACGAAGAGGTGGCGCCCATCTACCCCAAGACTGACGAGGGTGCCCGCCTGCCCCTGCGCCGCGTGTCGTCCAGCGAGCCGTGGCCCAAGGATCTGGCGCACATCAAGGGGCTGGTGTTCACCCCGACGTTCGTGGTCCTCGACGACAACGGCAAGGAAGTGGGCCGCATCCCCGGTTACCAGCCCGACTGGTTCTGGGCCTTCCTGCGCAAGTACATCGACAAGATGGACGACGCCGCCAAGGGCTGAAGTAGTCTGCGTTCGATGTGCTTCTTGGGCTGCCGCCCAAGCCCGCTTGGGGCAAGCCCCAAACCCCCTTTTTTTCTTCAAGAAAACAAGTGAGGTCTGGAGCGTCGCTCCAGGTTGGCGGCAGCCATCCGCGTCAGCGGACCAATGCGCAAGCGACCGCTCCAGGGGGCGCCAAGGGTTGAACCCTTACTCCACCATGCCCCTGTAGGCATGCCAACTGGCGTGCCCGACCAGCGGCAGGGCCAGGGCCAGGCCGACGAAGAATGTCACCATGCCCGCCATGGTGATGAGAACGATCATCGCCGCCCAACCAATCATCACCTTCCAGTTCTGGCGCACCGCCATGACGCTGGTCGCCATGGCGTGGACCGGCGAGACGTTGCGATCGACGATCATCGGCAAGGACACCGCGCTGATGGCGAACACGATGGCCGCCAGGACGCCGCCAGCCGCCGTGCCGACCAGCAGGAACAGCGGAGCCTGGGGCGCCAGCACCAGATCGCTGACGAAGGTTTCCATGGCCGGGGGCGCCCCGGTGTAGAAGATGGCGAAGATGTACATCGCCGTCACCACCCACAGCATCAGCATGAGCATCAACGCCAGGCCGATCACCAGAAGCTGCCCGCTGTAACGCGTGAAGGCTGACAGCGCGGCTCCCACACTGACCGGTTGGCGCAGGGCGTGCAGGCGGCTGACCTCGTACAGGCCCACGGCGGCCAGCGGGCCGATCAGCATGAACCCGGCCATCAAAGGCAGAATGAGCGACGTCATGCCGATCTGGCCCAGGCCGAAAACGATCACATAGGCGGCAATCACGAAAATCGCGCCATAGGTCAGGCTGACCGTGGGGGCGGCGAGCAGGTCGTGCCAGCCACGGACCAGCCAGCGGGTGGTGTCGTCGGCGCTGACCATGCGGATGGTCGGGGGCGTGGTGCCGCCGAACCAGTAGGGGCTGTCGTCGTGGTGCGCCGGTTCGGTATACTTGCCCTCGGGCGGGTGTTCCTGGGCCGGATGCGCCCGTGGCGCGTGGAAGGGTGTGGATTGCGTGGCCATGGCCTACCTCCCTGTCGTGTTCCGGAGGAAACCGCTCCGGGGATCGGGCGAATACCCGAGCATTGCGTGGGAGTATAGCACTCTGGATCGCCCCGGTAAAACCAAACGCCACGCCAACCCCTTGGGTGGGACTGGCCTCATCCGCATGGTGGAGCATCGTGGCGCAAAAGGATAAACCCGCGTCACGGAGACGGGTAATCTTGCGCTTTCATCCGCCTGACGCATCAACGGCCTTTCGCTGTCGGTCTTGGACCGCTAGGCTGATGGTCCGTGCCGCCACAGGAGACCTGCGATGTCCCAGACGGAAAAGCCCGCCCGGCTCAGCAACCGCGCCCTCGGCGTGACGCTGGCGCTGATCGTCCTCGGGCTGTACCTGAGCATCCAGTTGGTGTGGGCCGCCAAGGGCTTCACCTCCTGAGCTTTAGGGGAATAAAGGGGGAGGGGACGCATGGACACAGTCTCGACGCTGCCGCACGTCAACGCCGCGCTGAATGCCGTCACCACCGTCCTGCTGGTCATCGGGTTGACCATGGCGCGGGCCGGACGGGCCGACGTTCATCGCCCGGTGATGGTGGCTGCGCTGGTCACCTCGGCGCTGTTCCTGGTGTTTTACGTGGTCTACCACCTCACGGCGCCGATCTTCGTTTTCGCCGGGCAGGGGTGGGTGCGTCCGGCCTACTACGCCATGCTGATAAGCCATGTGATCCTGGCCGCCGTCGTCACTCCGATGATTGCCGTGACCGCGTGGCGCGGCATGCGCGGCACCATCGAGCGGCACCGGCCGCTGGCCCGCTGGACCATGCCGATCTGGCTGTACGTCTCGGTGACGGGCGTGGTGATCTACGTGATGCTGTACCACCTTTATGCGCCGGTGCCCTGATATGTGCGCTGGAACCCTGGGGTGATGGTGCGACAGTCCCTTGATGCGGAAATGCGCCACTGGGCGCTGTTGGCGGTCGGCGCGCTGGCGCTGGGCGGGTTGATGGCCCTGTCGCTGGCGCTGCTGCGCACCCCGGTGGTGCAGGATCTGCTGCCGGCCGGGTACTTCCGCATGGCGCTGGTGGTCCATGTGGTGTTCACGGTGGTGCTGTGGTACCTCGCCGTGCTGGGGCTGATGGCGACCTGGGCGGCCTCGGGCTTGGCCGAGGATGGGGTGGCGGTGCGCGGTCCCGCCGTTGGTGCGTTGGCCGTGCGCGGTGCGGCGCTGAGCCTTCCGGTCATGGCCGTGCCGGTGATGGCGGGATGGGGCGTGCCGATCCTCAACAACTACGTCCCGGTCGGGGCGCATCCGGCCTTCTTCGCCGGGCTGGTGCTATTCCTGGTGTGCATCGCCCTGCCGGTCGGGCGGTTGCTGGCGTCCATGCCGCGCCCCATGGAGGGGGCGTCGTTCGGCGTGGCGGCGGCTGGCATCATCTATTTGGTGGCATTGTGGTGCTTCCTGCTCGCGTGGCGCCAGCTTCCGCCCGGCCTGGAGGATGAGCCGCACTACGAGGCGCTGTTCTGGGGCGGCGGCCATATCCTGCAATTCGTCAATACCGCCCTGATGCTGGTTGCCTGGCAGGTGGTGGGCGAGCGCCTGCACGCCGTGCCGCCGTTACCGCAGGTGTGGTTCCGGCGCGTGCTGGCCCTGCTTGTCACGGTGGCCTTCGGCGGGCCGGTCCTGTACCTGCTGCTGGAGGCGGGCGATGCCCGGCTGGTCACCGGCTTCACCGAATTGTACCGCTATGGCCTGATCGTCCAGCCGGCGGTGATGATGGTCGCTCTGGCCTGGGCGCTGGTGCGGCGCGGCGTTCCCTGCGGCCGTCCAGCCGGTGCGGGGCTGGTCCTGTCGCTGCTGCTGTTCGCGGTCGGTGGGGTTCTCGGCTATTTCATGGGCCAGGGCGATACGCGCACGACCGGCCACTACCACGCCGTGATCGGCGGCGTGACCCTGGCCTTCATGGTGTTCGTGATCGAGGTTGTTTTGCCCCGTCTGGGCCGCCCGCTGGCCGGGCGACGCTGGCCGCTGGCCTGTATCTGGGCCTATGGCGTCGGCCAGTTGCTGCACGCCGTGGGCCTGTGGCTGGCCGGAACGGGCGGCGTGGCCCGCAAGACCGCCGGGGCCGATCAGGCCTTGTCCTCGCCGCTTGAGGTCGGGGCCATGGTGGTGATGGGGGGCGGCGCGGTGCTCGCCGTCTTTGGGGGGGTGACCTTCGTGGTCCTGGCCCTCGGCAAGCTGGCCCCCAGCAAGCCGCTGCTGGAACTTTAGCGGCGGCCCAGGCATTTCCAGACCGTGTGCATCCTCCACAATATCCTACTAGTGCAGTTGGTCTTGCGGAGAGGGGGCCGGCTCTGCCACACTGATCCCGTCCAAGAACCATACGCAGTCGCAAAAGGCTGCACAAAAAGGCGGGTCCAGGCCGGAGAACGCCGAACGGGAGGTGGGACATGACGCTGCGAAGCACCCTGGAACTCTTCAAGCTGCGGATAGGGTTTATGATCGCGCTGACCGCAATGGTCGGTTATGCGGCGGTCGCCGAAGAGATTTCCGTTGTTCCCCTGCTGGTGTTGGGGCTGTCCATGTTACTGGGCTCGGCCAGCTCGTCGGTGTTCAATCATTTCTATGACCGCGATCTCGACCGCCTGATGACCCGCACCAAGGGGCGACCGCTGGCGTCGGGTGCCATGCGCAACCCCTATCTGGCCGTCTGGCTGGCCGGCGCCCTGTTGATTGCTGGGCTGTGGCTGGCAGCAGGGCAGTTCAACTGGGCGGTGGCGCTGCACCTGTTCCTGGGCGCGTTTATCTATGGGATCGTCTACACGGTGTGGCTCAAGCGGCGGACGTGGCTGAACATCGTGATCGGCGGAGCGGCGGGCAGTTTCGCCATCCTGGCCGGCGCGGCGGCGGTTGATCCGACGATCTGGCTGTTGCCGACCCTGATGGCGATCACCCTGTTCCTGTGGACGCCATCGCATTTCTGGGCGCTGGCCATCCTGCTCAAGGACGACTACGCCAAGGCCGGGGTGCCCATGCTGCCCGTGCTGGTCGGCGATGTCCGCTGTGCCCGCTGGATCATGGTCAACAGCCTGGCCCTGGTGGCGTCGGCCGCGCTGCCGTGGATGCTCGGTGAATTGGGATGGCTCTATGGCGTGCTGGCGACGGCGGGTGGCCTGCACTTCCTGTGGCTGAACGTCAAGCTGTGCCGCGATCCCGGCCCGGTGACGGCGCGTCGCACCTTCTTTGGGTCCATGCAGTATCTGGCCATCGTGTTTCTGGCCGTGGTCCTCGACAAGCATCTGCCCCCAATGTTCTGAGGCGGTGTTCTACCTCTTCCGTTCTCCGCGCGGGCGGCCGTAGCCGCAGTCGCAACGGTCCGACCCCTTGAGCACGCGCAGGGTCAGGGGAGAGCTTGGGCGGTCCGGGTCGATGCGTTCCCAGCGAAACGTGGCGCCGCATTTCTGGCAACCCTGCTCCGACAAGACGGGCTTGGGTCGTTCCTTTTCCGGCGGCGGCACCGGGATGATGGGGGGACGGGACTTGGTCATCGGGGGCCTCCTTTATTGGCCGGAGTGGCGGGGTGCGAGTCTCCGATGTCCACGTAGCCCGCCTCGATGCAGTGGCGCAGGGCCTCGAATCCCTGCCGCGCCTCCTCGTACATCTCGCGCTTGCGTCGCAGGTCCTGGAGCGCCGTTTCGTTGGGGTCGGTCCAGTCCATGGCGAGCACGGCATCGAGATAACCAGCCCGCACCTTGCCCACGGCGACGGCCAGGCGCACGAAGGCCTCGCGGGTCATCGCCGGGATGTGGGTTCCGATAATCTCGCGGTTGGCGGCGCGGATGGCCAGTTCCACCTCTTCCATGAAGCGGCGCTGGCGGCGCAGGTCATCGGTCATGGGCGTCTCCCGCCTGATGGTTCTTGCCATTAGGCCTAGCACGAACGGCGTGTCAACGGAACGATGGCGGTGGATGTAAGCGGCAACAAGGCACCCCCGGCACTCTCTGGAAGGCATCCCGTGCCCGACCTGTGACGGCACGGGAAAAAAGGGGTCCAAAGCGTTGATGTAGGCTGAGTCGCGGCTTTATGAACCAGCGTTCAGCTTTCTGCGCAAGGCCTGCAACCTGGGTCTGAAGGCTCATGTACGGAAGCCCCGAAAACTGCTACTGTCGAATTCTGACGGATCGGGCTAACGGGGCATTCAAGCGTGACATCGATACGTGCCGTTGCGTCTCCGGGGGCGGAGGCAGGATTGACGCGGCCGGAGGCCATTGTTGCCGGCCGCAGGCGGCTGCCCGAACTGATCGCTGCCTCTCTGTTCTTGAACGTGGTTGGTCTGGCGTTGCCGCTGGCCATGCTTCAGGTTTACGACCGCATCCTGCCCAACCAGTCCCTGGCCACGTTGGATGCCCTGGTTATCGGCGTGGGCGTGGCGATCCTGCTTGAAATGCTGCTGCGCCAGTTGCGCGAGGGCATGGCGGCCTATGTGTCTGCCCGGTTCGAGCATCGCGGCCATATCGAGTCGCTCAAGCGCCTGCTCAGTATTCCCATGTCAGCCTACGAGAAGGAAGGCAGCGGCAGCCATCTGGAGCGTCTGGCGGCCATCGACAAGCTGCGCGACCAGTTCGGCGGGCGCACGCTGCTGGCCTTTGTCGATCTGCCCTTCGTGGTCCTGTTCCTGACCGTCATCTTGTTGTTGGGTGGGTGGCTGGTGGCGGTGCCGGTGGGCATCGCGGTCATCTTCGTCGTCCTGTCCATCCTCCAGGCCCGGTTCCTGCGCAAGGCGACCGAGGAAACCGGCATCCAGGATGAACGCCGCTACAACTTCATGCTGGAGACCCTGGCCGGCGTCCACACCATCAAGGCGTTGGCCGCCGAATCGCAGATGCTGCGGCGGTTCGAGCGCCTGCTGGACAACGCCATCGACGGCCGTCAGGGGGTGGCGCTGCGCAACGGCTCGGTGCAGATGCTCGGCGGGCTGTTCGGGCAGGTCACAACGGTCCTGACCGTGGCTTTTGGGGCGATGCTGGTCGTGGACGAGGCGATGACGGTCGGTAGTCTCGCCGCCTGCACCATGCTGGCCGGACGGGTGGCGCCGCCGATTCAGGCGGCGGTCAACGCGTGGCTGCGCCGCCAGACCCTCAGCACGGCGCGGGCGCGGTTGCAGGAGACATTCTCCGTCCCGGTCAAGACCCAGGTGGACCGGGGAAATGTGGGCGGCCTGCGTCGTACCCACCGGGGGCGCCTGGACTTGGTCGGCGTGGGGCATGGCCGCCGCGACGGCCGCATGTTGATCGAGGACGTGACCCTGACCGTGGAGCCCGGACAGTCGATCTCCATTCGCGGTGACAACGGGTGCGGCAAGTCGCTGCTGCTGTGGCTGATGACCGGGCAGGTCCAGCCGGAAAAGGGTGTGGTGCGCATTGATGGTGTCGATCTGGCCTCGGCCGATTCGTACAATCTGCACCACGCCATCGGCCTGTTGCCGGAACAGGGCACGTTGATTAACGGCACCTTGCTGGAAAACCTGACCCTGTTCGACCGGGACCGCGAAATGGCCGCCATGCAGGTGGCCGAGGAACTGGGCCTGACCGACATCGCCGCCCACCTGCCGCAGGGGTTCGACGCGCCGCTGGGCGGGCGGATCGGCAACGTGCTGCCGCGCGGTGTGGTGCAGCGCATCGCCATCGCCCGCGTTTTGACGCTGGACCCGGCGATCATCCTGTTCGATGACGCCAGTGCCCTGTTGGACGGGGCGTCCGACCAGTTGCTGACCGACGCCCTGAACCGGCGCAAGAACCGTCGTAGTCTGGTGGTGGTCAGCCATCGCCCATCCACCTTGAACATCGCCGACCGGCGGTATGAACTGCGCGATGGCATCTTGCAGGAACTGCCGGCGACGGGGGGCTTTGTACCTGTCGGCGGCGGTGCCGCAGGCGTGCCGGTGAGCGGTGGTGCCGCAGGAGCCGCCCGATGACAGTCCCCCCGTTGGGCGAAATGGCTCACGAAACCATGACAGACAGCGATCTTCCCCCCATGGCAGGGGGTGCGGCGGGTGCCGGACCCATCCGCTACAAGGCCCGGACCCTGACCCTTCCGGCGGCCCACCTGTTGCCGCACAATGACCTGGGCCTGTGCCTGCCGGTGCTGCTCAAGGTGCTGGGCTGGAAAGGCGACACCCGCCACCTGGCCGAGGCCCTGCCGCACTTCGGCGGTCCCCTGGACGTCACCGGGCTGCGCCGGGTCATGGTGGAACTGGGCTATTCCAGCACCCTGGAACGGGTGCGCCTGAACGCCGTGCCCGACCGCGACATGCCGTGCCTGTTCCTGCCCGACGGCCGCAACGCCATGGTCGTGGTGGGGCGCGAGTCTGACGGCATCCACGCCTTTGAACCCGGCCGGGAGATCGGCCCGACCACCGCGCGACGCGGCTGGGCGGTGACCTTCCAGCACATCGTGGACACCGACGAGGAAGCCACCCAACTGCGCGGCCAAAGCTGGCTGCTCGGCGTGTTGCGGCGGTTCCGCCCGCATGTGGGCCTGCTGTTGGTGCTGACCCTGTTTATCACCGCCCTGGCCGTGGCCTCGCCCCTGTACGTGATGGCGGTGTACGACCGCTATATCACCTCGGCCTCGACGATGACCCTGATCTCGCTGATGTCGGCCATGGGCATTGCCATCGCCGGGGAGCTTGTCCTGCGCGGCCTGCGCGTGCGGGTGCTGGCCCGCATCGGGGCACGGGTCGATGTGCTGGTCGGCCGGTCGGTGTTCGAGCGGCTGTTGCAGTTGTCCCCGGCGATGACCGAAAACGCCACGGTGGGCGCTCAGATCAGCCGCGTGAAGGACTTTGAGACGGTCCGTGAGTTCCTGACCGGGCCGAGCGCCACGGCCCTGCTCGACGTGCCGTTCTCGCTGTTGATTATCGGGGTGGTGTTCGCCCTGGGCGGCTGGCTGGGGCTGGTGCCGACCATTGGCGCCCTGCTGCTGGTCACCATCGGCCTGCTGGCGCGCGGTCCCATGCGCCGCACCGTGGCCGAAACGGCGCGGGCGGCGTCGGCGCGTCAGGAACTGGCCATCGAGAGCCTGCGCAATCACCGTCTGCTGCGCACGTCCGGGGCCATGCACATTTGGCTGGAACGCTATCGGGCGCGGTCGGCTCGTGCGGCGCGGGCCAATTACCAGACGGCGCAGTTGACCGCCTTTCTGGGCGTGCTCGCCCACGGCACGGTGATCGGCTGCGGGCTGGCTGCCTTGTGGTTCGGCGCCTCCGGGGTGATGAGCGGGGCGCTGACCACTGGTGGCCTGATCGCCACCATGATCCTGTTATGGCGTGCCCTGGCGCCGTTCCAGCAGGGGTTCGTGGTGCTGGCCCGATCCGAGCAGGTGCAAAGCTCGGTTCGTCAGATCGACCGCCTGATGGAACTGCCCCCCGAACGTCCGGCCAATGCCCTGGTGCGCCCGGTGCCGAGCATGGGCGGGGCGCTGGCGGTCAATCGGTTCAGCTTGCGTTATTCCCAGGATGCGGAACCGGCCCTGCTGGGCGTCACCTTCAGCGTGGCGCCGGGCGAGGTGGTGGCCGTGGTCGGCCGCAACGGGGCGGGCAAGACGTCGCTGATAAAGGCGGTGGCCGGAATGCTGCGCGGCCAGACCGGCATGGTCCAGGTCGATGGCATGGACATCCGCCGCTTTGACCCGGTGGAGTACCGCCGCACCATCGCCTACGCTCCCGAGGAACCCGAGATTTTCCGGGGCACGGTGGGGCAGAACATCCAGTTGGCGGATCCTTCCGCGTCCCAGGCCGAGGTGCGCGAGGCGGCCGAGCGGGCGGGCCTGCTCAACGATATGCGCGAATTGCCCGAGGGGCTGGACACCCGCCTGGGCGACCAGCAGGTGTCGTCGCCCAGCGTGCGCACCCGTATCGCTCTGGCCCGCGTGTTGCTGCGCAAGGACGCCCCCATCGTCCTGCTCGACGAACCGGCCGGCGGCCTGGACGCCGACGGCGACCGCGCGCTGATGAACGTCATCAGCCACCTGAAGGGCCGCGCCACGGTGCTGGTGGTGACCCACCGCCCCAGTCATGTGCGATTGGCCGACAAGCTGCTGGAATTGCGCGACGGGCAGGTGGTGCGCTTCGCCCCGGTCGATCAGCTCAAGCCCAAGGCGGCCGGCAAGCCCCCGGCCGAAACCCGCGAAATCGCGCCGGCCGCACCCCGTGGAACCGCTCCCCCTCTCACCCGCGAAACCGCTCCCCCTCTCACCCGCGAAACCGCTCCGGCGGAGGAATAAGCCATGTCGTCCGAATTGACCGTTCCCGCCACAATCCCGGCGCCCGTGCATTCGGTGGATGCCGCCCTGGTCCATGCCGCCATCGAGCGCGGCAGCCGCAAGGCCCGGCCGCTGGCCCATGTGGTGCATCTGGAGGAGGACATCCGCGACTATCGCCGCGCCGTCATCGGGGCCATCGCCTTGCTGCTGGCCGCCTTTCTGGTCTGGGCCTCGACTGAGCCGGTGGCCGAGACGGCAGTGTCCATCGGGCAAGTGGTGCCCCGCGACTCAGTGGTGAAGGTCCAGCATTTCGAAGGCGGCATGGTGCGTGAGATCCTGGTCCGTGAAGGGGCACGGGTCACCGCCGGGCAGCCCATGCTGCGCCTGCACCCCACCGGGTTTGAGGCGGAGGAGGGGCAATTGCTGGCCCGCAAGGCCGCCCTGGAACTTCAGGTCGAGCGCCTGCGGGCGTTCGCCGGGGGGCGTGCGGCGGACTTCGGCGCCCAAAACCAGTTGGACAGGTTCGATGGCCTGACCGCCGATCAGGTTGCCATCCTGGAGGCCGAAACCCAGTCCCTTGAGGATCGCCGGGCGGTCCTGCAAAGCCGCCTCGACCAACGTCTGGCCGAGCAGCAGGGCCTGCGGATCGAGGTCGCCGCCTATGGCCGCGAAGTCGCCGCGCTGGCCGAAGAACGCGCCATGTACCAGCAACTTTTCGACCAGGGTCACGGCTCGCGCATCAATCTGCTGCGGGCCCAGCGGGAACTGGCCACCGTTGAGGCCGACCGGGCCCGCGCGCAGGGCCGCCTGGACACCGTCGCGGTTGGCGTTGAAGAAGTCGGAATGCAGTTGGTCGAACTGGAAAGCACCGGAAAGGTCGAGTCCATGACCCGCCTTGGCCTGCTGACCGGCGAGTTGGCCGAGGTGCAGGAAACCCTGGCCCGTGCCCGCGATCGCGTGTCCCGCCTGACCGTGACCGCGCCCGAGGATGGCGTGGTCAAGGGCATGACCGTGCACGGTACGGGTGAAGTGGTCCAGCCGGGCCAGCTTCTGCTGGAAATCGTGCCGGGCGACGGCGATCTGGTGGTTGAAAGCCGCATCGCCACCAAGGATGTCGGCGCCGTCACCGTCGGCCAGCCGGTCCGTATCAAGATCACCGCCTTTGACTTCGCCCGTTTCGGGGCCATTGAGGGACGCCTGGAACAGGTGTCGGCGACCACGTTCTCCGACGATGACGGGCAGCCCTATTACAAGGCGCGCATCGTGCTGAACCAGGATTGGGTCGGCAAGCCCGGCAACGCCATCCTGCCCGGCATGGTCGTCCAGGCCGACATCCTGACCGGCGAGAAGACACTGATCGAGTACCTGCTCAAACCCATCTACCTGGCTGCCAGCCAGGCCTTCACCGAGCGCTGAGGAAGCCCCCGCCTCAGTTTTATCCACCCTTGGCGCATCAGGAGACACCCCATGGCCGATGATAACACCCGCGACGTCGAACCCGAGGAAATCGACCTCACGTCCGATGACGGTGGCCAACAGGGCATGGATGCCCCGCGCGGGGGCGCCGAGGAACAGTCGGGCGATGACGAGATCGATGGCGCCATGGACGCCATCGCCCGGTCCATCGACGAGGGGGACGAGTCGGGCGAGGACGTGGCCGGCTTCGGCGCCGTGCACACCGGCAGCCGCGAGGACCTGGAGCCGACCGGCGAAGCCCTGCCCATCGAGGCCGACCCGCTGGAAGGCCCGGCCGTGGGGCGGCGGGCCGCCGAGGACCGCGAGAGCGACGGCCAGAACGACCAGGGCCAGGGCCTGGGCGAGCGGCGGGGCGGCCCGGACAATGGCCGGCGCGGAGGAGAGGCCGAGGACCCGGCTCCGGCCCAGCCCGACGTGCCCGAGCAGTTCGCCATCGCCGAGCCCGAACAGCCCGAGCGTGACCAGCCCCAGGCCCCCGAGGTCGCCCGCCCGCCCGCCGCTGCGCCGGCCCAGGCGGCAACGGCCAGCCAACTTGCGGCCGAGGAGGGCGCCGAGGCTGCCAATGACGGCGACGCCGAGGGGACGCCCGGCACCACGGCCGACGATGCCACGCCTGACACCCCGGTGACGAGTGGCCCGGACGTGACGCCCGTCCTGCCCCCGACTCCGGCAGTCGCCCCGACCTTGACCCTTGGCGCTTCGGCCGGGCCGGAAGACACGGCGATTGCCATTGATTTGACCTCGCTGCTGAGCGGCGGCGACACCAGCATCACGGTGATACTCTCCAACGTGCCCGACGGCGCGGTTCTGAGCGCCGGGACCAAGAACCCGGACGGCACCTGGACGTTGACCACGGCCGATATTCCCGGCCTGACCATCACGCCTCCGAAGGACTACAGCGGTGGGCTGGAAATCAGCATTACGGCCACCAGCACCGGGGCGGGGGGCGATACCGCCACGGTCACCGGAACCCTGCCGGTCAGCGTGGTTGCCGTGGCCGATGCTCCGACGCTGTCGGCCACCGCCACTGCGGTTGCCGAGGATCAGCCGATCCCGCTCACCATCACGACAGCCCTGACCGACACGGACGGATCCGAAGTTCTGTCGGTGGTGATTTCCGGGCTGCCCGACGATGTGACGCTGTCGGCCGGCATCAAGAACGCCGACGGCACCTGGAGCCTGACGCCGGGCCAACTGACCGGGCTGACCATGACCCCGCCGGAAGGGTTCTCCGGCACCATCGACTTCACCGTCACCTCGACCTCGACCGAGCAGTCGAACGGCGATGCCGCCAGTGTGTCCACTCCGGTCAGCGTGAGCATCGGCGCCATTGCCGACGCCCCGACCCTGAGCGCCACGGCGGCCGAGGGGCCGGAAGACACGGCCATCGCCCTGAACATTTCCGCCGCGCTGGTTGACACCGACGGCTCTGAAATCCTGTCGATCACCATTGCGGGCGTGCCCGCCACGGCCACCCTGTCGGCCGGGACCAAGAACGCTGACGGCACCTGGACCCTGACCCCCGATCAGTTGACGGGCCTGACCCTGACACCGGGTCTGCATGACGCTGACGACTTTGTCCTGAAGGTTACCGCGACGTCGCAGGAAACGTCGAACGGCGACACCGCCTCCACCGTCGTGGATGTGCCGGTCAAGGTCGTGGCCGTGGCCGATCAGGTGCAGGTCACCGCCACGGCGACCGCCAGCGGCGATGAAGACACCGCCATTCCGCTGACCATCACCACCAGCACGCCGGACCTCGACGGTTCTGAAACCATTTCCCTGGTTATCAGCGGCGTTCCCGTTGGCGCCGTGCTGTCGGCCGGGACCAAGAACGCCGACGGCACCTGGAGCCTGACCCCGAACGACCTGACCGGCCTAACCATCACGCCGCCGGAACACGGGGCCGACGACTTCACCCTCACCGTCACGTCGCGCACGACCGAGGCCGAGAACGGCAGCTATACCGAAGCGGTCAGCACGGTCGCGGTCACCGTCAACGCCGTTGCCGATGCCCCGGAGCTTACCCTGGCCGATATCGAGGTGGCCGAAACCGCCACCCATGACGTCAACGTCATCCCCCTGAACATCGGCGCCGTGCTGCCCGATGCCGATGGGTCGGAAACCCTGAGCGTGATCATCAGCGGGGTGCCGGCCGACTGGACCCTGAGCGCGGGGACCAACAACAACGACGGCACCTGGACCCTGACCGGCGCCCAGGTGGCGGGGCTGACGGCCTCGCCTCCGGCTGACTACAGCATCCTGACCTCGGCCGCGCCGACCTTCACGGTCACGGCGACCAGCACCGAGGATGAGAACGGCGACACCGCCGTCTCTACCGGCAGCTTCACCGTGACCGTCACGCCGACCTCGGACGCTGCGACCATCGACGGTGTTGACGTGGGCGGGGACGAGGGCGCGCGAGTCAAACTCGACCTGTCGGCCGTGCAGACCGACGCCGATGGTCCGGTCGAAGTCCTGGGCGTGGCGGTTACCGGCCTGCCCGCAGGCTTCCAGTTGGTCAAGGCCGACGGCACGGTACTTGACCCGGCGGCCCTGGACCCGGCCGCGCTGGATGACGTTTATATCGAGCCCATCGCGGGCAACACGGCGGCGGAGAACTTCTCGGGCAGCATTCCGCTTGGCCTTCAGGTGACCTCCACGGACGGCACGGCCGACCCGGTAACGGTGTCCGATCCGTTTACCGTGTCCTACGCGGGTGTGGCCGATGCCCCGACCCTGACCCAGGGCGCCGTGGCGCGGGGTCCCGAGGACACCGCCATTGCCTTGGACCTGACCAGCGCCCTGACCGACACCGACGGCTCGGAAAGCCTGTCGATCACCATCACCGGGGTGCCGGGCGACTCGGTCCTGTCGGCCGGGACCAAGAACGCCGACGGGTCGTGGACCCTGACCCAGGCCCAGCTTGCCGGGCTGACCCTAACGCCGGGCGAGCATGACGCCAGCGACTTCACACTGCGGGTGACGGCGACCTCGACCGAGGCCGACACGGGCGAAACCGCTTCGACCAGCATCGACGTCGCGGTCACCGTGGACGGCGTGGCCGATGGCGTGACCCTGACCGGCGGTCCGGTGGCGGGCGTCGAGGGCGTGGACGGCACGCACGACATGATCTCGCTGGGCCTGGGCGGGACCATGCCGGACATGGACGGTTCGGAAAGCGTCACCCTGGTCCTGTCGTCGGCCGACCTGCCGGCCGGGACCGAGGTCTATGTGGGCGCCACCAAGATTGCCGCCAACCCCGATGGGTCGTGGACCCTTGAGGGCCTGACCCTCGATCAGCTTGGCACCGTGGCGGTGAAGGTCGATGCCGACTACGCGGGCGACTTCCACATGCAGGTCAAGGGCCGCACGGTCGAGGACGACGCCTTAGCCGACCAATCCGACGACAGCACCCTGAATATTGCCATCACGGTCGATCCGCGTTCCGACGCCATCGTCGAGCACACCAGCACGGCCGACAAGGCTGCCGCCGGGTGGACCATGACGATGAAGGAAGACAATGCCGATCCAGACAACGGCGACCACACCGGCGGCACCTCGGGTGCAGTGTTCCGCCCCGTGTTCACGTTGAACGACACCGACGACGCGGCGGGCGACGGGGTGGAAACCGTCACCAACATCTCCTTCTTCACCAATGATCCCGGCGTGGTCGGGTCGCAGTGGTACACGGAAACCGGCGGCGTCCGCACGGTGTTCACGGTGGAGGACGCCGGCGGGTATGAGTCCGGCGGACAGACCTTCCAGTACCGCATCGTCATCACCGACGCGCCGACCGCCCTGGCCGGCAGCAACGGCGACCAGTGGACGGTGGAGAACCTGCACGTCCTGCCCGCCGCCGACAGCCATCTGGACATCGGCAGCGACGCCAGCCCCCTGATGATGGCCGTGACCACCCAGGACGTCACCACCCTGGATGACGCCTCGACCTTGACCAGCGATCCGCGCGTGACGCTGGTCGAGGGGCGCATCGTGGTCGAGGCGGTGACCGACAACATCACCCTGTCCACCACCTTCCCCGATGGCGCCCCCCTGGAAGACAGCGGCGCGGCGCGGCCCGATGGGGCGACCGCCTATGCCCTGGACATCGACATCGGGTTGACCGACGCCAACGGCACCGGGGCCTATGAACACGTCAAGCAACTCGACATCGGCGGCGTGCCCGATGGCTGGAGCATCGAAGGCGCAACCAAGGGCACCCAGGCCGCCGACGGCACCTGGACCTGGAGCCTGAACGAAGCCGCCGTGGCCGCCCTGCCCAAGGCCGATGGCCTCAACAGCCCCGACCTCAGCGGGCTGAACCTGATCGTGCCCGAGCATGGGTCCACCAACGGCCCCATCGACTTCAGCGTCCGCGTGGTCTGGCAGGACACGCCGCAGGCCGGGGACGTGGGGCAGGTGCGCGAGGCGACCGATACCTTCAGCGTCAACATCCAGGGTGTCGTGGACGGCGCCGAACCGCTGGTTAACGTCGCTGCGCAGGGGACCGAGGACACGCGGTTCGCCGTGAACCTGGGGATCACCCAGATTGACACCGACGGGTCCGAAACCCTGACCGTCACTCTGGCCAACGTGGCCGAGGGTTCGACCTTCTACAACGCCGCCAGCGGCGGCGCGGCCGTCGGCACCAAGGTCGGCACCACCTGGACCTTTACGGCCGATGAACTGGCCACCCTGCACATCAAGCCGCCGTCCAACTTTTCCGGCGACATGGCCCAGATTGGCGTGACGGTGACCACGGTCGAGAACAACGGTCAGACGAGCGTGCAGACGGCGACGCTTGATGTTGCCGTGACGCCCGATGCCGACAAGGTCACGTTCAAGAACCACAGCCTGACCGGCAGCAACGCCACCGACGAGGATCAGGTTATTGACTATGCGCCGGTCATCACGCTGGGCGACAAGGACGGCTCGGAAAGCATCGTCAAGGTCGTCATCCGTGCCAAGGATGTGGAAACCGTCGAAGCCACCTGGGAAATCAAGAATGCCGAGGGTGTGTGGGAGGTTGTGTCGTTCAGCGGCAACGACCTGACCATTCCGGCCCATGCCATCGTGCCGGTGGACGGTCAGCCCGGCGCGTTCACGTTTGAGGGCGTGCGTGTCACGCCGCGCGACGACGACCACATGGATCTGGATTTCCAACTTCGCGTGGATGTGCGGGACGACGCCAATATCACCAGCAGCGGTGTCGTCACGGCCGTGACCGACGCCGCTTTGAGCACTGCGAATGGCAAAATCCAAGTCGATGCGGTGACTGACGATCTGGCCCTGGCCGCCACGGATGTGTCCGCCAACGAGGACAGCGGCACGGCCGGTGCCGACGGGGCCACCCTCTACGCCCTGAACATCACCGCCACCTTGAGCGATGACCGCGGTCCGACGTTCGAGCAGGTCAAGCAAATCGACATCAGTGGCGTGCCCGATGGCTGGAGCATTGCCGGGGCCGAGAAGGTCGGCGGAGTCTGGCGCCTGGACGAGGCCGCGATTGAAGCCCTGCCCAAGCTGGGTGACACCAAGAGCCCGGACCTCAGCGGCCTGAGCCTGGTGGTGCCCAAACACGCCTCGACCGATGGCCCCATCACGCTGACCGTGGACGCCACCTGGAGGGACGTGGCCGAGAACACGTCCACCACGGAAACCAAGCAGACCACCTTCGAGGTGGATATTGATCCGGTGGCCGATCAGGCGCCGCTGGTGGTCAAGGATCTGCGCACGTCCGAAGACGGGCCGGTGGACCTCTATATCAAGACGTCCCTGGTGGACACCGATGGTTCGGAAGTCCTCAGCATCATCGTTGAGGTCCCCGAGGGGGTGAGCCTGGGCTACGGCACCACCGCCGGGGCCTTCCAGACGCTGGAAGGGTTGGGCATCGGAACCCGCACGGTCAGCGGCGGCAAGGTGACCTATGAGTTCAGCAAGGACGCTCTGGACAATGCCGCGCTGGGCCACCTGAAGCTGCTGCCACCCACGGACTCCAACGAAGACTTCACCATCGACATCACCGCCAAGACGGTCGAATCCTACGATCAGGCGGGCGAGCCCGACAGCGTTTCGTTGAACACCAAGACCGTTTCGGTCGAGGTGCGCGGCGTGGCCGACGGCACCGATCTGGCCCCCGGCGCGGAGATCATCCGCACCGGGATCGAAGACGAACTGGTCGATCTGCGCCTGGACGAAGTGCCGCTGGGCGACAGCGATGCGGCGGCCGGGCGTGGGGTGTCGGAAAAGGCCAGCTATGTGTTGGACCTCAGCGACCTGCCGGCCGGGGTGGAGATCGTGTTGACCGGCGGTGCGCCGCAGGATGCGCTGGTATCCCTGGGCAATGACCGGTGGGCCGTCAACCCGGACTACCTGGGCAACGTCTCCCTCAAGCCGACCAAGGACTTCAGCAACGATTACGACGGCGACGGCGTGGTCGAGGCGGGCGAGGGATCCGAGATCAGCTTCAAGCTGGAAGTGCGGACCACGGAAAACGACGGCGACAGCACCCTGTCGGCCCACGATGTGGTGATTGCCGTCAAGCCGGTGATCGATCCGGTGACCAACGCGGCCTCGCCCGATGGTCTGGAGGATGAAGATCTCAGCCTCGTCATCAATCTCGGCACCACCGACAGCGACGGGTCGGAACAGGTCGATGCGGCCTATCTGACCACCGAAATCGACGGCTTCACGGTGTTCAACGGGGCGACGGAACTGACCTGGAACGCCGCTGTGGCGGTGCCCGGCACGGCCGTGACCGGGGCCTATGTGGATGGTTCCGGGCAGCCCGTGGACATCAAGGACGCCGGCACGCTGACCCTCAAGCCGATCGCGGCGGAGCGCGACGACGTGGCGGGCGATCAGGTGGACTACGCCCTGACCGTGATTGTCAGCGACCATTCCGTGACCGACGTGCGCACGGTGTCCGGCTCCATCGACGTCAACCCGGTGGCTGACACTCCGGTGGTGGCGGGCGAGCAGGCGAACCCGGTGCTGGACATCGGCAACTTTGCGCTGCTCAACCTCACCCAGTTGACGACCGGTGAGGAAGGCATCCTGGACGGCGGATTGGTGGAGGACACCGAAACCCTGTCCATCGTCATCGGCAACATCCCCGATGGCGCCGTCCTGCTGCTCAAGAACGCCAGTGGCGACTATGAACTGGCCGGGCGCAACAACGGTGACGGCACCTGGAAAATCCCGCCGTCGTCAGTGGAGATGATCGGGCAGAACGGCAACGCCGGGTCGATCACCGTGTGGGCGCCGTGGGGGGCCAACACCAGCATCGACGGCACCACCTTCACCGCCAGCGGCGACGACATCAGCGCCCTGACCGTGTCGGTCACGGTGATCGCGGACGAGGACAACTGGTCGGGGGCCTTCGACAAGGCCTCCACCACCATCTCGGTGGACCTGGAGTGGACCGAAAGCGGGCCCAACCCCCATACCGGAGGCTCGGGTGGGGACTGGATGCACGACGCCCTGGTTACCGGCATCGAGGACGTGGCGACCGCCCTGCACCTGGGCACGCCGCCGGCCGAGGTGGCCTACGTGAAGATCACCATGGACGCCGCTGATCTGGCCGAACTCAATGCCGGTGCCCTGGCCGATGGCTCGGTCGGCATCACCGGGCCGGGCGTGGTCTATGACGGCGCCGGCGTGTGGACCGTGCCGGTCGGCAGCATGGGCACCGTCACCCTGACCATGCCGGAGGACTACGCGGGCGTTCTGGAAGGCGCCGGGCGCGGCATGGTGGACCTGACCGTCGAGGCGTTCGGCGCCGACGACGCCAGCCAAGGCACCTTCACCCGCGATGTGTCCATCAAGCCGGTGGCCGATACGCCCGACATGCCTGCGACGGGCGCCGTCTCGCTGTCCGGCCTGGAGGATGGCGCTGTGTCCCTGGCCTCCATCGTTGCCGTCAACACCGATGGTGACGGCTCCGAATCCCTCAGCTACATCATCCGTGTGCCGCGCGGATTTGAACTGACCGGTGCGGCCGATCAACTCAACGACCCGGCCACCCCGGTCGAGGTGGTGGGCGCCGATGGTCAACCCGTTTGGGCGCTGGTCGGCGGCAATGCCCAGTATGACGAATACGCCGTGGACAGCCTGGATGGCATCTCCATCCAGGCCAAGGGCTCGGTTGCCGGGGCGCCCAATTGGGCCGGCGATGCCAAGGTCTACGTCAGCGCGGTGTCCACGGAACTGGAAGGCGGGCAGGCACAATCGGCCTTCACGCCATATACCGTCACCTTCACCCCGGTTGCCGACGGCGGCGTCGTGACCGCCACCGTGGCAGCGGCGACCGAGGATGATTTGGGCAGCGGGCAGGGGGCGATTGTCGATCTCGGCTTGTCCTTCACCCTGCCGGACGCGGACTCCGAAACCTTTGACCATGCTGCCATCAGCGGAGCCAACGGCGATGGCACGGTGTCCGTTGGCGGGGTGGTCATCGGCAAGCTGGTGTGGTGGAACGACGCCACAAGCGCCTATGAGGACGTCACCGACCCGGCGACCCTGACCCAGCAGCAGTTCGAGGGCTTGCACCTTCAGGTCAACGGCAACGTGGCGGGCGATGTGCCCCTGAGCGCCCAGGTCTTCACCCAGGATGGCGCGGACGTCGGAGCTGGCCCGGCCAAGGCCATCACGGTATCCATCGCGCCCGAGGTGGACGGCCCGATCCTGACCATCACCGACGCCAGCGGCACGGCATCGGCCAACAGCGACACCGATGTCACCCGCGGCGGGGCGTCCTATACCGGGGCCGAGGACACCGCCATCGCCCTCGATCTGTCGGCCGCCCTGGTCGATACTGACGGATCCGAGGTCATGACCATCCTGCTCGACATTCCCGTCGGGGCGGCCCTGGTCAAAAAAGTCATGGTCGGCGGCGAGGAACACCTCGTGGTGGTCGGCAACAACACCGGCGACGGGCGCTGGATGGTCACTCCGGCCGATCTGGTGGACCTGCACATCGTGCCGCCTGCCGACTTCAACGGCACCATGTCCATCACCGCGACCGCCACCGGCTGGGAAAAGGCCGACCGCACGGTGACCGAGGACGCCAGCCTCACGTTCTCGGTCGAGGTGACGCCGGTGGCCGACGCCCCGGACATGGAACCGGCCGACAGCGTCGCTGGCACCGAGGACCAGGGCATCGTCCTCAACCTCGGCCTGACCAAGGGGGCGGGCAACGAAAACCTAGTCCTGACCATCGCCGACCTGCCGCAGGATGCGACGTTCCAGTTGGCGGGCGCGCCGCTGACCCCGGACACTGTGGTCGATAACGGCAACGGCACGGTGACCGTGACCTTCAGCACGGCCGACACCGAAAGCATCCGGGCGGCCGGGGCCGACGCCTTCACCCTGACCCCACCGGCCGATAGCGCCGATGACTTCACCATCCGGGTCAAGGTCGAGTCCGTGGACGGCGACAGCACCGCCCACAACAATGGCGAGGACGACGACGGCTTCCGCTCGGTCGAGGTCAAGGTGACGGCCGATGCCGACGCCCCCGACCTGACCCTGTCCGATGGCAGCGTCGTGACCGGCGTCAGCGGCAGCACCGTCGCGGTGTCCGGGGACGAGGGCAGCGCCATCGCCCTGAACCTGGGGGCCGCCCTGACTGATACGGACGGGTCTGAAAGCCTGTCGGTGCGCATCGAAGGGGTGCCCGACGGGGCGGTGTTGTCGGCTGGCACCAATCTAGGCGGCGGTGTGTGGTCGGTGGCTCCGGCCGCTCTGGCCGGGCTGACCGTTACCTCGGCCGATACCCATGGCACGTTCACCCTGACCGTCACCGTGACCTCGACCGAAGCGGACGGCGGCGATACCGCCATCACCTCGGGCAGCGTGGAGGTGACCGTCGCGGCAGTGGCCGACGGCGCGACCCTCGACCAGCCCGCCGACGTCAACGCGGCCGAAGGCTCGGCCGTGGCGCTGGACGTGGCAGCGTCCCTCAAGGACCTGGACGGGTCGGAAAACCTGATCCTGAGCTTCTCGGCCCCCACCGCACCGGCCGGTGCGGAGTTCCTCTACGACGGTACGCCGATGACCGAAGATGCCGGGACATGGTCGGTCGAACTGACTCAGGCGGACCTGGACGGCGGGGCGTTGTCCAAGCTGACGTTCCAGGCCGGCGACGATGCCAAGGGCACCTATGCCGTCACCGTCACCGCCCAGACGGTGGAAACCAGCAATGGCGCCGAGTCGGCGACCGTCCAGAAGACCTTTACCATTGACGTTACGCCCCTGGCCGATGCCCCGGAGTTGTCCTATGACCAGGACGCTACGGCGACGGGCGGCGGGCCGGTTAACCTGGGGCTGGTGGCGGCCCTGAGCGACGCCAGCGAAACACTGACGGTGATCATCACGGAGGTGCCCGAAGGCGGCGTGCTGACCCTGGAAGGGGCCGAGACTGTCACCCTGAACGTGGGGGATGCCATCGCCCTGGACCGGGTCGGCGACCTGTCCTTCACACCGCCCGAGGATGCGGCGGACGGCGCCCAGTTCACCATTGGCGTCAAGGCGACCTCGGCCGAATTGGATGGCGACGGCGCGGTGCTCGACAGTGCCGACAGCATGGCTACGATCACGGTGACGGTGCAGGCCGATGCCGAGGGGATCATCTCCGGGCTGATCGTTGACCCCTATATCGCCGGGGCCACGGTGTTCATCGACCTCGACCGCGACGGGGTGCATGACGCCGACGAGCCGACCACCCTGACCGACGCCAGTGGCGCCTACAGCTTCGCCGGCGTGGACGGGGCCGAGGGCGCCCCGATCGTCGCTTACGGCGGGGTGGACACCGGCACCGGGCTGGCCCTGGCAGGTACCCTGAGCAGCCAGGGCGGGGGCATTGTGACGCCCCTGACCACCCTGATGCAGTCCCTGGTGGATCGGGGCATCGTCGCCGACAGCGCCAGCGCCCAGCAGTGGGTGGCCGACAAGCTGGGCCTGAACCTTGAGGGCATCGACCTTGCCACCCTGGACCCGGTGGCCGGAACGGAGGCGGGGGATCCCCAGGCCGCCGCCGTGCTCAAGGCCGGGATGCTGGTTCAGGGCACGGTCGGCATGTTGAGCGCGGTGCTGGACGCCGCCGGGGGCAGCCTTGATGCCGCCGGAACGGGGCAGATGACGATGAACGCCATCGTTGATGCCTTGGAGGCGGGTGGCGTGAGCGGCCTGACCAGTCCGTCGTCTGCGCTGATCCAGGCTGTTTCCGGCGCTGGGGAGGCGGTCAATGTGGAGGCCGCCACCGCTGCCCTGGCCGACGCCAACGCCGCCCTGATGGCCAGCCCTGACAGTGTGGAGGCGATGGCCCAGGCGGTGCGCGACGGAACCTCCGCCGTGACCCAGGCGGCCCAGCCTGCGCCAGAAGAGGAAGAGGTGCCAGAGGAAGAGGTGGTGCCAGAGGAGGATTTGACCGAGGAGGTGGCCGAGGAGCCGGAACTGACCGACGAAGGCGGTGATGCGCCGCTCGCCTGGGATGCCTTCCTGTCCGATGAAGCCGACTCTCCGGACGCCGCCCCTCCCGCCGCTGCCTCTGCCGACTCCGGTGAAGCGTCCAGTACGGAGGGCGGCACCCTGGCCTGGGACGCCTTCCTGTCCAGTGACGACGTGCCGCCGATGGCTGATGAAACCGGCGTCGCCATGTTCGACACCCAGACCCTGTCCGAGGTGCCCTCCGCCAGCATGGACGGCGACGCCGGCCTGGGGACGGAGGATATGGGCAGCGTCGGCCTGGACGACGCCGTGTCAACCGGCGTGGTTATTCTGCCCGACGTGCAGGACGACCACAGCCACGCCGCGGCGGCCCTGGCAAACAGCGGCTGATCCCGAGTCGCGAGCCACGCCCGCCTGGGAAGCATCCTGGGCTGGCGTGGCTTCTGCGGGGTTATTCGGAAAAACAAAGGGCTTGGCTGTTTCCAGCCAAGCCCTTGAAATGTCTGGTGCCGCAGGAGGGGCTCGAACCCCCGACCCCCTGATTACAAATCAGGTGCTCTACCAGCTGAGCTACTGCGGCCTGCCTCACAAATAGCGCGTCTTTGCCCTGAAACCAAGAGGCTAAGTCGAACCAGGAGGCTAAGTTGGGGTTTCTGTTTCGGCGGCTTCCAGGGCGGCGTGGGTGACGGCGTAGAGGGCCACGGCGGCGGCGTTCGAGACGTTGAGGCTTTCCATCGCGCCGGCCACCATGGGCAGGCGGATGAGGTGGTCGCAGTGCTCGCGGGTCAGGCGGCGCATCCCCTGGCCTTCGGAGCCCAGCACCAGGACCACGCGGTCGGGCAGTTTGGCGCTGGCCACGGTGTGGCGGGCGTCGGCGGCCAGCCCGGCGGTCCAGAATCCCGAGTCGCGGAAGCGGTCCAGGGCGCGGGCCAGATTGGATACGCGGACCAGCGGCACCCGCTCCAGCGCACCCGAGGCGGCCTTGGCCAGCACACCCGTTTCGTCGGGGGAGTGGCGGTCCTGGATGACCACGGCACGGGCGCCGAACGCCGCTGCCGAGCGCAGAACGGCGCCGACATTGTGCGGATCGGTGACCTGATCGAGTACGATCACCACGGCCGGGCCGTCCAGGGTGGCGGCGATGATGTCGTCGGGGTCAAGGGCCGGCAGGGCATCGACCTTGAGGGCCAGCCCCTGGTGGACCGCGCCAGCCGGCAGGAAGGCGTCGAGATCGGTCCGCGCCACCGACTCGGGTTGCAGGCCTCGCTCGATGAGCAGGTCGGCGGGCAGGGTGGCCGCAGCCTCGGCGGTGGCGACCAGACGGCGCACGCGGCGTTCAGGGTTGGCCAGGGCGGCCTCGACCGGGTGGCGGCCATACAGCCACACGTCGTTGGCCCCCATGCGGCCAAGCGACGACGCCCGGCCGTCCCCCCGGCCGTCCCCACGGCTTGGCGCAGGGGCGGACGCGGGGCGGGGGGCGGAAGAGGCTGCCGGGGCGCCGCGAGGCGAAGACGCCGGGGCGCCGCGAGGCGGTTGGGGGGCGCGGGAAGGGCGCCGGGACATGAGCGGGCTCCTGGTCGGGGAAAGGGGTAAGCACTGCGCATCATTGTGAACTTTGTCGTTGACAAGGCAACCTAATTCCCATAGTTCCTGTGCTCCCGCCGCCAAGGAGCGGACGGGAAGGTGCCCTGTGGAGGGGTGGCCGAGCGGTCAATGGCAGCAGACTGTAAATCTGCCGACGTATGTCTACGTAGGTTCGAATCCTACCCCCTCCACCATCCTTCTCGACTCCCGGCGCGGGATTGTGTGCGCGGAAGCCGCGGTGCCCTGGCATCGTGGCCGCTGGCACGCATGTCGCGGGTGTAGCTCAATGGTAGAGCTCCAGCCTTCCAAGCTGGCTACGTGGGTTCGATTCCCATCACCCGCTCCAATTCGTTTTCGCATTTTCAGTCGGTTGACCGCCCTGGCGCGCCGCCTGCTCCATCCACCAGTAGACATAGACGGGTCCGAAGATGGGTAAGGAAAAGTTCAATCGCGACAAGCCGCACTGCAACGTGGGCACCATTGGCCACGTCGACCACGGCAAGACGACGCTGACTGCGGCGATCACCAAGATCCTGGCGGAATCGGGCGGGGCGACGTTCTCGGCCTACGACCAGATCGACAAGGCTCCCGAGGAGAAGGCGCGCGGCATCACGATTTCGACGGCGCACGTCGAATATCAGACGGCCAACCGTCACTATGCCCACGTCGATTGCCCCGGCCACGCCGACTATGTGAAGAACATGATCACCGGCGCGGCGCAGATGGACGGCGCGATCCTGGTGGTGTCGGCCGCTGACGGCCCGATGCCGCAGACCCGCGAGCACATCCTTCTGGCCCGTCAGGTCGGCGTGCCGGCCCTGGTGGTGTTCATGAACAAGGTCGATCAGGTTGACGACCCCGAGCTGCTGGAGCTGGTGGAGCTGGAAATCCGCGAGCTGCTGTCCTCGTACGACTTCCCCGGCGACGACATTCCGATCGTCAAGGGCTCGGCCCTGGCCGCCCTGGAAGACAGCGACCAGACCATCGGCCGTGGCGCCATCCTCGAACTGATGCAGGCGGTGGACGACTACATTCCGCAGCCGCACCGTCCGAAGGACCTGCCGTTCCTGATGCCGATCGAAGACGTGTTCTCGATCTCGGGCCGTGGCACCGTGGTGACCGGTCGTATCGAGCGCGGCATCGTCAAGGTTGGTGAGGAAGTCGAGATCGTCGGTCTGAAGACCACCGTCAAGACCACCTGCACCGGCGTCGAGATGTTCCGCAAGCTGCTCGATCAGGGCGAGGCGGGCGACAACGTCGGCGTGCTGCTGCGTGGCACCAAGCGTGAAGACGTCGAGCGCGGCCAGGTTCTGGCCAAGCCGGGTTCGATCAACCCGCACACCGACTTCACCTGCGAGTGCTACATCCTGAACAAGGAAGAGGGTGGCCGTCACACGCCGTTCTTCTCCAACTACCGCCCGCAGTTCTACTTCCGCACCACCGACGTCACCGGCACCATCAAGCTGCCCGAGGGCACCGAGATGGTCATGCCGGGCGACAACATCTCCATGGAAGTCTCGCTGATCGCGCCGATCGCCATGGACGAAGGTCTGCGGTTCGCCATCCGTGAAGGCGGTCGTACCGTCGGCGCCGGCGTGGTGGCCAAGATCGTTAAGTAAGACTGTGTTCCAGCTCGCACGCCCGCAGTTCGCCGTATGGGAAGGGTGTGCACAAAGAGCTTGATATCCTGGGGCAGGGCGGCTATACCGTCCTGCCCCGGCCGGTCCTCGGACCGGGCGGGAAAGCTGCCGCTGTCCATGGCTGGTTCCCTAGGGGTGTAGCTCAATTGGTAGAGCACCGGTCTCCAAAACCGGGGGTTGCGGGTTCGACCCCTGCCACCCCTGCCAGCCAGCCGGATTGACCGCCGCAGCCCGTCGTTGGTTTTCCGCTTCCACGGTTTGGAAGGGGAGCACGACGGGCGGTAGGCGCCTTTCGTCGTTTTTGCCCACCGAGTGGGTGGTCGGCGAAGGGAGTGGAACGAACGTACCGCAGGGCAGTCGTGCCACAAGAATTTTGAAGAGACGGAACGCAACGTCATGGCCAAAACGAACCCAGGACAATTTGTGCGGCAGGTCCGTCAAGAGGTGTCCAAGGTCACTTGGCCGACCCGCAAGGAAACCATGATCTCGACGGTCATGGTGTTCATCATGGTGGTGCTGGCGTCGCTGTTTTTTCTCTTTGTAGACTGGATTCTCGCGCTCGGCGTGAGGCTCGTCTTCGGACTGGGAGGGTAGACCGGAAATGGCCGCGCGTTGGTACGTACTGCACGTCTACTCCGGTTTCGAGAACAAGGTCGCCCAGTCGATCCGCGAGCAGGCAGCCCAGCAGGGCATGGAAGACCTGTTCGAACAGATCCTGGTCCCCACCGAGGAGGTGGTGGAAGTCCGCCGTGGCTCCAAGGTGCAGGCTGAGCGCAAGTTCTTTCCGGGGTATGTCCTTCTTAAAATGGACATGACCGACGAAAGTTGGCATCTGGTCAAGAATACGCCGAAGGTGACCGGTTTCCTGGGTGGCCGTGGCCGCCCCGTGCCGATCAGCGAGCGCGAAGCCGAACGCATTATGCGCCAGGTCCAGGAAGGCATCGAGCGGCCCAAGCCGTCGATCACCTTCGAGATCGGCGAGCAGGTGCGGGTGGCCGACGGCCCCTTCGCGTCGTTCAACGGCATGGTCGAGGACGTCGACGAGGAGAAGGCCCGGCTCAAGGTGTCGGTGTCGATCTTCGGTCGCTCCACGCCCGTCGACCTGGAATTCGGACAAGTCGAAAAACTTTAAGTTTCATTGGTTTCCGGCTCCGGGCAGTAACGCCCGGCGGCCTGTTTTCCGCGGGAGGTGCGTCGCCAAAGACCTGGTGCGACCGTACCGCGGGCCTCTCACAACCGAGGTAGAGAAATGGCAAAGAAAGTCTCTGGCTACGTCAAGCTGCAGGTTCCGGCTGGCAAGGCCAACCCGTCGCCCCCGATCGGTCCGGCGCTCGGTCAGCGCGGCCTGAACATCATGGAATTCTGCAAGGCGTTCAACGCAGCCACGCAGAACATGGAAGTGGGCATGCCCATTCCCGTGGTGATCACCGCCTACACCGACCGTACGTTCACGTTCGTCACCAAGACCCCGCCGGTCAGCTACTTCCTCAAGAAGGCCGCTGGCATCAGCAAGGGTTCGCAGACTCCCGGCAAGAACATTGTCGGCAAGGTCACCATGGCCCAGGTGCGCGACATCGCCACCCAGAAGATGGCCGACCTGAATTGCAGCGAAGTCGAGTCCGCCATGTCCATGGTGATCGGTTCCGCGGCGTCCATGAGCCTGGAAGTGGTGGAGTAATCCGATGGCGAAGGTTGGTAAGCGACTGAAGCAGGCGTATGTGGGCATCGACCGCAACGCTTTCTACGAAATTGCCGAGGCGGTCAAGGTCATCAAGGCCGGCGCCAAGGCCAAGTTCGACGAAACCATCGAAGTTGCCCTGAACCTGGGCGTTGATCCGCGTCACGCCGACCAGATGGTTCGTGGTGTGGTCGAACTGCCGCACGGCACGGGCAAGACCCTGCGCGTCGCGGTGTTCGCCAAGGGTGACAAGGTCAAGGAAGCGCAGGACGCCGGGGCCGACATCGTTGGCGCCGAAGACCTGATGGAACGCATCCAGGCCGGCGAGATGGATTTCGACCGCTGCATCGCGACCCCGGACATGATGGGCATCGTCGGTCGTCTCGGTAAGGTGCTCGGCCCGCGCGGCCTGATGCCGAACCCCAAGCTCGGCACCGTCACCATGGACGTGGCCGGCGCCGTGCGCGCCGCCAAGGCCGGCCAGGTGCAGTTCCGCGTCGAGAAGGCCGGCATCATTCATGCCGGCGTCGGCAAGGCGTCGTTCGCCGACGAGCAGCTCATCGAGAACGTCAAGGCGTTCGTGGATGCCATCATGAAGGTCAAGCCGACCGGCGCGAAGGGTGTCTACCTGCAGAAGGTTTCGGTCAGCTCCACCATGGGGCCTGGCCTGAAGGTCAACCTCGGCTCCGTCCAGGGCTGAGGGTGAGCGGGGGGCTTCGGCCTCCCGGATGGGACGGAAGGGACGTGCCAGCACGGACTTTCCGGGCGTACCTGTCCAAGACCGCAGGCGCCCCCGCATCCGTGGGGGTTTAAGGGACGGCAGTCCACCTGCGCAGACGGGAGTTGCAAGGTCCGTCGATCTGGTTTGGTCCCCTGGGACCTGTTCAGGGAACGGCTTTCGACTTCCGGGGCAGTACGCAGCCTCGCCGGGGCCTTCGGGCCTCCTGACCATGTTGGTCTTCAGGCGGGGTGCGTTCGCAACCGGCCCGTGCCCCTGTCGGGGGTTCGGGCGAAGAGCGGAGACGAAGGTGAACCGAGAGCAGAAGCAGGAGTTGGTAGCTGAACTCCATCAGATGTTCGGTGAGTCCACCACCGTCGTGGTTGCCCACTACAAGGGGCTGACCGTGGCGCAGATGGGGGCTCTCCGGCAGAAGATGCGGGAGAACGGCGCCAGCTTCCAGGTGACCAAGAATCGGCTCACGCGGATTGCCCTTGAAGGCACGAAGTTCGAAGGCATTGGTGACCTGTTCACCGGCCCGACCGGCATTGCCGTGTCGGCCGACCCGGTGGGCGCAGCCAAGGCCATGGCGGACTTCGCCAAGACCAACGACAAGCTGGTGATCCTGGGCGGCGCGATGAACGCGACCGTTCTGGACGTCAATGGCGTCAAGGCTCTGGCGGCGATGCCGTCGCTTGACGAGCTGCGCGCCCGCATCGTTGGCATGATCAGCACTCCGGCCACCCGTATTGCTGGGATTCTCCAGCAGCCGGGCGCTTCGGTCGCACGTGTGCTGAGCGCTTATGCCTCCAAGGACCAGGCCGCTTAAGCCAGTCCCAAACCAAACATACATGGCCGCGTGGTCCTGAACGACACGCGGTTCGATCGATGGAGTTGAATAAAAATGGCTGATCTGCAGAAGCTGGTTGACGACCTGTCGGCCCTGACCGTCATGGAAGCCGCCGACCTGTCCAAGATGCTCGAAGAGAAGTGGGGCGTCTCCGCTGCCGCTCCGGTGGCCGCCGCCGCCGCCGCGCCGGGTGCCGCTGCTGCCGCCGTCGAAGAGCAGACCGAATTTGACGTGATCCTGGTCGCCGCTGGCGAGAAGAAGATCAACGTCATCAAGGAAGTCCGCGCCATCACCGGCCTGGGTCTGAAGGAAGCCAAGGACCTGGTCGAAGGCGCTCCGAAGGCCGTCAAGGAAGCTTGCAGCAAGGACGAAGCTGCTGAGCTGAAGAAGAAGCTTGAAGAAGCTGGCGCCAAAGTCGAGCTGAAGTAGTCTCGACCACTGCGTGCGGTTTTGGGCCGGAGGACGCGTTTGGCGCCCTCCGGCCCGCCGACGTTTGCCGGAGGGACCGCCTGAACACGGTCCCAAAGGCGTCTTTCGGGGATCACCGGGCCCTGAAAGACTGTTACCAAGGTCCTGGTGCCAAGGTCCTGATGCCGGGCGCCCCTTTCGTTACGACGGTAATTTCCGTCACGACGGCACGGGCGCCCCGCAGCAGGACCGGGCGCCGTGGCCGGCCCCATACGGGGCGCGGCCACGGGTGTCTCGGGGTGTCGGGCATGTGCGTCATGGAACGCATGGCCTGATGCCGAGGTTTCCATGGCGGGGTGGGGGGCGCGCGAACCCCATGCCGCCGAGCAGCGTCGCCGCGACGGATAGCCCCGTCGGCCGGTGGCGCGCCCAGGCCCGCACACGGCATCCTCGCGGAGCGTCGCGAACCGTGGAGCGGGCGGACATGGCAGAATGAGGAGCGGCAATGGCTAAGTCCTTCACTGGTCGGAAACGTGTGCGGAAGAATTTTGGGCGCATTCCGACGGTCGCCCCCATGCCCAATCTGATCGAGGTTCAAAAGGCCTCCTACGATCAGTTTTTGCAGACGGGTGTGCCGGCGGACAAGCGGACTGTTTCCGGTCTCCAGGAAGTCTTCAAATCCGTTTTTCCGATTAAGGACTTCGCCGGAAAGGGCGAGCTCGAGTACGTGCGCTACGAACTCGAAGAACCCAAGTACGACGTCGAAGAATGCCAGCAGCGGGGCATGACCTTTGCCGCGCCGCTGAAGGTCACCCTGCGCCTGGTGGTGTGGGACGTGGACGAGGACACCGGTGCCCGCTCCGTGCGCGACATCAAGGAGCAGGACGTGTACATGGGCGACATGCCGCTCATGACGCGCAACGGCACCTTTGTCATCAACGGCACCGAGCGCGTCATCGTCTCGCAGATGCACCGCAGCCCCGGCGTGTTCTTTGACCACGACAAGGGCAAGACGCACAGCTCGGGCAAGTATCTGTTCGCCGCCCGCGTCATCCCCTATCGCGGGTCGTGGCTGGACTTCGAGTTCGACGCCAAGGATCTGGTGTACGTGCGTATCGACCGCCGCCGCAAGCTGCCGGTCACCACGCTGCTGTACGCCCTGGAATCCGAGGCGGCGCTGGCCCTGCGCGCCGAGCGCAAGGCGGCCGGTCAGGCGATGGACACGTCCGAAGTCCACGGGATGACGGCGGAGAACATCCTCGACTACTTCTATGACCAGATCACCTACACGCGTGACGCCGACGGCTGGAAGACCGACTTCGCCCCCGATCGCCTCAAGGGCATGAAGCTGGCCTACGACCTGGTGGACGCCGCCACCGGCGAAGTGAAGCTGGAAGCCGGGCAGAAGGTCACCGTCCGCACCGGCAAGAAGATTCTCGACAGCGGCACGACCGAGATTCGCGTTCAGCTTGAAGACCTGCTCGGCCGCTATGCGGCGGTCGATCTGGTCAACGAGCAGACCGGCGAAATCTTCATGGAAGCCGGCGAGGAAGTCACAGAAGACACCCTCAAGGGCCTCGAAGCGGCCGGGATCACCCGTCTGCCGACCCTGCATGTCGATCACGTCAACATCGGGTCCTACATCCGCAACACCCTGTTTGTGGACAAGAACAGCTGTCGCGAAGAAGCGCTGATCGACATCTATCGCGTCATGCGCCCCGGCGAGCCGCCGACCCTGGAGACGGCCGAGGCCCTGTTCCGTGGCCTGTTCTTCGACAGCGAGCGCTATGACCTGTCGGCCGTGGGCCGGGTCAAGATGAACGCCCGCCTGGGCTTGACCCTGGACGAAGTCCCCGACACGCAGCGCGTGCTGCGCAAGGACGACGTCCTGCGTATCATCAAGATGCTGGTCGAACTCAAGGACGGTCGCGGCGAAATCGACGACATCGATCACCTGGGCAACCGTCGCGTCCGCTCGGTCGGCGAACTGATGGAAAACCAGTATCGCGTCGGCCTGCTGCGCATGGAGCGCGCCATCCGTGAACGCATGTCCTCGGTGGACATCGACACCGTGATGCCGCACGACCTGATCAATGCCAAGCCGGCCGCCGCCGCCGTGCGCGAGTTCTTCGGCAGCAGCCAGCTTTCGCAGTTCATGGACCAGACCAACCCGCTGTCCGAAGTCACCCACAAGCGTCGTCTTTCGGCGCTTGGGCCGGGCGGTCTGACCCGTGAGCGCGCCGGCTTTGAAGTCCGCGACGTGCATCCGACCCACTACGGCCGCATCTGCCCGATTGAAACGCCGGAAGGCCCGAACATCGGTCTGATCAACAGCCTGGCGACCTTTGCCAAGGTCAACCCCTACGGCTTCATTGAAAGCCCGTACCGCAAGGTGTCCGAGGGCAAGGTGACCGACGAGGTCGTCTACATGTCGGCCATGGTCGAGGGCAAGTACACCATCGCCCAGGCCAATGCCGAACTGGACGAGGACGGTCGTTTCGTCGGTGACCTGATCTCCTGCCGCAAGGCCGGCGACTTCGTGATGGTCAACCCGACCGAGATCGACTACGTGGACGTGTCGCCCAAGCAGCTTGTCTCTGTGGCTGCGGCGCTCATCCCGTTCCTGGAAAACGACGACGCCAACCGCGCCCTCATGGGCTCGAACATGCAGCGTCAGGCCGTGCCTCTGATCAAGGCCGAGGCTCCGTTCGTGGGCACCGGCATGGAAGAGACCGTGGCCCGCGACTCCGGGGCGGCCATCGCGGCCCGCCGGACCGGCGTGGTCCAGCAGGTCGATGCCACCCGCATCGTCGTGCGCGCCACCGAGGAAGTGGAAGCGGCGGCTTCGGGCGTGGACATCTACCGTCTGGCCAAGTTCCAGCGCTCCAACCAGAACACCTGCATCACCCAGCGCCCGCTGGTGAAGGTGGGCGATCTGGTGCGTAAGGGCGACATCATCGCTGATGGTCCGTCCACGGATCTTGGCGAGCTGGCCCTCGGCCGCAACGTGCTGGTCGCGTTCATGCCGTGGAATGGCTACAACTTCGAAGACTCGATCCTGATCTCCGAGCGCATCGTCCGTGACGACGTGTTCACCTCGATCCACATCGACGAATTCGAGGTCATGGCCCGCGACACCAAGCTGGGCCAGGAAGAAATCACTCGCGACATTCCGAACGTCGGTGAAGACGCCCTCAAGAACCTCGACGAGGCGGGCATCGTCTACATCGGCGCCGAAGTGAAGGCGGGCGACATTCTGGTCGGCAAGGTCACGCCGAAGGGCGAAAGCCCGGTCACCCCGGAAGAGAAGCTGCTGCGCGCCATCTTCGGCGAAAAGGCCTCCGACGTGCGCGATACGTCGCTGCGCCTGCCGCCGGGCGTCACCGGAACCATCGTCGAGGTGCGTCTGTTCAACCGCCGTGGCGTTGAAAAGGACGAGCGTTCCCTGGCCATCGAGCGGGCCGAGATCGAACGTCTGGCCAAGGACCGCGACGACGAACGGGCCATTCTCGAAGGGTCGTTCAGCCAGCGTCTGAAGGAACGGCTTCTGGGTCAGAAGGCGGTGGCCGGTCCCAAGGGCTTCCGCTCCGGCGTGGTTCTGGACGACGCCGTTCTGGCCGAGTGGACCCCCGGCCAGTGGCGCCAGTTCGGGGTCGAGGACGACGCGGTCATGTCCCACATCGAGGACATGAAGAAGGCGTTCGAGGAAAGCATCGAACAGCTTCAGCAGCGTTTCGAGAACAAGGTCGAAAAGCTGCAACGCGGCGACGAGATGCCTCCGGGCGTGCTCAAGATGGTCAAGGTCTTCGTGGCGGTGAAGCGCAAGCTGCAACCGGGCGACAAGATGGCCGGCCGTCACGGCAACAAGGGCGTCATTTCGCGGATCGTTCCGATCGAGGACATGCCGTACCTGGAAGACGGCACCCATGTCGATATCGTGCTCAACCCGTTGGGCGTGCCGTCGCGCATGAACGTCGGGCAGATCCTGGAAACCCACCTCGGCTGGGCGTGTCGTGGCCTGGGCGAACAGGTCGGCGCGATGCTGGAATCGGTGCGCTACCAGAACAAGACGCTGGACGACCTGCGCGGCAAGCTGCGTGAAATCTACGGCGAGCGCCATTACAAAGAGGACATCTCCGACCTCTCCGACGAACAACTGGTCGAACTGGCCGGTAACCTGCGCAACGGCATTCCGATCGCCACGCCGGTGTTCGATGGTGCCCGTGAAAGCGACATCACCGAGCATCTGGCCATGGCGGGTCTGGAATCCTCGGGGCAGGTGACCCTATATGACGGGCGGACGGGCGAGCCGTTCGACCGCCAGGTCACCGTGGGCTACATCTACATGCTGAAGCTCCATCACCTCGTCGACGACAAGATCCACGCCCGCTCCATCGGCCCGTACTCGCTGGTCACCCAGCAGCCGCTGGGCGGCAAGGCGCAGTTCGGCGGGCAGCGCTTCGGTGAAATGGAAGTGTGGGCCCTCGAAGCCTACGGCGCCGCGTACACCTTGCAGGAAATGCTGACCGTCAAGTCGGACGACGTGTCGGGCCGCACCAAGGTTTACGAGGCCATCGTTCGCGGCGACGAAACCTTTGAAGCCGGTATCCCCGAATCCTTCAACGTGTTGGTGAAGGAAATGCGGTCGCTGGGCCTCGACGTCGAGCTGTTGCAGGGCGAAGTCTGATGCGGCGCGGCCCCGGAGCACGTCTCCGGGGCCGGCACTGCGCGAATATATGAAAGGTTGGGGCGGAATTTCGGATGTGGGCGGCGGACGCGCCGGCCCCCGAAGGCCGCAACGGGAGAGACCGCATGAACGAGCTTATGAAAATCTTCGGTCAGGTCAGCGGCAATCAGACGTTTGACCAGATCAAGATCTCCATCGCCAGCCCCGAAAAGATCCGGTCGTGGTCCTTCGGCGAGATCAAGAAGCCCGAGACCATCAACTACCGTACCTTCAAGCCGGAGCGGGACGGTCTGTTCTGCGCCCGTATTTTCGGGCCGGTCAAGGACTACGAGTGCCTGTGCGGCAAGTACAAGCGCATGAAGTATCGCGGCATCATCTGCGAGAAGTGCGGCGTCGAAGTCACCCTGTCGAAGGTGCGCCGCGAGCGTATGGGCCACATTGAGCTGGCCGCGCCCGTCGCCCACATCTGGTTCCTGAAGTCGCTGCCCAGCCGCATCGGCCTGCTGCTGGACATGACGCTGAAGGACCTGGAACGCGTCCTGTACTTTGAAAACTACGTCGTCACCGAACCCGGCCTGACCCCGCTCAAGCAGTTCGAGATGCTGACCGAGGAAGGCTATCAGCGCGCTGTCGAGGAATACGGCGAGGACAGCTTCCAGGCCGGTATCGGCGCCGAAGCCATCCGCGAGCTGATGAAGGCCATCGACCTTGAGGACCTGCGCGCTGAAATGCGCGTGGACCTGCGCGAGACGACGTCCGAAGCCAAGCGCAAGAAGCTGGTCAAGCGCCTCAAGCTGGTCGAGGCCTTCCAGGAATCCGGCGCCCGTCCGGAATGGATGATCCTTGAGGTCGTTCCGGTCATTCCGCCGGAACTGCGCCCGCTGGTCCCCCTGGACGGCGGCCGCTTCGCGACGTCCGACCTCAACGACCTGTACCGCCGCGTCATCAACCGCAACAACCGTCTGAAGCGGCTGATTGAACTGCGCGCGCCGGAAATCATCATCCGCAACGAAAAGCGCATGTTGCAGGAAGCGGTTGACGCGCTGTTCGACAACGGCCGCCGTGGCCGCGCCATCACCGGCGCCAACAAGCGTCCGCTGAAGTCGCTGGCCGACATGCTCAAGGGCAAGCAGGGCCGCTTCCGTCAGAACCTGCTGGGCAAGCGCGTCGACTACTCCGGCCGTTCGGTCATCGTGGTGGGCCCGGAGCTGAAGCTCCACCAGTGCGGTCTGCCCAAGAAGATGGCGCTGGAGCTGTTCAAGCCGTTCATCTATTCCAAGCTCGAACTCTATGGCATGGCGACCACCATCAAGGCCGCCAAGCGCATGGTCGAGAAGGAGCGGCCCGAGGTGTGGGACATCCTCGAAGAGGTGATCCGCGAACACCCGGTCATGCTGAACCGCGCACCGACCCTGCACCGTTTGGGCATCCAGGCGTTCGAGCCGGTGCTGGTCGAAGGCAAGGCCATCAACCTGCATCCGCTGGTCTGCACCGCGTTCAACGCCGACTTCGACGGTGACCAGATGGCCGTCCACGTGCCGCTGTCGCTGGAAGCCCAGCTTGAAGCGCGCGTGCTGATGATGTCGACCAACAACATCCTCAGCCCGGCCAACGGCAAGCCGATCATCGTGCCGACCCAGGACATGGTTCTGGGCATCTACTACATGACGATGGAGCAGGAAGGCGAAGTCGGCGAAGGCAGCGTGTTCGGCGACCTGGCCGAAATGGAGCACGCCCTGCACGCCCAGGTCGTGACCCTGCACGCCAAGATCCGGGCGCGTCGCCACACCGTGGACGAGAACTTCCAGCCCAAGGTCGAAGTGGTGGAAACCACCGTCGGCCGGATGCTGCTTGACTACCTGCTGCCCAAGCACCCCAACGTGCCGTTCAGCCTGATCAACCGCCTGTTGCGGAAGAAGGACATCCAGGACGTCATCGACATCATCTACCGCCACTGCGGTCAGAAAGAGACGGTCATCTTCTGTGACCGCATCATGTCGATGGGCTTCAAGCACGCCGCCCGCGCCGGCATCTCCTTCGGCAAGGATGACATGGTCATCCCCGCCGCCAAGGAAGTGCTGGTCGGCGACACCGAGAAGCAGGTCAAGGAATTCGAGCAGCAGTACCAGGACGGCCTGATCACCCAGGGCGAAAAGTACAACAAGGTCGTCGACGCCTGGGCGCAGTGTACCGACCGCGTCGCCGACGAGATGATGAAGGAAATCTCGCGCTTCGAAGTGGGCAAGAAGGTCAACTCGGTCTACATGATGGCGCACTCCGGTGCCCGTGGCTCGACCGCGCAGATGAAGCAGCTTGCCGGGATGCGCGGCCTGATGGCCAAGCCGGACGGCTCGATCATCGAGACGCCGATCATCTCGAACTTCAAGGAAGGCCTGTCCGTGCTGGAGTACTTCAACTCCACCCACGGTGCCCGTAAGGGTCTGGCCGACACCGCCTTGAAGACGGCGAACTCGGGGTACCTGACGCGTCGTCTGGTGGACGTCGCGCAGGACGCCATCATCTGTGAAGAGGATTGCGGCACCGTGCGCGGCCTGACCGCGACTCCGGTGGTCGACGGCGGCGAAGTCGTGGTGTCCCTGGGCGAGCGCGTGCTCGGCCGGACCGCGGCCGAGGACGTCATCGACTCGGCCAACGACCGTCTTCTGGTCAAGAAGGGCGAGTTGATCGACGAGGCCGCCATCGAGCTGATCGATTCGGCGGGCGTCGAGTCCATTCTCATCCGCTCGGTGCTGACCTGCGAGGCCCAGAACGGGGTTTGCGGCAAGTGCTACGGTCGTGACCTGGCGCGCGGCACGGCGGTCAACGCCGGCGAGGCCGTGGGCGTCATCGCCGCCCAGTCGATCGGCGAGCCCGGCACCCAGTTGACCATGCGGACGTTCCACATCGGCGGCGCGGCCCAGCGTGGCGCCGAGCAGTCGAGCATCGAAGCGGCGTTCGACTCCAAGGTCCAGGTGGAAAACCGCAGCATCGTTCTGAACTCGGACGGTGTGCCCGTGGTCATGGCGCGCAACTGCGAAATCCTGCTGCTCGACGTCAACGGGCGCGAGAAGGCCCGCCATCGCGTGCCCTATGGCGCCAAGCTGTACGTCGACAGCGGGCAGGAGGTGGCCAAGGGCTTCAAGATGGCCGAGTGGGACCCGTACACCCTGCCGATCCTCACCGAGAAGGAAGGGACCGTCCACTACGTCGATCTGGTCGAAGGCGTGTCCATGCGCGAAGTGATGGACGAAGCCACCGGCATCAGCTCGCGCGTCGTGGTCGACTGGAAGTCCCAGCCGCGCGCTTCCGAACTGCGCCCCCGCATCACCCTGCGGGACGAGAACGGCGAGCTGCTCATGCTGCCCACCGGCGTGGAAGCGCGCTACTACATGTCGGTCGATGCCGTTCTGTCGGTCGAGCCGGGCCAGAAGGTCCACGCCGGCGACGTGCTGGCGCGTATCCCGCGTGAAAGCTCCAAGACCCGCGACATCACCGGTGGTCTGCCGCGCGTGGCCGAGTTGTTCGAAGCCCGCAAGCCCAAGGATCACGCGGTCATCGCGGAAATCGACGGGCGGGTGGAATTCGGCAAGGACTACAAGAACAAGCGCCGTGTCCTGGTTCATCCCGAAGACGGCGATGCGATGGAATACCTGGTGCCCAAGGGCAAGCATCTGGCCGTGCAGGAAGGCGACTACGTCAAGAAGGGCGATGCCCTGATGGACGGCAACCCGGTCCCGCACGACATCCTGCGCGTCATGGGCGTCGAGGCTCTGTCGGATTACCTGACCAAGGAAATCCAGGACGTCTATCGTCTGCAGGGCGTGAAGATCAACGACAAGCACATCGAGGTGATCGTTCGCCAGATGCTGCAGAAGGTCGAGATCATGGAGCCCGGCGACACCACCTTCCTGATCGGCGAACAGGTCGACCGCATGGACTTCCTCAACGAGAACGAGAAGACCATCAAGGAAGGCGGCCGCATGGCCAACGGCATGCCGGTCCTCCAGGGCATCACCAAGGCGTCGTTGCAGACCCATTCGTTCGTGTCCGCAGCGTCGTTCCAGGAAACCACCCGCGTGCTGACCGAAGCGTCGGTCTCGGGCAAGGTGGACACCTTGGTGGGCCTGAAGGAAAACGTTATCGTGGGCCGCCTGATCCCGGCCGGGACGGGCGCCATGATGAACCGCTTCCGTCAGGTTGCCGCCAAGCGCGACCGCGAACTGGCCGTGGCATCCGGAGTTCCCGAGTCCCAGCCCTTGCCGGGTATGGACAGCGGGGCCGTGGGCGGGGAGTCGTCTTCTCCCGACCGGCCGGCGGAGTGACCGTCGCCCTGTTCAGGGTAACGGTGTAAGGTTTACGGGCGCGCCGGGGCAATATTCTTTCGAGAATAGCCCCGGCGCGTCCGGTTTCCCCGGAGGGTCCGGGAGGCCGCGTGGCATCACACGGTTTCTCTTGACGCTCCTGTGGGGCGCCCCTAGTATGCGCCCCTCAATCGGGGTGCCGGTGGTCGGTCTAATCGGCCGAGACGCGGATGGCTCCGGTTAAGCTGCTTTTTACATACGGCCTGCGGGACACTTGGTCCCAACCGGCCGACGTGGAACAGGCGCCCGGTCGGACTTCCCCGCAAGGGGTTGCGCCACAGGGGCCTTTTCATGGTCGTACAGGACTATCACGCCGCAACTTCCATCGGGCGGTTCCAGGCAGGCCAGGTTAGGCCCCCTGGCCAGTGCTTTGGGACAAAAGCGCCATGGTGCGCAGGCGATTGGAAAACGCGAGAGCGTAGGAAGAAGGAACGGTAATGCCCACGATCAATCAGCTGGTCCGCAGCGGGCGCAAGCCGGTGGTCAAGCGGAACAAGGTTCCGGCGATGCAGTCTTGCCCGCAAAAGCGTGGCGTCTGCACCCGTGTGTACACCACCACCCCGAAGAAGCCGAACTCGGCCCTTCGTAAGGTGGCCCGTGTGCGCCTGACCAACGGCTTCGAGGTGACCTCCTACATCCCTGGCGAGGGTCATAACCTCCAGGAGCACTCGGTGGTCATGATTCGCGGCGGCCGCGTCAAGGACTTGCCTGGCGTGCGCTACCACATCATCCGCGGCACGCTCGACACCCAGGGCGTCAAGGACCGCAAGCAGCGTCGTTCGAAGTACGGCGCGAAGCGTCCGAAGTAAGTCTTACAGGGAAACACGACCATGTCTCGTCGCCACAGTGCGGAGAAGCGCCAGATCCTGCCCGATGCCAAATTCGGCGATCAGGTGCTGGCCAAATTCATCAACTCCATCATGCTCGACGGTAAGAAGGGCACGGCGGAGATGATCGTTTATGGGGCGCTTGACAAGATCGGCGCCAAGGCCGGCGGCGATCCGATCAAGATGTTCCACGACGCCGTCGACAATGTGAAGCCGTCTGTGGAAGTCCGTTCGCGCCGCGTTGGCGGTGCCACCTACCAGGTGCCCGTCGAGGTGCGTATTGACCGGCGTCAGGCGCTGGCCTTCCGCTGGCTCGTGGATTTCTCGCGTAAGCGGTCGGAAACCACGATGATCGATCGTCTGTCGGGCGAATTGCTCGACGCGGCGAACAACCGTGGTGGTGCGGTCAAGAAGCGTGAAGACACGCACCGCATGGCGGACGCCAACAAGGCGTTCTCGCATTACCGCTGGTAGTCGCCCCTATACCTGTTTAACCGCCCAGACGCGAAGAGTACGCCATGAAACGCGAGACCCCGCTCGAGCGCTATCGCAATATCGGCATCATGGCTCACATTGATGCCGGTAAGACCACCACGACCGAGCGAATCCTGTACTACACCGGGAAGTCGCACAAGATCGGTGAAGTCCATGACGGTGCAGCCACCATGGACTGGATGGAGCAGGAACAGGAGCGGGGTATCACCATTACCTCCGCTGCGACGACCTGCTTCTGGAAAGAGCACCGCGTCAACATCATCGACACTCCCGGCCACGTGGATTTCACCATCGAGGTGGAGCGTAGCCTTCGTGTTCTGGACGGTGCCATCACGGTGTTCGACTCGGTTGCCGGCGTTGAGCCGCAGTCCGAGACCGTGTGGCGTCAGGCCGACAAGTACCACGTTCCCCGCATGTGTTTCGTCAACAAGATGGACCGCATGGGCGCGAACTTCTACCGCTGCGTCGACATGATCATCGACCGGCTGGGTGCGGTGCCGCTCGTCATCAACCTGCCGATCGGCTCCGAAGCCGAATTCGCCGGCATCATCGACCTCATCAAGATGAAGGCGGTGGTGTGGAAGGGTGACGACCTGGGCGCCGCGTTCGAATATGAAGACATCCCCGCCGACATGGTCGACAAGGCTGCGGAATACCGCGCCAAGTTGATTGACACCGCCGTGGAAGTCGATGACGCCGCCACCGAAGCCTATCTCGAAGGCATCGAGCCCGACGAAGAGACGCTGAAGAAGTGCATCCGCAAGGGCACCATCTCGCGCACCTTCGTGCCGGTGCTGTGCGGCTCGGCGTTCAAGAACAAGGGCGTCCAGACCATGCTGGATGCCGTGATCGATTTCCTGCCGTCGCCGCTCGACGTGCCGTCGATCAACGGCATCCTGCCGGGGACCGAGGAAGAGGTGATCCGTCGTTCGGCTGACGATGAGCCGTTCGCGGGCCTTGCGTTCAAGATCATGAACGACCCCTTCGTCGGCTCGCTGACCTTCGTGCGCATCTACTCGGGCATCGTCGAGTCCGGGTCCTATGTGATGAACACGGTCAAGGAAAAGCGCGAGCGTATCGGCCGCATGCTGCTCATGCACGCCAACAACCGTGAAGAGATCAAGTGGGCTGCGGCCGGCGACATCGTCGCGGTGGTGGGTCTGAAGGACAGCACCACGGGCGATACCCTGTGCGATCCGCTCAAGCCGGTCATCCTGGAGCGCATGGAGTTCCCCGAGCCGGTGATCGAAGTGGCTGTCGAGCCCAAGACCAAGGCCGACATGGAAAAGATGGGCATGGCGCTGGCACGTCTGGCTGCCGAGGATCCGTCCTTCCGCGTTGCGACCGACCCCGAGTCGGGCCAGACGGTCATCAAGGGCATGGGTGAGTTGCACCTGGAAATTCTCGTTGACCGCATGCGGCGCGAGTTCAAGGTCGATGCCAACGTGGGCGCCCCGCAGGTAGCCTACCGCGAGACCATTTCCAAGACGATCATCCACGACTACACCCACAAGAAGCAGACCGGCGGTTCGGGCCAGTTCGCAAAGGTGTCGCTCAAGTTCGAGCCGCAGGAGCCGGGGACGGGTTTCGTCTTCCACAACTCCTGTGTTGGTGGCTCGGTGCCCAAGGAATACGTTCCGGGCGTCGAAAAGGGCCTCAAGTCGGCCAAGGATACTGGCGTGATCGCCGGCTTCCCGTGCACCGACCTGAAGATCAGCCTGGTGGACGGTCAGTACCACGACGTTGACTCCAGCGTCATGGCGTTCGAAATCGCGGCCCGCGCCGCGTTCCGCGAAGCCATGCCGAAGGCCGGCCCGAAGCTGCTCGAACCGATGATGAAGGTCGAAGTGGTGACCCCCGAAGAGTACATGGGCGACATCATCGGCGACCTGAACAGCCGCCGTGGCAACGTGTCGGGCATGGACCAGCGTGGCAACGCCCGTGTCATCGACGCCCAGGTGCCGCTGGCCAACATGTTCGGCTACGTGAACACGCTGCGCTCCATGTCGCAGGGTCGCGCGCAGTATACCATGCACTTCGAGAGCTATTCGGAAGTGCCGAACAACGTGTCTGAAGAAATCAAGGCTAAGCTCGCCGGCTGAGGCGGAGCGGTGTAAGCGAACGGAGATTTTGGTATGGGTAAGGAAAAGTTCAATCGCGACAAGCCGCACTGCAACGTGGGCACCATTGGCCACGTCGACCACGGCAAGACGACGCTGACTGCGGCGATCACCAAGATCCTGGCGGAATCGGGCGGGGCGACGTTCTCGGCCTACGACCAGATCGACAAGGCTCCCGAGGAGAAGGCGCGCGGCATCACGATTTCGACGGCGCACGTCGAATATCAGACGGCCAACCGTCACTATGCCCACGTCGATTGCCCCGGCCACGCCGACTATGTGAAGAACATGATCACCGGCGCGGCGCAGATGGACGGCGCGATCCTGGTGGTGTCGGCCGCTGACGGCCCGATGCCGCAGACCCGCGAGCACATCCTTCTGGCCCGTCAGGTCGGCGTGCCGGCCCTGGTGGTGTTCATGAACAAGGTCGATCAGGTTGACGACCCCGAGCTGCTGGAGCTGGTGGAGCTGGAAATCCGCGAGCTGCTGTCCTCGTACGACTTCCCCGGCGACGACATTCCGATCGTCAAGGGCTCGGCCCTGGCCGCCCTGGAAGACAGCGACCAGACCATCGGCCGTGGCGCCATCCTCGAACTGATGCAGGCGGTGGACGACTACATTCCGCAGCCGCACCGTCCGAAGGACCTGCCGTTCCTGATGCCGATCGAAGACGTGTTCTCGATCTCGGGCCGTGGCACCGTGGTGACCGGTCGTATCGAGCGCGGCATCGTCAAGGTTGGTGAGGAAGTCGAGATCGTCGGTCTGAAGACCACCGTCAAGACCACCTGCACCGGCGTCGAGATGTTCCGCAAGCTGCTCGATCAGGGCGAGGCGGGCGACAACGTCGGCGTGCTGCTGCGTGGCACCAAGCGTGAAGACGTCGAGCGCGGCCAGGTTCTGGCCAAGCCGGGTTCGATCAACCCGCACACCGACTTCACCTGCGAGTGCTACATCCTGAACAAGGAAGAGGGTGGCCGTCACACGCCGTTCTTCTCCAACTACCGCCCGCAGTTCTACTTCCGCACCACCGACGTCACCGGCACCATCAAGCTGCCCGAGGGCACCGAGATGGTCATGCCGGGCGACAACATCTCCATGGAAGTCTCGCTGATCGCGCCGATCGCCATGGACGAAGGTCTGCGGTTCGCCATCCGTGAAGGCGGTCGTACCGTCGGCGCCGGCGTGGTGGCCAAGATCGTTAAGTAGCCCAAGAGCCTCGCCTGCCGAAGTTCTTTCGCTGTTGGACAAAAAAAGGGTAGGCGCCTGGGTTTCGGTGGGATATAACCCCCGCTTCCCGGGCGCCGAATGTCACCCAAACGTAAAGAAACGGGTTGGTCCATAATGGAAAGCCAGAACATCCGCATCCGCCTCAAGGCGTTTGACCATCGCGTGCTGGATCAGAGCACGCTGGAAATCGTGAACACGGCCAAGCGCACGGGTGCGCAGGTGCGCGGTCCGATTCCGCTGCCGACCCGCATCGAGAAGTTCACCGTGAACCGCTCGCCGCACATCGACAAGAAGTCGCGTGAGCAGTTCGAGATTCGCACGCACAAGCGGGTTCTCGACATTGTCGATCCGACCCCGCAGACCGTTGATGCGCTCATGAAGCTCGACCTCGCCGCCGGCGTTGACGTGCAGATCAAGCTCTAAGGCGCTCAACACCAGAACCACAGACCGTCGACGCGCCCACGGGGCAGGGTCCGGACCGCGGTGCGGCATCCGGATCACGCTAAATGATGGGCGTGACAAAAACAAAGGAACGAATTAATGCGCTCCGGTCTTATTGCTCAGAAATTGGGCATGACTCGGGTGTTCACCCCCGCGGGGGAGCACATCCCGGTCACTGTGCTCAAGGTCGACAACCTTCAGGTTGTCGCCCAGCGTACCCAGGAGAAGGACGGTTACACCGCCCTTCAGATCGGTTACGGCACGGCCAAAGTGAAGAACGTCACCAAGGCGATGCGCGGCCACTTCGCCAAGGCGAAGGTTGAGCCCAAGCGCAAGCTCGTCGAGTTCCGTGTGACCGAAGACTGCCTGGTGGATGTGGGTGCCGAATTCTCGGTCAACCATTTCCTTGCCGGGCAGTTTGTCGATGTGACCGGGACCTCGATCGGCAAGGGCTTCGCCGGCGGCATGAAGCGGCACAACTTCCGGGGCCTTGAGGCCTCGCACGGTGTGTCCGTCTCCCACCGCTCGCACGGCTCCACCGGCCAGTGCCAGGACCCCGGCAAGGTGTTCAAGGGCAAGAAGATGGCTGGTCACATGGGCGCTGAGCGCGTGACCATCCAGAACCTTTTCGTTGTGTCCACCGACGACGCTCGTGGCCTGATCATGGTCAAGGGTGCCGTTCCGGGCTCCAAGAATGGCTTCGTGCTGGTGCGCGATGCTGTGAAGCGGTCGCACCACGAGCCCCTGCCGATGCCGGCGGGGCTGCGGACGACCGCAGCCGTTGAGGATAAGGCACCCGAGGCGGACGCCGCTCCGGAAGCTGATGCCCCGGCCACCCAGGCTGGCGCCGATGGCGCCGAAGCCGAGAGCAAGGAATAAGCCGCCATGAAGTGTGACGTCATCACGCTCGAGAACAAGGCGGCCGGCTCTGTTGAGCTCGACGATTCCATCTTCGGGCTCGACCCGCGCGCGGACATCCTGCAGCGCGTTGTGCGCTGGCAGCTTGCCAAGCGTCAGGCCGGCACGCACAAGACCAAGGGGATCTCCGAGATCTCCGGGACCACCAAGAAGCCGTTCAAGCAGAAGGGCACCGGTCGTGCCCGTCAGGGCTCCACGCGCTCCGCCCAGTTCCGCGGCGGCGCCACCATTTTCGGGCCGGTCGTGCGTTCGCATGCCCATGACCTGCCGAAGAAGGTTCGGGCCCTGGGCCTCAAGAACGCCCTGTCGGCCAAGGTGAAGGCCGGCCAGCTGGTCGTTCTCGACCAAGCCCAGTCCGACGGCAAGACCAAGGCCCTGGCCACCCAGCTTGCTGCGCTGGGGTGGGGTCGCGCGCTGATCATTGACGGCGCCGAAGTCGAAGCCACGTTCGCCCGTGCCGCCCGCAACATCCCCAACCTGGATGTGCTGCCGGTCCAGGGTGCCAACGTCTACGACATCCTGCGTCGCGACACCTTGGTGCTGACCAAGGCGGCGATCGAGAAGCTGGAGGAGCGCCTGAAATGAGGAAGACCTCTGTGAAGCTCTCGCGCGAGCGCATGTACGACATCATTTCGGCCCCGGTGATCACCGAAAAGGCGACCATGGGTTCGGAATTCGGGCAGGTGACCTTCAAGGTGCCGCTGACCGCCAGCAAGCCGGAAATCAAGGCTGCTGTGGAAGGCATTTTCGGCGTCCAGGTGACCGCGGTGAACACCCTGCGCCAGAAGGGCAAGGTGAAGCGTTTCCGCGGGATCATCGGCCGCCGTTCGGACACCAAGAAGGCGATCGTGACCCTGGCCGAAGGCCAGTCGATCGACGTGACGACGGGAATCTGACGCCATGGCTCTGAAATCATACAACCCGACGACTCCGGGCCAGCGCAATCTGGTTCTGGTCGACCGTTCGGACCTGTGGAAGGGCAAGCCGGTCAAGCAGTTGACCGAAGGCCTGACCAAGTCCGGTGGCCGTAACAACACCGGTCGCATCACCGTGTGGTGGCGTGGTGGCGGCGCCAAGCGCCGGTACCGCATGGTCGATTTCAAGCGCAACGGCAAGATGGGCGTCACCGCCACCGTTGAACGGCTTGAGTACGACCCCAACCGCACCGCCTTCATCGCCCTCATCAAGTACGAGGACGGCGACGTTGCCTACATCCTGGCGCCGCAGCGCCTCAAGGTGGGCGACCAGGTGGTGGCCGACACGCGGGCCGACATCAAGCCCGGCAACGCGATGCCGCTGAAGAACATGCCGGTGGGCACCATTGTCCACAACGTCGAGCTGAAGGCAGGCAAGGGCGGCCAGATGGCCCGTTCCGCCGGCTGCTACGCGCAGATGATCGGTAAGGACGCCGGGTACGCCCAGCTCCGCCTGTCATCCGGCGAACTGCGCCTGGTGCGCGGCGAGTGCATGGCCACTGTCGGCGCCGTGTCCAACCCGGACAATCAGAACGTCAAGCTCGGCAAGGCCGGTCGCTCCCGCTGGAAGGGTCGCCGTCCGCATGTCCGTGGCGTCGTCATGAACCCGATCGATCACCCGCATGGTGGTGGTGAGGGTCGTACCTCCGGTGGCCGCCATCCGGTGACCCCGTGGGGCAAGCCGACCAAGGGCAAGCGCACCCGCAGCAACAAGAAGACCGACGGCCTGATTATGCGGTCGCGTCATCTGGCGAAGAAGAAGTAAGGGGAACGGCCGTGGCTCGCAGTGTTTGGAAAGGCCCGTTCGTCGACGGTCACCTGCTTAAGAAGGCTGATGTGACCCGCTCGTCCGGCCGCAACGAGGTCATCAAGACCTGGTCTCGCCGATCGACCATTCTGCCGCAGTTCGTCGGTCTGACGTTCGGCGTCTACAACGGGCAGAAGTTTGTCCCCGTCCTGGTGACCGAAAACATGATCGGTCACAAGTTCGGTGAATTCTCGCCCACCCGTACGTATTACGGCCACGCCGCCGACAAGAAGGCGAAAAGGAAATAAGCGATGGGTAAGACTGCTGCTCCGCGGCGGCTGCCGGATAATGAGGCGCGCGCCTTTGCCGCCAATCTCCGTACCAGCCCCCGCAAGCTGAACCTGGTCGCCACCTCTATTCGGGGCATGGCTGCCGAAAAGGCGCTGGCCGAGCTGACCTTTAATACCCGTCGCATCTCCAACGATGTGCGCAAGGTATTGCAGTCGGCGATTGCCAATGCTGAGAACAACCACCAGCTCGACGTTGACCGGCTCTATGTGGCCGAGGCCTACGTCGGCAAGTCGATGGTGCTGAAGCGCTGGCGTCCGCGCGCCCGTGGTCGGGTCGGCAAAATTGAAAAGCCGTTCAGCAACCTGACGATCGTGGTGCGTGAGCGCGAGGAGACTGCATAATGGGTCAGAAAGTCTGTCCGATCGGCTTGCGCCTCGGCATCAACCGCACGTGGGACAGCCGCTGGTACGCCGACAAGGAGTACTCCAGCCTGCTTCACGAAGACCTGCGCCTGCGCAAGTATCTGAAGAAGCGGCTCCAGCAGGCTGGTCTCTCGAAGGTCATCATCGAGCGCCCGGCCAAGAAGGCCCGCATCACCATCCACACCGCCCGTCCCGGCGTGGTCATCGGCAAGAAGGGCCAGGACATCGAAGTCCTGCGCAAAGAACTGTCGAAGATGACCGGTTCGGAAGTGCATCTCAACATCGTCGAGATCCGCAAGCCGGAACTCGATGCCCAGCTGGTCGCCGAGAACATCGCCAGCCAGCTTGAGCGCCGTGTCGCCTTCCGTCGCGCCATGAAGCGCGCCGTGCAGTCGGCCATGCGTCTGGGCGCCCAGGGCATCCGCATCAACTGCGGTGGCCGTCTGGGTGGTGCCGAGATCGCGCGCACCGAATGGTATCGCGAAGGGCGCGTGCCGCTGCACACCCTGCGCGCCGACGTGGACTACGGTGAAGCCACCGCCAAGACCACGTATGGCACGTGCGGTGTCAAGGTGTGGGTCTTCAAGGGCGAAATCCTCGAGCACGACCCGATGGCTCAGGACAAGCGCGCCCAGGAGCAGGTCGGCAGCCGCTAAGGCGGCCGCCTAGGACCGACGAAAGGACGTAGGAATGCTTTCGCCGAAACGTACGAAGTTCCGCAAGCAGCATAAGGGCCGTATCCACGGCAATGCCAAAGGCGGGTTTTCGCTCAACTTCGGTCAGTACGGCCTGAAGGCTCTCGAACCGGAGCGCATCACCGCGCGCCAGATCGAAGCCGCCCGCCGTACCATGACCCGTCACATGAAGCGCCAGGGGCGCGTGTGGATCCGCATCTTCCCGGATGTGCCGGTCTCCCGCAAGCCGGCTGAAGTCCGCATGGGCTCCGGCAAGGGCACGCCCGAATACTGGGTGGCCAAAATCAAGCCGGGTCGCATGTTGTTCGAGATCGATGGTGTGCCCGAGCCGATTGCCCGTCGCGCCTTCGAACTGGCTGCTGCCAAGCTGCCGATCAAGACCAAGTTCGTGGCCCGCCTGGCTGGGGAGGTTTGAGAATGAGCAACGCCGCAGATCTCCGCGCCAAGTCGGTCGATCAGCTCAAGGAGAGCCTGATCGACCTGAAAAAGGAACAGTTCAATCTGCGTTTCCAGCGCGCCTCCGGGCAGCTGGAAAACACCGCTCGGGTCGGTCAGATCCGAAAGGATGTCGCGCGGATCAAAACTGTCCTTCACGAACGCGCCAAGGCGCAGTAATATCCGCGCCCTTCGCGTCGAGGAGAGACGAGAATGCCCAAGCGTATCCTTCAGGGCGTGGTGGTGAGCGACAAGGGAGACAAGACCATCGTGGTCAAAGTCGAACGTCGCTTCATGCACCCGCTCTACAAGAAGTTCATCCGGCGGTCGAAGAAGTACGCCGCGCATGACGAAACCAACGTGAGCAAGATCGGCGATATCGTTCGCATCCGCGAGTGCCGTCCGGTCAGCAAGCGCAAGAGCTGGGAACTGGTGACGGAAGAGGCGTAGGCCTCTACCTGACCCGCTTTCCTTTTCCTTAGAGCATTAAGGATTAGTTACCATGATTCAGATGCAAACCAACCTGGACGTCGCTGACAACAGCGGCGCGCGTCGGGTGCAGTGCATCAAGGTTCTGGGCGGATCTAAACGCAAGACTGCCGGCGTCGGTGACATCATCGTCGTGTCCATCAAGGAGGCGATCCCGCGGGGTCGCGTCAAGAAGGGCGACGTTCACCGGGCCGTCATCGTGCGAACCGCCTTCCCTGTGCGCCGCCCCGACGGGTCCATTATCCGCTTCGACCGCAATGCGGCGGTGCTGATTAATAAGCAGGGTGAACCGGTCGGTACCCGTATCTTCGGTCCGGTCGTCCGTGAGCTGCGTGCGAAGCGCTTTATGAAGATCATTTCGCTCGCGCCGGAGGTGCTGTGATGCAGAAGATCCGCAAGGGTGACACCGTCGTCGTGCTCACCGGAAAGGACAAGGGCAGGAAGGGCGAAGTCCTGAAAGCCCTGCCGCAGGAGGACCGAGTCGTCGTTCAGGGCATCAACATGGTGAAGCGTCACACGCGCGCCACGGCGATGACCGAGGGTGGGATCATCGAGAAGGAAGCGTCGATGAACGTTTCCAACGTCGCCCACATCGACCCCAAGGACGGCAAGCCGACCCGCGTCGGCTTCACGGTTCTCGAAGATGGCCGCAAGGTGCGAGTCGCCAAGCGGTCCGGCGAGATCCTGGATAAGTGAGGACGGAGACGATGGCTGTACGGCTTCGTGAACAATACGACACCACCATCCGCAAGGCGCTCCAGGAAAAGTTTGGCTACGCCAACATGCTGGAAGTGCCGCGGATCGACAAGATCGTCATCAACATGGGTGTTGGTGAGGCTGCCCAAGACAAGAAGAAGATCGAGGGCGCCGTCACCGACCTGACCGCGATCGCCGGTCAGAAGCCGGTCGTGACCCGCGCCAAGAAGTCGATTGCCGGCTTCAAGCTGCGTGAGGACATGGTCGTCGGCACCAAGGTGACCCTTCGTCGTGACCGCATGTACGAGTTCATGGACCGCCTGGTCACCATCGCGCTGCCGCGCGTGCGTGACTTCCGCGGCCTGAACGGCAAGGCCTTCGACGGCAGCGGCAACTACAACATGGGCCTTAAGGAACAGATCGTGTTCCCTGAGATCAACTACGACCAGGTGGACAAGGTCCGCGGTATGGACATCACCATCTGCACGACGGCGAAGACGGACGACGAGGCGCGTGCGCTCCTCGAAGCGTTCCAGTTCCCGTTCGTGAAGTCCTAAGGCGCATGGGAGAGCATAGAGATGGCTAAGACCAGCGCCGTCGAGCGCAATAAGAAGCGGGCTCGCTTGATCAAGCAGTACGCTGGCCGCCGCGCCGCCATGAAGGCGGTCATCAAGGACCAGAGCACCTCCCCGGAGGAGCGCATGCAGGCTGTCCTGAAGCTGGCCGAATTGCCGAGGAATTCTTCGCGCATCCGTTACCGCAACCGTTGCGAGGTCACTGGACGTCCGCGTGGTGTGTACCGGAAGTTCAAGTTGGGTCGCATCATGCTGCGCGATCTGGCTTCGCGGGGACAGATCCCCGGCATGGTCAAGTCGAGCTGGTAAGGGAGAGCGTGCAATGACCATGAGCGATCCCTTGGGTGACATGATCACCCGGATTCGGAACGGCCAGCAGGCCCGTAAGCAGAGCGTGGTGTCGCCGGCCTCCGGGCTGCGCGCAGCGCTGCTTGAGGTGCTGGTGCGTGAAGGCTACATTCGCGGCTACGAACGCTACAACGTGCGTGCGGGCATCGATGAGTTCCGTATCGAGCTGAAGTACCACGAAGGCACCCCGGTGATTAAGGAGATCTCGCGTGTCTCCCGTCCCGGTCGCCGCATGTATTCCAAGATCAAGGACCTGCCGAAAGTCTACAATGGTCTGGGCATCTCGATCCTCTCCACGCCGCGTGGCGTGATGAGCGATCATGAAGCTCGCCAGGCCAATGTGGGCGGCGAGGTTCTCTGCAAGGTGTTCTAAGAGGGGACCTGACGATGTCGCGAGTTGGCAAATATCCCGTCGAGGTGCCCCAGGGCGTGACCGTGTCTATTGAAGGCACGGTGCTCGTGGCCAAGGGCAAGCTCGGCGAAATGCAGTTCGAGCTGTCGCCCGACCTGGTCGACACCAAGTTCGAGGACGGCAAGGTTTCCGTTCAGCCGAAGAACGGGTCCAAGAAGGCGCGCATGATGTGGGGCACCACCCGTGCCCGCGTCAACAACCTCGTCAAGGGGGTGTCCGAGGGCTTCAAGAAGAACCTCGACATCACCGGCGTGGGTTACCGTGCAGCGGTTCAGGGCAACGCCCTGCAGCTCAACCTCGGTTTCTCGCATGACGTGCTGTATCTGATTCCGGACGGCATCACCATCAAGACCCCTGCCCCGACCCAGATCGAAATCTCGGGTACGGACAAGCAGAAGGTTGGCCAGGTGGCCTCGGAGATTCGTTCATACCGGCCGCCGGAGCCCTACAAGGGCAAGGGTGTGCGTTATTCGGATGAACAGATCCTCCGCAAGGAAGGCAAGAAGAAGTAAGGGCAACGGACATGGCGAAGTCAGGCAAGGAACTGTTCGAGCGCCGCGCCCGTCGCGTGCGCTTCCAGATCAAGAAGAAGGCTTCCGGGCGTCCGCGTCTGTCGGTTTTCCGATCTTCGCGGCACATCTATGCCCAGGTCATCGACGACAGCACCGGCCGTACCGTGGCCGCTGCGTCGACCCTGGACAAGGATCTGCGCGGGAAGCTGAAGACCGGCGCGGATTCCGCTGCGGCGGTCGAGGTTGGTAAGTTGGTGGCTGAACGCGCTGCTGCTGCCGGCATCAAGGATGTCGTGTTCGACCGTGGTGGATACATCTACCACGGCAGGGTCAAGGCCCTGGCGGACGCGGCGCGTGAAGGCGGACTCTCGTTCTAAGGGATAAAGAGGTATGGCACGTACTCCCAACCCAGGCTCTCGCGATCGCGGCGGTGACCGTCGCAATGAACGCGAGCGTGACGACGAGTTCGTTGACAAGCTCGTCCACATCAACCGTGTTGCCAAGGTGGTCAAGGGTGGTCGGCGCTTTGCGTTTGCTGCTCTGGTCGTTGTCGGCGACGGCAAGGGCCGCGTCGGTTTCGGCACCGGCAAGGCGCGTGAGGTCCCCGAGGCCATTCGCAAGGCGACCGAACAGGCCAAGCGTGGCCTGGTCCGGGTGCCGCTGCGCGAAGGCCGTACCCTGCACCACGACGTGAAGGGTCACTTCGGCGCTGGTCGTGTGCTTCTGCGCACGGCTCCGGCCGGTACCGGCATCATCGCCGGTGGCCCGATGCGTGCGGTGTTCGAGACCATGGGCGTTCAGGACGTGGTGGCCAAGTGCACCGGCACCACCAACCCGTACAACATGGTCAAGGCGACGTTCGACGCGCTGGAAAGCGTGATGTCCCCCCGGATGGTTGCGGCCCGCCGCAACAAGAAGGTCGGTGACATCGTGGCACGTCGCGAATCGTCCATGGGCGCCGTTGGTGGCGCCGTCGGTGGCGAAGCCGCCGATGCGTCGGCCGACTAAGGAGGACTGGAGTCATGGCAAAGACTGAAAGCCGGCTCAAGGTCACCCAGGTCGGCAGCCCGATCGGCCGCAAGGACGATCAGCGCGCCACCCTGGTGGGTCTTGGCCTCAACAAGATGCACCGTTCGCGCGAGCTGGAGGATACTCCTTCTGTGCGCGGCATGATCGCCAAGGTCCAGCACCTGGTGAAGGTCGAACAGGCCTGAGGCCTGCCGCGAACGGTCCCGAAGGAAACTTCGGGGCCGGTTGCGGTGCAAGACAACGGGACGTTGCTGAAATGAAACTGAACGAACTGCGCGACAATCCGGGCGCGACGAAGCAGCGTATGCGCGTCGGCCGCGGCATCGGGTCGGGCAAGGGCAAGACCGCTGGTCGCGGCGTGAAGGGTCAGAAGTCCCGCACGGGCGTGTCCATCAACGGCTTCGAGGGTGGCCAGATGGCCATCTACCGTCGCCTGCCCAAGCGCGGCTTCCACAACATTTTCCGCAAGGATTATGTGACCGTGAACCTCGGCCGTCTCCAGGCCGCGGTTGACGCCGGCAAGATCGACGCCGGGCAGCCGGTCAACGCTGCCGTGCTGGTGGGGTGTGGCGTGGTGCGCCGTGCCAAGGACGGTATCCGTCTGCTCGGCACCGGCGAACTGACCACCAAGCTGACCATCGAAGTGGCCGGTGCTTCCAAGTCCGCCGTTGCGGCGGTCGAGAAGGCCGGTGGCTCGATCACCGTGCTGCAGTCCAAGGCGACCGAAGAGGGCGCTGAAGACTGATCGGGACAAAGGGAGGCGGCCGCGTCTGACGCGGCCGCCTCCTTATCTTACCGAAAGGTTCGGGCGGGGAGCGACGGAAGCGCGTGCCATGGGCAGGCGAATCCGCTAGGCTCCCCGCGTCACTCTGAGGACTTCGGAGCACCGCATGGCATCCGCCGCCGAGCAGCTTGCTGCCAACATGAACCTCGGCGTCTTCGCCAGGGCGACCGAGCTCAAGAAGCGCATTTGGTTCACCCTGGGCGCCCTGATCGTCTACCGCCTGGGCACCTACATTCCCTTGCCCGGCATCGACCCCGGCGTGCTGAAGGACGTGTTCTCGCAGCAGGCCCAGGGGATCCTGGGCATGTTCGACATGTTCGCCGGCGGCGCGCTGTCGCGCATGACGATCTTTGCCCTCAACATCATGCCCTACATCTCGGCCTCCATCATCATGCAGCTCATGACGGCGGTGTCGCCGTCCATGGAAGCGCTGAAGAAGGAAGGCGAGAGCGGCCGCAAGAAGATCAACCAGTACACCCGCTACCTGACCGTGGTGATTGCCACCATGCAGGCCTATGGCATCGCGGTGGGACTGGAAGGCATGAGCAGCGCGAGTGGCGCGGCGGTGTCCGATCCCGGCTGGTTCTTCCGCTTCGTGACCGTGATCACCCTGGTCGGCGGGACGCTGTTCCTGATGTGGCTGGGTGAGCAGATCACCGCGCGCGGTGTGGGCAACGGCATTTCCCTGATCATCTTCGCCGGCATCGTGGCCGAACTGCCATCGGCCCTGGCGGGAACGCTTGAACTTGGCCGCACCGGCGCCCTGTCGCCGCTGGTCATTATCGGCGTCCTGCTGCTGGCCGTGGCGGTGATCACCTTCATCGTGTTCATCGAGCGATCCCAACGGCGCATCCTGGTGCAGTATCCAAAGCGCCAGAAGGGCAACCGGGTGTATGGCGGCGAAAGCACGCACCTGCCGCTGAAGCTCAACACGGCCGGCGTCATTCCGCCGATCTTCGCCAGTTCGCTGCTGCTGCTGCCGGTGACGGCGGCCAGCATGTCGGCCCAGGGCGGGCCGGAGTGGCTCAACACGGTCACGGCGGTGTTGGGGCATGGTCAACCGCTGTACATCTTCCTGTACGCCGCGATGATCGCCTTTTTCGCCTTCTTCTATACGGCGGTGGTGTTCAATCCGAACGACACGGCCGAGAACCTGAAGAAGTACGGCGGGTTCATTCCGGGTATCCGTCCGGGCAAGAACACGGCCGAGTACCTTGACTATGTGCTGACCCGGTTGACCACGGTCGGCGCCCTGTACCTGGTGTTCATCTCGGTGCTGCCGGAAATCCTCATCAGCCGCCTGGCCGTGCCGTTCTATTTCGGTGGCACCAGCCTGCTGATCGTCGTGACGGTGACCCTGGACACCGTGGCGCAGATCCAGTCGCATTTGCTGGCCCATCAGTACGAGGGCCTCATCAAGAAATCCAAGCTTAGGGGGAAACGTAGCTGATGAAGGGCAAGCGACTCATATTCATGGGCCCTCCCGGCGGTGGCAAGGGGACCCAAGCGCAGCGCCTGCAGGACGATTACGGCATCGTCCAGCTGTCCACCGGCGACATGCTGCGGGCGGCGGTAACCTCGGGCTCGGAGATCGGTCTCAAGGCCAAGGCGGTGATGGATGCCGGCAAGCTGGTGTCCGACGACATCGTCATCGGCATCATTGACGAGCGGCTGGACCAGCCCGACTGCGCCAACGGCTTCATCCTCGACGGGTTCCCGCGCACGGTTGCGCAGGCCGAGGCGCTGGATGGCCTGCTGGCCGACAAGGGCCTCGCGCTGGATGCGGTTCTCGAACTGCGCGTGCCCGACGCGTTGCTGGTCGATCGCATCACCGGCCGCTATACCTGCGCCAAGTGCGGTGCCGGCTACCACGACAGTTTCAAGAAGCCGAAGGTCGAAGGGGTCTGCGACTCCTGCGGCTCGACGGAGTTCAAGCGGCGGGCTGATGACAACGCCGAGACGGTTACCAGCCGTCTGGAGGCCTATCATGCCCAGACCGCGCCCCTGCTGCCGTACTACGAGGGCAAGGGGCTGCTAACGGTCGTTGACGGCACGCTGCCGATCGACGAAGTGACCAGGCAGCTTGAGGCTGCCCTGGAAGACTGATGAGCGGTTGACTCGGATGGTGTTCTGCCTATAATCGCGCACCTTCCGAGTCCCCCCGTGGACGGACCAATTCTGGCGACATCGAGTCGTTGTGTTTTTTGAGGAGTACGGGCTTTGGCGCGTATCGCTGGCGTTAACATTCCGACCAATAAGCGCGTCCCGATCGCGCTGACCTACATCTACGGCATCGGCGCCAAGACCGCGCGTGACATTTGCACCAAAGTCGGCATCAGCGATCAGGTTCGCGTGAACCAGCTGTCTGACGACGAAGTGCTGCGCCTGCGCGAGCTGATCGACCGCGAACACCGCGTCGAAGGCGACCTGCGTCGCGAAGTTGCGATGAACATCAAGCGTCTGATGGACCTGGGCTGCTATCGTGGCCTGCGTCATCGTCGCGGCCTGCCGGTGCGCGGTCAGCGGACCCACACCAATGCGCGGACGCGCAAGGGTCCGGCCAAGCCCATCGCTGGTAAGAAGAAGTAATTCAGCTAAGAAAGGCAGGTTTCGGCAATGGCCAAGGCAGCTGCTGCGCGTCCCCGTCGGCGCGAACGCAAGAATATCACGTCGGGCATCGCCCACGTGAGTGCGAGCTTCAACAACACCCTGATCACCATCACCGACGTTCAGGGCAACGCGATCTCCTGGTCCTCGGCTGGTGCCCAGGGCTTCAAGGGCTCGCGCAAGTCGACCCCCTACGCCGCCCAGATGGCTGCTGAGGATGCCGGCCGCAAGGCCGCCGAACACGGCATGAAGACCCTGGAAGTCCAGGTGTCGGGTCCCGGTTCGGGGCGTGAGTCTGCTCTGCGCGCGCTGCAGACTGCTGGCTTCACGATCACCACCATCCGCGACGTGACGCCGATTCCGCACAACGGTTGTCGTCCGCGCAAGCGGCGCCGGGTCTAATCCCCCAGCCGTAAGCCAATCCGCCGCCGCCCCGGACATAGCGTCCGGGGATCGGCGGTTTTGGCGTGATGCCGTCCTGACGGCCAGGGTCTTCGATCGCCAAGGATTGCGCCGTCGAACAGCCCCCGCCAGGACCGGCCAGCGCCACCGAGCGGACAGACCTGAGCGGACCTCGTGCAATCGTGCATGGTCCGTGGAACCGCTTGACTCCGAGTGAAGAGGGCACGCCCGTGATTCAGAAGAACTGGCAGGAATTGATCAAACCGTCCAAGCTGAACATCGAGCCGGGCGACGACGCGCGCCGTCTGGCCACGGTGGTTGCCGAGCCGCTTGAGCGTGGCTTTGGCATGACGCTGGGCAACGCGCTGCGTCGCGTGCTGCTGTCTTCGCTCCAGGGTGCGGCCGTGACCGCCATCCACATCGATGGCGTGCTGCACGAGTTCTCGTCCGTGGCCGGGGTGCGCGAGGATGTCACCGACATCATCCTGAACATCAAGGCCCTGGCCCTGCGCATGCACGGCGAAGGTCCCAAGCGCATGACGCTGAAGGCCACCGGCCCCGGCGAAGTGACCGCCTCCCAGATCGAGACCGGCCACGACATCGACGTGATGAACCCCGATCTGGTGATCTGTCACCTCGACCAGGGCGCCACCCTGTCGATGGAACTGACCGTCAACACCGGCAAGGGCTATGTCGCCGCCGCATCCAACCGTCCCGAGGACGCGCCTATCGGCCTCATTCCGGTCGACAGCATTTTCTCGCCGGTGCGCCGCGTGTCGTACAAGGTCGAGAACGCCCGCGTGGGCCAGACCACCGACTATGACAAGCTCAACATGGCTCTGGAAACCGACGGTTCGGTCACGCCCGAGGACGCTGTGGCCCTGGCCGCGCGCATCTTGCAGGACCAGCTTCAGCTGTTCATCAACTTCGAGGAGCCGCAGGCGGCCTTCGAGGAGAAGCGTGAAGACGAGCTGCCGTTCAACAAGAACCTGCTCCGCAAGGTCGATGAGCTGGAATTGTCGGTCCGTTCGGCGAACTGCCTGAAGAACGACAACATCATCTACATCGGTGACCTGGTTCAGAAGTCCGAAGCGGAAATGCTGCGGACCCCGAACTTCGGCCGCAAGTCCTTGAACGAGATCAAGGAAGTCCTCGCTCAGATGGGTCTCCACCTGGGCATGGAAATCCCCAATTGGCCGCCCGAGAACATCGAGGAACTGGCCAAGAAGCTCGAAGAACCCTACTAAGCATCCCTAACAGCCGCCAGCTCCGTACAGCGGGGCCGGCGGCTGGTGTTTTTTCCGGCCACCCAGGCCACCTCCGCCGTACAGGAAATCTGGCGGCGTGAGTTCACGATCGACCCCGCGCGCGGGATCAGGATAGAGGAGAACGCAATGCGTCACGGTATGAGCGGCCGCAAGCTGAACCGCACCTCCAGCCATCGGAAGGCGATGTTTTCCAACATGGCTGCGGCTCTGCTGCTGCACGAGCAGATCAAGACCACCCTGCCGAAGGCCAAGGAACTGCGTCCCGTCGCCGAGAAGCTGGTGACCCTTGGCAAGCGCGGCGACCTGCATGCCCGCCGCCAGGCGGCGTCCATGCTGCGCAACGACGAAGTCGTCAAGAAGCTCTTCTCGGTCCTGGGCGAGCGTTACAAGGACCGTCAGGGTGGCTACACCCGCGTCCTGCGGGCCGGCTTCCGCTACGGCGACGCCGCTCCGATGGCCGTCATCGAACTGGTTGACCGCGATCCGGCCGCCAAGGGTGCCGCCGACAAGGCGCGCGTTGAGGCTGAACTGGCCGAAGCCGGCAACGAGTAAGACAAAGGTCTGGTGAGCCCGGCTCATCGCGCTTTGGTGAAAGGCAGCCCTGGTGGCTGCCTTTCGCTTTTGAGGGGCGGTCCCTACATCTGCTACGGTTGCGATAATTTGATCGGGAGAGAGACAGTGGAGGGGCATCGCATTGGATGGATGGCGGCGCTGGCCGCAGTCGGGATCGCGGCGGGGATGATGCTGGGCGGGACAGCGGCCCAGGCGGCCGACGTGCGGGTTCCGCAGTCGCAGTCCGAGGTCCGCCTGTCTTTCGCGCCGGTGGTGAAGATGGCCGCGCCTGCGGTGGTCAACATCTACACCAGCCGTGTCGTTCAGGCGCGCCGCCGCATGTCGCCGCTGTTCAACGACCCGTTCTTCCGCCGGTTCTTCGACGTCCCCAACCTGCCGCAGGTCGAAGAGCAGGTGCAGAATGCCCTCGGTTCGGGCGTCATCGTGCAGGCCAACGGCATCATCGTCACCAACAACCACGTCATCGAGGGCGCCGACGAGATCCGCGTCGTCCTGCATGACCGGCGCGAATACGCGGCCGACGTGCTGGGGGTGGACGAACGCACCGACCTTGCCGTGCTGCGCCTGCGCGACGCGCCCGAAGACCTGCCGGTGCTGGCGTTCGGGCGGGCCGATGAACTGGAGGTCGGCGACCTCGTGCTGGCCATCGGTAACCCGTTCGGGGTCGGGCAGACGGTAACCAGCGGCATCGTCTCGGCGCTTGCCCGCAACACCATGGGCGTGGCCGACTTCCGCTCGTTCATCCAGACCGATGCGGCGGTCAACCCCGGCAACTCCGGGGGCGCGCTGGTCACCATGGACGGCGCGGTGGTCGGCATCAACACGGCGATCTATTCGCGCGACGGCGCCAATGTCGGCATCGGCTTTGCCATTCCGGCCGAACTGGTCCAGGCGGTGGTGGCCGGTCTGGTCGATGGCGGCAAGGTGGTGCGCTCGTGGCTGGGCGCCAACGGCCAGGCGGTCGGGCCGGATATTGCGGCGTCGCTGGGCATGGACCGCCCCGGCGGCGTGCTGGTCAACCACATCACGGCGGGCGCGCCGGCCGAACGGGCCGGGCTGAAGGTCGGCGACGTGGTGGTGGCGGTCGAGGGCCGCGACGTGGTCGATCTCCAAGGCCTGCGCTATCGCGTGGCAACCCTGCCGGTCGGCACCACGGCGACCATGACGGTGGTCCGCAACGGCGTGGTCAAGGATCTGGAGGTGGCCCTGGAGCCGCCGCCCGAACTCCCGCCGCGCAAGGAAACGGAGCTGTCCGGCCGCCACCCCCTGGCCGGCACCCGCATCGCCAACCTCAACCCGGCTCTGGCCGAGGAGCGCGGCACCGTCTACCTGCCCGACTCGGTGATCGTGACGGCGGTGGCGCGCGAGGGCTATGCGGCGCGCATCGGCGTGCAGCCGGGAGACATCATCCGCGCCGTCAACGGGACCGAGGTCAGCAGCGTCGCCGACGTGCCCCCACTGCTGACCGGGCAACGGCCGGGCTGGTTGATCGCCGTGCAGCGCGGTGACAAGGTTTTGAACTTCCGGATAGGCGCGTGAGCACGCTGTTTGAACGTAACGCTCCCCGACCGCTGGCCGATCGCCTGCGGCCCAAGACGCTTGACGACGTGGTCGGCCAGGATCACCTGATCGGCCCGGATGGCGCGCTTGGCCGCATGGTGCGGGCCGGGCGACTGGCGTCGTTCGTCTTGTGGGGGCCGCCGGGCTGCGGCAAGACGACCATTGCCCGGCTTCTGGCCGCTCATACCGACCTGCATTTCGAGCCCCTGTCGGCGGTGTTCTCGGGCGTTGCCGACCTGCGCAAGGTGTTCGAGGCGTCCCGCAAGCGGCGCGAGGCAGGGCAGGGGACGCTGCTGTTCATCGACGAGATCCACCGCTTCAACCGCAGCCAGCAGGACGGGTTCCTGCCCTATGTGGAGGACGGCACGGTCATCCTGGTCGGCGCCACCACGGAAAATCCGTCGTTCGAGCTGAACGCGGCGCTGCTGTCGCGCTGTCAGGTTCTGGTGCTCAACCGGCTGGACGACGCGGCGCTGGAAAGGCTGCTGGTCCGCGCCGAGGCGGAGGAGGGGCGGGCGCTGCCCCTTACTGACGAGGCCCGCGTCGCCCTGCGCGCCATGGCCGACGGCGATGGTCGTTATCTTCTGGTGATGGCCGAGGAACTGTTTCAGGTGTCGGCCGACGCCCCGTTGGACCCGCGCGCCCTGGCCGATGTGGTACATCGCCGTGCCCCGGTCTACGACAAGGACCGCGAGGGGCATTACAACCTGATCTCGGCCCTGCACAAGTCGTTGCGCGGGTCGGACACCGACGCCGCCCTGTACTGGATGCAGCGCATGATTGACGGCGGCGAGGACCCGGCCTTCCTCCTGCGCCGCCTGACCCGGTTCGCGGTCGAGGACATTGGCCTCGCCGACCCCGGCGCCCTGACCCAGGCCATCGCGGCATGGGAGGCCTATGACCGCCTGGGCAGCCCGGAAGGGGACCTTGCCGTGGCCCAACTGGTCATCTACCTTGGCACCGCGCCCAAGTCCAACGCCGGGTACAAGGCCCACAAGGCGGCGGCCCGCGCCGCCAAACAGACCGGCTCGCTCATGCCGCCCAAGCATATCCTCAATGCGCCGACGCGCATGATGAAGGACCTGGGCTATGGGCGCGGCTACGAGTACGATCACGACACCGCAGACGGATTCTCCGGCCAGGATTACTTCCCCGAGGAAATGCCCCGGCCGCGCTTCTACGACCCACCCGAACGCGGTTTCGAGCGGGAAATCCGCAAGCGTCTGGCCTATTGGGACAAGCTGCGCGGCCGGCGCAAGGCGGGTCCGCAGGAGGGGGAGCCGGAATGAACCTCACGCTGCTGGCCGCCGTGGCGGCGGGGGGCGCCATGGGCTCGGTCGCCCGGTTCGCCGTCACCAGTCTGCTGGGCCGGTGGCTGGGGGCGGGGTTTCCGTGGGGCACCCTGGCAGTCAATCTGGCCGGGTCGGTGGCCATGGGCCTGCTGGCCGGGATGGCGGCGCACCGCTGGTCCCTGGGGCTGGAGGCGCGGGCCTTGCTGTTCACCGGGGTTTTGGGTGGCTTCACCACGTTCTCCACGTTCTCGCTCGATATCGTGACCCTGATCGAGCGCGGCACCTGGGGGGCGGCGGTTGCATATGGAACAGCCTCCGTTGTATTGGGGGTTTCAGGATTGGTCCTCGGGCTCATGATGGTCCGCTGGACGCTGGCGTAGAGAAAAGACACCCCATGAGCGTTACCACAATCACCATCGCCGCCGACGAGGCCGACATTCGCCTGGACCGCTGGTTCAAGCGCCACTATCCGGGCCTCAGCCACGGCCGCCTTGAAAAGCTGCTGCGCACCGGGCAAGTCCGCATCGACGGCAAGCGCGCCAAGTCGAGCCAGCGCCTGGAAGCCGGGCAGGCCGTCCGCGTTCCGCCGCTGACCGCCGAGACGGTCCCGGCCGAACGCACCGAGTTCTTCGCCCCGCGCCGCGTCTCGGCCGAGGACGAGGCGATGATCCGGGCTTGCGTCATGCACCGCGACGCGTCCGTCATCGTGCTCAACAAGCCGCCGGGGCTGGCGACGCAGGGCGGCACCGGGATCACCCGTCACCTTGACGGGATGCTCGACGCCTTGTGCTTCGACCTGCCCGACCGCCCGAAGCTGGTCCACCGCCTGGACAAGGACACTTCGGGCGTCCTGGTGCTCGGCCGCACGGCCAAGGCGGCGGCGGCGCTCGCCAAGGCGTTCCGGTCGCGTGACGCCAAGAAGATCTATTGGGCGCTGGTCGTTGGCCTGCCCAACCCGCCGCAGGGCGTCATCAAGGCCGCCATGTCCAAGCAAGAAGGCTCGGGCGGCGAAAAGATGCAGGTCGATCCCTACGAGGGGCAAAGCGCCGTCACTGACTACCGGGTGATCGAGGCGGCCCAGAAAAAGGCCGCCTGGGTGCAGCTTGAGCCGCGCACCGGGCGGACCCATCAGGTGCGCGTGCACTGCGCCTACATGGGCACGCCCATTGTCGGTGACGGCAAGTATGGCGGCGCCGAGGCCCACCTTCAGGGCATGGGGGTGTCGCGCAAGCTGCACCTGCACGCCCGCGCCATCAGCATCCCGCATCCCGACGGCGGGTTCCTGCGGATCATCGCCCCGATGGCCGAACACATGACGGAAAGCTTCGACTTCTTTGGCTTCGAGCTGAACGAGGCGCCCGATCCGTTCGACGGCGATGACTGCACCACCGCCTGCAACATCTGAAGCGGAGCTTGCCCGTGACCAGTTCCCCGCGTCTTGTGCTGCTCGATGTAGACGGCACGTTGGCCGACAGCCAGCACAACATCGTCGCCGCCATGGAGGACGCTTGTCGGTCCTGCGGCCTGCCCATGCCCTCGGCCCGCGCCGTCCACCGGGTCATCGGGCTGTCCCTGGTCGAGGCCGTGGCGACGCTGATCCCCGACGCGGGGATGGACACCCACCTGCGCCTGTCCGAGGCGTACAAGGAGGCGTTCATGGCCCGGCGGTCGGCGCCCGGCCATCAGGAGCACCTGTTCACCGGCGCCCGCGAGGCCATCGAGGAGCTGGACGCGGCGGGCGTCCTGCTCGGCATCGCCACCGGCAAGTCGCAGCGCGGCGCCCTGACGTTCATTGAACGGCACGGCCTGGAACGCTATTTCGTCACCGTGCAGACGGCCGACGGCGGGCCGGGCAAGCCCGATCCTCGCATGGCCCGCGACGCCCTGGCCGAAACCGGGGTGGCTCCGCACTTGGCGGTGATGGTCGGAGATACTACCTTTGACATGATGATGGCGCGGTCGGCCGGCATCGGGGGGATCGGCGTGTCGTGGGGCAACCATGCGCCAGCCGAACTGCACCATGCGGGTGCGGCCGCCGTGCTGGATGATTTCGCTGACCTGCGTGCGGCGGTCGATGTCCTGACCGGCGTGGTCCGCAGTTCCAAGGGGCAAGAGGGGGTTGAACCATGCGAGGGCGCACCGTCCTGAAGATCGTCGTTTTGTTGGTGGTGGCCGTTGTGGTCGCCGCCGGTGTGATGATCGCCACCATTGACGCCAATCAGTACAAGGACCTCATCATAGCCGAGGTTCGGAAGGCAACGGGCCGCGATCTGGTCATCGACGGAAACTTGGAAATGGTCATCGGCCTGACGCCATCGGTTCAGGCCAAGGGTGTGCGGTTCGGCAACCCCGAGTGGGCCAGCGATCCGCACATGGTCGCGGTCGAGAACTTCGAGGCGCAGATCGCCCTGTTCCCCGCCCTGCGCGGCGACATCCAGGTTCAGCGGCTGATCCTCGAAGGAGCGGCCATCTTCCTGGAGACCGACGCCAAGGGCCGGACCAACTGGACGTTTCCGTCATCTGGCCCGACGTCCGGGACCGCGCCAGAAGCCAAAGCCAAAGCCGAAGCCGAGCCGGCGGGTCCCCTGCGCCTGCCCAGCCTTGAAGACGTGCGCATCGAAAACGCCCGCCTGATCATCAAGGAGGACGGCAACGTCCTGACCACCCTGACGGTGGAAAGCCTTGACCTGTCGGCCGAGGCCCTCGACGCGCCGCTCAACCTCGCCCTCAAGGGCAGTTACAATACCGTGCCGTTCGACGTGCAAGGCGTCCTCGGCCCGCTGGCCCGTCTGACGGTGACCGATGGCACGCCCTATCCGGTGGCCTTGAAGGGCACCGTCGGCGGTGTCGGTTTGAGCGCCGATGGTGGCATTGCCGAACCGTTGGCCGGGCGCGGCATCGACATGGCCGTGACGATCGAGGCCGCCACTCTGGCCGGTCTCGCGCCGCTGACCGGTGCTCTGCCGCCCCTGCCGGCGCTCGACGTCAAGGGCCGGGTGAACGGCGGCGGCACCGCCTGGGCGCTGTCGGACCTGACGCTGAAGGCCGGTCGCTCGGCCGCCGCTGGCGCGGTCAGCGTCGATCTCGCCGGGTCCCGCCCGGCCATCAAGGCCAGCCTTCAGGCCGCCTTGCTCGACCTGGGCGAACTTTTGCCGCAGGAAGCCGATGCGGCACAGGCTGCGCCGGCCGGCACGGCGACCCCGCGCGACCGCGTGTTCTCCCGCGAGCCGTTGCCGCTGGAAGCCCTTAAGGTCGTCAACGCGACGTTCGACGTGGAAATCGCCCGGCTGGTCCTGCCTGACGGCGTGGCGCTGGAGGGACTTGGCGTGCGCGGCGGGTTGCAGAACGGCCGGCTGACCCTGGACCCCGTGCAGGCCCGCCTGGGCAGCGGCATCGTCAAGGCCACGGTGACGGCCGACGCATCCTCCGGCAAGGCGCTGGCCCTCAAGGCGGCGGTCAGCGGCGACACGGTGGTGCTCGGACAGTTGTTCGCCGACATGGCCCGCTCGGACCTGTTGACCGACGCGCCGACTGACCTCAAGGCCGACCTGACCGCCTCAGGCACCTCGGTGGCCGGGCTGATGGGCAGTCTGGACGGCACGGTGCGCGTCTCGGTGGGGGCGGGACGGGTCAACCAGGCCCTGATCGACTGGGCTGGGGGTGACGTCCTCAATCAGCTTTCCGAAACTCTCAATCCTTTGGCCGAGAAGCGCGAATATGCCGATCTGGTGTGCGCGGCGGTGAACCTGCGGGCGCGTGGCGGCGTCATCGACTATGACCGTGCCATCGCCATGGAAACCTCGCGCATGAGCGTGGTGTCGTCGGGCGTCATCGACCTGGGGGCCGAGAAGCTTGACCTTGCCGTGCGGCCCTATCCCAAGGGCGGGGTCGGCATTTCGGCCGGGAAGCTGGCCGAAATGGTGCGCCTCCAGGGCTCCCTGGCCCAGCCCAAGGTGGCCGCCGATGTGGCCGGCATGGCGCGCACGGCGGCATCCGTGGTCGGCGCGCTGGCCACCGGGGGCGCTTCGCTGGTGGCCGAGGGCCTGATGGACCACGCCAACGCCGATCCTCAGCCTTGCACCACGGCGCTCAATGGGGCTGCCAAGGCGGAACCCGCCGCCCAGCAGCCGCAACAGTCGCAGCCGGCGAGCCCGCTTCAGGACCTGGGCGGCGACGTGCAGCGGGGCCTCAATCAATTGTTCGGTCGATAAAAGGAGACGTTTGGTGAGTGACAGACCGCGGCGCTTCTGGAAACAGGCGACGGTGATTGATGATGCGGCGGTGCTGGGGGCTGACGGCTTTGGCATCGCCCTGGACGGCCGGCCGGTGCGCGTGCCGTCACGCAAGCCCCTGGTCGTGCCGACCCCCGCGTTGGCCGAGGCGATCACCGAGGAATGGAACGCCCAGGGCGACACCATGGACCCTGACACCATGCCCCTGACGCAACTCGCCAACACGGCCCAGGACCGCGTCGGGGTGATGCGGGATGCGATCATCGCCGAGATGATGGCCCACGCCGACTCCGAGGTATTGTGCTACCGCGCCACCGGCCCGGCCGACCTCGCAGAGCGTCAGGCTCAAGTCTGGGACCCGCTGCTGGCCTGGGCACGGCAGCGCTTCGGCTGCACCTGGACGACGACCATCGGCCTGATGCCGGTCAGCCAGCACCCGTCCGTCCATGCCGCCCTGCGTGCCACCTTCGAGGCGATGGACGACCCCACCCTGACGGCGGCGCAGGTGGCCGCCCCGCTGTGCGGCTCGCCTCTCCTGGGCATCGCCCTGGTCGAGGGCCGCGTTGACGCCGCCGACGCCTTCGCCATATCTCTGGTCGATGAACTCTATCAGGCCGCCCAGTGGGGCGACGACCGCGAAGCCGTCAAACGCCGCACCCGCGCCAAACGGGAACTCGAAGACGTGGCGCGGTATCTGGAACTGGTGCGCGGATAGAGAGAACCGGGCGCCGCCCAGACCCGCCAGGAACCACGGGCTCCTGGACCTCGGGAAATAGGGGCCGCTCGGCCCTTGGCGGGTCCGGGCAGAGCCCGCTTTCCTTCGGCTCCCGCTTCTCCAACCCCTACCGCCCCAATCCCAGCCGCAATGCCAGGGCCCCGGTCGGGGAACCGGCGGTCTGGTCGATGGGCAGGGTGAAGCATACGGTGGTGCCATTCTCGGCGGCGGCTTTCGGCGCGGGCAGGGCGGGGGGCGGTGCCCAGATGCGGCCGCCGTGGGCCTCGACGATGCGGCGGGCCATGGCGAGGCCCATGCCGCTGTCCTCGGGGCTGCTGGTGCTGCGGCGGCGCAGGGGCTCGAACAGGGCTTGGCGTTCGTCGGCCCGCACGCCGGGGCCGTTGTCCTGCACGCTCAGGCGCCAGAACGTTCCGTCTTCCTCGCAGCCGATGGTGACGACCGGCGGGCAACCCGCCCGGCGGTGGCGCAGCGCGTTGCCCAGAACGGCGGTGAACAGGCGCTGCATCTGGTCGGGGGCGGCGCTGATCGTGGGCAGCGGGTCGCGGATATCGACCTGTCCGCCGCTTTCCTGTAGCGGCACGATCAGGTCGCGCAGGGCCTTGCCCACCGACTCGGCCAGGGCGACCGGGCGGCGGGGCGTTTCGGCGCCGTTGAGGGTGGCGTATTCCAGCACGTCGCGCAGGCTGCGGTCGGTGCGGCGGGCGCCCTCTTCGGCTTGCCGCAGCAGGGCGAGGCCGTCCTGGTCGAGCACCCGCGCATGGCGTTGCCGAATGACGGCCAGATAGGCGGCCAGCAGGCGCAGGGGGTCGCGCAGGTCGCGGGTGGCGTTGGTGGCAAAGGTTTCCAGATCGTGATTGGTGGCGGCCATCTCGGTCATGCGCGAGATGGCCTCGCGCCGCGCGGTATCCAGCGAGTCCTGGTGGGCGCGCTGGTCACTGATGTCCTGGAGAACGAGAACCACGCCGGGGGCGTTCTGCGCTGTGTCCGGCCCGCAGGCGGCCAGCACGGGAACGGTGCCGAGGGTCACTTCAAAGCGTTCGCTGCGGCCAAGGAGGGCGCGGCGCAGCGCCGGTTCCAAACGCTGCGCCACGTCCCTCGGGAAGCCCTGTCGCAGGGGGTGGCCGGCCTGGCCACGCTCCAGGCCGAACCGTGCCAGGGCTTCCCCCTCTGCCACCCGGATCCTGAGGTCCCGGTCGAAGACAAAAACGCAGCCGTTGGGGACGGAAACCATGGCCGGACCCTGCTGCCCGCCCACTGCGGCATTGGCCATGCCTGCCACTGCCATACCTGCCGGGGAAGGGGCAGGACGGACGCCGAGGGTGACGGTGCCGTCACCTTCGGCGTCGCGGCGTGCTGCGGCGCGCATGGCCCATGCCCCGAGCGCCATTCCCGCCACCACGGCGGTCAGGAGAACGGTTACGGCCAATAGGACGGGTTGGGGCTCGATCATGGTGGCCCTCGCGTGGCTGAACGTCAGTGTCTCCGGGGCCGGGACAGGCTTGCCGGATGCCTTGAGGCTCATTCACGCTACCCGCACACGGGGCGCCGTCGAACTGAAATAAGGGCGTGCGCCCAAGGGGTTACGCCGAAGTGGAGTGGGGGGTTATGTCAAAGCCGAGTGGGCTGTTGCTGCGCCCTATGGCTAGGATGTTTCGCCTTCTTCCACGTCCTGGTGACGCATCAGGAGGGGTAGCTGGGCCAAGCTGAACAGCACCGTCAGCGGCATGATGCCGAATACCTTGAAGCTGACCCAGGTGTCGGTCGGGAAGTTCCGCCACACCACTTCGTTGATGACGGCCAGCAGCAGGAAGAAGAACGCCCACCGCCACGCCAGCACCCGCCAGCCTTCCTCGGTCAGCTTGAAGGCGGCCTCGAACACCAGACGCAGCAGGTTGCGGCCGGTCAGCAGGCCAATCATCAGCGCGCCGCTGAACAGCACGTTGACGATGGTCGGCTTCAGTTTGATGAACAGATCGTCTTCGAGGAAAATCGTCAGCCCGCCGAAGGTCAGCACGAAAATGCCCGACACCAGCGGCAGGAACGGGACTTTGCGGACCAGCACATAAGACGTGGTCAGGGCGATCGCCGTGACGATCACGAACACGGTCGTGCCGGTCAGGATGCCCCACTTGGCGTTGGCCACAAAGAAGACCAGCAGGGGGCCCATCTCCAGGCCGAATTTCAGCCACTGATTCATTGCACGTTCCATAGTTCTTCCCGATCCGCTCTCTTACCACGCCGCGCCTGTCCGGGAAACGCTCGGAGGAGCGGTTGCGTGTCTCAGGGGTGGTGGGTCTGGAACGTCATCCTCATTATTCTGAATGAAAACGCCCAAAATGCCCCGGACGCGAACGCCGTGGCAGGTTCGGGCGTTAACACAGCCGGGGCCTGGAAACAGGCTCCGGTATTTTTATGCCCGGAGAGCAAGTTCAAGGGAGAGCTGACCATGTCGAGCGAAGGCCTTCATGCGCCGCGCGACCGTCTGTCGCGCAAGACCCTGCATCACCATCACGCCATCGTGTCGTTGATGGAGGAACTCGATGCCGTGGACTGGTACCGCCAGCGGGCCGAGGACTGCGACGACGACGCCCTGCGCGACATCCTGTTGCACAACATGCGCGAGGAGATGGAGCACGCCTGCATGGTCCTGGAATGGCTGCGCCGCAACGACGCCGATTGGTCTGAACAGATCAAGACCTACCTGTTCACCGAAGCCCCCATTACCGAGGTGGAGGACGTGGCCGAGAACGGCGAGGACGACGATGCCCCGACCGCGCCCCCGCCGGGATTCACCATCGGCAAACCCAGGAAATAGGAGGCCGTGCAATGGACTATCTCAATCGCGGACAGGCGCCGTTCGGCAGCGAACTGTGGGACGAGATCGACAAGGCCGCCGTCAAGGCGGCGTCCGACCGGTTGACCGCGCGCCGGTTCCTGAACGTTGACGGGCCGTTCGGGCCGGGCATGACCTCCATCGAACTGGGCAACGACGGTTTTTGCCGGGAGCCGGGCAGCGACGAGGCGGCGCAGATCGTCGGCCGGGCGGTTTCGGTCCCGATGATCCGCAAGACCTTCAAGCTGAGCATCCGCCGGGTCGCCGGGGTGCTCGACAACGGCCACCCTCTCGACACCGGCCCGGTCGAGGACGCCGCCGAGGCGGTGGCGGCGCGCGAAGAGGAATTGATCTATGCCGGCCAGCCCGACTTCGGCATCCCCGGCCTGCTGACCGCCGAGGGCCGGGCCGAGGTCACCGGCGGCGACTGGACCGACGTTGACCGCGCTCTTGAAGACGTGCTGAACGCCGTCACCTGTCTGGACGACGCCGGCAAGCGCGGCCCCTATGCCCTGGCCCTGGAACCGGGCCTGTATAATGGCCTGTTCCGGCGCTATCCGGGCACCGACATGCTGCAACTGGAACACCTCAAGCGCCTGTGTACCCTGGGCATCTTCAAGGCCCCCATCAAGGGCGGGGCGCTGGTCGATGCGCGGGTTGGCGCGGTGCTGATCGGCCAGGACCTGCGGGCCGGCTACATCGGCCAGGACGGCGTTCACTATGATCTGTTCCTGAGCCAGAGCCTGGTTTTGCGCCTGGACGACCCGGACGCCATATGCACAATAGTGCCGACGTAACAACGGCAGGCGCTTTTCATGATCGACTCGCAGAAGACAATTCTCGTCCGCATCACTGGCCGCGTGCAGGGCGTGTGGTATCGGGGGTGGACGGTCGATCAGGCGCAGGCGCGCGGGCTGGCCGGGTGGGTGCGCAACCGGGCCGATGGGTCGGTCGAGGCGCTGTTCCACGGCCCGGCGGAGGAGGTCGCCGACATGGTTGCGGCCTGCCGCCAGGGTCCGCCCGCCGCCACGGTCTCCGACGTCCGGGTGGAACCCTCCACGGAGGCCCCCGGCGCCGGTTTCGAGCAGCGCGCGACGGCTTGAATACATCTTGGGCTGCCGCCCAAACCCGCTTGGGGCCATGGCCCTAAACCCCTTTTTCTTCTTCAAGAAAGAAAGGAGGTCTGGAGCATCGCTCCAGGCTGGCGGCAGCCCTCCGCGACAGCGGATAAATGCGTCAAGCCAAACATAATCCGCGTCAAAACTCCCCTTTCCAGGGTTGACACTCTGCGCTAAATGTTGGGCTGCCGGTTCAAATCGGGGACCGAACCTGTTATAACCGCGCCTTCCTGATCACTGACACAGGGTTTTCCCTTATGGTTCATGATATGGCTTCTGGTCCCAAGGTCTGCGTCATCGGCGTGACCGGGGCCGTTGGGCAAGAGATGGTGAACGTGCTGCACGACCGCGCGTTCCCGCTGAGCGAGCTGCGTCTTTACGCCTCCGCACGCAGCGCCGGAAAGACCATCGAGACTCCCTACGGCACCAAGACCATCGAGGCCTTCTCCGTGGACGCCGCCGCCGAGTGCGACATCGCGCTGATGGCCGTGTCCGGGGATTTCGCCAAGGAATACGCGCCGCAACTGGCCGAGCGCGGGGTCACCGTGATCGACAACTCGTCGGCCTTCCGCTACGACGACGACAAGCCGCTGATCGTGCCCGAGATCAATCCCGAGGCCATCGGCGACGCGCGCATCATCTCCAACCCCAACTGCACCACGGCGATCCTGGCGGTGGCCCTGTGGCCGCTGCACAAGGAGTTCGGCGTCAAGAAGGTGATCGTGTCCACCTACCAGGCCGCCTCCGGCGCCGGGGCCGAGGGCATGAAGGAACTGGAAGACGAGGCGCGGGCCTTCCTGTCGACCGGCAAGGCCGGCAATGCCGTGTTCGCCCATCCGCTGCCGTTCAACCTCATCCCGCACATCGATGCGTTCCAGGATAACGGCTACACCAAGGAAGAAATGAAGGTCACCTGGGAGAGCCGCAAGATCATGGGCCTGCCCGATCTGGCCTTGTCCTGCACGGCGGTGCGCATCCCGACCTCGCGCGCCCACGCCGAAAGCGCGGTGATCGAGACGGAAAAGCCGATTGATCCGGCCGCCGCCCGTGCCGTGCTGTCTAAGGCTCCGGGCGTCAAGGTGGTCGATGATCCGGCCGCCAAGGTCTATCCGATGCCGCTTAATGCGTCGGGCCAGTACGATGTCGAGGTCGGCCGCATCCGCCAGAACCTGGTGTTCGGCGACCACGGCCTGGAGTTCTTTGTGTGCGGTGACCAGTTGCTGAAGGGTGCCGCCCTCAACGCCGTGCAGATCGCCGAGGTGGTGATCGCCCAGCGTCAGGGGCTCCGCAAGACCGCCTGAGTACGATCAAACCGAAAGCGGCCGTCCCCGGCATGGGGGCGGCCGCTTTTTTCGTGACCGAGCCGCCATAATCGGGCCTCTCGGCCTTCTCCGCCGCGTCCAAATCGCGCACACTGCAAGGGCACCCTTTGGTGCGTGGAGTGTGTGGCGTGGATGTGATCGAAGTGCTGCCCGGCGTCGCCTGGGTGGAATTTCCCGAAGCCGACCTGCGGGTGCTGTGCGGTGCTCCGGCCGACGCCGTGAAGCACCTGATGAAGCGCGGCCTCATCCGCAGCGTGGAGCGGGCCGGCGTGATGGCGGAAACCGGCCCCAACGCGGTGCTGCTGTCGGATCTGTCCTCGCAGGGCGGCGAGTTGTGCAACCTCGGGGAATTTCCCGTCCTCCAGATGTTGTACCGCCAGGGCATGATCCTGCCCGGCCACCCCAACAACACTGGCCGGCGGCCCATGATCATCGGGCGCCGTGACCAGTTGCGGGCGCAGATGGAATATATCCACCGAGGCAACTACGGCCTGACCTCGGTCGAGGAACTGGTGGCCGCCGGGGTGTCGCCGGACACCGCCGCCGAATGGATGCGGGTCAAGCTGCGCTTCGCCTTCGGGGCCATCCGCCGGCCCGAGGATCTGCTCGACCTGCGGGAACTGGAGGAAGGCGCCACGGAGCTTGCGCCCGGCGTGACGGTGCGGCGCATCGACGTCAACGTGTTCGAGTTCCGCCACGGCGACCAGACCGCCACGGTGGACCTCAACCTGCCGCTTGGTGCGACCTACGAGGCGCCCTATCGCCTGGGCTACCGCCACCTGCGGCGGGAGTACTTCAGCGTGGTGCACTCGGGCGAGGGGGACGGCTGGGACGTCAACCGCCCCACCATGGGCAGCATCCTGATGTTCCAGGGCCGCATCTTCCTGATCGACGCCGGGCCGAACCTGGGCACCGTGCTGGAGGCGCTGGGCATTGGCGTTCACGAGATCGACGGCATTTTCCACACCCATTGCCACGACGATCATTTCTCGGGCCTGACGACGCTGGTGCGGGCCGATCATCGGGTGCGCTACTTCGCGACTCCGGCGGTGCGGGCCACGGTGGCCCGCAAGCTGGGTGCCTTGATGGGCATTTCCGAGGGCGAGTTTGCAGATTTCTTCGAGGTCCATGACCTGGAATGGAACGTCTGGAACGACGTGGACGGCCTGGAGGTGCTGCCGCTGTTCTCACCCCATCCGGTGGAAACCTCGGTATTCCAGTTCCGCACCCTGTGGGAGGGCGGGACCGTCACCTATGCCCACTATGCCGACATCGTCAGCCTGCGGGTCCTCATCCAGATGGTCAACGATGACCCGGCCGTTCCGGGGATAACCGCCGCGCTTGCCGAGACGGTGCGCCAGACCTATCAGGAACCGGCCAGCCTCAAGAAAGTGGACATCGGCGGCGGCCTCATCCACGGCGAGGCGCAGGATTTCGTAGGCGATCCGTCGGACCGCCTGATCCTGGCCCACACGGCGCGCGCCCTCAACTGGGCGGAGAAGGAGATCGGGTCGGGGGCACCGTTCGGCACGGTTGACGTGCTGATCGCCGCGCAGCAGGACACCACCCTGGCGCGGGCCCGCGACTACCTGCGCAGCCGGTTTCCGCATGTGCCGGAGTGCGACCTCAACATCCTGCTCAATCATCGTCTGCACACCATCAATCCCGACAGCCTGCTGGTCCGCGAGGGGCAGGCGAGCGAGGTCGTCCATCTGGTCCTGACCGGCACCGTGGAGGCCCTGAGCGCCGGGGCCGAGAAGGGGGCCACCCTGGGCGCTGGCGCCATGATCGGGCAGTTGGAGGCGCTGACCGGGATGCCCGCCGGGGAAACCGTGCGTGCGGTCAGCTTCATCACCGCCTTGTGCGTGCCGGCCGTGCTGTACCGGGCGTTCGTGGCACGCAACGGCCTGCGTGAGGAAATCGAGCACGCGGCGGAAATCCGTATGTTGCTCAACCGCACCTGGGTGTTCGGCGAAAACCTGTCGGCGGTGGTCGAGAACCGCATCGTGTCGGCCGCCGTGGAGGTCAGGGTGGCGCGCGGCGGAGAAGTGCCGACCGAAGGCAAGGATACCCTCTATATCGTCCGTGATGGCCTCGTGCAGATGGGTCTGAATGGCGATGTGGTCGAGGGGGTCGGCCCGGCCGAGGTGTTTACCGGCAGTCGCGTGATGGTCGGGGCAGCCCCTCCATGCCGCGCCATCGCGGTCGAGGACACCGTACTGCTGGCTGTGCCGGGGGAACTGGTGCGGGGTATTCCGGTGGTGCGCTGGAAGCTGCTGGAAATCGCCAGCCGGCGCATGAACCGGCTGTTTGCGCCGCGCGAAGGTGGCCCGGCGTTCCCGTGGCTGGCCGAGTACGGCATCGGCGTGCCGGCCATGGACAAGCAGCACCGCCAATTGTTCGAAATGGCCAGCACGGTGCTGGCCTACCAGCAGGCCGGCGAACCGGCCCTGGCGCTGGACGCCCTGGACGCCATGATCGAGGTCGCCCGCGAGCATTTTGTGGACGAGGAAAAGCTGCTGTTTTCCACCGGCTTTCCCGGTGCCGGGGAGCACGAGGCCGTCCACGCTTATTTGATGGGCGACGTCGACCGTGTGCGCGACCAGTTCAAGGCGCGCGGCCATGTGGCGCCCGAACCGTTCCGGCGGTTCTTCCGCGACTGGATCGTACAGCACATCTTCCGCGAGGACAGCCGTTACGCGGTCTTCCTGACCGACCAGCGGAACTATATTTCGTAGGTTTCATAGTCGATGTTGCGCGGGCTCAATTCCGCTGGGCCAGGGCGAGGCCCATTCCGGCGGCGACCAGGGCCGACCCGCTGACGCGGTTGAGGATGCGCTGCCCCCGGACGCTGGAAAAGAACTTGCCGGCTCCGGCGCCGCCAGCCGCATAGATGGCCAGCGCCCCGACCTCCAGGACCAGGAACGTCGCACCCATGATGAGCAACTGTTCGGCCACCGGCTGGCCGGGGGTCAGGAACTGTGGAAAGAAGGCTGTGAAGATCAGCATGGCCTTGGGGTTGGAGATGGCGACCAGGAACTCCCGCGTCATCAGGGTGCGCAGGCTGGCCTCGGAAGCGGGATAGTGCGCCTGGGCGACCTCCTGCACGGCGTCTGCGGCGCGGGGGGCGGGGCTGGTGCGCCACAGGCGGATGCCGAGGTAGACCAGATACACCGCGCCGACCCACTTCAGCACGGTGAAGGCGACCTCGGACGTGGCGATCAGGGCGCCCAGGCCCACGATGGTCAGGCCGACCAGGATGGCAAAGGCCGGAATGCGGCCCAGTCCGGCCACCACCGATCGCCCGAGGCCGAACCGCGCCCCGTTGTTCATGGCCAGCAGGTTGTTGGGGCCGGGCGCCATGTTCATCAGGAATACCGCCGGGATGAACACCAGCCACATCTCAAACGTCACAGGCGCCTCCTGACCCCATTTTGCCAGCCGCATCCGGCCCAAACACCTCGTCAAACGTCGCCATGAGGGCGCTGTCGACCTCCTCCATGGTGACGTGGATGCCGAGATCCCACAAGCTGGTCACGCCGTGGTCGCGGATGCCGCACGGCACGATGCCCGAAAACAGCGACAGGTCCGGCTCGACGTTCAGGGCGATGCCGTGGAAGGTCACCCAGCGGCGCACCCGCACGCCGATGGCGGCGATCTTGTCCTCGCGCTTGAAGCCGCCGGGGGCCTTGCGCTCGACCCAGATGCCGACCCGGTCGGCGCGGCGCTCGCCCTTGACGTTGAAGCGGTCCAGGGCGCGAATCAACCATTCTTCGAGGGCGTGGACGTAGCACCGCACGTCGGGGTTCCGCGCCTTGAGGTCGAGCATCACGTAGGCCACCCGCTGGCCCGGCCCGTGGTAGGTGTACTGCCCGCCGCGCCCGGCCTCAAACACCGGAATGGCGCCGGGGTTGAGCAGGTCCTCGGCGCGGGCGCTGGTCCCGGCGGTATAGAGGGATGGGTGCTCCAAAAGCCACACCTGTTCAGCCGCGCTGCCGTCTCTAATAGCCGCAACACGGGCATCCATGGCGGCCAGGGCTTCCGGATAAGGTACCGGATCATCCGCGATCAGCCATTCAGGAGCAGAAAGGTGCGAAATCATAAGAAGTCCTCTTGATCACCGTGAACCATTTTGCTATGTCACTGGCTCCCCGAAGGCAAGGGGGTCCTTCACGGACCCAGCCTAAAGGGGCCGGCGGCTTTACCAGGGCCGACGGCGTTTTCAAAATCGTGCGGTCGTGGCGGAACTGGTAGACGCGCAGCGTTGAGGTCGCTGTGGCCGAAAGGCCGTGGAAGTTCGAGTCTTCTCGACCGCACCATTTTGGGAATGTCGATCCTCATGGGGTCGGCCTTTACGTGAAGGGGTCCGTTGCGGCAAGCAGCGGACCTTTTTCGTATCAAGATGATATTACAATTTTAGGACCACCGCGCAGGGAGGGAGCCGATGAGCGATCACGAGACCCTCAAGCCCGTCCGCGGCCCCCTTCATGGTGAAGACGCCTTCGCCCTGAACCCGGAGTTCGTCCAGGACGTGGTCGCCGCCCTTGAGGAGGGCCGCGACGATTATGTGCGCGATCAGGTTCTGACGCTGCACTACGCCGACGCCGCCGACCTCATCGACCAGCTTCCGCGCGAGCCGCGCGAACGGCTGCTTGACCTCATGCGGCCGGGCTTCAACCCGGAAATCCTGCCCGAGTTGGACGACCGCATCCGCGACGAGGTGCTGGAACGCTACGGCTACGCCGACTTCGCCAGCCTGGTCGCCGAACTGGATTCGGACGATGCGGTCTATCTGGTCGATCAACTCGACGAGGCCGAGCGCGCCCACGTCCTGGCCCGCCTGCCGGCCGAAGAACGCACCGTTATCGAGCAGGGTCTGGCGTTCCCGGAATACACCGCCGGCCGCCTGATGCAGCGCGAATTGGTGGCCGTGCCGGCCTATTGGACGGTGGGCGAGACCATCGACTACCTGCGCGCCAACGCCAGCCTGCCCGAGGACTTCTATGTCCTGTTCGTGGTCGATCCGCGCCACCGGCCGCAAGGCATCGTGCGGCTGTCGGCCCTGCTGCGGTCGCCGCGCGCGACTCGCCTGCAAGGGCTGGTGACCGAAGAGGACATGGTGGTGATGAACGTCACCATGGACCAGGAGGAGGTCGCCTACCTGTTCCGTCAGCGAGACCTTTTGTCGTCGCCGGTGGTCGATGCCTCGGGGCGGCTGGTTGGCCGCATCACCATTGATGACGTGGTCGACGTCATCGACGAGGAAGCCGAGGACGACATGCTGAAGATGGCGAAGGTGGGCGAGGCCGACCTTTACGCCCCAGCCTTCTCCACGGCGGGCCGGCGCATCCGCTGGCTGGCCATCACCCTGCTCAACACCATCCTGGCGTCGTTCGTGATCTCGCGGTTCGAGGCGACCCTGGAACAGATCGTCGCGCTCGCCATCCTCATGCCCATCGTTGCGGCCATGGGGGGCAACGCCGGGATGCAGGTGGTGACCGTCATGGTGCGCGCCCTGGCCACCAAGGAACTGGGGCCGGGCAACATGAGCCGCGTGATCGGCAAGGAACTGGCGGTCGGGGCCATCAACGGCGTCGTGTTCGCCGCCGTCCTGGGCACCGTCGCCTTCCTGTGGTTCGGGCGCCTGGACCTGGGCATCGTGTTGTCGGCCGCGATGATCTTCAACATGGTGTGGGCGGGCATGGCCGGAACGCTCATTCCATTGACCTTGGCCAAGATGAAGATCGATCCGGCCCTGGCGGCCGGGCCTTTCCTGACCACGACGACCGATGTTCTGGGGTTCTTCGCATTCCTTGGCCTTGCCACCTTGTTCCTGATCTGACGGACCTGATCTGACGGACCTTATGGGGTGCCTCGGGCGTTGACGGAACAGGGGAGCGGATTGTCCGCCGCCTGAACAGCATGTCGCCAACCGCTTGTACAAGGGGGCGCCCGCCCGTGGGCTTCCAGTCCATGGACCAACCCGCCGGATCGCAAGGCCACCCGCCACCGCCACCAGCCGGGGCGGGGGGGCATGAGGGCGGCCCGCCGTTTGTCGTCAGCATCGCCATTGTCAGCCTGATCGCCTTTGGCGCCGGCGCGTTCTTCGTCACCCAGTGGGAGTCGATGCCGCGCGTGGTGCGTTTGCTGGTGCTGGTCGCAAGCTTCATTGCCGCCCATGGCGGGGCGTGGCTGGTGCTGCGCCGGCCGGGGCTGCTGCCCGAGGTCGGTCATGCCCTGGTGCTGGCCGGGGTGGCGCTGTTCGGGCCGGCCCTGCTGATCACGGCGCAGATGTTTTCCGCCGTCGGGCGGCTGCCCGACGCGGTGGCGACTTGGGCCGCCGTGGCGGTGCTTGCTGCCGCCGTGGTGCCGTCGCGGCCGCCGCTGTGGCTGGCGTTGTTCCTGATCTTCGGCTGGAGTTTCCTGGAGACGGCAGCCTTTGAGGCGGCTTTCCACGTTCCCTTCCTGGGCGCCTGGGTGGTGTGCGTGGGCGTCGCCTTGTGGCGCGGCTGGCGGACGGAGGTCCGCGTCGCGGCGGGGTTGCTGACCGTGTGGTACGGTCTTGCCGGGTTGGGCATGGCGATCAACTCGCCGTGGCCGGCCAGTGCCGTTGCCGCGCTGTTCGTCCTGCCGCCGGCCGCCCTGTGGGGGTTGGCGTCGGCCGCCGAGGCGCGGTGGCTGCCGGGCGGTCTGGTGACCCGCCATGGCGCCCTGATCGGCCTGCTGGGTGCCCTGGTGACGCTGGGGCTGGCCCGGCCGCTGGGCATCGCGCCGCCGACCGACTGGATCCTGCCGGTGATGTTCGGCGTGGGCGCGGTGGCGGTCGGCCTGGGCGTGCAACTGGCCGTGTGCGGGCTGTCGCGCGACATGCTGCTGATCGTTGCGGCGGTCGGGTTGGCCGTGGTCCGTCCGTGGCTGCCCGGCCTGCCGGATTTGATCGGCGTGGCGGCCCCGGCCGCCTGGGTGGTGCCCATGCTGACCCTGGTACTGACCCTTGGGTTCGCTGTGTGGGGGGCGGTGGCTGGTCAGCGTTTCGTGTCCGGCGCGGCGGCCATGGCGACCGCCGTGCAGGCTGTTGCCTGGGCGATGACGCCATGAATGCCCCAGGTCCGCGTCGGCGTTCGCTGGGGCTGGTCCTGGCCGGGGTGTGCGTGTTGCAGATCGCGTTGCTGCTGGCCGTCGTGGGGCGGCAACTGCACACCGTGGCGACGGGGCAGGCGGTGGTTCTCGACTCGGCGCCGGTTGCTCCGCTGCCGCTGTATCGGGGCGGCGACGTGCCGTTGCGCTATGGGTTTTCCGACATTCCGGTCAGCCTGTTGCCGACGTCGCGGCCGCCGCGTCCGGGTGACAGGCTGTGGGTGGTCCTCAGTTCGGCCGGGCCGGATGGGTCGGTGGTGCCGTGGCGCCTGGAGCGGGTTCTGGTCGCGCCGCCGGGCGATGGCCTGGGGCCGCGTCGATTGCTGCTGCGGGGCTATGTGCGGGCCGCACCGGACCATGGCGGCACCATCGTCTGTCCCCTGCGAGGCGGGGAGTGCCGGGTGTGGGTGGATTATGGCCTGGAACGCTTCCCGGTGCCCGATGCCGAGGCCACCCGCTGGGAGGACTGGCGCCGGGGCGAGCGGCTGTCCGTCGTCGCGCGGGTTACCGGTCGCGGCAACGCGGTGGTGACCGGCCTGCTGCTCGGCGAGCATCTGGTGCGCCGCGATATCCTGGACTGGTTGGGCGGGGCCGAAGGCCCGACCGAGGTGCCCCGCCCGAAGGGGCCTGCCCCCCAGGGGGTCCTGAGGAATCCTGGGGGAACTTGAGGGGTTAACTCCCCTGGACACCACGTTTACGTTTACGTAAACTAGAACCCATGAGCACAGAGCGCACTTACGGCATTTCAGAACTGGCCCAGGAATTCGGGATCACCGCGCGGGCCATTCGTTTTTATGAGGACAAGGGCCTCATGACCCCGCTGCGGGACGGCCAGCGCCGCGTCTACAGCGGGCGCGACCGCATTCGGCTGATGCTGATCCTGCGCGGCAAGCGGTTGGGCTTTTCCCTGCGCGAGATCCAGGACATCCTGGACCTCTACCACGCCGAACGCGGCGAGGTCGGCCAGTTGCGTTACTTCATCGCCAAGATGCAGGAACGCCGCGACAGCCTGATGCGCCAGCGCGAAGACATCGACCTGACCCTTCAGGAACTCGACCGCCTGGAAGCCGACTGCCAGACGTTGCTGGTCAGGGCGGAAGCCTGAGGGCTTCCTACTTGAAACTCAGGAACTGGTTGATGCTGCCGTCGAGGATGTCGGAGTTGGCGATGAGCTGACCGATTTCAGTCTCGCCCTTGATCGAGCCGCGTTTCTTCATTTCCTCGATGTCGCGCTTCAGGCCGTACAGGGCCTTGACGCCCTCGGGCGTTTGAAGGGCGCCGTCAAAGAACTTGCGGCCGAGGCCGGGCTTGGAGAACAGGCCCTCCAGGACGTGCAGGATCTCGCCGAAGCTGGTCGGGTTGTCGCCGACCATGCCCAACGCGCGCATGATGTCGGAGTTCATGTATTCGAGGAACCGTTCGCAGAACAGGCGCACCTCGTCGATGCGGTCCTTGCGGTCCACCTTGTCGGTGGTGCGGATGCGCGAGATCAGGTTGCCGAAGGCTTCCAAAATCTCCGGCGGCTCGGCCATCAGGGTATTGAAGAACCCACCCAGGATGAGGCGCGCGGCGGCGAGGTCGGTCTCGAACCGCTGGCCCTTGAGTTCGCCCAGGCCGCGGGCGCTGCGTTCCTCGTTCAGGCGGTCGGTGACGTCGCGGACTTCCCAGCGCCCCAGCACGGTGATGGCGTCGGGGCTGTGGATGGCGCCGATGGCGTCGCCCAGGTCGCGGATCTGCTCGACGCAGTTGAAGCTGCTGCCGATGGCCTTGATGATCTCGGCATCCCAGTCGGCGATGTTCTTGAAGCCGGCCCCCAGCGTCTGGCGCAGCGCCCGCAGGTGGTAGGATTTCAGGGTCGCCAGGGCATACAGCTTTTCAGCGTCGATCTTGGACAGAATCGGCCCGGCCTCGTGGCCCAGGCCCATCACCAGTTCGGTCAGCGACAATTGCTGGAAGTGGGCCAGGACGCGCATCTTGGGCAAGGCGTCGGGGTCGTTCACCATGCCCATGAGGCGGCGCTGCGACTTTGGGTTCTTGCGGAAGATCTGGGTCAGGGCAAGGTCGATGAAATGCATCTCGGCCTGCTCGACGGTCAGGCCGCACGCCCCCATGTAGGTACGGGCCTTTCCCGTCGGGACCGTCTTGCCGGTTGCATCGACCAGCCGGATGAAGTTGGACTTCCAGGCCGACACGAACAGGCGCAGGGCGCGTTCTATCTTTGCGTCGTCGGCCACGGCCTTGGCGAACGGCACCCCCTGGAGGGACTTTTCGGCGGCCGGCAGGGCCTTGTCCTCAAGCTTTTGGAGGATTGGGTAGATTTGTTGCGCCACCCGGTTCAGGCGCGCCATGCGCTGCCCGCTCAGGCGGTTGGACGTGCCGCGCAGCATACGGTTGAGCGGTGGCGGAATCATGCGGAGCAACGGGCCATCGCCCTCGGCATCGCCGACGACAAGCACCGGCGTGGTGATGGTGGCCCTGATCTCGTTCATGCCTTTGCGCGCGCCTACCCTCTTTAGAATTTATCGGCAAACCCTGCGCCACATGGCGCTGGAAATCAAGGCCTACCCACTTTGGGGGGGCGGCCCGGCGTCCAGGCCCGGTTATAGGGAGGACGGAATAGGCCTTCCGGCGTGTTGACGTTTACGTAAACGGAAACTACTGTAGCGGGCCACGGAGGAAACGGAGCGGTCGCCCCTTTCGCAGGGCAGAGCCGCGCAACAACAAAGGACGCGACCTATGACCTTTCCCAGCCTGAACTTTGACCTGGGCGAATCGGCTGACATGATCCGCGAGTCCGTGCGCCGCTTTGCGCAGGACGAGATTGCGCCGCGCGCCGCCGCCATCGACCACGAGAACGAGTTCCCCAACGACCTGTGGCGCAAGTTCGGCGACCTCGGCGTGCTCGGCATCACGGTCGAGGAGGAATACGGCGGGGCCGGCCTGGGCTATCTGGAACACGTCGTGGCGATGGAGGAGATCAGCCGGGCGTCGGCGTCGGTCGGCCTCAGCTACGGCGCGCACTCCAACCTGTGCGTCAACCAGATCCGCCGCAATGGCACGGCCGAGCAGAAAACCAAGTACCTGCCCAAGCTGATTTCCGGCGAGACCATCGGCGCCCTGGCGATGTCGGAGCCCGGCGCCGGGTCCGACGTGGTCGGCATGCGCACCCGCGCCGAAAAGAAGGGCGACCGCTACATCATCAACGGCAACAAGATGTGGATTACCAACGGCCCGGACGCCCACACCCTGGTCGTCTACGCCAAGACCGATCCGACCGCCGGCCCCAAGGGCATCACCGCGTTCATCATCGAAAAGGGCATGAAGGGCTTCTCGACCGCCCAGAAGCTCGACAAGCTGGGGATGCGCGGCTCCAACACCTGCGAACTGGTGTTCGAGGATTGCGAAGTGCCCGAGGAAAACATCCTCGGTGCGCTCAACGGCGGCGTCCGCGTGCTGATGAGCGGCCTGGACTATGAGCGTGCCGTGCTGGCCGCCGGGCCGACCGGCATCATGATGGCCTGCATGGACGTGGTCATGCCCTACATCCACGACCGCAAGCAGTTCGGTCAGGCCATCGGCGAGTTCCAGCTCATGCAGGGCAAGGTGGCCGACATGTACACCACCATGAACGCCACCCGGGCCTATGTGTTCGCCGTCGCCAAGGCGTGCGACCGGGGCGAAACCACCCGCCAGGACGCCGCCGGGGTCATCCTGTACGCCGCCGAAAAGGCCACCTGGATGGCGCTTGAGGCCCTCCAGACCCTGGGCGGCAACGGCTACATCAACGAATACCCCACGGGCCGTTTGGTCCGCGACGCCAAACTCTATGAAATCGGCGCCGGAACATCCGAGATCCGCCGCATGTTGATCGGTCGTGAACTTTTCAATCAGACGGCCTAACGCGTCCAAACCTCTTAGGGAGACCCTCCATGACCACCAATTCCGATCCCGTCGTCATTGTCGGTGGCGCCCGTACCCCCATGGGCGGGTTCCAAGGTGAACTGGCGTCGGTCAAGGCGCCTGACCTGGGCGCGCTGGCCATCCGTGAGGCCCTGGTGCGCGCCGGTGTGAAGCCCGAGGACGTGGACGAGGTCATCATGGGCGTGGTGCTGCCGGCCGGCATGGGCCAGGCTCCGGCCCGTCAGGCCTCGCGCTTTGCCGGCATCCCCGACGACAAGGGTTGCACCACCATCAACAAGATGTGCGGCTCGGGCATGAAGGCGGCGATGTTCGCCCACGACGCCATCCTTGCCGGGTCGAACAGCATCATGGTGGCCGGCGGCATGGAGAGCATGACCAACGCGCCCTATATCCTCGACCGTGCCCGTAACGGCTACCGCATGGGCCACGGGCAGGTGTGGGACCACATGTTCCTGGACGGCCTGGAGGACGCCTACGACAAGGGCCGCCTGATGGGCACCTTCGCCGAGGACACCGCCGAGGCGTACCAGTTCACCCGCGAGGCCCAGGACAACTTCGCCATCGAAAGCCTCAAGCGCGCCCAGCGGGCGACCGAGGACGGCACAGCCGCCAAGGAAATCATCCCGGTGACCGTCAAGGGCCGTAAGGGCGACGAGGTGATGACCACCGACGAGCAGCCGCGCAAGGCCAACCTGGACAAGATCCCGACCCTGAAGCCCGCCTTCCGCAAGGATGGCACGGTGACGGCGGCGAACTCGTCCTCGATCTCCGACGGCGCCGCCGCCCTGGTGCTGATGCGCCGGTCGGAAGCCGAAAAGCGCGGCCTGACGCCGCTCGCCACCATCCTTGGTCACACCACCGAGGCCCGCGAGCCGCGCTGGTTTACCACCGCCCCGGTCGGCGCCATGCAAAAGCTGTTGGGCAAGACCGGCTGGAGCGTCTCCGACGTTGATCTGTGGGAAATCAACGAGGCCTTCGCCGTGGTCGCCATGGCCGCCATGAAGGATCTCGACCTGCCGCACGACAAGGTCAACGTCCACGGCGGGGCCTGCGCGCTGGGCCATCCGGTCGGGGCTTCGGGGGCGCGCATCATGGTGTCGCTCATCAACAGCCTTCAGAAGTACGGCCTCAAGCGCGGCGTCGCGTCGCTGTGCATCGGCGGCGGCGAAGCGACGGCCATCGCCCTGGAACTGTGCGAGTAAGGAGGTCCCATGCGGAGCGTTCTCGTCACCGGCGCCAATCGTGGTCTTGGTCTTGAATTCGTCCGCCAGTACGCGGCCGACGGCTGGCGGGTCATTGCCGCCTGCCGTCGCCCGGACGAGGCGGGCGAGCTGAACGCCCTGGCCGGGGATGCTGTCACCGTCGAGAGCCTCGACGTCGGCGACGAGGGCTCCATCGCCGCCTTCAGGGCGCATGTGGGGTCGCAGCCGCTCGACGTCCTGGTCAACAACGCCGGGGTGTACGGCGAACGGTCGGTGCAGGTGCTGGGCACCCTGGAGCCCGACGAGTGGATGCGCGTGCTGCGCGTCAACGTCGTCGGCCCGGCCCTGCTGACCCAGGCGCTGGCCGATAATCTGGCCGCCGGATCTGCGCGTGGCGGGCGCCCGGCAGTGGTGGCGTCGGTGACCTCGAAAATGGGGTCGCTGGCCGACAACACGTCGGGCGGAAGCTACGCCTACCGCTCGTCAAAGGCGGCGCTGAACGCGGCGATGCGCAGCATGGCGCTCGACATGGCCGGGCGCGGCGTTCTCGGCGTGCTGCTGCATCCGGGGTGGGTGCGCACGGCCATGGGCGGGCCGAACGGCCTGATCGACGCCCCGGAAAGCGTGGCCGGGATGCGGGCCGTGATCGACGGCCTGACGCCGGAGAAAAACGGCGGGTTCTATGACTACACGGGGCAGTCGATGTCCTGGTGAGGGTCCAATAATCGGTTAAGGGGAGGTCCTATGTTTCTCGACGAACAGCAGCGCATGGTGCGCGATACCGCCCGCGCTTTCGCCCGCGAACAGCTTGCCCCCCATGCCGAGGCCTGGGACCGTGAGCACAAGTATCCGGCCGACGCCGTGGCCGCGCTGGGTGAGCTTGGGTTCCTGGGCATGGTGGTGCCCGAGGAGTGGGGCGGGGCAGGCATGGACAACGTGTCCTATGCCCTGGCGCTGGAGGAGGTGGCGGCCGGGTGCGGCGCCGTCTCGACCATCATGAGCGTGCACAACTCGGTCGGCTGCATGCCCATCCTGAAGTTCGGCACCGAGGCTCAGAAGGACCGCTTCCTGCGCCCGCTGGCCGAGGGCAAGGTGATCGGCGCGTTCTGCCTGACCGAACCGCAGGCCGGGTCCGACGCCGCCGCGCTGAAAACCCGCGCGGTGCGTGACGGCGACGATTGGGTGCTCAACGGCACCAAGATGTTCATTACCTCGGGCAAGCACGCCGGGGTCGCCATCGTGTTCGCCGTGACCGACCCGGCGGCGGGCAAGAAGGGCATTTCGGCCTTCATCGTGCCGACCGACACGCCCGGCTACACGGTGGTGCGCGTCGAGGACAAGCTGGGCCAGCACGCCTCGGACACCTGCCAGATCGCGTTCGAGGACATGCGCCTGTCGGCCGACCTCATGCTCGGCAAGGAAGGGGAGGGCTACAAGATCGCGCTCGCCAACCTCGAAGGCGGGCGCATCGGCATTGCCTCCCAATCGGTCGGCATGGCACGGGCCGCCTACGAGGCCGCGCGGGAGTACGCCAAGGACCGCCAGACCTTCGGCAAGCCGATCATCCAGCATCAGGCCGTACAGTTCCGGCTGGCCGACATGAAAGTCCGCATCGAGGCCGCCCGCCATCTTGTGCTGGAGGCCGCGCGCCTGCGCGACGCCGGTGAACCGTGCCTGACCGAAGCCTGCATGGCTAAGCTGTTCGCCTCCGAAATGGCCGAAAAAGTATGCTCGGACGCCATCCAGACCTTGGGCGGTTACGGGTATCTTGCGGACTTCCCGGTCGAGCGGATCTATCGTGACGTCCGGGTGTGCCAGATCTATGAAGGCACGTCCGACGTCCAGCGCATGGTTATCGCGCGCGCCATCATGCAAGAGGATTGATCCCAGTGGCCGACCAGAAAAAGAAGATCAACGGCAAGGGTGCTCCGGCAGCCCCGCCAGCGAAGAAGGACCCGGTGGAGTTCTGGTTCGACTTCTCCAGTCCCTACGCCTACATCGCCTCCACCCTCATCGACGACATCGCCGACGAGTATGGCCGCACCGTCACCTGGCGCCCGTTCCTGCTCGGCGTGGTGTTCAAGGAGACGGGCAACGCCTCGCTCATCAGCCAGCCGCTGAAGGGCGCCTATTCCCGCCACGACCTGGAGCGCACGGCGCGCTTCTTCGAGGTGCCGTTCAAGCTGCCCGACCCCTTCCCGGTCGCCACCCAGGCGACGGCGCGGGCCTTTTATTGGCTCGACCGTCAGGACCCGGATCTCGCCAAGGACTTCGCCGCCGCCTGCCTGCACTCCTTCTTCGCCGAAGGCCATGACATTTCCCAGCCCGATGTGATCGGCAATGTCGCCAAGGCGCTGGGCGTCGACTCGGAGGCCCTGCTGGAGGCCATCCAGACCCCGGACGTCAAGGCGCTGCTCAAGGACGCCACCGACGCGGCCATCGCCAAGGGCGTCTGCGGCGCTCCGTTCTTCTTCGTTGACGGCGAACCGTTCTGGGGCGCCGACCGCCTGTGGATGGTCGAGGAATGGCTGGAAAGCGGCGGCTGGTAAGACTGCGTAACACTTAAAAAAAACACCTGGGAGGACCTTCCACATGCCGCTGACCAAGGGATACAAGCAACTCCTCGACGAGGCCTATGGCCAGATCGAGACGGTGCCGATCAACGATGCCCTGGCATTGCTTGAGGATGACGGCGTGCAGTTCGTGGACATCCGCGACGTGCGCGAACTGCATCGCACCGGCACCATCCCCGGCGCCTTCCACGCGCCGCGCGGCATGTTGGAATTCTGGGTGGACCCGGAAAGCCCGTACTACAAGGACGTCTTCGGGTCGGGGAAGAAGTTCGTGTTCTTCTGCGCCTCGGCGTGGCGCTCCGCGCTGGCGACCAAGGCCTTGCAGGACATGGGCCTCGGCCCGGTCGCCCACCTTGAGGGCGGCTTCACCAAGTGGAAGGACAGCGGCGCGCCCATCCAGGAACTCGAAGAGCGGAAGGCCTGACATGACCGTCCTCAAATCCTCCATCAGCCCGCGGTCCGAGGACTTCCGGGACAACGCCGGCCACATGCAGGCCCTGGTTGACGACCTCAAGGCCCAGGTGTCGAAGGTCAAGCTGGGCGGCGGCGCCAAGGCCCGCGACAAGCATCTGGCGCGCGGCAAGCTGCTGCCCCGCGACCGGGTGCGCGGGTTGCTCGATGTCGGCTCGCCGTTCCTGGAGTTCTCCCAGCTTGCCGCCTACGGCATGTATGACGGCGACGACGTGCCCGCCGCCGGGGTCATCACCGGCATCGGCCGGGTGTCGGGCCAGGAATGCGTCATCGTCGCCAACGACGCCACGGTCAAGGGCGGCACCTACTACCCCATGACCGTGAAAAAGCACCTGCGCGCCCAGGAAGTCGCCAAGGAAAACAACCTGCCGTGCGTCTATCTGGTGGACTCCGGCGGGGCGTTCCTGCCGCGCCAGGACGAGGTGTTCCCCGACCGCGACCACTTCGGCCGCATCTTCTATAATCAGGCCAACCTGAGCGCAGCGGGCATCCCCCAGATCGCCGTGGTGATGGGAAGCTGCACGGCGGGCGGCGCCTATGTTCCGGCGATGTGTGACGAGAGCGTTATCGTGCGTAACCAGGGCACCATCTTCCTCGGCGGCCCGCCGCTGGTGAAGGCGGCGACCGGCGAGGTGGTGACGGCCGAGGATCTGGGCGGCGCCGACGTTCACTGCAAGATATCGGGCGTGACCGACCACTATGCCCAGGACGACACGCACGCCCTGTCCATCGCCCGGCGCATCGTCGGCGACCTCAACCGGGTGAAGCGCCCGCAGGTGGATATCGCCACGCCCGAAGACCCGCTGTACGACCCGGCGGAAATCTACGGCATCGTCCCCAAGGACACCCGCAAGCCGTTCGACGTGCGCGAGATCATCGCCCGTCTGGTGGATGGCTCCCGGTTCGACGAGTTCAAGGCCCTGTACGGCACCCAGTTGGTAACCGGCTTCGCCCGTATCTGGGGCTATCCGGTCGGCATCGTCGCCAACAACGGCATCCTGTTCGGCGAGAGCGCCCAGAAGGGCGCCCACTTTGTGGAACTGTGCAACCAGCGCGGCATCCCGCTGGTGTTCCTCCAGAACATCACCGGCTTCATGGTCGGCCGCAAGTACGAGAGCGGCGGCATCGCCAAGGACGGCGCGAAGATGGTCATGGCAGTGTCCAACGCCGCCGTGCCCAAGTTCACCGTCATCATCGGCGGCAGCTTTGGGGCCGGGAACTATGGCATGTGCGGCCGGGCCTTCGCGCCGCGTTTCCTGTGGATGTGGCCGAACAGCCGGATCTCGGTGATGGGCGGCGAGCAGGCGGCGAGCGTGCTGGCGACCGTGCGGCGCGATGCTGTCGAAGCGAGGGGCGGCAGCGTCTCGGCCGAGGACGAGGAAGCCTTCAAGGCCCCCATCCGCGACCAGTACGAAACCCAAGGCCACCCGTACTACGCCTCGGCCCGCCTGTGGGACGACGGCGTGATCGACCCGGCGGAAACCCGCACCACCCTGGCGCTGGGCCTGTCGGCGGCGCTCAACGCGCCGATCGGCAAGACCGAGTACGGCGTGTTCCGGATGTAGGGGAGGGCGACGACATGACCAGCGACATTCTTCTCGAACACGTCGATGAGCGCGGCGTGTGTACCGTGACCATGAACCGGCCGGACGTCCACAACGCCTTTGACGACGTGCTGATCGGCCGCCTCGAACGCCTGTTCCGGGGGTTCGAGCATCGCCCGGAGGTCCGCGTCGTGGTGCTGGCCGGCAACGGACGCAGCTTCTCCGCCGGGGCGGATCTGAACTGGATGAAGCGCATGGCGGGCTACACCCGTCAGCAGAACTTCGACGACGCCATGGGTCTGGCGACTATGCTGGAGGCCATCTACCGCTGCCCCAAGCCGACCATCGCCCACGTCCACGGCGCGGCGTTCGGCGGCGGGGTGGGGCTGGTGGCGGCCTGCGACATCGCCATCGCCTCGGCCAAGGCGAGCTTCGCCCTGACCGAGGTCAAGCTGGGCCTGATCCCTGCGACCATCGCGCCGTATGTGGTCGAGGCCATCGGCGCACGGGCCTGCCGCCGCTACTTCCAGACCGCCGAACGGTTCACGGCGGTTGAGGCGTGCCGCCTGGGATTGGTGCATGAGGTCTGCGACGAAGACCACCTCGACGCCAAACGCGACGAAATCATCGCCGCCCTGCTGCTCGGCGGCCCGCACGCCCAGGCCGCCGCGCGCGATCTGATCGGCGCGGTTGCGGGAAAGCCGGTGGACGCCGTCCTGCTGGCCGACACGGCGGCGCGGATTGCGGACATCCGGGTGAGTGATGAGGGGCAGGAAGGCTTGCAGGCGTTTTTAGAGAAGAGGGGGGCGTCGTGGGTTTTTTAGTGAAAGAAAAAAAGGGGATCTTTATCGTTTTCCCTGTAATGCTCGCTTTTGCCACTGGATTTGGTCCGTTAAAAATGGCCGCGTGGGCTTTTGCGGCCACAGGCGTTCTAGTGCATCTTGTCTTAATGAGGAGATATCCTCAACCTGTTGCGGCTCTAGTGTCCAGTGTGAGTGTTGTTTTTCATATTCTGTTGTATATTGGACTGCGATCTAGCATAATATCAGACACATTTACTGCATCTTTGATAGCGTTCTTGTTGTCTGACGTTCCAGCCGTATTAGCGGTATACGCTTTTTATATTAACCATCTTGGGGGAGATGTGGCAAAGCGTGTGCGGAAGCAAGTAGGGTATTTGCTTTTGGCTATCTCTGTAGCGGCGATGATGGCTGTTTCATACACAGGTTCTTCTTCGTCTGCGGGGATGGTTGGTAACGTTATTCTAGGTCTATTAATTTTGGCCTTTCTGTATTTTTTTCTCTACAGACCATTTGTATATTTTGGTGATTTTCTGCATGATAATAGGGACGGCATCTCAGAGTCTTTGCAGTCTCTCTATGCGTATGTAGCATCAAGATTTGCGAATATTTTTGCATTTTTACTTATATATATTGTAATGATAATGGTTTTTGCGTCGTATTACATGTCATCTGTAGAAAGCGTGATGGCTGGTGACTCCTCTATTGCGGGGTATGGGTATGGTGATTTCTTGATGCTATCCCTTCAGGCCTCCACGACGCTTCTTTTTGACCCCAGTCTTATGGCGAAGCAGCCCTTTGCAGCCCTATCCCTAGCGCAGGCAGTATTTATGAGCATATTTACTGTTATCGCTATTACCGCACTTGTCGTTGATGCTGCCAATATGCCGCGCGCGCGCGCCCTAGAGGCCGCCATTAACGAGGCCGACGCCATCACCGAGGAGGTCCAAAATGCCGCGAGCGTGCACCCTAAAGGCCGGATGCACCCTGTGCAACGCCCGGACAGGAAAGTGCGCCTCACAGTCAGAAAAATAAAGCGGGTCAGGAAACGCCAAAATGTTCACTAAAATCCTCATCGCCAACCGGGGCGAGATTGCGTGCCGGGTCATCAAGACGGCCCGCCGCATGGGCATCAAGACGGTGGCCGTGTATTCCGAGGCTGACCGGGACGCCCTGCATGTGCGGATGGCGGACGAGGCGTTCCTGCTCGGCCCGGCGCCGGCTGCGGAAAGCTATCTGGTCATCGACAAGGTGATCGACGCCTGCGTCCGCTCGGGCGCTCAGGCCGTGCATCCGGGCTATGGCTTCCTGTCCGAGAACGCCAAGTTTGCCGAGGCCTGTCAGGCCAACGGCGTGGTGTTTATCGGGCCGCCCATTCCGGCCATCCACTCCATGGGCTCCAAGTCCGAGTCCAAGCGCATCATGGAGGCGGCCGGGGTGCCGCTGGTGCCGGGCTATCATGGCGCCGACCAGGATGACGCCGTGCTGACCGCCGAAGCCACCCGCATCGGCTATCCGGTGCTGGTCAAGGCCTCGGCAGGCGGCGGCGGCAAGGGGATGCGCGTGGTGGAAAAGGCCGCCGATCTGGCCGCCGCCATCGCCGGAGCGCGCCGCGAGGCCAAGGCGGCGTTCAGCGACGACAGCCTGCTCATCGAAAAGTACCTGTCCCATCCGCGCCATGTGGAAATGCAGGTGTTCGGCGACACCCATGGCAACTACGTCCACCTGTTCGAGCGTGATTGCTCCCTGCAACGCCGCCACCAGAAGGTCATCGAGGAAGCCCCGGCGCCTGCCCTTCCGGCCGACGTGCGGGCCAAGCTGGGGGCTGCGGCCATCGCGGCGGCCCGCGCGGTGGACTACGTCGGCGCCGGGACGGTCGAGTTCCTCTATCAGGACGGCGCGTTCTACTTCATCGAAATGAACACCCGCCTTCAGGTCGAGCATCCCGTCACCGAGATGATTACCGGCCAGGATCTGGTGGAATGGCAGCTTCGCGTGGCGTCCGGCGGTACCCTGCCGTGCGCCCAGGAAGACTTGGCCGTGCGCGGACACGCCTTCGAGGCTCGCGTCTATGCCGAGGACCCGCAGAAGGACTTCCTGCCCGCCACCGGCCGCCTGCGTCACCTGCGCCCGCCGGCCGAAACCGCTGGCGTGCGGGTCGATACCGGAGTCGTCCAGGGCGACGAGGTGTCCATCCACTACGACCCGATGATCGCCAAGCTCGTGGTGTGGGACCATGACCGGGCGACGGCTCTGCGCCGGTTGCGCACGGCGTTGGAGGCCTATCAGGTGGTCGGCGTGGCCACCAACCTCGCGTTCCTGAGCGCGGTCGCGGCGCACCCGGCGTTCGAGGACGCCGAGATTTCCACCAAGTTCATCGACACCCACCGCGCCGTCCTCATCCCCGAGGCGGTTCCGGCCGGGGCCGAGACGCTGGCCTTTGCGGCGCTCGACACCCTGCTGCGCCGCGAGGACGAGGCCAAGGCGGCGGCGGTGCGGTCGGCCGATCCGTTCTCGCCCTGGAACACCACCGGCGGCTGGCGTCTGAACGACGACAACCACCACGACCTGATGTTCAAGGATGGCGAGGCGTCGCACACGGTGGTCGTCCATTACCGCAAGGGCGGCATCTGGCACCTTGACCTGCCGGGCCGGGATGCTCCGGTCGAGGCGCGGGCCGAGCGCGACGCCCACGGCGATTTGATCGCGAGCCTCGACGGCGTGCGCCGCCGGGCCACCGTGGTCCGCCTGGGCTGGGATCTGGTCATCATCGCCGAAGGTCGCCAGCACCGCCTGACCCTCGACGACCCGGCCGCCCATGCCGGCGAAGGCGAGGGCGCGGCGGGCAGCCTGACCGCCCCCATGCCCGGTAAGGTTATCCAGGTGCTGGCCGAAATCGGACAGGCGGTGGAGCAGGGCACGCCGTTGATGGTGCTGGAAGCCATGAAGATGGAACACACCATCAAGGCGCCGGGCGCGGGGGTCGTGTCCGCCATCCACTACGGCCCCGGCGATCAGGTGGCCGACGGCGCGGAACTGCTGGTCATTGATGCCGAGGGTTAGCTTCGGCGCGAAAGTCTGGACACCGAGGACACAGAGGGAGGCGCAGAGAACACAGAGGTCGTGAGTTTGCCGCGCCGCAGGCATAAAATCTGCGCCATGCGCATGGTCAGTGCGCGAACTCTCTGTGTCCTCTGTGCCCTTCCTCTGTGTACTCTGTGTCTCCCACTTCCTTTATAAGGAGTCCTCCCCATGGCCCTGCCGTCGAAAGTGAAGATCGTCGAGGTCGGCCCACGGGATGGCCTCCAGAACGAGCCCGGCATCGTGCCGACCCAGGCCAAGGTGGCGCTGATTGACGCCTTGTGCGGTGCCGGCCTGCGGGTGGTCGAGGCGGGCAGCTTCGTGTCGCCCAAGTGGGTGCCGCAGATGGCCGACACGCCGGAGGTGCTGGCCCGCATCGCCCACCTCAAGGGCGTCGTTCACCCGGTCCTGGTGCCCAACATGAAGGGCATGGAGGCGGCCGAGAAGGCCCACGCCGAAACCGGCAGCATCGAGGAAATCGCCATCTTTGGCGCGGCCTCGGAAGCGTTTTCGCAAAAGAACATCAACTGCTCCATCGCTGAAAGCCTGGGGCGGTTTCAGCCGGTGGTGGCCCGCGCCAAGGAATTGGGCTGGAACGTACGCGGCTACGTGTCCTGCGTACTCGGCTGTCCCTACGAGGGCGACATTGACCCGGCCGCAGTCGCCCGCGTGGCCCGTGCCCTGTGGGACATGGGGTGTTACGAGGTTTCGCTGGGTGATACGGTCGGCACCGGCACGCCGCTGAAGGCCAAGGCCATGGTCGAGGCGGTGGCCGCCGAAGTGCCGGTCGAGCATCTGGCGGTGCATTTCCACGATACCTACGGGCAGGCGCTGGCCAACGTGCTGGCCGTGCTGGAACTGGGCGTGGCGACGGTCGATGCCTCGGTGGCCGGGCTGGGCGGCTGCCCCTACGCCAAGGGTGCGTCGGGCAACGTGGCGACCGAGGATGTGGTCTACATGCTCAACGGCATGGGCATCGAAACCGGCATTGATCTGGACCTGCTGGCGCAGGCCGGGTGGGGGATCAGCGAATACCTGGGCCGCGAACCGTCGTCCAAGGTGTCGCGCGCCCTGAAGGCCAAACGGGGGATTCTGGGCTGATATGATTGCACTGATGCGCCCGCAGGTCCTGCTGGCCGGGCTGGCGGCCGCGGGGGCGGTGGTTCTCGTGCTGGCCGGTCAGGCCGGAGTGATCGACGGCGGCCTCGCGCGGGCCGGCGCCGTGGTGGTGTTCGCCCTGGCCCTGTGGGTGACCGGCGCCCTGCCCGAGCCGGTGACCGCCATCGGGTTTTTCCTGCTTGCCGTGCTGCTGGCGGTCAGTCCGCCGGCGGTGGTGTTCTCGGGCTTTGCCTCGACGGCGTTCTGGCTGGTGTTCGGCGGCTTGCTGGTCGGCATGGCGGTCAGGCGTACCGGCTTGGGCGAGCGCATGGCCCATGCCCTGGTGTCGCGCATCGGCGGATCGTATCTGGCGCTGTGCTGCGGCATTGCGGCGGTCGGCATGGCGCTGGGGTTCCTGATGCCGTCGAGCATGGGCCGCGTGGTCCTGCTGCTGCCGGTGATCCTGTCGCTGGCCGACCATCTGGGCCTGGAGCAGGGCGGGCGCGGCCGGGCCGGGCTGGTGCTGCTGACTGGCACCGTGGGCTTTATGCCGACGGCGGGCATTCTGCCGGCCGTGGTGCCCAATATGGTCATGGTGGGCGCCGCCGAGACGCTGTATGGCGTCACCTTCCAGTATTTTCCGTGGCTGATCGCTCACATGCCGACCACCGGGTTGCTCAAGCTGGCCCTCATCATCGGCCTGATCTGGGCGCTGTTCCGCGAAACCCCCAAGCGCCCCCCGCCGGTCGAGCATCCCGGTCCGCTCAGTGCCGACGAACGGCGACTGGCGGTGATCCTGGGCGTTGCGTTGGTGTTCTGGGCGACCGATGGGGTGCACGGCATCTCGCCGGCCTGGGTGGCGCTGGCGGCTGGTCTGACATGCCTCCTGCCGCCTAGGGCGCTGGTGCCGATGCCGGCCTTTAATGAGAAATTCAACCACGCCGCCTTGCTGCACATTGCCGGGCTGCTGGGCCTGGGGGCGGTGGTGGCCGACAGCGGCTTGGGTGCGGCGGCGGGCGGCTGGCTGATGGAGGTCCTGCCGCTCAGTCCCGAGGCACCGGCAACCTCGTTCGCCGCCCTATCCGGCCTGACCGCGGTGCTGGGGGCGGTGGCGACCATTCCGGGCGTGCCTGCGGTCATGACGCCGCTCGCCGAGTCCCTGGCCCAGGCCAGCGGCCTGCCATTGATGACCGTGCTTCATATCCAGGTGGTCGGGTATACGACTGTCCTGTTGCCGTATCAGGTGCCGCCGATGATCGTGGCCATGCAGATGGGCGGCGTCGGCCTGCGTCAGGCTGCGGTGTTCACCCTGGCGCTGGCTGCGCTTTCGATGGTGGTAGCATGGCCCATGACGTATGTTTGGTGGAGAATTATCGGCATCATGCCGGGCTAGGTTTTTCGCGCTGTTGAAGCGCGTTCAATGAGTCCGTAGAATGCCCAGGATTTTACAGGGGGTTTAGGGAAGGGGTTTTCCGTGATCGGCTTTGAGGGACGGCGGCTGAACGTCCTTATCGTAGAGGACAACATCAACTTCCGGCGCCTGCTGCGCACCATTCTGACGTCCATTCATGTTCATGACGTGATGGAGTCCGAGGACGGCGAAAGCGCGCTCGACCTTCTACGGACCTATCCGGCCGATCTGGTGTTGCTGGACTGGAAGATGGAGCCCATGGACGGCCTGGCCTTCATGCACCGGCTGCGACAGGGGCCGGACAGCCCCAATCCCACCGTTCCGGTCATCATGGTCAGCGGATACACCGACGCCGCCCTCATCGCCCAGGCGCGCGATGTCGGGGTCAACGAGTTCCTGGCCAAGCCGATCTCGGCCAAGTCCCTGATGACGCGGGTGATTGCGGTGATCGACTCGCCACGGCCTTTCGTAAAGTCGGGCCGATACTACGGACCGGACCGGCGCCGCAAGCAGGTGCCGCTGAAGGAGTCCGAACGCAGGAACCGGTCATAAGGGCCGATACGAATTACCACTTTTGCCACCAGCGAGAAACACTGTATACCTGAAGTGCCGGGAGTCTCCGGGTACCGCCCAGACAGGCGGCGCGCAAGACGCTGTCGGGGATGCAGTGGAAGAGGAGCCGAATGAGCGGGTACAACCTGGAGAGGCTTAACTTCCTGGTCGTGGACGACAACAAGCACATGCGTGCGCTGGTCAAGACGATCCTGCACGCGCTGGGCTCGAAGAACGTCCACGAGGCGGCCGATGGCGCGGACGCCTTTAAGGAACTGCGCCACTTTCCGGCCGACATCATCATCTGCGACTGGAACATGTCGCCGCTTGACGGTCTGGATTTCGTGCGGCTGGTTCGAACCGGCAAGGACAGCCCGAACCCTTTCGTGCCCATCGTCATGTTGACCGGGCACACGGAAATGCACCGCGTGATCGAGGCGCGTGACGCCGGCGTTCACGAGTTCCTGGCCAAGCCGATTTCGGCCAAGGGCCTGTACTCGCGCCTGCGCTCGATCATCGAAAAGCCGCGACCGTTCGTGCGGGCCGGCATGTACTTCGGGCCTGACCGCCGCCGCCGCCAGATTGACTGGAAGGGCACCGAACGGCGCAAGGCCATGATCGAAGCCAAACGGGCCGCCGCCGAGGCTCCGCCCGAGGAGGCCGGCGGCCTCAGCCAGGCCGAGGTCGAGGCACTGCTGGGCGGCTGACCCATGTCGTGGGCATGGCGTTTTAGGGAACGGAAGAGAACATGAGCGCTGACGGAAAGCCGCAGTTCATTCAGCCGCCGAACCATGTCAAGGACAAGGTCAGCGTCACGTCCAACGGCATCGACTTCGACACCCTGGAGAAGGCCGAGCAACTCATCGCCGGCATGCAGGACAGCTATCTGGAATGGGTGGACGAGGATCTGCGCAAGTTGCAGGCCCTGGAGGCCCAGCTTGACGGTGCCGGCCCGCGTCTCCAAGTGTTCAAGGACATCTATTCCATCTCCCACGACGTCAAGGGACAGGGCGGCAGCTTTGACTACCCGCTGATGACGGTGATCGGCAACCACCTGTGCCGCTACATCGAGCGGCTGGGCGACGTTGAACCGTCGGACAAGAACGTCGGGGTGGTCAAGGTCCACATCTCCGCGCTGCGTCTGGTCATTGCTCAGCGCATGAGCGGCGACGGCGGCAAGATGGGCGACAATCTCATCCGTGGCCTGGAAGCGGCGATCAACAAGACCACGGCGGCCAAGTAAAACGACCTTGATCGGCCCTTTCATGCCGAAAAAGCACTGGGTTGTGACGCCCGTCACAGCGGGCGCGGGGAATACCAGCCATACTGTGGGCGTCACGTCGAGGGGAGGTTCGCCATGTTCGACCGTTTCGAAGTGGCGTTGTACAACGCCGAAGTCCGGCGCCTCGTCTACGAGGGCAGCCACCACCGAGATTTGAAAGATTCCTGGAGTTCGACCCACTTCGTCGAGATCCGCGCCACCTCCGCCCTTGAAGCGCGCCGCAAGATCGAGCAGCGCTATCCCCGAGATCGCGGCTTCGTCATCGAAGCCGTGAACCAGGCCTGACCTCCCCCGGCAGGCAACCCCCGACCGGGCGTCCCTTCATCCCCCCCGACGAAACTCCGGGGCGTCCGGTCACCCCTCCTGAAAAGATTTCTCCGCCGCCCAAGGTCCTGAACCTGTGGGCGGCGCTGCGCGTTGTCATCATTCGGTGCCTGCGGCTACCTCTTCTGGCGTAGAAAATCCCGGTGGAGAGCTTGTTTCCATTCTGTAATAATCGACAGAGAAGCAAGACAAAGCCGCCCAGGGAAAGGGTGCCGACTTCGGGGATTTACCCCGGACCAAGAAAAGATGGAGGATGCCCATGCCTGGTGATCATGCCGACCCCTTGCACCGACCGCGTGGCGGCTGCGAACGATTCGCCGTCCATATCTACAACAGCGACGTACGCCAGACGGTAAAGGATAACCGTCCCCACCATATCCTCAGCGAACGGTGGGCGGAGGAACAAACCCACGAAGTCGTCGCCAAGGACGAACGCCAGGCCCGCGCCATGGCCGAACAGCGCTTCCCACCCGCGCAGGGGTTCGTCATCACGACGGTAAACCGCGCCTACGTTTGACGCGGTTCAGGGACGTGCAGAAGGAGGTGAAGCGGGGAATCACAGAGGACACAGAGAGTGCAGAGTAGCGCCGCAGGCAGTTATCCCCCGCTGGGAAGTGATGCGTTGCGCGCTGTCATCTGCACCTAAATCTCTGTGACTTCTCTGTGACTTCTCTGTGTCTCTGTGTCCTCTGTGGTAAATCCCTTTCCTTCACTTCCCTTTACGGCAATTCCCTCAGGTCCTTGCGCCGGATCTTGCCGGTCGGGGTCATTGGCAGCGACTCGACGAAGGCGACCTGACGGGGGTAGGCGTGGGCGGCCATGCGGCGCTTTACGAACTCCTGGATGTCGGCGGCCAGTTCGGGGCTCGCCTCCTGGCCGTCTTGCAGCACCACGAACGCCTTGACCGCCTCGGTGCGCACGGGATCGGGCACGCCGATGACGGCGGCCATGGCGACGGCCGGGTGCTTCATCAGGGCGTCCTCGACCTCACCGGGACCGATGCGATAGCCGGCTGAGGTGATGACGTCGTCGTCGCGGCCGACGAACCAGAAATATCCGTCACCGTCCTGGCGGCCCATGTCGCCGGTCAGCAGCCAGTCGCCGATGAACTTGTCGGCCGTAGCGGCGGGGTTGTTCCAATACCCCAGGAACATCACCGGGTCCGGGCGGCGCACGGCGATGCGGCCGACCTGACTGGTCGGCATGCGGTGCCCAGAGTTGTCGATGATCGCCACGTCGTGGCCGGGGATGGCGCGGCCCATGGCGCCGGGCCGGACCTCCATCAGGCCGGCGCAGTTGCCGATCACGAGGTTACATTCGGTCTGGCCATAGAACTCGTTGATGGTCAGGCCGAAGGTGGCACGGCCCCAGTCCAGCAGTTCGGCCCCCAGCGTCTCGCCACCCGATCCAATGGAGCGCAGGGCCGTGCGCGGCGGGTTGGGCACTTGGCGCATCAGCTTCAGGGCAGTCGGCGGCATGAACACATTGCGCACGCCGTGCCGGTTCATCAGGGCGAAGGCTTCCTCGGGGTCGAACTTGCGCGCCCGGTGGGCCAGCACCGGCACGCCGTGGTGCAGGGACGGCAGCAGCACGTCGATCAGCCCGCCAATCCACGCCCAGTCGGCCGGCGTCCAGAACAGGTCGCCCGGCTGGGGAAACATCTCCTGCGGCATCTCGACCCCCGGCAGGTGGCCGAGCAGGACGCGGTGGGCGTGCAGGGCGCCCTTGGGCTTTCCGGTGGTGCCGGAGGTATAGATGATGACCGCCGGATCGTCGGCCGCCGTATCTATCGGGACAAAGGATCCGCCGGCCGCGCCCAGGGCGTCCCAGAAGTCTACGGTGCCGGTGCCGCCGCCGACGCATAGAATGGTCGGTCTGACGTCGAGGGCGAGCACGCGTTCCCGATTGGCGGTGTCGGTGACCAGGACCTTGGCCCCGGAATCCCCCAGCCGGTAAGTCAGGGCATCCTCGCCGAACAGGGTGAACAGCGGCACGGCGATGGCGCCCAGCTTGTAGGCGGCGATATGGGCGATGGCCGTTTCGACCGCCTGCGGGAGCAGGATGGCCACCCGGTCGCCGCGCTCAACCCCCAGGCCGCGCAGGGCCAACGCGCAGCGGTCCGACGCGTCCTTGAGGGCGCCGAAGGTGTGGCGCCGCACGCTGCCGTCGGCCTCCTCGACGATCAGGGCGACGCGGTCGGGGTGGGCGGCGGCGTGGCGGTCGCACACGTCGGTTCCGATGTTGTAGCGGGCCGGGACCTTCCAGTGGAAGGCGGCCGCGCCCTCCTCATAGGACGTCATGGGGTCGAGCATTGTGGTCCTCCCGAACGGCCTCTTGATTAAGGCACTGGATTGGTTGGTCTTTGCTGGGATACGGTACGGCGAGACCACGATCTCATCAACCCACACCGCATTAACCCACACCACATCAATAAGGGAACACCGCCCATGCCGCTTCCTCCGTCGCTTGATGGCCGCCTTCGCCTGCCGGTGGTGGCGGCGCCGATGTTCCTGTGCTCGGGGCCGGAGCTGGTGGTGGCCTGCTGCCGGGCTGGTATCCTGGGGACCTTCCCGGCCTTGAACCAACGCTCGACAGAGGGGTTTGAGGACTGGCTGAACACCATCGAGGGGCAAATTGGCCCGGCTGATGCGCCGTTCGCGGTCAATCTGATCGTCCACCGCAGCAATGAACGCCTGGACGCCGACCTTCAGGTGGTGGTGCGCCATCAGGTTCCCGTGGTCATCACCTCGCTGGGCGCCGTGCCGGACGTGGTCGAGGCGGTGCAGTCCTACGGCGGTCTGGTGTTCCACGACGTGACCACCCGCCGCCACGCCGAAAAGGCGGTCGAGGCCGGGGTGGACGGTCTGATCCTGGTGTGCGCCGGGGCGGGCGGCCATGCCGGCACGCTCAGCCCCTTCGCCCTGCTGCCCGAGGTGCGGTCGTTCTTCGACGGGACCATCCTGCTGGCCGGCGGCCTGACCCGTGGCGAGCATGTGGTGGCGGCGTTGGCCATGGGGGCGGACCTCGCCTATATGGGCACGCGGTTTCTGGCGACCGAGGAATGCCTTGCCGCACCCGCCTACAAGGCCATGGTGACCGAGGCACGGGCGGCCGACATCCTCTATACGCCGGCCCTGTCGGGGGTGCCGGCCAGCTACCTGCGGCAGAGCCTGCTGGCCGCCGGGGTGGATCTGGCGACGCTTGCGGCCAAGGACAAGGATGCCCTCAACCTGGACCCCGCCACCCGAGTCTGGCGCGATATCTGGTCGGCCGGGCAGGGGGTCGGGGCGATCTCGGACGTGCCGACCACCGCCGCGCTGGTCGGCCGCCTGGAGCAGGAGTATTCCGCCGCGCTCGATCGCATGGTCCTGCTGGCCCAGGGTCTGGAGGAGGCGTGAGCATGTTCCTGCCCGATGTGCTTGCCGGCCGCGCGGTGGCCGTCGCAGGTCCAGCCGGTCCCCTGGCCGAAGCGGTGGCCGACGCCGCCGGACGGGCCGGAGCGGCCGTCGCCCTGTGCGGCCAGGACACCGAGAGCCTGGACGAACTGGCCTGGGATCTGGCGGAGCGCCGCGACTCGCCGGTGGACATTGTCGCCTGGGACGGGGCCGACCCCGGCGCTGCCCTGCGGGATGCTCTCGCGGCGGCCGGCCGGGGCGACGCGGCGTTGGTGCTGCTCGGCGGGGCCGGGTGGGGCGCGGTGGCAGCGGCGGCGTGGCAGGGCGCCGGGCCGGTGGTGGTGATTGCTCCCGATGACGAGGTTCCGCTTGAGCCCGGTTCGGCCACGGTGCTGGTTGCCCCGGCCAGCGCGGCGGTCGACCGTCTGGCCGCCTGGGCGGTCTTTCTGCTGAGTCCGACAGGGGCTGTGGCGGGGGGGCAAATCATTCGTATAAATGATACATCCGGTGCCATTTACTGATCATTTACAATTTGTTACCTCCAGTTCGCGTGCATGGCCTTGGCGCACCGAACGGTTGGGTTAGGATGGCGCCATTCGGTTCCCCGAATACTGTGGGGGAGGGCACCGCACGGCTTGCCGCGCGGTTCGGATCAGGCGATGGGGGCATCGGCCTGATACGGGTAAGCCTCTCTGGGGCGAATGGCTCTCCTCCCTTTTTTTCCCGCGCGTCCAGACCTGCCGCATCGCTGTCCTTGCAGCCGAAGCCGTTGCTGCGCCGTTACCCTTGAGGGGTCGGCCCCGGCTGCCACTGTTCCCGGCCCCTGAGAACGGGGAGACGGATGTGTTGCGCCCCTTGAGCACCGGGTTGTGGGTCGTGGAGCGCACCTTCCGGCGTTTCGGGCTGCCTCTGCGGTCGCGGATGACGGTTGTCCGCCTGGACGACGGGCGCCTGTGGCTGCACTCCCCGATCGAGCCGCACCCTAGCCTTGTGCGGAAGCTGGGCACGCTTGGGCCGGTGTGCGACATCGTTGCCCCCAACCACTTTCATCACTTGTGGGCCGACGCTTGGCGGGCCGAAAAGCCCGAGGCCCGGTTGCTGGCACCCCCCGGCCTGGTCAGCAAGCGGCCGCGCATGCAGATCGACGAGATTTTGGGCGTGGATCCGCCGCAACGCTGGCATGGCTGCATCAGCATGATCGGCCTGGAGGGCGCGCCGCAACTTGGGGAAATCATCTTTTTACATCGTCCGTCGCGGTCCCTCGTCCTGACCGATCTGGTCAGCAACGTCGGCCCGGTGGACCCATGGGCCATGCGCCTGTGGATGCGCCTCAACGGGGTTTATGGTCGTCCGGGAACGGCCCGCGCCGTGCGCCTTCTGGTCCGCGAACGGCGTGCGGCGCGCGACACCCTGCGCCACGTCCTGCGCTGGGAGTTCGACCGGGTGGTGGTCGGCCACGGTGATGTCATCGAGGCCGGGCCAAAGGGTTCGGCCAAGGAAACGCTTCGCCACGCGCTGGGGTGGCTGGGGCTGGAGGAGTAAAGGAGGTGAAGTGAAGTGAAGCGGGGAAACACAGAGGACACAGAGGAGGCACAGAGGACACAGAGAGTTCGGTGCATGTGGCTGCGCGCAGCGCTTCAGAACCCCTGTTGGGGGAGGATTGCCTGCGGCGCTACACCTAAATCTCGGTGATCTCTGTGCCTCCTCTGTGTCCTCTGTGTCAAAACCTTCCTGGTCTTCCGCGCTACTTCAACTCCACCGCATCCTCAAGCGGCTGATAGGCTTCCATGCCTTCGAGCATCACGCCGTCAAAGCCGAGTTCCATGAGACCGGCGAAGGCCTCGCCGATCAGGGCTCGCCAGGCCGGGTGCCAGTACTGCACGGCGTGGACGCCCGGCCGGTCGATCCGTTCCTCGCCCAGCCACTCCGGTTCGCCGGGTTTCCAGTCGCGTTTCCAGTACCACCGGGTGTCGGATGCCTCGCTGACGTGCAGGCGGGCCAGGACCAAGCGGCGCGATCCCAGGTGCTTGGTCTTGAGGTCGGCGACCTCGGCATTGGTCACCGGCTCGCGGTCGCGGTGGAACGGGTCGATGACCAGAACGTCGTGGTTGGTCCGGCGCAGGGCGATCAGCCAGTCCTGCTTGGTGGCATAGGTGTTGTTGCTGTCCACCACCAGCACGTTGCGGGCCTTGGCGAGGCTGGTCACGTTGTCGGAGTTTTCGCCGAACGGGACGCCATCGGGAATGCGCCCCACCGGGCCGTCTCCGCCGTCCACATGGGGCAACAGGCCGGCCTTGCGGGCGGCCACATAGGCGTTGCGGGCGGCCTCGGTGCTGCCGCAGTGGTCCACCACGAAGCCGACCAGCGCGCTGTCGCGGATAAGGGCCATGTAGCCGGCGCTGGCGGTCACCGGGTCGGAGCAGAACTGCCCGTCCAGGACCACGCCATCGATGGACTGGTTGAAGCGGCGCATGAGCGTGCCGGCCGGGGTGAGGCGGGTCCCGGCTTTGCCCTCGGCCACCAGGGCTTGGAGCTTGGCTTCCCAGGTGCTGTGGATGAGCAGGCCGAGGCCCTGGCGGATGACGATGGTAAAGCTGCGGCTGCGTCCCTTGCCATAATCGCTCAGGGTCTCCACCATCTCGCGCAGGCCGGCCCGGAAGTTGGGGACCCGCAGGGGGTCGTCCGGCCCCTTGGGCTGCTGCACCGGGTTGGTCAGCGACGGAATGGCGCTCTCCTGGGCTGCGGCGGGCAGGGGCAGGGCCACGGCCACGGGCAGGGTCAGAACGGCCAGGGCGGCCAGGGTCGCGTTGCGCAGGGTCCGCAGGGCCATGTTCATTCCATCCCCATGTTCATTCCACCCAGTCCGCCACATGCTCGGCCAGCGCCAGGGACGACGTCAGACCGGGAGATTCTATGCCGTAAAGGGTAAACAGTCCGTCTACGCCGGTTTCGGCCGGACGGTGCAGGATGAAGTCGGCCGCCGTGGCGTCGCCGGGGGCCTGGATCTTGGGCCGCACGCCGCTGTAGGCCGGCTGAAGCGCGCCGTCGGGCAAGCCGGGCCAATAGCGCCGGATGGCGGCGTAAAAGGCATCGCCCCGTGCCGGGTCCACGGCGTAGGGCAGGTGCGCCGGGTCGAAACTCCCCCCCTCGGGCGAGGGCAGCCATTCGACATCAGGGCCGAACCGGCCGCGCCCGGCCATGTCCACGGTGTAGTGCACGCCCAGCCCGGCGGCGACCGGCATGGGATAGACCAGACGGCGGAAGGGCGGCGGTGCGGCAAGGTCGAAGTAGCTGCCCTTGGCGAGGTGCAGGGGCGGCACGGCGCCCACCGTGATGCCCGCAATGGACAGGCTGAGGTGCTGTGCCCCCAGGCCGGCGGCGTTGATGACCGTGCGGCACACCAGGTCCATGGGCTGGGCGCCGCCGCAGAACAGGCGGACGCCACCGTCTTCGGCCGTGCCGCCCAGCACCGGCGTGTTGAGGGCGAGCATGGCGCCGTGCTCCTCCGCCGCGCCCAGGAGGGACAGCATCAGTGCGTGGCTGTCGATGATGCCGGTGGCGGGCGACAACAGGGCGGCGATGCAGGATACCTGCGGTTCCAGGGCGCGGGCCTGGGCCCCGTCGAGGACCTCCAGCGTCACGCCGTTGGCGGCCGCCTTGGCGCGCAGACCGTCGAGGGCGGCGGCCTCGGCCTCGTCGGTGGCGACGATCAGCTTGCCGACCTGGCGGGTGGGCACGCCGTGGGTGGCGCACCAGGCATACAGCGCCTCCCGCCCGGTGACGCACAGGCGGGCCTTGAGGCTGCCGGCCGGATAATAGATCCCGGCGTGGATGACTTCGGAATTGCGGGAACTGGTGCCCGTGCCGATGGCTCCGGCGGCCTCCAGGATGACCACCTCGTGGCCCCGGCGGGCCAGTTCGGCGGCCAGGGCGAGGCCCACCACGCCCGCCCCGATGACGGCGACATCCACCGACGCGCTCGCGCGTTGTTTTACGGTTGGCGCGGCGGGCGCGCTCGGGTTCACGGCTTGACCTTTTCGACCTGGCCGGACTTGAGGGATGAGAAGATGCCCTCGCACACCATGCTCAGGTTGTCGCGGTTCTTGGCGTTGCCGCTGTCGGTCGGTGCGTCGGGTTGGTAATTGTAGTTGTTGTTGAACTTGGCCGGAAGCTGGTTCCAGATCGGCTTGCGGTCAGGATCGGACAGGTAGGTTTCCAGGTCCTTGGCCGGGAATCGTTCCTTGGCCAGGGTCAGCAGGTCGCGGGTCAGGATGCGGTTCTGGATCTGGCCCAGGATGGTTGCGATCTCGGGCGGCATGGCACGGCACGACGGGCCGAGCACAGCGACGATGTTGTCCGGGCAGTTCAGGGCGTTGCGCAGATAGGTTTCGTTGCGCACCACGCTCCACACGTCGTCGCGGAAGATGGTGGTCAGCCGCCGCAACGCCCCATCCGCTCCCGCCCCCATGGCCTTGAGGACCTCCAGGCAATCCAGGTTGCGGGTCAGCAGCAGATCGAACACCCGCCGCTCGTCCTTGAGGGCGGCTGACCGCCGCGCCGCCGCTTCGGCCGGGTCCTCGTCGGGCGGTGGGCGGCGGTTGGTGGACGGCTGGATGCCCTGCAACGCCTCGGCGTGGGCGCGGGAATAGCCGCGCGCCATGGACACGTCCTCGGACCGCACCATCAGGGCGGTTTCCATTTCCTTGGGCGTGCGGAAAAACTGGATCAACTCGTCATAGGCCTGGGCCTGACGGGTCGACAGACGGGCATACAGGGGCACCAAGCGAAACTGCCACTCGTGCTCCAGGTAGGGCTTGATCGCCTCGTACAGGCCGAAACCCTCGTAGTCGGCGCGGAAGTCTTCGGGGGCGAACACCTTGGGCTTGGTGGTCAGTTCCTTGAGGCCGACTGACAGGCGGCCGCCCAGGGTGGCGCGTTTTTTGGCTTGCTGTTGCTTCCAGCGGCGCTGCTCCTCGCGCGCCCGTGCCGCCGCCCAGTCCTGTTCGAGGCGCAGGAAGTACAGGCGGGCGGCGCCGTACAGGTGGGATTGCATCACCTCGTTGAAGGTGCGGCCGCACGGGGCGATGGGCTCGTCCCGCGCTTCCACGGGTTGGCCCGTCACGGCGTTCACGAACAGGTCGGCGAACTTGGCCTCGCCGCGTAGTTCCCAGGCGGCATTGAGCAGCAGCGGAATGTAGGCCGGCTGGAACCGCAGCACGTCATCAATATCGTTCAGGCCATCGAGCTGCTTGAGCAGGTCGGATCGGTCGGATCGGCCAAGAAGCTGCCGCAGCAGGTTGTAGCCAAGCTGGCAGCGTTCCCGTTGGTTTGGAATGCGACGTTCGCGGCCGCGCGGTGTCTTTGCCACGGGACCCCCCATTTGTGTGACGGGCTCAGGAGCCCAGGTTCAGCAGTGCCGGTGCGCGTTCAATGATTTCGTTGAGGATGCGTTCGGCGCGGTGGTGCTGGCGGCGCAAGGTGTCGGTGATGCGCCCCTCGTAGCGCGAGTCGGCCAGCAGCTTGTGGGCGTCGTACAGCGTCTTGATCTCGCGCACGAAAATCTCGCGCGATCCGATGGGCAGGTATTCCCGCCGCGACAGGGAGTCGAGGAAGTATAGCGAACAGCTCAACAGCATGGTCCAGATGTTGATGGTCAGCTCATCAAACCGGCTGATGAGCTTGGCCTTGTCGTGGCCGGTGTACTCGTCCAGCCGGCGCTCGATGACGATGGAAAACGCCCAGCATTCCGAGGACAGGTCGCGGCTGCGCACATAGTCGGCAAAGCTGAGGTCGGCCGACTCGGGATCGAGACCGTCAGCCGCCAGCGCCACCGTCTCCCCCAACTGGCGGATGCGCTTTTCCAGGATGATAAGGAAACGCTCGATCTCTTCGCGTTCGTGCGACTTTTTTACGGCCATGGTGTTATCCCCGTGAGGCGGCGCGCAGGGCAATCGCCCCGAACGGCAGCAGCATCGCCAGGGCCAGCGCCAGCTTGACCAGCAGATCGCCGGCCGCCAGCGTCACCCACGGCACGCCGGTGCCGATGAACGCCAGGCTGAAGAACAGGCCGGTATCAACGCCCGACCCGACGACTGACGAGGCCAGCGGTGGCTGCCACCACGCCCGTGCCCGCAGGCGGTCGAACACATGGATGTCCAGAAGCTGCGCGGCCAGGAATGCAACGCCCGAGGCTGCCGCGATGCGCGGCGTGGCGAGGACCGCCGACAGCACCACGGCCACCGCGAAGCCCACCTGCACCACGCGCCGGGCGCTGGCCGCGCCAAGGCTGCGGTTGGTCAGGTCGGTGACCAGAAAGGCAACGGGATATGTCAGGGCGCCCCAGGTCAGCCAGTCGTTGATCGGGTGCTGGACCAGGATGTTGGACGCCACGATGACCACGATCATCGCCGCAGTGGGTAGCAGCAGGGGTGTCATCGGCGTGTCCCGGACCAGATTCGGGTATGGTGCGAAGCACAATTCCGCTTCATACAGCACATTGCGTCAAGGTTTCAACTGCGCTGGGATTCGTTGCAACATGGACCTGCCCCTTGCGCGCCTGTAGACTGCGCGCAAGTTCCTGTAAATTCCATGGTGCTCAATGCCCAAAGACGCAGTCTCCAAAGGCGCAGTGATCGATACTCTTCCGTCGGTCTGTCCCCACGATTGCCCGAGCGCCTGCGCGCTCGATGTCGAGCGGACGGCACCGGATCGCATCGGCCGGGTGCGCGGCGCGGCGCAGCCTTATACCGACGGCGTCGTCTGCGCGAAGGTTGCCCGCTATGCCGAGCGAGTCCACCACCCCGACCGCCTGACCCGGCCCCTGTTGCGTGTCGGTGCCAAGGGCGAGGGGAAGTTCGTGCCGGTATCCTGGGACGAGGCCCTGGACCGCGTGGCCGGAGGGTTCGCTGCCGCTGCCGCCAACCACGGGCCGCAGGCGGTGTGGCCGTACTTCTACGCCGGCACCATGGGGCTGGTCGCCCGCGACGGCATTGAACGGCTGCGCCACGTTATGGGCTATTCCCGCCAGCGCAAGACTATCTGCTCGGCCCTCGCCAGCGCCGGGTGGGATGCCGGTGTCGGCGCCCGCTTCGGGACCGACCCGCGGGAGATGGCGCTGTCGGACCTCATCGTGGTGTGGGGTGCCAACCCCGTTGCCACCCAGGTTCACGTCATGAACTGGGTCGCCAAGGCCCGCAAGACGCGTGGCGCCAAGCTGGTGGTGGTCGATCCCTACCGCACGGCGACGGCCGAGAAGGCCGACCTGCACCTGATGCTGCGGCCCGGCACCGATGGCGCTTTGGCCTGTGGCGTCATGCACGTCCTGTTCCGCGACGGCATGGCTGACCGCGCGTGGATGGCCCGCTACACCGACGATCCGGCCGGGTTGGAAGCCCACCTGCAAACCCGCACCCCGGCCTGGGCGGCGGCCATCACCGGCCTGCCCGAAGACCAGATCGTCGCGTTTGCCCATCTGTACGGCAGTACCAAGCGCAGCTTCCTGCGGGCCGGCTACGGCTTCACGCGATCGCGCAATGGGTCGGCCAGCATGCACGCAGCCTCCTGCCTGCCGTCGGTCACCGGGGCGTGGGCGCACGAGGGCGGCGGGGCGCTGTACTCGGCCTCGGGCGGGTTCGGCATCGACAAGACGTTGATCGAGGGGCTGGATGCCCTGGACCCGGCGACGCGGGTGATTGACATGAGCCAGATCGGCCGCGCCCTGACCGGCGACGCCGAGGCCCTGTCAGGTGGCCCGCCGGTCACCGCCATGCTGATCCAGAACTGCAATCCCGCCGTGACCGCCCCGGAAAGCCTGCTGGTCCGCCAGGGGTTGGCGCGCGACGATCTATTCTTGTGCGTCCATGAACAGTTCCTGACCGAGACGGCGGCCTATGCCGACGTGGTCCTGCCGGCCACCACGTTCCTGGAGCATGACGACCTATATCTGGCCGGGGCACATCCGTTCCTGCAGGTGCATCGCCCCGTCATCCCGCCGCTGGCCGAGGCGCGCAGCAACCACGACGTCATATCCGCCCTGGCCGCCCGCCTGGGCGCGCGTCACGAGGGTTTCACCCTGTCGGCCTGGGAGTTGATCGACCGGACTCTGAAAACGTCGGGTTATGACGGGGCTGACGCCGCGCTGGCCGAGCGCTGGATTGACCGGGGGCCGCAAGGGGCGGCCAAGCGGTTTGCCGACGGCTTCCCGCAGCCTGATGGCAAGTTCCACTTCCGCGCCGACTGGGCGGCCATCGGCCTGGATGACGGGCGGTTGCCGGCCTTCCCGGATTTCGCCCCGATCATCGAGCAGGCCGACACCGAGCATCCGTTCCGGCTGGTCACCGCGCCGGCCCGCAACTTTCTCAACACCAGCTTCACCGAAACCCCGACCAGCCGCGCCCAGGAGGGGCGGCCCACCGCGTTGGTCCACCCCGAGGACTGTGCCGCTTTGGGCCTGACCGACGGGGACACCGTGCGGCTGGGCAACCGGCGGGGCTCCGTGGTGGTCCACGCACGGCCGTTCGACGGGCTTCAGCGCGGCGTGGTGGTGGTCGAAAGCATCTGGCCCAATCATGCCTTCATCGAAGGCGTCGGCATCAACGCGCTGGTCGGCGCCGACGTGCCCGCCCCGGCCGGCGGCGCGGTGTTCCACGATACCGCCGTGTGGCTTCGGCCTGCGCAGAAGGACATTTGAAGAATGGTCGACGCAACGCCGGGCTCAGCCCATGTTCCAGGTTCTGCCCATGTTATCGTGATCGGCAACGAGAAGGGCGGGTCCGGCAAGTCCACCGTGGCCATGCACCTCATTATCAGCCTGCTGCGCGGCGGCCTGCGGGTCGGTACCATCGACCTGGACGCCCGGCAGGCGACCCTGACGCGCTACATCGAAAACCGCCACGCCTACGCCAAGATCTATGGCCTGACCCTGCCGATGCCCGACCACTTCCCCATCCCGCCGACCAACAATCAGGCCACCGACGAAGGTAAGCTGCTCGACGTCATGACCCACCTGCGGGGGCACTGCGACACCATCGTGATCGACACGCCGGGCAGCGATCACTATCTATCGCGGGCCGGGCATTCGTTTGCGGACACCCTGATAACGCCGCTCAACGACAGCTTCATCGACCTCGACGTGCTTGGGCGGGTCGATCCGGAAACCATGAAGATCAAGGGGCCGAGCCACTACTCCGAAATGGTGTGGGAGATCAAGAAGCGCCGGGCCGCGCGCGACGGCGGCTCGATCTCCTGGGTCGTCTTGCGCAATCGTCTATCCCATGTCAGCGCCCGCAACAAGCAGGTGATGGAAAAGCTCATCAAGGATCTGGCCGACCGCATCGGCTTTTATCAGATCCAGGGTTTGGGCGAACGTGTCATCTACCGTGAGCTGTTCCTGACCGGCCTGACCCTGCTCGACCTCAACAAGGACGGCGTGAAGGTGGACATGTCCATGTCCCACGTCGCCGCCCGCCAGGAACTCCGCCAGTTGCTCGACGCCATCGGCAAGGCGCATGAGAAGGTGCGGGCGGCGTAGAGTTCGGTCCGCTGACGCGGATGGCTGCCGCCAGCCTGGAGCGATGCTCCAGACCTCCTTTGTTTTCTTGAAGAAGAAAATGGGGTTTGGGGCTTTCCCCAAGCCATCAAAAGCGACCCGCTTTAAGAGTTAGTGGCATGGTGCGGGTGTCGGGCTTATCTCTGGGGATGGAGAAAGACCAGGGAGACGTCATGAGCGACAAGCCTGTTGATCGTGCCCGCCAGACCGCCCCGGAGGTGCGATCCTCGCGCACGGAGATCGACCAGTTTCTCGACAAGGTGCGGACCCTGCCGCAGGTAGGGGCCCAGGCGGCAGCCAGGTCCACGGGGCCGGGGCGGCTGATGTTCGCGCTGGACGCCACGGCGTCGCGCCAACCGGCCTGGAACCGCGCCATGACCATCCAGGCCGAGATGTTCCAGGAGGCCGCCGCGTTGGGCGGCCTGTCCATGCAGGTGGCGTTCTATCGCGGCCTGTCGGAGTTCCGGGCCAGCCCGTGGACCACCAACCCGGACGCCCTGCTGCGCGCCATGACCAAGGTGCGCTGTCAGGCCGGGTTCACCCAGATCGAGCGGATTCTGCGCCACGCCGCGCGGCAGGCCAAACAGGAACGCGTCAACGCCCTGGTGTTCGTCGGCGACAGTTTCGAGGAAGACCTGGACCCGGTCACCGGGGCGGCCGGGGAACTGGGCCTTCTGGGTGTTCCGGCGTTCATGTTCCACGAGGGTGTAGATTCCCAGGCCGGCGAAGTGTTCGCCCACGTCGCGCGGCTGACCGGCGGGGCGTGCTGTCGGTTCGATGCCAACAGCCCCGACCAGTTGCGCCAGTTGCTGCGTGCCGTGGCGGCATTCGCGGCCGGCGGGCGCGGCGCCCTGGAACGTCTTGCGGCGCGGGAGGGCGGCATGGCACGCTTGCTGCTGCCCGATCTGCGCGGCGGGTAGGGGGAACGTCGAGTGCTCTACGCCTTCATTGCCGGGTTCGGCCTGCTGTTCGCCTTGGCGCTGATGATCCGGTGGTTCAGTAATGCCGAGCCCAAACAGGTGCTGCGGGTCCTGAAATGGTCGGCCTTGGGCGTCTTGGTCATCGCCTTCCTGCTGTTGCTGGTGACCGGGCGCATGGGCTGGGCGCTGGCCGCTCTGGCGGTGATGGTGCCGTGGGGTGCGCGGCTGGTGCGCCTGCTCATGCTTGGGCATATGGCGCGGCGCGCCTTTTCCGGGCTTGGCGGCAACCCGTTCCGGGGCATGGGGAGTGGCGGCGGTGGCGGTGGCGGCGCATCGACCGTATCGAGTCGCTATGTGGAAATGACCCTCGACCACGCCAACGGGCGGATGGATGGCCGCGTGCTGGAAGGCCTGCTGGCCGGGCGTCGCCTGAGCACGTTGTCTGAGGCCGAGGCGCTGCACCTGTGGCGGGAGGCGCGCGATGACGCTGACTCGCAACGCCTGCTGGAGGCATGGCTTGACCGGGCCTACCCCGAATGGCGTGGCGACGATAGGGATTCAGAGGGCAGCGAAAGGCGTAAGGCTTCCTCAACAGGAACCATGACCCACGATGAAGCATTAGAGGTGTTGGGACTGGACAGCGGCGCGACTGCCGGCGACATCCGTGCCGCCTATCGTCGGCTGATGGCGCAGGCTCACCCGGACAAGGGCGGGTCCACATGGATGGCGGCCAAGCTTAACGAGGCACGGGCCGTTCTTCTGGGGCCATCCAAATAACGTAACCCTTCGGCGCGCAGGCTTCGGTTGCTTGCATTCGGGGGGCATGGCACAAGTTTCACTGGAGTTTTGATGACTCCGCCGGTCGGTCCCGTACCCGAACCGTTTCAGCGTCCAAGAGGTTTTCATGACCCGTCGTGTCCGCAAGGCCGTCTTCCCCGTCGCCGGGATGGGAACGCGTTTCCTGCCCGCCACCAAGCTGGTTGCCAAGGAAATGCTCCCCGTCGTTGACAAGCCGCTTATCCAGTATGCGGTCGAAGAAGCCGCAAAAGCCGGTATCGAGTATTTCATCTTCGTCACGGGCCGGGGCAAGGCCATCCTGGTCGATCACTTCGACCACGCGCCGGAACTGGAAGCGCTGCTGCGCGACCGTGGCAAGCATGAACCCCTGGACGAACTGCTGGGCGGCCTGCCCAAGCCGGGCACCATCCTGGCCACCCGCCAGCAGGAACCGCTGGGCCTGGGCCACGCCGTGTGGTGCGCCCGCGCCTTTGTTGGCGATGAACCGTTTGCCGTCATCCTGCCCGACGATCTGGTGATGTCCGACCGGCCGTGCATCGGCCAGTTGATCGACGCCTACAACGAGGTTGGCGGCAACGTCGTGGCGGTCGAGGAAGTGCCCCGCGACCAGACCAACAAGTACGGCATCCTCGACCTCGAAGGTCCGCCCGGCAAGCTGTGCAAGGCGCGCGGGCTGGTCGAAAAGCCCGATCCGGCCGACGCGCCGTCGACCATGGCGATCATCGGGCGCTATGTGCTCGACGGCAGGGTGATGGAAGAACTGGGCCGGACCAAGCCGGGCTCGGGCGGGGAAATCCAGCTTACCGACGCCATGAACGCGACCATCAAGGACGTGCCGTTCCACGGCCTCCAGTTTGATGGGCAGCGGTTCGATTGCGGCGACAAGGTCGGCTTCCTGAAGGCCAACATGTGCTTCGCCCTGGAGCGCCCGGAGATGCGCGACAAGGTGGCCGAGGCCATTCGGGATATCGCCGCGACGCTTAAGTAGGTTCGTTTCCAGGGGAAAGCAGGGGGAATTACCATGACGGCCGTCGCCACTAGTCGTACCGTGGACACCACGCCCTTTGATGGGCAGAAGCCGGGCACGTCCGGCCTGCGCAAGAAGGTCAAGGCGTTCGCCCAGCCGCATTATCTGGAGAACTTCGTCCAGTCGATCTTCGACAGCCTCGACGGGTTCGCAGGCCAAGCGCTGGTGGTTGGGGGCGACGGCCGTTACTACAACCGCACCGCCGTGCAGGTCATCCTCAAGATGGCCGCCGCCGCCGGGTTCGGCCGGGTCCTGGTCGGGCAGGGCGGCATCCTGTCCACCCCGGCGGCGTCGTGCGTCATCCGCAAGCGCAAGGCGTTCGGCGGCATCATCCTGTCGGCCAGCCACAACCCCGGCGGCCCGGATGAGGACTTCGGCATCAAGTACAATATCGGGGCCGGCGGCCCGGCGCCCGAGGCGGTGACCGAGGCCATTCACGCCCGCACCAAAACCATCGCGCAGTACCACATCCTCGATGCCGCCGACGTGGACATCGACACGCTGGGTGAAAGCCGCCTGGGCGCCATGGTGGTGGAGGTCATCGACCCGGTGGCCGACTACGCCGCGTTGATGGAAACCCTGTTCGACTTCGCCGCCATCCGCCGCCTGTTCGACGGCGGCTTCCGGATGCGGTTCGATGCCATGGGCGCCGTCACCGGCCCCTACGCCACGGAAATCCTGGAGAACCGCCTGGGCGCCGCGCCCGGAACCGTCATCAACGGCACGCCGCTGGAGGATTTCGGCGGCCATCACCCCGATCCCAATCTGGTCCACGCCAAGGAGTTGGTCGACGAACTGTTCGGGCCGGACGCGCCGGACCTGGGGGCCGCGTCCGATGGTGACGGCGACCGCAACATGATCCTCGGCCGCAATTTCTATGTCACGCCCTCCGACAGTCTGGCCGTGCTGTCCGAGCACGCCACCGTCTGCCCCGGCTATGCCGGTGGCCTCAAGGGCATCGCGCGGTCCATGCCGACCAGCCGGGCGCCCGACCGCGTGGCCGCCGCGCTGGGCATCCCGTGTTGGGAAACCCCGACCGGCTGGAAGTTCTTCGGCACCCTGCTGGACGCCGGCAAGGCCACCCTGTGCGGCGAGGAAAGCTTTGGCACCGGGTCCGACCATGTGCGCGAGAAGGATGGCCTGTGGGCCGTGCTGATGTGGTTGAACGTGGTGGCCGCCACCGGCAAGTCCGTCGAAACCCTGGTGCGCGCGCATTGGGCGCGGTTCGGCCGCACCGTCTATTCGCGCCATGACTACGAAGGCGTGGACAGTGACGCCGCCAACGGTCTGGTCGAGCATCTGCGCGCCATTGGCCCCGGTCTGGCCGGCAAGACTGTCGGCCCCTATACGGTCGAGGGCCTGGACGATTTCGCCTACACCGACCCGGTCGATGGCTCGGTGTCCACCCACCAAGGCATACGTCTGATGTTCACCGATGGGTCGCGGGTGGTGTTCCGTCTTTCGGGGACGGGAACCTCGGGGGCCACGTTGCGTGTTTACCTCGAGCAGTACGAGCCCGACCCGGCCCGCCACGATATCGACACCCAGGAGGCCCTGGCGCCCCTGATCGCCGTCGCGGGCGCGGTGGCCGAGATCGCCGCGCGCACCGGCCGGACAGAACCGACCGTTATCACGTAAAGGTTAGGACCATCATGACCGACGCCCCCCACGCCTTCCACCCGTCCATCCTGCGCGCCTACGATGTGCGGGGCATTGTCGGCGAGACGTTGTCGCCCGCCGATGCCTATGCCCTCGGGCGGGCGCTGGGGACCATCGCGGTGGAGGCGGGCGGGCGGCTGGCCTGCGTCGGGCGCGATGGCCGGCTGTCGTCGCCGGACATGGAGGCCCAGGTGGTCGCCGGCCTTGCCGACTGCGGGCTGGAGGTTGTGCGAGTCGGGCTTGGTCCGACGCCGATGCTCTATCTGGCGCAGAAGCTGCTGGGGGCCGACGCGGCTATCATGGTGACCGGGTCGCACAACCCGCCCAACCACAACGGCTTCAAGATCATGCGGGCCGGCAAGCCGTTCTTCGGCGATGACATCCTGCGCCTGGGGACCATCGCCGCTGACGGCGCCTGGGCTACGGGTAAGGGGTCCGTGCGCGATGAGCCCATGCTGGACCGCTATGTCGCCCGCGTGGTGCAGGATTGGGACGGCGGTGCCCGCGCCCTGACCGTGGTGTGGGACGCCGGCAACGGTGCGGCGGGCGAGGCCATGGTGAAGATCGCCGCCCAGCTTCCGGGCCGCCACGTCCTGCTCAACGAAGTGATCGACGGGACCTTCCCGGCCCACCACCCCGACCCCACCATGCCCGAAACGCTGGAGCAACTGGCCGCCGCCGTGGCCGCCGAGAAGGCCGACCTGGGTATCGCGTTTGACGGCGACGGCGACCGCCTGGGCGTCATCGACGGGTCCGGGCGCATCCTGTGGGGCGACCAGATCCTTGCCCTGCTGGCCGAGGACGTGCTGCGCACCCACCCCGGCGCCACCGTCATCGCCGACGTCAAGGCCAGCCAGATGTTGTTCGACGAGGTCACGCGGCTGGGCGGCAACGCCCTGATGTGGATGACTGGGCATTCGCTGATAAAGACCAAGATGGCCGAAACCGGCGCCCCCCTGGCCGGCGAAATGAGCGGCCATATCTTTTTTGCCGACCATTACTATGGCTTCGACGACGCGCTGTATGCCGCCGTGCGCTTCCTGGGGCTGGTCGCCCGGCTGCCCGGTTCGCTGGCCGAACGGGCTGCCTTGCTGCCCCACATGGTCAACACCCCCGAACTGCGCTTCGATTGTCCCGACGACGAGAAGTTCGCCGTCATCGAAGGGGTCAAGCAGCGCCTGCGCGACCAGGGTGCCGAGGTCTCCGAAGTCGATGGCGTGCGCGTGCGGACCGTCGATGGCTGGTGGCTGCTGCGCGCCTCCAACACCCAGGCCGTCCTGGTGGCCCGCGCCGAGGCCTCCGACGAGGCCGGGTTGGTCCGCGTCCGGCAGCAACTCACCGCCGCGCTGGAGGCCTGCGGGCTGGCCCTGCCGGCGTAGGAGGGGAAGATATGGGCGCTGCCCAGGCCCGCCAAAGGCCGAGCGGCCCTTGGAACCCATGAGGGGTCCTGTACCTTCTCCTGCGCCGCAGGCAAACATATCCGGACATTTACTGCGCTGCGCGCAGCTTGGCGTTCCGGAATCGCATGCCTTCCTCATGGGGTCCGGGGCCAATGGCCCCGGCGGGGTATGGGGCTTGCCCCATCCTTCTTTCTGACCCACCAAAAAAGGCGCCCCCTGCGGAGCGCCTTTTTGGTCTCGGTTGGCCTGCCCTCTTAGCGCATGGCAGCGGGTGCGGTCACGCGGATGAGGGCGACGTCGATGTTGTCGGGGGGCACCACCACGCATTTGGTGTCGATGGAGCGCAGGCGGTTGCAGGCGGCGCGGGCGTCGCTTTCGCTGGTCAGGCCGAGGACGCGGGCACGGTAGATCATGCCACTTTCGCCTTCCAGCGGGGTGACGGCGGCGTGGCTCTCCGGCGCGGCCCCCTGGAGCATTCGGGCGGCGCGGGCGGCCTGTTCGCTGGCCGAGGTGAAGGCGGAGAAGGCGCCGACCTGAACGCCCCAGGTGCTGATTGCCTGAGTCGCCATTGGGACGGTGAGGGCGGCCGTGGCCGTGGTGACGGCGGTGCCCGAGGTGGCTGCCGTGGCGCCGGAGGCGGGCTTGCCGGCCGGCATGATACGGACGATGTCGTCCGGGTCGTCGGGCGGCAGGGCGTCGGTGGGGTTTTCCGCGATGCTGGCCAGCAGACGCTCGGACGCGGCATCGGGCTTGCGGCCGGGGGAGGGCAGGGCCGCCATCATGGAGGCGGTCTGAAACCCGTTGTCGAGCAGGGTCATCATGTGTCGGTCACGCCATCCCGACGTCTTTCCACCGAACACCACACCGACCAGATTGCGCCCGTTGCGCCGGGCAGACGTCGCCACGTTGAACCCCGAGGCGTTGATGTACCCGGTCTTCAGGCCGTCGGCACCCTCATACTTGCGCAGCACGTGGTTGTGGCTGCGGATGGTCTTGCCGGCCCACTGAAAGCTGGTGATGCCAAAGAAGTGGTAGCGTTGCGGGTAGTCCCGGCGCAGGGCGATGGCCAGCGTGGCCATGTCGCGCGCCGTCGACAACTGTGCCGCGTTGGGCAGGCCCGAGGCGTTGCGGAAGGTGGTGTTGGTCATGCCCAGGCCGTGGGCGCGTTTGGTCATCATGGAGGCGAAGTTGACCTCCGACCCGCCCAGGAACTCGGCCACCACGACGGCGACGTCGTTGGCCGAGCGGGTGACCAGCGCCTTGATGGCGTCTTCCACGGCGATGCTGTCGCCCTGCCGCAGTCCGAGCTTGGTCGGCGGCTGGCCGGTTGCGCGGGCCGACACCGGCAGGCGGGTCTTGAGGTTGGCCTTGCCCTTTTCCATGGCTTCGAAGAGCATGTAAAGGGTCATCATCTTGGTCAGCGACGCCGGGTGCTTCCGGGTGTCGGCGTTGCGCGCATAGAGCACCCGGCCCGACTCGACGTCGATCACGATGGAGGCATAGCGGGCCAGGGCCGGCGAGGCAGAGGCTGCCATCAGAACCAGGGACAGGAGTGCCACGAGCACGCCCAATCCAAAGATGGAGCCGGGAAACCTGGGGCGGATTGGTGCGAAACGCTCAGTCACGTCGGGCATCTTTCGGCTTTGAGGACTGCTTTTCGAGGCAGCCCCTACAATAGATAAAAGGAGATTTCGTGTCTATCGGAGTATCGAGTCGCACTGATCATGGCCGTCCAATGGCACGAATAAGGCAGGTTTCAGCAGGATGGGGGCGCCGGATCATGACCGTAGCCTTCAGCGGACTGGTTCTGGCGGCCTGCGGGATGGGAGAAATGGCTGGCGGCCCTTCGGATATCGCGACTCCGGGGTCGCGCCAGCTCAACTGGTTCGCCTTCCTGGACGGGGCCGATATCCGGCGGGCCTGCGGGCCGGGCAGCGGCGATCAGGCGCGCATGGTGTTCAATGGCCGCTACCTGGATCAGGTGCGGGCCTATGAACTGCGCCAGCAGGGCGGGGCGCCGGTGCTGGAGACGCACGTCTTCAGCCCGTTGCAAGTAAACCGTCCGTTTGATGTGGAGACGCTGGGCGAGGTGATGCGCGGCCGGCCGACGACCGAACGCCTCGGCCGGGCCGGGGTGGACACGCTGTGGGCGGCTTTGGCCGAAAGCGGGGCGTTCGCGCCGCCGCCAAAGGGCCTGTGGCTGGACAGCGAGGATTTTTATTGGGTGGTCAGCGGGTGCCGCGCCGGGGCCGGGTTCTTTCATGCCTGGGTTCACCCGTCGCCGGGGTTTGCCGGGCTGACCTTCCCCGAGGTGATCCGGCGTTACGAGCAGTCCGACATTGCCTGGCCGAGCGTGGACATGCCACGCGACCTGTGGCGGCAGAGCGACATCCGTGAGGGCGAACGGCCGCACTTCCGCCTGGAGGTCGGGCGTGACGGGATCCGGCGCTGAAGGGGTCGTGCCGCTTTCGGCTTAGAGGCCTGCGTCTTCTGTGCAAAGCGTCATCCCGTCGTATAGGGCACTCGCCCCCCGCCCTCGGCGTTCCTATATGGAAGACATGACAAGGTTACCAAGGAACGATGGCCCCGGCCCGCCACCACTGTTTCCAAGCCTGGCACCGGGGCAACGGATGCGATTATTTCAGTGACGTCTTTGCATATGGCCTGCGCCCCCATAAACTCGGCGGAACGGAAATCCCGTTGGGTAATCGGCAGGAACGACATGAGCGACTTTGACGACGACGACGACCGTACCTCCGGCCCTGGCCTTGCCACCCGGACCCGGCCCAAGACCAAGAAGCCGTCGATGTACAAGGTCTTGATGCTGAACGACGACTACACTCCCATGGAGTTCGTCGTTCACGTCCTGGAGCGGTTCTTCTCCAAGAACCGCGACGAGGCGACGCAGATCATGCTGCATGTGCATCAGCGGGGTGTGGGCGTCTGTGGCGTCTTCACCTACGAGGTGGCTGAAACGAAAGTTACCCAGGTCATGGACCTGGCGCGCCAGCAACAGCATCCGTTGCAGTGCACCATCGAGAAGGATTGACGCCGGAGGTTCTGCTGCCCGGAAACTGTTGCAACCCGGTAGGGGCACCCGGCCGTTAGGCTAGTGAAGATCGAGCGAAGGGTAACGGTTGATGCTGTCCCGCAACCTGGAAAAGACGCTCCATAAGGCCCTCGCCCTGGCTGGCGAGCGCACGCACGAATACGTGACGTTGGAGCACTTGCTACTGGCCCTCACACACGACGCCGATGCCATGGCGGTGATGCGGGCCTGCGGCGTTGACCTCGACAAACTGGCGCACGAGGTCACGCAATTCATCAACTCCGAGCTTCAAGGGCTGATCGCGCCGGGTGGCGCCGATCCCACGCCCACGGCCGGCTTTCAGCGCGTGGTCCAACGGGCTGCCATACACGTTCAATCCTCGGGCCGTGAGGAGGTCACCGGAGCCAACATCCTGGTGGCGCTGTTCTCCGAACGGGAAAGCCACGCCGTGTACTTCCTGCGCCAGCAGGACATGACGCGGCTCGATGCCGTGAATTACATCAGCCACGGCATTGCCAAGCGGCCGGGCCACTCCGGGGCCCGCACGGTTCATGGCGCCGACGAAGGTTCGGCCGAGGAGGACGTGGTGAAGAAGGGGCAGGAAGCACTCGACGCCTACTGCGTGAACCTCAACCGCAAGGCGGCCGAGGGGAAAATCGACCCCCTCATCGGCCGCGAGATGGAGGTTGAACGCACCATCCAAATCCTCTGCCGGCGGTCAAAGAACAATCCGCTGTACGTGGGCGACCCCGGCGTCGGCAAGACCGCCATCGCCGAAGGGCTGGCCCGCCGCATCGTCAAGGGCGAGGTGCCCGACGTGCTCAAGCCGGCGGTGATCTTTGCCCTCGACATGGGGGCCCTGCTGGCCGGCACGCGGTATCGCGGCGACTTCGAGGAGCGCCTCAAGGCGGTCATGAAGGAGCTGGAGGCGATGCCCGACGCCGTCCTCTTCATCGACGAGATCCACACCGTGATCGGTGCCGGGGCGACGTCGGGCGGGTCCATGGACGCCTCCAACCTGCTGAAGCCGGCCTTGGCCTCGGGCGCCATCCGGTGCATCGGGTCGACGACGTACAAGGAATTCCGCGGGCACTTTGAAAAGGACCGTGCGCTGGTCCGCCGTTTCCAGAAAATCGACGTCAACGAACCGTCGGTCGAGGATGCGGTCAAGATCCTGCGCGGCCTGAAGCCTTACTACGAAAAGCACCACAACGTCCGCTACACCGCCGAATCCTTGCGGTCGGCCGTGGAGTTGTCGCACCGCTACATCGGCGACCGCAAGCTGCCCGACAAGGCCATCGACATCATCGACGAGGTCGGGGCGGCCCGCATGTTGCTGCCCGAAAGCAAGCGGCGCAAGACCGTCACCGTCAAGGACGTCGAGGAAGTGGTCGCCAAGATCGCCCGCATCCCGCCCAAGTCGGTGTCGTCCGACGACCGCGAGGCGCTGGCCAACCTGGAACGCGATCTCAAGACCATGGTGTTCGGCCAGGACCGGGCCATCGACGCCTTGTCGTCGGCCATCAAGCTGGCCCGTGCCGGTCTGCGCGATGCCGAAAAACCGATTGGCTGCTACTTGTTCTCCGGCCCCACCGGCGTCGGCAAGACCGAGGTGGCCAAGCAGTTGTCCCGGTCGTTGGGCATCGAACTCCTGCGCTTCGACATGTCGGAGTACATGGAGCGCCACACGGTGTCCCGCCTGATCGGTGCCCCGCCGGGCTACGTGGGCTTTGACCAGGGCGGCCTGTTGACCGATGGCGTGGACCAGCATCCGCACTGCGTGCTGCTGCTCGACGAGATCGAGAAGGCCCACCCGGATCTGTTCAACATCCTGTTGCAGGTCATGGACCACGGCAAGCTGACCGACCACAACGGCAAGACGGTGGACTTCCGCAACGTCATCCTCATCATGACGACCAACGCGGGGGCCCAGGAGCTGGCCAAGAACACCATCGGGTTCCTGCGCGACGAACGCGAAGGCGACGACACCGAGGCCATCGAGCGCATGTTCTCGCCCGAGTTCCGCAACCGTCTCGACGCCACCATCCCGTTCGGCAACCTGCCCATGGACGTGGTCGAAAAGGTGGTCGACAAATTTATCATGGAACTTGAAGTCCAACTCAGCGACCGCGACGTATCCATTGAACTCACCCCTGAAGCCCGCCAGTGGCTGGCCAGAAAGGGCTACGACAAATCCATGGGCGCGCGGCCTCTGGCCCGCGTCATCCAGGAAACCATCAAGAAACCCCTGGCCGAGGAACTGCTGTTCGGGAAACTGGTGGGCGGCGGCACCGTGGCCGTGCGCATCACCGACGATAAGGTCGCCTTCGACATCTCCAGCACCAAGAAGGGCGGCGGTTCCGCCCGCAAGCCGGAGCCGGAATACGTCTGATCTTTTTCAGCGTACATGTTCGAAGCGAGCGGCCCCATAATCGGGGCCGTTCGTTTGTCAGGGTTCCATCAGAACCATTGTTTATCCTGCAAAGTAAGTGGCAAATGGTGGGGAAGCGACGCACCTGAGTGCGCGCCAAAGGAATACGTAATGGGGATGGGGGACGGGGTCATGGACAATAACGTTATTGAGAAGACGCGTTTTGGTAACGTGAAGGTGTCAACGCGCATTATTGGTTTGGTTATTATAGGGGTGTTGATCGTTCTCGGTATTCTTGGCGCAGTGATGGTGGCCGACAAGGTGGAGTCCGCAAAGGTCGCCCGCGCTGACGCGCACGCCCACGTCGCGGGGCTGGTGGATGACCTGCTGGCCGGCACGCTGAATTTGAGGCGGAACGAGAAGGATTTTCTGCTGCGGCAGGATGAGTCCTCGATCGCCAAGCATGGCGAACAGATGGCGGCGGTCCTGGCCATGGTCGAATCTCTGAAGGCCGATCCGGTGCTGGCATCGCAGGCCGCTGTGGTTGCCGAGCTTGATGCCAACCTGCACAAATACCGCGACCAGTTTGCTGCCGTGGTGGACGCCTCCCGCGTTGTCGGCCTGACGGAGAACGACGGCTTATCCGGTCAGTTGCGCAAGTCCGTGCATCAGGTCGAGCAGCATGTCAATGATGCGGGATTGGACGAACAGAGGTGGCCCCCAAAAACCGGACAGGATGTTAAGCTGGTCCCGCCTGCAAGAAGGACCTGTTCTGATGGGGAAAGTGACGAGGAAGCGCTACTCGGCTGAGTTCAAGGCCAAGGTGGCGCTAGAGG